>Ga0070741_10000278_pt1 | contig 195308 bp, 152 predicted proteins | sample Coa_R1_4_FD_66440 | JGI IMG/M metagenome (GOLD analysis project Ga0070741, IMG submission 66440) | Surface soil microbial communities from Centralia Pennsylvania, which are recovering from an underground coalmine fire - Coalmine... | ecosystem: Environmental > Terrestrial > Soil >... | reverse complement strand
CCACGCCCCCATCCCCGCTGAGGACGGCGGCTGGAGTACGTTATTTTGGAAAAACTAACATTACCGCTGGTACATACAGCGGGGGCAGATCAAAGCGGCGCCTTACGCGGTAACGGATAACTGAAAGTGGATCAAGTACATGCCCGTCTGCCTCGCTACAGCGTCGTCGTCTCGATAACGCCATTACCCCAGACGGTATGGCGGCCCACGCCGCTCCAGTAGGCTGCTTCTAAAAAGGGGACGAATTCAGTAAGATCTCCCTCATACTCTACGGCGCCGGTAAAGCCTGCCAGAGAGTGAACGGCGCCGGTGCGCGTGCTTCGCCGGACAACACCCATCCACTGCAAGCTGCTGTGGACGGTACGGATTTCTCGTGCCTGCTGGGCCAAGCCCCGAAAATCGATGTCAAGCGGCCCCGCGCCATAAAGCGTCCTCAAGGTGCTCAACCGGTCGCGGACCCTTGCAAACACAGCGGCAAAATCATCGGCACGAGCCAGAGCGCCGCCGGCCCGAAGCTCGGTTGGCGTGCAAAACCGCACTTGGATGCCTCGAACCTCGGCGCGAGGCGCAAGGCTCACCTGGATAAGCTCGGGCTTGTAAGTATGTGCCAAACCCGCGCAGGTCGGTAAGTGCTTGCTAGGCAGGCGATCGCGGCTGAGTTGGCAAACACTTTCTAATTCTGCTTGCCCTCGTCCTGGTCCCAATCCTGCTTCGGTCAAGCGGGTAAAGGCGAGAGTAAAATATTCCAGCGCCGGCTCGCGGATATCGAATAGGTGTACATCGATGTAAAAGCCCCCGCCTCGGTTCACTCTGCAGCCGTCCAGGTGCGCTGCCCGAAACACGAAGGGGCGTGGAGCGTCGGCAAGACCGCTCGGTCCTCCACGCCACCGCGGTTCAAAGATCCGCGCGTATGCGCAGGATTCACGCCTGGCGCAATCTTTCGCGTCTCGGCACGCCGGATCGCATGCTATCTGCCGGAAGATCGTGCCGAAAGCGCCCCGCAGTACGTTTCCCGCCTTTCCTACAGGAAAATAAATCTGTTGCAGCGCTCGAAAATGGAAACGAAGGGCGTAAAGCGAAAATGTGAGCCCGATGCAACGATCCGCAGCTTTCACGACGGTTTGCTGTCGGCTCGATGGGTCAAGTCTTCTCCGGATATGGAGGGGCACCAGTAGCGTTCGATGTGCTCGATCACCAGTTCGGTTCCGCGTTCATGGGTCACCCACGGGCGCTGCCTTGGATCGTACATGGCATCCGTCAAGTCGCGGGCAAGAACCACGTTTATGCCGAGCCGCGTTTGCTGGCGAATTCCAAAAGGGCGGCCAAGCACGCACATGTTCGTATGAACGCCCATCAGCACCACGTTCCGGATCTGTTGCTGGCGGAAATAGCTGTAGATCTCCCCGCCATCGTCGCTGATTCCGTCTTCCGGCGCAATAGTTAGCAGGTCGATCTGCCGATTGAAGCGGCGCACTGCGGGCCCGACTCGGTCATCATCGCAGGGCTGAGTGACATCGTCGACCGGCAACGCCGCTTCCTTGCTCCTGTCCAGAGGACAGCTTTTCAGAATCGGTACCGGCGGCCGAGCCTTGGGCGCATTCTGCAATCGCAATCGCTGCGGCATGCCGGCGTACATATCCATTGTGCCGCTGGGCGCGTGAATTATTGTCACACCGAGAGCCCGAGCGGCACGAATCACGCGATTCATGCGGGGCGCCATGGCGGCCACCCGGCGGGCAGCATTCTGGCAGTAGTGGTTGTCCCACATATCGCAGATGATGATCGCCGTCTCAGCCGTGTTCCACAAAAATTCCTGCTCCCTGACGCGCACCACGCCCTTAGCCCCGGGCTCCTCGACACGGCTACGCGCGTGAAGCAGAAGCTGGTTCGGAGATGGCAGGCTTTTTGAAGTGCTGGTTTGCTGCCCGGCAATAACCCGCCCGGCGAGGCCCCAGCCGAGCACAGCAATTACGCAGCGTCGCGTCGCTGTATTTTGTTCGCGGTTCATAGTGATCCGTTTTGGATCAGTTTACCGCGACCGACCGGTTCGTAGTTAGTTGGTTTTCTCGCTCTGGCGATGCGATTGCAGATATTGATGCGGGGAGGACTACGCCTCCCCCGAATACTCTGGAAAGGAGCATGCTATGTCTTGCAGATCATGCCTGTTGCCTCTCGCAGGTGTTGCTGTTCTGCTTGGCTCGGCGCTCGCGCAGGTCCCGGGTGGCGCGCCATCCTCGCAGGACCAGCGGGGGACACAACCAGGCCCCGGAGGGCCCGGTTCGAATCCCCAAATGAGCACTCCAGGCACGATGCCGGAACAGCAGCGCGATCCGCTGGAAGCCGATAAGCGGTTCGTGAGAGACGCGGCAGAAGGGGCCATGAGTAAAGTAGAGCTCGGGAAGTTGGCCCAGGAAAAAGGTTCCAGTGATGCCGTGAAAGAGTTCGGAAAACGGATGGTAGACGATCACAGCAAGGCGGCCGAAGAACTCAAGCAAGTCGCGGCGAAAACGAACATCAGTCTGCCCTCCGAATTGCCTCGAAAGACCAAAAAGGCCAAGGAAAAGCTTTCCAAACTTTCAGGCTCCGAATTCGACAAGGCATACGCCAAGATGATGCTGAAAGACCATAAGGCGGATGTGAAGGACTTTGAGAATGAATCGAAGCGCGGCAACATCGCGGAAGTGAAGGAATTTGCCGCCAAGAATCTGCCAACTCTGCAAGAGCATTTGAAACTGGCAGAGCAGATGGACGCCAGCGTTAAGGGTAATACGCAACTCAGCAAGAAGTAGCCGAGGAATTTTTCCGCAGGCCCGCGCTGTGCTATGGGGAAATCTGCCGCGCGGGCTTGCCATTTGCCGCTGTTGCTTCGTGAATCAAAAGTTCAACGGCGTAAGATCGCCGATCGCTCGTAAGTACCGCTCGGCAGAGCGGCGCAAAGCCTGTTTGGGATCGCCTTCGACAACGAGACCGGGCCACGCACCATAGAGCCTCTGAAATCGATACGGTTCGAGCACGCGTACGATGCGCCTTACCGTCTCGCCATTAAGAGGAATGAGGTTTGGGTAGCTGTACATGAAACTGACATAACGGCGATCGGGACAAACTTGCGGCATATCGCCCGTCAGTAGCGCGCCCCCTCCATTCTCGCCCGAAGCCCAGTGCAACACCTGATAGCCCGCGAAGTGGCCGCCCACTCGAATCAGCGTGAGACTTTCCTCCAGCACGTGAGTCTCTCCGTTCCAAAAACAAATTGCGGCATCCGGACGTTGAACCCATTGCCGATCGTCCGAGTGAATGTAGACAGGAATGCCGCCGAATGCGTGGCTCCATTCCATCATCGATGAGTAATAGTGTGGATGCGAAATGGCGATGGCGGCAAGCCCTCCAAGCGAGCGCACGATTTCCACTGTGTCCGGATTGACGAGACTCACACAGTCCCACAGGACGTTCCGTTTACCTGCCTGCACGAGGATCGCGCGCTGCCCGATACCGAACTTCGGCTCCGTTAGAATGCCCCAGAGTCCGATTCCTTCCTGAAAAAAGATGTTCCGGTATCTCCGCTGCAATTCCGAAAAGGCGATCCACTGCTGTCCATATGCGCCTATATATTGCCTCTCGTCTTCGCAGATCGGGCATCGCTTCGGCGGAGCCGCAGAGGGCGCGTACTGCGTCCCGCACGTTACACATACGTACGAATCCTGCATGCGTGCCAGTTACGAGCGTGCCGCGCTGGCACGCTCCAAATCGATCAAAACACGTTTTCGTGGCAGGCCCCACCGGTATCCCCCTAATTCCCCGTTCCCCCGAATCACCCGGTGGCAGGGTACCGCAATCGCCACGGGATTCGAGGCGCAAGCCCTTGCCACTGCGCGCGCCGAACCCGGCCGGCCGATCGCTTCGGCAACTTCCGCATAAGATCGAACTTCGCCGTATGGAATGCTTTGGAGATACCGCCAGACTGTGAGTTGAAAGCTGGTCGCGCGGACATTAAGCGGCAGCGTGACGTTAGGCCGAATACCCTTCAGGTGCTCGGTTAAGGCCTGCATCCAGGCTTCAAACTGCTCCGGATACGGCTGCCGCATCGGCTCGAGCTGCGCTGCCGGATACTCCTTTTTCAGCATGCCCGCGAGCTCGTCTTCGGAGTTTCCGAATTGGACAAAACAGAGACCTCGATCCGTGGCTCCGATCATCATCAAACCCATTGGGCTCTCCACCGTCACATACGTGATGGTCAAGTCGCGTCCGCCTGCCCGATACTGGCTCGGCGTCATGCCAAGCCGTGTGTCGACACGCTCGTAAAGCCGGCTGCTTGAGCCGAAGCCGCTTTCGTAAAGCGCCTCGGTCACTGCATGATTCGCTCTCAAATGCCTTTTCAGTTTCTGGATCCGGCACGCCTCGATAAAGCGCTTGGGTGTCACGCCGGTAATCATTTTGAAGATGCGCTGCACGTGAAATGGACTGAGATTCGCCCGGCGGCTGAGAGTTTTCAGGATGATCGGCTCTTCGATGTGATGGTAGATGAACTCACAGAGATCGGCTACCACCTTCAGGTGTGAGTTCCTTTCTTCTTTGCCCAGAGGCTGGCACCGGCGGCAAGGCCGGAACCCTGCGTTTTGGGCGGCCGCCGGGCTCTTGAAGAACCGGACATTCTGCGGCAAAGGCCTCTTCGCCGGGCAGGAAGGCTTGCAAAAAACCCCCGTCGTGAGAACGGCATAATAGAAGCTGCCGTCCCGCCGCGCGTCCCGGTTCATCAGGGCGTTCCAGCATGCCGCTTCATCGAGCGCCACGCTTACTGGCTCGCTATTCAATGCTGGTTGCATGTGATTCATAAACATTCTCGATTCGAGAATAGCCGGCCGGTCGATTTCAGAAACTCCGATTCTTGCTTCCGAATCCAAAATCCCGCCTGACGACTGCCGTGCCGGCACGCGCCCCTTTATCAGTGTAGACGCGAAGCGCGGCTCCGGTGCTGCGTTTACGCTACGTAATTGCTTGTTTCGAAGCAGCATGATAGATTTCGGACTAAGCTTCCAGGGAGGAAATTCATGCGCATGCGTTGGTACCCAGCAATTCTCTTCTTGGCCCTGTGGATCGAACATGCAGACGCCCAGATCTCTACAGCAACGCTGGTTGGCACGGTCAAGGACGCGACCGGGGCCGTTGTGGCAGGCGCTAAAGTTGATGCCAAAAACATTGCGACCGGTATTGTCCGCTCGACTACCACAGACACGAGCGGAGAATACACAATTCCCAATCTCGCCGCAGCGCGTTACTCCATCTCTATAACGATGCCCGGATTCAAAACATTCACGGCCGCTGATGTCGAGCTGCAGGTGGCCCAGCGTCTGCTTCTGAACGCCGTCTTGGAAGTTGGCGCGGTGGGGCAGGAACTCACGGTGACGGCCGCGCCTCCCATGATCGATACGGCCTCTTCTTCGGTCGGGCAGGTGGTCAACACCACGGCTGTGGAGCGCATGCCGCTCAACGGCCGCAGCTTCTGGCAGCTCACCCAGCTAACGCCGGGAGCGACTTACACTCCGGGAGGTCAGGGGACTCGGACCGGCGGCCGCTCCATTCGGTCTTCAGCCGTGAATGTCACGATCAACGGCACGGCGCCCACCTGGACGGGCTGGGCGCTCGACGGTTCAAACATCACCGAAATGCAGACCGGCGGAACCCTGGTGCAGCCTACCGTTGACGCCATTCAGGAGTTCAAAGTCGAAAGCTCAAATATGCCGGCCGAATACGGGCACACACCCACAGTTGTGAATGCCACGCTGAAAAGCGGAACGAACCAATATCACGGGGCATTATTCGAGTTCGTGCGCAACGACAAGTTCGATGCCCGCAACTTTTTCTATATCCCGCCGGCTGGGTCGAACCAGACCAAGGATCCGCTGCGCCGCAATCAGTATGGCGGCACGCTGGGTGGACCGATTCGCAAAGATAAGACATTCTTTTTCGTGGATTTCGAGCGCACCAACCTGCGTGAAGGTCAGGATTTCAACAACGTAGTTCCGAGTCCCGCAATGCGGAGCGGCAACTTCAGTGAGCTGCTGGCGCTGCGAAGGCCCGTACAGTTGATGGACCCTCTCACGCGTCAGCCTTTTCCGGGAAACGTCATCCCTGCGGCCCGAATCTCTCCGCAGGCGCAATTTTTTCTCAGGTACCTCCCTGCGCCGAACTTAGTCCAGGCGGATGTCAACCGCGCCTCTCTGACCAACAATCTTTCGCAGAATCAGAATCGAGGCGACGTTCGTATCGATCAGCAATTGGGCGCCAGCACGCAGTTGATGGGCCGATACTCAGTGAATGACAACAGCGAGAAAGATCCCAATCCGTTTCCGGCTCTTGGCGCTTTCGATCTGCATAGCCGGGCCCAGAATGCAATGATCGGGCTGACCCGCACCTTTAGTGCCCGGTGGATTATGGATGCTCGCGCGTCCTACTATCGCAGCATTTTCCTTTTCGGCGGAACGCTGGAGGGGACGAATTTCAACCAGCAGGCCGGCGTACAGGGATTTAACGACACCACGTCAATCTACAGCTTCCCTCAGATCACGCTCACGAACTACGCCGCCTTCACGGGATCCCCATCTGACCAGCGCCCAAAGTCCAATCGGATTCGGAACTGGCAGGGAGCGGCGAATTTGAGCTACGCGAGTGGGCGCCATAGCGCCAAGCTCGGGGCCGAATATATGCATCAGACCGCGGGCTTCTTCAATGGTTCGCGCTCCGTGGGCATCTTTAATTTTCAAGGAAACTATTCAGGAAATGCTTTTGGAGACTTTCTGCTCGGATATCCGGATTCGGTAACGCGGGACTATTTCAAAGAGCTGAATGGAAACTTTGCAACTTTCTGGAGCTTCTATGCTCAGGATAACTTCCGCGCACGTCAGAATATAACCATCAATATCGGGCTGCGAGTGGAACTGAATCCGTTTTACAACGGCATTCGAGGTCAGAAAAGCGCATTCAATCCCGTAACAGGCAAACTCATCATCCCATCCGACATCGACTCGGCCGTGCAGCCGCTCACTGCAACGATGCTTCCGCTGTTCCGCGATCGTTATCAACTCACCAATGAGGTTGGGCTTCCCACCAGCATTCATGGAACAGATGTGAACTGGGGACCGAGGATCGGCCTTGCCTGGCGTCCTTTCGGAAGCGATACTTGGGTGGTGCGCACCGCATACGGCATCTTCTACGTTTTCCCGGACAGCAATACGATTGATAACACCGTCGCAACGGTGCCGTTCGTTGCGATTCAGACCGTGTTTAACGATCGTAGTCCGGCCGTGCCGACACGAACGTGGGGGGACTTCTTTCAAGGCCAGCCTGTGGTAACTGCCAACGCGAATCCGGGGAAACCCTGTCCATTTGGACTGGTCCTGCTCTCCTGTTCGACACCGGATGTCGACGCGGGAGCAATTCACTTTAGCAGCACGTATCTCCAGCAGTGGAATATCTCGATTCAGCATCAGCTCACGGCTTCCACATCTTTCGACATCGCGTATGTAGGGAACAAGACAACCCACATGAACCAGAACATCAGCATTAATGATCCCCTGCCGGGAGCAGGCCAGATACAGGGACGGCGGCCATATCCGCAGTGGGGTGCCTTTACGTACCCGGTTTTTGAGGAGAACGGCAATTACAACGCCTTACAGGCGAAGTTGGAAGCCCGCGCCTGGCACGGCCTGACCATGCTTGGCTCTTATACATTCTCTAAGTGCATCGATTATACGACCAATGAGAGCGGCTCGCCGACCTTATCCTTGTGGCGTTTTTTCCGCGGCGTCTGTGATACCGATATGCCGCACACTTTTGTCAGCAGCTTCGATTATGCATTGCCGTTCGGGCGGGGCAAACGCTTCTTCAGCGGCGCGCGCGGCGTCTTGGGGCATATTGCTGGTGGCTGGGAGCTTTCCGGCATCCTCACACTTCGTTCAGGTCTGCCATTCACACCCACCATTTCGACTGACATCGCCAACACCGGAGTCGGCAGCCAGCGACCGGACGTCATCGGCACGCCAACCATGCCGCGCGATCCGACCTGCTGGTTTTATACTTCTTCGAATGCATCGTGTGTCTCTGCGCTGCCAAATACTCCGGACGCGTTCGCGACGCCCCCGGCCCAACTGCGCTATGGCACCAGCGGACGCAATATTCTGCGGAGCGACGGCTTGAAACAGTTCGACTTCACCATCATGAAGCTTTTCCCGATCACCGAAACGAAACAACTCGAGTTCCGCAGCGAATTTTTCAATCTCCTGAATCATCCGACCTTCTCGGCGCCGGCCACGGCGATTAACAGCTCCTCCGGCGGCCAGGTCAGTTCGACATTGAATGCCGCCCGCATTATTCAGCTCGCTCTGAAGTTCCGGTTCTAAATGGAGTCTACGCTGTGTTCGCAGCAACGCGCCGATAGCGCCCTTTACGGTGAACAGGATGTCAGAGTCAGCTAAGCGCCAGGGACTATCTCGATGAACATATTGGTCGTCGACATCGGTGGCACCCACGTTAAGCTCCTCGTCAGCGGACAGACCGAACCTCGCCGTTTCGACTCCGGACCGGCGCTGGGTCCTAAGCGAATGGTTTCGGTTACTCGGAAGATTGCGGGAGATTGGAGCTACGATGTCCTCTCGATTGGCTATCCTGGACCAGTTCTTCGGAACCGACCGGTAGCGGAACCTCACAACTTGGGATGTGGTTGGGTTGGTTTCGATTTTGAAGCTGCCTTCCAACATCCGGTGAAGCTCATCAACGACGCCGCGATGCAGGCCCTGGGAAGCTACAAGGGCGGAAAGATGTTGTTTCTGGGCCTGGGAACTGGTTTGGGCTCCGCGATGATTGTGGACGGCATTGTCGAGCCGATGGAGCTTGGCCACCTGCCTTACAAGAAGCACACCTACGAACATTACGTGGGGCAGCGAGGCCTGGAGCGCGCAGGAAAGCGCAAATGGCGGCGTCATGTTGCGGACGTCGTAGCCCGCTTGGTGGCCGCGCTCGAACCGTACGATGTGGTCCTGGGTGGAGGCAACGTGAAATACCTCGACAAATTGCCTCCAGGGTGCCGCGCGGGCGACAACTTTAATTCCTTCCTTGGAGGATTTCGCCTGTGGGAGGCGCCGCCGCCCAGTAGTGGCGTTGCAGAGATGCAGCAGGGCAATGTAAAGACCCTCAAATCCAGAAAATAACCAGCACGGATGATGCGATTCGGTCTGTAGGGAAAGCCCGCTCCGCCTGATGTTGCAGTTAGAAGTAAAATTGGTCAGACGGAGACGGGATGACGCGTTTTCTGGTACTGTGCGGCTTGTTAGGCTGGCTCTCTGCGATCTGTAACGCAGCCGTCGATTTCGCGCGCGATGTTCAGCCCATTCTGCACGCAAGATGCGCGTCTTGTCACGGCCGCGACAATCCGCAAGGGAGCCTCTCTGTGCTCACGCGCGCTGATCTGTTAAAGGGCGGAAAGAACGGCCCTGCGATCGTTCCGAAAGCCAGCCAGAAGAGTTTGTTGATTCAGCGCGTCAGTGGAAGAGCAGGCCTTCCCCGCATGCCTCTCGCGGGCCAGCCGCTCCAAGAGCAGGAGGTTCGCCTACTCAGTGAGTGGATCGATGAAGGAGCGGAGTGGCGTCCGGACCTCTCGGTCATCGAGGCGTCCGCTTCGCTCGCTATATCGCGGCCCGATTTACCCCAGAGTGCGCTCGCCCATCCTGTGGACAGGTTTGTCGAAAGTTATCTACGTGCGCACGGGCGGGCTATGCCGGACCCGGTAGGCGAGGACGTTTTCATCCGTCGAGTCTATCTGGATACCTCGGGCCTGTTGCCCACACCGGAAGAGCGCGAAAGCTTTTTAGCCGAGAACGGGGCCGAGAAACGAACTCGCCTCATCGATCGGCTGCTCGCAAACCGCACGAACTACGCCGAACACTGGATAAGCTACTGGAACGATCTCCTGCACAACGATGAAGGCGTTCGCTATAGTCCTGGTTCGCGCGAATCCATTAGCGACTGGCTGCTGAAAGCCCTCAAAGACAATCTGCCTTACAACCAAATGGTAGCAGCCCTGCTCAATCCTGTCGGCCCAGGCTCGCCCAAAGGATATCTGGTGGGGATCAGTTGGGGTGGCGACGCAAGCGCGAGTCAGTCAGCGCCCATGCAGGCCGCGCAGAACAGCGCACAGGTGTTTCTCGGCGCTAATCTCAAGTGTGCATCTTGCCATGACAGCTTCGTCAGTCGCTGGAAATTGGCTCAGACCTTCGGCCTGGCGGCCTTCTTTTCGGAAAAGCCTCTCGAGATCGTTCGCTGCGATGTGGCGACAGGAAAGCAAGCCATGCCGCAATTCTTGTTTCCGGAGATCGGGGCCGTTCAGCCCGCTTCATCGCTGGATGAGCGCCGCGCTCAGATTGCGCACTTGTTCACGTCAGAAAAGAACGGACGTTTCTCACGAACGATTGTGAATCGCGTGTGGAAACGCCTGTTTGGGCGTGGTCTGGTAGAGCCTGTCGACGATATGGATTCGCGCCCCTGGTATCCGGCGCTGCTGGATTGGCTGGCATGTGACTTCGTCGAGCACGGATACGACCTGCAGCATCTGCTAAGACGTATACTGACCTCGCGTACCTACCAGATGCCGGCGATTCGCGACCGCGGAGCAAAGCAGGGCGAATACGTGTTCAGCGGACCCCTGTACCGTCGTCTAACGGCCGAACAGTTTGCTGATGGAGTCTTCGCGGTTACCGGGGAATGGCAGATCCTTGACGACAAAAAGGGCAACCCGGGAGTTTATGCGCGCCAATGGCGCTTCAAGGCGGATCCGTTGGCCCGAGCGCTCGGCCGGCCGGACAGGCGACAGGTGGTAACCGAGCGTGCAAGTGACGCGACGACGTTGCAGGCCTTGGAACTCGTAAATGGGGAAGAGTTCACCGGCATACTCCACCGGGGGGCCCAACGCATGCTCGGTGAATTGAAGCCGGCGCCGGACAACGTGTTCGACAGCGGTTTAGTCTCCACAGGGAAAGCAACAGTGGATATCGACATCAGTGGGGCATCACAACTTCGCCTGCTGGAAACGGACATGATTTCCTGGGCGCCGAACCTTGTTGTTTATGGCTGGATGGATGCTGAACTGATCGGGCCCGGAGGCGCTGTCAAGCTGACTAGCCTGCCATTGGCCAAAGGGGCGGTAAAGCGGCTCATTCGCGTCAAAGGTGAGGAAGCCAAAGAGGCGGTTTCGGCTAGCGGCCCTTCGGAGTTGGTGTACGACATATCGGGCAAAGGATTTACCCGGTTTCGCGCCTCCGTGGGACTCGACGAGAGCAGCCTTCGGTATGAGATCGGTGGCAAAGCGCGATTTTTCGTCTTCACCGCTCCGCCGGACCCGAAACAACTGGTGCGAGTCACAGGTTCGACTCCAGTGCCCCGGCCCCCCGCCAAACTTGACCCGGGCCGATTGATACAGAGGTTATATCAGCACGCTGTTTCACGAGATCCCAGTGCTATGGAACTCAAAGAAGGCCGCCAGATGCTGCGGGAATCGGGCGCGGACGGACTGGAGGATTTATTATGGATCGCATTCTTGTCCCCGGAATTTCAGTTCATTCGATGACGAGCCGGCGCGACTTTCTTCGCCGCTCCGCCTCGGTGGCATCTGTGCTGCTGGCGGCGGGCGAACCACGTCTGCTGGGTGCAAACGCGAACTCGAAAATAAAGCCAACCGCAGACAGCGTCATCTTGCTATGGATGGGCGGGGGGATGGCGCAGACCGAGACATTCGATCCCAAGCGATACACACCTTTCGAGCCCGGCATCCGATCCGCAGATGTATTAAGCACGTTTCCGGCAATCGATACCGCGGTCGATCACATCAAGATCTCTCAGGGGCTGGAGAAAATTGCTTCCATTATGGACCGCGGTACGCTGATCCGCAGCCATGTGCAGCCCGATCTCGGGCGTGTGCTCCACCACAAACATCAGTTCCATTGGCACACAGGTTATGAGCCTCCGCAGAGCGTCGCTGTTCCACATATTGGCTCCATCATCGCGCGCACGCTGGGGCCGCTAAATCCGGATGTGCCGGCGTTCCTGGATATCGGACAGACCATTGAAGGCAGCGGCGACAGCGAAAGTTTGAAAGCGTTTCACACAGCCGGCTTTCTCGGCACGGAGCACGGGCCGTTTCTGATTCCGGATCCGGCCGATGCGGCTTCCACGATGCGCCCACCCGCGCATATCAGCGCGCTGAGGTTCCGCCGCCGCCACGAGAGATACCGGCACTTCATGCAGAATAACCCGATTCTCCAGGCGGGCAGCGACTTCCATCAGGAATCCTTATTGCGTTCTGTGGAGAATGCGCATCGGCTTCTGGAATCGCCGGGGGCGAAAGCGTTCGATTTATCGCTTGAGCCGAGGAGCAGCTATGACACTTACAACACGGGCAAATTCGGCCTGGGATGCTTACTGGCGCGGCGGCTTGTTGAAGTCGGCGCGCGCTTTATTGAGCTGACCACGGAGTACATTCCCTTTCGCCGGTGGGATACACATGTGAGCGGGCACGAGCGTTCATTAGAGATGAAGCGAGAGGTGGATCGGCCTATCGCACAGCTTGTGCTCGATCTGGAAGCGCGTGGATTTCTGAATCGCACCTTAATCGTGCTGGCTAGCGAATTTGGGCGGGACATGATGACGGAAGGCCGGCCCGAGCGATTCGTCGGGGAATGTAATTCAATCCAGCAGCCGGAGGTAATGACGGAAACCAAGCATTATGGAATGCACCGGCACTTCACCGCCGGATGCAGCGTGCTCCTGTTTGGAGGCGGCGTCCGTAAAGGTTTTCTTTTCGGAAAGACTGCCGATGAACGCCCGTTGAAGGTAGTTGAAAATCCGGTGAGCGTGGAGGACCTTCACGCAACCATCTTCCATGCGCTCGGCATCCCGCCTGACTTGGCCTACGAAGTGGAAAAGAGACCGGTCTATGTTACGAAGGACGGCAAAGGTAAGCCGGTCATGGCCCTGTTTGGATAGCTTTCCGTGACTTTATCTGCGCGCTATTCAGCCGTTCTGCACGCACAGAAACTATTACTGTGGCGCTTGTTCGCGCAACTTGGAGACAGCCTGCAAAGCCTTGCGCCATTCCTTGTCTTTCCGCTCGGCCTCGACCGGCACGCCGGCCTTGCTGTAAAATGCGAGGATATTTTCTCTTAGCTTAGGATCAACGGATACATGCTCTTCTTTAACGAGCATCGTTGCGAGTTTTGCGTATGTTTTGTCAGCTCGATGATACTCGCCGGGCATAGTTGGCTTGCCCGTATCCAGATCCCGATTAATGAGGACCAGCCGCCCAGTGCGGATATCGGCAAGAAATTTGCGGTACACTTCGACGGTCCGATCGAAGCTTTGTACAAAGAGGCGCGCTGTTTCGGAGGTCGGCGGCTTTAAGTCAACACCTTTAAACGGTCCTATCTTAGGGATTAAACGGAATAAGATGGCCAGAATGCGTACACCAATCCCCGGTCTTCTGTATTCATCTCCCCATTCTTTTTCATAACCTGCTCGCGAAAGATTATAGACAAACAGATTGCGGCTCAGGCCTGGGTGTACTCGCAGCAATTCTTCTTTTTTCATTTGCCAGGCAACGCGAGTAGCATCGGGAATTAGTTTACCCACGGTAAATCGATATGTTCCAATCGCAAGATCTACGCTTTGGAACACGTCACTCAGCTTGAGAGAATACGTAGCCAAAAATGAGCGCTCTAAAAGTGATTTTGGAACTTGGAATCCAATAAAGTCATGATATGCCTTCGGGGCGTAATTACCCTCAGATACCTGCAAGACATCAAAGCCGAATTCCGTTTTTATATGCGCTGCCGGGCTATCGGCGTATGTCACACGGTTGCCAAACTTCGCCTTCAGTTTAGGATATTCGATCGGCACGGCGAGATTCACCGCAAGAGGATGCCCCAGATTATCGGCGGCATAGTGCGCTAGGGCGCCTAACGCAAAGGCGTACTCCTCAATTCCTTGCGCCTGGTCGAGCATTGCCGCCACAAAATCGCCGCTACGCACATAGTGGACAAGATCACTGAAGAGCTTGCTTCCAAAAGGATAGTACCCCATGTCCTGTACGATGCAGCCGCCATAAGCATTAGCGCGGGCCAGGAGCAACTGCTCGGACGTAGCCCCCGGGAAGCGCCGCAGCAGCAGAGGTTTGATATTGGCGTCCCAGACACTATCAATGATCGCCTCGTGAGTAAGTACCGAGTACCCAAATAGGGGTGAGGCCAGGCTCAGCACGATGCCGAGCACTGACAAGCGAAACCAAAGAAGCCGCCATTGTAAGGCTACAGTGTGGAAAGGCACATGTCCCAATAAGGCTGAGGAGTGTTGTTACTCTGCCCTGCAAAAATCAGATTAAGCTTTGGAAGTTGTGAAAGCAATTCACTTAGTACCAGCGTCTAAAGAAACTGGCCGTAGATGGTGTGGGGGTCAGATCGAAGCGGATCGGCACTGCCGAAAGGCTAGTTACTTTGCTTTGCGATGTGTGGCTACCAGGAGCTGTTATGCAAGGAGTTCCTTCACGGGCGAGCCCGTCTTATCATCGAGCGAGTTGGCGATCTTTACGGGCCGACCGATCGGGCTCATATACTCCTTTTTCCAGTCGATGCCCAGGGCCTGGTAAATCGTGGCGTACAGGTCGCCCATCGTCACAACGCGGTCCGCGACGTTATAGCCGCGCTCGTCGCTTGCTCCAACTACCTGGCCGGTCTTAATGCCGCCGCCCGCCAATGCCAGAGACCAGCAGTTCGGCCAATGATCGCGGCCCAGGGCGGCGTTGATCGTCGGCGTGCGTCCGAATTCTCCCATCGCGATCACGAGCGTGGATTCCAGAAGACCACGCTCCTCGAGATCATCCACCAGGGCGGTAAGGGTTCGGTCCAGCGGAGGCGTAAGCCGGTCGCGGTGGCCCTTATCGTTGTCGCTATGGGTGTCCCAGGAAGTGCCGTGGTAGCCCGCGGCTGTAACGAACCGGCTGCCGGCTTCGACCAATCTGCGCGCCAGAAGACACGACTGGCCGATCGAGTCCTTGCCGTAGCGCTCCTTCATCTTGTCGGATTCTTTCGAAAGATCGAACGCATCACGCACTGCCGGCGTAAGGATCATCTTCCAGGCCTGCGCGGTGAACGCATCCATGTTGGCGTGCTCCACGGTGTCGTTGAGAGTACGGTAGCGCCGGTCCACAACCCTCAAAAAAGCTGAGCGGCTTTCCACTGCTGCCTGGGAAACGCTCTTGGGCAGGCTCAGGTCGGTCACTTCAAAGCCCGGCTTGGCCGGGTCCGGAATGCACATCGGATCATAATCGCCGCCGAGGAACGACGCACGGAAATATTCCTCGTATTGCCTGCTACGGTCCCATTTTGGGACCAGCACATGCGGCGGAACCGCATTGCGCGGTCTCAACTCCTTGGTGATGATCGAGCCCAGGCTGGGAAATTGCATCGCCGGATTGATCTCGTGCCCGGTAATTGCGTAGTGCGTAGCTTGCGGGTGGTCGGTCCCGCGGGTATGCATGGAGCGGACGAGCGCAAATTTATCCATGCGCTTTGCAATCTTGGGCAGCAACTCGGAGATCCGAATGCCGGGGACATTGGTCGAGATCGGCTTGAAGTTGCTGTTGGCCTTGGGATCCCACGTATCAATATGGCTGGGACCGCCTTCGAGCCAAAACAGGATTACCGCCTTCGCCTTGCCGTTCGCAGTAGATTTCGCTTCCGCCGCGGCCGCCAGCACGTCACGGAAAGAAATGCCAAGGAACCCGAGCGAGCCGGCGGTTACGAAGCTTCTGCGCGTGGTGGGATGCTGCATCGCGATCCTCTCAATGATTTTCCGCAAATTCGCGGGAGCTAATCAAGGCCCAGACAAATTCCCGCAGTCCGGCCTCCCGGTCTCCACGCTGCGTCAGAATGGCTTTCAACGCCGCCATTTCATCCGCCGCGGGCGGGCGGCTGAGCGCCGCAAGATAGAACTCAGTGAAAATCTGCTCATCTGTCGCCCCGGCTTCGAGCAATTTCGCGAGCCGGCTGTTCGGCCGGCTGAGACGGTCCACGTAAGTCTTGCCTGCGAGCACGTGCAGGGCCTGGCTGAGGTTGGGCTTATTGCTGCGTTCCGGGATCGCGCCGCGATTGGAGCGGCCGTAAATCTCCAGAAACCGTGAAAAGAACGTGTCGGGGTCGCGGAGTTGAATAGCGCGCGTACCAGCCGGTGCCTGTCCCACAGTCGCGCCGTCGGTGATCGCCGTTGAAAACGTCTCGGGAATCCCGGTCACGTCGGCCACTGCATCCAATAAAATCTCCGCGTCGAGCCCGCGAGCCAGCGAGCGCGAATAGTTCGTCACGTCCTCCCGGTTGGTTTCGTTGGATTTATGGGAAAGCTGGTACGTGCGTGAGGAGACGATCGTCTTCATCAGGTGGCGCAGGTCGTAGCCATGAGTTCGGAAGTCCGTGGCGAGTGCGGCCAGCAATTCCGGATGAGTAGGCGGGTTGGTAGAACGGAAGTCGTCCACCGGATCCACGATGCCTCGCCCGAAAAACTGTCCCCAGATGCGATTCACCGTGGCTTCCGCGAAGTAAGGATGCGACGTCATCCAAACAGCGAGCTCCCTGCGTGGATTGCTTTGCGGGGTCACCCGCAGCGGCGAGTTATCGAGCACCGCGGGTTTTACCACGGCCTTTGTACGAGGATGGAGCAGGGCCAGGCTGCCGCCCACGTCTTTCGTGCCTAGATCCATATCAGTGGGATGGTCCACGACTACCGAACCCAGGCGGAACATGCGTGAAAAGAATGCGGCCATACCCCAGAACTGATCCTGACTCCAGTTTTCGTAAGGATGGTTGTGGCACTGCGCACAGTCCAGGCGCCGGCCCATGAAGACCCGCACTTCTTCGGCCATCGTGTCCGCCGGACTGCCTATCTGCGCGTAGGGCAGAAAATGCCGTGAGGGCGGCTTATAACCCTCCGCGGCGATGCGCTCGCGCGCTACCTGGTCGTACGGCCGGTTGGTCTCAATGTTATTGCGTATCCACTCCCAGTACTCCTCCATCCACTTGGCCGACAGCCCGTTTCCGAAAATCGAGACGCGAAAGAGCTCGGCGAAACGGAACGTCCAGTAATCGATGAACTCGGGCGACCCGATCAGCGCATCGATCACCTTCTCCCGCTTTCGCGGGTCCGCGCTGGCCAGAAATTCGCGCACACGACTAGGCGGCGGGAGAGTGCCTGTCAGATCGAGGCAAACGCGGCGTAGAAATTCCGAGTCGCCGGCCAGATCGGACGGGACGATCTGAAACCTACGCAGCTTTTCGAAGACGTAGTCATCGATAAAGTTGAAGTGTGCGATGCTTGGGTAGTTTTGTACGGGGTTCCCAATGACACCCACGCTGAGGCTGGCGACTTGTCCGGCGGCGCGAACGAGGATCGAGGTTTCCCCGCGCCGCTTTCCACGGACCACGCCACCCGGGCCGACCGCGGCGATCTCCCCGTCGTTCGCTGTATAAAGCGCCTGGTGAGTATAGTCCTCCGCGTGGCCATCAGTGAAGCGCGCGGTTACCAGCACACGGTGTTGCGCCTCCAGAGGCATAATCGCCATCGAAGGATATAGTTCGAGACGCGCGAGTTTCACGTCCGCTGACGCGCCGCCGCTACTGTAGGGAGCGCCATTGCGAATCCAGTCCAGGATTGTCGCGTAGTCGTCCGAGTCAATTCCGAAGCGTTTGCCGCCGCCGTGCGGTATGGCCATGGTGGGCTTGAGCAGCAGCAGGCTCTTCTCAGGGTTTGCTAGATCGATGCGCGGAATCCGTTCGCCTTTGACCTCGGCGGTGAGTACCTGGTACCCGCCGCCCTTGATGATCCATTCATAGTCGTCGGCCGGGTACAGCGCGTTCGCGGAAAGCTTGAAACCGCCTTGGCCTTTGACGCCGCCATGGCAAGCGGCGCTATTGCAGCCACGCTTGGTGAAAATGGCCGTGATCTCGCGCCGGAATGTGACGGGCTGCTGAACTGCGGCGTCTTTGATCATGATTTTCGAGCCAGCCTGCCTTCCGGAAAAAGCCGCTATCAGAGTGAGACTGCCGTCCGCCGAGGGCGCCACACGCGCGAGCGAGATGAATTTCACCAGCGCAGAATTCGAAAGACGCCATTCCGCCTCCGCGGTGACATCGCGCTCCGTGCCGTCCGAATATTTTGCAATGGCGAGGAACTGCTGCGTGGCGCGAGCTCCGTGAAGCGAGGTTTCCGCCGGTACAGTTCGCAGAGAAACCATTTTGCCGGCCGGCCATCCGGCGTTCGCGATCAGCAGAATGACAAGCGGTAATCTCACGGTTTCGGAAGCACCATCATTGGAATTATTTTGCTGGAAAGCACCTCGCCCGGCTTGCCGTCCACGAGTGGCCGCACTATGAATCGTACATCCTGCGGAGTAGTAGAGACGGCCGCCGCGGCGCTCGCGGTGAGCACGACCGCCAAATGCTCCGTCCGCGGTGTATAGCGCTCGGGCTTGCCAATGCTTGGCAGCGGATCTTTATCCGGCTCAAAATCGGCGCCGGGTACCGCGGATACGCCGGGCGGGAGCGACTCAGCCTCCAGCGTCACAGCGCCGCGGTAGTCTTCTTCGCGGTCAAACTTGACCCGGACAAGTTTCGCCTGGCCCTGAGCGAGATTTACGTGGTCCGTATCAATCTTGATTTCTCCTACATGCGGAACTTGCGGCCGCACCAGCACCCGGTATTGGAAATCCGCGCCGGCCAGATCGGCTGTGGCATCGCGGATTTCCATCGTGTAGTCACCCGGATCGCGCAGCGCCAGGATAGTCTTGGCCTCGATCTCTTTCGTCATGGCGCCGCTGCATGCGCCTTTATCTGCAAAAACGTTGCTGGCGATCTCCTCACCCGCTTTGTTCAGCAGCCGGAAGACAGGATTGAAGTAGGGCGGCGCAGAGGCGGGTGTTTCAATCTCGATCGCGAGGTCGGCTGGTCTATCCAGACGAAAACGTGCCCGATGAATTTCACCGGGGCGCACTAGGGCGCCTTCCACCGTCCCGGGAATCTTAAAAAAAACGGGCTCCGCCCCGGCACGATACGTTTCAACAAAAGGCTGATTCGCATCTGTGCCGCCGCGCTTTGCGAGCTGGCTTAAGCGCGACCCCTCCAGCCGCCGCGACCAGCCCCGCTCGCTCCATTTCGATTCGTCTTGTGTCTCCACATCCTGCGGCTGCGCGCCCGGAGCAATTTTGAATTCATAGCTGTAATCCGGACCGCCCTGGCCGGCGAAGGCTTCGATACGCAGCAGATAGTCACCCGCCTTCTTAAAGCGGTGCACGAGAAACGCATCGGTAGGTTTGCCCACAACCCATACCGGCTCGTCGTTGTACCCAATGCGGTTGAGGCGCTTCGGATCGAACCAGCTTCCCGCAGGCTCAAAGAGCGTAATTGCAGGATCGAAGTTCGGCACGGTCGCGGCAGAACCGCCGGCTGCGATCTGTGGCAGACCCGAGATCACTTCGAACGTCAGTGTCTGGCCGGCTTCCGCATGAACGGAGTAATAATCCGCTTCGCCCCGGCGGGCGAGGCGTCCGGCGTAGACGACCGGCACCTTCGAAACAGCCACCGCAGAATCCCGTGTTTCGTGCGCTCCAGCGGGCTCGGGGAGGACCGGCAGCTCCACGATGTGGAGGGGCAGTGCGTTCGATACGCCATTCCGGGTGATGAGCCGGATGGGATAGCGCCCGAGCTTTGCGTCTTGCGCCACACGGACCTGAAGCTTTACAAGGTCGGCCGGACCCTTCTGAACCGCATCTCGGGGAGGCTCTGTTTCTGTACCTTCCACGGTTATGGTAAAAGGCGCATTGCCGGTAGTAACCACGCTGGCGCCTGCCAATCCGGTTCCACGCACTGTGGCTGTAAAAACAGTGCCGCGCTGGCCGGTGAACGGGTGGATGGAAACCGCTTTGGGGTCGCCGCGCTGCTGCGCGCCGGCAGGTAAGCAGGCCAATGCCCCAAGCACCAGCGGGAGCGCGCGCATGGACTAGAGTTTATCGTAAATTCGGGGCGTGTTGAGCCGGGCGCGCGGCAAACGCCTCTTGAGTTCCCGAGGGCAACTTGGGAGAGGCGCCGCGACTCCGTATAGCTCTTATGCTGTAACGGAAGATATGGGCCCAAAAATCTGGCTGGTTCTCGTCTTCACGATGATGCCGGCCCTGCCGCAACCGCTGCAGTCGACAGTTCGCGTGCAAGTAAAAACCGACGCCAGGCCAGTTGAAAACGCGGATGTCAGGGTAAGCGGCGGCCATAGCTCAAAAACGGGACCGGACGGCGTGGCCGTCCTGAGCGCACCGCTGGGCCATGTGGATGTGAACGTGACGAAAAGGGGCTTCTTTCCCGCGAGCGTCTCCCTTGACCTCGACGTCGCAAAGGAATGGCAGCTTGAGATCGAATTGCAGCCACAGGAACAGCAGCAGCAAGAAATCACCGTCTATGCGACCCGTACCGATACAAGACTGCAAGATTCGCCGCTGCATGTCGAAGTCATTTCGCAAGATGAAATCAATGAAGAAATGGCGATGAGGCCGGGGGATATCAGCATGCTGCTGAATGAACTGGGCGGCATGCGTGTGCAGGCGACCTCACCTGCGCTCGGGGCGTCCAGCGTGCGCGTGCAAGGTATGCGCGGCCGCTACACGGCCTTTTTATCGGATGGGCTGCCTCTTTTTGGACAGCAGGGCGCGGGTCTCGGGCTGCTGCAGATTCCGCCAATGGATTTAGGCCAGGTCGAGGTTATTAAGGGCAACGCTTCAGCGCTGTATGGCAGCGCGGCAATGGCGGGGGTGGTCAATCTCATTTCCCGCAGGCCAGCCGACCGGCCCGTGCATGAGTTCCTGGTCAACGAGTCTTCCTTGGGTGAAACCGACGCCTCGATGTTCCGGGCCTCTCAGCTTACACCGCATTGGGGAGCCTCACTGCTGGGCGGTGGTTACTTCCAGAATCACCAGGATCTGAACAACGACGGCTGGGCGGATGTGGCAGGCTATGGTCGCGGTGTCCTGCGGCCGCGCTTTTATTGGGATAACAAGAAGGGAGCCACAGCTCTGCTGACGGGCGGCGTGGTTTATGAGGACCGCACCGGCGGCACTGTGCCCGGCGCGGTCCTTCCCAAAACTGGCCAGCCCTACGTCGAAGCGCTCAAGACCCGGCGCTACGACGCCGGGGGCAATGTGCAACGGGTGCTGAAGGACCGCTATATTCTCGCAGCCCGCTTTGCCGCCTCGGACCAGGAGCACCGGCACCAGTTTGGCGAGGATATCGAACGCGACCGGCACGAGCTGCTGTTTGGCGAACTCTCAATCAGAGGAACGACGGGCAAACATACCTGGGTAGCAGGTGCTGCCGGTCAGCGGGACGCCTTCCGTCCCCGCGACACACCCCAATTTGCCTATACCTACGTTGCGCCGGGTATCTTCGCACAGGATGACATTACGCTTGCACCCTGGCTGAGCGTGTCGGCGAGCGCTCGCCTTGATTTTCATAATCGTTACGGAAGATTTTTCAGCCCTCGCCTCTCAGTACTCTTCCGCCAGGGCGGATGGACGAGCCGCCTTTCCGCCGGCCAGGGATTCTTTGCACCGACGCCGCTGACGGAAGAGACCGAAGCGGCGGGCCTGTTCCGGCTGCAACTGCCCGCCCCCCTGCAAGCGGAACGGGGTCGCAGTGCGTCCTTCGATCTGACGCGGCGCCTGGGTGAGGTGTCGGTGACAGGTACCTTTTTTGCTTCAAATATCGATCATCCGGTTTATGTGGATCGGGACACAACATACGCTATGTTCAACCTCCCGGGGCCAACGAAGAACCGGGGTGCCGAGGTGTTGGCGACATGGCGAAAATCGCCGTTCTCGGCGACAGCAACTTATACGTATGTGAGAGCAACCGAACTCGAGCCGGTAGGCCGCGTGGAAGTTCCGCTCACGCCGCGGCAGACCTTTGGCTTCATCGGCATATGGGAGAAGGAAGGTATTGCGCGGGTGGGGCTGGAGTGCTACTACACGGGCAAGCAGCGCCTTGAACATAATCCTTATCGCGATGCCTCGAAGCCTTATGTGCTGGTAGGTGCGATGGCCGAGCGCAAGATTGCGGCGCACATTACGCTGTTTCTGAACTTGGAGAACCTGGCCAACGTGCGCCAGACGCGTTGGGACCCGCTGCTTCTGCCTGGCCGCGAGCCGGATGGAAGATGGACCGTTGACGCCTGGGCGCCTCTGGACGGGCGAGTGATCAACGGCGGAGCTCGATTTACGTTCTAACCTGTGATGGCTCTTACCATCATGTCTGTTCGCTGCGCCGCGACGCCGTCAAGCCGCACCCCGGAGAGCGAGGACGAAATAATGCGCACGTCCTGAGCCTACGTTCTTCCAGCCGTGGTGCTCTTGAGAAGCAACATAAGCCACTGAACCAGGGCCAAGCCGGGAGACTTTACCGCTGATTGTGACCTCCATCAGACCCTCGCGCACCATCATGATCTCCTCATGCACATGCTGGTGCGGCGGATGAGGCGCATCGCCGGGAGCGAGCTCGGTTTCATGAAGCTCAATTTCAAAGCCGGTGTGCGTCGCGCCTTGAAAAACCGGCCGTGTCTTTCCGCGAACCGGTAGATCTTCAAAACGCCATGTATTCGAGCTTTGCACACGCCGTTGACCTTGCGCGGCCGCGGCGGCAAGAAGCGGGAAAAGAAAAGTCAGATCTCGTCGCGAAGCATCCACCTCGGCAGTATACCTGTTTCACCTCGGGATATAATGACCCGGCAGCTATGAGCTTCCGTTTCGTTTTGTTTCTCCTGGCCGCGGGCGGGATGTACGCGCAGAACGCTACACAGGCCGGCAAGTTCATCGTTGAGCATCCGACGCTGCTGAGCCTCGGCTTCGAATGGCCTATCAGCGGCGATGCCAACCGGAATGCGACTGTGGCGGTGCAGTTTCGCGCCGCGGGGGAATCCGCCTGGCGCCCCGCGCTCCCGCTGCTGCGCATCGGCGGAGAAAAAGTCTTTCGCCGGCGTGAGAATCTGGACTACACAGTGCCCGATGGATTCGCCGGCAGCATTCTCAACCTCCAGCCGGGCACCGAATACGAATGCCAGTTCAAGCTCACCGACCCGGATGGTGTAACCGGTCAGGCGGGGCATACGGTGAAAGTGAAGACGCGCACCGAACCTCAGCCCTATGCACACGGACGCACGCTGCACGTCTACCCGCCGGGTTATGAGGGAAAGCGGATCGAGCCCAGCTTCACCGGCATTTTGCAGGCCTACTACGGCGCCGGACTCGGAGATTGGAGCGTGGTGTGGGAGCGGCGCGCCCAACCCGGCGATACGCTGCTGGTTCATGCCGGCCTTTACAAACCGGACCGGTTAAATTACGTGGATCCGATGATGGCGCCGTTCGATGGCTCGATGTCGCTGACTCTGAAAGGCACGCCGGAGAAACCCATTACGATCAAGGCCGCGGGCGACGGCGAAGTGGTCTTCGACGGAGCGGGCAATCATCGCCTCTTCGACGTGATGGCGTCCCAGTATCACATCTTCGACGGGCTCACGATCCGGAACACCGATATCGGCATCTTCGCCGGGCAGAAGGAGGTGCTCGGCGCAGTCGGATTGACGGTCAAAAACTGCCGGTTCGAAGATGTAGGCTTCGGCGTCTGGACCGAATACGCCGGCTCAAGCGACTTCTATATTGCGGACAATTTGTTCCTTGGCCGTATGGATCGGATGCGCCTGATCGGTTGGACTTATCCGGGGATCATGAGCGCGGGCATTTACGGCTCGCACGAGATGAAGAGCTACTACGGTATTAAAGTCTACGGTCCGGGGCATGTGATCGCGCGCAATGCGATTGCGTATTTTCACGACGCGATCGGCATCTCTACGTACGGAACGCCGGAAAAGGATCCGGAGCGGCGGGCCTCCTCCATTGATATTTACAACAACGACCTGCATATGCTCGGCGATGACTTTATCGAAACCGACGGCAGCGTCCACAATGTCCGCGTCTTCAATAACCGCGGTGTTAACGCGGCGCATGGCGGTTACAGTTCGCAGCCGGTATTCGGCGGTCCGGTCTACTTTATTCGCAACATTCTCTATCACGTGCCGAGCGGCGTAGCGTTCAAGTTCTCCGCCAAACCTGCTGGGCTTCTTGTGTACCACAACACCATCATCGGCGAACATGTCATTCGCGACCCTTACTCGAACACCCACTATCGCAACAACCTGTTCCTGGGGCGGGACACGCCGGACCGCGGCATCATGACCTGGGCGAACGCCACCGATAGCTACAGCTCAGACTATGACGGCTTTCGGCCGAACAAGGGAGTGGCGGCGCAGTACTCGTGGTTGGCGCCGGCGCACGGCCAGCAACTCTATGAGCCCAAGCCCGGCGACTGGAAAACGTTTGCAACATTGGCTGACTTTCGGGCGGCAACCGGGCAGGAAGCGCATGGAATCGAAGTGGATTTCGATATTTTCGAGAAAATGGTTCCTCCCGACCCAGCCAAGCGCCACGCCGTCTATCACGCCATGGACCTAAATTTCCGATTGAAGCCGGGCAGCAAGGCGGTGGACGCGGGCGTACCGATTCCGACAGTGAACGACGACTTCACCGGCCGCGCGCCGGATTTGGGCGCGATCGAAGTGGGAAGGCCGGAGCCTCGTTATGGACCGGCTTGGCTCACCTGGCAGCCGTTCTACCGATGACCTGGACTCGGCAACTTTTTAGACCGTTTGCGTGCGATTTCTGAGCTTGACGCGAGTCTGGGACAACGGCGAGCATCAGTGAAAGCAGATCCTGATACCCGAAGGTTTGCATGAACAGAAGAGATTTGCTTCGTACGCTCCCTGCCGCTGTATCGGCGGCTGCATCGGTCGCTCACCCGGCGCCCCCCCGGCCTGAGTCGTTAAAGTACCGGGTTGCATTCGGGCTATGGATTAACGATTTCCGTAACGAATCGGCCCCGCTTGAAAACTGGCCATACGGCGAACTTGACGACGTCACCGTTGACAGCATCAAACGCGCCCTGGACGTAGAGAGCGAATCCGGCTACAACTCCATTGACCTGGCTGGTCTGCTATCGATCTACGCGTGGCCCACCGATATCGTGAGCATCGCGACGCCCGAGCGCCGCCGCAGAGTGCAGCAGATCATCAAGGCGGCTCACGCCGTCAACATGAAAGTAGTTTGCTTCCCGTCGGGCGTCCTGAGCTGGGGCTTCGATACGATCATCAAGAGTGATCCCGCCGTCCGCACGGATAACCGGCACTTCATGAACCCACTGCGCGAAGAATCCTGGCGTTGGCAGGAAAAAGTTCTGGATTACATGCTGGACAACTATGAAATTGACGGCATACATCTGGAATCCGCCGATCAGGGCAGATGTAAAACCAAAGAGTGTCTGGAGAAGTGGCCGAACGATGTTGCGTTCCACAGCTACGTGACCGCCAGAGCCGCGCAGTATCTTCGAAAAAAACGCTCCGGCCTGATTCTACTGGCCACGGTGCAGGGCTTCAGCACGTGGGGAAGGGACTTCACAGACGAAGAGAAGGGCATGCTGGTCGAGCTCAGCCGGTCGGTCGATTGCCTCTTCGATCAAGGGCATGCTCAGACCTACATCCCGCAGGCAAAACGGCGCGACTTCATCTCGAAGCTGCACTGCGGGTATGGAACGTCGGGAGGCATATGGATCTATCCGCCCCAGCGCTGGGATCGGACGCGCTGGTTTCTGCCGTATACCAGCGGCACCGGCAGGCACATCAAACAACTTTACGAAGATGGCGGCCAGGGCGTGATGTATTACCAGGGCCCGGTTGCAAATCCGTCGACCGAGGTGAATATCGCCTTCGGCGGCCGGATCATGAGCGATCCGAAACGCGAACCCGAGGCCGTGCTCGCCAACGTTCTCCAGAAACTTTACAAACCGCGCAGCCAGGCCACGCACCAGAAGCTGGTCGCGTTGTTTCGGCAAGCGGAAGAGCGCTATTTCGAGAACTGGAATGCCCAGCGGATTCTGGAAGGGCGCAAGCGTCCGCAGCCCGGCGAACTGCATCTGACGAGCCTATTCGGCGCATCGCCCAACCAGGCCGACTACCTCCTGGAACCGTACCTAGACACAAAGGGCCGCATGGCGTACAAACAGGCGCTGGTATCCATGCTCAAGGATCTCGCAGGACTCCAGGGCCAGTGCGATGATGGAGGCCGTCTGCTGCGCATCCGAAGGGGAATGGAAGCGGCGCTTGTCGACATCAATAACATCGCCTACGCAAAAGGCGAAACCGCGGTCTGGGACGACCGCAGCGTAGGCCGCCTGTTCTGAGGCTCAATCCAACAACTCGACCTCTGCGCCGGTTTGGGCCGATTGCACGAGTGCAGTTGCAACCCGCAGCGACTCCAGGGCTTCGGCCGCTGTAATGACGGTGGGGTGTCTCCCTTCGAGGACGCAGGACGTGAAGTACGCCAGTTCCGCCGCAAGCGCTCCCTCGATATGGCCGTGTAGCTCGGGCGCGATCGCCGCGTCGGGTATTTCGAAGCCGCTGTCATTCCAGATCGAAAGTCCCGCGTGCACAAAATCGATTGCAGCCACACCTTTGTCTGTGATCACATGCAAGATGTCGTCACTTGGAATTCCGGCGGCGTCTGGTGTCAGCCACGTGCATTCCACGCTGCCAAGTACGCCGTTTTCGAATTCGAGAATTCCCCAGAACACGTCCGGCGTAGCGTTGCCGGCGACGTTGCGATGATATCCGCGGACACGCCGCACTTTCGAGCCGACATACCAGAGGAGAATGTCGATGTCATGAATGGCTGCCGCGAAAACGGGATGCGCGCGATCGTATTTCTTCCTGGTTTCCCTGGTCCGATTCCGCCGCGCCTGAATTGTGACAATGCCTCCCAGCAGACCGCATTCCAGCCGCTGCTTTACAAGCGCATAGCGTGTTTCAAACCGGAGGATGTGTCCGGGCATGAGAATGACGCCGGCGCGGCTTGCGGCATCAATCATAGCCTTCGCGTCGGAAACATCCGAGGCAATCGGCTTTTCGACCAGGATGTGTTTCCCCGCCTCCGCGGCTGCGCGTACCGGCCCGAGGTGTTCGGCTTCCGGTGTTACGACGCTTACTGCGTCCAGCTCCGCTAAGGCGCAGAGGTCTTCATAGTTCTCAAACCACTGCGGAATACCATGTTTCTGCGCCGCCGTCCGGGCTCTTCCAGGCGACGAGTCGGCAACCGCAGTTAGTTCGACATACGGCAGCGCACGATAGCCCAGAATGTGTGCTGTACCCCAAAGCCCGGCGCCGATTACTCCGACCTTCAACTTTGCGGCTTCAGCCATGAGCGCCGTTCAGAACATCGCTTGCCGCGAGCGCGTAAATTTTGCAGGCCTGGATGATACTTTCCACTCCCACCCATTCATTCGCTCCGTGGGCCAGTGAAATCATGCCGGCGCCGAATGCGGGCACGGTAGGAATGCCTGCGATGAGCTGCAATTTCGGAGCGTCGGTGCCGGCGGGATACAAACTCAGCGGCGGCCGGAAGCCAAGCACGCACTCCGACGCATTGCTGAGCGCGGTGACGATCGGCAGATCCTGGCTGACTTCGGTCGGCGCGATCCAGTCCGCCGGCTCCGCGCGAAAGCGCAGTTCCACTTGAAGGCTTGGGTCTTCCCGCTGGCGCTGCTCCAGAAAGCGCCGGATATCTTGTGCCAGCTCTTCTTTCTTCATTCCGGGCAGCGTCCGGATGTCCGTGGAAAATTCCGCATAGCCGGGGTACACGCCGAAATACACGCCTCCCTTCACCTGCACACCGAGATTCACGGTGACACCGTTTGGGCACAGAGGATGGGGCTGATAACGGATATCGAATTCGCGGCTCATGCGAAGCATGAGATCGGCCATTTTCAAACTAGCGTTTACCGAGGGCAGGCGGTCCGAAAGACTGCTGTGCATCTGGGTGCCGCGCACGCCGATCGTAAAGCAGCACACGCCCCGGCAGCCGATGTGCAAGTACTCCCATTCCTTGGTAATACCGGGCGGTTCGCCGATTAGCGCCATGTCCGCTTTGAGGCCGTATTTCGCAGCCAGGAAGTGCGAGCCATATCGCCCGCCGCCTTCTTCGTCGGCCACCAGCGCAAGAAGCAGATCGCCGCGCAAAGGATCAAGTTGCTTGAGCGCGTAGGCGGCGTACACAAATGCCGCTACGGCAGCTTTCATATCCGCCGAGCCGACGCCGTATAGCCGGCCATCGCGGATGGTCGGCTCGAACGGGTCCGTTTCCCATTGCTCTCTCGCATCGCCAACAGGTTTGGTATCCGTGTGAGCGTTGTAGAGCAGAGTGGGCCCGCCGCCTATTCCTTTGAGCCTGTAGAGAACGTTGGGCCGTTCCTCGATTTCGCCTACGGAGAGGCCGCCGTCAAGGCCAAGGCTCTCGAGCCTGTGAAGGATTAGAGCCGCGATCTTGCGCTCGTCGCCGGGCGGTGTTTCGCTCGGAGTGGCAACCAGCTCACGGGTAAATTCGATGAGCTCGTCTTGCCGGGAGTCGATGATCGCAGTGAGATCTTGTACCGCTGCGTCGGTTAGCACAGTGGCCGTTATGCCACAACTTCTCGGGTTCGGCAATTACAACTTGCTCACAGGCACCGTCTAAAAAAATGACGGCTAGGCAGCGCTTCCCGCGCAGGCGGCATGGCCCCTGCAAAGCGTGAGGAAAGCCGACGCGCAAGTCGATTGGCCATGCGGGCAAACCAGTGCAATCTCTCTTACAATTTGGTGGCCCTGAATGCGGACGTAATGAATTCGATCGTGAGTCACACGGCCGATCGGAAGGAACGATGCACCGGCGCCGTTCAAAACGGCGCGCTCAGCCGCTTCGTCGTTCTCCACCTCGAGTTGTATGCTGGGCGTAACCCCCGCTTGCTCAAAAAATCCATCAAGTACGGCGCGCGTGCTGGATCCGCTCGAAAAGATGATCAGGGGCAGCGGTTCGAGTTCGTGGGGACTGATAAACTTACGCGATCCAAACCTCTCGCGTCCCCGAATCGCCAGTACGAGCTCCTCCCGATACAGAGGAATGACTTGAAGGTCCTCGGCGCCGATTGGGAGTGATACCACACCCAGGTCCAGCTCGCGGGACCGGATATCTTTCAGAATGTTGGCAGCATGCCCGGTCTTAATCAGCAGCTTGACGTCGGGATACTGTTCCTGGAACTCCTTCAAAACAGCCGGAAGAAACAGGTTCAGCATTGTGCTGCCCGTGCCGATACGGAGCTGGCGGGTTGTTTTCCGCATTGATTGACCGACCCGCTGCACGGCCTCCTGCAACTGCGCAAACACGGAATCCACGTACGGCAGTAGTGCGCGGCCGCCGGCGGTGAGGCGGATCTGTTTGTTCGCCCGAACGAACAGCGGAACCCCGAGTTCATCTTCCAATAGTTTGATTTGCCGCGAAATCGCGGAGTGAGACACATGCATCTTCTCGCTGGCGCGCGTGAATCCGCCGGAGCGTGCAACGGCCTTGAACATTTCAAGCTGGCGCAGATCCATGGCCTCCTCCCTCAGCAAAGCCCGGGCAAGTGGTGGCCATTATAGCACCGGGGGCGCGCCACATCGCGCGTAATCTGCCGGCCAGCATCCATTCATGTACACCGGCGGTAATGGTGCGCGCCTGTTCATAGATCTCTCGGTAGGCTTCGACCCTTTGGCGGTCTGGCTCTTCGGTCCGGTCCCAGCAGACCAGTTGCTGTGCCGCTTCAACGATTGACGGTCCGTCCGGCAGCGCTGAGATCGCACAGAAGGCGGCGCCGAGGCTGGTAGTCTCACTGATCTTCGGAACAGCGACGGGCATATCGAAAACTTCCGCCATGATTCGTGGCCACGACCTGCCCTTGGATGCCCCGCCACAGAAGACAAGCCGTTCCGGAGCGCCGGAAGTAAGCGACCGGAGGATTTCGTAGTGCGCCAGTGCCGTAAATGCGGCGCTTTCCTGAATGCTTCGAACCATCGCCGCCCTTCCGGGCCCGCCCGTGTGGCGCGGATTGGCACTCTCGATTCCGACGAAGCACAGGGGCGGCTGAATCCAGCACCGTGCGTTCATTACATTCGAAACGACTGCGAATATGCCTTCGGAGCCCGGCGCCGCGTCCGAGGCGAGCGCGTCCATGCGCACATAGCGATCCTCAGGTCCGTATCCGGATTCGAATAGCGTGTCTCGCAGCCATCGCATCGCAAGTCCGTTCAGAAACCCGATCCCCTCTGTCATCGACGTCCCGGGCGCGACGTGGCAAAGCGTCCGGACCCGGCATTGAGGGTCGATCATTGGATGACCCGAAACAATGGCGGTCTGCCAAAATGTCCCTCCCACGACTGCGAGAGCGCCTGAGTCCACACACCCGCTGCCGAGGAGCGCAAGCTGCGTATCCGCTCCGCCGCTAACGACGGCGCAACCCACCGGCAACGCCGTTTCGACCGCAGCTTGCTTTGTGACCGTACCGGCAATCCGCCCGCACTCAACTACCGGCGGGAAGATCTCGCGCGCCAAGCCGAGTGCTCCGATTAACTCCGCAGACCACGTTCGGCTGCCCAGGTCGAACAGGCCGGAGCTCGAGCCGCAAGAGGGATCGGTCACCAGCTCGCCGGACAGCTTGAACAAGACCCAATCGCTAAGCATGGATACATGTCGCGTGTTTCCAAGAACTTCCGGCTCATGCCGCGCCAGCCAGCGAAAGCGCGGCGGCGAGATGATCCCGAGCCAATCTCCGCCCGTCCGGTAAATCCGGTCCGCCAGGCCCTCGCGCACCAGTTCGTCGGCCTCCGCCACAGCGCGCGCATCAATGTTGGGACAGCCCCAGATCTCGCGCCGGGCCGCGTCGTAGAGCACCATGCCCTCTCTCATGCTGGATGCCGTGACCGCGGAAATCTCAAAACCGGCATTCCGCGAGCTAGAGGCGGTCTCCCGGATGCATTCGGAGATCAACGCCCAGTTAGCCGCTGTATCGAAAACACGTGATCCCGGGTACTGTGGAAGGGTTGGAAAAGTCCATTCACGGCTGGCGCATGCGATCTGGTTCCCATTGAGATCAAATGCCAGAACACGGGCGCTGCCGGTTCCCGCATCGACTACCATGACACACGGATCAGACACCGTTGGCCTCCAGTTGGCGTTTGATCCGCTCCACCAGCAGCCTTGGCGCCCCATGAAACGCCTCGACCGTACTGCCGGCCAAATGCGGCGTGAGCGTAAGATTGTCGAGCTTTCGCAGTGGCGAATCGCTTTCCAGCGGCTCATGCAGGAAGACATCGATAGCCGCGCCCGCAAGCCGGCGTTCGCGCAGCGCCGCGGCTAACGCATTGACGTCGACAAGCGAAGCGCGAGCGGTATTTACCAGGTACGCCCCGGGCTTCATCAATCCCAGCTCGGCTGAACCGATTAGTGGCGGGTCCGCCGCTCCTCGCCGCGCGTGCAGGGTCACGACATCCGATTCGCGCAGAAGTGTCGCGAGCAGTACCGGCTCAACCTCGTGAGCCGCGAACACATCACTCGACTGAAGCGGGTCATGCGCCAGGATGCGGACTTCGAACGGATTCAGGCGCCGCGCCACTTCCTTGCCGATCGCGCCGAAGCCGATGATTCCCACCGTTTTGCCGCGCAGCTCGGTCGGGTGCCCTTCATTCGGAAAAATCTTTTCCCATCTGCCTGAGAACAGCGCATGGTGAGCTCTGGCAATATTGCGCCGCTCGGCGATGATCAGACCGATGGTATACTCCGCAACAGCTACGGCGTTCCTGGCGGGAACATCCAGGACCCGGATACCGCGCGCGTTAGCCGAAGGAACATCCACGTTTTCGCAAGCAGAACGGCAAACGCCGATCCAGCGCAGTTTCGGGGCATCTGCAATCATCGCCGCATTCACCGGGCACATATGGGTAACGATCAGTTCGGCATCGGCGAGATAGGGCCGCATACCGTCAGGCGGAGCGACGGCCTCGGGGCCGAGGCGCTCGATTTCGCGGATTCTGTGGTGCAATTCGGTGATGCTGCGATTCGGCCATTCCACAACGCTCACCTTGGCCGGATTGAGCGCTGCGAGCGCCTGTCTCATCACTTCGGAGGGAATGTAGAGATCAGAAAGCGCAAGAATATTCATATCTCTCAAGGCATCAGCAAGCCGCCGTTGACATGAATCACCTGGCCAGTGATGTACGATGCCGCCGGGGAGAGAAGAAAGAGCACCAGGCCGGAGACATCTTCAGGCTCCCCGATTCGGCCCAGTGGGATCTGCGCCACATAGTCACGCTCTCGCTTAGCCAGGGCCTCCCGCGTCAATTCGGTCCGAATCATTCCGGGCGCTACAGCGTTCACTGTGATCGAATACGGCCCAAGCTCGCTGGCCAGCGATTTGGTGAACGCGTCGACTCCGCCTTTCGCCGCCGCATAGTCGCTGTGGCCGCTTCGCGCGCCTCGCGTTCCCGCTATCGAGGAGATGTTCACGATTCGCCCGCTATGCCGCGCGACCATGCGAACTGCCGCGGCTTTCGAACAGCGGTACGTGCCATCCAGATTGACTGCCAAAGTGCGCCTCCAATCCTCCTCGCCGATTTCCCAGATGGACGCGGCCGGCCAGAAGCCGGCGGCGTTGATCAAGAAATCGGGGGCGGTGCCATAGCCGTCCGCGATCACGAACAGGCGCTCGACCTGGTCCGGCTGCGAAATGTCCGCGCAAACCGCGTGGACTTTGCCGGGCAGCCGGCCCGACTCACGGCATAGCTGCTCCGCAGCAGCACGATCCTTGGAGAACGCAACAATTACGGTGCTGCCCTCGCGCGCGAGATCCAGCGCGACCGCACGACCGATTCCCCTTGTTCCGCCAGTTACCACCGCAAGCTTTGACTCGAAGCATCCTTGCACTTCAGTGAGTTCTAACAGATGGGGCGTGGCACTGCAACGTTTTTCGTTGTCACGGTTTTAGACGGCACTCGTCCAAAAATTGCGCTTGACTCTTGCACGTTTCCCGCCAAGGATGATTAAACAGCACTGTCCCGAGGACGGCCGCATGAATACTTACTGCAAAGACACGAGCCTTGCGCTTGCCATTACCCTGATTTGGGCCGGTACACTCTACGGACAAGTAGGAAAATCAGGCATCTCCGGGACAGTTACGGACCGTTCCGGTTCGGTTGTCCCAAACGCGAAGGTGGAGGCTCGGGACGAGAGGACGAATCTCACCTGGAACGCAGTCACTTCTCAATCCGGCGCTTATTTCATTCGGAATCTGCCGGTCGGGCGGTTCACTGTATCGGTGGAAGCAGCCGGTTTTCAGAGAACAGTTATTGCCAATGTCGAGACCGAGGTAGACCGCGTCACTTCGGTCGACGCCCAGCTCACGGTTGGCGAAGTAACGCAGTCGGTTGAGGTGCACGCTGAAACCGAGTTGTTGACTACAACTTCGGGAACGGTAGGCAACCTCGTCACCACGCATGAAATGGAATCGCTTCCGCTCAACGGAAGGAGCTGGATCAGTTTGAACTATCTCACGCCGAGTGCCGTGAAATTTCGGGGAACCAGTTCGGCAACCAGTAACATTACCGCTTCGGTCGCTCCCGGAAACTTCGTTGTGAACGGGTTGCGCGGCGGCAACAATAAATTCTACATCGATGGCGTGAGTCTGGAGAACACCGAAGACCAGATACTCGGCATTATCCCGCCGGTCGACGCGCTGCAAGAGTTCCGCACGGAAACAGCGAATATGTCGGCGGAGTTCATGGCCGGCGCCGGCGCCGTGGTGAGCGCCACCACCAAGAGCGGCGGAAATGAAGTACATGGGGCTGTCTGGGAATACCTTCGCAACGATAAGCTGGATGCGCGCAATTTCTTTGACCGGCAAGTCGCGAAGCTGCGGCGGAACCAGTTTGGCGGGATCTTCGGCGCGCCGATTCGGAAGAACCGCACGTTCGTCTTCGGAAGCTACGAAGGGTTTCGCCAGGTGCAGGCGACCACTCTGGTCGGCGATTATCCGACGGCGGCCCAGCGGGCGGGCGATCTTTCTACCTTGCCCGGCCGCGTGGTGGATCCGCTGAATGGGCAGCCGTTTCCCGGTAATGTGATTCCTGCTTCGCGGATTAATCCGTTGAGCACGAGTTGGCTTGATAAATATATTCCCCTGCCGAATACCGCGGTTCCTGTGGGGCAGGGCAACTTTGCCCGGGCCGTGCCGCGCCCGATCAATTACGATACCTACATTGCCCGGCTCGATCATCGGTTCAGCGATAACATCTCGATTTTCGGGCGGTACATCTACACGAACACCACTTCGTTGCAGCGCTTTATTGCGCCGCTGGCGTTTAACCGGCCGCAGGATCAGCCGAACCACAATGTCGCGTTCAATTACACGCAAACGCTTGGCGCCGGGCTGGTGCTCGAAGGGCGGTTTGGTTACCAGCGCTGGTTCCACCGCGAGCCGGTTGGCAGCGATGACAACGCAAACATGCTGGAGCAGCTTGGTGTGGCTGGCAAACCCGGATTTACCGATGTTGCCGATTCGCAGCTCGCGCCGCCGCGTATCAGTGTGACGGGTTTTGCGCAATTCGGCCATGGCTTCTTCGGGCGGCCCCGCGAATACTATAACGATCACTTCTATTACGATGGCCTCTTGATGATGGTCCGCGGCTCGCATTCGATGCGCATGGGCGGCAGCGTGATCCGAAGCCGTGCCGACTTCCCGGAGATTATCAATCCCACTGGAAGTTGGAGCTATACGGGGCAGTTCTCCGGCTCGCCTCTCGGCGATTATCTGCTTGGCTATCCTCGCAGCGTGAGCACCAGCATTGACCTCTTCAGCCAGAACCTGGTACGTACCGCCGGCAGCCTCTGGTTTCAGGATGATTGGAAAGCTACGCCGAAATTCACTCTCAACCTGGGCTTCCGGGTTGATATCGACGGAAGATTCGCCACCACCAATGGGCGGCTCTCGAATCTGGACCTCTCGAAACCGCCCACGGCGGTTCTCATCACGCCGAACAATCCGGCTTTCCCGCGGCCTGCCGGATGGCCCGAACGGTTGTACGACGCGCCTACGTTCGACCCCGCGCCGCGTTTCAGCTTCGCTTACCGCCTGGTCGGCTCCACAGTGATTCGCGGCGGCTACGGGATCTTCTGGCAGCCGATGGGTTCTGATCCGCCGGTCAATCTGTCGATTCAGGGCCCCTGGATTCGGAGCATCGGGGCGACATTCGATATTACGGATCTTCCGACGTTCGATCGCTCCAACCCGCTTCGGCAGAGCCAGGCGACGGCCGCCGGCGGCTTCGGCCTACAGCGCGACTTTAAAGACGCATACGTGCAGGAGTGGAACCTGACGCTCGAACATACCATCGGAGCCAATCTGTTTTCGGTTGGATACCTGGGCAACAAGGGAACGCATCTGATCACCTTTGCGCCTCCCAACCTCGCCCCTCCAGGACCAGGGCCGATTCAGCCGCGGCGGCCTTATACGAACGTGGGCGGAATTCAGTGGGAGGAGTCCTCGCGCGATGCCAACTACAACGGCTTGCATGTGAAGGCGCAGCGCCGGTTTGCCCGTGGCCTGGCATTTACCGCATCCTATGCGTTCGGCAAGGCCATTAATGACGGCGATGGAACCTATATCGAATCGCGCAGCGATGTGTTCCAGCAGCCGAGAAATCCTAAGGCCGAACGGGGCTTGGCCGAGTTTGACGTCCGGCACTCGTTCACCCTCAGCTACGACTACCAGTTGCCGCTCGGGCGCGGCCACGCCTTTTTCGGGAATGCCTCCGGAACTCTGGACAAAATAGTAAGCGGCTGGCAAATCCTGGGAATCACCCGGTTCCTGACAGGCTCTCCGTTCACGGTTACTAACAGCTTTGACAATCTCAACAACGGCGGAACGGGCTATCCGAACGTGGTCTGCAATCCGAACCTCGGAGGCGGCCGCAGCCACGCTCAGCAGATCTCGATGTTTTTCAATACGGCGTGCTTCGCGACGCCGCCGCTCTACACTTTTGGGAACGAGGGCCGCAATGTGGTGACCGGGCCGGGAACCCAGCTTTGGGACATCTCGCTGCAAAAGGAAACCAGCCTGAGCGAGCGCGTCAAGCTTGAATTCCGGTCGGAGTTCTTCAACATCTTCAACAACGTAAACTTCGACTATCCAAACGCGTCGTACGGCACGGCGCAGTTCGGTACGATTCGCGGCACCAGCGAGCCAAGCCGCCAGATACAATTCGGGCTCAAGCTGTCATTTTGAGCCGCGCGCGAAGCGAGCTGCTTTAATCCACAATCGCGGATCCGGCCAGGGACATAAACGCGTTTCGTTCGTCACTTGCCGACGGGCGTTGTACGAGGAATACTCCGACCATATCCTGCTTTGGATCCACCCAGCCATACGTGCCGAACGCGCCCCCGTGGCCGTAGGAACCGGTCGAGAGTAACGGCAGAGCCAGGCTGCCCATGGGATCGCTCACCACGGACCAGGAGAGACCGTAGCTCGTGCCTGGGTTCGCGGTCTTCAGGTCCCCAGTATGCACGCGCGTCATGAGATCGACAGTGGCCTTGGACAGGATACGCTTGCCATTGAGCATACCGCCGTTCAGCATCATCTGGTAAAAGGCCGCGAGATCCGAAGCGGTCGAATACAATCCGCCTTCCGGCAGGGGATTGCGCACACCTTTCCGATATCTGTATCGTCCGCCTCCCAACGTATCCTCGCCCATCAGCTTCAGCTTGCCGTTCTCCAGCGTGTAACAGGCAGCGATGCGCTCGTACTTCTCGGGAGGCGGAAATAGATAGCTGTCCCGCATTCCGAGCGGCTGAAAGATCCTGGACTCCAGAAACTTCTCATATGGCTGATCGGCCAGCACCTCAATGATGCGGCCGGCCGTGGCGATGCCGATGTTGCTGTACTGCCATTTTGTGCCCGGGTCGAAATCCAGAGGCTGCTGCGACCCGATCAGCACGACTTCGGCCAGCGTCTTGCTCATCCAGTTTTCGAGCGGATCCAATGCGGGCGGCATTTTTGCGTACATCCCCGACGTGTGAGTGAGCAGATCGCGAATGGTCACTTTACGTGCCGGCGGCCGCAGAATGCGCCTGTCGCCCTCTCGATGGTCGATGACCGACATGCCCCTGAACTCGGGCAGATACTTCTCCACCGGATCGCTTAACGCCAGCTTGCCCTCTTCCATCAGAATCATGATTCCTACGCCCGTGAACGGCTTCGTCATCGACATGATCTGGAAGATTGTGTCGGTTCGCATGGGCTTATGGCTCTCCAGGTCCTGATAGCCAACAGCCTCCAGGCTGGCCAGAGCGCCGTGACGCTGGACGAGCGTGACCACTCCGGGGATCGTTCCTTTTTCCACGAACGCCTTCATGCGGCCCGGAATCTGACTCAGCCGGGCCGGGTCCATGCCGGTCTTCGGTACATTGACGGCCGGCGGCGCGGCGGAGAGCGCATAGCAGATTGCCAGGTTCCAGGCAGCCAGGAACGCACGTCGTTTGATCATCGAGCCTCCTCCAGTTTGCGGATCGTGACTCGGGCATTATAATCCGGCTCACCGCTCAAATGGTCATAATGCCGGGCAATGAGGACGTTGGCTTCGGGCCAGAAGGCTTGCACGGTGCCTCGCTCGACCGGCTCCAGCCGCACGCGGCCTCGCATCCGCCCCAGGTCGGACTCGATGACAATGCCATCGTTCGCTTTCAGCCCCAGCTCGCGGGCATCCTCCGGGTTCAGGAATACCTCATCGCGATAGCTGCCGGTCAGCGCATCGTGATCACGGAATACGATGGTGTTGAACTGGGCGCCCCGGCGGGTCGTGAGCGCGAGTTTATCTCCGTTCGCCGGCTGCGGCGGAACCAAGACGGTAAACCGCGCCTTGCCGTCCGGCAGGTTCGGGCAAATGCCGCCTTCGAGCAGCCGCTCGCCCCCATATTGAAAGCTTTGCCCCGCAGCCTTGAGCAATGCGATTCCGCGGTAAAGCGGCATCACGCGATCCATCTCGCTGCGAATTTCCTCGGCGGTTTGAAAATCCATTGCGGCACGCGCCGCTCCGCTCAGCGCGCGGCGGCCGAGTTCGGCCAGGATCTCCCATTCGGAACGCGCTTCGCCGATCTCATGTCCCGGAATTTCCGGTGTGAAGCGGATGCGGCGTTCCGTGGACGTTTGTGTTCCGCCGCCGCGCTGCTCGTAACGGGTCCTGGCGGGCAGCAGCAGTGTGAACTCGCCGGAATCCGGCAGCATGGAGGAGTTGAGCACGATGTCCTGGTGCACTCGCGCGGGAAGCCGGCCGAGCGCCATTCTCATGCGCTCCGGGTCGGGCATCGTCTCAATGAAATTGCCGCCGAGGATGTAGAGCAAGTCGAGCGCCCCGTCGGCCGCGGCCTCCAGCATGGCCCCGCAGTGCATTCCTTTCCACGAAGGCACGGGAGCGCCCCACATCGCTTCCAGGCGCGCGGCGTTTTCGGCATTTACCGGAATCGCGCCGGGAAAACTGTCGGGTACCGAGCCGCATTCGGCCCCGCCCTGCACACCGCTGTGGCCGCGGATGGGAACCACGCCGCAGTTCGGCTTGCCGATCATGCCGCGCGCCAGTGCGGTATTGACGACTGCTTTTACATTGTCGACGCCATGCTTATGCTGCGTCAGTCCCATCGACCAGATGAAGATAGCGCTCTTCACATTTGCGTAGAGCGCTGCAAAGCGCTTCATCTCATCCCTGGAGACGCCGGAGGAGCTCTCCAGGTCGGGCCATTGCTGTTGGTTTAAGGCGCGCTCCAGTTCCGGCCAGCCCGTCGTGTGGTCCTCAATAAAGCGCCGGTCGAGCGCGTTCCATTCGATCAGCCACTTGAGCGCGCCGTTCAGGAAGGCGACATCGCCGCCAACGCGCACAGGAAAGAACTCGTCCATCAAGCGCGTCCCGAACAGAGCGCTGATCGGAATCGACGGAATCCAGTAACGCTCCAGCGCCGGCTCCCGATATGCGTTGACAACCGCAATGCGCGCGCCGTTCTTTTTCGCGTGATACAGATACTTGGTCGCCACCGGCTGGTTGTTGGGAAGGTTGCTGCCTAGCAAAACGAGCAGCTCGGCCCCGAGCCAATCCTTATAAGAAACCGTGGAAGCGCCAATGCCCAGTGTGGTCTTAAGCGCCGTGCTTGAAGCCGCGTGGCACAGGCGCGCTGCGTTATCGATATGATTGGTGCCCAGCATCCGTGCGAGCTTCTGCGCGACGTAATAGACCTCGTTAGTCAGGCCGCGCGATGTAGTGAAGAACGCAAGCCGCTTCGGGTCGGCCGAGCGCAGGCGGGCGGCTGCAAGGTCGAGCGCTTCTTCCCAGGAAATGCGCCTGAAGCCCGGCTCGCCTCGCCGCCGCAGCATCGGATAAGCCAGGCGCCCCAGCTTGCGAAGCCGCGTACCGTCGAGCTTCTCCAGTGCGGCTACATCTGCAAACACGCGCTCAGGAGCAGCCGGCATCGTATTCAACCGAAGCAGCCGCATTCGCGTCAGGCAGAGGTGAATGCCGTCCAGCGTGTCGTCGCGCAATCCTCTGGGCCCAAGCGAGCAGCCGTCGCAGACGCCCTCATTAAGCACGCGCCACGCGTAGCGGAGATTGTCGCGATTTTCCCAGAAGACCCGGAGCATTTCCCAGTAATGGTGGGGCTTCTGGTAGCCGAGACCAAACGGGCTCAGACTTACGATCTTCATTGCGCCGAAAAACGCTTTTGGGGCTCAGCCAAGTTTCTCAAGCAGCTCCCGAATCCGGCTCTGTTCTTCCTGTGATGGATTGTCCTTGAGAGCCTGTTGCAGCTCCTTGACGGCTTGCAACTTGTCGCCCCGCTTGGAAAGCGCGACACCAAGGTGGTAGCGATATGTGGGATGAGACGGCTGCTTGGCGACCAGGTCCCGGAAGATCTGGAGTGCGTTGTCGTTCAGGTTCTTTTTTAAATAAATGACCCCGAGCGTATCGGAAACCTCCAGCATATTGGGGAGGATCTGTTTGGCGCGCTGGGCCAGCGTTAGAGCCTCGTTGAGGTCTCCGTCTGTTTCGGCAAGCAGGTACGCGAGATTATTCAGCGCTACGGCATCGCGCGGGTTGAGCTTCAACGCCTGCTCATATGCCTGGCGGGCTTCGGGCTTCCGGTGCGCGGCGTCCAAGGTTTGAGCCAGCCCGCTTGCTGCGATGGCGCTCTCCGGCAGGATCTCGCGCGCCTTCTGAAACGCGATCACGGCGTTATTCAGGTCTCCCTTCCGGCGATAGGTCTCACCGATCCGGAAGTAGAGGTCGCCTGCCGCGCGCGTGTTCTTCGGTACAGCGCTCAACACCTTCTCAAATTGGCTGAGGGCGAGATCAAACTTTCCCAGCCGCACGGCTGTGTTTCCGAGTGCCAGCCGGACGTCCAGCCGGTCCGGATGCTTCGATAGCTCATCCTGCAAAGTGTCAATGGCCTGCTGCGTTTTATTCTGGGCCAGGTAAGTCTCGACAACACCGAGCAGGCCGCGCGAATTGGCGGGGTTTAGTTGATACGCGCGGCGGAACGCCTCTTCAGCTTCTTTATATTTCTTCTCGACCAGATTGGCCGTGCCAAGCTGGAAGACGACATCCGGAGAAGACGGGTTTGTACGTAACATTCCCTCGAGAAGCTGGCGCGATTCTCCTACCCGGTTGGTTCGCATCAGCGCCGCGGACTGGATCAGGCGTGCAGGGCCGTTTTGCGGATCGAGCTTGAGAATGTCTCCAGCCGACTTCAGAGCACCTTCGTATTCGCCGTTGGTGAGCTGTAGCTGCGCCAGGGCGACGCGCGGCGGAAGATAATCGGGTTTGAGCCGCGAAGATTCAGCAAACTGCTGGCGTGCCTGCTCCCGCTCGCCCTGTGCCAAATGAGCACGCCCCAGATTGTATCGCGCGACGAAATTATCCGGCGCCGAGGTCACCACCGCCTGAAGCTCTGCAATCGCTTTTTGCACCTCGCCCTTATCGAGCATCAGCCAGGCCGATAGCGCATGGGCATCGTTGTCTTTCGGGTTGCTCTTCAGAATCTCGCTGTTGAGCTCGGCCGCTTCCGTGCGCTTCCCTTGGCGCATGAGCACTTCGATGATGCGCTTCTGGTAGGTGACCTTCTGCTTCGTATCGTTGGCGATGCCCTCCTTATATTGCTTAATCGCTTCTTCCGGCTCGCCCATCCGCAAGTAGAAATCACCGGCCGTCAGGTATGCCTGGCTGAACTCCTTGGCATGCGACTTGATCTCGCCCAGCACGCGCACTACGTCATCGCGCCGCTTCATGCCGTAATAGTGGGCGGCGAGCAGGCTCAAAAAGAGGTACTGCTTCGGGTTGTTCGCGATGGCTGCCTTGAGCAGCTTCTCTCCCTCATTGGGCCGGTTCTCAATCAGATACAGGTTGTAGAGCTCGGTATACGCAATCGCCATCGCCTTGTTGCGGTCAACGACCTGCTTATATAACTTTTCGGCTTCGTCGAACTGGCGGCTTACCGTCAGCGCCTTAGCGAGCGACAACATGAGATGTTCTTCGCCGGGCTTGACAGAATTCGCTTTCCGGTATTCTTCGACGGCAGTCGCCAGCAGCTCGCGGCCTTTGTCCCGCTCCCCGGTATTGAAGCTCGCTTCGGCGCGTACAAAAGCCAAATCCGCAGTTAGCCTGTGGCCGTCAAAAGAATTGGGGTCTCGCTTCAAAAGTTTTGTCGCGACATTTTCGGCTTCATCGAGAAATTGCTTTTTCTGTGCCGCCGCCGTGAGATCGCGCCCTGCCGCAATATAAATTTCCGCCAGCTTTACGGAGGCATCCCAGTGCTCTGTCTGGCTTTCCGGAATCAGGTCCGCTGCGCGTTGCAGCGAGCCCAGCGCGCCCGCCAGCTGGCCCGTCCGGAGCTGCGTCAAGGCCAGGCGGTAATACGCTTCGCCAAAGAGCTGATCGGTCTTGAGAGCATTGCGGTACATGATGCTCGCCTCGCGGTATTTGCCGCGGGCGAAATACTTGTTCCCGCTCTCAAGGTATTTGCGCTTGACTACATTGGGATCCCGGCTACAGGAGACGAGCGCCACAACCGCTATTGCTGCTGCTACGAATCGCATGATGCCTCTCACGGATTCTAATACAGTCCGCGTCCGGAAACGAGGGCCGCTACTTGTCCCAGTACTGCCGAGCCCTATGGGGTCTGGAGTTTCTGCTGCCGCAGAGCCACCCTCCGGAGGAGAATAAATTCCGAGAGATTCTCGGCCGTGAGCAGCCCGACGAGCTTCTCCCCGTCCATCACCAGCGCACAGGCATTCGTGGATGAAAGAAGCTGAAGCGCATCGGAAAGGTCCATTTCCGGCGTAAGGCGCGTGAAATTGCGATCCATGGCGCCGGCCACATAAGCATCCGGTCCTTCGGTCAGCATCGCGCGGACGAGCGCAGCACGGGTCAAAAGCCCGACGATTTGCTCGCCATGCATGACCGGGAAGTCGTGTTGGGAAGTTGCCAGGAGAAGATTCCCGGCGTCCCGGATCGTATCGCCGTGCGACAAAGTGCGGAAATCCGTAATCATGGCGGCTTTAACCGGAAATCCACTGGTGAGGAGGCGTCCTCGAACGGCTGCTCCTTCCTGCGCCGCTCCCAGATACACAAAAAGCGCAATGAAAACCAGCAGAAAGTTGGCCGAAAGTAGCCCAAAAAGTCCCATCGCGATTGCCAGAAATCGCCCGGCCGAAGCCGCTATGGCAGTGGCTTGCTCCTCGGGCCGGCGCAAGGCAAGCAGCGCCCGGAGAATTCGTCCACCATCCATGGGATAGGCCGGCAGGAGATTAAACAGGAAAAGAAGTAGATTTCCAATTGCAATACGCTCCGCAAGATTGGCGTCGGTAGGCTCCCGCAATAGCTCGATTGGCTGTAGCTGTCCTATTGCGGCCACCCAGCCGAACAGGAGCGCGGCGATCACAACGTTTACCAAAGGACCCGCAAGCGCCACCCAAAGCTCCTCCCGGGCGCGCGGCTGGCGCTCTGGACGCGAGATCCCGCCGATGGGAAACATGACAATCTCCAGCGTGCGGATGCCATACCGGCGCGCAACCAGGGTATGTCCCAACTCGTGCGCGAGAACCGAGGCGAATAGCGCCAGAACGTACAAAACGGTGCTCAACCCGGACTGCTTGCCGCCTATGCCGATGAATGCAAGAAAGACTAGCAGCAGTACGAATGTAAAGTGCAAACGAACCGGGACTCCGAAGATCCGGATGGCCCCCAGTGTCCCGCTGACAAACGCTTCCGGAGTTCTGTTTTCAGGCGATCGCGGCCCGTCAGGCGGCGAGCCGCCGTTCTGCGGCACAGGCAATTATCCTTTCACCGGCTACAGGCTTCATCATGACGCGACTCGCCTGCGAATGGAAGCCAGTCAGGACTGGAGTATCCGACTCTGATCAATGCCGCCGCAGGAAGGCCAATCCCATACCAGTACCGAAACCGACGGCGCCCAACCCCACCAGGACCAGCGAGGAACCGCTCCGCAACCAGAGTTTTCGGCACTTCCAGATGGGCCTTCGATATTTCCAGAGTAATCGGCGGTATCTCCACGCAGTTTTAGCTTTCAGCATGAGAATCCTCCGCAGATGTTGAGCATCTCAGATGCCAAAACGGCCTTGCAGTTGCGCTGATCCGTTGCGGTATACTCGAATTCTGGCAGGCTGATCGAGCAATCTCCCAAGCGCGCCCGTAGCTCAGTTGGATAGAGCGTCTGGCTACGAACCAGAAGGTCGGGTGTTCGAATCACTCCGGGCGCACCATATTCTAAAAGACTTGTCTAATTTTGCTGAGCTGTTGACCTGCTCACAACCCGCTCAGAGTTGTGTGCGACAGATTCTCCCGGGCTTCCTGTTCCGCACTGTGGCGAAGGATTGCCCGGATCACCATGACCGCCGCGGCGGGAGTGTGATTGCGAGATTAATTCGGCCCGAAACACACCGCTATGCGGCGTACGAACCCGTCAGGCGAAGTTGATGTTGTTCTGAATACCGGTCTCGCCAGCGCGCTGTAACAGTCGATATAACGCCGCTCTCTCGGCCGCTCGCGTCCGGCGCCGGATCACGATGATGATCCCCGTATGAGAGAGCCTGGTTGCTAGTTCGAGAAAATCATCTCGGTTACAGGTCAAGAGTGCACACCCATTTTCGTGTGCAAATCGAAGGACCGCCTCATCGGAGGCATCAGTCGCGAGGACTTTGCGCAACAGCATCACACCGTGACCGAGTTGTTCGAGCAGATAGATCAAATCCTCGAGTACATCATGGTCGAGGAGGAACTTCACTCTGAGGCCATTTGCCGGGCGAGCAGCAAATCGATCTCACCGCGGTGGTCCTCATAATAAGCAAGACACTCATAAACTTGCGAGCGCGTGAGTTGGGGAAAACACTTCGCTGTCACCGTCTCTATGGTTTCGCCATTCTGAAGAAGGCCAATGACGTCGTGAACACCGATTCGGGTACCTTCAATGGTCGCGTTGCCACTCCGCACGCCGGCTAAGCGGACAATGTAGCGATACGTTTCCGATGTTGGCCCCATGACCTGATGGTACGGTTCGCCTCCGCGAAGTGTCAACGCGGCCTCAGCCTCGTTCCTTGCAACGCCAGGCCGGCACGCTAATAAATGCTTGTTCGGTGGACTGGCCTAACCCCTATGCCAGGCACTCGAACCGACCTGATCCGGGGCCGCTCGGGCCGCGCTGCCCGGCAATCGGGAATGCGTCGTCGGTTCCACCCGCTCAATACCCGCTCAGAGCGCGCCGTAACCTGCTCGAAACGCTTTCAAAAGAAGCCGAAGACGCCCATGTACTTGCAATAGCTTACGTGCAACGCCCTCGCTACGAACCAGAAGGTCGGGTGTTCGAATCACTCCGGACGCACCATAATTCATTTTCAAATCACACGGACTCAATTTTCCCTTGATCCACCGTTTGTGAACCGGCCCGTTTGGGCTTGACCCGTTTCGTGGTCTGATAATGGTCGGTACGGATGCGGCTGTTTAAGTTGACGGCAATGGTCGCATTGACTTCGAAGCGGCCTACGATTCCTTGCCGCCGATCATCACGCTCCCGGCTAATAGAGCTGAAAACGATGAGACGATCGCCGTCACCGTCATAACTCACCTGATGATCTCCTGCCGCCGTCAATTGACGATGGGATGCCCGACGCTAATGAGGGCGCAACAGGGGGATTCGTCGCTCCATGCTCCGAAGGGCTATCGAGTGCTGTGCGTTCGCCATGCGGATTTCGAAGCACAAACGAACTCGGGATAGTGTGGTTAAACGCCGTCGACGGAGACCATGGCTACCGGGTGTTCAGGAACAAATTTGCACCGTCGAAGATCTTCCCGAAGACGGAACACCCGGATCATGACACGCTGCTAGATGAACTATACGAGCGGTATGACCGCTGTTCAAAGAAGGCCCACCCCAGACGTAACGCTAGATCTGATGCGATTTCACCAACACCGAGAACTTCTTCAACTTGACCGTGCCATGTTGGGGGGCTCCGCATTCCGGGCCGTGGTCATGGATGGGGGCTCTGGCCTTCCCCCAAACGGATGTCCGTCGTTTCAACAGCAACGCCCACTGTAACGTGCTCTTTAAAGAGAAGAGTGGCGAGCACTTCCACGCCCAGGCTATGGTTTTTGAGGATACGTGGGAATGGGGCGAAGAGGCTGAAGAAACGTATTCGAAACCGTCCAGCACGGCGGTAGGGTAGCGGACTTTCTTCAGGCGTTCCGGGTTTCCTAGGGCCGTCCAACACGATGGCCTACTTGGTAATGCATTTACCTCTCGTTCGGCGCGTTGCGACGGTACATGACGCCGCGCTTCCAGCCGGTAAAATCCGCGACCTCCGGAATGTCGCTGGTATCGATTCGGTCGTCCGGCAGCGCGGTCAGGCGCGCAAGATCTTCTTTTTGGATTTTGGTGAGCTTGTTGGTTCGCTTTGCCCGCGTGAGCTTGTGCACTTTCAGAGGAACAATTCCACCGGCAGGTGAAAGACGGCCGCCAGACTTTTCGCCTGCTCTTTGCTGATGCTGCGCTTGCCAGATAGGATTTCCGAGACGCGACTCTTCGGAAGGATATTCCATAAGTCGCTCGGCTTCATATCTTTCTGTTGCAGTAAAAACTGGAGCATCTTGTGAGGCTACGTCTTGGGCAACGGGTGCACTCGGTCTTCGTATTCCTCAATCAGCACTGCGAGCAACTCGAGGAATCGGCCTTCTTCCGGAGTCATCTCTTCCTCGGGTTTTTCCATCAACTCTTCGACGGCACCGAGTAGCCGATGATACTCTTTGTCGTTCTGAACCACGACCGGCAGCGCCCGATCCAGGAGCACTCGGTACTTGCGCTCGTTGAGTATGGCGGTGCTCATTTCTTCCAACCCCTCTGCTGTATTCGGCATGTGTGAGAATCTGGCGGACATACACGACATGCCATTGAAATTTGATGGCCGCGATCAAACGGTATCTGTTTCCGGCGACGTTGAATACGACAACGTCGCCGACCAGGTCAGCGTGTGGAAACTCGCTGCGGACCGCCGCCAAATTCTTCCAAGCCGTCCGGGAGTTGGAGGGGATCTCTTGTCGTATTCTTTGGTTCCATCCTTCGTAACTCTTCTCTCAGCCTGGCTCACGATGGTTCTAGCAGGCAGGAAACCTCAACGAAGCTCTCCCGGTGTGTGCTCAGGGATTGCAGTTCCGCACTCCTTCAAGTCACCTGCGAAAAATGGAACAATTATATCTGTCGTTGCGCAAGCCTGTTCATGAAAGCTACCGTTCCGCTGAGATCGGCCGCTGCGAATACACGCCTGAATATTGCCATTGCTTTTTTCTCGGCCGGTTTCGTCGCGGTCCTTGCTCTCTCCCCGTACTGGGACCGTAGCATCCAAGTCGTCCACTTATTTGAGTCCTTTCCGTATCTGATTGCAGGTGCCCTTTGCCTCTGGAATCGCAAATCTGGATACGCCCTCGCAGTTGCTGCCGGCACATTCTGGTTGTGGACTGCAGGATTTCTCACCACTATTGTGCGCAACGGATTTGAGCGCCTCGCGATGCTCGCTACAACCGGACACGTCGATCGCCTCGGCATCCTGCTAGCTGTGCCAGCGGCCCTCATGACGGGAGGTCTGGCTCTGACCGCGTTTTGGGGATACTTGCGCTTGCCGGAGAAGAGATTGCGCGACCTGGCCCTGTTCGTATCGGCATTCATAATCGTCGGCGCATGGTTTTTGGGGATCTTCGCGTTGTTTGCGCCCCAATATCTTGGGATATTCCGGAGGCTCTTACACTGAGGTCCTGCGAATCGAGACACGACCGTTGCCCGGAAGCATCCTCGCGTTCGGAAAGCCCCGAAAATCACGAAGGAGCTCTTGGCTGGCGGTAGCAGGCGCCCTTCAAGGCTCCCGTCTGCGCCGAACGCTCGCAAATCAACCTTGCTAAGCTAAGACATTGGCGATGACAGTCGAAGAGATTCGTGAATTAATCAATCTGGCGACGGAATCGGGAATTGCTGAGCTTGAGGTACAGCGCGGTGATGACCGGGTGCGGATCCGCCGGTCGGCAGTGTCGGACCAGCAGATCGTTCTGCCCGCGCCTATGCCGGCGCCCGCCGAAGTCCGCGCGCCGGTCTCACCGCGGCCTGCCGGGCCGGCCGGGGAGCCAGCCGAAAAAGGAGCTCGCGATCCCAACCTCCATTACGTCACATCGCCCATCGTCGGCACCTTCTATGAAAGCGCGGCGCCCGGTTCGCCGCCGTTTGTGCAGGTCGGCGATCAAGTGCAGCCGGGAAAGGTGCTGTGCATCATCGAATCCATGAAGCTCATGAACGAGATTGAAGCGGAAATCGCCGGAATTATCGAAAGCAAGCTCGTCATGAATGGTCAGCCCGTGGAATACGGGGAGGCACTGTTTGCCATACGGCCCATTTAAGAAGATTCTGGTTGCCAATCGCGGTGAAATTGCCGTCCGGGTCATCTGTGCATGCAAGGAATTGGGCATCGAAACAGTAGCGGTCTATTCGGAAGCGGATCGCTACAGCTCGCATGTGCGCTTTGCCGACCAGGCAATTTGCATCGGACCTGCGAAAAGCTCCCGCAGCTATCTCGATGTCCCATCGATCATCAGCGCGGCCGAGATCGCTAATGTGGATGCCATTCACCCGGGATACGGCTTTTTGAGCGAGAACGCTGGGTTTGCCGAAGTATGCGCGGCTTCGGACGTCAAATTCATTGGTCCGCCACCCGAAGTTATCCAGGCCATGGGCGTCAAGGAGAAGGCCCGCGCTTTCATGAGGGATGCCGGGGTTCCGGTGCTTCCAGGTTCCGACGGCGTCCTCAAGAGCGCTGATGAGGCGCTCGCCGTAGCCGCCGAGATCGGGTATCCGGTGATCGTGAAAGCGTCGGCCGGAGGCGGCGGCCGCGGCATGCGCATCGTGCCGGGTCCTGAACTGCTCGCCGCATCGTTGGTCCAGGCCCAGCAGGAGGCCGGGGCCGCTTTCAATTGCCCTGACGTCTACCTGGAGAAATTCATTCAGGCGCCGCGGCACATTGAATTTCAAGTCTTAGCCGACGAGTACGGCAACGTGGAGATTCTGGGCGAGCGCGAGTGCACCATTCAGCGACGTCATCAAAAGCTGCTGGAAGAATCGCCGTCGCCGGCCTTGTCTTCGAGCTTGCGGGAATCCATTATCCGTAAGCTTCGCGGAGCCATGGCTACGGCCGGCTACACCAATGCCGGGACGGTGGAATTCCTGATGGATGAATCCGGGCTCCTCTATTTCATCGAGGTAAACGCTCGTATTCAGGTGGAACATCCCGTCACGGAATTCGTTACTGGCATTGACCTCGTGAAGAGCCAGATTCGCATTGCGGCAGGCGAGAAGCTGCCCGATATTCTGGGCGGGCCGCTCAGCCTCCGGGGCCACGCCATCGAGTGCCGCATCAACGCGGAGCACCCGGAGAGCTTCGCGCCTTCGCCGGGACGGATTACCGCCTTCCAGGCTCCCGGCGGAATCGGCGTACGAGTGGACACGGCAGCCTATGCCGGCGGCGTGATCCCGCCGTATTATGATTCGCTCGTGGCGAAGCTCATCGTTCACGGGCGAGACCGCTCCGAGGCGATCGCGCGTATGGGCCGCGCGCTCGATATGTTTGTGATTGAAGGCATCCACACCTCCATCCCCTTACATCAGCGCATTCTGGCGGATCGCGATTTTCAGGCGGGCCAGTTCGATACCGGATTCGTGAAACGATTTCTTCCACCGGAGCAGGCGCTCGCTCGTGGCGGGCGCTAGCTACCGGGCAGCCGGTTGCTCAGCGGAAGAAAAGTCGAGTTCCACCCATTCCTCGCGATTTGTCAGATCGAATAGCGACGCACATCCCGTAATCCTGGCGATCTTCGAGAGCCCGCGTCCACCCGTGCACAGAATCGGCCGCCGCTTACGTTTTGTCTTCCTCAATGAGCGCTTTCAACCTGCCTAATGCGTTCTCCCATTCGGTTGAGATTACGTCGAGGTACCGCCGGGCTGCCTGGATCTCGTGCGCATTCAGCTCCCAAATCTGCTCACGCCCACTTCGCTTTCCCTTCACCAGGCCGGCTTCCTTGAGAACGTGAAGGTGTTTGGTCACTCCCTGCCTCGTGATCTCGACGCCTTCAGAAAGCCGTGAAATTGAGAGTGGCCCGCCTGCGCACAGGCGAGCCACCAAATGCAGGCGGACCTCATCACCGAGCGCCGCAAATACCGGCGCGTGATGTCGCAGCTCCGCCCTAATTCGCTTCCTCGGCATACTTGCGAAGATTTTCCACCTGCAACTCCCAGCCGTGTTCGTTTTCCTCGAAAGCCTTCGCACGGCGCGCCAGAGATATCCGATCGAAGCCCGACTCCGTCACTTTCACCAGCGTTCCGCCCTCGACCTCTTCAAGCGCAAATACCACCAGGGTCGGCGGACCGTCATCAGCCGCCCAGCGCCAGGAAAACTTTTTCTCCGGCACCACCTCTTCTATGTCTACAGAGAACTCCGTACCCTCGTGTCCCGGGTAGATGGATTTCATAGGGACGCGCGCACCCGGGTGAAACTCGTCTCTTACCTCCACACGGAACCACTTGGCGAATTCCGCCGATTCCGTGATCGCCTTCCAAACCCGGGCACGCGGGGCGCGAATCACTGTTTTCTTCTCAATTGTGCTTAGCTGTTCGACAGACATGCCGCAACCTCCTGGTTGCATTTTAGGCGAGGGCGTCCGGGAATAGCAACTAAAAAGTTGCTCTTGATTCTCATCATTCCGGCGGCACGGCCCAGCATTCTCCCGGTTCGAACACCTTAAAGCGCTGAGCGGGGCGATGTCCCAACATGTGTTCGATGAATCGGTTCACATCCACGGCATTGGACGGGAACATGTCGTAATGCATGGGAACCAGCCACTCGGCGCCGATTTCCTCGGCGAGCTGGGCGGCTTCCGCAATATCGAAGTTGCCCCGGCGTCCCGGCCGTCTGCCGCTGATCGGAAGCAGCGCCAGCGTCACCGTGTACGGCCGGAGCCGGTCTGCTAATCCGTTATATGGAACGCAGTCACCGGCGTGGTAGATGGTATACCGCCCGAACCGGATCAAATAACCGAGGTAGGGATACCCGCCCAGGGGTGTCCAGTCGAGCTGCTCATGCGCGGAGGGCACGGCATAGATCCGGTCGTCGAGATATTCAACCCGCAGGTCGGCATTCGTAGTCACCATACGGTGATAATCGATTCCGATACGATGTGCATGCTCAGCGGCGCTTTTCGGGATCACCAGCTTGGCTTGCGGCGAAGAGGCAAGAATCCCAGGCACGGTATCCGGATCGAGGTGGCCGCGGTGGGCATGTGTCGAGAGCACCAGACCTGCGTCTTTGACATCTTCACCGCGAAACAGCGCCGGTGTGAGGCGCTCTTTATCCGACTCTGAAAGGAAAGGGTCAACATACAGGATCGCGCGCCGGTATTTAATCACGAACCCGCTTTGCCCCAACCACCAGAGCGTCGGAGTGGGGCACTCCAGGCGCTCGATTTCATCCAGCAGACGTCGGCCGCTGTTGACCGGTTCGGCCATGACAGGTCAGTATAGGCCGCGTAGGATCAGAAAGGAAATCGGCGGCGGGGAAATGGAGTTCGGCTGTTCTTATCCGAATTTTGCGGCCCGCCTCCACCATCGGTGAAGTTGGCCACGGGAGTCTGCCCGAAATTGAGGTCGCTTTCACTGAACGAGAGCGGCCGGTCGAGGACCATTTCGATAGTGCTACCCTTGGCGAGAACGGCGTCGGGTCCGCGGGTAAGCAGCACGCTCATTAAACCAGCCGTTGCGCCCGCTGCGGAACCGATGCCGGCTCCCAAACCATAGCGGCCGGCTGCTCCTCCGGCAATCACGCCCACCGAGGCGCCTGCTGCCGTAGTTTCACCGATGGTCGCTGCGTCGCCGCCCTTGTTGCCTTCGCTGCGAATCTTGCCTTCCGAGCGATCCAACTCCTCGTTGCCGCGGCCGTCCAGGCCACCAACGCGCGCGCGGAAGTCCCGCGTTACGCCGTTCGGCAGCGTGAGAGAGTCAAAGCGCAGGTACAACTCTCCGCGGCCCTTCACTCGGCCGGGTCTCTTCACTCGCGTCAAGGTACCCGCCACAAAGCTGCCCGGAGGAATCACGATACGGCCGCTGGTGAGAATCGGAAACACCGTCTGCAAGTAAACGCGGTCACCCTCGGCAGAGTGTTTTGTGCTGACGCTGTTGATTAAGCTGAGAGGGACTTTTGTTCCTGGCTGAATAACGAATTCGCCCCTACCAGGCTGCTCCGCTTTGCGCCAGGCGCCCGAGGTCTGGTCCGGAGCCGCGGTTTGCGCTGCCAGGCAGCCCAAAGCCATCAGACCGGTTGGGAGTAAAGCTCGCAGCGACATTCGGCCTCTCCTTCCATCATTTTAGCCCAGACTATGACTAAGAACGTGTGACAAGCCGGAAAGGTTGCATGGAACTGGTGGGTAAGGCTTATTACTGCGGCCGGACAGGGAGTTTAATGCCTGTTGCGCTGAGGTGGTCGCCGAAGCCAAGCCGGATCTCCGGGTCCGCGGGCAGATCGTCCGGCAAATGAACATTGATCTGATAAACCCCGACAAATCCGGGTGCAGCGCCGGCATAAGCGACCCGGGAGCGATCGATGGCATTGCCGTTGAGCAGCAGCCGAAAATCCTTCCTGCGTAAGGTCGCGGTTCCTGCCCAGGGCCGGCCTTCAATCTGGGGCGGGTCCGTCTGCCCAAGACCAGCGGCGTAGAGGACAATCCAGTCCCCACCCTTCGCCGGCGCTTCAGGCGACAGCAGGTCGAAATTGTTGTTCATGGCGAGAACCGTCTGTCCGTCCCGCAGGAAAAACTCCGGCGCCTCGTTCTGAAGCTGGATATCCACCTTGGGCCCACGTGTCCCCTGCCGGACAACGGTTATGGATTGCGTACCGATCAGATCCGGCGGGATGAGGAAATTAATTTGCCGGGGCGAGACGAAATACAACGGGGCATTTCTCCCGCCGTCCCCATTGCCGATCAGGACTCGCACATTCGCCAACTCGTAGGGAAGACCTCCACCCTTCATGCGCTCGGGCGTCGCCGCCTCTTCGGTCCAGGAAAGATTGGTTCCGTAGATCGAAACGATGACATTGGGCGCGAATGGCCCGGCAGTACTGGTGGCAGCGTTTGCTACGCTTTCAGCCGAATACAAAGGCGCGTTGCTCGCGCTCTGGGCCCACAAGCCGCTTACCAGCGCCAGTGAGGCCAAAACAAACCGGTTCACTTAAAAAGATATTATAACCCGATTTTCTTATCTAATGGTAGGGTATTTGACGCCTAATTGCTCCAAATATGTCCGGTATTTTGCAGGATCGTACCGCAATTTGTCGAGCTCGGGGCGGAACGCTTTCATTTTCTCGCGGTTCAGCTCGATCGGCGGGCGCGTCCCCTCCGGAATCAGCGATTGCCACTTGGTCTCACGCGTCTGTTCGGTGTAATAGGCCTTGGCGGCGGCCAGCAGTTCGGGCTTGAGCAGCAGATCGAGGGCCGTCATCGCGTGCGCCTTGGCGCCGGCGGTAGCGCCCTTGTGAGCGATCGGGGTCGCCATGGCGATCGCGCTCGACCAGTGATGCCCGATCATGTTCGGAATGTTGCCCGGATAGCGCAGCACCACGGTCGGCAGGTTCCAGGAGACCTCCGCAATATCGTCCGAACCGGCGCCGGTGCCGTTCTCCTTGGATTCGAGCTCTGGAATCTTGGTTCGTAATCCCTCGACTTTGACCTTCAGCTCAGTTTGCGCGGCCCGTGCGAGCGTCTGGTCGGACTCGCTCCATTCCGGCATGCCCACCAGCCGGATGTTCGCGTGCAACGCTTCGGCCACAGGCTTGTTGAAGTGCCCCGGCCAGGTGGCGGCTAGAACGCGCTCAGTCATCGTAGTGTCGGTCATCTGCGCGGCGCCGTGAGCCAGCTTCGTTCCGAGCGCATGCAGATTGCGAATTCGCTCGTAATCCCACTCGCGGAAGAAGTACCACACTGTTGCTTCCGGCGGCACCACGTTGGGCTGATCGCCGCCGTTCACGATGACATAGTGCGAACGCTGTTCGGGGCGAAGATGCTCACGGCGGAAGTTCCAGGCGACATCCATCAGCTCCACAGCGTCGAGCGCGCTACGGCCCATCCACGGGGAGCCGGCTGCGTGCGCGCTTTGGCCATGGAAGCTGTACTGCGTAGAAACCAATCCCGAGCCGCTCGGCCCCCAATTGGTCGCGAATTCAGACCCGATATGCGTGCTAAGCATTACATCCAGATCGCGGAACAGTCCGGCGTTTACCATGTAAGTCCGGCTGGCCAGTAGCTCTTCGGCCACGCCCGGGTAAACACGAATCGTACCGGTGAGCCCGTATTTCTGCATCAGGTTCTTGACTACGATGGCGGCCGTCACATTCACGGCCTGGCCGGCGTTGTGCCCCTCACCGTGGCCGGGGCCGCCCGGGATCAGCGGCTCGTGCCACGGGACTCCCGGCTTCTGCGAAGTTTGCGGCAAACCATCGATATCCGCCATGAATCCGATGACGGGCTTACCGGAACCCCAGTTGGCAACGAATGCGGTGGGCATTCCCGCCACTCCGCGCGTGATTTGGAAGCCTTCCTTCTCGAGGAGGCCGGTCACGTATGCGGCCGTCTCGAACTCCTGAAATCCCAGCTCGGAAAAGCTGAAAATCGAATCGACGATCTGCTGCGTGAAGACACGCCGCGAATCCACTAACTCCGCGGCTTCACGCTTCAGAGCATCCAGCGGGGGCGCCTGCGCGCTCTTAGCGCCCGCCGCGCACAGGAACCACACAGCGGCCATAGCGGCTTTCATTGTTTGCCAGCCACCTCCTGATAAATTCCGAGTACCTCCCTCGCGGTACGCTCCCAATTGTAGCGGGAAGCGTGCTCGCGTCCCTTACGAATCAGCTCGCACCGCCGATTCTCATCTACCAGGACTTCGCGAATGCCGCGGGCGATATCGAAGACGTTCTCGGGGTTCACCAGCATAGCCGCGTCGCCAACCACTTCCGGCAAGGAACTGATGCTCGAAGTCACTACGGGAGTTCCCGAGGCCATCGCTTCCAGCGGCGGCAGGCCAAAGCCTTCATAAAGCGACGGAAATACAAACGCGGCGGCAGATTCGTAAAAGCATCGAAGCGTTTCAAACGGCACGAACCCGAGAAACCGCACCAACTGCTCGACGCGGCTCTGAATTACGGTGCGGCGCACTTCCGGGTGGTGTGAAATCTGGTCGCCAATGATGATGAGGCGCAGATCCTGGTAAGCAGGGTGTCCGGCGAGCTGCGAGCGCAAAACCGCGAACGCCTCCACCAGCCGGGGAATATTCTTTTGCGGACGAATGTTGCCGGCGTAGAGAATGAACGGGTACCGAACCTGGTAGCGCTCCATTATACGCTGGCGCTCGAGTTCTTGCGACTCCGTTTCCGGCCCGGCGCCCGCCCCGCGCGGCTGCATAAAGAACTCCGGACTCAGCGCGTTGTGGACCAGCCGTACACGGTCCGGGCTGATGCCCATCACGTTCTGCACGTCGCGCTGGGTAGCTTCGGAGACCGCGATGACGCGCTCGGCTCTTGCCAATCCACGGCGGAACAGAAATCGCCATAGCGAGCGGCGCACGCCGCGCCGTTCGTCGAATAAAACGCTTGCCATATCATGGATCGTCACGACGTATGGGCGGATCATAAATAGCGGCACGCGATTCAGCGGGATATGAACCAGATCGGGCGACAGCCGCTGCAGAAAGAGCGGAAGACTTACGTGCGTGAGCGGATCCCAATCGGGCCTGCCGAACTCAAGCGCTTCAAAATTTCCCGGTACGGCGGAAAGCGTGCGCGCGTCCTCCGGCAGCGCCACCAGGACGTAGTGGTTTACGGAATCTATGATGCCGAGCGCGTGCACCAGGCTGCGGATGTATGTTCCGATGCCGAAGTCTCGAATCCGCCTGACGTCAATGACAATGCGCAGGGGCATAGCAGGCGCGGGCGGACCGATTGCCCGCCCGACTTACGCGCGAACCGTTTCGAGCTTCCAATTGTAGAGCGGAAATTTCTCCACCAGCTCGCCGACTTTCCGGCGCACCGTATCCACGATTTCCTGCGCGCCGCCGCTCGCGAGCACCTCCGCAATCAGCGTAGCCACCTGCCGCATCTCACTCTCCCGGAATCCGCGCGTGGTCACCGCCGGGCTGCCCAGACGAATGCCGCTTGGGTTCAGCGGGGGGTTGATGTCGAACGGGATCGCGTTTTTGTTTACGGTAATGCGCGCGCGATCCAGCGCCGCTTCAGCCTCTTTGCCGCGAATTCCTTTGGAGAAGACGTCGAGCAATAGCAGGTGGGTATCGGTGCCGCCGGAGACCACGCGAAAACCGGCGGCGGCGAGTCCGTCAGAAAGCGCCCGGGCGTTGGCCACAACTTGCTTTTGATAATCGACGAACTCCGGCTGCAGGGCTTCAAGGAAGCAGACCGCTTTGGCCGCAATCACGTGTACGAGCGGGCCGCCCTGCATTCCAGGAAATACTGTCTTGTCGATTGCGGCGCCGTATTGCTCACGCGCCAGGATAAGGCCGGCGCGCGGCCCGCGAAGCGTCTTATGCGTGGTGGAAGTGACGATGTCCGCGTACTGGCATGGGTTGGGGTGCAGCCCGGCGGCGACCAGCCCGGAAATATGCGCCATGTCTACCAGAAACAGCGCGCCCACCGCGTCGGCGATCTGGCGGAAGCGAGCGAAATCCAAAATCCTCGAGTAAGCGCTGGCTCCGGCCACGATCATCTTCGGCTTGTGCTCGTGCGCCAGGCGTTCCAGCTCGTCGTAATCGATCCGCTCGTCGTCCTTGCGAACGCCATAAGGCACAACGTTATATGTCTTGCCGGAGAAGTTCAGCTTGTGCCCATGCGTCAGGTGACCGCCGTGCGCCAGGTTTAGTCCGAGAATTGTATCGCCGGGCTGAAGCACCGCCGCGTACGCGGCCTGGTTGGCCTGCGATCCGGAATGCGGCTGGACATTGACATATTCGGCCCCGAATAGTTTGCGCGCGCGATCGCGCGCCAGATTTTCAACTACGTCGGTGAATTCGCACCCGCCGTAGTAGCGCTTGCCGGGATAGCCCTCGGCGTACTTATTCGTGAACACGCTGCCCGTTGCCTCGAGCACCGCTTCGGAGGTGAAATTCTCGCTGGCGATCAGCTCCAATTGGCCGTGCTGGCGCTCTACTTCGTGCTGAATCGCGCGGTAAATTTCAGGATCGACTTCGGCCAGAGGCCGCGACATTCGTTGCGATGGAATCATCTCGTTAGTCCTCCTGAAGCCGACCTGCTCCGCCCGGAAACCGCCAAGCGGCCAGCGGCAATAAGGTGACAATCAAGGAAGTACCGTCATTCTAACATGTTAGAATTGGGCTTTCCCTCATGCTTTGGAGTCGCCTCTTTATCCCCACACTGCGCGAATATCCTGCTGAGGCGGAGGTCCCGAGCCATCAGTTGCTGCTTCGCGCCGGCTACATTCGCCAGATTGCGGCGGGGATATACAGTTACTTATTTCTGGCCCAGCGCTCGTTCAACAAAATTACCCGGGTCGTGCGGGAAGAGATGGACCGTATCGGCGCGCAGGAGCTGCACATGCCGGCCGTCCAGCCGGCCGAGCTCTGGCAGGAGTCCGGCCGGTGGGAGCTGATGCGCGAGGACATGTTCCGCCTGAAAGACCGCTTCGGGCGCGACCTCTGCCTTAACATGACCGCCGAGGAGATCATGACATCCATCGCGCGCGGCGAGCTTCGCAGTTACAAGCAGCTCCCGCAGATCTGGTATCAGATCCAGACCAAGTTTCGCGATGAGCCGCGCCCGAAATCCGGGCTGATGCGCGTCCGTCAGTTTCTAATGAAAGACTCCTACTCGTTCGATATTTCAGCCGAAGGCCTGGATGCTTCTTATGACAAGCATTATCAGGCCTACTGCCGGATCTTCGAGCGCTGCGGACTCGATTACCTGGCGGTGGAGGCGCATTCGGGCGCGATGGGGGGAAGCCAATCGCACGAGTTCGTGGTGGCTTCGGAAGCTGGTGAAGACTACGTGGTGCGCTGCCGCAACTGCGGTTACGCAGCGAACCTGGAGAAGGCCGTTTCGTGTCCCTCACCTCCGTTGGCAGAAGATCCGGCCGGGAACCTGGCTCCCGAGCAGTTCCATACTCCCAGCCGGAAGACAATCGCTGAGGTTGCCGCATTCACGGGTCTTCCTGAGACATCGCAGATCAAGAGCCTAGTCCTGGTGGTGAATGAGCAGCCCCTCTTGGTTCTACTGCGCGGCGATCACCAGCTAAGCGAGACCAAGCTGGCAGCGATTCTGGGAAGCGCTGCCTTCCGGCCCGCTCATCCGGAAGAGATTCGCCGCTGGTTCGGAGCCGACGCCGGTTCGCTTGGACCTATAGGCGTGGGGGAAATCCCGATCCTGGCCGACAGGGCGCTTCAGGCGCGCCGCAATATGATCGCGGGCGCCAATCGCGACGACTATCACCTGCGGCACGTAACGCCGGGGGAGGATTTCACCGCGCGTTTTGCGGATCTGCGCCAGGTTGCGCAGGGGGATAGATGTCAGAGCTGCGGCGCAATGCTGGAGCTGCAAAAGAGCATCGAGATTGGCCATATCTTCAAGCTAGGCTACCGCTATTCCGAACCCATGGGGCTCCGCGTCTTGAATGCCGTCGGCGCGGAAATAACGCCCATCATGGGCTGTTACGGCATCGGTATTGAGCGAATTTTGAGTGCTGCGATTGAACTATATCATGACGGCGATGGTATGGCGCTGCCGTCCGCGATCGCGCCCTTCGAAGTGGTTGTCACGCCCGTGAACCGCGCCGAACAAGGCCAGCGGGAAGCGGCAGAGAAAATTTACGGCGAATGCTTGGGTGCCGGGCTTGACGCGCTCCTTGACGATCGTGACGAGAGGCCCGGAGTCAAGTTCAAGGACGCCGATCTGATCGGGATTCCGTATCGGATCACAGTGGGCAAGAAGCTGGCCTCCGGGAAGGTGGAGATCGTTGAACGGCGCAGCAAAACAGCGGGCGAGATCGACGTGAACGAAGCCGCGAGAGCCGTGGCCGGCCGCGTTCGGGGCGAGCGGCATGGACGTTGACTGGCACAAGCTGCGCCTGGAATTTCCTGCACTCACCGAGTGGACCTTCCTGAATACCGCAACGTTCGGGCAGATGCCGAGGCGGGCGGTCGAAGCGGCCAACGCGCATTTCGCCCGCCGCGATCGGTTCGCCTGCTCGGACTTTATCGAGTGGTTTGACGATGCCGACCGCATCCGCGAGTTGGCCGCGCGCCTTATCCATGCCCGCGCGGAAGACATTGCATTCATTCCCAACGCCTCCACGGCTCTCTCTCTGTTGCTGGGTGGGCTGGATTGGAACAGCGGCGACCAGATTCTCACACTCACCGACGAGTTCCCGAACCAATACTATTACCCCTCGTATCTGCGGCGCTGCGGAGTGGATTTGATCGATGTTCCGTTCGAGCGTTTCTGGGACGCCGTGACGCCGCGCACCAGGCTCGTCGCGCTCAGTACCGTGAACTATTCGACAGGTTTTCGCGCGCCTCTGGCAGAGATCTCCGAATTCCTGCGCCGCCGCGGTATTTTGCTTTACGTGGATGGCACGCAGAGCTTGGGTGCGCTCCGCTTCGATCTCCAGCAGACTGCCGTGGACCTTCTGGCGGTGCACGCCTACAAGTGGCTGTTATCGCCAAACGGCGCGGGATTCATGTACGTGAGTCCGGAACTGCGCCGGCGGCTGGAGCCGAGTGTCATTGGCTGGCGGAGCCACCGGGACTGGCGCAATCACGACCGCCTGCACCACGGTGCGCCTGAATTCAAATCTGAAGCCGAGAAGTATGAAGGTGGCATGCTGCCGTTCACAGTACTGTACGCGATGGGGGCCGTTCTCGAAATGCTGCTCGATATCGGGCTGGAACGAATCGAGCAGCGAGTAATGGACATCGCCGAGAAAACGCGGGCTGTGCTGCGCCGGTGTGGAGCCTCGCTGCTGGCGGACCGATACGCCTATTTCGATTCCCCGATCATCGCAGCGCAGCTTCCAGGCCGGGATGCTTCAGCGCTTGCCCAACAACTGAGAGCACGCCGGGTGCTGATTTCTGCACGGCACGGAAAGCTTCGTGTTTCGCCACACTTCTACAATAACGACGAAGATCTTGAACGCTTCGCCGGAGCTTTGCGGAGCGATTGCTGAGCCGGGATGTGAGGGAGCGGTGGTTCAGGCTCCGTGCTTACGCTCGAATTCCTCGAGCGTCATGCGGCCGTCCCGAATCGCTTCGATGCTCTGTTCCATGAGCTCGCGCTCTCCGGGAGCCAGCGGAGCATCCGAATCCAGGAGACTTTCGAGATATCGCTCAGCGGCATGTACATCGGTTTCCGAAGGATAGCGTTGCCTTTTGACGGCCATGCTCAGGCCTCCTTCTATTCCTTACAATAACGTTTGCTTTCCCTGATTTCCATCATCCTGGGGACAGCCGTTGCGCTCGTAATCGCCTACTCGCTGGGAATCGTGTTGCTGCGCACACTCGATGTTCCCTGGACGATTACGCTGGCTGTGGGAGCCGCGCTGGAGAGTCTGGCAGTATTCCTTCTGCTCGAAGCAGGCGCCGCCAACCGGCTCGCATTCCTGCTCCTCGGCGCGGCTGCCCTAGCCATGCTGGTTGCCGCCAAACGGCCTGTCTACAAATTCAGGCCGCTTGCCGCCGATCGCGTGACCTGTGGGCTGGCCGCGGCATTGCTGGCGAGCTATGGCGTGCTTTATCTGGTTCACGCGTTAGCTCCGGAAATCCAGCCGGACGGCGTCACCTACCATCTCGGTCTCGTCCGTCAATATCTGCGGCTGGGCAGCTTCTCCGGCGAAATCGCTTTCTTTGAGATGGTACCCCAGGGGTTGGAAATGCTGTTCCTGGTCGCGTACGCTTTTGGCGGCGGTTCGGCTGCAAAGCTGGTCCACTTCGCTTTTCTAGTAGCGACGGTTCCCTTGATCGTCCAAATCGGCCGGAAGCTTGCGCTGGGTGATCGCGCCTCGTTGGCGGCCGCTCTCGTATATTTCTGCGCGCCGGTCGTCGGCGTGACGGGGACTTCGTCTTACAATGACGCGGCGCTGGTGTTCTTCGTGCTTGCTACGTTCTACATCCTGCTGGCCTGGCGGACGAAGCGTGAGGTGCGCTTTCTGCTGGCGGCCGGAATTACCGCCGGGTTTTGCTATGCGATTAAGTTTCCAGGAATTCTCGTGCTTCCGCTGGCGGCGGCTTTTATCTGGTCCGTAACGCGCAATCGGCGAGACCTGTGGCCACTCGCCGGAGCGCTGGTGGGGATCGGTCCTTGGATGCTCCGTAATTTCCTATTGACAGGAAATCCAGTCGCCCCGCTTTTCAACGGGCTGTTTTCGAATCCCTACTTCCACATGGCGATGGAGCAGGAGTTGAAGCAGAAGCTGTCGTCATATGGCGGCGTGACATTTCTCGATGCGCCTTATCAGCTCGCCTTCGGCGGCCGATTACAGGGTGTCTTCGGTGCAGCCTTTCTGCTGTTGCCTCTCGGCCTTGCGTCGCTACGATGGCCCGCCGGGAGAATTTGCTGGCTAGCGGGCGGAATGCTGAGTCTTCCTTGGTTCCTGAACATCGGCGCGCGCTTCCTGATGCCATCGCTGCCTTTTCTCCTACTGGCTTTGGCGATGACGCTGCCGCGCCCGGCGGCTTGGGCGTGGCTGACGCTAGCCGGGATCACCTGCTGGCCTTCGATGGCCGCCCGGTTCTCGCAGGGTTACGCATGGCAGTTGCGCGGCTTTCCATGGCGGGCAGCGCTGCGGCTCGAATCGGAATCGGAATATCTGTGGCGCACCACCGATGAATACAAAATCGCGCGCCTGATCGAAAGTTCCGCCGAGCCCGGCGGGCGCATTTTTTGTCTAATACCCGCGCCGCGCGCCTATCTCGATCATGACACACTCGATTTTTGGCACTCGGCGAAAGCCGATCAATTGTTGGATGCCATCCGCGTAGGAAGCTTCTTTCTGTGGGATCCACTTTATAACATCACGGCGGATTGGCCCCCGGCGGTCGCCTTTGGCATTCGCATGCGGTTGCTGGGGGACCAGGGCGGAGCCTGGTGCTTGCATGAGCTGAAGGTGTTCTGCCGCGGAGAGCCGGTGTTCAGCAGCCCGCGATGGCGATTGCGGGCGGAGCCGGCGGACTGGGAAACACCGCTGGCGTTCGACAACAGTCTGGCAACGCGGTGGATCAGGTTCGATCCGATGCGCACCGGAATGTTTGTCGAAGCCATCTTCGATCGGCCGCAACTTCTAAGCAGCGCGACGGCAATCGTCTGGCGCCGGACGAGGCCTCAAGTTCCGATCGCGTTCGATCTGCTGGGGCCGGACGGGAACTGGCGCACCCGGCCGGGCCCCATCCGCGTGGAGCTGCGCAAACCGGAAGACCTGCGGCGGTCCGCGGCCCAAGCCGTCCGTCGCGGAGGGTTCGCGTATATCCTCGCCGACGTGGGGAACGAAGGCAACGGTCCGATTGGCAGGTCCATGGTAGAGCATCCGGACGAGTGGGGAATCGAAAGGGCCGGCCAGGCCGGCCGCGTTTACTTATTCCGGATTCGTGCAGATCGGTTTCCGCGATAAGTTTTTCCCTTCAGATCATTAAGAATTTTTTTCTTGCGTTACCGGGCATTTCAATATAAGTTGCGGTCGAGGGTTAGAGGTGGGTCATGCAACGACATACGAGAACCATGTGCTTTGCTGCCCTGTCGGCAGCGCTCTTGCTAGGGCAGGAGTTCCGAGCCACTTTGCGGGGACGAATTTCCGATCCGACTGGCGCGGCTGTGCCCGGCGCGCGGGTTGAAGTTAAGTCCGCGGGCCAGGGCACCACGTCCACCGCCGTTTCAGGAGATAGCGGCGAGTATGAAGTGCCTTTCTTACAGCCGGGATCCTATGTAGTGACTGTAGAGAAGCCTGGCTTTTCCAAAGTGGTCCGCGAGGGCATTCAGCTCGGGGTTGCCGAGAGAGCGGTTGTGGACATCACGCTTACAGTCGGCGACGTCAACCAGAGTGTCACAGTAAACGCCGATACGCCGCTGTTGGAAGCATCCACCGCCGATCGGGGATTAAGCCTGGAGCCGAAGCGAGTGCTGGAAACGCCGCTGCAAGGCCGGAACATCTTCGCTCAGGCCTGGTCAGCGCCGGGAGTGGCAGTTACCGCCGCGGTGCAGAGACTGCGGCCATTCGATATCGCCGGTTCCAGCAGCATCGCAGTAAGTGGAGGGCGGCCCAGCATGAACGAGGTGCTTATTGACGGAGTTTCGAATCTGGCGCGAGCCAGCTCGGTGGCATATGTGCCTACGGCGGAAGCGGCTCGCGAATTCCGGGTCCAGACTTCGGCCTATGACGCGCAGTATGGCTGGACCACCGGCGGCATCATCAATATCATCACCAAGAGCGGAACGAATGATTTTCACGGCTCGCTTTTCGAATACTTGCAGAACACGCACCTCAATGCCAACACATTTAATAACAATCGTCTGGGGCAGCCGCGGCAATCTTCTCACATCAATACCTTCGGCGGCGACCTGGGCGGGCGTATCATCCGCGATAAGCTCTTCTTTACTTTCACGTATGAGAACATCCGGCAGGTAATCCCGGACCCATTTGTAACTTCGGTACCGACTGCCGCCCAGCGGGTGGGGGACTTCTCAACGACTTATTACGCAACGAACTCCGCCGGTGTGCCGCAGTTGGCCGTGATTTACAACCCCTTTACAACGCATGCGGGACCTGACGGGACGCTCGTGCGCGATCCGTTCCCGGGCAATAAGATACCCAGCTCGCTATTCAATCCCGTGGCGGTTAAGGTGTTATCAATCATTCCGCTGGCCAATGCGCCTGGCAATCCTGTTACCGGCTTGAATAACCTAGTCTCGAACGGCTCCACCCGCAAGTTTACGGACTTCTTCCCCGAGTACACCGGGCGCGCCGACTATAACATCAGCGATCAGACTCGAATGTTCGTGCGGTATTCACGCAATGCGCTGGCCGAAGAAAGAGGCTTTCACTATTCGACCACTTCTTCCGTCAATATTGCCGAGACCAGCAGCAATACACCTTTCAAGCGCGAGAATCATAGCGCAACGATTCAGTTGACTCATCTACTAAGCCCGCAAACCGTACTTGACTTTCGAGCGGGGCTGGCGCGGTTTTTGGGGCAGAGCGGCAGTTCGATCGGCGCGAATTATAACCTTGCCGACTTAGGGTTTTCTCCAACTTATGTGGCGCAGGCGAGAGCATGGTTCCCCCGGTTCAACTGGAGCGGCTATGAAGGCGCAGGGGCTGTCCCCAGCCAATTCGATCCAATCGCCCAGACAAACTCCGTTCAGGGCTCGCTTTCGTTTCTGCGCGGCCGGCACACCGTGAAAGCGGGCGGAGAGTTCCGCCTGCAGAGGGCCTACCGCACGAACCCGGGTTACTGGGCAGGGCAATTCACCTTCGATCCGCAATTCACGGGTCAGAATCCACTGGCAGTTTCTCCGAGCTCTGGCAATTCTATCGCATCGTTTTTACTCGGGACTCCGCAGTCCGGTAATATCGACGTCAACACGTCGCCGGCTCTCCAGCAGCGGCTTTGGTCTCTTTATGTCACCGACGATCTCAATCTCACATCCAAGTTGAAGGTGAATTTCGGTTTGCGATGGGACTACCTCGGCCCGCTTACGGATCGCTTTAACGCTCTCGCCCGGGGCTTCGATACACGCGCTGCGAGTCCGCTGCAAGTCCCGGGGCTGAATCTAACCGGAGGCCTGCTGTTCGCCGGCGTGGGTGGCCAGGACCGCGGGATCTATAAACGAGATTGGAATAATTTCGGCCCGCGCGTCGGGCTCGCGTACCGGTTCGACTCTCATACTGTTTTGAGGGGCGGTTATGGGCTGCTCTATGCGCAGACATTCGATGACCCCGGGCCGGCGCCCGGCTTCAGCCAGAGCACTGCGATGGTCACGTCGATCCAGGCGGGCGTTCCACAAAATCTGCTGTCGAACCCGTTTCCGGATGGTATTCTCCGGCCGGTTGGCAGCTCGCTGGGCCTCTCCACCGCACTTGGCCAGTCGTTCCAATTCGGCGATCCGGACCGGCCCATTCCATATACTCATCAGTTCTCGGTGGACCTGCAGCGCGAGCTGCCGTTTCAAATGCTTGTATCGGTCGGATATGTCGGCAGCCGCGTAAGAAATCTTCAGGTGTCGAAGCAAATTAATGAAATTTCGGCGCAGTCCCTCGCTCTCGGTTCAACCGCTCTAACCCAAAGCGTCCCGAATCCGTTAGTGGGGCTTATTCCAGGGACATCTTTGAACGGCTCTACCGTGCAGCGGCAGCAGTTACTACGTCCTTTTCCGCAGTTCCTCAGCATTAACGAACTCAACATACCGGTAGGTAAGTCCAGTTACAACGGATTACAGGTACTCGTCTATAAACGTTTCTCCGCTGGGTTGAATTTCAGTTTCGCATACACCTACTCGAAGACGATGGACATGATCAACTACCGCAACCCTCAGGATACGCAACTGGAGAAAGCGGCAGCCGTCTGGGATATGCCGAACAGCTTCCAGATAAACGGACTATACGAACTACCGTTCGGAGCAGGGAAGATGTTCGGAGCCGGTACGCCGGGCATTATCCGCCAGGTCATCAGCGGCTGGGAGGTCAGTGCGATTTCGCGGATGCAGTCGGGGATGCCGCTGAACCTTCAGAATTTCCCCAACACGGTTCCGACCGGTGTCAGCCCGGTATACAAAGATCAGGACCTCACTCGCTGGTTTAACACCTGCACTTTGTTGGCGAACGGAACGACGCGAGGCTGCCTTGCAGGCGAGCAGCCGGCCTGGACAATCCGTCCTCCCTTCACGTTGCAGACCTGGTCCACACGCATCACTTCCGTTCGAAATCCACCAATTCGCAATCTGGATCTCTCCGTCATGAAGCACACGCGCTTCCGCGAGCGCTATGACATCCTGTTGCGGTGCGATTTTTTGAACGCCACCAATACGCCGCAGTTTTTCAGCGGCCCGATACTTGACGTCAACAGCGGAAATTTTGGCCGGATCTCGGGAGCAATGGACCAATCCAACCTGCCGCGGTTCATCCAGTTTTCGCTGAAGTTCCTGTTTTAAAACGACGGCAGGTGCGTGCAGTCAGCGCAGATGATCCGCCAATAGCTTGCGGTCCGCGGCCGTCCAGTTGGCGGTAATCCAGGCCGCGATGCGGCCCACCTCGCGCGCGGACGGCTGCGACGCCGCGGCATACCGTTTCGCGATTTCGTCGATTCGTGCCAGGCGCTCGCGGTAATTGCTGAGGCGCTCCAGACTTACCCGGCCGATTTCCAGACGGCCTTTGAGAATCCACGGAGCGGTTACGGGCGAAGGCGTGAACCACGTGTGGTCCTGCGAGAAGGACTCCTGGAGGAACAGCAGATCCGAGACCGCGTCGTCATTTGCGCTTGTCCCAAAGATTTCCGCGCCGAGACGCTTTCGGAATTCTTCGAACTGCAGATCCGGGTCCCGCGTGAACTCCCGGTATGCAATGCGATTCACCCGCACCAGCGGGTCGTTATAGGGGCTCTTGCCATCCGGCAGCCAGTCGAAACCGAACGGCTTCAAACGCTTCCCAAGCAGGTATCGCTCGCCGCCTTCCGGATACCGGACGACGAACGAGAACGATTCCAGCGAAGGCACATAGCCGCTGAGGCGGTATTCCCTCGCCTTCCGCGCGCCGGCCTGAATCTGAGGAGGCGACGCGAGCGCCGGTGCCGAATCCCAGTACAGCGTCGTGCGCGCCTGACGGATGAGATCCGGGTCGAGGTGCGCGCTGTGCGGCGTAAAGAAAAGGCCCCATCGCGGGTCGAACGGCTGCCTGGCGGCGCTCACATGAAACCCCGGCACGCTTCGTCCGGAGAAATAATGCGGATAAACGACGATGGTAGCCTCGGGCTTGGCTTTCCACACCTGTTCGGAAATAGCGCGCACGAACTGAAATTCGCGCTCGTAGTAATGGCCCTGGCACTGCTTGCAGAAACAGATCGCGTAATCGGAGGACTCGATCATCAAGCCGTCTGCGTTGGGGTAAAAGTCGAAGAACATCTCCCGGATGTAGTTCAGCATGAACTGTTGGGCCTCCGGACGCGACGGATTGAGCGCGTATCCCCATGCGTGGATTCCGCCCAAACCTACGAGGCTGCCGTTCTGCTGCACCGCTTTCAGTTCCGGGTGCTCGAACGGGTACTGGTTGACGCCGTCATACGAAAACGGAGTGAACGCCAGCAGCGTACGGATGCCTAAGGTATGGCCGTAATCGATCAATTGGCGGACGAAATCGGCCTGCACGTTGCGGTGTTCGCGGTTATATTGCCAGGTGATCGGAAACTTGCGCGAGCGGAAGCCGCCGCCCAGCCACAGCAGCACCGTATTGCCGCCGTCGGCGCGAATGCCGTCGTAGATTCCGCGCCATTCTTCCAGACCGAACGCCGGCATACGGCAAAACGTAAAATAATAGCCGCGCATTGGAATTGGTTCGGCCGCTTCGGCATTGCCGGTTCCGAAGAGCGCAGCAGCCAGAAGAATGAAGCGCAGGAATTTCACAGAAGCTCCTCCACCTTATCGAAGTCGGCGGGCAGCTTTTCGGGCGCGCGAAAGCCATTGGTGATGCTTGGCGGCCACTTCACCGCGGCTCCGGTCCCAATCGCAACCCAGATTTCACTTCCAGGATTCTCAAGCCGTCGGGCACAAGCCACGGCGCAGGCTGAAGCGGGTTCCAGTGCAAAGCCTTCGTGTGCGAGGCAGGTTGCGGTGCGCAGAATCTCTTCGTCATCCGCTTCGAGCGCCGCGCCGCCTGATTCATAAATCACCCGCAGCGCCTGTTCACTCCCGATCTTCTCTGCGATCGAGAGAGCAACCGTCTTGGCCGAGTTTACAGCCGTCAGGTGATGAGCGCCCGCGCAGAAAGCCCGCACATACGGATTCGCCCCCGCGGCCTGGCAGGCATACATACGCGGCGTCCGGCCGGCGCGGCCGATGGCGCAGAGTTCCATGAAGCCCTTCCAGATTCCGTATATGCCATCGCCACTGCCCACAGGCACAAAGACGCGGTCGGGAATGCGGCCAGCAAGCTGTTCAAAGATTTCGAACGCGATGACTTTGAATCCTTCCAAGCCGAATGGGTTGGCGGAGCCGTCGCGCGGGCACAGGATCACGGAAGGAAACCAATCGCCTCGGCCAACCAGGCGCTTCACCATCTCGGCCTGGCGGCCGCCTTGAAAAACGGCCGCGCCATAATGCCGCATCAGCGCCAATTGCAGTTCCGGCGCTTGCTCGTGGCAGAAAATCAGGCAGCGCCTCCCGCCCGCCGCGGAATAGGCAGCCGCCGCGTTGCCATGATTTCCGGTGCTGATCGCAACCACATTGAGATATCCGAATTCTCGCGCCATACTGACGCTCACCGAATTGGCGCGGTCTTTGTAAGACCAGGTCGGGTTCACGCTCTCATTCTTCAAGAGCAGCGCGCCTCCGGAGAGAGGGATCAGTGGCGTACTGCCCTCGCCGAGCGAGACTACATGCTCCTCCGCCACGCGCGGCAGCAAAGCCCGCCATTTCCAAATGCCGGGCGCGTTGTCCGGCTGAGGTTGAACGCGGCCGTACTCATAGCGCACCTCGACAGCCGCTTTCGTTCCGCGCGCTGCGCATTTCGGGCACCCCGCGAACATCGGCGAAACATCGTACTGCGCGCCGCAGACCAGACACTGTAGCCATTGCTCAGACATGAGTTGCTACCAGGACTCCCCAATCTCCTTCGCGGATGTAAGCTTTGCTTCGAATGGCCAATACACTTCCTGTAGACGGTGCTGTGAGCGTTTCGAGCACCGCGCCGGCAGGGGTGCGAATTTCAGCCAGCGCGTCGCCTGCTACGACCGCGTCGCCGAGATCGCAGCAGCGAAAGAACAACCCCGTGGCGCCGGCGAGACGCCAGTCTCCGGCAAACACGTGGCCGCCGGCGGGTAGGAGGTACGTAGCGGGCAAGATGCCCCACAGGGCCAAACACGAAAGCACGCCGGCGGTGTAAGCCGCGACGCCGTCCGGCGATATCTGGCCTGCGCCCAGGTATTCGGCGCCGATCGACGCAACCCCGATGCGCCACGCCTCCCGCGAAAGCACGCCCGCCGTTTCCGGAAGCTGCCACAGGACCGGAAGCCCGAAGTGATGGGCAGCGCGGAATGAAGGGTTCCCATCGGTCGCGGGTCCGTAAAACCCGGCCAGCGGTGAAAACAGGTATTCGAGGCCGCCGCTGTGCAAATCGATCAGGTAATCGGCGCCCCGCGCCAGTCCTTCAAACAGCAGCGCCGCCAATTGTTCGGTAGATGTCCCATCGGACTTACCCGGAAACGTGCGTGCCAGGTTCTGGCCATCGCCGGGCGAAACTCTTTGAGCCGCGCAAAAGGCCATCGGATTTGCCACAGGGACCGCCGCGACGGATCCGGTCATAATCTCCGGATCGAGCTTGCGCGCGAGTTCCGCGACGGCGGCGGGGCCTTCGTACTCATCGCCGTGAATGCCCGCCGTAACGACCGTAAGCGGCCGGAGGCTCGCGCCCCGGCACAGCAGCACGTCGACGCCGGCGCCTAGCGAACCCCAGCGCTTCGAGCGCGGAGGAATGGTTTCAATCGGCGTCATCGAGTCTCACTTCACGGCCGCCCCGTAGCGATTCCAGAGCCGCCAGGGCGACTCGCTCTGTTTCGAGCGCATCGGAGAGCGGCGCCAGCACGGGAGCGCCTTCCTCGACCGATCGCAGAAAGTACTCGAATTGCAGCTTCAGGCAGCCCGCGTACTCGGCCGCGCCGATAATCACGGAATCGATTTGGCGGTACTCGCCGGCGCGGAGAAGCCAGGAAGGCCGCTCCTCCAAATCGATGCCAAACGCGCCCGCGTCGCCCTGAAGCAGCATGCGGGAGCGCGCGCACTGGTTGAGCGGATGGCCCTCATCGGCCAACCAGGCAATGTGGTCCACGGCCATCGCGCCGTCGTCGAAGGTGAGAATGGTGGTCACGCTATGCGGGATGGAGTTGTCTTGATATACCTGGACACCCCGGGCCAGGACGGAAACCGGCGCTCGGCCCATCAGCCAGAGGATGAGGTCGAAATTGTGCACCGCGGTGTCGAGAACGCCGAGTTCCCAGGCGGGATTGGCAGATGCATACGGCGCAACGCGCGAAGAATGAATGGCGCGCACACGGCCCAGGCTGCCACTCCGCACGGCCCGCATCGCCTCCAGGTACTGCGAGTTGAAGCGCTCGCAGAAGCCGGCCTGAGCCACACGGTCCGAACGGCTTGCCAGCTCGACCATGCGGCGTCCGTCTGCCAGAGTGCCGGCTAAAGGCTTCTCTACGAAGACATGCTTGCCGGCAGCCAGCGCTTGCTCGAACAGCGCCGCGTGCGTGTCGCTTGGGGTGGCAATCACCACTCCGTCCACGTTTGGATCGGCACACATCTCTTCTAAGCTGTTGTAGGAGGCGAGCGAAAATCGTTCAGCGGCGCGCGCCAGTTCGTCGCGACTGCAATCATAAAGGCCGGCGATACGGCACCCTCGTAAGGAAAGCAGGTTTTCGATATGAACCTTTCCGATATTGCCTGTACCGCAGATCCCCAGGGTCGTCATTCGGCTTCTTCCGGCTTATATTTGCGCCAGCACCATAGTCCAGAGATTGCTGCAAGGGATGCTGCCGCCGCGCTCGCGCCGGCCCCAAGCCCCGCAGCAAACAACACTGCATTTAATGCCAGAACAGCGGCGGCCGCGAAAAGAACTACGGCGGCGAGACCGGCGAGTCCAAAAAGCTTCACTGCGCTTGCCGATGCCGCCTCCGCCGCGACCAGTTGTGCGGCTTCGTCCTTGGAGAGCTGCGCCCGAACATACGGATCGAAACCGCGCCAGAACAGCAGGCCGAGTACAGCCATGATTGCAAGCGCTACCGCCGCTTTACCGAACTGCGCAACATAGAGCAGCGAGATTCCGACAATGTATGCCATCACCGCTGCCGCTCCGATCATGGAAAGGCCGATCCCGTTCCATATGGGGCTCCAGCGAACGCTCAAGCTCCCGGCAACCGGCCCCCAGTTTCCAAGCGGCCGCGCGCGTTCGTAAAAGCGCTCCAGCAATTGCTTGCGTTCGGGTGCGGTCAGAAACGTGGCGGCGATCCAAAGGCCGGTCGAAATTCCGATTGCCCAGTACATGCGTGTCCACCATGGCATCTCGGGCCATAGCAGACGGATGCCGACATACACGGCCCCACCGCCGAAGCTCGCCGCCACGCGTCCCCAACCATTGAAGCGCCACCACCACCATTGGGCCCAGTTCGCGGACATCTCCGATGCGCTCAGACCCACCATGAAAATCGCAACGTCGAACAGGAACGTGACTTTGTAAACCACCAGCAACGCCAACGCCAGGATCACGAAAATCGCGAGCTTGCCCGCGACCAGGTAATGGCGCTCGGAGGCATTCTTTACGAGATATCGGCGGTAGATATCGTTCAACAGAACTTGAGAACCGAAGTTCAGGTTATCGCCGACGACGGAGATGATGCCACCCAGCATGGCAACGAAAACCAGGCCGAGGAGCCCGGGACCGAGAAAGTTGGTCATCAGCAGACCGTAAGCCAGCTCCCGGTCCATACCGCCGGTGCGCAGCGCGGGCCAGAGGATCGCGGCTGCGAGGCACGGCACGCTCACCAGCCACACCAGCGTAAAGATGGTTACCTCTGTGACGAGATACATCTTGCAGGCTTCTTTGGGGCTGCGAGAAGAAAGAATCCGCTGGCCTTCGACCGCGCCGCCCATCGGAGCGGCGTCGCCGCCATATCCCAGGCTGGTTCCGAGCAGCCACGCCAGGCAGGCCACCGCCGGGAACACCGCGTCGTTCCACGGAGGGAACGCAGCCAGTGTCGCTGGACTTGCGGCCGAAAGCTTATGAGCGAGTTCTGAAGGGCCGCCGACGGCTCGCAGCGCCTGCACGGCCAGCACGAGCGAGCCGCCCGCCAGCACCGCTATCTGCACCAGGTTACTCAGCACGACGCCCAGGTAGCCCGAGAGGTACACGTAGCCCACGGCCAGAGGCAGCGCGAGCAGAAGCGTTTCGGTCTTGCCCCAACCGAGTACAGGCTGCGCAATCTTCACGAGCGCCAAAAGCGAAATTCCTGTCCAGGCGACCATCGCGATCAGCGATGTGCGAACCGCAAGCCACAGCCTCATCAGTGAGGCCGGGCGTCCCTCGAACCGCAGCTCGTAAAATTCCAGAGTGGTAAACGTATTCAACCGCTTCCAGAACACGGCGAAAAGAATGGCGCCGAGAAACAAAGCAATGCCGAACCGGCTGAGATAAAACCAGCAGACGTAAACACCCGTGATCGCGGCCAGCCCGCCATACGCTACGGCCGAATCCGCGCTCATCATCGACGCTGCATAGGAGATGCCGGTCATCCAGCCGGGCATGTTGCGCCCGCCCAGAAAATAATTCTCCAGGTTGCGCCCCGCGAAGCGCCTGCTGCGCACTCCTATGTAAACGATCACCGCCATGTAGGCGGCGATGATCAGCACATCGATGCCGGCGAGCTTCACAGGGCAGGATTCCGGTAGTTCAAATCGACCTCAGCGGGAACTTCAAGCTGCCGGAAAAGGCGCGCGAATTCGATCAGATTCTGGATCGCGCATTCGGCAAAGGCCTTTCCCTTTTCCGGCGTCGCCAGCATCGGATCGCCCTCCACGCCGGTCTCCGTAATCCGGCTCCAGCGGTTCACCATGTGTACGGGTCCGGAGCCGAACAGGTCGTCATACATAAAGCGGTTTACGCGCGAGGGCGTTTCGCGCGGCACCATCTTGTCCTTCTGAACCAGCTCCGGCTTCAGATACATGTAGAGCGCGGTTTCGAATTCGCACGCGTGAGCCATGCCGCCGGGAAACTCCGATTCGCGCAGCCGGTCCACAGCCTCCTTGGCCAGTGACCAGTGCGCCACGGCCCCGGCGAGCGCGCGCGTGGTGTTGTTGATGCGGCGTGCGGCCAGGTTGCACAGCATCTGGTTGCTGCCGTGCCCGTTAACGAACACGATCCGGTCAAAACCTTGGCGCACGAACGAGTGCGCCACGTCATAGCAGAAGTCGATGAATACGGTTTCGCGGACGTTGATCGTTCCAGGGAAACCCATGTTGTGCTCGTTGAAGCCGTAATGGATCATCGGCGCCGTCAGAATCAGACCATCGGAGCGCCGCGCGGCTTCCTCGGTCACATGCTCCACGAGCACGTTGTCCGTATCGATCGGAAGATGATACCCGTGTTGTTCGATTGCGGCGACCGGGATCACGATTACGGCTCCCTGCGCGGCGCGCTCGCGCACTTCCGGCCAGGTCAGGGTGCGGTACAGGTGTTTCGTCATGTTTTCAAGAGTAGTTCAGTCGATCTGGTAAGCAGACCGCATGTCGCGAATGGCTCGCCGAAGCAGCGGAACTCCGACGGTCTTGCCCCGGCTGTCCAAAGATGGCTCGATCGAGTTCAGCCGCGCCTCGATTGCCGCCAGGCGCGGCTTCATCAGTTTGCCGTACCCTGAACCGTCCACCGGATGCGTGAGCTCGCGGAACGATCCCGTGATCGGTCCGGTCCTGATGAAATCGAAAATGCTCAATGTCAGATCGACCAGTTCCGGATTGGCGCCCTCCCCAAAGAAGTGCGTGAGCAGGCGCTTGCGAAAATCGTTCCAGCTCAGCTCGGGCTCCCATGTAAATTGCTTGTAAGCGAAACGAGTGAGCCGGTAAGGAACCGCATCCACGGGAAACGGAATTGCACGGCCGTACATGGAGTGGCTGTTGAATCCGGGCTCGAAGGCCACGATGTAACCGGCGAGGCCGTCCTGGTAAATGCGCCGGGCGCGCTCACCGATCTCGCGAAGCGAAAGACGGTAGTACTGATCCCAGTGCATGGCGTTCGGCGAAAGGTCTCGCAGCGGCTTAAGCACTCCTTCGCGGTCCTGCAGCTCCCAGTTCTGGCGCACTTCGAGAAAGTAGAAGCGCGGATCGCGGAAGTTCTGCCGCAGGTCTTCGTAGTATTTAACGTCCCATTTGTGCGCCTCGGGATAACCGATCCCCCAAACCAGCTTGGTCTTGGGATATTTGCGCCATAACTCAGCGGAAAAATCTTTCAGAAAAGACGGCGAAGCCTGGCCGCTCACCTTGGAGCCAAATTCATCGACTGGTTTTTGGCAGGCGGGATCCTTGCAGGCATACTCCCCTTCATCGCCGATCTCCAGCCACATGCCGTCGGCATCGGGAAATGCGTCGCGCAGTTCCATTAAGTAACTCTTCATTGCTTGCCGCGCTTTGGGGAGAGTGCGCGACATATACGGAATGCCGACGTCTCTCAAATCCGCGTGATACTTCGCGATCTCGTCGATGCCGAACCAGGCGAAGACGCCGGTGCCAAGATAGAATTCGACGCCCCGCTTGTGGGCGTGTTGGATGAGCTGGCGGATGTCGTCGCTGGTCAGCGGCGTTTCGGGATAGATGAAGCTTTCAGGAAAGAGCTTGGACCGGAAGATTCCAGAGAGCCAGAAGTAAATCACATTCATGCCATCTTCCGCCATGGCGTCGATGACCTTCTCCCAGTCCTGGCGCGTATATCGCGGAGCAAGGCCCCAACAGACCAGGTTATATGTGCCCCGCACTCGGATCGGCGAATTGCGCTCTACCGCGGCGGCCTGGAGGCCTACTGCGCGGCCGTAGGACTGGAGCGCGAAACCGGCCAGATAGACCGCGCCCTGATAGACGCCGCGGTCCGTTCGAGCAATCACTGCGAGAGATCCTGTATCGTCGAGCCGCCGGATTGCAAATCCCTCCGCATTCATGGGCGTGGTGAGCGCTGAGAAAGCGGCGAGCAGCGGTTGGTCTTGCGGCGTGCCGATTACGAGCGCCCCGGCTGCATCAGCGCCGTGACCTCCCCGCAACACCGGCAGGTCGAAACCGAAGATGCGCCGCGCTGTATCGCGAATCTTTTCGATCGCCAGTTCTTCCAGAGCCGTGGGCCGCTCAGGAGCGAGAATGCGGCTGACAACGCGGCTGCCGTCAAACAGGATTAAGGGCTCAGGCGTGAGGCTGCCAATACGGGAGGGTGCTGCGAATGCCGCCGGGTTGATGAATACGGCGAGCGTGATGCAGGCAAAAAGGCGCATGGATGCTCCTGAGTAACACCCGTATTATCGGTGCTCCCCAAGGGCCTGTCAAGGCTGAAAGCGGCGGGGTTTTGATGCTGAGAGCGCTCCGCTCATGCCGCCTGCCTCATTTCTGCTGCGGCTCAGTTCCAAATAACGGGCGCGTTCGAGGGCGCTCGCTTGCGCGTCGCCAGCGGCACGGTAAGCCTGCGTGAGCAGCACGTGCGGAATAGGATCGGTCGGGGCCTCTCGAGCCAGAGCAAGCAGGACAGGAATTGCGCGAGAGGTCTCGTTCTGCGCCAGCAGAGCCTTGGCCAGTTCCAGGCGTGCTTCGCGATTCTGCGGCGAGCTGCCCACCACCGCTTCAAACCGCTGCAAAGCTTCTGCGATTCTGCCTCCTCGCATCTGGAGCCGTCCCAGAGCCAGTTGCGAGGGCACATGCTTCGGATTGAGTGCCAATGCTTTCTCGAGCGCGTGCTCGGCGTCATCGAAGCGCCCCGCAGTCTCCAGTTCATATGCGGAGCGGAACCAGACGTCTGCCGACGAGGGGAGGCGGGCCACAAGCTCTTGCGCGGTCGCGAGCGCCTTATCGAATTCGAAACTGGCGTGCTGCGCTTCGGCGAGTAACAGTCCAAGCTTCGCGTCGGAAGGGTTGAGCCGAGCGGCCTGCTCGAGGGTGTCCGCAGCGTCCAGCGGATAGCGCGTCTCCAAGTAGAGCGTGCCGAGCAGCGCCAGCGCCTGGGAGTGCTGCGGGCGAAGCGCAATTGCCTGGCGCAACGCGCGAATCGCGTCCATCTTTTCCGGCGTACGGGCCAGGGATGCCCCACGCAGATAGTGCGCTTCAAACGAGCGCGCATCCAAAGCCGCAGCTCTGCCGAGTGAAGCCGCGGCCTCGGCGAACTTCTGCTCCCGGTAGAGCGTTAGCCCCAGATTGAAGTGTGCGGGAAACGATTCCGGAACTAAAACGGCTGCGCGGCTAAATGCCCGTTCCGCCCGCTCGAGATGACCGGTGCCGCCAAGTAGCTGCCCGAGCAGCAGCAATGCGTCTGGCTGGTCCGCGGCTCGCGCCAGCAGCGCGTCGGCTTTTTCCGCTACGCGCGTGCGATCCCCCGATGCAATCAGGTGACGAAAGCCGGCAAGGTCTGCGTCCGTCAGGTTCTGCGCCCGGCACAAACTCGCTACAAGCAACGCCAGGCATGGCAGAACCTTGCGGATCATCGCTTCTTTTTCGAAACGCTATCCAATTGTTCGAGGGTTACGCTTACGTGATCCCGCATCTCATGACTTGCGCGCTCGGGATCGCGGCTGCGCAGCGCCTCGTATAGGCGCCGGTGCGAGAGGTATTCGTCAAGCCGGTACTGGTAGCCGACATTCTCGCGCTCGATCAGAGCGCCTCCCGATGCCATCAGCAGATTGAACGACGAGACGATCTTCTCGAGTACCTTATTGTGCGTGGCCCGGGCGACCGCCACGTGGAACTGCGGCGTCACCTCGTACATCGGCTGGTTACGGCTGGCCAGCCGCTCGATTTTCCGGAGGATCTCTTCCATTTCCTCGAAGTCCTCTTCAGTGGCCGTAGTCGCTGCCATGGCCGCCACCGCGGATTCGATCACACGGCGCGCTTCGACCACTTCAACGATGGCCTCCATGCCCAGCAGCGACGCGAGCACGTCGGCATTTACCACCAGGTCCGACGGGATGCTCTTCACAAAACAGCCCAGGCCAGGACGCATTTCGATTAGGTTCATTCCGACGAGCGATTGCAGCGCCTCGCGCACTACGGTGCGGCTTACTTCAAGTTGCCGGACGAGTTCGGGGACGGAAGGTAATTGACTGCCCGGCGGGTATTTGCCGTCGCGAATCCAGCCGAGCAGCGTATCGGTAACGTCCTGGGTCAGGCTCTTCGAATAAATGGCGATGTCCTCAGCATAGCATGAGAGACAACTTTTCGATTGACAGGACAAATTACGTGTGATACCAATAATACCGGTCTGAACAGAGCGGATGACCCGGCGTGAATTGTTGTCTCACTCAGTGGCGATCGGAGCAGTGGCGCTGCCCCGAAGTGGCGCGGCGAGCGCCGGCGGGATTTCGCTGGTGGAAGCTGGGCGAGCGGCGCTGATCGTCAGCGGCCCGGAAGATCTGAGCTCCGCGCGATACTTCGCGAAAGCAATCGAGGAATTCACCGGGGTCCGAATGGCAGTGACCACATCGGAGCCGGAGGCCGGCAACCGCCCGGTGATTCGGATCGGCAACGCCGGCAACGCGGCAATCCGCGCTTTGCTGGGAAGCGAACGCGCCGGCCGCCTTACATCGCAGGGCATCGCGATTCGAACGGTGGCTGAGGGCTCACGGCCGGTGCTGGTGATTGCCGGCGGCAGCCCCGCGGCGACTCCGGGCGCTTGTGGGGAGGTGTTGAATTACCGGCTGGATGCCGGCCCCAACCGGGCGGCTATCGCTCAAGTCGACCTGGTGGATAATCCCGCCCTGCCTTACCGCATTTTCTGGAATTGGGACCACAGCACCAACTGGAACCGCGGCGTAGCGGGCGAGCAGGAGGAAGGCTGCGTCAACCCTTACGCCAAGAAGCGCACGGCGTTCCTGAACGATTTTCGCGTGCTGCTGGACTTCATGGGTGAGCACAAGATCAACGGGCTCATCCTCTGGGGTTTCCTGCGAGACTCGCACGGCGGCGTGGAGGACGGCCGGGCTCTCACCGAGTACGCGGATTCGCGCGGCGTTCGTGTGCTGCCGGGCATCGGCACCAGTTTTTACGGCGGGTTCTTCTACGAAGGCCGGCATCCATTCAACATGGACACGTGGCTTGCCGATAAGCCGTCGAGCTATCAGCTATTGGGTGAAAAGCGCCTGCTGCTAGATGGTCATACGGGTCTTGAACGCATGCGCAATGCGTTGTGCCCGTCGCAGCCGGAGAACCGCGAATGGCTGCGCCGCGGGGCAGAATGGATGTTCACGGAGTTTCCCAAGCTCAACGGCTTTAATCTCGAGAACGGCGATTTCTTCACCTGCCAGTGCGACGCATGCAAGCACGCGCGCTCGCAGCCCGATGTCGATCCCAATTTTTACTTCGATATGGCCGCCACTCAGTTGCCCATCATCGAAGTGGCGCGCGAAAAGCGCTCCGATGCGTGGATGACGTATGCAACGTACACGGGCTTCAGCGCGGACGAGATCTGGAAGCACACTGACAAGAGTCTCATTCGCGCCGCCGTCCCGCGCTTCGTTTCCCAATACCCCGAGCAGGCTGTTTGTCAGTGGACGTTCACCAGCATGGTCAAGGGCTGGGGCGATGAGCCGGAAGCCGTCGTGCGCAAGCGGTGGCCTTCCGGGCTGCGTCCGCCAACCAAACACTCGATAGGTCTGTTGCACCAGGGCAGCCAGTGGTATCGTTCGGCCAAAGAATGGTGGACTCATTCTCCCCGCGGCAACGACACCGGGCAGCGATACGTGGATATTTCGGAGCTGATCCGCTATACCAGCGAGCGCTGCGCCCAGGAAGGCCTGGAGGGCATTGAGATCCTCGGCGAAGTTTCCGACGCCTCGCCGGCGAACGAAATCAACTATCTGGCTTTCGAAGAGTTCACGTGGCATCCCCGCAAATCAATGGATGAGTTTGTGCGCGACCGGCTGGCGCCGGTTTACGGCGGCGAGAAGGAGGCGCGACGCTTTCTGGAGCTGGTGCGGTCGAACGAGCGATCGCTGCCGCGTCTGATCCGCGATATGCAATTCGCAGGCGAAGTGGCGGAAAACCGGCAACTGAATGCCCGCCAGCGGCGCCGGTGGACCAACCTCCGCGCCGAACTGGCACGAAGAATTTCGCTCGTACCTTAGTTCATGGACCGGTATCAGCCAACACGCCTGAAGGAGTAAGACATGGCTAATAGGAACAATTCGATTGCGGCGGTTCTTATCTTTGCTTTAACAACATATGTCCACGCGCAGGTCTCACTCGGAACCGCCACAATCGAGGGTACGGTTCGAGATGCCACAGGCGCCGTCGTGCCCAATGCGACGGTCGAGGTGAAAAACACGAATACCGGTGTGACGCGGACAACTACAACGGACACCGCAGGGCGCTATTCGGCGCTTTCGCTGGCCGTCGGTGAGTACGAGGTAAAGGCCGAGGCAAAAGGCTTCCGCACCGTGGTGCAGACCGGCATTACACTGGTCATCGATCGCACCGCAGTGGTGGATTTCAATCTCAGCGTGGGGCAGGTGAGCGAGACGATATCCGTTACGGCGGACGCGCCGCTGGTAGAAAGCTCGCACGCCGCCCTGGGCGAAGTTGTCCAAAACAAGCAGATCTTAGAACTCCCGCTGAACGGCAGAAGCTATGCGCAGCTTGCGCTGCTGACGCCGGGGGTTGTTGCCGGCGGAGCCGGTATCGGGACGCGCACCCAGGAAAACGCGGTGGGGACCAGCGGTTTCTTCTCGATTTCGGGTTCCCGTCCGGAAGGCAATCAGTTCACTTTCAACGGCGTCAACGTTACAAACGAATTTACGGGCGGTACCTTTGCTTACCCGCCGATCGATTCCATTCAGGAATTCAAAATCCTGCAAAACAGTTACAGCGCGGAGCTGGGAGGCCGCACGGGCCAGGTACTGCTTACCAGCAAGGGCGGCACCAACGAGTTTCACGGCTCTGCTTACGAGTTTCTGCGCAACGACAAGCTTGACGCCAATAATTTCTTCAGCAACCTCGCCGGTCAGAAGAAACGCCCGTTGAAGCAGAACCAGTTCGGGGCATCCATTGGCGGCCCGGTGCTGCTGCCCGGATATTCCGGCCGCAACCGCACCTTTTTCTTCGTGAATTATGAAGGAGCCCGCATCCGGCGCGGTACCACCTCGACCACTACCGTGCCGACGGCCCGCATGCGGCAGGGCGATTTCAGCGAGCTCGGGCGCGCGATTCGCGATCCGCTTACGGGCAACCCGTTTCCGAACGCCGTCATTCCGGCCAATCGCATCAGCCCGATCGCCAGTAATGCAATCCGGCTCGCGGACTACCCGCTGCCCAACATCGCGGGCATTCAGAACAACTATACTCTGGCGCCAAGCACGGCTAATGATCTGAACCAGCTAAGCACCCGCGTGGATCAAAGCTTCTCGGAGAAGGATAAGATCTGGGGAACATTTTATTGGGCCAAACTCGATACTAGCTCGCCCCGGTTCACATTGATCACGGATTCTCTGCAGTCCGTGACTACGCAAGCCTATTCCGCAAACTGGACGCACATTTTCCAGCCCACGCTGCTAAACGACTTCAAGGCGGGATTCAACTTCGTGAGCCAGGATATCAAGAACCGGTCGCCGCAAAATATTACAAATGGGGACCTCGGATTTCCAAACAATCAGAACCAGCCGCAGGCGCGCGGCATCAGTGCCGGCATCCCGGTGTTCAATCCTTCGGGCTATGGCTCGCTGGGTGCGGCCGCGGGTCCGCCGCAGCTTTTCAAGACTCGTCACTACGAAGTGGGCGACACACTGAACTGGATCCGCTCGGCACACACGTTGCGCTTCGGCTTCGATATCATTCGCGAGCATGAAGACCAGCGGTTCAATCCGCAGATTCGCGGCAATTACAGCTTCGGCGGCGCCTACTCCGGAGACGGCTTCGCGGATTTCCTGCTCGGATTGCCGAGCTCCGCGATCCGCGAGATCCTGTTGCCCACGTATAACATCTTCGAAAGCCTCCATCGCGGCACGCACTATTACTTCTTCGCGCAAGACGACTGGAAGGTAACCCCCAGCCTCACCGTGAACCTCGGACTGCGTTATGAGTACAACAGCCCGGTCGTCGAGGCGCGAGACCGGCAGGCAAACTACTATCCGAGCGGGGGCAAAATCGTGCGCATCGACGCTCCCGATCCCACGTTCGGCCGCTGCCTGTGCAATCCGGATAAGAATAACTGGGGACCGCGCGTCGGCATCGCGTGGCGGCCATTCAATGCGCAGCGAACCGTAATTCGTACCGGATACGGCATGTTCTACGATTACGTGCCGTACAACACGAAACAGACCCTCGCGTTCAATGCGCCATGGATCGACCGCCAGACGGTTACGAACACAGTGCCGGCGCCGACATTCGATCTCTCCAATTCGTTCATTCCGAGCTCGCTGGCCAGCGCCTTCTCCGGATTTTCCAACGACCTGAACTTTTTCGACGCCACGGTACAGCAGTGGAACTTCGACATCCAGCACGAAGTCGTAAAGTCGCTGGTCGTGGATGTCTCTTACGCGGGGAGCACCGCCACGCATCTGGACATCAATACGAGTCTCAACGCCGCGCAGCCCGGCCCCGGCCCGCTGCCGCCGCGCCGTCCCTATCCAAACGAGCGTGTCGTTGTCTCGGCTACTAACGGCGCTACGGCCACGTATCACGCGTTTACCGTAAAAGCGCGAAAGGAGTTCTCGCGCGGCCTTACATTCATCACGCACTACACCAAATCAAAATCCATCGACAATTCGTCTTCCCAGTTGGCGGACTTTCAGGACGCGAACAACATCCGATCGAACAAGGGCCTTTCGGGATTTCATGTAGCCGACCGCTTTGTCGCGAGCGCCGTGTACGAACTGCCGTTCGGGCGAGGCAGGCCGTATCTCAGCGCGATTCACCCCGTGGCCGATGCCTTTCTTGGCGGCTGGATCGTGACCGGCATTTTCAGTGCGCAGAGCGGGTTCTATTTCTCGCCAAGCGCGCCGAACACCATCGGCATCGAGTCAGGCGGTGTGAGGCCGGATCGCATCCGCGACGGAAACCTGCCCACTTCGGAGCGAACGCGGCTGCGGTGGTTTGATACCGGAGCGTTCGTCCAACCGACAGGGTTTCGTTACGGGAGCGCAGGGCGGAATATCTTGGAAGGCCCCGGGCTGAAAAATCTCGATCTCGGCATCCTGAAGGATTTCCGAATCACCGAACGTCATAAAGTGCAATTCCGCTCGGAGTTCTTCAATGCAGGCAATTTTGTGAACTTCGGCCTGCCCAGCGGTAACATAGCGGCATCGAACTATGGCACAATCTCGAGCGCCGGTCCCAGCCGAGAAGTACAGTTCGCGCTAAAGTACATTTTCTGAATTCTGTTCTGTGGCTTCTCATGGCTTCAGCCGCATCAGGCGGCTGGACCGATGTTACGCAGTCCGCCGGGTTGGGCGCATTCCGAAACATCCAGGGCTCGCCGGCAAAAGACTTTATTGTCGAATCGATCGGTGGCGGCTGCGCGTTTCTCGATTACAATCGCGACGGCAAGCTCGATATTCTGCTAGTGCGAGGGTCTACACTGGCGCGTTTGCGCGATGGCGGCGATCCGGTGGTCGCGCTGTTCGAGAACCAGGGCGGTGTGTTCCGCGATGTGAGTGCGAAAGCCGGCCTGCTGGCGGCGCGCGGCTGGGGAATGGGAGTCACGGTCGCCGATTTCGATAACGATGGGTGGCCCGACTTCCTGATTACCGGACTTACCCGAAACTTCCTGTTTCGGAATCAGCGCGACGGAACATTCCGGGAAACGGCCGCGCAATCGGGTTTGCTGCGGGACGGCGTATGGTCTACCGGCGCGGCCTTCGGTGATTTGGATCGCGATGGGAACCTGGACGTGTACATTGCAGGTTACGTGGAAGTGGACTTGGACCACCTGCCACGGCGCGGAAGCAGTGTGAACTGCGTCTACAAAGGCGTAGACGTCTTCTGCGGGCCGCGCGGGATGCGGCCCGCGACACACGCTATATTTCGTGGCGACGGGCACGGGCGCTTTACAGATGTCACTCGTACCAGCGGAATCGCCGACGGAGCCCCTCCGTTCTATGGCCTGCAGCCGGTGATCGCGGACTTCGACGGCGACGGATGGCCCGACATCTTCGTTGCTAACGACAGCACGCCGAACTACCTCTGGCGCAATCTCAGCGCTGCGGGCAGTTTGCGCTTTGAGGAGATCGGCGTACCGGCAGGGGTAGCGGTGAATATGGATGGCCGCGAGCAGGCTTCGATGGGAGTCGACGCCGGTGACTATGACGGCGACGGGCGCCTGGATCTGCTGGTAACGAACTTTTCCGAAGACACCAACACGCTCTACCGCAACCGCGGAGACGGCACGTTTGAAGATGCAAGCTGGATCTCCCGTATCGGGCCGGTCTCCTGGCTGTTTCTGGGATGGGGCGCGCAATTTTTCGACTACGACAACGACGGCCGCCTGGACGCTGTCATCGCAAACGGGCACGTCTATCCCGAAGCCGACCGGTTCGCCGGCGGGAGCCGCTACCGGCAGCGGCTGTTGTTGCACCACAATCTCGGCAATGGGCGTTTCGCTGAGGTCGCGAACCAGTTTCCCGCTTTAATGCGTCCCGGCACAGGGCGAGGCCTCTCCGTCGGCGACTTCGACGCGGACGGAAAACTGGATATCCTGGTGAACCATCAGGACGGTCCTCCGCAGCTTTTGCACAACGATACCCCGCAGCGCGGCGACTGGATCGAGGTAGCGCTCCAGGGCAGCGCATCGAACCGCGACGGCATCGGAGCCGTCGCGACCGTTACAACTGCAAATGGAAAGCAGACCGCTGTGCGGCTGTCTGGCTCCAGCTATTTGAGTTCATCTGCGCCCGCTCTACACTTTGGATTGGGAAGCGACTGGAAAGCACTTACGATCGAGATCCGATGGCCGAGCGGCAAGCTCCAGCGCTTCGCCAACGTTTCTGCGAACCAAATTCTCCAGGTACGCGAATAAGTAGCGCCACGTCTTAAGGAAGCCCTAGGCGCTCGACCAGGCGGTTAAAGCGAGGGTCCTCGCGCAGCTCGTCGTATGCCGGATCCACCTTGGCGTAGATCAGGGCATGGCAGCGCTCTTCGAAGGCCTTCTCAAGCCACCGGAACGCCTGGTCCTTGTGCCCCAACGCAGAGTAAACGAGACTCAGGTCCGCCGGAGAGACATAACGGCTGCGGGAAAGCCGTTCAAGCTCGGCGGCAATCTCTGCTGCTTCCTGGCGGCGGCCCGCCGCGGCATAGGCCCGCGCCAACAGCGACTTCCAGACCGGGTCCCCATGTGACAACGCCACTCCTGATTCGAATTCCCGGATGGCGTCGGCATGCAATCCTCGATAGTGGTAACTAAGGCCCAGGACACGGCGAGCCTGCATGAAATTGGGGTCCATATCGAGCGTTTTCCGGCACTGGGCAATCGCTACATCGAACTCTCGGGACATCATTCGATACCAGCCCAAGTGCTCATTAAGCGCGAGAGCCACAGGATCGAGTTCGAGGGCGCGATGCGTCTCTCGAAGAGACTCGCGTGAACGCCCCACGGCGGTCAGAAAATGCGAATACCAGTGGTGAGCAGTACTATAGGTGGGGTTCAGCTCCAGCGCTCTTCGAAATTCTTTTTCCGCCCCGCTCCAATCCCAGTGATAAGCAAGCTTTACGAAGCCGAGTGAGGCATGAACCTCCGCCAGAGAATCATCAATCGCCAACGCTTTCTCGGCCGCGGCTGTCGCTCGCGGCATGGCTTCGCGCGGCGGCATCCGGCTGAAACCATAAGAGCCGGCCAGTATCAGAGAGTCGGCGAGGCCTGCATACGCTACGGCATAGTTCGGGTCGGCGCGAATCGCCTGCTCAAAATAATCGATTCCCTTTGCAAGGCCGTCTGCAGTTCTCATGTTCCAGAAGTAGCGTCCTTTTAAATAAAGCTGATAGGCTTCGCTGTTCTGGGTGAAATGCCGCGTCAGGTGCGTCCGCTCCGGCGCGCTCAGGTGCAATGGCAAAGCATCGATGACCTGGCTGGAGATGGAGTCCTCGATTTCCAGCATGTTGGTGAACCGTTCATCGAACTTCCCCGCCCAAAGCGGCGCTCCATCGGCCACACGCAACAGGCGCACGGTCACCCGGATCCGGTCTTCGAGGCGTTGGATGCTGCCTTCGAGCACGGCTCTGACGCTGAGCTGCCGGCCGGCCGCGATCGAATCCTGGTGCTGGCCGGAATACTTCAGAACGGCGCTCGTAGGCCGCACTACGACGTGGCGAAGGCTGCCCAGCCGTGTGATCAGCGCATCCGTGATTCCTAACCCGAGATACTGGTTCTCCGGGTCTGAGTCCGCGCTCAAAGCTTTGAATGGCAGTACGGCCAGGGACCGGACCGGCACAGCTTCTTCGATAACCGCCGGCTTTCCGTTCTTCCGCACCACCAGGAACCCGAGAATGAATGCCGTCAGGAGGACCACGACCACAGCGCCCGCGAACACGGAAAAGGCCCGGCGCATCTGAGGAGGGGCCGTCCGTTGCTGTGCAACCAGTAGGGGAAGCAGCTCCGCAGTTTCGGCGATCTCCACGTCCTGGACAGAGGCGCCGTTATCGGCCCGTTCAGAGACAGCGGCGGTGAAGCGATAGCCCCGCTTCGGGACAGTCTCAATATAGGACTGGCCGCCGGAATGTTCTCCGAGCGCCTTGCGCAGGGTGGAGATATTCACGCTGAGATTCGCCTCTTCAACGAAACTGTCGCGCCAGACCGCCTTCATCAGCTCGTCTCTGGAGACGAGACGACCGTTGTTACGTACCAGAAGATGTAGAATTTCGAAAGCTTTCGGGGTAAGCGGGACCGGCTTGCCGTCCTTCACCAGAGAATATTCGGAGGTGTCCAGCTTAAAGGGCCCAAACTCGTATATGGAGTTCGTCTCCGTTGGCATAACCTATCTATAAAGTCCAAGGATATGTGCAGGAAGCGGCCTCATCGTTGCGCCTGGGATGGGCCCGCATACCTGCGGGATCGGCCGAAGTGACCCTCAGGGTCCACCCTTGAGTAGATTTGCAGGGCGGCCCTTTCGGGTCTCGTTCAATGTATCACAGACGATGCGGCCGGATTTTGAGTTTGATGTAACGCCCCGAAGGTCTCTTGGGTTTTCATGCACTTATTGCATTTAGGTTTTTTTTAGAAGCTCTTTCGGGTTTCTTACAAGATTCTTTAGGACTTCCCTCGGGCCTGCCGCTTAATCTTGCCCAAGAGCGATTCCGCTGAATCGCCTGAGCTAATTGAAGGAGAGCTTTTTCGATGAAGAAATGGATGTTTATGGCGGCTGCTGCCGTATGCGGTCTGATAGGTGGAGCACAGCCGTCATTTGCGCAGCCCGTGGAAATTCACTTCCCGCTAGCTGTTAACCCAAAGTTTCTTAACTGCCTGCGTGTGCCCGGAGGCCCGACGCCCACGGCACAGGTGACAGTCCTGCGAGGTAAACAAAACGACTTGCTTGTCCTGAAGGTGCGCGGTCTGCGGCCAAACCCGGCCTTCGATGTGTTTACTGTAGAGAAGAGCCAATTCCTGGCGAACGGTTCGCCCGATCCGGCCTTTAGCAACTTCGGCCTGGCCTGGTATCAATCGGATCTGCAAGCCGACAGCAGCGGCGAAGCAGAAATTCAGATCCAGAGCATTTTCCTGGACCAGATCTTCGGCTTCGACCCGAGCTCTTCTCTTCCGCCCACCAACACGTTTCACCTGGGTTTCTGGTTTAACCGGCCCATCGATGCAGCGGCTTGCGGGTTTGACGTCAGCAAGCCAACCCCGTTTAATGGCGAGCACCGAGCCGGACCAATGGCGATGATGTCTTTGCCAAATGCCGTTACAGGACTTGGACCGCTCTGCTCCAACCCCGGCCCTGGCGGCACCTGCCATCCGTAACGGTCCCGCAGCGCGAAAATGACATCGGCCCGGCCCGGATTCACCCGGGCCGGGCGTCGTTACATGATCGTTACGTCTCTAGATTCAGCGCTTGTGCCCTCGATCCAGGCCAAATTTCGGAGACCCCGAGTCGCCCTCCACCTTGATCCGGAGAAAGGTCCCCGCGCCATGTTTGGCAAAGAAGGGGTCCGCGGGCTTGAGCGCCCACCGCTTCCAGCCGGTCATCGTCTGCGAAACCCGCGCCTGAAGCTTTAGCGCGCCATGAAAGTCCACGATGTCGCGGTCCATATCATAGCTGCCTGCCAGGTTAATGTCTGCGCCGGGCACGCCGAACGACAGCGAGCGGAACGTAATCACCTGGTTCTCCAGCTTGAATCTGCCCTGCATCCGCGAGACCACTTCATCGATTTCTTGGTTGCCCGGCTCGCCCTGGCCGCGCCGGCTGAGGCGATCGATCTGGTCTTGAATTGTCGAGCGCAGAAATTTACCCTCCGAGACGGTAAAGCGGCCGTCGAGTCGAAGCTTTTCCCGCACCTTTCCCGTCAAGGGAGGAATATCGATTCGGGTTTTCAGAAATACACGGCCCTCCATGAACGGCGTGCCTTTCATCGCAAGCCGGAGGAGATCGCGAAGTTCGCCTCTAGGCATCAGAACGTCGAGGCTGATCGCGCGCCGCTGATCGCCTTCGTGCTTAATGACACCACCGCTGGTGGTGAAGTCCGTACTTCCCAGCCGGGCGATCACAGGTTTCAGAATCGTATTTCCATTCGTGCCGTCCACCCGGACTTCGAACCGGGTCGAGAGAGGAACCGGGTTGCCGGCCATCTTCAGGCGAAAATCCGGCACCTTGGCCTGGCCGCTTGCGTCGATGGAATCGAGCGTCCCCGCGAAGCGGCCGGTTGCGTTGAGAATGCCGGCAATGCTGCTGAACACTCCCAGGTCGGCCTTTTCGAAGCGGAACGTGCCATCGAGGGGGCTATCGCCGGGCTCCCGCGCCACCCATGGTCCGAAGCGGCCGGTGCTATCAATCTCTCCGGGTGGCTTGGCATTGGTCAGCCTGGCTTGATACTGCATCGCGGTGCCGATGCCCGCCGACTGCAGATGGAGCTGATGAATATCGAAACGCAGCGGGATTTTCTTCGGATCCTTTGGAAGCAGCACAAGCTGTGCGTCGCGGATGATCACGTCCTCGATGATCACCGACGGCTTGGCGGAATTTTCGGCTCCTGAGCTCTCCTCCGCAGTTCGTTTGCTCTCCGGCCGCTGGCCCTTGGGTGGGACATTGATCTGCATCCCGTCGAGCGTGACCTGGCGCACGATCCTGGGCGTATCAAAGAGCTTACCCAAATCCACGTCGAAGCGAAATTTCTTCATGGCGAAGATCGGAGGTGCGTCTTTACGTCCTTTCAGACGCATCGATATGCCTTGACCCTCCACCCGCGCTATGGCTCCCCGGCCGCGAGTCAGCAGCAGACGAAGCGGCGATGTCCTCGGCATGTGGACGCGCAGAGATCTCAATTCCACGTCGCTGTTGAAGCGCTCGCTGAGATAGTCGATCGCCTGCTGCCGGATGAAGGGTTGAAAGCGGCGGCCTAGCAGGAATGCCGCCACGGAGAGCGCCACGACAATGACGAGTAGAGATACACTGATGGCAATCAGCCACCGCTTTTTCTTCCTGCTCATCGCGGGACACCCCCTATCCCTACGATACACTCCGGGTTCGCCAGCCGTTCTTCAAAAGGTGCGAACGCTCACCGCCCGAGATGTTTGCGAATGAACTGCACTGTGCCGACGCCATGAATCATATGCGGTCCGTTGAAATATTCGAACTCGGTACGGTCTCCGATGCCCATCTCATCGTAAAAGCGCTTCACTTTGGCGTATTCGTACGCCACCCATTCATCCAAGCCGACGCCATCCCGATGCCCGCGCTCGACCATGAATGGCCGTGGCGCCATCATCTTGGCCATCTCAGCGTGATTGGCGACGCTGGCGAGGTCGAACTCCGGAATTTCGTACTCATGAGTGAACATGTAACTGTAGGGCGCTTCGACCGTGGTCACCTTGTAGACCCACTCATTGAAATCACCCGAGCAGACCGAAAGCGCATACCTCCCCAGAAGAGGCGGCACGCGTACGGCCGTCTTGCCGCCGTATGACAGGCCATAGAATCCGATGCGCACCTTATCTACAAACGGTAGGGTCTCCAGCCAGTCGAGCAGACGGTCATGCTGCGCCAGAATGAACGAGAACAGCGAAAGGCCGAGTGGGTTCGCCAGCCGGTTGATCTTGCGGAAATCGCCGATATACGGGTTTTGCGGCATGTAGACCACATAGCCGAGATCCGCCAGCTTAGAGCCGATGTTCTGGTAGTAATGAAAATTCGTAAACACGCCGTTTTCTCGCTCCCGTTCTTCGAGGCCGAACAGATGCTGCGGCCTCCCCTCCAGGCCGTGCTGCGCGACAACCACGGGGCGGCGCTCACCCGGAGGGATGCCTTTGGGCACCAGCAGCACGCCGTATCCGAAAACGTCCGGCAGAACGTCATAGGTCACTTCATAGCCATCCCACTTCCCGCCGGAGTAGGATTTGCGGGTTCTTGCCGAGAGCGGCAGGTTTGATTTCGGAAGCCGGCCGATCACCTCGTCCCACAGTCTGGCGCGGAATGTGGGCGCCATGCGGCCCCATTCCTCTGGCGTCAGGTGCTCGGTTTTCGACCAGAGCGCATTGCGCACCTGCTCGGACTGGCGCGCAAGCCGCGCTGTGAATTCGATCATTTCCTCGAACTGTCTGTGCTGGCGTTCCGCGGCATTGCGGGGTGAGATCGCTACTGGCGCCACATCGGCCGCTTTGGCGCCGACTGCCTCAACGAGCGCGGCCACCGCATCCTGAGTCAATCGTAATCCCGAACTCTTAGCGAGAGACTGGGCGCGCGCAAACTCGCGTTCAATCTCGGGGCGCGCGGCTGGTTTGATGCTGCCCGGCGCTGCGCCGCGCCTTTGCGCATCGGGAGCCGGCGGCCCGCTGACTGACGGGCCGGGCGAGGTGTCGATCAACAATAGCCGCGGCGCTATCATAGCCGCAAGCTCCGCGTCGCCGAAGTCTTTGAGCAGCCCGAAGACGTTGCGGTAGAGTGGCTGCGTCCATAGATCTTCTCGCGGTCCGAAATATCCGGACACACCGGCGAAACCGATGCGATCATCCAGAGCGGCGGCAAATAGCGCCAGCGCTCCGCCCTCGCCATACCCATAGACCGCGATCGGCAGCTTCGGCTCCTGTTGCGCAAACCAGTCAACAGCGGCCAGCACCTTCTGTACCTCGTATCCCCAGATGTGCCGGCCCACCATGAACGCCATCCGGTAGATGAACTCGCGATGCGGCTGATTGGTCATGTGGATTCGCTGGTTGCCAGACCACGTATCCTGGCGATTGATCAACACCGGAGACAACACCTGGAATCCGGACGCGGCGAACGTTTGAGCCGCGCGCATTTGCTCCGGCGTCTGATCCGCGTCCGGCAGGACTACGATGCGAGCTACGGCTTTGCCTCGCGGCTGAAGCAGCAATCCTTCCGCCGTCATTCCGGAAAGCACCGGCCATTCGACCGCGTGAGCCCGAAAGCGCTCCGTCTCGGTGAGAATCGAGCGCTCGCTGACTTTCGCCGTAAGCTGCGGCTCGGTAACCGCGGCGCGCTCATCAACTACCCCCAAAATCTTGCGCAATCGTTCCCGTGTTGGCGATCTCCGCGGGATTTGCGCGGCAGTCTCGCGCAGAAGGTAGCGGGTGATGCCCTCGACCATCTGCTCGGCCGGATCGCCTTTGAGCTCGAGCGGCTGCGTTCCTGCGAGCGGATCGGCGAGCGCAGCGGATACAAGCCCGACCATGAAAAACAGAGTTCGCATTGCCGGTCAGTATAGCCGATGGCAATTATCGAATTTCTATATGGTTTCGTTCTGAACGTGCGATTTGTACGAAGCTCCCGCCGGGTGTACACTTCTCAGCGATGAACCGCAGAACCTTTGTTTTAACCACAGCCGCCGCACAGGCCCGCATTTTCGGAGCCAACGACCGGATCCGCGCCGGAATCATCGGCGCCGGTGGCCGCGGCCGCTATCTCACCGGCCAGTTCAAGGAACTTGGTGTGGAGATGGCTGCCGTTTGCGACATCTACGAGCCCAACCTGCAGGCGGGCTTGAAAGAAGCAAACACCGGCGCTACGCCATACCACGATTATCGAAAGCTCCTCGACGAGAAAGACATCGATGCCGTAATCGTGGCCACACCGGATCACTGGCACGCCCGCATGGTGATCGATGCAGTCAATGCCGGCAAAGATGTGTATGTCGAAAAGCCCATGGCCCACAAAATCCCCGAGGGCTTCGATGTCATTGACGCGGTGCGCCGCACGCGCCGCATCGTTCAGGTAGGAACTCAGCGCCGCAGCGCCGAGCTGTTTCTGGAAGCCAAGCAGATCATGGACTCCGGACAGCTTGGCGAAGTGCGTCTGGTGACCTCGGCGTGGTACAACCACACAAAATCGCTAAACGAACGCAAGCTGACCGGCAATTTAGACTGGAAGCAGTGGCTTGGCTCCGCGCCCGACCGGCCGCTTGATCCGCTGCGTTTCTTCAACTGGTATTACTTCTGGGACTACTCGGGCGGGCTGCTGGTGGGCCAGGCTGCGCACATCGTGGACGCCATTCAATGGTTTATGAATTCGAAAGCGCCGCTGGCGGTAACGGCGACCGGAGGCCGGACGAACCTCGTAGGCGCGGAAGTGCCGGAAACCGCTACGATCGCCATTGAATACCCGGAAAATTACCTCGCCACGTTCACGCTCGGTTACAAGGCGATGCGGTATAACGCATTCAACGATCAAATCAAACAATTTCACGGCTCGAAGGCTCGGTTTGACGTGGGCCGCGAGTGGTATTCGCTATACCCCGAGTCCAATGCCATTGAATTGAAGGCCAGCGCGGAGAAAAAGAAGCCCGGCAGCTTCAATCAGGCGGCGCCCAGCCATATCCGCAATTTCATGGAATGTATTCGCAACCGCAAAGAACCCAACGCTCCCGTTGAAGTCGGCCAGGCAACCAACATCGTGCTTTGCATGGCGATGGATTCGCTGCGCCAGGGGCGGCGGTTGCGCTGGAATGCGGAGAAGCGCCAGGTGGAAGTCTGATTGGAACGGAAGATGGTAGAGTGGGCACTGAGGGAGAAGACTGATGGCCCAGTCCACCAGACGTGATTTTCTGAGGACCGGCGTCGCCGCCACGGTGCTGTCCGGCATGCGCGGTCCTGCGGCGCTTGCGCAACGAACGAAACGCTCGGCTACCGATTGGGTAACGCTCGGCAAGTCGGATGTGAAAGTGACGCGGCTTGCTTTTGGAACCGGCACGTTCGGCGGCCGGGTGCAGCGGGAGCTCGGGCAGGAACAGTTCACCAGGCTGGTGCGGCATGCGTACGACCGGGGAATCCGGTTTTTCGAGACCGCCGAAAGCTACCGCGGCATGCCGGAGATGCTCCAGATCGCTCTCAAGGGCATTCCGCGGGACACTTACAAGCTGATGACGAAGTACAGCACCCCGGCAACAGGTGACCCCACGCCCAAGATCGATCAGTTCCGGAAGCAGTTGGGTACGGAATACATCGACATCCTCCTGCTGCACTGCCTGCGGCCTCCGACGTGGACGACCGATTATAAGAGCCTTCAGGATGGGTTTTCCGAGGCCAGGGAAAAGAAGATCATCCTGGCTCACGGCGCCTCGGTTCACGGCCTCCCCGCGCTGCGAACATTCCCCGGAAATCAATGGCTACAGATTGCCATGATTCGCATGAATCACAACGGAACGAGAATGGATACGCCGGAAACACGCGAAGTAAACATGCCCGGCAATGTGGAAGAAGTGGTCGCGCACACGCGACAGGTGCATGAGCAGGGCATGGGCGTCATCAGCATGAAGCTCTGCGGAGAAGGCCGCTTCACTCGCCCTGAAGAGCGCGACGCCGCCATGAAATTCGCGATGGACCTTGGCTGCGTGGATTGCGTGACGATCGGCTTCAAAAATACGGCGGAAATCGACGAGGCGATCGATCGCATGAACCGGGTCCTCGCTTAGCGGACAGAGCGGCGAGCGGAGAGAGCCGTCCCCTAGCTTAGAAAACCGTGTTCGCCAAGCTCGTGGCGTGCGGCGTCGAAGAGTCCATCGCGAAATCTGCCTTTGATCATCAGCCAGGCGGAGTTGAAGGCGAGTTCTGAAAACCATCCGGCTTTCGTCTGGCTCAAAAGAGCTTTCGCGACCCGTTTCCCGCGATCGACAGCCATATCCGCGAGCACCTTGAGTTCATCCTGAGCGACTGGTTTTCGGACGACTTTGACCTCTTGCCGTAGATCGGCGAGAACGGGGATAAGCGGGAAAAGACGCATACTGCCCGCCGCCGGTTCTCCAGCAAACCCGAATATCGCGTCGAGCCGCGCCTTGGCTTCGCCCGAGAGGTCATATTGATTGATGATTACATTGTCCCAAGGCAGGCCGAAATGATTTGTCAGAAATCGCTGGCAGTTGCGGCGGCCGAGCTGGTAATCATGCTCGCGGAGCACGCGGGAGATGAAAGCACCAAATGCCCCCAGAAGACTCCCTGCGAGCGGGTCGATGCCGGATTGTTCCGATGTCGGTGCAATGAGCCATCGGCTGGCAACCGACGGATCGGAAGTAAGCTTCAAGTTCTCGCCTTGGATGCGGCTTTGGCTCACCAATACCTGAATGAATTGACCCAGCAGTGAGCCGAGTTGCGCCTTCGGCAGCGGCGGCAGCTTTGTTCCAGCCTCCGTAAAAAGCGGCGCAATGCTGACTACGGCGCGATCGGCATATTTTGGATCGCGCGGATTGTGGCCGTTGGCAGCGGGCGGGAAGAGGCCGGCAAGCTCGAGACGGGCGCAGTCGAAGGGACTGTTATTGGTTGCCCCGCCATCGACATTCAGCGTCTCCAGCGGCCGAAGGTCGTCGTTGATGAAATCCCAAACCGGCGGCATTGGCGTGTTGAGTTCGCAGATGCAGGTGCCGCCCGGCCCGCACTTGGGATTCGCCTGAGGAATCCGCCAGCGGCGCTGGTTGTACTCGCCGGCTGTGCGGTGAAGCACCTGTGGCGCAAGCACAATTGGAAAGGCGCTCGTTGCCACTGCGGCTTCCGCCAGCGCCGCCCATGGATCGCCTCCCGTCCCGCGGAGCGCCACCGCATGGCCGCCGGAAGGCTGCCCGTTCCAGAGGACCTCGAAATCCCTGTGGTCTGCGTGGTACAGGACGCGAGCGGAATCGGCGTCGGATTGCGGTTCGATGGCGTAGGGAATGCCACCCAGGTTGGTGAGCGTCAGGATCACTTTAAGCCCGTCCCGCACCCAAGGCCGCCTTTGAGGCAACGGTGAAGATATTGCGAGCGCATGGACTGCAATTTGGCGGATAGGTGTTGAATCCAAAATGGAAACCACGTTGCCGCCATTCCTATCCAGGTCGGCATGCCCGAGCAGCAGTTTGAGATCAATCTCTGTCACCCAGCTTCGAAACAAGGTGTTGAGCGGCGCGTCCGGACCCGGGGATTGCTCATGAATGTGGTTGAAGCTCTGGCTTAGCGCCGCCGCTGCCAAGGCTGAGGTGATACCGCCGCCCGATGCACCGGCCATAACACTCAGTTGCAGCTCATGAGGCGGAATAGTCCACTGCTCGTAGTTGTTGCCGAATCGTTGAAGTTGCCGCTCGCGTTCGGCGTACCAGGTGTCCATTGCCTCTATCAAGAAATCGATGACGCCGGCGGTATAAGCGCCGGCCGAGACAGTGCCGGACATATTCAGGCCGAGGTAAAACGGTTGAGCCACGCGAAGCTCCTCCAGGCACCCTCATTGTAGTCGGCGGGCCAACCGGGACTTTGAAATTCGCCGGCAGTTAACCGTCTTACCAACCCAATACGTAGTTATCTTTGCCGGGACTTACGCCGCCAGATATGACTCCTGTGACCGGATCTAGCAAAATCATCTTCACGGCTCCTGCGCCGGAGGGGGCACCGTAGGGCGGTTGTAGAGGCAGCGCTTGAACCGGATGACCGAGCGCGCCGAGGGCCGCGCCAACTCGATCCGCGAGGAATTGCGGCATAGCGAGTCCGCTCCCGGGACTCTGCGGGTATATCGATGCACGGAAGTTCGACGTGACGATGCAGGGAGCTTCTGCGGCTTGCTGTACGTTCATCCCGAACTCTACGACGTTGAGAAATGCCTGCGTCAGCGTCTGAGGAATCGTGTCGCCTCCCGGCGTGTTCCAAGCCAGAAACGGTTTGCCGCTTTTCAGCGCCATTGCCGGGATCGCTCCCTGGCGAGTGCGTTTGCCGGGCGCGATGACGTTGATGTCGGCGGGGTCCAGGCCGAAATACGAAGCGCGATTGTTCAGCAGGAACCCGGCGCCCTCTACGGCCATTCCGCTGCCAAATCCTCCGTTCACGCTATGCGTCACGCTGACGACGTTCCCCCAGCGGTCGGCAATCGAGAATGAAGAAGTCTGCTCTCCAGCGGCGCGCAGGTCATGGGCGGCCGCGTGCTCCTGCTGACCGCGTTCGTGGTAGCGAATCTCGTGACCGGCGAGAATGGCTTTACCGGCGCGCGGATCGCCGGGCGGCGCGATGCCGGCGATGGCGCGATCCATTCGGATCAGCCTGCGCCGGAGTTCGGCATAAGACTTCGACAGCAGTTGGGTTACCGGAGCATCCGGTGCAAAACGCGGATCTGCGATGTATGGATAACGATCCGCAAAAGCCAGCTTAAAAGCTTCCGTCAGCACGTGCAGGTACTGCGGCGTGTTGTGACCTAGTGTTTTCAGATCGAAGCCTTCGAGAATGTTGAGCGCCATCAGCATCACGATTCCCCCGGAGTTAGGCGGGGACTGATAGACGTCATACCCCCGGTAAGCGGTGTGAATCGGCGGCGCCTCTTCAGCGCGGAACTCCGCCAGGTCTTCGTATCGCAGCAGCCCGCCGGCGCGCTCGTGGAAGCGCGCCGTCATCCGCGCAATCTCGCCCCGATAGAAAGCGTCGGCGCCCTGGCCTGCAATCATCGAAATGGTTCGGGCCAGGTCACTCTGCACCAGCCAGTCTCCAATCGCGGGTATCTTGCCGCCGGGGAGGAATATCTTCGCGGAACTTTCCCAACGACTCAGCATGTCGTGAGAACGCCGGAAGTTACCGGCTCCCCACGCGCTGACGGCATAGCCGTCCGATGCGACCTGAATCGCGTCTGACAGCAGCGCGCGGTAATCCTTGGTGCCGTACTTTTTCAGCAGCAGATCGAATCCGCCTACGGCGCCAGGAACGGACGTGGAGTATGGACCATCCGGTGGAACGCTGCCAACCTTCTCGCGGTAAAAATCGCGTGTGGCCAGCTTCGGCGCGCCGCCGCTGCCGTTGATCAGAATGACGCGATCCAGACGCTTGATATAAGCGAGCAGAAACCCATCGCCGCCGAGGCCCGCCTCGCTTGGCTCGGTGACGGCAGTCATGTAGAACACGGCCACGGCGGCATCAATGGCATTGCCGCCGTTCTGCAATACCCGGATACCGGCAAGCGCCTGAAGCGGATGCTCGGCAGCGACCATCCCGTTCTTTCCCATCACGACCGGACGCCAGGTGGGAGCGCCAGCGCCGCTCTGTGCCCAGACTTCCTCTCCCAGCAGAGTGATCGACATCGCAGCTAATAGCCAGCTTCGCACGATCAAAATTCCAGGCGCAGCGCGAAATCGATTTCGCGCGGTCCCGGTTCGCCGAGCAGCGGCCGGGTTTGGCTGTTCAGCGTTCCCACGGTGCTGGAGCTGATATTGGAGGAGGCGCTGTTCGCGGCGGGAGCAGTGAAGTTCGGGTGGTTGAAGGCATTTACCATAGTCATCGTGAACCGGAGCATAAAGCGCTCCCGATAGCGGAAATCCTTTAGCAATCCAAAATCCAGGTTGCGAATCGGAGGCCCCGCGAGGATGTTGAAACCCGAGTTGCCGAACCTGCCAAGTGGCGCGGGATTGGTACAAACGGGATTGGAGGCCGGGCAGCCGGGAATAGCGAAGGCGGTGGGATCGAACCAACGGTTCACCGACCGCCCCGAAGAGAGATTGCCGTCGCCGATGCGGTCCGGGACACCGCCGATCGTGCCTGTGCCGGAAGGGTCGAAACCGGAAAACGATGGCGTGAAGTATTGACCGGACTGCGCAACTGCCGTCCAGGTGGTCCGCCATCCTCCGAGTGTGTGTTGCAGGATCGCTGGAGCGTGGGACAGGAATCGTTGGCCCTTCCCCACAGGAAGGGCGTAAACGGCATACGCGAAAAAGCGCCGTGGGACCACAAGCGCGTTATTGGCTTTCTCGATCGCGCGCGCATTTGGGTTCTGAATAACCTGCCCGCCGAACGTGGTCCCGCCGCCGCCTGAATCCTGCGTGTCGGTCAGATCTTTCGCCCAGGTAAAGCCGGTGCTGAAGGTCAGGTTTTGACCATAGCGCTTTTGCGCCGCCAGCTCCAAGGCATGGTACCCGTCCGTTCCGCCGCTGTCCGCATAGATGATCTGATTGAAGCGCTGATTGGGTCGGCGTGCGGTCGTGAACGGGATGGTGCTGGGCGCCGGCAGGTTGAGGTTACGACGGTAGACCAGGTTCACGGTCCGGCTTCCGACGTAAGACACTCGAAATCCGAGGGAGGCCACCTGGCGCTCTACCGTGAGATTCCACTGCTGCGTGTAGGGAGTCTTCAAATCCGGATTGACAGCGTTGACGTTCTGCACAGAAGCAGTACCGGAGCTCAGAAACGGCGAAGGAAAGCTGAAGAGGGGGACGCCGTTGCTAATCGCGTTGTTATACGTGACGCTTCCTGAAAATGGTCCTCCGGTCAGGTGCGAGCGGGCCAGCGTCGCATAGATCAAATTGCTGTAAATTCCATATCCTCCGCGGATTACTGTCTTATCGCTATGAAATGGTTTGTAAGCGAACCCGACTCGCGGTTGGATACTGTTCTTATTGAAGCGGACCAGGTTCTCCGGATAACCTGCCTGGGAGGCCGTGGTGATGGGAATGTTTTTCGGAAAGAACGCATTGACCAGACTGAGCCCGTTATCCAGTACAACAAGGCCGTTGCTCGTCGGATCCCACGTGTAGAGCGCCCCTTTTGTATCGGTGTAGGGCTGCGCTAACTGCCACCGGACTCCGTAGTTCAAGGTTAGGCTGCTGTTCACCTTGAATTGGTCCTGGGCGTAGAGGCCCCACGTGGTTCCGCGCAGGTGACGGTTGGGGTTCGGAAGAGCAAGCGTAGTCGTCTGCGGGATTCCAAGCAGAAAATCGGCGTAGCCATTCCCGGTGTAAATGCCAGTGAAGTCGTATTGACCGTAAACGGAAGCGCCGATATTATTTCCGTTGAAACGATCGCGGACGACATCGAAGCCGAACTTCATAAAGTGCCGGCCTCGGGTCCAACTCAGATTGTCGATCCATTGCAGCGTCGTCTCCGGGTTGTCCTGGTAGTTATTGGACTGCGCATCCGGATTCCACGCGGTAACTCCCGTGATATTGAAGTACGGACCGGTTCTTACCCCTGTAGTTGGGACGCCGACAATGCCGAATCGCTGGAGCAGGTCGGTTCCGATGATATCGGCTGTATAAAAGTTGCGGTGATAAGTAGTTCCGAAGCGAAACTCGTTGACTGCGGCCGGCGAGATTGTATGATTCCAGGCTAAGACGGTGCTCTGGCCCCGGCGTAGCTGAAGCCGGTACAGCGGATAGATCCCCGGAACGGTCAGAGGCATGCGCCGCCAGCTTACACGGGCGAAGATAACATCGCGATCGCTCGCATTGTAATCGCCGCGAACGTCGAGATGATCGTAGTGAGTGAAACCCGTTTTGCCCGGATAGTTCGCCGTCCAGTTATTTGCGACGGCCCCCGGAGCACCTGTATTCGGATCGGGATATGCGTAACTTTGGATCGCTTGCGAAACCCTGCTGATTCTGGCCGCTGGAATGATGTTGCCTGGAAATGGCTGGCCGGTAGTAGGATCGGTAAGCTGCCGTGACACACTGCTGAAATTTCCAGCCTTCCATGCCGGCAGAGGCACGCTCTCGAGTAACGTGGTTTTGGCCGACTCGCGGGAACCTTCGTAATCGGCGAAAAAGAACAACTTGTTCTTCTTAATGGGCCCGCCGGCGAATGCCGCGAAGTTATGGTACACACGGAACGGTACGGAGGCGCTGAAGAAGTTGCGGGCATTGAGAGAGCTGCCGTTATAGTTCCAGAATCCGCCCCCATGGAAGTCATTAGTGCCGGATTTCGAGATCACCTGCAAATTACCCGCAGTCGAGAACTCCGCAGGCGCTACAGCCGTTTCCATCTTTAATTCCTGGACGCCCTCAATACTGGGCTGCACGGGACTGGCGCCCTGCGGATAAGCCATAACCGCGATTCCGTCCATGGTAGGTAAAATTCCGACCGATGACCGCGTACCCTGAAGAATCGGCGTAGAACTGGTAGGAACCGCGGCTGCTCCCGTTGTGAGCGTCGCGTAGGAATAGACTCCGCCATCTCCTGTATGTCGTCCGACTAATGGCAATGCGACCATCGACTCATGACTAACCGTGCCCGAAAGGTCGTTTGTTTCCGTAGCGATAACCGGGCTCGCCTCCCGTACCTCCACCAGCGATGTTGTCGCACCGATGGTAAGCTCAACCTCGACGTTAATAATTTGATTGGCGGTGAGATTCAATCCGCCGCGCTCATATGTGGTGAAACCTTTGCCGCTGACACGAACGCGATAAGTTCCAATGTCGAGGTTCGGGACATTGAAGACACCGGCCGAACTGGTTGTTACACGGCGGGTGGCCCCGGTTCCTTCGTTCACCACCTCGACGTCGGCTGCCGGCACCAGCGCGCCGGCCGGATCTTTTACGGTCCCCGTAATCGATCCGAACGTACTTTGAGCGAAACCCAGCGGAGCCAGCCACAGACATGCAATAGTCCCGGCAACGACAGCCTGTAACCTGCGATGCATCTATCCTCCCTTAATTAAAAAAGGAATACCACAGACGTAGCGCGAGCGGCCGAAATCTTTTGCGCTAAGATACGCGGCAGGAGGTGCAACGTGTTAACTCGCCGGCAATTCCTGCAGGATGCCGCTTTGGCCGCGGCGATTGCGACCAAGGCCCCCGCGGCTTCTGATGATTCTCGCGGAGAATGGCGGAATCGTCAGTCAGGTGTCTCCTATCGCCGGCTGGGCCGGACCGGGTACATGATTTCCGAGATCGTCATGGGCGGCAATACAATCTCGCCGACAAATTACGAGCATGTGCTCGCCGCCATCGATCGCGGTCTTAACTATCTCGATACGGCTCCGGCATACGGCAGAACCGCCAGCGAACTGGGCTACGCGAAGGTCCTGAAGGCCCGCCCGCGAGACACCGTGTTCCTGAATAGCAAGGTCAGTATCTGGGATATCAACCGCAACCAGCAGTTCCGGAGCATTTTCGACAGCCTTCCGCAAACCGAGCAGGAACGGCTCCGTGCCGCGGCAAATGACTACATACAGCAAAGCAGGGCTGCCGAGCCGGACTATTTCGTGGACTATTTCAAGGGCCAGAAGCAGGAACTCGAAGACGCCGCTTTGTCGAACGTGATGGAGAAACAATACGGCCGCAAGATCGACCGCAGCCAGAACTACAAGCAGATCATCCTGAAGTCGGTGGACGAAAGTCTGGGGCGGCTGGGCACGGATCATCTCGATCTGCTTATGTGTCCTCATGGCGTCAATACGCCGTTCGAGCTGAAGAATTACCCGGAGATTTTTGAGGCATTCGAGGTATTGAAGAAAGCAGGCAAGGTCCGCCACTTCGGCATTTCCGCGCATACGGACCCGGCGAGCAACCTGGATGCGGCCATCGACTCGGGAGTTTATTCAGCGGCGATGGTGGCATATAACATCGTGAACCGGCCGCGCGTCGAGCCTGTGCTGGAGAAAGCCCGGCGCAAAGACTTCGGCGTGATCGCGATGAAGGTCGCCCGGCCGGTTTACACGGGGCAAACTCCCGGACCGCCTCAGCGGCTAAGGCTCATCAATGATGCGGTTCCGGGCAGTCTGAAGCCGCCGCAAAAGGCGTATGTGTGGGCGCTGCGCAATCCGAATATTGCCGCCGCAATTTCCGAAATGATCACCCGGCAGCACGTGGATGAGAATTTGCCGCTCGCTGCCAAGCGCGGCTGAACCCGATCGCAGCGAAAGCCTCACGGCTTCAGAACGACTTTGCCGAACTGCTCCTTGTGTTCCAGCCGCTCATGAGCGGCGCGCGCTTCACTGAGCGGATAGACGCGGTCCACCACAGGCCGCAATTGGCCGCGGAAGACGAACTTCAGCACTTGATGAAGCTCGCTGAGCGAGCCCATGAACGAGCCCAGCAGCGACCACTGTTTATTGAACAGGTATCTGAGGTCAAGCGATGCTTCGTATCCCGTGGTCGCGCCGCAGGTGACGAGCCGCCCGCCCGCCGCGAGCGATTCCAGGCTTTTGGGCCAGGTGGCCACGCCGACGTGCTCGAAAACCACATCCACGCCGCGCCGGTTCGTGATCTTCTTAACCTCGGCCGAAATGTCCTGCGTGTAGTGATCGATGACAAAATCCGCTCCCAGCTCTTTGGCTTTTGCGAGCTTTTCTTCTCCACCCGCAGTGGCGATCACGCGGCAGTGCAGCATACGGGCGATCTGGACTGCCGCCGAGCCGACGCCGCTCGAAGCCGCGAGCACCAGCACGTCTTCGCCCGGTTGCAGCCTAGCCCGGCCCACAAGCATGTGCCATGCGGTCAGAAACACCAGGGGCGCGGCCGCGGCCTGTTCGAAGCTCAGGTTATCCGGTATCTGGATGACGGTGTACTCCGGCGCAGCCACCAGCTCCGCATCGCCGCCGTCGATTCCATAGCCGAACATTGTGAAGCGACGGCAAAAGTTGTCCTTGCCGGAAACGCACTGCTCGCATTGGCGGCAGCTTACTCCCGGGGAGAGCAACACCCGCCAGCCCGGTTTCACGCGCTCGCAAAGATCCCCGACCTCGATCACCTCGCCCGAAATGTCGCTGCCTAGAATGTGCGGCATGGAAAAGCGCATACCGGGAATTCCGCGCCGCACCCACAGGTCCAGGTGATTCAGAGCGCAGGCACGCACACGAACCAATACTTCGTTCGCCTTGATACGTGGCTCCTGGACATCTTCATAACGGAGAACCTCGGGGCCTCCATGCTCGTGGATGCGGGCTGCTTTCATCGTGTCCAGACTACACCAACCAGACGCGTGTTGTATTCTGAGTCTTTACGGAGGGTCGAATCGTCAGGTTCTGCGTGCTGGCGAGCGGAAGCGCGGGAAACTCCGCTCTCGTGGCTACCGAAAAAACGCGTATTCTGATCGACGCCGGGCTGAGCCTTCGCGAGCTCAAGCGACGCCTGGACTGCGCCGGTACGCGGGCGGAGGACTTGGACGGCATTGTCGTCACGCACGAGCATTGCGACCATATCTCCGGCCTTGCCACCCTGGTGCGATGGCGCATTCTGCACTGCGAGCGGCCAATCCCTGTTTATGTCAGCCGGTTGACGGCGGCCACCATCGATTGGGGCGAGACACCGGCCGTCGTCGAGATGTTTCAGGCGGGCTCGCGCTTTGCAATCGGAGATATCGAAGTGGACAGTTTCACGATTCCGCACGATGCCATCGATCCGGTGGGCCTGTGCCTGCGCGCCGAGGGCATCAAGATCGGAATTGTCACTGATTTGGGCTACATTACCGAGTCCGTGAAATATCATCTACGCGGCTGCACCGTGCTGTTGCTGGAAGCCAATCACGATCTGGAGATGCTGAAAGTAGGCCCATATCCCTGGTCGGTCAAGCAGCGCCTTCTGAGCCGCCTGGGACATTTGTCGAATGACAGCACGAGCCATTTTTTGCGGAACGACTTCGATTCTTCCACGGCCGCGCTTGTGCTCGGGCACCTCAGCGAGCACAACAACCATCCGGAGATCGTGCGCAACATGGCCTGCCGCGCGCTGGAGCGGCGCGGCGCCGCCCCTTCGCTATCGATCGCCGACCAAAGGCGCGCGTCAGAGGTTTTCGAGTTCTAACCCCGTATGATTGCACGCTACACGCGCTCCGAGATGGGCCGCATCTGGAGCGATGAGAATAAGTTTCGGCAGTGGCTCGAAGTCGAGCTCGCGGCCGCCGAAGCGCTTGCCGATCTGGGCATCGTGCCCACGGAGGCAGCACGGCTGCTCCGCCGGCACGCCGGCTTCAATGTCCAGCGAATCGGCGAGATCGAGGCCGAAGTGAAGCACGACGTAATCGCATTTACTACCGCAGTGGCCGAAAGCATGGCGGCGGCCGGACACGCCGAAGCTTCGCGCTGGCTGCATTACGGCCTCACGTCCAACGACGTCGTGGACACCGCGCAAGCTTTACAGCTTCGCCAGGCTTGCAGAATCCTCCTGGAGGACATGGAGCGGCTGCGGGCCGTTCTGAAGCGGCGGGCGCTGGAGTTCCGCCACACGCCACAGATCGGCAGGACGCACGGAGTGCACGCGGAGCCGATCACCTTCGGGCTGAAGCTGGCCATCTGGTACGAAGAGGCCGGCCGCGATCAGGTGCGGCTGGAGGCTGCTGCTGAAGGACTGCGTGTGGGCAAGATCTCCGGAGCGGTTGGAACCTTTGCCCACATCGGGCCCGAGGCGGAGGAAAAAATCTGCGCGCGGCTGGGCCTCGCGCCGGCGCCGGTCAGCTCGCAGATTATCCAGCGGGACCGCCACGCCGCTCTCATCTCGGCGCTTGCACTTGCCACCGCGCTGTGTGAGAAGATCGCGCTTGAAGTCCGCCACCTGCAGCGTACTGAGGTTCGCGAGGCGGAAGAGTACTTTGCGCGGGGGCAGAAGGGCAGCTCTGCGATGCCCCACAAACGCAATCCCGTCAACTCCGAGCAGATCTGCGGCCTGGCGCGCGTCGTGCGCGCGAATACCCAGGCGGCTTTCGAAAATATCGCGCTGTGGCACGAGCGCGATATCTCTCACTCCTCGGTGGAACGCGTCATTCTGCCGGATTCCACCATTCTCGCGGATTACCTGCTGGACCGGACAACGCGCCTCGTGGATACGTTGCTGGTTTACCCGGAACGCATGTGGCGGAACCTGGAGATGACGCGAGGCCTCGTATTTTCCGGACAGCTTCTGCTCGATCTGGCTGCCGCCGGGATGCTGCGCGAAGAAGCCTACCGCATTGTGCAGAGCCATGCCATGAAGGCCTGGGAGAATGAATCGGATTTCCGGGCCGCCGTCGAAGCCGATCCCCAGGTTCGCGCCGTGCTTACGTCTGACCAGCTTGCCGAAAGCTTTTCACTCGAAAAACAGCTTCGCAACGTCGACCAGATCTTCCGGAGGGTCTTTGGTGATCACCAATCTTGAGATCGAACGGTATATCCACGAGCTGCTGCCCGCACGCGATCCGGTGCTGGAGGAGATGGAGGCGCTTGCCGCGAAGGAGAAGATCCCGATTATCGGTCCGGCGGTCGCCCGCGTGCTGGGCCAGTTGGTAATGATATCCGGAGCGCGCCGCATTTTTGAGCTCGGGTCTGCGATCGGCTACTCGACCATTTGGCTCGCCCGCGCCGCCGGCCCCCAAGCTGAAGTGCACTACAGCGACGGCAGCAGCGCGAATGCCGAGCGCGCCCGCCGTTTTATCGAGCGCGCCGGAGTGCTCGACCGCGTGGCGATCCATGTGGGCGACGCGCTCTCGGTGCTGGCAGACACGCCGGGAGAGTTCGATCTCATTTTCAACGATGTAGACAAAGACGGATACCCAGATGTGCTCCGTCAGGCCCCCGCCAGACTCCGGAAAGGAGGGCTGTTCATTACGGACAACACGCTGTGGCACGCAAGCGTGCTTCAGCCCGCCGATGCCACTTCCCGCGCCGTGGCGGAGTTCAACCGCGAGCTGTTCGCTTCACAGGAGTTTTTCACCACACTGGTGCCGATGCGTGACGGCGTATCGATCGCCATCAAGCTATAACGGGCGGCCGTCCGGATCGAGCACGCGAAGTTCTCCCAAATTCAGCTCGCGAATCCCGGCCTCCACCTTGGATCGATCACCAACAACCACCCAGACCAGCCGGTCGGGGTGCACCACACGTTTTGCCGCGCGCTCGACGTCGTCCGTGCTCAGCGCCCGCACTTTGCCGGCGTATGTCTGGTAGTAATCGTCCGGTAGTCCGAATTGCACCAGTTCCAGGATCGAGCTGCCCACGGCGCTCATCGTTTCGCGTGAGCCGGGCAGCCTCAGGGTCTCGTTCGCCTTCGCCTTTTCCAGTTCCTGTCCGGTAGCAGGCCGGTCGCCCACGATGCCCTTCAGTTCTTTATCGATTTCCAGCAGCGACTCTTTCGTCTTATCGGTCTGCACCGGAGCAAAGACGATGAACGGCCGCTGCCCGCGCGCATCGATAAACATGCTCTGGGCGCCATAGGCCCAGTGCTTGTCCTCGCGCAAGTTCATGTTAATGCGGGCGCCGAAATTCCCACCCAGAATGCTGTTCATCGTTTCGATCGCAATCTCATCGGCATTATTCGTGGGCGGAGCGACCTCGCCGGCCATGATCACCGATTGCAGCGCGCCCGGCTTATCGAGCAGATAGATTACGGGCTTGGCAGGCGGCTCGACAGTTCCGAGATTCTTCCGCGGAGTTTCGCCGGGCTTCCATGGAGCAAACAGCTTCTCAAGCTTCGGCCGAAGCTCCGGCATCGTGGTGTCTCCTACCACAACCAGGGTCGAATGATTCGGCTTGAACCAGGTTTGGTGAAACTTCTCCAGATCCTCTCGCGTAAGCTTCGCGACGCCGGCTTCGGTGCCGGAGCCGGTGAGCGGATTGCTGTAAGCGTGCCGCTCGCCATAGATCAGCCGCGGAAGTACCCGCAGGCCCATTTGAAAGGGCGTCGCCTTTTCTCGCTGGATCGCGGCGATCTGCTGCTTCTGCTGCCGGCGAAAGTCCGCTTCCGGGAAGGAAGGATTCAGGATCACGTCCGCGAACAGCTCCAGCGATGGGTCGAGATTGGTTTTGAGGGCGGAAAGCCGCACGGTCGAGGCATCCAAGCTTGATGCGGCGCTCAACTGCGCTCCGAGCATAGCCAGTTGATCGCTGATCTGAAGTGCCGTACGAGTTTTCGTGCCTCCGTCCAGCAGGCTCGAAGCAAGGCGAGCCGTACCGGGTGTGCCGAACTGATCGGCGGCATAGCCTGCATCGACGCTCAGCCAGAAATTGACAACGGGAATCTCGTGGCGCTCCGCGAGGACGATCTTGAGGCCGTTCTCCAGCGTCATTCGCTCCAGCGCGGGCAGCTTGAGGTCCGGGGGCCTTCCGGTATCCGGCGCTTTGGAACGATCCACGCGAGCATTCGAGCTCACGTATTGCGGAAACGGATGCACTTCCAGGGCGTAATCGCCGTCGGAAAGCCAGCGGCGCGCCGCGCTGCGCAGGTTCTCGCCGTTTGCTTCGCGCACACGCTTCAGCTTGATCTTGTATGCATCCGCGCTGCCCAGATACACCTGGCTGCTCGCCAGTACGTCCGATTTGCCGCCGAATCCTCCGATGCGCTCAATGCCACGAATGAAATTGGCCATGTATTGTGTCCGCACGCGCCGCATCTCGTCATCCGCCGGCCCGGATTCGAGAAAGCGCGCCAATTCTTCGCGAGCTGCTTTCTCTACTTTTGCGAGATCTCCACCCGGCCGTGCCGTGGCCTGAATCACGAACTGCTGGCCGATCTCGTTCGGAATGATATACGCCGATGCCTCGGTAGCGATCTGCTCGTCATAGACCAGCCGCTTGTAGAGCCGTGAGGTCTTTCCCTGCGACAGACAGTCGCTCACTAGGTCGAGATAGTCGGCATCCGGCGCGCCCATCTCCGGCGTGTTCCAGACGATGTAGATGCGCGCCTGGGGCACGCGGTCCTGTACGGAGCCCCGGTGCGAGCCGGTGCGTTTCGCCACCCAGGCTTTCTGCCTGGCGACAGGCGGCCCGGGCGGGATCTCGCCGAAATACTTCTCAACCTTCTCGCGCACTTCCTTCGGCTGCACGTCTCCGGCAACCACGAGCACGGCGTTCGAAGGGCCGTAATAAGTACGGAACCACTGCTTCACGTCTTCGAGCGAAGCCGCATTCAGGTCTTCCATCGAACCGATCGTCGTCCAGGAGTACGGATGATTGGCAGGGTAAGTATTCTCCGCGAGCAGTTGCCGGGTGACTCCGTATGGCTGATTCTCGCCCTGCCGTTTTTCGTTCTGCACCACGCCGCGCTGGAGATCGAGCGTCTTCTGGTCAATAGCTCCCACCATGTACCCCATGCGGTCCGATTCCATCCAGAGCGTGTAATCGAGGGCGGAGGTCGGCACGTTCTGGAAGTAATTTGTCCGGTCGGGGTTGGTCGTTCCATTCAGATTGGTTGCGCCGATCCGTTCCATGGCCTCCACATAGCGGCCGTGGAAATGCTCGCTGCCGCCGAACATAAGGTGCTCGAACAGATGCGCAAATCCCGTTTTGCCTGGCCGTTCATTTTTCGACCCGACGTGATACCAGACATTGACCGCTACAATCGGGGCCTTGTGATCCTCGTGCACGATCACGGTGAGCCCGTTCTTCAGAACGAATTTCTCGTGCGGAATATCGATTTCGCCGACCTGCCCGAAGGCCGGGGCGCACAGAAGCAGCACGCAGAGACAAAAGCGCATAGGGTTATTGTCGCGGATTTTATATCATCAACGGCGGAGGCGCTTGCCGCGTCAAGATTGGTATGTCCGCTTATGAGGATGAGCTGGCGCAGATCGTGGCCGAGCTTAACCGGGCCGCATCCGGTTCACGGACTGCGCGTCCGGAGCATCCGCAATCGACGGCAAGTCTCGACCAGTTGCTGGCGTACGCCGCGCGTCGCGGCGCATCAGACCTGCTTGTGATCGCGGGCGCGCCGGTTACGCTGCGGGTCGAGGGAGCGCTGGCGCCGGGCGCCGGACCGGTGCTGGCCGACGAAGAGACCCGCAATCTCCTGCTGCCGCTGCTGACGCCTGGCCAGTACCAGGAGCTCCAGCAAAACAAATCGGCCGATTTCTGTTTTACTCGCGAGGGTATCGGCCGCTTTCGGGCCAACGTGCACCACCAGCGCGGGACGCTGGCTGGGGCCTTTCGCTTGCTTCCGGCCCGGATACCAACGCTCGAATCCCTTCATCTGCCTACGGTACTGCGGCGCCTGGCCGAGGCGCGCCAGGGTTTGGTGCTGGTAACGGGACCCACGGGCTGCGGCAAGAGCTCCACGCTGGCCGCGCTGGTGGACCTGATCAACCAGACTCGTCACGCGCACATCGTGACCATCGAAGACCCTGTAGAGTATACGCATTCTAATCGCAGTTCGATTGTGGAGCAGATCGAAGTGGGAATCGACACCCCCGCATTTGCATCTTCCCTGCGCAGCATCCTGCGGCAAACGCCGGATGTGCTGCTGGTAGGCGAGATGCGCGATCCGGAAACAATGGCCACGGTGCTGACGGCCGCCGAAACGGGGCACCTGGTGCTTTCCACGTTGCACACCAACGATGCTTCGCAAGCGGTCTCGCGGATCCTGGACTCGTTTCCGTCCGCCAACCAGATTCAGATCCGGCAGCAGCTTTCGCTTGCGATCCTGGCCGTGGTGGCGCAGCAGCTTGTCCCGGCCGCCGACGGCGCGGGCCGGTATCCGGCGGTCGAGATCCTCATCGGCAGCCACGCTGTGCGGAACCTGGTTCGCCGCGGGGAAGACCATCAGCTCTACACGGCGATTTCGACGGGACGCTCCGAAGGCATGATCACGATGGAGCAGTCGCTCGCCGAAATGGTGCGTGCCGGCAAAATTACTCGGGAAACCGCGCAGGCTCACTGTTTCCGTCCGGACGAGCTAGCGCGCCTACAATGATCAGGTGGAGGTGGCCATGCTCCGGATGCTTTGGCTGGTTCTGATGGCGGCGCCATTGGGCGCCCAAATGGTGGCATTCGAAAATGTGAACGTAATTCCCATGGACCGGGAGCGTGTACTCGAACGGCAGACCGTGGTAGTTCGGAACGGCCTCATTGTGCAGGTTGGTCCAGCAGCGCGCACGAAAACACCGTCCGAGGCGGTCCGTGTCTCCGGAGATGGCAAGTACCTAGTCCCCGGCTTCGCCGAAATGCACGGTCATCTGCCGAATCCGGATACGCCGCCCCAAGTCACCGAAGCCGTGCTGGCGCTCTATGTCGCCAATGGGGTCACCACCGTGCGGGGCATGCTGGGCCATCCCAACCACCTGGATCTCCGCCATCGAATCGCGGAGGGCAAGCTGCTCGGCCCCACCCTGCGCATCGCCGGACCGGCGATCGGCGGCCCGAACGTGACTCCGGAGCAGGCCGCCAGCATGGTGCGCGAGCAAAAGGCCGCGGGTTACGACCACATCAAGGTGCAGGAAGGGCTGCGACCGGAAACGTACGACGCCCTGGTGGCGGCGGCCAAGGCGGTGAAGATCGATTTCGTCGGCCATGTGCCCGATCGTGTCGGATTGCTGCGCGCGCTCGAAGCCGGTCAGAAGAGTATCGATCATATGGACAATTACCTGGACGCTCTGGAGCATGACGATTCACCGCTCCGGAATGCCGATCCAAAAGTCCGAGCGCGGGAGCTTGCGTTACACATCGATGAAAGCAAGATTCCATCGCTGGCAACCGCGACGCGGAAGGCGGGCGCCTGGGTAGTGCCGACCATGGCCCTGTGGGAAACATTCAACTCAACCGAGAGCCCGGAGTCGCTGGCCACGCGCGAAGAATTAAAATACGTTCCGCGGCAGTGGGCGGAGCAATGGAAGAAGCAAAAGGCCGCGATGCTGGCCAATGCCAATCCCGAGGCGGGACGCCGCGTTATCGAAGTACGGCGCAAAATGCTTCGCGCGCTCAACGAGTCGGGCGTGAAGATCATTTTCGGAACCGATTCGCCGCAGGTTTTCAGCGTGCCGGGTTTTTCCATTCATCGTGAAATTCCCATCATGCTGGCCTCAGGCATGACGCCTTTTCAAGTTCTGGCTTCGGGCACACGCAACGTGGCCCAATACTTCGGAGCGCGCGATTGCGGGACTGTCGAAACCGGAAAACGCGCAGACCTGATTCTGCTTGATGGTAATCCGCTGTCCGATCTCTCTGTTTTGGCGCATCCGGCGGGTGTCATGGTCCGCGGCCGGTGGATGCCGCGCGGGGAGATCCGCCGGAAGCTCGACGAAATTGCGGCGATGAACAGCCGTTAAATCTCCGGGCGGCTCGTAGGGGCTTTGTTATACTTTGCTTTGGTTGCGATTCTGTATGCCAGAGCTAAGTCCCACCGGCCCGGACTCTTCGAGACTGCATCGGCTTCGTTCCGGGCCGCTTGAGGAGCAGCAGGTGGGCGGCTACGAGCATACCCTCCGTGAGATTTGCCAACAGCCCGAACTCTGGCCAACCACCGCCGCTCAGATCGGTTCAGTCCTGGATCAATGGAAGTCAATGCTGGCGGATGTGCGGCAGATCATCCTGACGGGTTCGGGCAGTTCGCTTTATGCCGGGGAGCTGATTGCTCCGGCACTGCAGCACGCAACAAATTTGCCGGTGCATCCTTTGGCAAGCGGGGAGGTGCTGCTCTTCGGTGGACTGGCTCTGCCGCCGGTTCGGCCGCTGCTGGTGATTTCTTTCGCCCGCTCCGGCAATAGCCCGGAGTCGAGCGGCCTGATCCAGTACCTGCTCGACCGTGAGCCGGAAGCGCGGCATCTTGTCCTCACGTGCAATCGATTCGGACGCCTGGCTCGATTATGGGGTGCGGCGGGCGATTGCGAGGAGCGCCGCGTGCAGGTAATTACCCTGGACGATCGCACATGCGATCGCAGCCTCGTCATGACCAGCAGCTTCACTAATCTGGCATTCGCGGGCCTGGGTTTCGCGTTTCTGGATCGAGCTGGCGACTATGCGGCCGCCGCCGGGTCGCTTGCGCGAGCGTGCAATGAACTGCTGTCAGACTGGGCAGACCTTCTGGCGCAGGCCGCGGAAGCGGATTTTCAGCGTCTCATCGTGCTTGGCGATGGCGGCTCGTTCGGCGCGGCCCGCGAATCCGCGCTCAAGATGCTTGAGATGACAGATGGCCGCGTGCTGACCATGGCCGAAACATCGCTCGGCTTTCGCCATGGCCCGATGTGCGCGTTCACGGAGAACGCGCTTTTCGTGATGTTCCTGTCTTCCGATCCGGTTTGCAGGTCGTATCAAGTCGATCTGCTGGAGGAGATCCGCAAAAAAAAGCTCGGGGGAAAGAAAATTGTCGTTGGAGCTGAAATCCCGCGCGGGCTCTTAGGCGCCGAGGATATCGCGCTCGATTTGAAGTGCCTGCGCGATCTGTCCGAGCCTTGGTTCCCCATTGTGCACACCGTCGTAGGTCAACTGCTGGCCTTCTTTCGATCGAGATTCGAAGGCCTGCGGCCTGACTGCCCGGCGGCAAACGGTTCGATCAGCCGCGTGGTGCCCGAATTTCCCCTCTACGGCGAGTTGGCCAAGGTAGGCCGATGAGCAACCGCTTCCAGCGAAGCGCGCAGCCCAGGCTGCTGACGGAGGAGAGGCGGCGGGCGATCCTGGAAATTGTCAACCAGCAGGGCAGAGTCATCATCTCCGAGCTATCACGAAGATTCTGCGTCTCAACGGTAACTGTACGCGGCGATGTGAAAGCCCTCTGCGACCGCGAGTTGCTGGTCCGATCGCATGGAGGCGCGATCCGGCGGAACGACGTAGTCGCGGACTCGCCCCTGGACGTCAAGGCCGGCCGGCATCACGATGAGAAGGTGCGGATCGGCCGGGCCGCCGCCGCGCTTCTGAAGGAGGGGCAGGTCATTCTGCTTGACTCCGGAACCACAACGCTCGAAATTGCTCGCGCGGTGGCCGAGCGGAAGCTGCACATTACGGTCGTAACGAACGCGCTGCACATCGCCACCGAACTTGCGCCCGCTCCGCAGATCAGTCTGATCATGGTCGGTGGCATTCTGCGGCAGATCTCCCGTTCCTTCGTAGGCCCTCAGGCGCAGAAGATGCTGGCCGACATCCACGTGGATCATCTCTTTCTCGGGGTCGACGGCCTGGAGCCCGAGTTGGGGCCATCCACGCCGGACGTTTTGGAGGCGGAGACCAACGCTGCCATGGTCCGAAGCGCGCGGCAGGTTACGGTGGTAACCGACTCCAGTAAGATCGGCAGGCGCAGTCTCTCCACCATTGCTCCTATCTCGAGCATCCACCGCATCGTGACAGACAGCGCCATCCAGCCTGAGCACCGTGCGCTCTTCGAGGCGAAGGGCATCGAAGTGATCGCCGTGTGAAACGCCCGTGTGTCGGTGACCCCGGCGCAATCATTGACTTCCACCAAGCTGCCGACCTATACTGCTTGCCAATCTGGAGGTACGGTCATGCGGCGACGTACGGGCATCGCTGTTTTTGTGTTTTCTGCAACGATCTGGGCGCAGAGCGACCGTGGCACGCTCACCGGAACGGTGACCGACTCGACTGGGCGCGTCGTGCCGGCGGTGGCATTAACGGTCACCAACGAGGGCACCGGAATCTCCACAACTACTTCGACAAGTGAGTCCGGCACTTACGCGATTCCATTGCTCACCATCGGGAGCTACACGCTTACAGCGCGGGCGGCGGGCTTCAAGAGCTACGTCCGGCGAGGCATCGCGGTGCAGGTGGGCCAGACGACGCGCATTGATGTGCAGCTGGAGCTGGGCCAACTCGAAGAAAGCGTCACGGTGACAGCCGAGGCTCCTATGCTGACCACCGACACTTCGGAAGTGGGCATTGTGGTGAACCAGGATACGTTTCTCGATCTGCCGTTGACGTTGGGCGGCGATTTCCGCCGGGCCTCTAGTTTTATCTTCCTTTCTCCGGGCGTCTCGGGCAGCACCTGGGAGAAACACATCGGTGGAGGTGGCTCGTTTTCCGATGCGGTGTACTTCGACGGCGCGGCCATGAACGCCAGCCCGAACAATGACGCGCAGTACAGTCCATCCGTGGATGCGATCGGCGAGTTCAAGCTGATCACGAACGACTACTCTGCGGAGTACGGCCATGCCCTTGCGGGAGTCACCAGTTTCACGCTGAAGAGCGGCACTAACGAATTTCACGGCAGCGCATTCGAATTCTTCCGGAACGAGAAACTCGACGCGCGCGGATTTTTTCCGCAGGTGAAAGCACCCACTCGGCAAAACGAATTCGGCGGCACAATCGGAGGCCCGATCCGGCGAAACCGGACGTTCTTCTTTGTTTCGATCGAGAGCTTCCGGAGAAGGCAGGGAGCGACACAGCCCCTGGTCACGATTCCGACACCCGAGTTTCTCCAGGGGAACTTTTCCGCGTGGACCCAGCCGATTTACGATCCGGCCACTACCAGGCCGGACGGCCGCGGCGGATTTACACGCGACTTGTTTCCGGGCAACGTCATTCCACAATCGCGCATCAGTCCGATTTCGCAGAAGATCGCGGCCGTGATTCCGAAACCCACATTTGCGGGCCGGCTGACGAATAACTATCTTGCGCCGCTGATCAGTCCCATGCAGGACGATCATAACTGGAGCGCGAAGATGGACCATCAGTTCAACACGAACCACAACCTGTTCGGGACATTTATCTTCACGAACCGGCCGGCGATCAAGGGCATCGCCGCCGGCGTGGAGGGTCCGGCCGAAGACCACAACCGGCAGGACCTGAATAGCCGTTTCCTGCGCATCGGCGAGGATTGGACGATCAATCCGACGACGATCAACCACTTTGTGGCCAGCTTCGATCGCGTTGTCGATACGAACCGCAGCCTGTCCTTCGGCCAGGGTTGGCCGGGGAAGCTCGGGCTCAGCGGCATAGTGGGCGACCTGTTCCCATCGGTAACATTTACGCAAGGCTATGCGCGGCTCGGCGACTCGGTGAACTACCGGGAGACCGAAACGACCTTCGGTGTGCTCGATTCGCTCAGCCTGATCCGCGGCCGGCATGCGTGGAAGCTGGGCTTTGAGTATCAGCGGCACCGGGATAATTCGCTGACCCGAAGCACGGATGCGGGCCTGTTCGCCTTCAACAACCTGGAGACGGCGCTTCCGGGAAGCGGCGCAACCGGCAATGCGGTCGCAAGCTTCCTTCTTGGAGAAGTGGACAGCGCGAACGCCCTGTTCTATAACACGGAACTCGGAGTCCGGTGGAATTACTTCGCCATCTATGCGCAAGACGACTTCAAGGTCACGCCCAAGCTGACGCTGAATCTGGGTTTGCGCTGGGATGCGCAACAGCCTTACACAGACGATCGCAATCGCCTTTCCTATATGGATCCGTTTCTGCCAAATCCCGGTGCGGGCAACATTCGAGGCGCCTATACCTTCGCCGGAAATGGCTGGACGCGCGTGGCGGATTCGAAGTGGAACAACTTTGCGCCGCGCATCGGATTCGCTTACAATCCGACGCGGAACTGGGTGGCCCGCGCCAGTTACGGAATCTTTTACTGGGGCATCATGGATCGCACCAGCCTGGGTATTCCCGCCAATGGTTTTAATACGAACGCAGCTTTCGCGTCCGCGGACGCGGGTGTCACGCCGGCATTCAACTGGAACAACGGCTTTCCCCAGAATTTTCCGCATCCTCCGGTCATCGCGCCCACTGTGCAGAACGGGCAGAATGCAACAGTCGGGCTGCGTTCCCAGGGCGGCGTGTGGCCTTATTTGCAGCAATGGAACTTTACGATCGAGAGGCAGATCGGTGCTTCGTTCGCGATCCGTACGTCATACGTCGGCAGCAAAGGCACGCATCTCCAGGCAGGCGATGCGACGAATTGGAACCAGGTAGACCCGCGATATCTTTCACTCGGCAGCCTCCTCAGCGCAAACATCAATTCGGCTCAGGCGCAGGCCGCCGGATTCCGCCAGCCATTCGCCGGGTTCAGCGATCTTTGGGGCAACCGCGCGTCGGTGGCGCAGGCATTGCGGCCGTTCCCGCAGTACGCCAGCGTGAACCAGTTCAACCCCACCTATGGCTCCTCCAATTACCATGCGCTCCAGATCTATGCGCAAAAGCGCATGTCGTCGGGATTTCAATTTACGGCTGCCTACACGTTCTCGAAGACGATTGACGACACGCGGCAATACGGCTCCGGCGTGGGACAGCAGAATTATTACGACCGGCGCAATGAGCGGTCGCTGAGCGTCAACGACCAGCCTCATATCCTGACCTTGAGCTACCTCTATGATCTGCCCTTTGGAACCGGGCGGCGCTATCTTTCAACCGGCGCCGTGGCGAAGATCTTCGGCGGCTGGACCATCAGCGGTATTCATACTTACGCCAGTGGTCTGCCGGTTTCGCTTTCGGTAATCAATACGCTGCCGATTTTCAACGGTCTGCTGCGGCCGAATGTTGTGGGAGGCGTGCCGCTGCGGGGGGCGGTCGGTTCGGGCGGTTTTGATCCCGCACGCGACCGGTGGATCAATCCAGCCGCGTTCGCTGCTCCGGCGGCGTTCACGTTTGGCAATGCCGCGCGCTACTTGAACCTTCGCGGGGACTGGACCCGGAACGAATCGCTGGCGATCCTGAAAAATACGCCCATCACCGAGCGTGTTCGGGTACAGTTCCGGACGGAGTTTTCGAACCCGTTCAATCGCGTGGTTTTCGGGGCGCCCGTAACCAACTTTTCAGATCCGGCGTTCGGCTTTGTGCAATCACAAGCGAATAATCCGCGCAATATCCAGTTCGGATTGAAGCTGCTTTTCTAAAGTTGCTCCAGCGGTTCGCTCCGGACAAGTGGAGCATTCGCCAGGTAATGAATCACATCAACGATACAGAGCGGCTATTCGTGTTTCGAGCATTCTGGTTTGGGCGAGGCTTCCCTGACCCGCTGCCCAGTTTTGATCAGGAGATCTGTGCACGGGCCGCTGGAGCACACAATGTGGCATGGGAGGGTCATGTCGAGGAATTCCGGGCGATCCGGCTCGCGACAATTACCTTCTTCCGGAACATTCCCCAGGAAGCGTGGAGCCGCACCGGTGTCGCCAGTGGGAATCCTTTTACGGTGCGAGCTTTAGCCTATATTGCCGCCGGCCGTGTCATACACCACATGGCAATCCTGAAGGAGCGGTATTTGCGTTCCCCTTAGCTTCCGGTGCTCAGAACCACTCGAAATCGAGCTTTGCCGCTCAACATCCGGTCATAGGCTTCACTCACTTGCTCCATGGGAAAAACTTCGTTCATGGATCGCACGCCAGTGAGGGCGCTGAATGCGAGAGTGTCTTGCGAATCAATCGAGGTGCCGGAATACCAGCCCTTGACCGATTGGCGCTTGGAAAGGAGTTGCAGCGAAGGCACCGCAAGCGATGGGACCGCGCCGATGATCATCAGCGTCCCATTCAGGCCCAGACCCCCGATCACGGCCTGCATGGCGTCGCTGTTTGTGACGGTCGCGAGTATCACTTTGGCTCCGCCGAGTTTCGCGAGCTCGGCCGCGGGGTCCTGCGCCTGGCTGTCGATGTAGTGCGAGGCGCCCAGTTTCCGCGCCAACGGTTCCTTGTCTTTTCCGCGCGCGATCGCGACCGTGTTCAGGCCCATCCTGGCTGCAAACTGTACGCCGAAATGGCCCAGGCCGCCCAGACCGAGTATGGCGACAAGATCGCCTGGGCCCACGTTGCTGTTCCGGAGACAGTTGAACGTAGTGACGCCGGCGCACATGAGCGGTGCGGCTTCTTCGGGCGAAAGCTTTTCAGGAACCAGCGCCAATGCTGACGCCGGCGCAATCATGTAGTCGGCGTAGCCGCCGTCGCGCGTGACGCCGGTGATCTGGATAATGACCCGGCAGCCGAAGAAATCGCCCCGCCGGCACGGATCGCAGTAGCCGCAATATCCGCCGTTCCAGCCCACACCAACGCGCTGGCCGATTTTCCATGAGGCGACACCCGCTCCGACGGCGTCGATAGTGCCGACAACCTCGTGTCCCGGCACGATGGGGTATGGAATACCGGGGAGGAGTCCTTCCCTGGGAACCGTATCGCTGTGGCAGATACCACATGCTTCAACTTTGATTCGTACCATTCCGGGGTCCGGTTCCGGAATCTCACGTTCCACGATCTCCAGCGCGCCTCTCGGACGGGAAACCTGCACGGCACGCATCTTCGCCATAGATGAATCCTCCTTCTCTACTGGATGCACGGAGGTTTGGAAGGGTGCGCTAAGCGAGGGAAAAGTTTTCAGCGCCCGGAACGATGCGGAACCGCGCTGCTGCGCCGGCGCGTTCATACACAGCGGCAGTCCAGCGGTATGTTGCCGCAGCGATCCGCGGATCGGCCGCGCGCTTCATGGCGTCGACCGGCGAGGCGATCGTGAGTCCGCGGTCCGCGATGGCTGCGGCCACATGCGGCAGATCGAAATGCAGCAGAACGTCGCGTACGAAGATACCGGCGCCGTGGGTGTAGCGGTCCACCTGGGCCAGCGTGCGGTAGGAGAGCAGCCCGCGTTCAGCCACTACGTTGGCAACCCGGTCATCCAATGCGGCCGCATATAAAGCCCAGAGCGCGCCCGCGCCTTTGCCGGCCAGCCGCACAGACCCCGGAGATACGTCCGAACGGCTCAACACATAATCGATGCCGCGGATCACGTCGCCAACGCGCATGCCGAAGAGAGACGCGTCCATGAACCAGGCCATGTAGGACATCGCGGTCTCGACGTCGAAGAGATGACCGAATTCGTTGGTGCGATCGCTTGAAGGAGGGTGCGGCGGGCGCGTCCGGCCGATCCCGCGCACGTCAATAGCGGCCACCAGCTTTCCCCGCCGCGTGAGTTTTTCGTACAGGCCGAACTCCATGCCGTCGGCCTCCAGGCCCGCCTCATTGACGAACAACGTCGGCTCAAGCGGTGTGCGCGCATTTTCAGGAACGAACACCCATACGGGTATGTAAATTCCAGGCTCCGAGACGAACTCCAGCTTTTCCACCTGGTAGCCCTTGCGCGGCGTTGTCACCAACGGCCGCACATCGAGTGATGCGCCTGGCTTGCGAAGGTGCAGCAACGCAATAATCTCCTCACGCATGGCGGCGCGGAACTTCTCCAGATCACTCTTGCCGGCAGGCAGGGCGCGATCCGGCGGCAATGCAGCCTGCTTCTTCAGGATGAGTGAGAAGATGGAATCGCCCTGTTGCGAATAACGCAGGGAGCCGTTTGGTGTGCAGTAGAGCTTCTCGGGCTCCTCCACTTCGAAATCAGGCTCACGCTCCGGTCCCGGCCGTCCGTAGAGCCAGCGGGATAGCCATCGCGTTGTCGCCAGGCGAAGCTTCGGCGTCCAGGCGTGTGGATCGGTTGCTTCGTCTGTGGCGAACTTCTCGGGAACTCCGAACTGCCGGTAACGCTCTCGGATATGCTCGGCCGCGGCATTGAATCGCGGGGAATAATCCTCGATGAGCGCAAGCAGAGGCCTGGGAGCGATCGCCACATGCAGGTCGCAATGGTCGGCGCCGTAGAGCGCCGCCGGAAACAGGTTCTGCTCCACGTCGGAAGGCCCCACGCGGCTTCCAGCGCGAAACTGAACAGGCCACCGGTGCGACGTGCCGCCTTCATTCACAACGGCGCAGGCAACGCGCTCATCAAGAGCGCTGATGAACAGCGTGAGGGTGCCACCGCCGGAGTGTCCGGCGCAGCCGATCCGCTGCTTGTCGACCTCGGGGCGCGATTCCAGGTAGTCGATTGCGCGCATGCCGTCCCAGATCCGGTAATGCGTCAAGTCCTCGCCCATCATCAGCAGCACCTGCCCGGGCATCGAGTGCTCATAGGTGGATGCGGACGCGACCTCGGTCACTCCCGTCTGCGGATTCCAGTATTGCCGGCGCTCGCCCTGTCCGATCGGGTCGTAGGCGAGCACAACGAAGCCCGCCTTCACCAAGTTGATGTAGACAGCCTGGTACTCCGGATACATGCGAGCCTCCGGATAATGGCCGCAGGGAGAGATCACCGCCGGGTAAGGAGGCTTGCCGGATGGAACGTAAAGATTGCCGGTAACCCAAAAATTGGGCCGGCTTTGAAACATGAGATTCTCGACGTGGTAGCCGTTGCGCTCGAACGTGCGCACAACAACGGGGTTCAACGGCGTTCGGTCCGGGAAGCCGTGAACCATCGCGCGAAACTTCTCACGAACGAAACGGTTCCGATTTTCCAGGTCCTCGCGCGTGCGAATCTTCGCCCGTTCCCGGTCCCAGTTCTCGGCCAGCGCGTTGAGCCTGCCGGTCAGATAATCCAGGAGCATGTCGGGCGATTCTTCCAGATAGGAGCGGGGGCGCCCGAACAAACGCGGACCAAGACACACACCTGCGCCCGCGCGCAGAAGATCGCGGCGGCGCATGAGAGCGTTCACGAGACGATTCCGTTTAGCTTACGGCTGCCTGTGGGGAAGGATTCGATGCCGGCGCCCATCACGTCGTTGGCGACGGCCAGATACAGATCGGCCATGGTGCCGGTGACTTTCGTATACCGGCCGGTGGTCATTCGATTTACGTGGCCTGCCAGGATAGCGACCAGGCCGTTATTCTTGTGGACGTTGGCTTCGGCGTGCTCGTGAATGTACAGCAGGCAGCAGTGATCGAGGAGCGTGCCGTCGCCCTCCGGTATTGACTTCAGCCGGCCCAGCAGATATGCGAACTCTTCGATATGCCAGCGGCAGATGTCCCGCATAATGCGCTGGGCCCGCGGCGAATCGGCGTTGGTGTGCGTGTAGTCGTGATGCCGCAGCGCGGTGTACCCGAGCCAAGGCAGGCGCACCAGGCTCTGGCACTTGGTGAGCATGTAGCTTGCAACGCGAGTCTGGCCGGATGCGAGCGCATGCACCAGCAGGTCGGATTGCAGCTTGGCGATTCGCGGATAGTCTTTGACGTCGCCGCCGATCTCGGGTTCTTCGACCTTTCGGTATTCCGGCGGCAGACTGGCGATGGCACGCTCCAGGTCGCGCACGGACGAGAGATGTTCGTCCAACCTCGTCTGATCCTGCTTGCCGAGCGTATTGTTGAAATCCTTGAAATCTTCGCGAACTGCATCCAGAACGCTTTGCTTGCGCTCCACCCAGCTCTGCTCGCGCGTGCCGAACATGCGATCGAACAGGTTGTGAGGAATCAGCTCGGGAGGCAATGCGCGTTCGTAGCCGGCCCAGCTCATGTTGCGGTGAATGCTCTCGCCGTGCGATTCCTGGCAGACGCCGATCTGCAACGAACGAAAGCGCGTCGAACCGCCAATCCTCGCCGCGATCACCTGGTCGATAGACGGCCCGGCGGCGCCCCGGCCTGTAAATGACGTTCCCGACACCAGGCCGCTCATGGAGCGATGGTGATCATTGCCCGGCCCCGGCTTGCGCGCCGAGGGGTTATCAAGCCCGGAGATCACGTGGATGTCATCGCGAAAAGGCCCAAGCGGCGCCAGACACGGAGTAAGCGCATACTGCGGGCCGGCCTCCTCAGGGATCCAGTAGCGCTCCGGAATGCCGTTGCCGTTGAACCAGAAAACGAAACGCGACGGGATGGGAGACTCGGTAATTCTTCCGGCAGCTTCGGCTGCATACGCCGTGCCGTGCGGGTTCAACATCGCCTCCAGAGGCGGCAGCCCGATGCGAATCGCCGCTCCAGAAAGGCCGACCCCCTTCAGGAACCTTCTTCGCGACACCCTCGATTGGGACGCCATCTCAGCTTTTTTCCTCCGGCAGCGCCAGCGAGCTGGCAATCACCATCATAAGCTCTTTCAAGCGGAACCGGGAGTCGCGAAAACGTGCAGCGGCCCGGCGGATCAGCGCAGCATCGGAGCCTGTTTCGCGCCTGCCGTACGCATACCGGAACAGTTGCCGCACGATGCACTCCTGGCAAACCGGCGATTCCGCGAGGATTGTGCCAAGCTCTTTGGGCGAATGGAACGTGGAGTTCGGAATTCCGTTCACGGAGCCCGTCGTGTCGACTTCCAGCTCCACGCGTGTTACTTTTTGGTTCCGGCTATGATGCTCCGGCAGGAATGTGATCAACTGCTTTTCACGGCGGCGGCCCACGGCATCGAACTTCTCGAAGCCCAGCCCGATCGGATCCATCAGGCTGTGGCATCCGGCGCACGTAGCATTGGCCATGTGCGCTTTCAGGCGCTCGCGATTGGTTTCCGGCTTGGCGGGCGCCACCGGAGGCAGATTGCTGTTGGTGCCGGGCGGCGGATCGGGCACCTGCTGGCAGAGGAACTGCTGCCGGATGAACAGCCCGCGAACCGTGGGCGAGGTCTCACCGGGTTTGCTCGTGACTGCGAGAAAAGCTGCCTGGCCGAGGATTCCGGCGCGATCCGATTCCGCGGGAAACGCCACGCGGCCGAATTCATTGGCCGGGGCAGGGAAGCCGTAAAGCGCCGCGAGGTCGGAGTTGATGAACGCATAATCAGCGCGGAACAGATCCATGAAGTCCCCGTTGCCCCAGACCAGGTGGGCCACCAATCGCCGGGTCTCTTCGGTCATCGCCGCGGCCAGTTCGCTGGTGAACTCCGGGAAAAGCTGGCGGTCTTTGACGCCATTCAGCAGGAGATCGAAGCGGAGCCATTGGCTGACGAACTCGTCCAGCGCCTCACGGGCGCGTGCGTCGGAAAGCATGCGGCGCACTTGCCGATCCACGCCTTCCTGCGTGGCAAGCTGGCCGGCAGCGGCGCTCCGGAACAGCTCGGCATCGGGCATCGAGTCCCACAGAAAATAGGCGAGCCGGCTGGCGCGCTCATATTGCTGCCATTCTCCTTGCGGCCCGCGCTCCAGGTGGAAAAGGAATTTGGGCGATTGCAACATGGCCTCGATGACCACTTGCGCGCCCGCCAGAAACCTTCCGCTGCGCCCCGCCTCACTGAGCAGCAGGTTCGTATAGCGGCGCTGCTCGGCGACAGCGAGCGGCCGGCGAAAGGCGCGGCCGCCGAACTCTTTCACAAACCGGGCGGCGCACGCTTCGTCGGCCGCGGATCGAGGCGCGCAGGGCAGCAGATGATTGGAATCGGAGCCTCCAAGGAAGGCATTGCGCGCCAGCTTTTCCGCAGCCGTATTATAGGCCTCAGCCAGCAGCGGTGGAATGTCCTGCGTGACGGCCTGGTTCTTGAAACCGTTCACGAAATCCTCTGGCGGAAACTGATCGGCGGGGCGCGTCTCGTCGCCGAGCAGGTCGCGAACCGTGTTGTTGTACTGACTATGCGTGAGGCGGCGCACGCTCTCCCGCGGAGCAGCCAGCCCGGCTCCGCACAGAAACGCCGCGCACACCCAAGCTGCAATAAACCGACTCTTCGTCATTGCCAACTCACAAAACACTCGGGCCGAGCCTTTCGAAATGTATCCACTCCCTGCTGGGTCACGGCGGCGCCCGAGAGATACAGCCGCCGCAGCCCGGAAGCTTTTTGAAGCTCCTCCAGACCGCGATCGGTGATGCCGGTTCCGGACAGATCGAGCGCGGCCAGCCGCGGAAGCGCAGTAAGAGCGGCCGCTGCCTCATCCGAGACACGCCGGCTGTTCGAAAGACTCAGGCGCTCTAACTGCGCGAGAGAACGAAGCTGTCCCAGAGCCTTTCCAGTCACTTCGGTACGGCTTAGGTCGAGCGCGCGCAATTCCCGCAGCGTGCCTAAGCGCGGCAGGCCCAAGTCTGTAATCTTCATTCCGGCAAGATTGAGCTCGCGAAGAGCGGCGAGACTGCCGATCAGCTCCAGGTCGAAATCCGTCAGTGACACGGTCCAGGTTCCGGAGTTGCGTTTCTGCCTGCCATCCAGGTCGAGCACGCGCAATTTCGGCAATGTCTTGAGCACGCGCAGCCCCGCCGCCGTGACCTTATTGCCGCCGGTGTATAGAGCCTGCAGATTCACCAGCGGCGCCAGATGCTCGAACCCGTTGTTTGTGACCTGCGTATAGGAAATGTCCAGGTCCTCGAGCGCCGTGAGCGAAGAGATATATTCCAACGACGTATCCGTAATGTCGGTCCCGCGCAGGTTGAGGCGCTTGAGCTCCTTCCAGCCCCGAATGTACGCGATCGCCGTGTCGGTGATATGCTCCACGGCGAACAGGTTCAGCTCATTAACGTGCCGCAAGCCGTGAATGCGCTCCATGCCCTGATCGGTGATCAGCGCCAGAGAGAGGTCGAGCTTACGGAGATCGGGCGCCGAGGTCAGGCGCTCGACATCGGCATCGGTGATCCACCCAAATCCCAGCGTCACTCCGATGATGCGCGCGGACCGATCCGTTTCCACGCTCCCGCCATGCTCGGTCACCCACGTGGAAAGGTCGGCCGCGGCGGCTATGGCGGCAGAGAGTAGCAGAAGAAGCAAGGGCCGCATTCTAGCTCCCTCTCCGCGTGGGCAGCGCCGACTCGCGGTCCCAAATGATCCGGCAGCCGGGCAGGGCCGTTTTGAGCGCGTCGTAGCCGGTATCGGTCACGAGCGTGTGATACAAATTCAATTCCTTGAGGGCGCCGAGCTTTTTCAGCGGCTCCACGCCTGCATCGGTGACGGCAGCGCTGTCGAGGCGCAGCCGTATCAGCTTGGTCAGTGGGGAAAGGTTCGAAAGTCCTTTATCTGTTACCGCGGTATAGTCCAGGTTCAGATTCGTGAGATTCTGAAGGCCGGACAGAGCCGCCAGACCGCGGTCACCCGTGCGCGTGCGCACCAGGTCGAGCCTCGTCAGCCGTGTGAGGCCGCGAAGCTGCTGGAGACCCTGATCGGTGAAGCGGCCGTAACCAAGGAGTAGCTCGGTTAGATTCGGCAGGCTGGCCAGATGTGCCAGGCCTTCATCGTGGATATCGGCGCCGGTGAGATCGAGCCGCTCCAGGCTGACCACCGGTTGCAAATGAGCCAGCGCTCCGTCGGTCACTTCCGAGTACGCAAGCGATAAAGAACGCAAGCTGCGCAATGCTGCGAGCGCTTGGACGGCTTCGTCGGATATGGAAGTGCCCGCGAGATCAAGCTCCATCAGTTGTTGCAGGCCTGATAGTGCCTTGAACGCATCGCCGCGGACCAGCGTATAACGCAAGCTGAGAGCACGAAGATTTTTGCACCGTGCAATGTGGGAGAGGCCGGCGTCGGAAACCGTGGTATTCTCCAGCTCCAGCCGCTCGAGCGCGCACGGCTGCGGCAGTTGGGCAAGCCCGAGGTCGCCTGCCTCGGTGGCCCGCAGATCGAGCGCGCGCAAGCCCGGAAGCGCTTTCAGGAAGGACAACTCGGCGTCGCCGATATGCGCCCCAGCAAGCGAGATCGCAGTGATCCGCCCGGCTTCCATCTCAACCTTCCCTCGTTTGGAGCGGACCCAGGCCGCAATCTCTTGCGGCGTGCGCGGCGATGGAGCGTGAGAGATAACATCGCCGGAAGAGCCGGAGCTATCCATGAACGCGATACGGCAGCGCGGCAGCGCCGCCTGCAGCCCTGAGACGCCGGCCCGGGTCACACGCGTGTAGCGCAGATCCACGTCGCTCAGATTGCGAAACTGTTTCAATGTCTCCAAACCGGAGTTCGTAATTCGCGTGCGGTACAGGTTCAGCTCTTCGAGATTTGTAAGCGCGGAAAGCTTCGCAAGGCCCGAATCGGTGAGATCGGCTCCCAACAGGTTGAGCCGGCGCAGCCGGTTGAGCCCGCTCAGCGAAGACAGTCCGGTATCGCTGATGTGCGTTCCATAGAGATCGAGCTCTTCGAGTTCGCGCAGCTCCTTTAGAGCCGTTAGGCCATCATCGGTCACCAGAGTATCCCGCGCGTAGAGCCGCGTCAGGTGCGCCATGCCTGCAATCTGGCGCATGCCGGTGTCGTCAAGCCGCGTGTGGCTGACATCGAGTGAGCGAAGCTCCACGAATGGGCTCAGAGTATGGCCTTTGATCTTGGTCTGCGCAAGGCGCAGCTCTCGCAGATGTGTTAATTGGGCAAGCTTCTCCAGAGCCGCATCTTCCACCGGGATCTCCGTTTGCACAGGAAGGCTCAACGCGAAGGTCTCCAGTTGCTTGAGGGCCGACACGGATGCGAACGACTGTGTCGCTACATCGGCCGGCAGCGAATGCCACGTGCGCCCGGAAAGGAAAAGCCGTTTAAGGTGCGGCACGGCTTCCAGCCGTTTCAGTTCTTTCGGCTGAACGGGAACGCTGACTAGGTTCACAGAGCTCAGGCGAAAAGCGTCCTGGGGAAGATCCTCAAGCGAAGAAACCGACGCCGCGCGGCCTTGGATCGTGACAGTCCCGCCCAACCGTAGGACCCACTCCGCTACAGCCCGGTCGGGCTCAATGCCGGTTGCGGCGAATCCATGCGCCGCCAGCAACAATGGCAACAGCGCGTTCCTCATCGCCTTGTGCAAACGTTTTCCGTCTATATTACGATATCTCACCGAAAGCTTGGGGGGATAATGCGGAAAACAACCGGATTCGCGCAGTTGTGTTTCGTGGCTGCAATCGTCTTTCCGGCTGCGGCTCAGACTACATCCGGCTCCATCACCGGTCAGATCACGGATCAAAGCGGCGCTGTTGTTCCCGGGGCCACGATTCGAATCGCGAATGAGGGTACCGGCCTGGAGCGTGAGATCCGAAGCAGCGATGCCGGTGTGTTCGCGGCGCCCAATCTGAACGTCGGCTCATATCGGGTGCGCGCGGAGGCGGCAGGATTTCAGCCGCAGGAACGCACCGGCATTTTGCTGAATGCCAACCAGGTGGTGAATGTCGACTTCGAAATGAGCGTGTCCGCCACAACAACGGAAACGCAGGTGGTTGGCACGGCGCCCGTAATCGATACTGAAACCAGCACGCTCTCTTATGTGAAGACGCAGCGCGATCTCCAGCAGTTGCCGCTGGTGGCGCGCACCGCCGGCGATTTCGGATTCTACGGCTACACGATTTTCAATCCGGGCGTCAGCAAAGTCGCGGGCCAGAGTAACCCGGCCATAAACGGAATGCGGATCCTGGACACGGTGCCGACGATTGATGGCGTTGCGGTAATGGCTTACCTGGACGGCATTGGCGGCGGTCCCGTGCAGCCAAGCCTCGAAGGAATCGAGCAGGTGAATATCGAGCTTGCCAATCCGCAAGCTGAATTTGCCAGGCCTGGCAACTTCACCGTAGTCACCAAGTCGGGAACCAACAGCCTGCACGGCGGCGCATTCTGGGATTACAACGGCAACCATTTGAATGCACGCAATTTCTTTTCCGACGTAGTGCCGTTCCGGATCTATCACAATTTCGGAGCCAGCCTGGGAGGTCCCATCCGTAAGAACAAGACGTTCTTCTTCGCCGATTATGAAGGCTCGCGGGAATCCGCAAAGACCGTCATTGTCGGCAATACGCCGCTTGTGGCATGGCGAAGCGGGGATTTCAGCGCACTCGGACGCACGATTAACGATCCGCTCACAGGCCAGCCCTTTCCAGGAAACCGCATTCCCGCGAATCGCATCGATCCTGTATCGCAAAAGATTCAGGATTTCTTTTACCCGCTGCCGAATTTTGGCGGACCCGATTTGCAATCGGGTAACTGGCGAGGCCAGCGGTTCGGCCAGAACGGCTTCACGCGCTTCGATAACGTCGACGTGCGCGTAGACCACACGTTCCGGGAGAAGGACATTGTGTTCACGCGCGTGAGCTATCGCCGGCTGCCTGTGCTCGCATATGAAGCGACACTGCCGCCTGTGGGCCAGCGCAATCAATTGCGCAATACGCGCAGTGCGATTGTCTCCTGGACCCACAGCTTTTCGCCTGCTGTGCTGAATGAGTTCCGGACCGGTTTCACACGGATGCGGAACTTCTTCGAGCCGGATCTGATTGGGCGCGACATCTTGCGTCAGGTGGGAATTGAAGGCATCGGCGTCGGCGATCCGATCCACAACGTACCGGCATTCAATATCACCGGCATTACTTCCACCGATCAGCCAAACTCTCACACCATAGCGCTGAACACAAACTTTCAGTGGACCGACAACGTGAGCTGGACGCGCAAATCGCATTTCTTCAAATTCGGCGTCGACATCATACGGGACCAGATTGGCGGCGGCTCTCTTCCGAACAGTATCTACGGTACCTACAACTTCAACGGCACGTTCACCGGATTCGGATATGCGGATTTCCTGCTAGGCATACCGCAGCAGACGACCCGCACCATACCCACACGGGACCGATATCTGCGGGGCACCATGTGGGGTTTCTACGCGCAGGATCAATTTAAAGTCAATTCGAGCCTTACGCTGAACTACGGCGTGCGGTGGGAGCTGCAAGGCCCCTACTATGACAAGTTCGGCGCGATCTTCAGTTTCGACCCGGTGCGCGGCGCGATCGTGGTGCCGGACGACGGCGTGAATCTGATCAATCCCCTGTACCCGAAAAATATTCAGATAGAGACTGCATCCCAGGCCGGGTATCCGCGCGCTCTCGTGGATTTCGACAGGAACAACGTCTACCCGCGCGCCGGCTTTGCCTACAAGCCGTTTGGCAGCGATCGCACGGTGATTCGCGGCGGCTACGGGCTTTACGGCAACACGATCTACGGGTCGGCTGCCTCCGGGCGCGTGGGCGGGCCGTTTGCCGGCAGCGAAACTTTCACCAACACTATTACCAACGGCGTTCCGCTCTTTCGCTTCCCGCAGCCGTTTCTCAATGTGGGAACAACGGCCACGCAGAATGCATCCGGCATCAATCCGCGCTTGCGCACGCCCTACTCCCAGCAGTTCAACCTCACGATCGAGCGTCAGATCGGGCGCGTCGGGCTGCGGGTCGGCTACGTAGGGACGCGGAGCACGCAGCTTGTCTATCAGCGCAATGCAAATCAGCCGCCGCCGAGCACCATTCCATTCACCAATGCACGCCGCATTTACCAGATCTTCAACATGGTGACCTGGTACGACAACGGCGGCACGCAGCAGTACAATGCGCTGCAGGTTTCCGCCTCTAAGACGTACGGCTCAGATCTCGTATTCAACGCCGGCTGGACCTGGGCTAAGGATCTGACCGACACCCAGAACACCGGCAGCAGCTTCTCCGGCCCGCTCATCGAGAACCAGTACAATCGCGCCGTAGAGCGCGGAGACAACGTGCTGACACGCACGCACCGCGTGTATGGAAATCTGATCTATTCGCTGCCTTTCGGGCGCGGACGGCGGCATCTGGCGAGCGCTCCGGGAATTGTGGAAGCGCTGGCCGGCGGCTGGAGCATGTCCTGGATTTTCGTGGCGCAATCCGGGCAGTTTTTCAATCCTGTGTTTTCCGGATTTGACGTCTCGAACACCAACACGATCGGAGGGCGTCCGGACAGGATTGGAAGCGGGCAGCTTTCGGATCCCAACATTCGGCTGTGGTTTGACCCGGCCGCGTTCAAAATTCCCGGCTGCCCGGATTCGGACCCGGTGTGCCGCACGCCTGCCAACGTGGGCCGTTTCGGTAATTCGGGGAACAACATCCTACGCGGACCTGGCTCAACCAACTTCGATTTTTCGGCGATGAAGTACTTCCGCTTGACGGAAGCTTTGCGTCTGCAGTTCCGGGTGCTCGCAACGAATATCTTCAATCATCCGAATTTCGCGAACCCGCCCAGCTCCACGAATCCGACCGCCAGCGGAGTGAACATCAGCTCACCGGCCACGGTGGGCCGGATCACGAGCACCTTCGCCGAGCAGGTGGGAGAGGACGCGCGGCAGGTGCACTTCAGCATCCGGTTCGAATTCTGAAGCGTCCGGAGATTCAACCGGCCCGGTGCTGCGCAAGCCCGTCCCGGCACAGCTCCAGCGCTCGCGGATTCTCTACGGTGGACAAATCTCCCGGAGGCTCACCCAAATAGATTTGCCGCAAAGCGCGCCGCACAATTTTGCCGCTCTGCGTTTTGGGCAGTTCCGGGACGACGTGCAATTCCCGAGGGCGCAGCGTTGGCCCGAGCGATCGCGCAACTTGAGCGCAGACTTCCGAACGCAGTGTCTCATCGGCGGCTAGATCCGGCCTCGGCACCACGAAAGCGACAATGGCTTCTCCAGTGAGTTCATCGGGAACCCCGATGACGGCGGCTTCCGAAATTCCCGGATGCCCGATCAGCGCCTGCTCTACTTCAGCGGGACCGACCTTGCGCCCGGCAACGTTGAACGTTTCATCGGAGCGCCCGTGAAGGAACCAGCATCCGTCTTCATCCACGCTGGCCCAGTCGCCGTGATACCAAACGCCCTTCCAGCGAGACCAATATGTATTCAGATAACGTTCTGGAGCGTTCCAGATGCCGCGCGTCATCGATGGCGCCGGCTTGGTACAAACCAGGTAACCCATCTTGCCGCGAACCGGCCGGCCGCTGTCATCAAATACATCGGTAGCCATACCCGGCGCGGGGCCGCCCAGCGAGCACGGTTTGAGCGGCTGAATCGGCAACGGGAACAGAAAACTTCCAACGATCTCCGTCCCGCCGGAAATGTTGATGATCGGCAGCCGTTTCTTGCCGATCTGTTCGAAGAACCAGAGATAAGAAGTCTCGTCCCAAGGCTCACCGGTCGAACCCAACACACGCAGCGAACTAAGGTCATACCGCTGCGGAAGATCCGCGCCTTTGCGCATGAGCAGGCGGATTGCAGTGGGCGAAATGCCGAATGTGGTGATACGATGCCGCTCGATGATTTTCCAGAAGCGGCCCGGATCGGGATGGTCAGGCGCTCCGTCGTAGAGGAAAATGGCGCCGCCGAAGTGATGATTGCCGATGATCTCCCACGGTCCCATCATCCAGCCGATATCGGAGACCCAGAAGAAATGGTCGTCGGGCTTATGATCGAACGCGAGGTAAATCTCCTTGGTCATTTGCGCGAGACAGCCCGCGTGGGTGTGAACCGTGCCTTTGGGTTTCCCGGTCGTGCCCGAGGTGTAGAGGATGAAGCAGCGATCTTCGGATGCCAGCGGCAGCGAATCCCTCTCAAGTGCCTGGCCATCCAACAGATCGTCCCACCAGATATCGCGCTGCGGGTTCCAGGTCAGCGGGCCGCCTTTATAGCGAAACACTATGACTTTCTCGACAGAGGTTCCCTTCAGGCCCTCGTCCACGCGGTCCTTCAGACATATGTTGCGGCCGCGCCTCTCTAGCGAATCCGCAGTGAAGAGGACCCGGGCGCCGGAGTCTTCCAACCTGGTCTGAAGCGCCGCCGGCCCGAAGCCGGAAAAGATCGGCACCACCACCAGCCCCAGCTTGAACGATCCGTAAAGAATTGCCAGGATCTCGGGCACCATCGGCATGTAGAGCGCCACGCGGTCGCCAGGACGCAGCCCTAAGCCCGCCAGCGCGTTTGCGAGCCGGCCGGCTTCGGCATGGAGTTCGCTAAAAGTGATGCTTCGGGTGGCGCCGCTCTCCTCCTCCCAGACGCATGCGATGCTTTCGCCGGACTGCTTGGCGTGCCGCTCCAGGCAGTTCCACGCGATATTGAGCTTGCCGTTGATGAACCAGCGCGACCATTCCACGCCGCGTGATGTGTCGAGGACTTTTTCATAAGGAGCGAACCACTCGATGCCAACGTGCTTGACCATGCGATCCCAGAACATCTCCGGATCTTCCCGCGAGAACCGCAGGAACTCCTCAACGGAGTCGATGCCAAGGCTGGCCATGAAATGCTTAACGTTGCTTCTCTCGATGAGCTCTGCGCCCGGTTGCCAAATCCAAGACCCTCGCACTGGTTCTCCTGTCGCTGACTTGAATACTGTACATCGCTGAGGATAGGGTAAGCCAGGACCTCGGATTGTCTCTCATCGCGCACCGGGTACGGGGTAGGCGCCCGGCTCGTTGGGGGACACCGGTGTATTTTGCGTATTGTCCCAAGCTGTTTGCACTTCCGCAGGAAATGAAGGAAGCATCTGCGCCACGCGCTGCTGGATTTCGGCGACGATCTCCGGATTCTGTGCGGTGACGACCTCGGCTTCTTCTGGATCCTTGTCCATGTTGTAGAGCTCCGGGTTGAGCAGCCGGAGATTGAAGAAGCCGGCCCTTGGCTCCGCGGTGAATGCCGGGACGTTGCCGCGAGACATATGCAGCTTCCACGCGCCCATGCGTGCGCACTGCAAGTTCCAGCCTGAAAAATAGAGAAACAATGGGCGATTCACGTCAGCGGCTTCACCGGTCAGCACAGGTCCGATATCGACGCCGTCCACAGGATTGCGGGGCAGCGGCACCTGTGCAAGCCCTGCGATCGTTGGCAAAATATCGAGCGTTGACGCCAACACGTTCACTACTCGAGACTGGGTTCGGCGGGGCGAGCTTTTCCTGGCCCAGGCGCCTGCGGGAATCCGGCCGGGGAAGCGCGCGATGAAGGGCACCCGCATACCGCCCTCGAATGTGTCGCCCTTTCTGCCACGCAGCCGCCCAGGACTGCCTTGATACCAAGGTCCGTTGTCACTCGTGAATAACAAGAGAGTGTTTTGGTCGACGCCATTATCCTGTAGTGCCTGAATCACCTGTCCCACGCTCCAATCCAGCTCCTGAATCACATCCCCGTACAGACCCATGCCGGACTTGCCGGCGAAATCGGGCGAGGCGGCCAAAGGAATGTGCGGGAATGTGTGGGCTAAGTAAAGAAAAAAAGGACTGCTGCCGGATCTTCGGATGAAGCTGACGGCTTGATCCGTGTAGCGCCTGGTCAAGGTGCTGAGGTCTACCGGCGATTCGATGATATCCGTGTTGTGCATCAGGATGGAAGGCGTCATATCGTTGCTGTACGGAATGCCGTAATAATCATCGAACCCCCGCGTCGTGGGCAGGTATTGCTGCGGACGCCCCAGGTGCCACTTACCTACGCACATCGTTTTGTACCCTGCCGGTTTCAGCATCTGCGCAATGGTGATTTCCGTTGGCGCGAGGCCGCCCGGATCATTCGCCTGAAGCACGGAGGGTACGCCGCAGCGCACGCCGTATCGTCCTGTCAGCAGGGAAGCCCGCGACGGAGAGCAAACGGGGCTCGCGGAATAAAATTGCATGAACTGGACGCCTTCCCGAGCCATCTGGTCCAGCTTCGGCGTTTCAATCTGGGACCCGTAGCAGCCCAGGTCGCCATAGCCCATATCGTCGGCCAGGATCACCACGAAGTTGGGCGGAGCAGAACTCGCCACCCCTTTGACTAAGGAACCGAGCGCTGCTGCGCCGGTCCTAATGAAGGCCCGTCGTTTCATGATCTGTTTTGCGCATCTTAGTGCGGAGTGTACATATCCAACATGCGAAACGTCCGGTACAGGATTACGTTCTGGCGGGCTTCATACTGGATCTGGCCTGTCGGATCGACTTCAAACGAATAGGAGTCGATCGTTCCGTTTTCGGTTACGTAGCCGGCATCGAAATGGTAGTTTCCGTCGCGCAAGTGCTGAGCGGACCCAACGGCTATGGAGTACACCCCGAGATCCGCGTTCAGAACGGGAGTAACCGTCCGGCTCTGCTCGTCGATCTGGAAGACCTGTCCCCGGCTGTTGCCTCCCTGCATTGCAGCAACACGCGTATTTCCATCATCGAACACCACGAGCCGAGTGGGATCGTCCGCTTGGAAATTCCCGTCGTGTTGATGCGAGAACCAGGGATAAGCGTCGCCGGAGCTGATCTGGAAATCGCCGCCCTGGCCGAGTCTCCAAATGATATGGCCATCGCCGGTGCCGCCGTCATAGGAAATCTTGATCAGCCAATCCTGATGACGCGTGGAGTATAGCAAATTGCCATCCGGGGTCTCCTGAATGGCATTTCCATGAGTCCAATCATTTGCCATTGATGCCAGGTAAAAGGTTGGGCATCCCGCATTGGGACAGGTCTCACCGAGAACCGCCGCGCGATGAACGTCAAGGTTGTCGAAAGCGTCCCAGGTCCAAACCACGTTGAGATCCTGATCTAAGACGATGATCATATCTCCCAAGACATCGACGGGTCCTGCGCCCTGCACGTCCGTTAAGATCTGCTCGACGGCCGCCAGCACCGCGACGCGCCCGCCGGCGATCGGCCGGGCCTCGTGATGAAAGCCAGTGATCGTGCGCCTGCCCATAGCCGTCAGTTGCTCGTTCAGGCGTGCTGCGTTGGTCTCGAGCAGCGTCATGCCGGCCAGGTCGAATTTTCGCACTACTTGTTGAGACGCATCAGCATTTGGCGTTTCCACAATACCCCAGAACTCGCCGCCAGCTTCCGCCCGCGTAAGAAAGGTGATGCCGGCGGGTCCGTACCATAGAATATTGCCGTCCAAGTCATTGGCAACAGGAGTTCCGTTTAGCGGACCACCCAGCAGAATCGTATCCGGCGAAGAATTGTGGCTGGCGACTATGACCGCGTCGGTGTACAGATTGTCGGGAACGTTTCCTGTAGAAAACGTAACGTGTGGTCCCGTAATGAACGCAGAACCGGTGTCGATAATGTGATGGGCCGTATACGTGCTGTTCGCCCGCAGCCCCGCCAAATAGAAGTTCATGCTCAGCCTGGGGCTGCATTTCTCAAACGGCGTATTCTGCACAGGGCCGCCAGGCAGTTGAAATTGAACACGCATTCGTTCGCCTTCGGGGCAGGCAGGCGCGCTGTATAGGAATACCAGCGAGTTTGCGGTCGCAGATACAACCGGTTGTCCAGCGGTTATTAAGGATTGGAATTGGAACGACAATAGAGCGGTTGATTGATCGCCCGTGTCCACGTCTCGTGCCGATACCTCGATTTCGTAGGTCCCCTCGTGCTTGGCCGCAGTCCAATCGAGCGCATTCACCGGGCTGTAGTCTCGAATGATCCGATAGCTTTCGCCCTGGAGACGAACTCGAAAGCGATACCAAACGTTGGTGCTCGGTGCATCCGGCACTGCGGCACCAAACGTTACCACGGTCCCAACCTGCACAGGAGAGGAAAGAGACGGTGTGAGCATCACGGTCATTCCATTTGCGGCAGCTACAGCTACTGCAACGAATCCGATGGCGAGAAGCTTTCGCTTGAACAAGTAAGTTATCACGTTGGTCTTATCTCCGTTTCCGATGGGATAAGTGATCTCTATGCGCGCTTAGACGTCCTGCGAAAACCAATCGATACTACTGTCGAGATGGTAATTAGACGCCGGTAAGGCCTTGGGAGAATGCAAGCAAACGGCTTGCAGGATCCAGGCCGGCGAGCGAGGACACTGGGCGAATGGCTACCATAGTCCCGCCAAGCTGACCTTTCGAATACCCAGCAGACAGTAGTTGCCAATCGAAGCAACGGCGCCGCCGAAAATGTATGAACTTTGGTGGGCGTAGGTAACTGGCACCCGAGCTGGCGACGCGTTGCCAATGGCGACCGATGCCGAAAGACCTGTGAGCGCCCTCTAGAAGACTAAAAGGAGATCGTGAAAATGAAACGAATCTGTTGTTGCCTGTCGCAGTTCTGTCTGCTGCTTCTAGGCATACCGCTGGTTAAGGCGCAGAGTACTTTCGATGTGAACATGGGCTTCGGAACCGCTCGCGTCGGATCCAACGGCAGTGGCATTGAAAACGCATTTTCATCGAATGCTTTTGGCGCATGCGCGCCATCATCGGGCGACAGCTTTTGTCAACCGACACCCAGTCTGAGCGGCTTCTTCCTGGGTTTCGGAGGCGATGTCATGCTGCGGAAGCATTTCGGTGTTGGCGCAGAACTGAACTTCCAACCTGCCAAGAACGACTATGGCCCTGTGCAATACCGGCAGATGTTTTATGATTTCAACGGTGTTTTCGCGCCGGTAAGTGAAAAGCGCGTTGCGCTGCAACTTGAAGGCGGCATCGGCGGCGCCAGGACCGGCTTCTCATTTACGCAAACCTCGTGCGTGGGCACGGCCATTTGTTCCAGCGTCTCTCAGCCGGTGGGGAATGCGACGCACTTCCAGGTTCACGCCGGCATTGGCCTCCAGTTCTTCCTGACGCAGCACTTGTTTATCCGCCCGGAATTCGACCTCCATTACGTGACCAATTTCACCGAGCAGTTTGGCAGTAACGCGGTGCCGGAAGGGACGGTATGGGTCGGTTACAGTTGGGGCGAACGCTAGGCCCCGCAGTCACCGCGCCGGCCGCCCTACTTACACGTGTCTATTCCGCTGCGGAAATACCAGCCGGACGGTATGGTTAGAAATCCCGTAATGATCCTAACCTTGGAAAGGACCCGAGCATGACAAAGGGTGCAGGCGGCTGCATAAGGATGCTGTCGGCAGTGGTTCGGCTGTTATCCGTGGGTCGCCTGCACCCGGCGAAAGCACAGCTCAGCCGGCCCAAGGTTCTGGCCATCGTGCAGGAGGGGCCGAATCAACACGCTCTTCAGGCGATTTCTGAAGCGGAAGATATGGGTGTGATATTTTCGAGTAACTGCCACAACGATCTGGATATCCCGCCGATCGTGATTTATGAGCGTGAGCTGTCTCCAGCCCGGTGGTCCGGAGTAATCCAGTATTTCGCAAGGAAATGGCCCAGACCCTATATCATTCTGTTGTCTTCTATTGTCGATGCCAATCTGTGGGAAGAGCTCCAGCGCGCGGGCGGCTCCGATATTCTGCGAACGCCTATCGATTCGGAAGATCTCATTGCTGCGCTGAAAAGGGCTTCTCAACTGTGGCGGTCTTTGCAGCGCGTGCGCGCCCTCGATGCCCAATCAAGCAATAATCCCCTTCCGGACTGCATAGAGGATTAACTCAGGCACCGTGTGGAGGTTGAGCTTGGTCAGAATATTACTCCTGTGAGTCTCGACCGTGTAAAGGCTCAGATTTAACATGTTTGCAATGTCTTTATTGCTCTTTCCCTCCGCGATCAGTTGCAGCAGCTCGCGCTCCCGTGTCGTCAGCAGCTCGTAACTGTCGTCTATCTCTTTGTTCTGAAGCTGTCTGACATAGTCCTCCACCAGCATACGGCTAACAGTGGGACTGAAAAACGATTTTCCTTCGGACACCAGGCGGACGGCATTGATCAAGTCCGCTTCGGCAGACTCCTTCAAGAGATAAGCGCGCGCGCCGGCTTTAAGCGCTCGAAGCACGAACGATTCGTCCGCGTGCATGCTCAAAACCACCGTCGAAACTCCGATCTTTTTCTCAGTGATCTGGCGGGCCGCTTCAATGCCGTTAAGATTCGGCATAGTGATGTCCAGCACGGCGATATCGGGTTTGGTGGCCTCCGCCAGGCTTACTGCCTCGCGGCCATCACTTGCCTCTCCAACAACCTCGAAATCTTTCTGCTGCTCCAGAACGAGCCTCAATCCGCGCCGCATCACCGCGTGATCGTCGGCAAGAATGATCCGGATCAACCGACAACCTCCTCGAGATTGCAGCGGTCGCTGTCGAGCGGAAAATACGCGGAAACGACCGTGCCGCGGCCGGGCTCCGATTCTATGTGAAACCTTCCTCCGACAGCGCGCACGCGCTCTGTCATGCCAAGCAGACCTAATCCCCGGCTGTGCTCGGGATCGAAGCCGGCGCCATCATCGTGCACGGACACCGAAAGCCCTCCTTGGTCCCGCTGCATCACCACACGCACATCTTTAGCTTGGGAGTGCTTTACGCAGTTGTTCAGTGCCTCTTGAACCACCCTGTAAATGCAGGTGCGATGTGAGTCCGGCAGATCATCCTGTAGTTCATCGGCGATCACCTTTACCCTCAGACCCGAGCGGCGCCCGATTTCCTTGGCTTGCCAGCGAAGCGCCGGAACGAGACCTAGCTCATCCAGTATCGCCGGACGCAGGAGCAAAGCCATATTTCGCACTTTGACGACATTTTCTTCGGCCAATCGGCGCACGGATTTGATCTCAACGCCGCAGTGTTCGCGGACTGAGTTTGCAGATTCGATCTTTGCCAGTTCGATGAGCATGGCGGACATCGACTGGCCCAAATCATCGTGCAGTTCTCGGGACAGGTTCCGGCGCTCTTCCTCCTGGACGGCGAGCAGGCGGTCTGACAATCGCTTGAGGTCCTCGCGGGCTCTCAAGGTCTCACTTAAGCGGCTCGCAGCCTCCATGCCGAGGCGATGCACCTTACGTACGACGATCGCCGCCAGGATGGTTCCCATGACAAGCGCAAGAATCGAGATCATCACAACCCGCCGCAGAAAGCGTGCCTGAACTAGCTGAATCCGCGCTTCCGCCGCGTCCAGCATCTGCTCATCAACGGCGCCTGCCTGTCTGACAAATTGAACCAGTTCGTCGCCCTTAGGAACGATCGTCGTTTTCAGATAACCTTCGCCGTGTTGCCGCTCCGCGGAGCGACGCCAGCCCAAAATCGGCGCCAGCGAGTTCCAGTACGATTCCGAATGCTGCTTCAGTGTTTGTATCGCTTTCTTTTCCTCCGCAGGAGCGGCCTCCTCGAAGCGGTGTAGCTCATCGTCGACACGCGAGCGGATCGCGAGTAGTTCGTGTTTTAACCTCGTGGCGCGGGCATCCTCGCGCTCCAGCATGTAATCGCGAACTAAAGTAGCGGAGCGGTAAATATCGGATCGCAATTCATCCAACACCGCATCACGGTGCCTGGATTCTCGTCGCAGGGAGGTGCTTGTTCTGGACGCATCGCGGATCTGTCTGGCGGAATCGATCACCAGCCCGCCCATCAGGACCAGCAATCCAGTAAATCCCGCCACTACAATTCGATCCGAAGATGGCGGACCTTTCATAGACAGCTTCCGGACGGTCCACGTGCCGCTTCATCAACCAACAGCATACAGTGCCGGCAAATCTCGATGATTAGACGTAAGACCGTCAGAGCCTGGTTACGATTCACCGCGAGTGCTCAGCTTCCCGCGGGAATGCCCCAGGCGTTGACGGACGCGTAGCGATCTTCATAGTGAGCTCGTAATCCCGCCGGATCGGTTCCGGAAAGCCGGCCATCAGCCGATTCACACGGGCCTTGATCTGCTCGACTAAGTCGGGATGGTCGGGTGCGACGTCGTAACTTTCATCGGGGTCGGCTTCGAGATCGTATAGCTCCGGGGGATTAAGCGGCAGATTCCGCCGATGGCCTCCTGGCGCCGGGCTATAAGCGGCGCCGGTATAGCGCGCCAAATGGAGCTTCCAGCGTTTCCAGCGGGCGCACTGGAGGTGTATGTCGTCAAAGTAGAGCAATGCCTCCCGGTCCAGGGACTGCGCGCGTCCGGAAAGCACGGGCCAGAGGTCCACGCCATCCACGGCCGCCGCGGGCAGTTTGGCGCCGGAGAGCCGGGCGACGGTGGGCAGCACATCCATCGTGGATCCGATCACGTGGCTGACTCTGCCCGCTGGAATTCTGCCTGGGAAGCGCGCAATGAAAGGTTCCCGTACGCCTCCTTCCAGGGTGCTGCCTTTTCGACCCCTCAGTTTGCCGGGGCTGCCTTGATACCACGGTCCGTTGTCGCTGGAAAACATTACCAGGGTGGCGCGTTCCACGCCGGTTTCCCGCAGCGCATTCAGCACCCGCCCCACGCTCCAGTCCACTTCGTGTACGACATCGGCATAGAGGCCCATGCCGGTTTTTCCGCGAAAGTTGGACGAGGCCGCGAGCGGAATGTGCGGAAACGTGTGCGCGAAGTACAGAAAAAATGGCGACCCCTTTGCGCTCCGGATGAAGCCGGCCGCACGTTCCGTATATCGCGGGGTTAGGGTCTCGAGCGTTGCAGTCTGTTCCACTACTTCGGTGTTATGAAGCAGGAGACGAGGATTCATATCGTTGCTGTACGGGATTCCGAAGTACTCATCAAAGCCGCGGTTGGTCGGCAGGTATTGCGGAAGGTGCCCGAGGTGCCATTTGCCAACGCACATGGTCCGGTATCCGATCTTCTTCAGCATCTGTGCGATGGTAGTCTCGCTATCCGGTAAGCCAACCGAGTCGGTAGGGTAGAGCACGCGCGGCACATTCACGCGAGTGGGATATCGGCCCGTGAGCAGAGCTGCGCGCGAAGGCGAGCAGACCGGGTTGGCGGAGGAGAACTGAGTAAACCGCATGCCTTCGCCGGCCATGCGGTCCAGGTTGGGAGTCGGAATTCGGGATCCGTAGCAGCCCAGATCTCCATAGCCGAGGTCGTCGGCGTAGATCATGATGATGTTCGGCGGGCGTTCTGCGGCAGCCCTTACTGTATGGAATGCGGCTGTTGCGCAAAGAAAAGAACGCCGGGTGACATGCCGCGCCGGGCGCGCGCTAAGCGAATTGTTTTCCAATTCTCTCATAGACTATATGCCGGGATACCAGCCTCGATCCCACGGGAAGGCAAACGTGGGCCGATTCGCGTATCGCGTCATCTTGAATTGCAAACGCGAGCCAGAGCCGGGATTCAGACGAACCCTGAGAAGAGGCCCGCCGACCACCGTGTTCCTGCCGTCAAAGGTGACAGCATCAAAGCGATGCTCGCCGTATCCGCCGGCTTGCACGATTACGTCGCGAAACTCTATGGGATTCGTGTTCACAAGGGTCAGCGTGGCAGCATCCGCCGCAAGCTTTTCTACCAGCGCGCCAACATCTTCCGGCAGACCTGCCCGGCGCTTTACCGGGTCGAAGTATCGAAAGCGGCTATGCAGCGTCCAGATTCGCGCCGGGGACATAAAAGCGCCCAGCGTCAGATGCGCAAGCGTGTTTGTAGTCGCCGGATTAAAATCGAGCAGGTAGTCCGCCAGCCGCGAGTCGGCGGTGGTCTGGTCGTTTCGGATCAATTCCATTCTGAAACGAATCCGCGCAAGATCAGCCTCAAGCGCCCGTTCAGGAAAGTCAGGAAATTTGCCTGCTAGAAACCCGAGCCATGCCAGCGACCGGTCTGGCTCACTGTAATCTCCGGACCGTAATTCTGAGGCCGCATCAAACGAAGCAGCGGCGGGAATCCGCTCCAGGTCCCGAGGATCCATCGACCAGAGATAGATTTCGATTAACCGATCCGTATAGAGCCGGGGCGAGTATCGGTACCAGCTCGGTGGGCCGTTGTATTTATAGCCGCGGGGATCGCCATAGCCTTGAGGAAGGAGCGTGCGGCCGTTTTCAATCTTCCTCTGAGCGTAGATGTTATCCATCTGACGCCGCAGGACTTGAATGAATGAGGCGTCGCCGCTGAGCAAGTATGCGTTCCCGAATCCCGGCCAGGAGCCGCTGGTGAAATTGTTGCGATGCGCCACTTGTTCCAGCTCCCCATCGAAGATGGTGAAGTTCCAGCCGTAGGTGCCTTTCCACCATTGACCGTTGTACTCGCCTCCTGGTTTTCCATCGAGTCCAACATTCGTCGGGATGTTGCCTCCGGTCTCGGCAATGCGTCGCTTCCAGGCACCCACGTAGTCGAGCACCCACGTGCGGTACTTTTCCTCCCCGGTGAGCATGTACGCGTTCAGCCCGAGTATGGTGGAGGCTAGATTCAGCGGGTTATCGCCCACGCTGTCCAGGTAGTCTGCGCAATGGGCCAGCATCTTTTTGTAATTCGCCTGCAGGTCCAAAAGCTTGCTTCGTCCGGCAGGATTGTGCAGCAGATGGAACGTGCCGGGAACCGGATCGCCGACCCAGTCATACGTGGTGGCCTTCCGCATCATCGGGCCTTTACTGCCTGTCCAGATGCTTTTGATCACCTTATGCACCGGATCGTAATTGGGCGCTTCCGGGTCCTCCCCGGTGTACATGTTTGCGAATCGGCGGGACCGTTCTTTGTAGGTGTCGTTGTTCGGGTCCGAGAGTCCCATCAAGAGAAAGGCGCGCATTCCTTCTCCGGTGTGGAACCAGTCGGATTGAGTAATGAATTCCTTGCTGTAAGCGCCGTTTGCGGCGAGATCCGTCAGCCTGGTGCGTAGCTCGCCGTACTGCCTCAAATGCCCTTCATATCCCTTCTTAAAAAGACGGAGAACGGAATCCGATCCGCCCAGCGCATGCAGCAAGGTCCAGTTCCAGAAGGTCTCAATCGCGTCGTCCGGACCATCGAGGGTGCCCCATCGAGGCGTGTGCGCCAGATAGCCGCGTTCGTCAAGATATTTGGCGGCGAAGCGTTCGACGGCGAGAGAATTGTGACGAAGCAGTTCGCGTTCCAGCAGAGCCCAAGCCGGCGGCGACATGGGCGTCTCGATGCGGAGAACCGGCTCGGAGCGGAGCGTCTGCGCGCTCAACAGAGCGGCCTGGGCAAGCGCCGCGAGGATAGCTACGGAACCCGGTAGACGATGCATATCGTCGTAATACGATATCAGTTCGCGCCGGCCGAGAGACGCTTGCCATCGGCCTCCTCCTTAGCCGCAGAAATGGGGAGCGAAGCTCGCGCGAGATCCGCTTAGCGGCGCCAGGTTGCAATGGTCTCGCGCATCCTGGCGGCGGTGGGCCAGTCGGGATGATAGCGGAGAAAGTCCTCGAGCTGGTCGGCCGCGCGGCGCAGGTCCTTTCTACGAAAATAGACTTCGGCCAGATGAAGCTGCGGATGTGAGAAGTGGCGGGGGTCCAGCTTGCGCGCTGCCAACAGATGTTTCTCGGCCAAATCGAGCTTGTTTAACATCAGGTATGTCATGCCCAGTTGCGACTGGGCAAGGGCGTCATTGGAACGCCGCACCACCGCTTCCACGTTATATTTCCAGGCCTCTGCCGGATTCCCCAGATTGATGAGAACGCCTCCCAGGTTGACAATGGGCTCGTAGGCGTCAGGGTCAGCCTCGATCGCCTTGCGGAAGTAATCCGCGGCTTCCGTGTAGCGCTGCGTTTGATAGGCTATTGTGCCGAGATGATTCCAGGCAGCGGCAAACCGGGGCGCGATCTCCACAGCCCGCTGCAAGCACGCGATCGCGGCGTCGAAATCGCGCTTTGCGATTTTCCGGCCGGCTTCTTCATATTCCCGCCGGGCACGATCGGGAATGTTCAGCTCGCGGATCGATACCTTCGATGCAGGTTCGCGGTTGAGTGCCTGGCCATGCGTATCGATTTGGACGATGACACGGCCCTTCTTGTCAGATGTACCCGGGCCGACGTTCACGGTCATTCGCGTCTCGCCCCGGCCCGGAATATACGCCGACACCGTGTACGCGCCGGCTTCGATATTTTTGAAACGGAAATCGCCATCCGGTCCCGCAAGCGTCGAGGCGGCGAAAGGACTGGCGACCGCATGCAAGCTCACCATGCCGGATTCGTGCGGCAGGATCTTGCCGCGAAGCTCAAAGACCGGCCTGCTTTCGGCGGCGCCGAGCGAAAAGACCGACACGGCAGCCGCGATGAACTTCCACATCTCCTACGATCAAAATACTCCAATTGGGCACTGGAGCCCGACGAGTTGCCCTCGCCGCTCCTGTACAATGTACCGTCACAAGGAGATCTGCGTGCCGACCAAATCTATGGAAGAAAAGCCCACTTTGCAATCGATTGCCGCATATGTGAAGTCGAATGCGGCAAGGGCCCGCAAGGCGCAACAAATGCGTCATGGTGAATCGGTGGTAACGCGCCAAACCGACTACAAGGGCCACCATATCGTCATCCGTACCAAGTATGAGGTGGAAGTCGACGGAAAGCCCCTGATGGGTCATCTCGGGGTCAGCGACGCGGGACTGGTCCACTACCATCCGGTTCCGAACCTCAGCTTTACATCGGCGCTCGATATGGTGCGTAAAATCATCGATGTTTTCCCGGGTGATTTCGGTCCCGGCACAACTCCCGAGCCGGGCATGGATCATGCTGCGCACGGCATGCCTGGGATGAGCATGAAACAGAAACCGGCCGGCAGGAAACCCGCCAAGCGCGCAAAAAGGGGGAGACAATAACGATGGCCGCCGTCACCCGCCCAAACGTTGTAAGCAACCCGGCAGCGCGCGCAAACTATATTCGCGGCGTCAAGCTGCTTAAAGCAGAGTTTTCCGGGCCCACCACCACCTCTCTGGGAATTTCTGGGCCGCGTGCAAAAGTCAGCACGTACGACCTCTTCATCGTCTGGCACCATGTGGCGATGAACACGCTCACGCCACCGAGTCAAAACGACCGCAACGCTGCGCACCGCGGTCCGGTCTTTCTGCCGTGGCACCGCTTCATGCTCCGGCAACTGGAGCTCAATCTCCAGCGGGTTCTCAAGGATAATACTTTCGGATTGCCTTACTGGGATTGGGCGGCGGACGGACAGCTGACCGCGGCAGCGCAAAGAAGAGCGCCAATCTGGCGCGCCGACGCGTTCGGGGGGCAGGGCGATCCAGTCTCAAACGGACCCTTCACCGAATCCGAGTTCCAGGTGAAGATTGAAGCCAATTCCGCCGGAACGCTCGTCCAAACCAATCACGGGTTGCGGCGCGCGTTTGGCGCGAGCGGCGCCCGCACCTTGCCAAAGCGCGCAGACACTGCCGCCGCGATGGCCCAAACTGCCTACGATGAAGCACCTTGGAATTCCACTTCCAACGGGTTCCGGAATTACGTGGAGGGATGGAATCCGAATCTAGGACTGCACAACCGGGTTCACGTATGGGTAGGCGGCGACATGTTGCCGTCCACTTCACCCAACGACCCGATCTTCTTTATGAATCACTGCAACGTCGACCGCATCTGGGAGGCCTGGATGCAGAAACCGGGCGGTCCGGGGCGCGCTTACCTTCCTGATAACAATGCGCCCGCGTCTTTGCAAGGGCACCGGTTGGGGGATAATCTGTCATCACTTTTGAGTGGGCCGACAACTCCGGCGCAAATGCTCGACGTGACCAGCCTTTACGTCTACGATTCATTGGCCGTCTGAGCATAAGGCCGGGCAGCGGCGGCGGTTGCGTCTGCGGCTTTGGTGAGTGCTGTTGAGGCCGTGAGCCGCAATGGCGGACGCGATTCCCCACTGTGATGTGTGAAAATCGCGCATAGCGCTAACGTGATGCCGCGCTTTCACGAGACCACTGTAACGCCTACGCTTGCGTTGTCTGTCTCAGGAAGCTTGAGCTTCCGGATCGGACCCCAAATTGGGGACAGTTCGAGGCCGCTCCATTCTCTGTTCGTGTAAAGGAATGAGTCCCCTGTCTTCGAGATGGCTAAGCCCAGTCCGTTGGCAACGCCAAATGACCCTTCCCTAACGATCAAGTAATCGTATCGCGGATCAAGGCCGATGTTGTTGGTAGCCTCCACCGCTGCTGCATACTCGTGTGGTAAGTGTGGTTTCGAGATCGTCCATCGGCCTCGTGCTTGAGCAACTGTCGCTAACCCGGGTGGGCATTCCAGATACGGCGGCAATGGAGTAACTATGAGAGACAATCGAACGACTCCTTCGGCGCCGCGGTCGCGGAGAGCCTTTGCAGAGGCCGTCAGCTGTCGAAGGCTGTCCATCAGTTTGCTTCCCTTAGCTTCCCCCAAAATTGCACCGCGCTTATTGCTGAGCAATCCAACAACGTCGCAATTTGCCTGGCCCAGCCCTCTTCGAGGATACAAATAAGAGCGCGCCGCCTCACCAATCAACACCTTTTCAATTCCAGAAATGGAGGCCACCTTGACGGCAACCAGGGCTTCACGCGCTGCGTCTGAGGGGCGCGCGCCGGAGCCGACACCGGGTTCCCCCTCGACTTTACGTAGCGCGGGTGCATAGCTGCGATTCAGTTTGTACCCAATGCCTGCTGTCGATGATTCTTGAATAATCGATTCATCAAGTTTTTGCGAGCGCAGCCTCAACCTGAGTTTTCTATATATCAGTGAGCAATCCGTTGCAAGCCTGAAGCAAACACACTTGAAGCAAACCTGGGCGGAGCCTGAGGCCTCGCCAGATCAAGGCCGGTCGATGCTCCCTCGGGTTGGCGGTTGCGCGAGTCTCCGCCGTTCCTCTATCTTGGGACTTCTGTCATGAGCGAGAAAGTCCCGGTCACGGTCGCCTATGGAGATGGCATCGGTCCGGAGATCCTCCGCGCCACGCTTGAAGTGCTGGATGCGGCGGGCGCGTCGATCGCCGTAGAACCCGTGGAGATCGGCGAGAAGGTGTACCTGAGCGGCAACACTTCGGGGATCGGAGCCGAAGCCTGGAAGTCCCTGCGGCGGACCAAGGTATTCCTAAAGGCTCCTGTCACGATGCCGCAAGGGGCCGGTTATCAGAGCCTGAACGTCACCGCGCGCAAGACCCTGGGTCTCTATGCCAATGTGCGGCCATGCGTCTCTTATCACCCGTTCGTCGAAACGCGCCACCCGGAGATGGACGTAGTCGTGATTCGCGAAAACGAGGAGGACTTGTACACCGGCATCGAGTACAGGCTGAGCAGTGATGAGGTGGAGTGTCTGAAGCTCATCTCGCGATCGGGTTCCGAACGGATTGTGCGGTATGCCTTTGAGTATGCACGGAGGCACCAGCGACGGAAGGTCTCCTGCTTCACGAAAGACAACGTGTTCAAGATGACCGACGGCTTGTTTCACCGCATCTTCGAAGAGGTCGCGGTCGAGTACCCCGAGATCGAAAACGAACACTGGATTGTGGACATAGGGGCGGCGCAGTTGGCCGATAGCCCGGAGGCTTTCGATGTCGTCGTGATGCCGAACCTGTATGGCGATATCCTTTCAGACGTCGCGGCGCAGATTGCGGGATCGATTGGGCTCGCCGCTGCGGCGAACATCGGCGACCATTGCGCAATGTTCGAGGCGAATCACGGCTCGGCTCCACGCCGCGCCAATCAAAATCTGGCGAACCCGTCCGGATTGATCTTAGCCGCGGTTTTAATGCTGGTGCACATCCGGCAGCCGGAGACGGCCGAGCGTATACACAACGCTTGGCTGCGAACGATTGAAGACGGCGTTCACACGTATGATATCTACAACGCCGGGGTGAGCTCGGTCAAAGCAGGAACAGCGGAATTTGCGCGCGCGGTGATCGCGCGCCTGGGCCAGAGACCTACCACTCTCAAACCGGTGCAATACCGGCCGGTCACCGACGGTGCCCGTGACGGCAGCGCAGCTCTCCAGCGCGCCTCGGCTACGAAGCAACTCGTCGGCGTGGATGTGTATGTAGAGTGGCCCTCGCGGGATGCAGCCCGGCTCGCGGAGATACTCGACAAGCTGGACGGCCACGGCATGAGGCTGGCGCGGATTTCGAGCCGCGGCGTGAGGGTGTGGCCCGAGGCGGCCCCCGAGGCCTTTTGCACCGACAATTTCCGGTGCCGCTTCGGCGCAGAGCGAAATACCGAGCTCACGCCGGTGGATGTCGTCGGCCTGTTGGGCGAGTTTGCCAGAGCGGGGCTCGAAGTAGTGAAAACGGAAAATCTTCGTACGTTTGATGGGGCCGCGGGATATTCGCCGGCTTGAAGGAGACTGATGAACCAAGACACACGACCTCTCGTACTGGTGCTGATGGGAAGTAAGTCCGATTGGGAAACCATGCAGCACACCAGCCGTATGCTGACGCAGTTCGGAGTTGCGCATGAGTGCCGCGTAGCTTCTGCGCACCGTTCCCCGGAGCTTACGGCGAGACTTGCCGGTGATGCCGAGAAGCGCGGCATCGAGGTGATCATCGCGGCCGCGGGCGGAGCCGCTCATCTTGCCGGTGTTGTAGCGGCGCATACGCTGCTGCCCGTACTTGGAGTACCGATGGAAAGCCAGTCCCTGAAGGGTCTGGATTCGTTGCTCTCCACGGTACAGATGCCGGCAGGGATTCCGGTCGGCACGCTGGCTATTGGGGCCGCCGGCGCGCGCAACGCCGCGCTCTTCAGCATCGCCATTCTTGCCAATTCGCGCGCCGAGCTTCGCGAAAAGCTGCGCAGCTATCGCGCCGAACAGGCCGAAAAGATCAGCCGCGAGACATTGGCTGCCGCCTACTGACACAGTCGGTCAGGCGCCCTGTCCGGATCTGGTGTCAGGCTGGTACCCAGCCTTCCGGCGTGTGCCGGAACTGTTCGCGATTAACGGGAGCGAAAGCCGAATTGCGCTCGCGCCATGCGAATTGCTCCACGTGGATGACTGGATGCTCGATCCGCAGCACGTTAAACGAGTTCCATTCGCCACGTCCTCGCGTGGAAATGGCTGTGCCGGCTTGCACCACGAGAGCGGAATGCCCGCAGATCTGATAGCGTGCGGCGGTGTGGCCAGTGAAGCTTACGTGCAGATGCCCGGCCAGGAACACATCGGCGCCGCAGGCGGCCAGTTGCTGCATGGCCATGTGGGCCCGCCCCACCAGCCAGCCTTCGTGATAGCCTTCCGGGATCTCGAACGGGTGGTGTGTGACTATGATTCGCGTGACACGTGGGCTAAGAACACACAGCCGGTTGTAGACGCCCGTTACCTGGCGCTGATTGATTCGGCCGCTCTTGATTGTGAGTGAACGGGCTGTGTTCACGCCCGCGACGGCGATCTCCTCGTCGGTGTAGAACGGGGCCAGATCGCGCGTGATGTGGCGGCGATAAGCTGCCAGTGGCAGAAGAAAGCGGACCATGACGTTATCCATGGGGATGTCATGATTCCCCGGCACGACGATCTGGGGACGAGGCAGCGAGTCAAGGAATGCGCGCGCCTGCTCGAATTCACTGCGGCGCGCCCGCTGCGTTAAGTCGCCCGACACTGCCACCAGGTCGGGCTTCAAGGACCACAGCGCCGCTTGGAGCGGTCCGACCATACGCTCGTCCTCGCGTCCAAAATGCAAATCCGAAATGTGGATCAGTGTGCGCACAGTCTCTACGGCGCGATGACCTGGAGCGCCCGGGGATGGATTCGATACGCCAGCGGCGGCATCAAAGTGGTGAGTTCGCCGTCGCGCGCCACGGTTATCTGCGGCTGCTCGAGGTCGATCCGTAGTTCTGCGGCGCGAAGAAAATCAAAGTTGGCTCTTCTGTGGAGCCTTCCGAGAAGGGCATCGACGCAGGTGCGCAACAGCCCCAAGCGCCCGAGCCCGTGTACGATGTAAAGGCACAGCAGGCCGCCAGTCAGCGAAGACCGCGATCCGATTCGCAGGCCTTCTACCTGGTACATATTGTTGCCTACGAATGCGAACGGGGTCGCGCGGACCAGGGTCTGGCCATTCATGGTCACTTGCACCTGGAAAAAGGGATAACGGCGGAAAGCGATCAGCACGGCCCGAACAAATGCCTGCCATTTTCGTAGTCCCCGCCTCTGTTGCATTTCACGGTACCTGACGATCATAGGGTAGAGGCCAAGGCTCGAATTGTTCACAAAATGTATGCCGTTGACGCTGGCGATATCGACAGGAGTGGTCTTTCCGGCAGTGATGGTGTCAATCGCGCTTTCGAGGTCGAGCGGGATACGCAGGTCCTTAGCGAAGTGGTTCAGATTACCGAGCGGCAGTATTCCCAGGGGAATAGAACCGTGCGCCAATGAGCCCGCAATGGTGCTCACGGTCCCATCGCCTCCGGCGGCGATAACCGCCTCAACGGCCTGTGAGGCGGCGTTTGCGGCTAATTGGGGCAGCTCGGCTGCCGTGCGGGTTATCAGCAGGCGAGCCGTAATGTTACGCGAGGCGAAACGCTTCTCAATTTCGGAACACAAGTTATGGCGGGTGGCATTTGTGGCGGAAGTATTGAGCACTATAGCGATGGGCCCCCTCACGAGGATATCGTTGCACTCCGGGAGCCTAACTTGTCCCATTGGGATTTTTGCCGGGCAGTTTTTGCCTCCAGTGTTACAATCGAGGGAAACATCTTGACTGCCGATCCGCGCGGTGTTGAAATTGGATCTGACCGTTGCTCCGCCGGTCATGTATTCTGCTCTGGCGATCAGCCTTCAGGCTTTTTTCCGCGTTCCTCAGTTACGTGCGACCGAGTTATGTGTGACCGACGATTCTCGTTTCTCTTCCTGCGAGTGGTAAGCATCCTGTTAGCGCTCCTGGTATTTTCCGGAGATATGTTCGGAGCGGCGTCGTCCCGAAAGCGGAGGCGTCACCGTGGAAAGCACCGCGTTACGACAGCTCGCCGTGCGGCCATCGCAAGGTCGTCGACGGCTAACCGGACCCGAGTCCTGAAGCGGCCGGTCAGTTACACAACCCGCTTCGGCGCGCCTGCCCGCAAATTCGCGCCGATCATTCAGGGCGGCCCATGGACAGCGCCGACCTTCGCGGACTCCACCCAGGGAGATAACGTAGACGGCGAAGACCTGCAGGTACGGCGCGCCGCTGTGGAAGCATTGGGCCCGTATAATGGCTCGGTCGTGGTCGTCGATCCGTCGAACGGCCGGATACTTTCGATGGTCAATCAGAGGCTGGCGTTGGGCAGCGGCTTCCAGCCGTGTTCCACAATCAAGATTTCCGTCGCGCTGGCGGCCTTGATGGAAGGCGCGGTCGAGTCTCAGACTCGAGTTCGCCTCTACGGACGCAGCACGATGGCCTTGACCGAAGCGCTCGCCCGGTCCAATAACCTGTACTTCGCCAAACTCGGCAGCCAGCTTGGGTTTGAAAAGGTAAAGTATTACGCGAACCTGTTCGGGTACGGGGAAAAGGCCGGTCTGAACATCGCGGATGAACAGCCTGGCAATTTTCCTGCCGAGCCTCCTCGCAACGGAGGAGTCGGCATGCTAAGCAGCTTCGGCGAAGGGATCCGGCAGACACCGCTTCAACTGGCCGCGTTGATGAGTGCTCTCGCAAACGGCGGTACGCTCTATTACCTGCAGTATCCCCGCTCTCGCGCGGAAGTTGAGAATTTCGTTCCTAAGGTCAAGCGCCAGCTTCACTTTCAGGAATTTCTTCCGGAGATTAAACCCGGAATGCTGGGGGCTGTGGAATTTGGCACCGCCCGCCGCGCCCAGCAGGAGCTTCCGATTGCCGGTAAGACGGGAACATGCACGGACAGCAAAACACACCTGGGCTGGTTCGGCTCCTACAATGACGTCGGGCCGAATAAACTTGTCGTCGTGGTGCTCCTGACCGGAGGAAGGCCTGCGATCGGGCCACTGGCCGCCGGAATCGCGGGCTCGGTTTACAAGAATTTGTCACAGGTTAACTACTTCATGGCGACCCGTACACCTGTGACTCCTGCTTCTCTGGTCTCGACCCAGATCTGTTGCAGGCGCTAACGCCTACAAGCCGTATCGCGTCCGCGCATATTGCTATGTTGAAGAAATGTCGCGGATGCTGGAAGAGATCCGGCAGCAGCCCTCAGCGTTGGAGCGCACCCTCGTGGGCGAAATTCGCCGGGTGGAGCGCTTCAAGCGCCTTATTGAATCCCATAAGCCCCGGTTAATTGTCCTAGCGGCGCGTGGAACGTCCGACAATGCTGCGCTGTTCGGCCGCTACCTGCTCGAAATCACTACCGGCGTACCTGTTTCCCTTGCGGCTCCCTCCATATATACGCTCTACGACGCTCGCGTGGACTATCGTGAGGCACTCGTCATCGCTATTTCTCAATCGGGAGAGTCTACCGATACGAATTTGGTGCTGGAGCGGGCGAAAGCGGGTGGCGCGCTGACGGTGGGGATCACGAACGAGCCTGCGAGCTCGCTCGCCCAACTGGCAGAGCACGTCTTTCTGGTCCGCGCAGGCAAAGAGAAAAGCGTCGCGGCGACCAAGACGTATACGGGACAGGTGTTGCTTCTCTACTTGCTGGCTTACGCGCTGGGAGCCAGGATTCGGCTCGACGACCTGAAGCGAATTCCAGAACTGGCCGAGGCCGCGCTTGGGCTTGATGGTGAGATATCGGGGCTCGCGGAGCGCTACCGGTTCATGCGGCACGCCGTCGTCGTTGGCCGTGGGCTGAACTATGCCAATGCGTTCGAGTTTGCCCTGAAGCTGATGGAAACTTGCTACGTGGTGGCCGAGCGCTTCTCATCGGCGGATTTCCTCCATGGACCGATTGCCATGGTCGAGCCGAATTTCCCGGTCTTCGTATTCGCACCGGCCGGCGTTACCTGGCAATCGATCGGCGGCATCGTCGATAAGGTCCATGCGCTGCGGGCGGAGACCGTCATCGTAACCGACGCCGCAAACCCGGAGGCAGCCGGCAGGGGAACCCGCATCATCAAAGTGCCTCGAAAGCTGAAGGAATTGTATACTCCAATTCCGTACGTTATTCCTGCACAGCTACTTAGCGCTTTTCTCGCAAACGAGAAAGGCCTCGATCCCGACCGGCCCCGCACGTTAAGCAAGGTGACCCAGACGCTCTGAATCCACCGCACCGGATAGAATAGGGGAAGTGCCCGCGAAGACGTTTTACATCGAAACTTTCGGCTGTCAGATGAACGCGCACGACTCGGAAAAGGTCGTGGGGACCTTGCTGTCGCGCGGCTACAGCCAGGTTGAGCGGCCGGAAGATGCCGAGCTCGTCCTGTACAACACGTGCAGCATTCGGGATAAAGCGGAGCAGAAGGTCTTCAGCAGGCTTCAGCAATTCAAGCGCGATGCCGGTAGGGGCAAGATCTTCGGCGTGCTGGGCTGCGTGGCGCAGCAGGAAGGAGAAAAAATATTCGAGCGGGCGCCCCATGTCAGCCTGGTTGCGGGCTCGGCCAGCTACACAAAGCTCCCCGAAATGCTGGTGCAGTTGGAAGCCGGGAACCGGCGTGTGACAGGGCTCGGTCTGGACACCGACGAAACCTTCGACACCCCCTTTACCCGCCGCGATAATCCCCATCGCGCGTACATCACGATTATCGAAGGCTGCGACAAGTCCTGCGCGTATTGCGTGGTTCCGTTCACGAGGGGGCCGGAGCGGAGCCGCACAAGCCACAGCGTGATGGAAGAAGCCCGGCGCTTGGCCGACTCCGGATATACCGAGATCCAGTTGCTGGGCCAGAATGTGAACAGCTATCGCGATCCCTCTCCGGCGGGCTGGGACTTTGCAACCCTGCTCGCCCGCGTTGCCGAGATTCCCGGCATCCGGCGCGTGCGCTACACAACCTCGCACCCGCGCGACTTCGTTAAAGCAATCATTGAGGCGATGGATGCCAACCCTGTGCTTTGCAACCACATACATCTTCCCGTACAGTCGGGGTCCTCGCGCGTTTTAGAAAGCATGCAGCGTCTCTACAGCCGGGACGACTACATGCGCCGCATCGAATGGATCAAAAGCGCGCGGCGCCCGATGGCAATTACCACCGACATCATCGTGGGATTCCCGGGCGAGACCGAGGCGGACTTCGAGCAGACCCTCGAGCTGCTTGACGAAGTCGAATACGACTCGCTGTTCAGCTTCAAGTATTCGCCCCGGCCGAACACGGCTGCTCTGGCTCTGCCTTATCAAGTGCCGGAAGAAGAAAAGACCAGCCGCCTTATGATTCTGCAGGAGAAACAGCGCGCCATCCAGATTCGCCGCAACGCCGCGTTGATCGGCTCCATTGAGGAGGTTCTGGTCGAAGGCCGAAACGAAGCCTTGGGGCAATGGATCGGCCGTACGTCGCAGAACCGCACCTTGAACTTCACACATTTCGATACGAATGGCAGGTCACTGGTGGGCCAGTATCTGAATGTCCGGGTCACGCGCGCGGGACCGAACTCGCTGGTGGGTCAAAGCGTGAGCGATGTGGTGTAATGGGGCTGGGAGGGTCTTATGGAAGTCGAAATGAAAATCCGCGGCTTGATGATGGACCCAGTGACCAACATGCCCATCGTCATTCTGAAGGACGTGAACAGCAATACCGTTCTTCCAATCTGGGTCGGAATCTACGAAGCGAACGCTATCGCCTTGGAAATCGAGAAGGTTTCCACTCCGCGGCCCATGACACACGACCTGATTAAGAGCCTCCTGCTCGGCCTGCATACGGGACTTCGAAAAGTCGTCGTCAATGAACTGAAGGAAGACACGTTTTACGCGCTGATCTGGCTGGAGCGCGACGGCGAGCTGATCAGCGTCGACTCGCGCCCGAGTGATGCCCTGGCACTGGCGCTTCGCCTGGACTGCCCGATCTTCGTCGACGACACGGTGCTGAAATCTTCGAAAGTGGCCGCCTCGGTTTCCGATAAGGTGAACAACGAGGAGCTGCGGCGCTGGCTCGAGAACCTGAACGACGAAGACCTGGGCCGCTACAAAATGTAAGGGTGCGCCGGTCGATTTGCTATGCTAGGGGTTCCCCGGCATGGCAAAAGTCTTTCCGTTTCAACCGTATCGTTATAGTCAAACTGCGGGACCGCTGGACAGCCTCGTCACACAGCCGTACGACAAGATATCGCCCGAGATGCGAGCGCGCTATCTATCGCTGAGCCCGTACAACCTCGTTCGAATCATCCTGAACGAACGCCAGCCTTCGGATACTGAATGGGATAATCCCTACACCCGCGCTGCCGCTCACTTGAATGACTGGATCGCCAAGGGCGTGCTGGTGCGCGAGTCGGAACCGGCTCTGTTCGCCTATTTTCAAACCTTCACGCTGCCGGATGAGGGTCGCGAGTTGGTGCGCGAAGGCTTTATCGGCTTGGGGGTGGTGGAGGATTATTCAGCCGGCATCGTCCATCGCCACGAGCAGACGCTTTCCGGCCCGAAGAAGGACCGGCTCGCACTGCTGCGGCACACTCACGCCCATTTCGGGCAGATCTTTATGTTGTATCCGGACCCGGCCGGAGAAATCGACCGGCTTCTGGACCAGACTTCGCACAGTGCGCCGCTCGGAGATGTCCGCGATGAATACGGGGCGCGGCATCAGATCTGGAAGATCGCCGATCCGGAGCAGATTGCCTGCATTCAGCGATCCATGAGCACAAAAAAGCTTTTGATCGCTGACGGTCACCACCGCTACGAGACTGCTCTGGCATTCCGGAATGAGAACCCGCAGCTTGCCGGAGCCGGGAAGGTCATGATGACATTCGTCAACATGCATTCGCCGGGGCTGAAGATCCTAGCCACCCACCGCCTGGTGAGCGGCCTCGCGGGGTTTTCGCTTGATGGATTTCTGGAACGTGCGGCTTCCGAGTTCCGCGTCCGTCCGGTCGCGAGTGTTGCCGAGCTGCACGCCATCTGGCGGGAGCGCCCGGGTGCGACGGTAATCGGCACGGCGGTGGGCGATCGTCTCTTTGCGCTCGAATTTCAAGGTGCTCCGGGGCAGCTCGACGTGCGGGTGCTGCATGAGCGACTCCTCGGAGGCGTCCTGGGCATCGGCGAAGAGGCAGTCCGGGAGGAGCGCAATCTTCATTACATCCGTGGGATTGAAGCGGCGTGCGACGCTGCGCGCAAGGGATCGGCTCAGATCGCATTTCTTCTGCAGCCGACCTCGATCGAGCAGGTAGCCGACATCTCCTTCGGCGGCGGCGTGATGCCCCAGAAATCCACGGATTTCTACCCGAAGCTGCTTTCCGGTCTCACGATCTATCGCATTGACGAGTAAAGCAGGCGACCGGCGCGAGACGGTGTCGCGTCCGATTCTGATTCGGGGCGCCAAGCAGCTACTCACTTTGCGCGGCGCGAAAGGCGTTCGGCGCGGGCTGGCGCTCCAGGAGTTAGGAATCATCGCGGACGGCGCCGTGCTGATCCGCGACGGGATCATCGACCAGGTCGGGCCGACGCGGCGCGTGGAAAACCTCGCCGCATCCCGCTCCGCGCTGGAGTTCGATGCCACGGGCCGCGTTGTCATGCCCGGCTTCGTGGACAGTCACACCCACCTCATCTCCGGCCCGCCGTGGCTCGATGAATACGAGCGCCGGATCGAGGGCGGCAACCCCGTGGCGGCCCGCCGCGGGCTGCGGGCAAGCGTTCAGGCCATCCGTTCCGTTTCCGGCGCGAGGCTGGAGCTAATCGCGAAGGACGCGATTCAGACCATGCTTCGGCACGGCACCACGACGCTCGAAGCGAAATCCGGCTATGGCTACGATTTGACCGGAGAGTTTAAGCTTCTGCGGGCGCTCGCCGCCCTGGCCGGACAGCCCGCGGACATAGTCCCTACATTTTTGGCTTCGTTTGCGATCCCGTTTGAGTTCGGCGAAGATCCGGAGCGATACGTGTCGCGCGTGATTTCGGAACTGCTGCCAAAACTCCAGCGCCGAAAGCTCTGCCGGTTCGTTGAAGTGGCGTGCGAGAATCCCGGACCCGTATTGAATGAGGCAAGACGGCTGCTCGAAGCCGCGCGCGACAAAGGTTTCGCTCTTAAGGTGCAGGCCGATCAGTTCCGCCCGACTGGCGGGGTTGGCCTGGCTGTGGAGCTTGGGGCCAGGAGCGCTGCTCATCTTGAACATATCGACGATACGGGGATCGCCGCGCTCGGGCAGTCGGAGACGATCGCTACTTTAGTACCCGGATCGGCATTTCATCTCGGGCTTGACCGCTATGCCCCGGCGCGCCGGCTGATCGAAGCCGGGGCCGCCGTCGCTCTTGCCACCGGGATGAATCCTGATAGCAGTCCGACCTCCAGCATGCAGATGGTGCTCTCGCTTGCATGCGCGCGGATGCGCATGATGCCCGCCGAGGCGATCACTGCGGCCACGATCAATGCTGCATACGCGTTGGGCTGCGGGTCGTCGGCCGGTTCACTCGAAGTAGGCAAATGGGCGGACCTGATCGTGCTCAATGTTTCCGATTATCGCGAGATCCCATATCAGTTCGGCGTCAATCACGCGCACTTTGTGATCAAGCGCGGCCGGCTGGTTTACCGCGAAGCGGCCGTGAGCGCTCCACCCGGTTGACAAGCAGAAGCCGCCCGCGCACAGTAACAACATGAGTGAGGTCATGCGGGCGCCGCGCGGAATGCGGCTGCGCGCCAAAGGGTGGCCGCAGGAAGCCGCGATGCGCATGCTCATGAACAACCTGGATCCGGAGATTGCGGAACGTCCCGAGGAGCTTGTCGTCTACGGAGGCGCGGGCAAAGCGGCGCGAGACTGGCCCTCCTGCCGCGCCATTCTCGGCGAGCTTGAAAACCTGGAGAACGATGAGACGCTGCTGGTGCAGTCGGGCAAGCCCGTCGGCGTATTTCGGACGCACGAAGAAGCTCCGCGCGTGCTGATTGCGAATTCGAACCTGGTCGGGCACTGGTCGAACTGGGATGAGTTCCGCCGGCTCGAGCGGCTGGGCCTGATCATGTATGGCCAGATGACGGCCGGAAGCTGGATTTACATCGGGACGCAAGGGATCCTGCAAGGCACGTATGAAACGTTTGCCGCTGCCGCACGCCGGCACTTCGGCGGATCGCTGAGCGGCAAGCTGGTGGTCAGCGGGGGCTTGGGCGGGATGGGCGGCGCGCAGCCCTTGGCCGCTACGATGAACGGGGCCGTTTTCGTGGGAATTGACGTCGATCCGGCGCGCATCCACCGGCGCATCGAGACGGGTTACTGCGACGCGATGACGGCGAGTCTGGACGAAGCGCTCGCGCTGGTGAACGACGCTCTCCGGAGCGGGCAAGCCCGCTCGGTCGGGTTGATCGGCAACTGCGCCGAAGTGCTGCCGGAGCTTGTGCGACGCCGCGTTGTTCCGGACCTGCTGACTGACCAGACCAGCGCGCACGATCCGCTCAACGGCTACGTACCCATCGGCCACGATGTCGAGCAGGCTGCGGCGCTGCGGAAAGCCGACCCGAAAGGCTACATCGATCGAGCGCTCGATTCCATCGCCATTCACGTGCAGGCGATGCTCGATCTGAAAGCGATGGGCGCGATCACGTTCGACTACGGCAACAATATCCGGCGCTTCGCGGCCGATCGCGGAGTTACGGGAGCATTCACAATTCCGGGTTTCGTGCCCGAGTATATCCGGCCGCTGTTCTGCGAAGGCCGCGGGCCGTTCCGCTGGGTAGCGCTTTCCGGTGAGGCCGCCGACATTGCCGCCACCGACGGGCTCGTTTGCAGGCTCTTCCCGGATAACCCGACGCTGACGCGCTGGATTTCCATGGCACGGCAGAAGGTGCGATTTCAAGGATTGCCGGCGCGTATCTGCTGGCTCGGCTACGGCGAGCGAGCGCGCTTCGCGCTCGAGATGAATCGCATGGTGGCGAGCGGCGCTCTGCGCGCGCCAATCGTGATCGGGCGCGATCACCTGGACTGCGGCTCAGTGGCTTCACCGTACCGTGAAACCGAGAACATGGCTGACGGCAGCGATGCCATCGCGGACTGGCCGATTCTCAATGCGCTCCTCAACACGGCCTGCGGCGCGAGTTGGGTTTCCGTGCACAACGGCGGCGGCGTTGGGATCGGCTATTCCCTCCATGCCGGCCAGGTAAGCGTAGCGGACGGCAGCGAGCGCGCGGCGCGATGCCTGGAACGGGTCATGAACGCGGATCCTGGTATCGGTGTACTCCGGCACGTCGATGCCGGCTACCCGGAAGCAATCGAATTTGCGGAGAACGCCGGATTGCGGGCGCCCATGCCGCCGCGCAAATGACGACCCTACTGGTGCGTGGGGCCGCGCAGTTGCTGACGCTTGCAGGTCCGCAGGGGCCGCGCCGGCGGGCCGCGCTCTCGGAACTGGGTCTGGTGAAGAACGGGGCCGTTCTGATTCGCGGAGACAGGATTCTGGCCGCCGGGCCCGCAAGGCGCGTCGAAACCCTTCCCGAGTCGCGGCGTGCCCGCGTAATCGACGCCGGCGGACGCGTGGTGATGCCGGGCTTCGTGGACAGTCACACGCACTTGGTGTTTGGCCGTCCGCGGCTCGCCGATTACGAGATGCGGCTTGCGGGCGCGAGCTATGGCGAGATCGCCCGGGCGGGCGGCGGCATCCTTTCGAGTGTTCGCGCTGTTCGAAGTGCATCTGAGTCAAAGCTCGAACAGCAGGCCAAGGCATCGCTTGCGACCATGGCGCGTCACGGCACGACTACGGTCGAAGCGAAATCCGGATACGGCCTGGACAGCGCGGCCGAGTTGAAGACGCTGCGGTTGCTCTCCAGACTTCCCGGCGTCGTGCCTACCTATCTGGGCGCGCACATTCCGCCTCCGGAATTCGCGCGGCGGCCGGGAGCGTACATTGAATGGATCTGCCAGCACATGCTCCCGAGGATCCGGCGCGAAGGCCTGGCGCGCTTTGCCGATGTGTATTGCGATGCCGGCGCATTCACAGTGAAGCAGGCGCGGCGCTATCTGGAAGCCGCCCGCGGCCTCGGCTTCGGGCTGCGGATTCACGCCGAGCAGTTCTCGCACACGGGCGCAGCGCGCCTGGCGGCGGAGCTCGGCGCTGCGAGCGCCGATCACCTGGAGCAGGCTACACCCGAGGACATCGCCGCGCTCGCAGCATCCCATACGATTGCCACGCTGCTGCCTGGAGCGGTGTTCCACCTGGGATCGCATCACTATCCGCCTGCACGCGCTCTGATCGAGGCGGGCGCGGCTGTAGCGCTTGCCACGGATTTCAATCCAGGCACCAGCCCGACGCTCAGCATGCAAATGGTTCTTTCGCTGGCCTGCTCGCAGATGCGCATGTCTCCGGCCGAGGCTATCTCGGCCGCTACCATCAACGGAGCGCACGCTGTGGGCTGCGCCGGCCGCGCGGGATCGCTCGAACCGGGCAAGCAGGCTGACCTGGTCGTCATGGATGTTTCCGATTACCGCGAGATCCCATATTATTTCGGAGTCAATCACGTGCATCTCACCATGCAGCGAGGAGCTATCGTTTCGTGAACAAAACGCTTGTGGAGTGTGTCCCGAACTTTTCCGAAGGCCGCGATCCAGCCAAAGTGGATGCGATTGTCTCGGCGATTCAGTCGGTGCCCGGGCTCGTTATTCTCGACCGGGAAATGGATAGGGATCACAACCGCTCGGTCATCACATTCGCCGGCCCGGCGGATCGAGTGATCGAGGCTGCGTTTCGTGGCGTTGAGAAAGCCGTGTCGCTGATTGATCTTCGCCAGCACACGGGAGTGCATCCGCGCATCGGCGCTGCCGATGTGGTACCGCTGGTTCCCGTTTCCGGAGTAACCCTGGAGGACTGCGCGCGGCTCGCGGAGAAACTCGGGCGGGAGTTGTGGGAACGGTTACGCGTGCCGGTATATCTTTACGAAGCGGCGGCCCGCCGGCCCGACCGTGTGAATCTCGAAAACATTCGCCGCGGCCAGTTTGAAGGCCTGCGCGAGGAAATCCGCACGAATCCTGACCGCATGCCGGACTTCGGCGATCGAGAGCTGCACCCAAGCGCTGGAGCCACCGTCGTTGGCGCCCGCAAATTTCTCATCGCCTATAACATCAATCTCGGGACGGCGGATGTAGAGGTGGCGCGCCGCATTGCCCGCGCGGTGCGATTCTCTTCCGGAGGATTCCGCTTCGTCAAGGCCATGGGTGTGCCGCTGGCATCGCGCAGCATGGCTCAAGTTTCGATGAACCTGACCGATTTCGAGCAGACTCCCGTGCACCGCGTGTTTGAAGCTGTGCGCGCGGAGGCCGAGCGGTATGGCGTATCTGTGGTCGGCAGCGAAATCGTGGGCTTGATTCCCAAGCGTGCAATCGAAATGACGGCCGAGTGGTACTTGCGAGCCGAGAACTTCCATCCTCGCGTGGTGCTCGAGAACCGGTTGGAAGAGGCGCGAGACGCCGATGGGCTCAACGAGTTTCTGGACGAGCTGGCTGCGCCTACGGCGACACCTGGAGGGGGCAGCGCTGCCGCGGCCGGTCTTGCGATGGCTGCATCTTTGGGTGCAATGGTGTCCGGCCTGGCGAAGCTGCCGGTCGAGGCCTTCGATGCGGACCGGCGGTTTTTCGCCGAGGCAGTCAGGCGCGATGCGGAAGCGTACTCCGCCGTGGTGGCGGCATATAAACGGCCGAAGCAGGAGCGGGCGCCGTTTGTGGAGCGGGCGTTGCATGAAGCTGCCCGCGTGCCGCTCGAAGTGGCCGAGGAGGGCGTCGGACTGATTGGCCGGCTGCGCACGCTGGCCTCTGCCGCGCCGGATAAATTCATCTCCGATATCGAAACAGCGCTCGCGCTGGCCGCCGCGGGACGCGACGGAGCGCTTGCCAATGTGCGCACGAATCTTGCATCGCTCAAGGACGAACAGCTCGCTGCGGAGATTCGCGAGCGGCTTCGCAAGCTAGAATAAAGTAGTGCTCGTTTCCATCACGCCCAAGCTCGAAAGGCCCGGCTGGCTGCGCGCGCCGGCTCCCGTTGGAGATAACTATCGCGAACTGAAGGCTCTCATCGACCGGCTGCATCTGCACACGGTGTGCGAGAGCGCGGCGTGTCCGAATGTGGGCGAATGCTGGAACCACCGGACCGCGACCTTTATGATTCTGGGGAACGTTTGCACGCGCCGGTGCGGATTCTGCGCCGTGCAAAAAGGAGCACCGCTCCCGGTGGACCATGATGAGCCGCGGCGCGTAGCCGAAGCCGTAGCGGCAATGGGACTGAAGTTTGCGGTCGTAACCAGCGTGAACCGCGACGACCGGAAGGACGGAGGAGCGGAGTTGTTCGCGCTCACGATACGAGCGATTCGCGAGCGCGTTCCGGGCTGCGGCGTGGAGGTGCTGGTCCCGGATTTTCAGGGCAGCCGCGAGGCTATGGCTGTGGTAATGGCCGCCAGGCCGGACGTGCTGAACCACAATACGGAAACGGTGCCGCGTCTCTACCGGCAGGTTCGGCTGGGCGCCCGCTACGAGCGCTCCCTGGAAATGCTTGCGTATGCCAAGAGCCTCTCGCCCGAGACACCCACAAAGTCCGGCCTGATGCTGGGGCTGGGGGAAACCGCCGACGAGGTGCTGGCCGTGATGCGGGATCTGCGCGCGCACAGCGTGGATATCCTCACACTCGGGCAGTATCTCCGGCCCTCTGCCAAGCATCTGCCGATTGTGCGCTATATCCATCCGGATGAGTTCAACGCATTCCGCAAAGCCGGCTATGAGATGGGTTTTGCCCACGTGGAAGCGGGACCGCTGGTGCGCAGTTCGTATCACGCGGCTGAGTCGCTGCCGTCGAGCGCCGCCGCTACTCGTCCGGCGTGAGCAGATTGCGCGCGCCGCACTGCGGACACAAATAGGCCACGAGGCGCCAGCACGTCCCGATCTGCGCGTGCTCGAAGAGCCACCACGAAGGATGCGCCGATCCGCAGCGGACACACACATTGCTCCAGGCCCGGCTATCCACCGGCTCGCCGATCGTTCCGAAATAGAACGCCCAGCCGTACATGCTGAGCCCAGCGCCGAACCGCCGATCTATGCGGCGGAACAGATAGCTGGCCAGCATGAGCGCCTTCTCGTATCCGCCGCCTACAAGCCATATTCGCCGGGGCAGCCGCACGGAGAAATTGCGGCGATTCAGAAAAGAAAACGAAGTGTGGAGCGGCCGCACCGCGGCAACAGGCAGGCCGCAGGCGCGGGATACGGCCGCGATCACGTCATCCGGATGCTCGAAAGCATTCACGTGACCACCGCCGCGCGCCAGCCAGCGATAGAGCTTGTCGCATAAGGTGGCGGCGCTTGGAACGGCGATGTAGAGGGCGCCTCCGTGCCGCAGCACGCGGCAGATTTCTGCGAGCGAGCGCTCCAGATTCGTAAAATGCTCCAGGCTGTGGTTTGAGATCACCGCGTCGAAGCACGCGTCCGGAAACGGAAGCAGCGCGGCATCGCACTGCACAAAACCAGGGTTGTGATGCCAGGGCCGTTCCAGGTCTGCCCTGGCGATTACGAGCGCCGGATAGCGTTCTGCGGGGAAACTGCCTGCGGCGCTGCCCAGATCGAGCACGCGCGCGCCTGCCGGCAGCCCCCGCAGCACTTCATCCATAGGGTCATCTTAAACACACCTATTCGTCGCGTAATGCGACCGCGGGATCGAGCCGCGCGGCGCGGCGAGCAGGCACCAGGCCGGCAAGCAAGGCCGTCCCGGCGACAAGAGCCGCGGCCGCCGCAATCGTGAGAGCATCGTTGGCTTTCAGGCCGAACAGCAGAGACTCCGCGTAGCGAGATAGCGCAAACGAAACTGCCAATCCCAAAGCCAGGCCCACAAACAGCAGCCGGACCGCTTCCTTGAGGACGAGCCCGATCACGCTCTGCCCGGAAGCACCCAGCGCGATGCGGACGCCGATCTCATTCCGCCGCCGGACGACCATGTAGGACATGACCCCGTAGAGGCCGAGCGTGGACAACAATCCGGCAAGCAGGCCGAAGCCTCCCGACAGACTGGCCATCAGCCGCTCGCGCACCACAGATTGCCGGATCTGCACGCTAAGCACGCGAAACTCCACCAACAGCGCGGGGTCGAGTTGCGAGAGATTGTCGCGTACGCCGGATATAGCGCCACTCAGAAGGCCTCTGGCGCGAATGACGAGATTGAAATTTTCAGGAACTTCTTCGTTCTGATCGACGGGAAAGAAAGCGATCGGACGGAACTCCTCCCGGAGTTCGTTGTACTTGGTATTGCGAACGAGGCCGACGATCTGATAGATGCTGTCCGCTTTTCCTGCCACGCTCTCTACGCGGAAAGTGCGGCCAACCGGGTTATGGGCGTTGAAGAAGCTCTTTGCGAACGCCTCGTTGACGATCGCCACCCGCGGCGCTTTTTTGTCGTCGCGAAGGTCGAACTCCCGCCCGGCAAGCAACGGTGTCTCCATCGTCCGGAAATACCCGGGGCTTACCCGGTTAAACCAGGATTGTTTGCCGCTGGCCGCACTGCGATCTCCTTCCGGGTGCACGAGACCGTTCCAGCCATACCCGCTGAATGGGGGCAGCTCCACTGCCGCGACGGCCGAGACGCCTGGGTGCGACCCGATCCGGTCCTCCAAGTCCTTGAAGAGAGCCTTCCGGCGCTCCGGCTCCAGCTTGGGCAGCCGCGCATCCACCATGGCGACTATCACGTCTCGCGCGCCGATGCCCGTGTCGGTGGCCAGCAGGTTTCGAAGGCTGCGGCCAAACAGCAGCGCGGCAACCAGTAGAATGAGCGAGAAGGCCACCTGGGAAATCACCAGCGCACGGCGCAGCCCGTTGCGCTCGCGCGTGGTGGTAGCGCCCCGGCCGCCGCGCATTGCGGCGGCGGGTGCAGCGCGGGTAGCGCGAAGCGCGGGAGCGAGGCCGAACAGCAGACAGGTAAGCAGCGCGAGCAGCGCGGTGAACGCGAACATGCGCCAGTCGATGCCTAGCTCCAGATGGATCTGTTCGTTTGCCCCGCTGAGAAAGGACACAAGTATCCGGCTCAAAAAGTGAGCGAGTACGGCTCCCAATATGCCGCCGATGCCCGCCAGAAGAAGGCTTTCGGCCAAAAGCTGTCCGATGAGCCGCGGCCGCGATGCGCCAATCGCCTGCCTTACGGCGATCTCGCGTTCCCGGGCGCTCGCGCGGGCCAACAGCAAATTGGCCAGGTTGGCGCACGCGGTGAGCAGCACGAGGCCGGTCATCGCCAGCAGTATCCAGAGCGGGTTCTCGTACGCCCGCCGAAGACTCGAAACCCCGGCGCTGGCGGCAATAACGCGGAGTTTATTCTTGAGATATTGCTTCGCTGCATCGGGACGATAACTCTCCGGCAGGGTTTCGCGCCACACGGCAGGAGAAAGATCGCGGAGATGATTGGAGGCGCGTTCGACTGACCAGCCCGGTTTCAACCGGCCGATCAGCGTCAGCCACCACGCATCCGTGCGAAAGAGACGCCGCCCTTTTTCATCAGTCGCGAGCAGGCTGTCGGCGCAAAGCGGCACTGCAACATCAAAGCGGTTTCCGGGCTCCAGGCCGAAGAAATCGGCGGGTGCGACTCCGAGAATCGGAAAATTCCGGCCATCGAGATAGATCATGCGGCCGATCGCTGCCGGATTGCCTGCAAGTTCGCGCTGCCAGAATGAGTAGCTGAGAACGGCGCCTGCGGAAGAACAGTCGCGTTCATCGCGTTCGGGCAGGAAGTCTCTGCCCAGCACCGGAGTCACGCCGAGCACCCTCAGAAAATTGGAGCTCACGTACAATCCTTCCGCGTAACGGGCGTCGCCGCCGCGGCTGAGGTTGAACCGCGTGTTTCCGAATGCCAGCATGGCCGAAAAGGCCTGCTGATGCGCTCGAAGCCGTTCGTACTGGGCATACGTAAAGGCTCTGTTTCGGGCCGAGTACCAGCCTTGAACAAAAAAGTCAGGCGCGGCGTCCACTGCGGCAAGCTGCCAGGGATCTTTGGCCGGAAGGCTGCGCAGCCGAATCGCGTCAATGAGCTGAAAAATAGCAGTGTTCGCTCCGATGCCCAGCATCAGCGACAGCACGGCGACGGCCGCAAATCCCGGGTTCAAGCGCAACTGCCGCAGCCCGTATCGCAAATCTCCGAGTGCCGCGTCCAGCCAGCCGGCCATGCTCATATCGCGCGTTCTCTCCTTCTGAATGGTGTAGTTGCCAAAGCGCCGCAGCGCTTCCCTGCGCGCTTCACTCTCGGGTACTCCGCCTGCTACCAGGTCATCGATGCATTCGGCGACGTGAAAGCCGAGTTCGTCATCAAGCTGCTGCGCCAGCCGCCGGCTCCGAAACACATTCGCGACACGCGCGTACCAGGACATCAGACGATTCCGTTCAGCAATATCGAAGTACTCTGGCTACTCCCCGTGTCAGGCGCGCCCAGCTCTCTTTCTCAGCAGCCAGTTGGGACCGCCCGCGTGGAGTGATCTCGTAAAACTTGGCCCTGCGGCCTTTCTCCGTCAGGCGCCACGTGGAAGCCAGCCAGCCCTCTTGCTCCATGCGATGAAGCGCGGGATACAGCGAACCTTCCTCGACGCGCAGCAGATCCGAGGAGACGGACTGGATATGGCCGCATAGCGCGTAGCCATGCAAGGGACCGCGTGCTTCGAGCGCGCGAAGGACCAGAAGCGTCAAAGTGCCTTGCAGAATGTCGTTCCGTTTGTCCATACCTAGCTAGATAGGGACAGTATGGGGGGGGCGGCAATGCGATGTCAAGGGGAAGCCCATCCGGAGCGCGGACTTGATAGGCTGGATGAAGACTCTAGGAGCGATCCATCATGTTCCGATCTTTGGCTTTCGTCCTGCTGGCGCTCACCGCTACCGAGGCCTTCGCGGAGGAGGAGTTGCACCCGACCCTCGCGATCGGCGCGGCTGCGCCGGACTTCTCACTGCCGGGCATCGACGGAAAAACACATACTCTGAGCGAATACGCGTCGGCGCGCGTGTTGGCCATCGTATTCACGTGCAATCACTGCCCCACGGCACAGTTATACGAGAGCCGGATCAAGAAACTAGCGGATGACTATCGCGGTAAAGGCGTCACTCTGGTCGCAATCCAGCCGAATGACCCGACGGCGGTCCGGCTGGATGAGCTGGGTTATACCGATGTCAGCGACAGTCTGGAAGAGATGAAGATTCGCGCCGAGTACCGCAAGTTCAACTTCCAGTACCTCTATGACGGCGAGACTCAGGCTGTTGCGCGAGCATATGGTCCCAAAGCGACGCCGCACGTGTTTATCTTTGATCAGGAACGGAAGCTGCGGTATGAGGGGCGAGTGGACAACAGCCAGCGCGAGTCGCTGGTGAAGACTCAGGATGCGCGCAATGCGATTGACGCGCTACTAGCGGGCAAACCCGTGCCGGTTCCACATACCGGTGTGTTCGGCTGCTCGACAAAGTGGAAAGCGAAGCAGGCCGGCAGGCTTCAGGAGCTTACAAGGATCGAGGCGGAGCCGGTGAAGCTGGAGGCCGCTACCGCTGAGGACTTGAAAAGGCTCCGTTCCAATCCGACGGATAAAGTACTGCTCGTGAGCTTCTGGGCCACCTGGTGCGGGCCCTGCATCAGCGAATTTCCCGACCTGGAGACGACATATCGCATGTACCGGCGCCGCGACTTCGATTTTGTGACCGTATCGACGAACCTGCCGGACGAGCGTGTGGGCGTGCTGAAGGCGCTCGAAAAGCAGCATGCTTCGAGCCGCAATCTGCAATTCGCTTCCGAGGATACCTACGCGATGCAGGCGGCGTTCGATGCGAAGTGGGAATCCGGCGTGCCGTTCACGATGCTCATCGCGCCTGGAGGCAAAGTTCTCTATCAGCAACAAGGCGAGCTCGATATCCTGGAGTTGCGGCGAGTGATTCTGGCCAATCTTCCCGACCCGGACTACCTGGGCCATCGTGCCTACTGGGCGAAGAAGTAGTTGCTCTTTATCAGCCGGGTAGCTCTTGTGCCGGTCAGATGAGCATGCGCCAGTCGGTCCGGGCACTGCCGGAGCAATGTTGTTCCCACATGGCGAGCGCTTGCAGCCCAAAAGCTGTCGAGACCGGATTGACGTGCGGAATAGGCGCGCCGCCTTTACGGCCGAATGCAAAACCGCCGTCCTTGCGCCGGTCGGCATCCGTGAGTTGAAATGCGGCGATCTTGCAGGCCTCCTCCCGGGCAGCCCGCCAGTTTAAAGACAGAACGCCCGCCTGGTCGGCGAAGCATCTGATCCGAAGCAGTTGCGCGTAGACGTCGGACCGGGCAAAGGAAGGAGCGATCCGCCCAAGATGCGTTGCAACCCGGACAACTCCCTTGGCGAGTGCCTCCGCGCAACGGACTTCGCGGGCATGGGGCAGAAGGCCCTCCAGAAAATAACAGTAGGCATGCAGGCGGTCCATCACGCGATGCCGGTCGGGATGGCCGGGCAGGAATTCCCGCTGGTTCTCCAGAGCCAGCTCCAGTTGCCGGCAATATTCTCGTGCGAACACAGCATCGCCGGTCTCCTCGGAAAGCTCATACCACGCCAGAGCTGCTTTTAGCTGATAACAACCTGGTGCTCGCGACCAATGCGGCTCGTAGACTGCGGCCCGTTCGTCGTCCAGTGAGAATATGGGATGGATCCGGCCGCCCTCCGAGCCAAAGTACCGGATCATCGAGCGCCCGCAGGCCACGGCTGCGCTCAAAAGCTGGTCATCTCTCCACGTTCGCCATGCGGCCAGCAGGGCGCGAACAATGATGCCGCAATCGAAGAAGTATGCCAGCCGCGGAGGGCCGGTGCATTCGAACAAGAAGGTTCGGGCACTTGCATCCCAAGCCTCGCCGAGTAGAAACTCGGTTGCCCGCGCGGCCCGTTCCAGGTACTCCGTCCCGCTGCCGAGAAAATGGAGATACAAAAAAGCGCTTACGGCGTATCCGGTGATTTCCGTGGATATCGGTTCGTTCCGGTCGAGATCGGCACGGTAGTAGCGGGCCACGCCGCCCGAAGGCTCCTGGATCCCCGAGTAAAGAAACCAATGCCCGGCGCGATCCAGGAGACGAGTGATAGACAAGATCGATCGGATCCTTTTTGACCGTCGGTCGAGGGGAGTATTGTATCATCCCTCATGGGGGCAAGCGCCGGACGCTCGCAGCCATGCGGCGCGGTGTACCATATCGGTGTATGGGAGTAATGAAACCAGTGTGTGTTCTTCGGGGTTTGCTTCTATCCGCCCTGATGCTCTCCACGGCCGCGGCCGCCGAGATGACGGGCTGGATCAGCGACTCGGCGTGCGGCAAGGCCAATGCCAGTTCCAAAGCCAGCGCTCGCGAGTGTGCACAGCGCTGCATCCGGGAGGGCGCATCTCCGGTCTTTGTCAGCGAAAAGGATCAGAAGGTGTATAAGGTTCAGGATGCCGCGCTTGCTAAACAGCACCTGAAAGGCAAGGTCATGGTCAGCGGCACGCTGCATGGTGATGTCCTGCAAATCGCCAAAATCGAAGATCTTCCGGAATGACCGAAGATCTTCCCATTAGTCAAAGCCTTCCAAGCTGAGGGGTCTTCGTGAGTGAACGAGGCTCGACAAGGCGAGGGGTGATAGTAGGCGCACTCGCCGCGCTGGCGGGCGGGAGTTCGGGCCAAACCCGCGGTCCTCGGACGCGCCTGGTCGATGAGACCGCATGGAAGCAGCAGCGCATCCGAACTCTTGCAGCCATGCAAGAGGTGATGGGTTCTCTCCCTCCACGGAAGAGCGATCCTCCGGAAATGGCGACTCTCGAGGAGGTTCCATCCCAGGATAGCATCCGAAAGAAAATCGCTTTTGCATCCGGAGACGGCGAACGGGTTCCGGCTTACCTAATGATGCCTCGCGGGACGGGGCCGTTCCCGGCCATGTTGTGCCTGCATCAGACCACAGCGATCGGAAAGGCTGAGCCTGCTGGTCTCGGCGGCAAACCGAATTTGCACTATGCCCAGGAGCTTGCCGCGCGCGGCTTCGTCACTCTGGCCCCCGACTACCCCGGATTCGGGGATTACAAAATCGACGCGTATGCGCTTGGGTATGCCAGCGCCACGATGAAGGGCATCCATAATCACATGGAGGCTGTGGACCTGCTGGCCGCGATGTCCTCCGTTGATCCGCTCCGCATTGGTGTAATCGGACACTCGCTCGGCGGGCACAATTCCTTGTTCGTTGCGGTGTTCGAGCCGCGCTTGCGGGCTGTTGTGACTAGTTGCGGCTTCACCTCGTTCGCGAAGTATTACAAAGGCGATCTGACGGGATGGAGCCATCGCGGTTACATGCCTCGAATTGCGGAGGTCTACGGCAAATCGCCACGCAACATGCCGTTCGACTTTCCTGACGTGCTGGCAGCCATTGCGCCTCGGCCGATCTTCATTAACGCGCCTCTGAAGGATGCCAATTTTGATGTCAGTGGTGTGGATGACTGCGTGGCCGAGGCCAGATCCGTTTATCAGGACGTGTTTCATGCTGGGGATCGCCTCGCCGTGGTGCATCCGGACTGCGCGCACGACTTTCCGCCCGATATCCGCGAGCAGGCCTACCGTTTCCTGGAACGAAACCTGAACCCGCAAGCAAACGGCTGAAGGTTCTGTTAAGAAGTGTAAATCGATATCGTCATCTCGTAACCAGGGAACCGGTTCCGTACATCCCAACAGTTTCCCGTTTTCTTCAGGGTAGATCCGGGCTCATGGCTGAGCAGAAATCTGGCGAGGTTCTTGTCTTCCGTTCGCCTGCTAAAAGCACCCGCTCGGGCTTCGGGAGGAGACTCCGGCTGGTTGGCGCTTGTCTGCTGACTGTTTCCTTGGCGGTCGCCCAAGCAGTGGATTCAGAGAGTATGAAGCCGCTTCGAGCTTGCGAAGTCCTCCAAAATATGGAGCAATATGCTAATAAGACGGTGCTGGTACTGGGGCGTTTTTCCTTTCGCGAGAATGGCCGCTTTCTGGGAGAGAAGGCGTGCACACAAGAGCTGAAGAGGGGCGACTTCACGTGGCCATCCGTGATGCGGGTTCTCTTTGACTCCGATGCCGGTCCGAAAGCTCCTGAGCCGCTGGCGATCGACGCCCCAGCCGTGTATCAGCTCTTATCCGTATTGAAGCAGACCACCTCTTTGACCCGCTTTCGCTTCGGCACATCGAGCTATGATCGCTGGGCGCTGATCTACGGCAAGCTCCAGCCTACGCCCGAGTTTTCCAAGTCTGTGCGTCCGGATACGCGGGCCGCCAAGGAATTCGAACCTGCGCCCGCCCAGATCGTGTGCCGCTCGAATGCGATGGTCATTTTTCTCGCTGACCAATAGCGCCCGCGGCTCGGAGTTCGCAGACGTTCAAACCGACCTGTTTGGATAACGAAACAGTTTGGTTAGGAGCCGGGTGTCTTCTTTGGAAGATCCATTCCGGGTCGGTCCTCCGTAAGAACTAGAAACCCTTTCTCCGCAGAGCATTGTGGCGGCCATGCAGATCGCGAAACAGCGGAGTGAGCTGGCAGCGCGATTGCTTTTGGCCATGTGAAGGGAACAGCCATGGGAAGGCGATGCGAGCCGGGCACCCGGCGCCGGGGAGAAAGCCGGAATATGAAGCGGCCGGGCCTACGTGGGAAGAGGGAGCCTATGACACAAGATCGAATGGATGCGTTAGAGCGCCGACGGTCGATTCGGTTTCCAGTGAAGCTGCAGGTGCGCTGCCGCACCGGGCGGTATTTCGACGACCTTTCGGGTGAAGTCCTGAACATGAGCAGCCGGGGGGTGCTGTTCACGACCGATCGGAAACTGGAGCCGTCGGAGCGGGTCTCCCTTTCGATCTCCTGGCCGGCCCTGCTTCACGATCAGGTTCATTTAAACCTGATCACGGAGGGTGAAGTCGTGCGAGCTGAGCCAGGCAGAGCCGCGGTGCGAATCGATAAATACGAGTTCCGCACCGCGGCTCGTGGAATGACGCCGGTGTTGCGGCCGCTTGTAGTTCCTTCCAACGGACGCCGGCGGGCACAAGCGAATCTCTGAAATTCGCTGCCCGGCCGCGGGGGCCTAATTGGCCGTTCGCGTCTTGATCTTCAGATTCCGCACGATCCGGTGCAGCGAGTTTGGGTGAAGGTCCAGGATGCGGGCAGCCTCGGTGTAGTTGCCGCCCGTTTTCTCGAGCGTCTCCAAAATCAACTGCTTCTTCATTTCTTTCACATTCGTATGAAAGCCGGTGGCAGAGGTTTCGGCCACGTGACCGGCATCGATCACGGATTCTGGCAGGTCTTCCGGCTGAATCGTGTCGGTTGAGCCCAGCACCAGCGCCCGCTCGACCACGTTTTCAAGCTCGCGAACATTCCCCGGCCAGTCGTAGCTTCTCAGGCAGGCATGCGCCGCCTCGGAAATCCCGCTGATCCACCGCTTCAGGTTCCGGCTGTGCTTCTGCGCGAAATAGTTCGCCAGCAAGGGAATGTCCTCGCGCCGATCCCGCAAGGGGGGCATTGTGAGCGTAACCACGTTCAGACGATAGAAGAGATCGGTGCGGAACGTACCTCGCCGGATGGCCTCTTCCAGATTACGATTCGTTGCGGCGATGACGCGGATGTCCGCTTTGATCGTATGAGTGCCCCCGACGCGCTCAAACTCGCGCTCCTGCAAAACGCGAAGAAGTTTGGCTTGCAGTACTGGAGACATCTCTCCAATTTCGTCCAGGAACACGGAACCGCCGGCAGCTTCTTCCAGCTTTCCTTTTTTCAAGGCGACGGCTCCGGTAAAGGCGCCCCTTTCGTGTCCGAACAGCTCGCTCTCCAGCAATGTTTCCGTGAGGGCCGCGCAATTGATGGCCACAAACGGTTTTCTGGCGCGCGGACTGTTGCGGTGAATCGCTCGCGCAGCAAGCTCTTTACCGGTCCCGCTTTCCCCGAAGATGAGCACGGTGGAGTCTGTGGGAGCCACGCGAGAGATGATCTCATAGACCCGCCGCATGGGCGCGCTCTCGCCGACCATGTTATGTTCCAGATTGATCTCGGCCTGGCGCTGGCGAGCGCAGTCTTCCTGGTCTTGAGTGCTGACCGCGTGATCCAGAAGCGCCGCTATCAACCCGGAGGTACTTCTCAAGAATTTTAAATGTTCGGGTTCGAATGCGGAGCGCGCACTGGAACGGCCAAGGCAGAGCAGACCTACAAAACGCATGAAGGCAACCAGCGGCACACCGACAAACGTGGCCGTACCCGCTTTCACCGCAACCGCGCCTGCTTCCCCCGCGCCGGCCTCACTCGACCACACTGGTGCGCGTTCCCGCACGGCTCGCTCGACGAGCGAAGGCGGAAGCTGAAACCTCTCCGTGGGGTCGCGCTGCCACTCGCATGCTGGTCCGAAGCTTTCGCCGTTTTCGGCGAGCATGATCGCGCCAAAATCAGCCGCAACAGCCCGTGAGAGCAGCTCCAGAATTCTCCGCTCCAGCGCTTCGACTCCGCCCGGGGCCGACGCGGCTTCGCTGATGGCCAGGAGCGTCTCTGTATATCGATCCAACCCTCCGGAACGCGCCGGCCTGACTTGCGATAGTTGTTCCAGACCGAGAAGCTCAGCGGCTCGCAGCGAAAGCGTGTCGCTCAGATGAATCGTCTCCTCGCCGGCCCGGACCTGATCCACTCTCTGCTGCTCGTCCAGCTCCTCATCCACGAACAGAAACAGCGACTCGCCGATTTTGATCTCGTCCCCATTGCGCAGCAGATGCTCTGCCAGCGGGAGTCCGTTAATGTACGTGCGGTTAACGCTTCCTCGATCCGTGATCTTGAATTGCTGGCCGTCCCGCGCTAGTACACAATGCCGGCGGGAGACTGAAGGATCTTCCAGGCACAGATGATTCGCCACCGATCGGCCAATCGAGAAATCGCCGCTTGCAGGAAGCGTAAACACTCCTCCGCGCAGCGGGCCGGCGATGGAAACTAGTTTGGCTTTCATTCCAGCGGGCAGTCAGGGTTAAGTAGGGACCAGTATATCGAATTGGGAACGAAGCCACCACACAACAGCCGGGCGCTACGGTGCGGCGAGGCCCTGAGTGGTGACTTCCCGTACTCATCGACGCAGAGGTGCGAAGATCGCCCCGGAGATCACGCGCCGCCACTGTGCGGGATGCGGCTCTCAGTCCGCCAACTCTGCGAGCCGCCGCTCCAGAAACCTTCGCTCCGGTTGCAGGCGTGTGAGAACCAGCGCGCGCTCGTAAGAGGCGCGCGCATCCGTTGTTCTCCCGAGACGCCGGCAAAGGTCTGCCCGCGCAGAGTGCGCCAGATAGTAATCTTCCAGATCACCTCTTGCCAGAATGGCATCGACAAGGGCAAGGCCGGCTGAAGGACCGTCGCGCATCGCCACGGCCACGGCGCGATTCAACTCGACGACGGGAGACGGATCTATGCGGCAGAGGACGTCGTATAGCCCAACAATTTGGGTCCAGTCCGTCGCCGCTGTGCCGGGCGCTTCGGCATGTACCGCCGCAATCGCCGCTTGCAGAGTGTAGGCGCCGAAGTGGCGTGACGACAGCGCTTTTTCCAACAGCGCCAGCCCTTCCCGAATCTGTTCCTGATCCCAAAGGGAACGATCCTGGTGTTCCAAGAGGATGAGCTCTCCACTGGGCGAGGCACGTGCGGTGCGACGGGACTCGTGCAGCAACATCAATGCCAGTAGTCCCAGGACCTCTGGTTCCGGTAGCAGCTCGGTAAGAAGCCGACCCAGGCGGATCGCTTCGCCGGAGAGGTCGGAGCGTGTCAGTGATTCGCCGGATGAGGCGGAGTAGCCTTCGTTGAAGACGAGATAAATCACGCGGAGCACGGCATCGAGCCGTTCTGAGAGCTCGTCTCGCGACGGGACCTGATACGGAATGCGCGCGTCGCGAATTTTCGCCTTGGCGCGCACGATTCGTTGAGCTACCGTCGGCGGAGCTGTGAGGAACGCGCGCGCGATTTCTTCCGTTGTCAGTCCGCAGACCTCGCGGAGGGTGAGCGCTACCTGGCCATCGCGCGGTAGCGCCGGGTGGCAGCACGTGAAAATGAGACGGAGCCGGTCATCCTCAATCCCTTGCTCGTCCAAGCTGGTAAAGTCGGGAGTTACGGACTCGAGCCGCTCGGCGACTTCCGTCAATGCCCCGTCGAACCGTGCGCGGCGCCGCATGCCGTCTATCGCTTTGAATCGGCCGGTCGAAACCAGCCAGGCCCGCGGATTGGCTGGCACACCCTGCTCCGGCCACTGTTCCATTGCCGCGGTGAAGGCATCGTGCAGCGCCTCTTCAGCCAGATCGAAATCGCCGAGCAGGCGAATGAGCGTGGCGAGAACGCGACGTGAGTCGGAGCGGTAGACGGTGTCTACGATCTCTCGAGAGCTCATCTGGCCCATCGCCATATGCTGACATCATAGCCAGCTTCAGCGGGCCCATTCAGATGTAATGCCGAGCAGAGTCTTGGCTGCCGCGCCGCCAACGCAGCGGAATCGCCCGTTATCTATTTCGTCGCGCGATCCCGTTTCCGGCCGGCCAATTCCCGGATCGGCCGTACCTCGATGCTTCCTATGCGCGCAGGCGGAATCTTTGAAGCGATTTGGATGGCATCGTTCAGATCCCTGGCATCCACGAGATAAAATCCGGCCAACTGCTCCTTCGTTTCCGCGAACGGGCCGTCGCTAATCGACACCTTGCCGTTTCGCACGCGCACCGTCGTAGCAGTTTGAACCGGCTGCAGGGCCTCCGAGGCGATGCATTGACCCCGGCCGCGGAGAGCTTCATCATACGCCACGCATTCCTCGTCGGGCATGCCCTCCAGCTTCTTCTCTTCGCCATAAACAAGACACAAATATTTCATGTTTTCTCCCCCTTAACGTTGTATTACCGGGCTGCCGGCTGCACATCGGCGTGGGAATCGTCCCGACCGGATCCTTCTTCGGTTCGAAGAGTCGGAACAAGTCTCCGGAATTCAGTCACTCGCAGCCAGGCGCCCGTCCAGACAAACAGCCCTACGACCAAGGCGTGAATGAAATCGCTTCGATTCACGATGTTCGCCAGGACGGCTCCGCCGAGATAACCGGTGAGAAGAAGAGTCCCCAGAATCGTGGTCCGCGGGATGAGATAGACCGCGAGGCAGGCCAACTCTACGAGGCCGAGAGGCAATATGGCGCCTTCCGGTATACCCATACGCTTGAATCCCTCCACTGCCATGGGATGGTGCATGATTTTCATGATCCCGCTGGGTACAAATGCCAGGATGATCAATAGGCTCAGGATTCTAGCTGCCCAAGTCTGCCCTTTCGATACATTGGTCTTGGAAGTCGTGCTCATTGTGCTCCTCGTTTCTAGCGGGACGGTTCTCTCACTTCATAGTCGTTCGGGCAGGCCCGGAATCGACAGAATCAGGGCAGCGAAGCGAAGTAGCTTTGCCCCGAGACTATGAGGTGGTCTGCCAGCCCGGCTATAGGTGCATCATACGTGAGGAGCGGCTACTCATGCGGGAGGGCCAGTACGGGATCGAGAAGTGACGCCCGGCGGGCGGGGAGCCACGACGCGCTGATAGCGACGGCCGCGAGCACTCCCGCGGCTGCGGCAAACACTCGCAGGCCTAGGGCTGAAACCTCATAAAGCAGGCTCTGGAGTGGGCGCAACAAAGCTACGGATGCGGCGAGGCGGGCAATGATGCCTGCCGCCGTCCAGCGCTCAAAGTCGAGAGGGTATTCTGAAGCCCCCAGAGTCTCGGTTGAGTCTGGCGCCATGGGAGCAGGTAATCGACGCGGCGAAGGATTTGTGCATAGATTTCCCTTCAGGCGGTATTGTGCGTAGCCCACGAGCGTGCTAAAGGTTTCCCGGCCTGTGCCGATTATCTTTCAGGAGAAGGGAATTGAGCCAGCAACTGTCACAGCAGGAAAGTGATGCCTCTTTCCAGAATGGGCAGGGCGCCGGGCAGCCGTCTTCGGAAGCCGGCAATGCGCCTGCTTTTGACTTTCGCCGCGGCGACCGTATCGCTAAATCCCAACTTCGGGCCATTGATTTTCTCCATGAAACGTTCGTGCGCAATCTGGTATCCAGCCTGTCGGCCTATCTGCGCTCATATTTGTCCGGGAGCGTTGTAACGGTCGAGCAGCTTCCTTACGCTGATTTTCTGGAGGCCTTGCCCTCTCCGGCGTGCCTGGTCTCGCTCAGCCTGCGGCCATATGACGGTAATGCGGTGCTGGAGCTCAATCCTACACTGGTGTTCGCGATCATTGAGCTGCTGCTTGGCGGGAAGGGTAAGTCGACCGTGGCGGTTAATCGCGAGATTACTGAGATTGAGCAGAATCTGCTGGATCGGCTTTTTCGTATCATCGTGCACGACCTCGCCGAGACCTGGAAAGCGATTGCGCCAATTGAGTTCAATATCGAGTCTCTGGAGACGGAGCCGCAATTTCTACAGATCATCACACCGACGGAAACGGTTGTGGCGATCGGCATTGAGCTCCGCATCGGCGACACGGTCGGCACGATGAACCTGGCAATTCCGTCCATCACCATCAAAATGATGCGGCAGAAGTTTGATCAGCAAGGCACGGTTCGCCGCTCTGAATCAAGCGGCACTGAAAAATCCCGGATGCTACATTTGCTGCGCCAGGCAGTACTCGAGCTCAATCCTCAGATGTGCGGTTCCATCGAGGTCAAGGATCTCCTTAACTTGAAGGCCGGGGATATCCTCATGCTCGACCATCCAATGGATCGGAAGATGAGCTGCACGGTCAACGGGAAACCGAAGTTTTCCGGTCAAATCGTCATGCTCGGTAACAAGCTGGCCTTCGAGATCGCAGATATTCCGGAACCGGACGGAACTTAATCCTTTAATTGCGTTAGTTCCGGTTCCAATTGCCTGCTCCCCGCCGCCATCGCCTTTCCTCTATCCTTATCGGCGCGCCGAGGCTTTGTTTCGAAATTCGCCGCCAGTTGCCGATATGCACCAAAGGGGACGTAATGATCCGCCTGACACGTTTGAACCGAACGGCGATGCTCTTGAATTCGGAGTTGATTGAGCATATTGAGATGACTCCGGATACTGTTATCACCCTGACTACAGGTCAGAGGCTCGTTGTGCGCGAATCGCCCGAGGAGATCGTCGACCGGGTTGTCGCATTTCGGCAAGCGGTCCTGCAGCCCTGCTGCGCCGTCACGACTCACCGAAACATGAAACCGGACGCGGCCGATGCTTCGGTTGCGGTGGATTGAGCCATGACACGTCACTCGGCAAATTCAAAGAACCGGCGCAGGAGCAGCAGGCCGGATTTGGCAACATTAGGTGGGCTGTTGCTCGGCGTTGGCGGTGTTCTCGCCGGTTTGCTTCTGGAAGGCGGCAGAATTCGGGATGTCGCTCAGATCACGGCGGCTTTAATCGTGCTCGGAGGGACGATCGGAGCCGTGATGATCACGACGCCCCTGGCGATCTTATCCAGTGCTGTCCGGCGCTTGCCTCAGGTATTTTTCGATCGCGGCCCTGACGAGCACGCTGCCGTGGGGGAAATTCTCGCCTTGGCGGCCAAAGCAAGGAGATCGGGGATCGTTTCGCTTGAGGAGGATGCTGACGAGATTTCCGATCCGCTGCTGCGCAAAGCCATGACGCTGGCCATTGATGGCGCCGATCTCCAGCAGATCCAGGAAATGATGGAGCTCGAAATCAGTATGCTCGAACAGCGCGGCGAAGCCGAAGCCCGGGTTTTCGAGGCCGCAGGCGGCTATGCGCCGACTATCGGCATCATTGGCGCAGTTTTGGGTCTGATCCAGGTGATGAAGGATCTGGCGAACATCGACGAGGTCGGACGCGGGATCGCTGTAGCTTTCGTCGCTACCGTGTATGGCGTGGGGTCCGCCAATCTATTCTTTTTGCCGGCGGCCGGTAAGTTGAGGGCCCGATTGCAGGACCTTATCCGCGTGCGGGAACTGATTCAGGAGGGTGTTGCTGGCATCGTAGAAGGCCTGAACCCGAAGCTGATCCGGCTCAAGCTGGAGGCGTATGTGCCCTCGGCATCTTCCGATACGAGCGACAGAAGCGCCAAGCGGCACGGGGCGAGCGCGACGACGGCGATCGCCGAGGGATAAATCCAAATGGCGCGAAGAAAACCGAAAGTGCACGACAATCACGAGCGCTGGCTGGTGTCCTATGCGGACTTCATTACGCTGCTCTTCGCGTTTTTCGTGGTCATGTACGCCTCCTCGCAGAAGGATCGGGCCAAGGCACAGCAGATTTCCGATTCTGTTCGGCAGGCGCTTGAAGCGGGCACTTTCACGTCAAAGGCACGTGAAGTTTTGGGCGGAACTGCCGATCAAAAAAGCAGAGACAACGGGGCAGTATTGGGTGCCGGCGCGCCGCGAGCTCCGCAAGCGCCCACCGATCCCAATGTGGCCCGACTGCTTCCTGCCTATAACTATTTGCGCCGCGAACTACAGAGCGAAATTGCCGGAGGGAAGCTGCAGGTAGGGCTGGAGGCGCGCGGCTTAGTTATCAGCCTGAGGCAGGCGGCGTTCTTTCCTTCCGGCGAAGACACCATCGATTCGTCTATGTATCCGTCACTCGAGAAAATTGCGGCGACAATTCGTCAACTGCCGAATCCGGTCCGGCTGGAGGGTCATACGGATTCGGTTCCGATTCATACGGAGCGGTTTCATAGCAACTGGGATCTTTCGGCCGCTCGAGCCGTTGCGATGCTGCGCCTGTTTTCAACAAATTTTAATGTGCCGGAGCAGCGTTTCGCTGTGGCCGGCTATGCGGCGAACGTTCCGGTGGATTCGAACGAAACCGACAATGGCCGCGCGCTCAATCGACGTGTGGATATCGTGATTTTGAACCAGGCGGGGTTGGTCAGCGAGCCGGCTACGAAGAGATAACCAGTCAGCGACGAGTGAGATTATGCCGCAATGCGTTACCAAGTATCACGGGAATATCGAATACCAGGATGAGCAGGTTTTCCAGTTCCCTCAGGGTCTGCCGGGCTTCGCGGGCCAGCGCCGGTTTGTTCCGGTCGAGCATCCGTCGACGCGCCCGATCCTCTTCCTCCAGAGCTTGGACACGCCGGAACTATGCTTCATCACGCTTCCCGTCCTGGTGGTGAATCCGGCTTACCGGCTGGCAGTGTCCGAGGAGGATTTAGCGCTGCTGCAATTGCCCACAGTCCGCCAGCCCGCGATCGGAACCGACGTGTTGTGCCTGGCAATCCTCACGATACAGCCGCATTGCGCTACAACGGCCAACCTCTTGGCTCCTGTAGTGGTGAACCTGAGAAACAGGATTGCCGTCCAGGCTGTCGCAACCGACACGTCGTACTCGCACCAATATCCTTTTCTCGAGCCTCGGCAGGATCGCGAGCCGGAGGAGGTGGCCCGATGCTCGTAATGTCGCGCAGGCAGGGAGAAGCCATTCTGATACATGGCGATATTGAAATCCATATTCTTTCTGTAGGCCGCTCGAAGGTGCGCATCGGTATTAAGGCGCCCCGCGAAGTTCCTGTTGTGGCGCGCGAAATCGAATTGGTCCAGAAAGAGAATGCGGAAGCCGCCGCTACGCATTCCTCAGAAGTACTTTCAGCGGCCATTGCCGGCATTTTGGATATTGCTAACGATCGATCAAGCCGATAGAACATAGGAGTCAAAATGGCTATTACACCGCTGGCCTTTACCGGAATCAGCAAATACTCCCAGGATTTTCAGACGATCCTGAACCGCGCTGTCTCGATCGCCGCCCTGCCGGTGCAGCAACTGCAGAACAAACAGACCGACATCGTGCAGCAGAAACAGCTCGTAGGCAGCCTCAGTGACGCTGTGAGCCGATTGTCGTCCAGCATTCAGTCGCTGACCGCCGTTGCACAGGCTCACGGACTCGTCGCCACGAGCTCGAACGCATCGAAGGTTTCGGTCACCAATACCGGCGCGACTTCGACCGGCTCGTTCCAGATCACTGATATCAGCTCGATAGCAAGCGCCGCTTCGGAGACATCGGTAGCCGGATACCAGACCAGCGATTCCACGCCGGTCTCCGCCAGCGGCACGGTAAAACTCGTCATTGGAGGTACCGAGCGCCGTATCCAACTGACTCCGGCCAACAACAACCTGGTCGGGCTACGGGATGCGATCAACGGGCTGAATCTGGGAGTAACAGCGACTGTACTGACCACCGGGACCGGAACCACTCCGAATTATCTTCTTGTCACCGCCAATACAACGGGCGCTACGTCCTTGCGCCTTGTTGAGGACCCGGACAACGCGGCCACCGACCTGCTCACGACGAATAATCAGGGGTCGAACGCGAATTTCAAGCTGAACGGTGTCCCGATCAGCCAGGCGACCAATGTGGTCAACAGCGTAGTGCCGGGCCTGACGTTTAATATCCTGGGCACGACCGATACTGGCGAGACCGTCAATTTGCGGCTCCAGACGGACCGGGGCCAACTCGCGAGTGCTCTTGAGGACCTGGTCTCCAAGTACAACGCCACAGCCTCCCAGGTGAACGCGCAAATCGGTCCGAACGCGGGCTTATTGAGCGGCGACTGGCTGGTTCGGCAGATACAAAACAGTTTGCGCCAGGTCGTTAATTTCCAGGGCATGGGGACGATTCGCAATCTGGCCGACCTGGGCATAGAGATGAGCAACACGGGCGAGATGTCATTCAATGAGACAACGTTCAGCGCCCTTACCGATGGCCAGATCAGCGCAGCTTTCGAGTTCATCGGCTCCGCCACGCAGGGATTCGGAAGCCTCGCGCGAAGCTTCAACCAGATCAGCGACCCAGCCACGGGGCTGATCAAACTGCAGCAGGACCAGTACGACGAGACGGACCGCCGGATTACCGAACAGATCGCGACAATGACCGACCGCATCAACGCCATGCAGGCCAGCCTTTCGGCAAAGCTCCAGGCGGCCGATGCGTTATTGGCGCAGTTGAGCTCCCAACAAAGTGTCCTCGATTCGAGCATTCAGGCGCTGAACTTCTCGGTATACGGGAAGCAGGATCACTAGGTGGAGGAGCTCGAAGCATTGCTGGCCGAGCTTGCGGCGGCCAGCGAACGGCTGGCGCAACTGGACCCTGCCGACCTGCACTCCTGGGCCAGTGCGGTGCTGGATCGCGCCGCAGCGGTCGAGCGCTTCCTGGCGTGCCTCCGCAACGCCGAAGGCGACGTCCCAGTCGCGTGGAGCGAACGCCTTCGAAGCGCTTCGCAGCATGGATCCGAAGCCCTCAACAGACTGGCTTTGACGCGCGAGGTGGTCCGCTTGCAGCTCGCCGATCTTCACCGGGAGCTGTATTGGATTCGGCAGACCGGCGGGACAGACCGCCGGCATTCTCCACAGTTGGATTATCGCGGGTAGGACCCCGCGTCCCTCGCTTTCATTAGCTCGGCTCGAACTCGCTCGAGAACCGGTTTCCACCGCTGCGGTTCACTCTGGCGGAAGAGCCGCATTGAGGAATACCAGGGGCTGTCTTCGCGGTCCAGCAGCCAGCGCCAGTCTGCGGCGAAGCATAGCAACGTCCAGACCGGCCGGCCGAGAGCGCCGGCAAGGTGAGCGATTGACGTGTCAACCGTAATCACAAGGTCGAGGTTGGCCAGCAGCCCAGCGGTATCTGAAAAATCACGCAGTGTGCGCGGCAGTTCATGTAGACGCAGGCCGGCCGGAGCTGCTGCGGCCTCCGCCGCTTGCGGTCCCTGCTGGACACAGAAGAACTCGACGCCCGGAATATCGCTCAGCATTTCGAATTCGCGTATCGAGACTTCGCGATGGCGATTCACCTTCTGTTGAGGATTCCCGCTCCATACGAGACCGACACGGAGCGCGCCCGACCAGGTTGCCAGGTGATTCCGCCATTCTTCCACGGGTTCGGGCTCAGGAACTAAATAGGAGTTGGCTGCCGGTATCGTGTCAAGCCGGGTCTGAAAGATATAGGGCAAGCTCAGGAGCGGAACATGGCAGTCGAATTCTGGAAGCGGCTGTCCCTGTCCGATGACTCGATCAGCACAGTTCGACTGCCGGAGAAGGTCGACGAGTGGAGGCTGACACTCCAGGATTACAGAGCCGCCGCGGGACCGGACCATGGGCGCATAACGCACGAACTGTAGCGTATCTCCCAGGCCCTGCTCGGCGTGCAGCAGAATGCGCCTGCCATCAAGCTGGCCGCCGTCCCACCGGGCCTGCGGGAGCTTGCGTGGAGCGATTTTGCGAAAGCGCCACTCATATCCCTCCCAACCCGCCTCGAAATTTCCCAACAGGAGATGGGCGAGCCCGAGATTCCAATGACCTTCCGCGTGTTCTGGCTCCCGGCGCAGCGTTTCCCGATATGCTCCGAGGGCGTCGTGCGGACGACCCAGAGCCAGCAGTGCATTGCCGAGGTTGTTGTATGCCTCGGCGTGGTCCGGCTGTCTACAAATCACCTCGTGATAGGCTCTGACGGCATCGGCCGGACGATCGAAATCCTGAAGCGCCAGCGCCCGGTTATAGTGGGCTTCCACGTAGTCGGGGGAGGCAGCCAAGGCCTTCTCGTAAAAATCAATTGCGATCGCAAGATGTCCATGGGCATGCAGCAGGTTGGCAAGATTATTGTAGCCCTCGGCATAATCAGGCTTCACTTGGACGGCCTGCTGGTAGGCCGCAATCGCGGCTTGCCACTGTTCGAGGCGCGTCAATGTCACGCCCAGATTGAAGTACGCCCTTGCATGCGAACGATTGGCGGCAATTGCCTGCCGATAGCTGGCCGCGGCTTCCTCCAGGCGGCTCATTTGATGCTGAAGATTGCCCAGCTCGAAGTACGCCTCGGCAAAATCGGACTTGCACCGAACAGCCTGCTCGAAGGCGGCGATCGCTTCATTGGTCTCCTTATGGTCACGAAACAGGCAGGCAAGATAGAAGTGAGCGGCGGCACAACCGGGCTCCCGGTCGATCGCCTGGCGAAAACAGGCCGCCGCGGCCTGGTCGTTTCCCTGGCGGCGCAATGCCAGTCCGAGGTTCACGCAATACTCAGCAAGTGGACCGCCAAGCTGGATCGCGTGTACGAAAAGCCTGGAGGCTGTTGGAATATCGCCGGACTGCATGGCGAGCAATCCCAGCACATGCTTTGCCTCGGAGGCGCGCAGGGCGTGGGTATCGCGCTGGGCAGCCGCTTTGGGACTGCAGAGTGCCGGCCGGGAACGGCGCCCCGATCCAGCCTTGGGAAGAGACACGTGTAGCTTCATGATCAGAGATGAAAGGTCGTCTAGGCTAAATGAGGTCCGGACAGTAAAATGCCGCGGGCCGAACGCAACTGCGTTACGCCGGCGCCGCGGCATCAGAGTGAGGCGCTGACCGGGCTATCCGCGGAGCAGGCTCAGGATCGCCTGCGGGGCGGAGTTGGCCTGGGCCAGAGCGGCGGTGCCGGCCTGGAGCAGGATCTGTGCCTTGGTCAGGTTGGCGGCTTCCGCAGCCAGGTCAGCATCGCGGATGCGCGATTCGGCGGCCGCGATGTTGCTCAACTGGGACTGGGCCAGGTTGATGGCGAAGTTCAGATTGTTCTGCCCTTTGCCGATCGCTGCCTGGGCCGAGCCGAGCGAGGCCACTGCTTCGGCCAGAGCCGAGACAGCGCTCTGTGCGGAAGCCTGCGAGGAGATGTCAGCCGTGCTGCCTTCCCCGACGACCTTGCCTTCGTAGATGTCGCCCTGGTCAGCAGCCACGCCGACGCCAACCGCGCCGCCCGTGCCGGCCTGCCCCACGCCCACGTTGAAGGAGTGCAACGTGCTCACGAACTTAATGCCTTCTTTGTGGCTCGTGCTGTCGTATTCCTTCACCGCCACGATCTGCTGCATCGTGGAATCATTGGACTGCTGCAGCGCCTTGTTGATGGTGTGGACGGCTTCATCGAGCGAGCGCGCATTCTGCACCGTGGTGCCGGGCGTCGTGGCGTCGTTTTTGAGGACCACTGCTACGCTGTGGCTGCCGCCAGTCGCGTCGATCGCGCTGAAGGTCAGCGTCTGCGCATCCTGGCCGTTCAGGATGGGATTGAACTCGAACACCTTCGTGGCCGCAGCTCCGGCGGAATCGAAGTGCACGTTGTTGGTGTTGTCGGCTGCAACGGAGGCCAGCGTCGCATTTCCAGCCGCACCCGTGGCGAAGGCGAGAATGTTGCTGGCGTCGTCGGCAGTCTCGTTCAGACGGAACGCGGTGCCGTTAGAGGATGTGAACCGGATGTTACCGCCGTTGACTTCAGCCTTCAGGCCCGCGGCTTTCAGTACGTTATTGCCCAGGATGGCCGTGTTGAACTGATCCACCGTGGTCTGGATGGAGTCGCCGGCTCCCACTGTAACCGAGATGCTCTGGTCTGCCCCGCCGCCAACCGAGAACTGCAGGCTGACCGTACCGCCAGTCGCGCCGTTGTAGGCCGCTTCGGTGCTGGTATAGTCGAAGCTAATTCCGGCCGCGCTGGAGTTGGCGTAGGTGCCGAGCTTGAGCAGGTTGCCGGTATCGCCGACTGCGGAAACAGTGAACTGCTCTCCGCGCTCGTTCGAGAATTTCAGTTGCTGGCCCACCGCATCGGTTCCGCTGAGCGTGATGCCGGCGGCCTGAAGAGCGGAGTTGTTCGCCACCAGGCTGCTCAGGTTCCCAAGAGCCGTAGCTGTGCTGATACCGGCGTCCAGTTGCAGATCGACCGGGCTTGCCAGCCCGCTGCCCTGGATTCGAATGATCACGTTCTGGCTGAGAGTGCCTGCCGCTGTAACGGCCGTACCCTGAACGCTGGCGCTTAAATCTTTGCCTTGAACACCGCTGGAGAAGTTGCCCAGAAGTGCGTTTGACACGCGGTCGCCCGCCTGCACCTGGAACGCCGCTTTGCTGGAGCTGAAGCTCAACTGCTTGCGCCCGGCGCTGTCGGTGTGAATCGAAGCGGTGATCCCAGAATTCTTGAAGGCAGTCGCTGCCGCCGTGGCGCCGTTGCCCGCAGCCGTGATCGCGTTGTTGATCGCATCCACGAGCGTGTCGGTGTCGGTCACGCCCGCCAGGTTTACGGAAACGCGAACCTTGCCGGAATCGCCAAAGCCCGGTCCCTGGAAGTAGAAATCAGTAAATCCGCCGACCGCCTCCGAGCCAGTGTTCGTCGTATCGGCCAGAATCTTGGCCACGCTGGTGTCCGAAGCTGCGCTGATATCAGTCGCGGCCGTACCGGCTGCCTGCACGCCCTTCAGCCCGAGGCTTTTTGCATCGACGGTGGAGCGGCCGAGGTCCAGGTTGATCGACCCGTTCTCAACTACGGAAGATCCGCGGCCGCCGCCGATGAACACGGAGAGCGATTTGGCAAAATCGCCGCCTTCGTTCATCCCGATCGCCTGCGCCTGCCGGTCAATTTCATTAATCACACTCTGGAACTCCTGATTCAGCACGTCGCGGCTCCCGGTGAAGGTGCCCGAAGCGGACTGGGTGGCCAGTGTGCGCGCACGATCCAAAAGCTGGGAGATATTGTTCATTCCCCCGTCGATGGTCTGCAACGTCGACAGCCCATCGTTAGCATTGCGAATACCCTGTGTCAGAACTGCCTGGTCCGAACGGAAACCATTGGCGATGGCCAAACCGGCCGCGTCGTCCCCGGAGCTGATGATGCGCAGACCGGAGGTGACCCGATAAATTGTCTTTGATTGAAAATCGCTGTTGACGCGAAGATAATTCTGAGCCTGCAACGAGGCGATATTGGTGTTAACTGAAAACGACATTTGCTTCTCTCCTAGAAGCTCATCTACCGGGCATCCTTTCCCGGCGGCGGTGTTTGATTCCGCCCTCGAGCTTGCTTACAACCCCCTCATCGTCGCCCCGTGATTCTTGTTCGAAAAATTCTGACGGAAAAAACCGTTTTTCGATTGAGTGTCAAAGACTTGCCGCCGGCAGAATTTTGACGCTCATTGCTCATCCCAGCTCACACAAAATACGAATACTTATGATGGCATCCGGCTTGCAATTGACAGCACCATGATGGACCGAGTGGAGAGCGCTCTGGAGCGGTATATGGACCTGCTCAGCGCCAGGCAGAAGCTGGTCTCTTCCAATATCGCCAATGCGGAAACACCCGGTTATAAGACCCGCGATATCGATTTCCAGTCTGAGTTCAAAAGCTTTCTGACGGGCAGCGCTCCGCGGACCGTTGAGGTGCAGGCGTTACCTACTCGCAATGACGGAAATAATGTCAGCTTGGATCGCGAAGCCCGCCTGCTTTCAGAGAATGCAATGCGATTTAATCTCGCCTCGAATCTGGTGCGCAGCCAGATCCGGATGATCCGGTCGGCTATACAGGAAGGGAAAAACGCATGAGCCTGTTTTCTGCTCTCTCGGTGAGCGCCTCGGGAATGACGGCGCAACGGACGCGCGCCGAACTCCTGGTGGAAAATCTTGCCAACGCCGAAACCACCCGCACCCCCGAAGGAGGACCCTACCGCAGGAAGGACGCGGTATTTCAAATCGACCCCGTAAGCAGCCCGTTTTCGTCGGTGCTGGAATCGCAATTGAATGGCAGCCCAACAGGCGTGCGTGTCGCCGAGGTCGTGGTGGATACGCGGGATCCCGAGCGCCGCTACCTGCCCGGGCACCCCGACGCGGACGCCAACGGTTATGTGGCTTTTCCTCGCATCAATCCGGCCGAGGACATGGTGGACCTGATGGGGGCTACCCGAAGCTATCAAGCCAATGTCGCCGCCATTTCTGCGGTCAAGGATATGATTCAGCGTTCGATCGATCTGTTCCGCTAATCTTTGGAGGTACTCTTGCCGGCGCCTATTACTCCTGTTGGAAATCTGATCCCGGCCGAAGCCATTCGGATCACGGCGGATTCGCGCCCTGGAGGCGATTTTCAGAAGCTGTTGCAGGGCGCTATCAATGGAATCGAACGTCCCAGGCAGGAAGCGGCTCAAGCTGTTGAAAAATTCCTCACTGGCGAGAACGAAGAGGTACACACGACCGTGCTAGCGGCCCAGAAAGCCGAATTGGCCCTCGAATTAGGACTGCAAGTGCGAAATAAAGTCGTGCAGGCCTATCAAGAAATCATGCGCATGCCGATGTAACAGCAGGCGCGCTTTGCGCCCTGTAGTTCTTATCGGCATCGACGATGGATCAACTGAAAAAACTTTTGGCAACGCTTTCGCTACGGCAGCGGACCGCGATCGTCGCAACAGCCTTGCTGGCCGGCGGGGGAATCTGGTCGTTCTCGCGCTGGAAACAGGAATCGGATTTCCGGCCCCTGTATTCCACTATGGCGCCCGAGGACGCGGCGGCCGTCGTGCAGAAGCTGAAGGCGAGTAACGTTCCGTTCCGGCTTTCCGACAGTGGCTCTTCGGTCCTGGTCCCTTCGGCCAAGGTGGCGGAAGCGCGGTTGGAACTGGCCGCAGCGGGCATTCCGAAAACAGGCCGCATCGGCTACGAGCTGTTCGATAAAACCAACTTTGGCGCTACCGAGTTCGTCGAGCACATTAATTATCAGCGCGCGCTTGAAGGCGAGCTGGAGCGCTCTGTCATGTCGCTTGCCGAGGTGGAGCGCGCTCGCGTCCATCTGACCTTTGCCAAGGATTCGGTCTATCTGGATGCCAAACAGCCGGCCAAAGCCAGTGTAATGGTGAAACTGCGCCCCGGAGCGCGGCTCTCTCCCCAGAACGCCCTGGCGATTTGTCACCTGGTGGCAAGCGCCGTAGAAGGGCTCGATCCCGGGGCGGTTTCGGTATTGGACATGAACGGCGTGCTGCTGAACCGTCCGCGCAAAGCCTCAACCAACGAAGGCGGTGAACCCTCCGACGAAATGCTGGAAGTACAGCAAAAGATCGAGCGCGACCTGGTGGCCAAAATCCGGAATACTTTGGAGCCGCTGCTGGGTCCGGACAAATTTCAGGCGGCCGCCTCGGTCGAATGCGACTTGACCAGTGGCGAGCAAAGTGAAGAGACCTACGATCCTGCCAAGACCGTCACCATCAACTCGCAAAAAACCGAAGATGTCAGCGGCGGCAATGAGGCGGCGGGTGTTCCGGGAACGGCGTCCAATCTACCGCGCCCGACGTCGCGTCCGGGGGTAGTGGTAACGAATGTCTCCAGGCGGACCGAAAATATTACCTACCAGCCGAGCCGGATGGTACGCCGTACGCGCCTTCCGCAAGGAGCAATCAAGCGCCTCTCCCTCTCCGTTTTGCTTGACCAGGAAGTTCGCTGGGAGGGCACGGGCTCCCAGGCGCATCGGGTCGTGGTGCCGCCTTCGCCGGCGACCCTCAAAACCATTCGCGACCTAGTTGCCGGGGCGACCGGTTTCAATGCCAGCCGGGGCGATCAGTTGATTCTGGAATCGCTGCCGTTCGAATCCACTCTTCGCTCCGGTGCTCCGCCGGAAACAGCGCCTGCACCGGCTCCGCGCGCCAACCCATGGCAGCGGCTTACGGGCAATCCGCGAATCTTGTTTCTCGTCGTCGTGGGTGCAGTGGCGTTTCTTGCACTGGCGGGCGGACTCGGATTCCTGTTCATGCGAAAGAGGCGGCCGCGCAAAGCCGCGGCGAATGCTCAGGCGACGCTCGAAGATTCAGGGAGGCCGGGTACGACTGCCGGTCTGCCGAAGGCGACAGGAGAAAAACAGATCGAAGCGGCAAACGGGCAGATGGCAGAAAAAGATTTGGAAGAGGAAGTATTGAGCAGCCTGAAACGTCCCCAGTCAAACCGGACGAAGGTCGACGTTCTAAGTAAGCACGTACGAGCAATGGTGAAGAACGACTCGGCTGCGGTGGCTCAGGTACTGCGAACGTGGCTGGAGGAGAAATGACGCCAAGCCAAGCCAAAAAATCGGCATCAGTTTCCGGAATTCGTAAAACGGCTCTACTGCTCATCATCCTGGGAGAGGAGGCAAGCGCAGAGATCGTCCGCCACCTGTCCGAAGAGGAGGTCCAGATGGTGAGCCGCGAAGTGGCTTTGATCAGCTCCATCACAGTTGAGCAGTCCGAGGCGGTGCTCCAGGAGTTTTGCCAGATGAATCTGGCGAGGGAGTATGTCCTCAAAGGAGGCCCGGATTACGCCAAGAAAATCTTGTTGAGCGCATTCGGTCCGGACACGGCGAAGAAGGTCGTCGACCGTTTAGTGAAGACACTTGGCAGCAGCGCGGCGAGTTTTGATGCCTTGCAAAAGGCCGACCCGCAACAGTTGGCCAAGTTCATCCACAACGAGCATCCGCAAACGATTGCGCTGATCCTGTCGCATCTAATGCCCTCGCAGGCTGCGGCGCTGCTGGGGTCGCTTCCGGCCCACCTGCGCGCGGACGTAGTAAGGCGGATGGCGAATCTCGACCAGATCTCACCGGAAATTATCAGCAAAATTGCCACAGTGATCGGACAGAAGCTGAAGGATTTGGGCGAGCTCAGCCGCGAATCCTATGGCGGGGTACGCGCTGTTGCGGAAATGCTGAATCTGCTGGACACGACCATGTGCGAGGACCTGCTGACAAACATTGCAGAAGAGGACGCCAACCTTGCTGAAACAATCCGGCAGTTGCGATTCGTTTTCGAGGATTTTCTCTCGATCGATCCCAATGGCATGAAAACGTTGATGGCGCAGATCGACCGCAAGGTTCTGACGGTCGCACTGAAGGGAACCAGCGCCGAGCTCAAGAAACAGTTCCTGAGCTGCATGTCCCAACGGGGAGCCGAGATGCTTCAGGAAGACATCGAGGCGCTCGGGCCGATTCGCATCAAAGAGGTGGAAGCAGCGCAACAGCAGATTATCGCCGTTGCCCGTAAGCTGCAGGCCGAGGGCGCTTTCAGCATGAAGGCGGGTGGCGAGCAGTATGTCATGTAGAGTCCTGGCCGACGACCCGGCAGCGGTAAGGCCCGTGAAATGGAGGCAACTTCGGGGCGCGAGCGTACCAGAGATTCGGCCCGCCCCGGTGGCGCCTGCCGCGCTTGCCGCTCCTTCGCCCTCGGCCGGGGCTTCCGAACAGGAGCTCGAGCGACTACGGAGCCGGCTGGCTGATTTGGAGCGCTCTACCGAACGGCGCATCCGGGAGGCGCATCAACAGGGTCTTCGCGAAGGGGATGCGTCCGGCCGAAACCAGGCTGCCGCGCAGCTTCAAGCGGAGATCGAGAAGCTTGGCCGCAGCGTCGCGGAGCTATCTCAGTTCCGGCCGCGCCTGATGCGGGAAGCGGAGGCGGACCTGGTTAAGCTTGCGGTCGAGATTGCGCGCCGCGTTTTACATCGCGAGCTGACCGTGGATCGGTCCGCGCTGCAGGCCTTGATCAAGGCGGCGCTTGAACGCCTTCAGGGCCAAGAGATTTGCCGTATCCGTGTGCATCCGGAACATCAGGAAGCTGTGCGCGCCACTCTCGCCCGAGCAGGCTCTGCGAATGTACAGGTGGTTGGCGATGCGGCGCTGGAGCTAGGGGGGGCGATCTTTGAAACAGCCCGGGGCAGCGTGGATGCGTCGATGAGCGCCCAGCTTCGGGAGATTGAGCTCGGCCTCGCCGATCGACTGGAAAGACAATCATGATCACGCAGGAACGAATTGATTTGCTGCCATATATTCAGCGAGTAGCGCGGATGGATGTGCTGCCTTGCGCAGGCGAAGTGGTCGAGCTCGTCGGCTTGCTGATCGAATCGAAAGGCCCGGCGGCCGCTATTGGAGACTTCTGCGAGATCCGCACAGCCGCGGGAAGACGCATTCGCACTCAAGTGATCGGCTTTCGAAACGGACGGGTGCTGTCCATGCCGCTCGAGGAGATCGACGGCTTACAGCTCCACGATCCGATTGTGGCGCGCTCCGATGACTCCGGCGTTCCCGTGGGACCGGAGCTGCTCGGCCGGGTTCTCGATGGATTCGGCAGGCCCATAGATGGCGGCCCGGAAATACGGGGTTCTGAAATCTACTCCCTCTATCACGACCCGCTGGGGCCGCTGGAGCGGGAGCACATTGATGAGCCTCTGGTCAGCGGTATTCGCGTCATCGATGGCCTGCTGCCGTGCGGGAAAGGGCAGAGGATCGGAATTTTCGGCGGCAGCGGCGTCGGCAAGAGTACGCTGCTGGGTGCGATGTGTAAACACAACTCCGCCGACGTTTGCGTGATCGCCCTTGTAGGTGAGCGGAACCGCGAGGTCCGCGCGTTCCTGGAACATGAGCTTGGACCCGAGGGGATGAAACGCTCTGTCGTCGTTGTCTCGACCTCGGATCGGCCGGCGCCGCTGCGCATTCGAGCGTGCTTCGTTGCGCTCGCGATCGCCGAGTACTTCCGCGATCAGGGCGCCAATGTGCTGCTGGTGATGGATTCTGTGACGCGCTTGGCCCTGGCTCAGCGCGAGATCGGCCTGGCAGCCGGAGAGCCTCCCAGCCAGAAGGGCTATACGCCGTCCGTATTCAACCTGCTGCCGCGCATCTTTGAGCGAGCCGGCAATTTTCGCAAGGGCTCGATCACAGGCTTCTTCACAGTGCTTGTCGAAGGCGACGATTTCAACGAGCCGATATGCGATGCCGTACGCTCGATTCTGGATGGGCACATCATCTTATCGCGGCACCTGGCCTCTTCCGGCCACTATCCGGCGATCGATGTGCTCCATTCAGTGAGCCGGCTGACGTCGCAGCTCTCGACACCGCAGCAGCTGGCCGCGTCGCGGAAAGTGCGGGAAGCGTTGTCGCTATATCGGCAGTCGCAGGACCTGATCGAGCTGGGAGCCTATGTCTCGGGCAGTAATCCGCGTCTGGATGCCGCCATCCGGTCTCACAGTGCGATTCAGGATTTCCTGCGGCAGGACGCTACGAGCCAGACTCCGCGCGAACAGACGATGGGCAAGCTCGAAGAGCTGGCCGCCCGCCTCGCATAGTGCTCACATGCAGAGTTTTCATTTTCGCTTGGAGACAGTGCTGAACTGGCAGCGCACGCAGTGCGAACTAGAGGAGACGCGGACGAAGCAACTGGCCGCCGGCCTACAGCAGCTCCAGGCAGAACAAACAGCGCTCGATGAATCGCGGCAGACAGCGAACCGGACGGTATTGGATGCGCAATCGCCTCTACCCGGGGATCTGAGCGCCCTGGCAGGCTACCGGCGCGTGCTGGATCTTAAACAGCGCCAGCTCGCCGAAGCTGTGCGCCAGTGCGAGCAACGCCTGGCCGCTCAGCGCAAACGCTGGACAGAAGCGCGCCGCCGCTGCCGGCTACTCGAAAAGCTGAAAGAGCGCCGCCGGGCGGAATACGATTACGAGATGAACCGGGAGCTGGAATCGCTCGCTTCGGAAACGTTCCTGGCGCGGTGGAACGCGAGTTGACCGAGCCAGGCCGAGATTCCTCTTAGAGCTGAATACGCGAAAAGAGATAGGCTCCGAGTACGAGCAGCACCGCGGCTACGGCCGTTAGAACGCTTAGATCCGTTGTCAGGCCGAAGTGGGAGACACCGAGCAGCGCTCCCCGAAGGCCGTCTACGCCGTAAGAAAGCGGGTCGACTGCGGCCAGCAGCTTCAGGACGAGCGGGATCCCCGCCAAGGGAAACAGCGCTCCCGATAGAAAAAAGATCGGCATTACGAGGAAGTTCATTACCAACTGAAAACCCTGCAGGTCTTCGAGCACCGAAGCGACGGCGGTACCGAAGGCGGTAAACATGATCGCAATCAGCACCATGAACAGCATCGCCATAGGTATCGAGTGCAGATCTCGCGGCCGAAAGCCTGCGAGCATGCTGATCGCAACAACGAGAACTCCCTGCAACGTCGCCACGGTTGCGCCGCCGAGTGTGCGCCCCACCATGATCATGAGGCGGGGTACAGGCGCCACAAGCGTTTCCTTGAGAAATCCGAACTGCCGGTCCCAGATCAGCTCGATGCCTGAAAAAATTGAGGTGAAGAGCACCGTCATGGCGACGACGCCGGGCGAGAGAAACTGAATGTAGTCGCCTTGGCCTGCTTTTTGGAAGACGGGGCCGAGCCCGAATCCGAGTCCGAGCAGATACAGCATAGGCTGGCCGAGCGAAGCCACGATTCGCGGCCGGGAGCGCACATAGCGTTTCAACTGCCGTAACCAGAGAATGTAGACGGCACTCATTCAGCGCTTCCTCCACATTCGGCTGAATTGCCGCATCTGGTCCAGCGAGCCTGCCTCCTCATCGCGAATGGTCGACCCGGTGAGAGCAAGGAACGCATGCTCAAGGGTTTCCGAGCCATTCTGCCGTTTCAGTTCCTCGGGCGGACCCTGCGCGACGATTCGGCCATGATCAATGATGGCGATGCGATCGGCGACTCTATCGGCCTCGTCCATATAGTGCGTGGTGAGAAAGACAGTGATGCGCTCCTCCTGGTTGAGCCGCTGAACGTGCGTCCACAGATGATTACGGCTCTGCGGATCGAGTCCCAAGGTCGGCTCGTCCAGGAACAGGATCTTGGGTGTATGAAGCAGCCCTCGGGCGATTTCGAGGCGCCGCCGCATTCCACCGGAGAATTGCTTTACGGGATCTCCGCGGCGATCCCACAGCTCAAAGAGTCTCAATAGATGTTCGATTCGCGGGGCGCGCTCCCTTCTTGGAATTTTATAGAGCACTGCGTGGAAATCCATGTTCTCGTATGCAGTGAGTTCATCATCCACGCTGGGATCCTGGAAGACGATGCCGAAGCGCTGCCGGACTTCGTTTTGCTGAGTGGCCGGGTCGAGGCCATCGATTTCAACGCGTCCGCTGGTCGGCTTCAGCAGCGTGGTAAGAATTTTAATGGTTGTGGTTTTTCCCGCTCCATTAGGACCGAGAAACGCGAAGATCTCGCCTTGCTCAACTTCAAACGAGATATCGCGGACGGCGCTAATGGAACCGAAGGTTTTCACCAGATTATGCGCTCGGATCATGTAGGCAGCGTTTTATTTGGATGTGAAGTTACTTTGCCGGATTCATTTTTGTTCAACCACTGGCGGCAGCAGGGAACGGATGGTATCCAGCGTATCAGCATCGGCAGGCTTCTTGTCGGTCCGCCAGCGGGCCATCCGCGGAAAGCGCACGGCAATCCCAGAGCGGTGGCGGGAAGACCGCTGAATGCCTTCGAAGGCCAGCTCGAAGACGAGCTCGGGTTTGACCGCGCGAACCGGGCCAAATCTCTCGACAGTGTTGCGGCGGACGAATGCATCTACTTTGCGGATCTCTTCGTCACTGAGGCCTGAATAGGCCTTGGCAAACGGAACCAGTTCGCCATTGTCCCAGACGCCAAACGTGTAGTCAGTGAACAGACTGGCACGGCGCCCGTGCCCGGGCTGGGCGTAGATCAGAACGGCATCGACCGAATAGGGTTGGATTTTCCACTTCCACCAGTCGCCGCGGCGGCGGCCAACCCGGTACGGAGATGAGCGGCGCTTCAGCATGAAGCCTTCCACCTTACGGCTGCGCGCATCCTGCCGCAGCGCTTCCAGCTCTTGCCATGAACCGGCGCTCACCAGGGGTGAGGGAATCACACTGGTCCCCGCGGGGATCAATTCTCCAAGCCTGGCACGCCGCCATTCGAGCGGCTGCTCGCGAACATCCTCGCCGCGCAACTCGAGCAGATCGAAAGCGACCAGCACGACCGGCACCTCGGATAAGATTCTGTTGCCGAGAAGCTTGCGGCCGATGCGCCGCTGCATCTGCGCGAAGGGCAGCGGTGCGCCGTCCCGCCATGGCAGCACTTCGCCATCGATAACCGTACCTTCCGGCAGCAGGCTTCCTGCGGCCTCGATTTCCGGAAAGCGATCTGTAATCAGCTCCTCACCCCGCGACCACAGATACGTTCGCCAGTTGCGGCGAAGCAGTTGCGCGCGAATCCCATCCCACTTCCATTCCACCTGCCACTCATCGGGACTTCCTAGCGATTCCACCGGATCTTCCAGAGGATAGGCCAGGTAAAAGGGATAGGGCCGGCTCGTGTCGGCATCCCGGGTATCCGGCGCCATCAGGGCTGACCAAAACTCGGCTGTTGGCTGCCAGTCGCCCATGAGCCGGTGCGAGATTACAGCCGCCTCCAGACCGCTGGCGTTGGCGAGAGCGCGGACGACCAGGCTTTGCGAAACTCCGACGCGAAACTCTCCGGTGATCAGCTTATTCCACGTGAACCGCTGCCGCTCATCCATTTCGCGCCAGGCCGAAACCAGTGCTTCGCGGCGGGCGGCGTCGTCCAGGTCGCGTAAGGGAAGCAGCCGTTCTTCAACCCAGTAGTGCAACGGCAAGTTGGTGGAGGACTGGGCGGGAGGCAACAGCAGCGCGATAGTCTCGGCGAAATCGCCGACAGCGTGGAAGCACTCGCCGAAAAGCCAGTCGGGCACGAGCGATTCGTCGATCGCCCATTGGGCCAGCTTACGCGATTCAAGCAGCCGTTTGGGTCTGCGGCCGATCAGAAAACTGGCAGCCCAAGCCGCGTCCTCCGGCGGCACGGCAGTGAAATAGTTCGTGAGAGCCGTCACCTTCTCGTTCGTTTTGGTAGTCTCGTCGAGCGCCCAATAGAGGTCGGCGAATGCTTTCACGGTTCCGGCTCCGTCACGGATTCCGTGCCGCTTTCATCCTGCTCGCCTTCGAAGCGAGTCTCGACGGCGACGGCTTCCAAGCCGCGTTCCGTCAGCCAGCGCACTAGCGGCGCGCGGTAGCCGTGCGTTACCCAAATGCGCGCCGCGCCGGTCCCATCGATCGCGCGTGTCAAGGCCGGCCAGTCCGCATGGTCGCTCAGCACGAATCCGCGGTCGAGTGAGCGGCGCCGCCGCGCTCCCCGGATGCGCATCCAACCGGAGACAAAGCCTGTTGAGATCCTCCCGAAGCGGCGCAGCCAGGGCGAACCATTGCAGGAGGGCGGCGCGAGAATGAGGGCTCTGCTCCAATCGGTGCGAGGCGGCGCCAGGGAAACCGGGATGGTCTCCGGCAAGCGCACACCGATTTCACGATAGATGCGGTTGTACCGTTCAACGGCTCCATGCGTAAAGATCATGCCAGACGGCTCGTTAAGGCCCGCGAGTACCCGCTGCGCCTTTCCCAGAGGATAGACGAAGAGCACACTGGCTTTGCCGGTTTCCCGGTTGGACTGCCACCAGCGTCCAATCTCAGCGAATATCTCGGACTCCGCACGCCAGCGGTAGATCGGTAATCCGAAGGTAGACTCCGTAACGAAAACATGGCACCGAACTTCTTCAAATGGCGTACATGTCGGATCGGGATCGAGCTTATAGTCGCCCGAGACAACCCAGACCTCGCCCTGATGCTCGAGACGAATCTGGGCCGAGCCCAAAATGTGACCGGCAGGATGAAATGAAACGTGGACCCCGTTGGTGGAGATCATCTCGCCGTACCGTAGACTCTCGACAGAGCCCGAGTCGCCGATGCGCGCCCGCAGCGCGCCTACGCCGTCGGTAACACTCAGGTAATTGGCCGAACCAGCACAGACATGATCCGAATGTGCGTGTGTAATCAGGGCGCGCTCTACAGGGCACCACGGATCGATGTGGAATGCTCCGGCTTCGCAATACAGTCCCTTCGGGCTGACCGTGAGGAGCGAGCTCACCCTTCTCGAATACCTGCCCTCTCAGTATACGGCCCCGACCTTGGTATTGTTTGTCACTCTCGCCGTGCTGCCATCCGAGACCCTCGGTTACTCTGAGATGGATGGCGTACAAACCAATCGAGTCCTACGGCGTGATTGGCGACATGCACTCGGTGGCGCTGGTATCGACGGACGGATCAATCGACTGGTGCTGCCTGCCGAACTTCGACTCGCCCAGTGTTTTTGCCGCCATTCTGGACGACAAAAAAGGCGGATACTTCCAGATCCGCTCGTGCGCAGAGAGCCGGAACAAGCAGATGTATTTTCCGGAAACGAATGTGCTGATGACCCGGTTCTTGAGCCGTGAAGGCGTAGGGGAAGTGGTAGATCTGATGCCCATCCAGAGCCACCAGGAATCGCCGGAACGCCATGATATTTTACGCATAGTCCGCAGCGTCCGGGGTTCGGTCCGGTTTCGAATGGATTGTCTGC
>Ga0070741_10000277_pt1 | contig 195596 bp, 187 predicted proteins | sample Coa_R1_4_FD_66440 | JGI IMG/M metagenome (GOLD analysis project Ga0070741, IMG submission 66440) | Surface soil microbial communities from Centralia Pennsylvania, which are recovering from an underground coalmine fire - Coalmine... | ecosystem: Environmental > Terrestrial > Soil >... | reverse complement strand
CCTCGCTCTTGGCGATCCTTCAGGCCGTGAGCGGCACATCATGAGTAAACCTAATTCAAAGTGCCAGCAGAAATGGCTTAATTGGCAAGTGGTCTGAAGAATTATAATGAGGTTTTCTCATGATCTGCTGAGAAAAGATGCTTTGCGGCTTATGTCCCACATGTCCATAGTCCCGATCACTTGTGAAACAGCCGGGCTCTCCACGCAGCCGCCCGGTCCTTGAAGACGCGGTTGTCTCAAGCGCTGCTCCAACCCCCAGCGGGGGAGGAGCGTCATGAGCCAACAGAGCGTCGCAGCGTCCGCCTCGACCATCCCGTCAACCAACACGCCGGCCGCCGCACGTCCCGTCGCCGCGCGGACCAAGCTGCTGCTGGAAGGGCCGATCCTGCCGACGCTGTTGCGTCTGGCGGCGCCGAACATCCTCAACCTGATCGCCTTCGTCGCCGTCATCACCTTCGACGGCTTCTTCCTCGGTCGTATCGGGACGGATGCGCTGGCCGGCGCCTCGCTCGCATTTCCTTGGATCATGCTGGTGCTGCAGACCACCAACAGCGGCATGGGCGCTGGCGTCTCATCCGCGATTGCCCGCGCGCTCGGTGCGGCCAATCGCGAGCGTGCCGACGCGCTCACCTTCCACGCCTTCCTGCTGGCGCTCGCGCTCGCCGCGATGTTCTCGACGGTGATGCTCTCCGCTGCGCCGCATCTGTTTTTCTGGATGGGCGGCCGCGACAAGATGCTCGTCGACGCGCTCGCCTATGCGGATGCCGCTTTCGGCGGCGCCGTCTGCATCACGGTGATGAACCTGCTGGGCAATACGGTGCGCGGCACCGGCAATATGAGCCTGCCCGCGGGCATGCTGGTCGGCTGCGTGATCGCGCATATCGCGCTCGCGCCAATTCTTATGTTCGGGCTTGGGCCGTTTCCGGCGCTGGGTCCGGCAGGCGCCGGCTGGGCGCTGGTGATCCCCTTCGGCGGCGGCAGTCTCATCATGATCGGCTACCTGCGCTCGTCGTCTTCGATCGTTCGTCTGAAATTCCAGGGACAGGTGCCGCGCGGGGCGCTGTTCGCCGACATTCTCAAGGTCGGCGTGCCTGGCCTGCTCAACACCGCGGTGACCAACCTGTCCGTCGTCGTGCTCACCGGCATTGCCGGTCAGTTCGGACGCGACGCCGCGCTCGGCTACGCCATGGGCGCGCGGCTCGAATACATCATGCAGCCGATCGCGTTCGGCTTCGGCACCGCGATCGTCGCCATGGTGGGGACGAATTGGGGCGCGAAGAACTATGACCGCGCGCGCAGGATCGCCTGGACCGGCGCCACAACGATCGCGCTGCTCTGCGGCACCCTCGGCCTGATCGTCGCCGTGGCGCCCGGGTTATGGCTCGGCTTGTTCAGCGCCGACGCGGAAGTCACACGCCTCGGCGCGCTGTATTTGCACATCGTCGGCCCAGTCTATGTCTGCTTCGGTCTCGGCCTTGCGCTGTTCTTCGTCTGCCAGGGCTATGGCCGCGGCTTCAATGCCATGCTCGCCAACGTCGCGCGCCTGCTGGTGAGCGCGGGAGCGGGCCTCGTCGCCATCTACGGTTTCGGCTTCGGCACGGCCGGTCTGTTCGCCGCCATCGCCGCCGGCTTCTGCGTCTATGCCGCGCTCACCGCACTCGCGGTGATGCGAGCGGCAACGGCCCGGTGACGTGCCATGCATCGCTCCATGGTCGCTTTCGTTGTCGTCTCGTTTGCATCCGGCGGTGCCGCATTCGCTACCGCTCAGCCGCTTTGCCATCCGGCTCTGACGATCGGCGACGTTCATTTCTCGGAGATGACGCCGCCGACCCTCGAGCGAACGTGGACGGCCACCGTGTCGGTCGACACCTCCGGATGTCAGCCAAACGTCAGTGGCAGCTTCGACATCGCGTTCACGCGGTTGAGTGAGACTGCGCCCGATCTGCCGTTTCGCCAGCGCTATGCCTGGCGTTCGCCGTCGGTCGCGATCGCCGCAACGTTTGCCGCGGACGAAGCCGTGCAGCAGTTTGCGATCGACAACGTCACCGCCTGCGCGTGCCCGAAATGATCGTCACTTCACCTCGACCAACCCGATCTGGTTGACCAAACTGTTCGCGGTCACCGGATTGCCGTCGGGCGTCACGTCCATGTTGCGCACGATGTCGCCGCCGCCGGGGATCGCCCAGCTCTGGAAGGCTTCCGTCTTCGGGTCGAAGCGCACGATGGTGTTCGGCTTGGCGTTCGACTCGTTGTACCAGAGCGCACCCTTGGTGAGGACGATGCCGTAGGGCTGCGACTGCGGCCCGCTCGGCGATGGCCATTCCTTCACCGCGCCGGTTTTCATGTCGAGGCGGCCGAGCATGCCGCGGGCGAAATCCGTGTACCAGACGATGTCGTTGCCCTGCAGCGCCAGCCGCCGCGGCCGCGCCGCCGCGTTGGGCAGCGGATATTCCTTGATCGCCAGCGTCTGCGGATCGATGCGCCCGACCTTGTTCGATCCGAACTCGACGAAGATCGGAACGCCTTCGCCGTTGATCACGATGCCGTAGGGCCGCGAGTTCGGCGTCGGCGATGTGATGAGCTTGATCGCGCCGCTCTTCGGATCGAGCCGGCCGAGGAAGTTGCCTTGCTGCACCGTGAACCAGACGATCCCCTTCTGGTCGATATTGATAGTGTGCGGATCCTTCGCCTTCGGATCGGGCAGCGGATATTCGGTGGTGATGCCGGTCTTCGGATCGAGCTTGCCGATCAGTCCGAGGAAGTTGCCGGTGAACCAGATATTGCCGTCCTTGTCCTCGGCGAGCCCATGCGGTGCCGTCTGCGGTGTCTTCAGCGTGTATTCGCGGATTGCTCCGGTCTTCGGATCGAGCCGGCCGAGCTTGTTGGCGAGCTGACCGCTCCACCAGATGGCGCCGTCGCGCGTCGCGTGCGGATCATGCGGGCGGGAGCCGAGCGTCGGCACGTCCCACATCTTGATGTTCACCTTCACCGGGCCGTCGATGATCTTCGCCGCCGGCCGCTGCCGCTCGGGGAAGCTCTTGATCAGGTATTCGAGCAGCGGACCCCATTCGGCGCCGCTGACCGGCGCGCCCATGTTCTGCATCATGCGCGACACCATCAGCCAGCCGTCCGGCGTGTAGCCGATGCGCACGCGATTGAGGTCGTGGCAGATGCCGCAGCGCTCGGTGAAGACCTGCTTCATCGGCCCGTCTGGGAAGTCCTGCGCGGGCGTTTGCGCCTGCGCGGGTAGCGCGACGGCGATCAGCGTGGCGGCGGCGAGAGCAGCTGCAAGCGAGCGGTTGGACATGAGGCCTCCCGTATGTGCCTTGCTGACATTTATAGGTTCGTGCGGCTTGCCGCGACAATACGGGCGTTGAGCGCATTGCACGTCATTTCATGACGCGAAAGCTGCCTACGGCAAAGCCTCGACCGTGAACGGCCCGATGGCGATCACGCGGCAGTCGCGGTCGCGGCGGCGGCGATCGGCCACCGCACCTTCGATCGCGTCGTCCTCGTCGCTGGCTTTGAGCTTGACGCCCGGTACGCCGGCAGCGCCCACGGCGACCGCATTCCAGGCATTCGGCGCGTTGGCGAGCCTGCGCGCGACGTCCTCGCGCATGTCCGCGTTGATGGCGGTATCGCTCGCGGCGTGAAACAGGCCGGTCGGCTTCATGCTCGAAGGGATCGGCACCACGAACACATCGTCCACCGCGACGATCATGCAGGCGAGCCCGCTCTTGAGGCCGCAACGTTCCAGCGCGCGGCGCACGGCTTCGTCCACCGAGCGCTGCGAATAGTAGTAGAACTCCTGTCCGCGCGGCGACAGCGCCAGCGCTTTTGCATTGGGCCTCGGCTCATAGACCTTGGCGAGTTGCGTCTGCGTTGCCGGGCGCACCAGCGGCACGTTTTCGCTGGAGTAGGGCGTCTCGATCTCGGCGTTACGGATCAGCCAGGGCGGCGGCGGCAAGGTCGGCAGCGCGCCCGCGAACACCACATTGTCGTTTGTCGCATAGAGTGAGCAATGCAGGTCGGCCGCGCTCTGCAACGTCCGCTCGCAATTCGCCAGCGCCGCGGCTTTCGCCGTGTCCGCATCCGGCTGGCCCGTGGCCATGCCGATGCCCATGAGCCCGATTGCCAGCGCTTTCTCGCCCGGCGCGTTGAGATAGGCGCTGCGGATGCTGGCGCGGTCGGGATCGCCGATGAACGGCACGGTTTCCGGGATGAGCGCCACCGCTTTCGCCGCCGGCGGCGCGGCAGCGATCGCTGCGGCCTTGTCCGGCGCTGCGGCGGTAACAGCAGCAGCGGGCTTGTCCCCCGCCGCGGTCGCGGCGGCTGCGGGCTTGTCCGATGCCGCGACAGCGGCGGGGGCGGGTTTCTCCGGCGCCGCGACAACAGCGGGCGCGCTTTTCTCCGCGGCGCGCGGCAGCAGGAAAAATCCGGCCACGGCGGCGAGCGCGAGTGCGGCGCCGCCGGCAATCGCCGCCGGCCACAGCCACGCGGGGCGCGTCGTGGCTTCCTTCGACTTCGGTTTCACGGCCGCCGTCGCCGCCGCGCGTGCGTCGTCGCCGCCGATGGTCACAGAGAACACATGCACCGGCGTCGGGATGTTCTTGACCTGCTTCTCGCCATCATCGTTGAAGTGGACGGATAGCTTGTTGCCCACCTGCTCGTAGACGGCGCGCGAGACGCAGACGCCGCCCGCGACCGCGAGGCCTTCGAGCCGCGCGGCGATGTTCACCGCGTCACCAAGCAGATCGCCGTCGCGCTCCACGATGTCGCCGACGGTGATGCCGATGCGGAAATTCATCTGCCGGCTCGGCGGATAAGCGAGATTGCGCGTGCGCAGGCTTTCCTGCACGTCGATGGCGCAGCGCACGGCTTCCACGGAGCTCGAGAACTCGGCAAGGATCGCGTCGCCCGCGGTGTTGAACACGCGTCCGGAGGCACGCGCGATGAAGTCATCGAACACCGCGCGATAGGACTCCAGCCGGCGCAGCGTCTCTTCCTCGTCCTCGGCGACGAGACGGCTGTAGCCCGCGACATCGGCTGCCATGATCGCGGCGATCTTGCGTTTCATATGACCCCCGAGGTCAGCCATCAGCGCGCATCCGGTTTCCGCCGGCGCGATCTTAACGCAGGTGCCTCGCGCCGATCCATGCTGGAAAACCGGCCTGGCCGCTGTGCGAAAAGTCACTGCGGCGGTGATGGAAATCCGTGCGGCAGACGGTGCGAGGGATGTCAACTGCGCCGGCGTCGATTCACGCGCCGTCTCAACTCGTAGCGGTCAGTTGATCAATGCCGATTGCTTGGTCCGGTCAGCTTCACTAATCGGTTTACGGTTCGGGTGCGTATATGGCGCGTAGATCGAATCGCGACGGCGCGGGCTTGTCGAGGTTGAGGCTTTCCTCGACATGCATGAGATGCTTGCGCATGAAGGTGACGGCGGGGGTCACCGCATGTGCTTCCAGATGCTTGATGAACTGGCCGTGGTCATCGTGCCAGCAGCTCATCGTGTTCTGGTTCTCGTAGAGACTGACGACGAGCGATGTCCGTGCAACGAGTTGGCGGACAAGCCGCGCCAATAGCGGGTTGCCTGAAAGCTCGCCCAAGAGAATGTGGAAGCCGCCCGAGGTGCGGATCGCGTCGCGCAGGCGATTGGCGCGGCGGTGCGCTGCCTCCTCCTCGACATTGCGCCGCAGCGCGGCGAGCTGCTCGCGGTTGATTTTCGTGGCGACGATCCGCGTGATCTCGCTCTCGATGGCGCGGCGTACCTCGAAGATGGCGCGCGCGGTGCTCACGTCGGGTGCGGCGACAAAGGCGCCGCGGTTGGGAAACAGGTCGACCAGCTCGTCATGATTGAGTCGCGCGAGCACGTGCCCGATCTGCCGGCGCCCGGTGTCGAAAATCTCGCACAGCGTCAGCTCGTTGAGCTTGGTTCCGGGCGGCAACCGCTGGTCGACGATCGAATCGAGGATGTGGTTGTAGACGTCGTCGGGGCCGCCGACCTTTGGCCGGTTGCGGGAATTGCTGAGGCCGACAAGCTTGCCAGAGCGCGTTTTGTTGAGCATCATGCCTCCAGATTGTGCGACGGATTGCGCGCAATCAATGCCAAAGATTGAGCAATAAGCGGATTTTTTCGTCAGGAGGCTGGCACGAGGCTTGCGTAAAGAAACCGGTGACGACGAGGGAGGGTTGTTATGCCAGGTTTTGCAGGTTTGGGACGGTTGGCTCGGTGGACGATCGCGGCGCTGTCCGCAGTGGGATTGCTGTTCGGCGCTTCGACGCCGGGTCACGCACAGGAACTGAAAGTCTCGCTCAACGCGCCCTATGACGGCTCGAACGCGGCGTTCTTTCTCGCCGACGACAGGGGCTATTACGCTGCCGAGGGTCTCAAGGTCAGCTTCGATCCGTCAGGCGGCTCCGGCGAGGCGGTCACCCGCATCGGCAGCGGTGCTTACGATTTCGGCTTTGGCGACATCAACGTGCTGATGGAGTTCAACGCCAAGAACCCCGACAACGCCGGCAAGGCGGTTTACATGCTGTATTACCGCTCGCCACTGTCGATCGGCAGCTTTGCCAAGGCCAAGATCAACAAGCCCAGCGATCTTGATGGCCGCCAGCTCGGCGGTGCGCTGAGTGACGGCGCCTATAAGCTGTTCCCGGCCTACGCCAAGCTCGCCGGCGTCAAGGCCGACAGCGTCAAGTGGCAATACGGCGACCTGCGCCTGCGCGAAGCGCTGCTGCTCAAAGGCGATGTCGACGCCATTCTCGGCTTCGACTCCACGATGTACTTCAATCTCGTGCGCCAGGGCATCGCGCCCGCCGACATCAAGTTTCTCTATTTCTCCGACGTCGGCCTGAATATCTACGGCAACGCCATCATGGCGTCGAAGAAGACCCTCAGCGCCAATCCAAAAGCCGTCCGCGGCTTCGTTGCGGCGACGGCGAAAGGCTGGCACGAGGCCATTGCGCATCCAGCCGAGGCGATCGCGGCATTGAAGAAGCGCTCGCCGCTGATCGACGAGAAGCTCGAGCTCGCCAAGCTGCAATGGCTGATCAAGAACCAGCTGGTCACCGCCGAATCCAAGGCTGACGGTCTCGGCGGCGTTCGTGCGGATCGGATCACGAGCTCGTTCGAGACCGTGTCCAAGGCGTTCGGTCTGCCCAAGGTGGTGACGCCGGTCGAAGTCTTCACGGCCGAATATCTGCCGGACGCTGCGATCCGCAAGCTGCCCTGATCGATGCCGCCGTTCGTCGACGTCTCCGATGTGACCTTGACCTACGGCGGCACCGCCTCCGGGACGCTGGCGCTCGAGCACACGACGCTGCAGATCGAGAAGGGCGAGTTCGTTGCCGTGGTCGGGCCCTCCGGCTGCGGTAAGTCGACCCTGCTCAAGCTCGTGTCCGGCCTGCATCTGCCAAGCCGCGGAGGGGTGCTCGTCGCCGGACAGGAAGTATCCGCGCCGCTGAGCATCGTCGGCATGGCGTTCCAGAATCCGATCATGCTGCCATGGCGGACCACGCTCGATAACGTGCTGTTGCCGCTCGAGATCGTGGAGCCGCATGCCAGCCAATTCCGCGCGCGACGGGCGGAATACGAAACGAAGGCCAGGGAGCTTCTGGGCATTGTCGGGCTCGACGGTTTTGCCGATCACTATCCCTGGCAGCTCTCGGGCGGCATGCAGCAGCGGGCCTCCCTTTGTCGCTCGCTGATCCACGAGCCGGAATTGCTGCTGCTCGACGAGCCGTTCGGCGCGCTCGACGCATTTACCCGCGAGGAATTGTGGGTAGTGCTGCAGCGCCTATGGGAGCGGCACAAGTTCACGGTGATCCTGGTTACGCATGACCTGACCGAGTCTGTATTTCTGGCCGACACGGTGTACGTCTCGTCCAAGCGTCCCGGACGCATTGTCGCCAGTCAGAAAGTGAACCTGCCCAGGCCGCGAGACATCTACGCGGCCGAGTTTGTCTCTCTGGTGCGCGCGCTCAAGAGCGACATCGTCGAGGTACGCGCGGCATGAGCAGACAGCCGGAAAACGGGATGAGCGAGCGGCTGGAAACCGCGATGCCCTGGCTATTCCTGCTCGGATCGGTCGTGGTCTGGGAATTGGCTTGCATCGTTTTGCGGATTCCGCCCTTCGTGCTGCCGCGGCCGTCGCTTGTGGTGATCGCGCTCTACGAGCGCTTCGGCCCCATCATCGACAACTCGTGGATGACGCTGCTGCGCACTCTCCTCGGCTTCGCCATCGCCGTCGTGCTCGGCGCGCTGCTTGGCGTCGCGATCGGGTCGTGGCGTATTGTCTATCGCGGCCTCTACCCGGTCCTGATCGGCTTCAACAGCATTCCCAAGGTTGCCGTCGTCCCGGTTTTCGTCATCTGGTTCGGCATCGGGACCATTCCGGCGGTGCTGACCGCGTTCCTGGTCTCATTCTTCCCGATCGCGGTGAATGTGGCGACCGGGCTTGCGACCATCGAGCCGGAGCTGCTCGACGTCATGCGCTCGCTCGGCGCGAAGAAGCACAAGATCCTGATGAAGGTCGGCCTGCCGCGGGCGATGCCGTATTTCTTCGCGTCGCTGAAGGTCGCGATCACGCTCGCCTTTGTCGGCACGATCATCTCGGAGACAGTCGCCTCCAATAAGGGCATCGGCTACCTGATGATGGCGGCCACTTCGAACTTCGATACGCCGTTGGTCTTTGCCGGGCTCATCGTCATCGCCGTGATGGGCATCGCCATGTACGCGATTTTCGCGGCGATCGAGCACCGCATGACCTTCTGGGCGAAGCGCGGCGACGGGTTGATGGCATGAACACCTTCGATCTCATCATCCGCGGCGGCACCGTCGTCACCGCATCCGACCGCGCCCGCTGTGACGTCGGCGTGCGCGGCGGCAAGGTCGTCGCGCTGGGCGAGGACCTCCAGGGCGCGGCCAAGGTCATCGACGCGACGGACAGGCTCGTGCTTCCCGGCGGGATTGATGCGCATTGTCATCTTGATCAGCCGCGCGCGCAGGGGCTCGCCTCCGGCGGCGCGGTGATGGCCGATGATTTCGAATCCGGCAGCTGCTCGGCGGCGTGCGGCGGCACCACCACCATCATTCCGTTTGCCGTGCAGCACCGCGGTCAGTCGCTGCGTGCGGCCGTGGCCGACTATCACCGCCGCGCCGCCGGCAAGGCTTATATCGACTACGCCTTCCATCTCGTCGTCTCCGATCCGACCCCGGCTGTGCTTGGTCAGGAGCTGCCGGCGTTGGTCGAAGCCGGCTGCACGTCGCTCAAGGTCTATATGACCTACGAGGCGATGCGGCTGTCGGATACCCAGATCCTCGACGTGCTCGCACGAGCAAAAGAACTCGGGGCGCTGGTGATGATCCACGCCGAGAACTTCGAGTGCCTGACCTGGCTCACCGAGAAGCTCGAAGCGGCCGGCAAGATCGCGCCGAAATACCATGCCACGTCGCGGCCGATGATGGTGGAGCGCGAAGCCACGCACCGCGCCATCACGCTCGCCGAGATCGCGGGCGCCGCACTCTTGATCGTGCATGTATCCGGACATGAAGCCGCCGACGAAATTCGCCGCGCCAAGCAGAAGGGGCTCAACATCCATGCCGAGACCTGCCCGCAATATCTGTTGCTGACCGAGAAGGATCTCGATCTGCCGGGCTTTGAAGGTGCGAAGTGCATGTGCAGCCCCCCGCCGCGCGACAAGGAAAGCCAGGCCGTGCTCTGGCAGGGCTTGCGCGACGGGCTATTCGACATCCTGTCGTCGGATCACGCCCCTTATCGCTTCGATACCGACGGCAAGAAGCTGCACGGCCTCCACGCACCGTTCCGCAAGGTGGCGAATGGCATTCCGGGACTCGAGACCCGCGCGCCGCTCCTGTTCTCCGAAGGCGTGTCGGGTGGACGCATCAGCGTGGAGAAATTCGTGGCGCTGAATTCCACCAATGCCGCCCGCATCTACGGACTCTATCCGCGCAAGGGCACGATCTGCGTCGGCGCTGATGCGGACATTGCGATCTGGGATCCGCAGAAGACGGTCACCATTCGCAATACCGATCTGCATCACAATGTCGATTATACGCCCTTCGAGGGCATGACAGTGAAAGGCTGGCCGGTACTGGTGCTGTCGCGCGGCGAGATGGTTTGCGAGAACAACACTATCGTGCATGGCGCCAAGGGGCGCGGGCAATTCCTGGAATGCGGGACGCCCGGGCCGGTGGCCAACGGTCATGCCGCGGCGAAGGAGCCGTCATGGATCTCGGCATAAAGGGGAGGCGCGCGCTCGTTCTCGGCGGCAATCGTGGCATCGGCTTCGGCATTGCGCAGGCCTTGACACAGGAGGGCGTCGATGTCGCCATTGCCGCGCGCAACGAGCAGCGCCTCGCCGAGGCGGCCAAGGCACTGCGCGCGTCCGGTGCACGGGTCGAGCCGGCGCAAATCGATCTCGAGCACGTCGACACGCTCCCGGCTTTCGCGGAAGACCTCAAGGCGCGGTTCGGTGCGATCGACATCCTCGTCAACAACACCGGCGGCCCGGCCTATGGCGGCGCAACCGGCCGTCCGACCAAGGAGTGGAGCGCGCGTTTCCAGGACATGGTGCTGAGCGTCATCACGTTGACCGATTGCCTGCTGCCGGCGATGCGACAGCACAAATGGGGGCGCATCATTACCGTGGTATCGAGCGGCGTCATTCAGCCGATCCCGATCCTCGGCATCTCGAATACGTTGCGTGCCTCCCTCGTCGCCTGGTCGAAGACGTTGTCTGCGGAAGTGGCCGCCGATGGGGTGACGGCCAACATTCTGGTTCCCGGCCGCATCGATACCGAGCGCGTCCGCTTGACCGATGAGGCGACGGCCAAGCAGCAGAAGATCCCTGTCGACGAGGTGAAGAAGCGTTCGACCGCGACCATTCCGATGGGCCGCTATGGCCGTCTCGAGGAAATCGGCGCCGCGGTCGCGTTCATGGCCAGTGCACCGGCGAGCTATATGACCGGCGCCATGGTTCGTGTCGACGGAGGCATCGTGCGGTCGTGGTGAGCGCACAAACGATGACGACTCCGGCCGAGCTGCGCGGCGCCATTCGTGCCGGTGCGTTTTCCGGTCTGACGGCGGGACTGGCGCCAGGCTTCGTGCAGGTCAATCTCGTCGTGCTCCCCGCCAGCGAGGCGACGGACTTCGTGGCCTTTTGCCGGGCGAACGAGACCGCATGTCCCGTTCTCGCCGTGAGCCAGCCGGGCGAGCCCTACTGGCCGGAGCTTGCGGACGATCTCGACCTGCGCAGCGATTGCCCGGCTTATTGGATCCATCGCAACGGGCGTCATGCCGAGACAGTTGGCGATATTCGTCCTTACTGGCGCAAAGACCTGGTCGGCGTGGCAATCGGCTGCTGGTTCTCCATGGAGGAGGCGCTGCTGCGCGCGGGCGTCCGGCTGCGGCATCTGGAGCTTGGGATCCAGGGACCGCTGCTGCGCACCAATCGGCCAACCGTGCCGGTCGGCGCATTCCGTGGACCTCTCGTTGTCTCCATGCGGCCGTTTGCGTCGGAGCAGGTGGCGACGGTGAAGGCGGTGACCGCGCGCTTCCCCCGGCTGCACGGCGCGCCGATCCATGAGGGCGATCCTGCTGCGCTCGGCATTTCCAGTTTCGACCATCCGGACTTCGGCGAGCCGATGCAGCCGCTGCCCGGCGAGATTCCGCTTTATTGGGGCTGCGGGCTCACGGCATTATCGGCCCTGGAACACGCCGGGCTGCCGTTCTTCATCACGCACGCCGCGGGTGCCATGCTGGTGACCGACATGCGCAACTCCGAGCTCGAGCAGGCCGCACAATGAGCACGACCCGCAACTCATTGCGCCTGACGCTGGAAGGTGCGCAGACCCTGATCGACGCCGCCGTTGCCGCCGCCAAACAGATGCAAGTGCCGCAATGCATCGCGGTGGTGGATGACGCGTGCAATCTGCTCGCCTTCGCGCGCATGGACGGTTCGCGCGTGCTCAGCGTCCTCTCCGCGCAGCGCAAGGCGAAGACCGCGGCGACCACCGGGAAGCCCACGGGCGAGCTTCCCGCCGATGTTGAGATCAAGCTCGCGGTCGCGACCGATGGCGAGATGGTTAATCTCAAGGGCGGTTTGCCGGTGATCGTCGATGGGCAGGTGATCGGCGGCATCGGCATTGGCTCCGGCACCGGTGACCAGGACCGCGAGATCGCCAACGCCGCCCTGATGGCGCTGCCGGGCGCAAAGATTTTTGCGTTCGGCTAAGTGCAAACGAACGACTGCCGAATAAGATCACCAGGCCATGCCGAAGAGCTCATTTGCCGATTATCCTCGCGACCTGATCGGCTACGGCCGCACACCACCCGATCCGCGCTGGCCCGGCAATGCCCGGGTCGCAGTGCAGTTCGTCGTCAATTACGAGGAGGGCGGCGAGAACAATATCCTGCACGGTGACCCGGCCTCCGAAGCCTTCCTGTCGGATGTGCTCGGTGCTGAGCCCTGGGTCGGCGAGCGGCATATGAACCTCGAGTCGATGTTCGAATACGGCTCGCGCGCCGGCTTCTGGCGGCTGTGGCGCATGTTCACTGCGCGCAAAATGCCGGTGACGGTGTTCGGCGTCGCGGGCGCACTGGCACGTCATGCCGACGCGGTCGCTGCCATGAAGGAGGCGCAGTGGGAGATCGCCAGCCACGGGCTCAAATGGATCGAGTACCGCCACATGTCGGAGGCGGAAGAGCGCACGCACATGCAGCAGGCTATCCGCATCCACACGCAAGTAACCGGTGAACGTCCACTCGGCTGGTACACCGGCCGCAGCTCGGTGAACTCGCTGAAGCTGGTGCTGGAGGAAGGCGGTTTCCTCTACTCATCGGACAGCTATGCCGACGATCTGCCCTATTGGGTCAACGGCCCCAAAGGTCCCCATCTCCTCATTCCCTATACCCTCGATGCCAACGACATGCGCTTCGTCAATGCGCAGGGTTTCGGTGGTGGCGAGGAGTTCTTCGCCTACCTGCGCGATGCTTTCGACGTGCTTTATGCCGAGGGCGAATGCGCGCCAAAGATGATGTCGGTCGGTTTGCACTGCCGCCTCGTCGGGCGGCCGGGCCGTGCCGCGGCGCTGGCGCGCTTCCTCGACCATATCGAGAAACGCGAGAAGATCTGGGTGGCGACGCGGCTCGACATCGCGCGGCACTGGCACAAGGAGCATCGCGCGCTCGCTGCCGATGCGCCGGTCGTGAGCTAAGAGGGCGCTGATGAACACACTTGAGAAGCTCCGCATCACGGCCGGCCCCTTTACCTTCGATGCGCGCTTCGAAAGCACGGCTGCGCCACGGACGGTCGCTGTCTTCCGCAAGCTCCTGCCCTATACTGAGCGCGTCATTCATGTGCGCTGGAGCGGCGAGGGCGTGTGGGTGCCGCTCGGCAATCTCGATCTCGGTCTTTCCTACGAGAACCACACTAGTTATCCCGCGCCGGGTCAGATCATCCTCTATCCGGGTGGTATCAGTGAAACCGAAATCCTGATTGCCTATGGCGGCGTGCACTTCGCCAGCAAGATGGGCCAGCTCGCCGGCAACCACTTCATCACGATCGTTTCCGATCTCGACAAGCTGTACGAGCTCGGCCGCCTCGTGCTCTACGAAGGGGCCAAGCCGATCAGGATCGAAGCAGCATAACGAAGATGACGGTCAGGGATGGAACGTTTGGTTCGCGCATCCTCGAGCTGGCCGACGCGCTGGCCAGGCATTCGGAATCGTCCGCTGAGCTGACTTGCACCTATCTCACGCCGGCGCACCGTGCCGCTGCCGCCGACCTGAAGGCGTGGATGGCCGCCGCCGGGATGGAAACGCAGATCGACGCCGTCGGCAATGTCGTCGGCCGCATTGCCGCGGACAACCCCGGCGCCAAGACGCTGATCGTCGGCTCGCACTACGACACCGTGCGCAACGCGGGAAAATATGACGGCCGGCTCGGCATCCTGCTGGCACTCACCGTGGTCGAGCATCTCCAGCAAAACGGGCGCAAGCTGCCGTTCCATCTCGAGCTCATCGCCTTTTCCGAGGAAGAAGGCGTGCGCTTCGATGCGGCCTATATCGGCTCGAGCGCCGTCGCTGGACGTTTCGAGCCGGACTATCTACAGCGGCGCGACGCCGACGGAATCTCGATGCGGGAGACGATGCAGCTCGCAGGCCTCGATCCCGACGCGATTCCCAAGCTCGGGCGGAGGCGTGACGACTTGCTTGTCTATCTCGAAGTGCATATCGAACAGGGACCCGCGCTACTCGCTGCCAACCACCCAGTCGGGGTGGTCACCGCGATCGCCGGGAACGTGCGCTGGCTGTTGATCATCGATGGCGTCGCCGGACACTCGGGCACGGTACCGATGGCGCTTCGCCATGACGCTGCGGCCGCCGCCGCCGAGATCATGCTGTTCGTCGAACGACATTGTGCGTCGAGGCCTGGGACGCTCGGGACCGTCGGGCAGCTCGCGGTGCCGAACGGGGCAATCAATGTCATTCCCGGACGCTGCACACTGTCGATCGACCTGCGTGCCCGCGACAACAAGCTGCTCGAACGGCTCGCCGCCGAAACCTCCGCGGAGATCGAACGTATCGCCAAAAGCCGCGGCGTGCGCATCGAGGTGAAAGAAGTGATGCGCATGCCGGCGGTGGTCTGCGCGGAGCGTCTGCAGACGCTCCTCGCCGACGCCATCGCGCGGCTCGGCCTACCTGCGCATGCGCTGATGAGCGGCGCCGGGCACGACGCCGTGATGTTCGACGGCATCACCGACGTCGGGATGCTGTTCGTGCGCTGCGGCAACGGCGGCGTCAGCCACTCGCCGCTGGAAACCGTCACCGCGGAAGATGCGGATGTCGCCGCGCGCGTACTGCTCGAGGCGATGCAGAACCTGCGGTGATGGCCGTCGAGGCTGTGCGAACGCGCGACCCCTGGACAGATCGCGGAATCGCGCGGCATGCTGCTGGCTCTCGCAGTCGAGACTGAAACCTTGCCCAACTCCTTCGTCAGCCGCGTTCGCCGCTCCTTGAATGACCTGCCGGTGACCGAGCGGCGCCTCGCGGAATTCAGCCTGGATTTCCCCGGCGAGCTCGCGAGCTATACGGCATCAGAGCTCGCCAAGCTCGCCAATGTTTCGAACGCGACGGTTAGCCGCTTCATCAAGCGGATCGGCTACAAGAGCTACGAGGATGCACGCCGCCAAGTGCGCGCCGAGAAGCGCAGCGGCTCGCCGCTACTGCTTTCGGTGCCGGGAGGGAGTGCGAAGCCGAACTTGCTCGTCGCGCACCTGCAGCACGGTCACAGCAATCTGACCGCGACCTTCAACCGCCTGTCCGAGCCGCAGGTGAACGAGATGGCGCGGGCCATTGTGCGGGCGCAAAAAGTCTGGGTATTCGGCTATCGCAGCAGTCAGTCCTTTGCCTCCTATTTTCGCTGGCAGATCGTGCAGTTCATCGAGCGCGTGCATCTCGTTCCGGGTCCTGGCGAAACGCTGGCCGAGCATCTGGTCGGTATTACCGACAAGGACGTGGTCGTCATCTTCGCCTTGCGCCGTCGGGTGGCGCAGATCGCGCGTATCGCTGCTTTCGCCGCGGCCGCCGGCGCCAGGATCCTCTTCGTCACGGACCATCATTTTTCTGACGGCCTCAAGGCAGACTGGCTGATCCGCTGCGATTGCTACGCGCCGGGTCCGCTGGATAACCACGTGGCGGTGATGGCGCTCTGCGATCTGCTCATTACCAAGGTCTGCGAGGCGGCCGGTGTAAGCGGCCGCAAGCGCCTGAGCGCCGTCGAGGTGGCCCACGACACGTTGCAGGACCTGTAACGTCAATGGTTTAGGTCGGCGAGGTCATGCACTCTCAATTTTTGCACGAGACTTATGAAAATGCTTTTTCAAAGCTGAAAAGTATGAAAAGATGCGATCGCCGGACGAAATGGGGGATAACATGGCAGGTATCCAGGTTACGGCGTCGACGGCGGATTCACCGCAGTTGCGCGAGCTCGAAGGCGCGCTCACCAAGATCGGGGTGACGCCCGCGCACATCTCGATCGCGCTGCTCATTCTCGTCGGCGCGCTGTTCGACAGCTTCGAGCAGAACACCATCGGTGTCGCTGCGCCTTTGCTGCGGACGCAATGGAACCTGAACAACACTGACATCGGCCTCCTCAACACCATCACCTTCGGCTCCGGCGCCATCGGACGCCTGCTCACCGGCTATATCGCCGACCGCTACGGACGCCGGGTGATGCTCGGCATCGATCTGCTGCTGTTCACGCTCGGCTCGGCGCTGTGCGCCTTTGCCCCGAGCTTCGGCATCCTTTGTCTCGCGCGGGCAATCGTCGGCTTCGGGCTCGGCGGCGAAGTCTCGATCGCGGTGACCATGCTGGCGGAGTTCTGCTCGCCGAAATTCCGCGGTACCGCCGTCGGATTGGTCAATGTCGGCGCCGGCGGCCTCGGCAATTTCCTCGCGCCCGCATTCGGGCTCATGATCTTCACGCTGTTCCCCGGGCCGGAGGGCTGGCGTTGGCTGTTCGGCAGCCTGGCGATACCGGCGCTGCTCATCGTCATCTATCGCCGCTATATCCCGGAGACGCCGCGCTTCCTGCTCTCGCGCAACCGCACCGCGGACGTCAACAAGGTGCTGACGCTGCTCGCCTCGGGCCAGCTGCGCAATACCAATATCCCGGTGAAGCCCTTCGTCAGCGACGGCGGCGCGCCGCTGGTCGGCGGTAGCGGGATTTCCTGGACCGAGATTTTCCGTCCGCCTTACACATTGCGCACGATTCCGGTGGCCATCGCCATTCTCATGAGCTACGGCGCGCAGCTGTCGGTGCTGACGCTGCTGCCGTCGATGCTGGTGGCCAAGGGTTATTCGCTGTCATCGAGCCTGATCTTCACCATGATCATCCAGGGCGGCAGTTTCATCGGCACGGTGTTCGCATCGGCGCTCGGCTATTACCTGCCGCGCAAGCTCGTGCTCACCGGCGGAGCGATCACGGCAACCGCGGCGGCGCTCTGCTTCGGCTTCCTCGGCGCCAACATCTACCTGATCCTGCTGTTCGGCGCCGTGTTTCAGTTCTGCGTGCTGCTGCTCAACACCACGATCTGGATCTATGCGCCGGAGCTGTTTCCGACGCGCATCCGCGGTCTCGGCGTCGCCTTCATCCTGGCGAGCGGCACGGCCGCGGGATCGTTCATGCCGGTCGTCTCCGGGCGCGTGCTCGACGGTTACGGGCTCGTGGGTCTGTTCGCCATGATCGCGCTGATGTACGTGATCTTCGCCACCTGCGTTCAATTCGGACCGGAGACCTACGGCAAGTCGATGGAGAATGTGAACATCGACGCCGAGCCGGCGGCCGCGTGATATCGGGGTGACGTGAAGCGCGTTCTGCTCATCAATCCCAACAGCTCGGCCGAGACCACCGCGATGATGGTTGCCATCGCGCAGGACGCGATGGGCGGCGAGCTGGCGGTCGATGGCGCCACCGCCACGCGGGCGCCCTCGATGATCGTGCTCGCGCGCGAGCTCGCCGCAGCCGCTTCCGAAGTCGTCGAGATCGGCGTCGCCAAAGCGGCAGGTGCGGCCGGCATCATCGTCAGCGCGTTCGGCGATCCCGGGCTCGACGCATTGCGTCGTGAGATCGCAATCCCTGCGGTTGGTATCTGTGAAGGCTCGATGCTCGAAGCAGCCGCCGGCGGGCGCCGGTTCGGGGTCGCCACGGTGACGCCCGATCTGGCGGGGCCGATCGAAGGCCGGGTGCGCGCGCTCGGGCTTGCGCCGCTTTACACCGGCATCCGGTTGACACCCGGTGATCCGCGCGTATTGGCGAGCAACGCTGATCGTCTGGAAAAGGCGCTCGCCGCCGCCGTGGCAGACTGCATCCACCGCGACGGCGCACAGGCCGTCATCATCGGGGGCGGGCCCTTAGGGCAGGCAGCGATCGGCCTTGCCCGCTCCTTTCCTGAGCCGATCATCGCTCCGATCCCGGCCGCGGTGAGACTGCTGCGAGCGAGAATGCATTAGTGCAAAAATGCGAAGCCCTGGGATGGCTCCTGGGCCTTCGCATTGAGCTATGTTGTCACGGCCGCAAGTCGATGATCGCGCGCCCTACTGCACCTGGATGTTCGCCCGCTTCACCACATCGGCCCATTTGGCGATGTCGGCTTTGACCAGCGGCTCGATCTCGGCCAGCGGCGTCTGCATCGGCACGCCGGCGTCGCGCACGATCTGCGCTTTGACCGACGGCGTCGCCACCGCCTTGACGATCTCACGATGCAGCTTCTGCACGACGTCCGGCGGCGTTTGCTTCGGCGCCCACAAGCCGAACCAGACGTTGTTCTGGTAGCTTGCGCGGACCGTGCGTCCGTCTTTTTGGGAAGGATATCGGCCGGCCGGTGGCCCGTCCATGCACCGGGGCAGCGGTTGGCGTCACCCGCGCTGCAATCGCGCCAGCGCCCGCGTGAAGAAATCGGCGCTGCCGAAATTCCCCGACTTCAAGGCCAGCGCCAGGCGCCGCGGCCCGCGGGTGAACAGCACCGGCACGCCCGGATCGATCTCCGGCCCGATGGTCAGCTCGCGCAGATCGAGTGCCGAGGCGACCGCGCCGGAGGTTTCACCGCCGGCGACGACCAGGCGGGTGATGCCGTGTTCGACGAGCGTGCGCGCGATCGTCGCAAACAGTCCATCGAGCGTCGATGCGACGCGCGCGCGCCCATATCGCTGCTGCATCGCCGCGACATGCTCAGCCGTATCGGAGGAATAGACGAGCGGCTCGCGGCCGCTGTTCGAGAGGATGAAGTCGACCGCGTCCTGCGCCCGTGCATCGCCGCGCATCACGCGCTCGATGTCCAGGTTCAGAACTGGATGCGCCTTCGCGTGCACCGCGATCTGCTTGAGCGTTGTCCGCGAGCAGCTGCCGGCAAGGAGCGCCTCGGGACCCTCGACCCCGTTGAAGCTCGTCGCGCCGCCTCTGGCCGCTCCACTTTGGATGAAGTTTCGCGGCAGGCCGAGCGCGATGCCGGAGCCGCCGGTGATCAGCGTCGCGTCACGGCAAGCTTCACCGATCGTGATGAGATCGTCGTCGGCGATCGCATCGACGATCGCCAACGTCTCGCCGCGCCGCGCCGCCGTCTCGCACGCTTCGCGCAGCGCCTGCGCCCCGCGCGCGACCGTGGAGCGGCTGACGAGACCGACCGGCGTACGGCATTGCCTTGCCAGCCAGCGGCGGATATCGGAATCCGTCATCGGGGTGAGCGGATGCTTCTCCATTCCCGATTCGTTGAGCGGGCGGTCGTTGACGAAGAGGTGCCCCTGATAAACCGTCCGTCCGAGCGTCGGGAATGCCGGGCAGGCGACGACACCCATGGCCCCGAGCGCATCGGCCAGCGCTTCGCCGACAGGGCCGATATTGCCGGCGGGTGTCGAGTCGAAGGTCGAGCAGTATTTGAACACGAATTGCCGGCAGCCTTGCGCCTGCAGCCAGGCCAGCGCGCGCAACGACTGATCGACCGCCGCATCGAGGGGCACCGAGCGCGTCTTCAGCGCGACGACGCCCGCCTCGATCTCGGGTGCGGCGGCAAACGCGGGAACGCCGAGATATTGCGAGGTGCGCAGGCCGCCGTCGCCGCCGAGCCCCTTGGCCAGCGTGTTGGCAATGTCGCTGGCGCCGGTGAAGTCGTCGGCGATGACGCCGAGCAGCATGGCTGCGGCCTATGCGTTGGCGACGAGGCGGCGCAATTTGCGCACGGCGGCATCGGGGCTGGTCAGCACCGGCACGTCGATGACCTCGCGCACCGCGGCGGCCGCGCGTGCCGTGGAGAAATGCGCCAGCACGATCGCGTCGTAGCCCTTCAGGCTTGCGGCCTGCTTGGCGACCAGGGTGTTGTGCGTGGCCGCATCGCCGGCGCGCAGCGCCGTCATCGCCGGCTCGACGACAAAGCTGGTGAGCCGCGCTCGTGGGTCGAGCCGCGCGGCCTCCTCGGCGAACTCCGCTTCCATGCCCGCGCGCGCCGGCGCGAAGGTCGCGATCATCGCGTTGTTGCGGCCGGCCTTGATCGCTTCCTCGAACATCGCCTCGTTCGGCTTGAGCACCGGAACGTCGAGCGCCGCCGCGGCGCGCTCGATCGCGGCGCCGAAGGCGGAGCAGGTGAACAGGATGCCGTCGGCGCCGCTGCGCCGCGCATAATGCGCAAGGTCGGAGATCCGCTCGAACAGCTCCGGCGTCAGCTCCTCGGACAGGGCGCGGTCCGGCGACAGGCTGTCTTCCAGGATGTTGACCGGCTTCGCCTCCGGCCAGCCCGAGGACAACGCCGCCTCGATCGGCGCCATCGCGACCGGCGTCGCATGGATCAGGGCAATCCGGGGACCGGCAGGCATCGCTTGGCTTCGCTCCGCTTCAGACCGGCGCTGTCATACATTGCATTTCTAAGATATAAAAGCCAATCATCGGGAGCCGCGGTGCGGGTCTGGCAGCCGGATATTGCATCGAAGCAGCCCGATGTGCGATTCAGGGCTTCGCGCCCAAATGCCGAAAGGTGCCAGACGAATGCCGCGCACGTCGCTCGTCGCCGGGCTTGCCAATGAGATCCAGGAGATGATCCGCAGCGGCGGCATCGCCGTCGGCAGCCATTTGAGCGCGCAGAAGCTCGCCGATCAGTTCGACGTCTCCCGTTCGCCGGTGCGTCAGGCGATGGAGCTGCTCGCCAAAAAGGGCGTGCTCGAACTGCGCGAGAACCGCGGCTTCTTTGCGCGCACGCTGTCGGCGCGGGCGCGCAAGAACGGCGCGCCTGCGTCGGCGCCGCTGCTGCAGGAATCCAAGGCCTATCAGAAGCTCGCCGACGAATGGCTCGACGATCGCGTCCCCTCCGAGGTCACCGAGCAGTTCATCCGCCGCCGCTATCGCCTCACCAAGGCCGAGGTCACCGAGCTGTTCATGCGCGCGTCGCGCGAGGGCTGGGCCGAGCGCCGCCACGGCTATGGCTGGCGCCTGCTGCCGGTGGCCAAGACGCCGGAGTCCTTCGAGCAGATCTACCGCTTCCGCATGATCATCGAGCCCGCGGCGATGCTGGAGCCGACCTTTGCGCTCGATCCCAAGGTGCTCGCCGAGCAGCGCCGCATCCAGGAGGGCATGCTCAGCGACGACATCGGCCGCCTGCCGGCCGAACGGCTGCTGCACAACGGCTCGCTGTTCCACGAGGAGCTGATCAAGCTCTCCGGCAACCCGTTCTTCTACCGCGCGCTGGTGCAGATCAATCGCATGCGCCGGCTGCTGGAATATCGCGCCCGCGTCGACTTGAAGCGCCTGCAGGTGCAGTGCTCGCAGCATCTCGAAATCCTCGCTGCGCTGGAAAAAGGCGACGTCATGCAGGCCTCGTTCCTGATGCGCAACCATCTGAGCGGCGCGCTGGCCCGCAAATCCCCCGTGGTGCTCGATGCCCCGCGCAAGCGCGCCTGAGGCTATTGCTTTTTTACACATAAAAATGCAATAAGGCGCGAACCCGCCCTGTGCTGGGTGCCCTGGGAGTTTTCAATGCGGATTATCGTGTTGCCGGCCGACGGCATCGGTCCGGAGATCACCGCCGCCACCATGGCCGTGCTCGAGGCCGCCGACCGCGCGTTCAAGCTTGGCCTGACCTTCGACACCGACGACGTGGGCTTCCCCAGCCTGGAGAAATACGGAACCACGCTGCGCGACGAGACGCTGGAGAAGGCGCGCGGCTATGACGGCATCCTGCTCGGGCCGCAGTCGCACATGGATTATCCGCCGCGCGACAAGGGCGGGCCGAACGTCTCCGCCGGCTTTCGCGTCAAGCTCGACCTCTACGCCAACGTGCGGCCCGCCCGCACGCGGCCGTTCCTCAACCGCGGCGCCAAGACTATGGACCTGGTGATCATGCGCGAGGCGACCGAAGGCTTCTATCCCGACCGCAACATGTTCAAGGGCCTCGGCGAGTTCATGCCGACGCCGGACGTGGCGCTGTCGGTGCGCAAGCTCACCGCGCATGCCTGCGACCGCATCGCGCGCGCAGCCTTCGTGCTGGCGCGCAAGCGCCGCAAGAAGGTCAATGCCGTGCACAAGGCCAACAACTTCATCATCACCGACGGTTTCTTCCTCGAGCGTGTGCGCGGCGTCGCCAAGGACTTTCCCGACGTCGAGCTCACCGACACCATCGTTGACGCCATGGCCGCGCACCTCGTGCGGGATCCGTCGCGCTATGACGTGATCGTCTCGACCAATTTCTACTCCGACATCCTCTCCGATCTCGCCAGCGAGCTCTCCGGTAGTCTCGGTCTCGCCGGCTCGATCAATGCCAATGCCGAAACCGGCCTCGTCTGCGCGCAGGCGCAGCATGGCTCGGCGCCGGATATCCAGGGGCAGAACATCGCCAACCCGACCTCGCTGATCCTCTCAGCGGCGATGATGCTGAGCTGGCTCGGCGAGCAGCGGCAGGTCGTGGCTCTCGAGAAGGCTGGCGCCGAGATCGAACGCGCCGTCGACGAAGTGCTGGCCGATCCGAATTCGCGCACGCGCGATCTCGGCGGCACGCTGAACACCGACGCCTTCGGCGAGCGCGTCGCCAAGGCGGTCCGTCACTGAAGACGCCGCGCCCCTACTTGCCGAAGCGGCGCTCCAATTCCGCGACCTGCTCCGGCGTGAGGAAGCGCGTCTTGTGCCCCTTGAGCATCAAGAACAGCTTTGCCGTCTCCTCGAGCTCCTCCATCGCGCCGGACGCCGCCGACAGTGAATCGCCCGCGACCACCGGGCCGTGATTGGCGAGCAGCACCGCGTGATGGCGGCTCGCCAGCGGGCGCACGGCTTCGGCGAGGCTCAGATCCCCCGGCGGAAAATACGGCACCAGCGGCAAGCGGCCGACGCGCATCACGTAATAAGCGGTGATCGGCGGCAGCACGTCGGCCGGATTGACATCGGCGAGAACGGAGACGGCGACCGAATGCGTCGAATGCAGGTGGATGACGGCGCCGGATTGCGGCCGCTCGTCATACATCACGCGATGCAGAAAGCTTTCCTTGGTCGGCGCGTCGCCGGAGACGAGCCGGCCCTCACGGTCGAGCTTGGATAATCGCGCCGGATCGAGGTCGCCCATCGACACATTGGTCGGGGTCATCAGCCAGCCATCCTCGGTGCGCACGCTGATATTGCCAGAGGAGCCGAAGGTCAGGCCGCGCGCGAAGATGCTCTTGCCGATGGCGCAGATGGCCTCGCGTGTCTTGGCGTCGCTCATGCGGGTTCCTGTTGCTAGGTTACTTCTCGCATAGGTGGTCTCCCCGCGGAAGCAAGCTGACCCCCCGCGTCTCTGCGACATTTAGAGATTGGACTTTTCCATCTAAAAATGCAATGTGACGGCATCGCGTCCTGCCGGGAGAGAAGCCTTGAAAGCGTATGTCCGCGTCCTGCTCGGAGTCGGCTTGTTGGCGCTCGCGTCCGCCGCCCATGCCGAGGACTATCCGACGCGCACCATCACCATGATCGTGCCCTTCGCCGCCGGCGGCGCCGCCGACGTCACCGGCCGCATCCTCGCCGAAGGCATCGGGCGGCAGCTCGGACAGACCGTCATCGTCGAGAATGTCAGCGGGGCCGGCGGCACCATCGGCTCGACGCGCGGCAAGAACGCGCCCGCGGATGGCTACACGATCTCGCTCGGGCACATGGGCACGCATGCGGCGGCGCCGGCGCTTTATCCGCGCATCGGCTACGACCCGCGCAAGGATTTCGACTATCTCGGCCTCATCGCCAAATCGCCGATCATCCTGTTCGCCCGCAAGACCTTGCCGGCGAAGAATCTCAAGGACTTCATCGCCTATGCCAGGCAGCAAGGCGCCGCGCTGAAGAACGGCCATTCCGGCGTCGGCTCGATCTCGCACATCACCTGCGCGCTGTTCGACCAGCTGGTCGGCATCGAGCCCACGCGGATTCCCTATCGCGGGGTCGGTCCGATGATGAACGACATGCTCGGCGGCAATGTCGATTATGGCTGCGACCTCGTCGCGGCGCTGAGCCCGCAGGTGAAGTCGGGCAACATCATGGGGCTCGCGGTCGCCGCGCCGCAGCGCGCCGCGGCGCTGCCGGATGTGCGGACCACGGTGGAAGCCGGCGTTCCGGATTTCCAGGCGGATGCCTGGACCGCGCTCTTCGTGCCGAAAGGAACGCCGGAGCCGGTTCTCGCCAAATTGCGCACGGCGGTGGAGAAGGCGCTCGACGATCCGGCGGTTCGCGATCGGCTTGCGGCGATCGGCGCCGACGTGCCCGGCAAGGAGGAGCGCGGTCCCGCCTATCTGCAGGCGCTGATCGTGCGCGAGGTCCATCGCTGGGCCAGGGTGATCAAGGCCGCGGGCATCACCGCGCAGTGATCTGCGCGGCGCGCAGGCCGCGCAATTATCCCCGAGCCTCATCAGGCCGTTTTGAGACATCGCTGATGCCGTCCTAGAATGCGCTCGGGGGCGTGATCTGGGGGTTGTCGATGCGTCTTGCCGTGGCATCTGTCGGAGCTGCGATCCTGCTGTTGTTGCCCGTCCTGGCGTTTGGACAGGCCGGAAGCACCGGCGGATCGATCGGCAAGACAGGCAAATCCGCATCCGGCGGCGGCGAGACGCCGGCGCCCGCCAGGCCCGCCAGGAGATCTGCAAAAAGACCGGCGGCTGAACCGACGGACACGGAACAGTCGGCGGGTGGAGGGGATTGCGGCGGGAAGATCGCGGGCTCCTGGGCCGTCAGCGCGGATACGGTCTTCCCGGCCACCTTGGTCATGCCCGCCCACCAATCATTCAGTTGGCGGTTCAAATCCGACGGGCCCGCGGGAGGCGACGCCTTCCTGCACGCCTCCGCGCAGAAGCGCTACAGCTGCCAGGACAATTCGTACACGATCGAGGACTACTTCGGGATCACCGTGCGGCTTTCGGCTGACGGCAAGCGATTCGAGGGCGAATGCCGCGACGTTGTTTCCGGCATAGGAGGCGGATGCCGCATCCACGGCGTCCGACGATGATCTCGAGAGGCCGCCTTCGTTCGGCGGCCTCTTGATTGCAGATAGCCAATCAACCCACCGCCACCACGCCGCTCCAGAATTGCGACGTGCCGTGCGGGTCGGTCTCGTAGCTGCGCGCAAAACTCAGCTTGCCGTCGCTTTCGACGCGGAAGATCGCGATGTTCGCCGGCACGGTCTTCAGGCCGGCGCCGTCGCGCACCAGCACCGGCTCCATGTTCGTCGCCGCCAGCATGCGGGCGCTGGGGTCGAGCGCGAAGGTCCGCGGATAGATGCCGCGCACGTCCTCGCTCTGGATCAGCGTCGGCTCGCCGGTCTTCTCGTTGATGGCGAACACCGCGATGCTGTTTTCGCCGCCCAGGAACACGTCCTTGCCGTCCTGTTTGACGGTGTCGTAGGCGCGGTTGGAGAGATACAGCGTGCGGCCGTTCGGATGCATATGCAGCGTGCACGCCGCCTGGCGCGTGATGATCTTGCTCGGATCCGCCAGCGTGGTTTTTTCAAACAGCAGCTGCGCCTCGAGCTTGCCGTTCACCAGCCGGTAGACATTGAGCTTGTTCTCGCGCTCGCGCGACACGTAGACGAAGGGCTGCGTCGGGTGGAAATCGAGATGCCGCGGGCCGAAGCCGTAGCCGCCGTTCGCCGCGACGGTCGTGCGGTTGACGAGCTGGCCGTCCTTGAACGTGAACTCGCGCAGCGAGCCCGGATCTTCCGGCTTGCCCTTCCCCGGGTCGTTGCCGCGGCACACCAGGATGGCGGCATCGTTGGCCGGTGTCACGCGCACCTGATGGGCGAAGATCCCGCAATCGAGCGTCGCCGCCTGCTTGATCTCTTCGCCGACGCTGCCGTCGGCGTTGATCCGGTGCACCGTGACACTGCTCGGATTGTTGTAGGCGGTGAGCGCGTAACCGCCCGTGTGGTCGACGGTGACGTTGATCGGGCGCGTATGCAGCGCGGCCGATGCGCCGTGCGGCTTCAGCGCGCCGGTGTCCGGGTCGATGCGCAGCGCGGTGAGGTCGTGCTTGTCGCCCTTGATGCCGAGCGAGGCGGAGCCGCCATTGCTCGAAGCCACGTAGAGGAACGCGCCCGATGGGTGCGGCCAGGCATATTGCACATTGCCGGGAAGCGTCACGCTCGTGTGCGGTGTCAGCGTCAGCGCCTCGGCGTCCATCGCGTAGGTGAGCAGCGCCGGCCCCTGGCTGACATAGAAGAATGTCTTTTTGGCCTTGCCCTGGCTCCAGGCGATCCGCGGCGCCGCGACGGCGCCGGCAAGCGCCGTGGTGAATGTCCGGCGATCGATCATGGTCGCGCCCTCCCTTATTCTTTACTGCATTTTACGCACTTAAAATGCAATCGGGCAAGCGCGCGCCTGTCCGGCGATGCGGCGGCCGAGGATTGCGGGCGGCGAAAGCAAGCGGCTTGGCCGTCACCTGCTGGCCGAAGCGGTCGCGCACGATTCAAATTTTGTCTTTTGACCTTGGGGCAGGCAAATCTCCGCCCGCGTGGTCGTTGCCACCGTGCGCGGCGATGAACATGGCAACGGCCGACCGGCAATAAGATTCGATTTCTTTGTCGTCCTCCGCTCTCGCCTCATCGAAGCGTGCGATCATCAGGAGATCGGATCCTTTGAAAAGCGCGGCAAACAATCGGGCGGACCGGAGAGGATCGGGCACGTTCAGCAGCGCCTTCGCGTGCAACTGACGCAACAGGGCCTCGATTTGGGCGATGACATGGGCGGGGCCGGCTTCGTAATGGAGCTTGCTTAGCGACTTTTGATTAGTCCTGTCGGCCGTGACCATTGCTTCGACACTGCGGACGTCTGATCTCAACAGCGTGCGCAGCAGTAACGATCCCACCGCCATCAGCCGGTCTTCGACCGAACCGTCGATGCCTTCAAGAAGGGTCTGTGGTGCAAACAACTGACGGCAGCCGGCCGCGATGGCCGCGCTGAACAGCGCCTCCTTGTTCTCGAAGTGCCGATAGATGCTGAGCTTGGAGATCTTCGCTCGCTGGGCGACCTTGTTCAGTGTCGTTGCTTGAAAACCCAACTCCACAAAGAGTTCGCGCGCGGCGTCGATGATCGTTTGGCCAAGCGCCTCGTTGGCGGGCCGGCCGCGCCGGCCCTGGCTGTTTTCGGTCACGGCAATTCCAGTACTTGACAGTATCATAATTCGTGAATTACGATACCATATGGTATCTGAAATATGCAAGCCGTTGGGCAAGTTTCAACATCTTCTCCAAATCAAGTTTCCCCGGTCGCCCGGCGATATCGAATGCGGCATGACCGGCCGGTCAACACAATGGATTGGCAACGTCGTCGCCGATGCCGAAGCCCTGCTCGGCGCCCGTCTCGAGCGCGTATCCGTGGACGATATTGCGCGGCAAGCCCGGCCCAACCCCCCCCCCATCCGCAACACGGAGCCCATCACCATGGATGACGTCATCATCATCGGCGGCAGCTTTGCCGGACTCGCCGCCGCCCTGCAGCTGGGCCGTGCGCGCCGCAAGGTCACCGTTCTCGATACCGGCCTGCCGCGCAACCGCTTCGCCGGCCACTCGCATGGCCTGCTCGGCCACGATCACAAGCCACCGCTGGACATCCTGACCGAGGCCCGGCAGCAGCTGGCGCGTTATCCCGCGATCAAGCTGGTCAGTGCCCGGGCCGAAAGTGTCTCCGGCGCCATCGACGATTTTTCCGTCGTCACTGGCGACGGCGAAAGCCTTGGGGCGCGCCGCCTGATCCTGAGCTATGGCGTCGCCGACCAGATGCCTGATGTTCCGGGCTACGCCGAAAGCTGGGGCACGTCCATCGTGCCCTGCCCGTATTGCGACGGCTTTGAAGTCGCCGGCCAGCATTGGGGCCTCGTCTGGTCCGGCCCGCAGTCGCACAATCAGGTCAGGCTGTTCCACGATTGGACCGACAGGTTGACGCTCTTCGCCGATGGTCACGACATTCCGGCCGATATCCGGGCCGACCTGGCGCGTCGCAACATACCTGTCGTCGATGGCCGGATCACCGAGATCGCCCATCACGGGGGCCATATCGCTACCGTCAATCTCGATACCGGCAGCAATGTCGCGGTCGACATCCTGTTCGCCATTCCGCGCAACAAGCCCTCCGCAAGCCTGCATGAATCACTGGGCCTCGCCACGGTGGATACGCCCGCCGGCATCGTCCTCAAGGTCGACGAGCGCCGCCAAACCAGCATGCCCGGCATCTACGCCGCCGGCGACCTCACCACGCCGTTCTTGCCATCGGTCACCCAGGCATCATCGCAGGGCGCGATGGCGGGCATCTTCGCTCAGCAGTCGATGGTGGTTTGAGAACACAGAAAGATCGATACCATGACCAATTCCACGAAACCTGTTGCTGTCGTGACCGGCGCGTCCAGCGGCATCGGCCGGGCAACGGCCGCGACTTTGCAGAAGGCAGGCTTCCATGTTTTCGGGACAAGCCGTCGCCCGGCCCCTCAGCGTGACGATAGCGTAACGATGCTTACGTGTGACGTGACCGATGACGCCTCGGTGGCGAGATTGGTCAATGACGTGCTCGGCAATGCCGGGCGTATTGACCTGCTGGTGAACAATGCAGGGTTTGGGCTGCTCGGAGCCGCAGAAGAATCTTCAATCGCGCAGGCACGGGCGTTGTTTGATGTGAACGTCTTCGGTGTGATGCGCATGACCAACGCGGTATTGCCGACGATGCGGCGTCAGGGCGCCGGTCGAATCGTCAATCTGAGCTCGGTGCTTGGTTTGATACCTGCCCCTTATTCGGCGCCTTACGCCTCCACCAAGCATGCCATTGAAGGCTACTCAGAGTCCCTCGATCACGAACTGCGCTCGTTGGGCATCCGGGTCGTGTTGGTAGAACCTGCCTACACACGGACCTCGTTCGAGGAGAATCTCGCCAAACCGGATCGGCCGCTTGAAGTCTACGAGTCCTCTCGGGCGGCCATCACCGATGTCTGGCAGAAAGCGATGATGACAGCCGATGCGCCGCAAATCGTGGCCGACACGATCCTGAAGGCCGCGACGGCCTCGGTTCCGAAAATGCGCTATGCAGCGGGGAAGAAGGCGCGACAGATCAGTTTACTGCGGCGCTTCGTTCCGGCGTCCGCATTCGACAAGAGCTTGCGAAAACAGAACGGGTTGCCGGTGTGACCCCCCTGAGTGCGTGCGCGAGCCGATTGCAGCGCCGACGGTCTATCAGCAAATAAACGTCACTTCCGCTTCTGGCCCTTAGCGTCGATCGCTGACGCCCGCCCAAACGTCCGCGACGAGGGGCAAAGCAGACTCGCCGCTGACGTCACCGCATAGCGCTCGTGATCCCAATCGAGATCGTCACAGCTCGACGAGATCGAGCAGCGATTTGAACCTCGGCAAAGATGAAATCCGCTCGGAGGGATGTCGATCCTCAGTAACCGCGCCGGCGCACCTTCTTGGCCGCCTTGCGCGCGGCATAGCGCGCATCGCGTTCAGCCTTTTGCTCTGCCTTCAGGGCCGCCGCGCGTTCGGCTTCCTCGGCCGCGAGGCGAACCTTGGCTTCCTCGGCTTCACGCGCAGCTTGCCTGGCAAGTTCCGCATCGCGTGCAACTTGCGCGGCCAGCTTTGCCGCCTGCGCTTTCCTGGCGGCTTCGCGCTCTGCCAACCGGACTTGGCGAGCTGCGTGAATGGCGGAGCGTTTCGCGCGATGCTCTTCCTGCGTGGGATCCTGTAAGGCGGCTCGGAACTTTTCCAGCATGGCCTTTTTGGCGGCATCGGCGGCCGACTGACGATCGGACAATTGCGGATCCTTGAAGCCCAATGAAATCTCCAGCGTGAGTTGGTGGGATGCGCGCGCCGTCGAGAGCGCACGCGATGGCGCTTAGATATACGAGGCCGCTCAAAAAGAAAGAGGGGTCAGGCCTCCTCGCCGGCGATCGGTCTGCCGGGCCTCCACGTCAATGGAATTGATCGGCTCATCAACGACGCTGATCATTATTTCGATATTTCTAGAAATACAGTTGACATGCCGAGGCGCCCGCCCTAGCTTCAAGCCATGAAAATAGAAGCCGCCGCCGCCCGTCTCGAAGCCCTCGGCAATCCGACGCGCCTGCAGATCTATCGCGCCCTGGTGCGGGCCGGCGATCCGGGCCTGCCGGTCGGCAAGCTGCAAGGCAAGCTCGGCCTGCCGGCCTCGACCTTGTCGCATCATCTCAAGACGCTTCTTGCTGTCGATCTCGTGCGCCAGGAGCGGCAGGGCACGACGCTGATGTGCCACGCCAATTACGACCTCATGCATGGGCTCGTCGATTTTCTCGTCGCCGAGTGCTGCGCCGATGCCGCGTGCAGCACTGACTCCAGCAAAGGGAGAGCCGCATGACACAGCAGCCTCGCAAGACGCTCGCGATCATCGGCGCCGGGCCGGTCGGCTTGGCCGCCGCGGCACATGCACTGGAGCGTAACATCGAGCCCATGGTTCTGGAGCGCGGGCCGAGCGTCGGCCACGCCGTGCGCCAATGGGGCCATGTGCGCATGTTCTCGCCGTGGGAGTACAACATCGACGCCGCGGCCGGCCGCCTGCTCGCGGCGAGCGGCTGGAATTCGCCCGATCCGGCGCGCTATCCGACCGGCGCCGAGCTCCTCGAGCAGTATCTTGAGCCGCTCGGGAGCCGCACCGCGCTGCGCACCCGCATTCATGCCGACGCGCGCGTCACCGCCATCAGCCGTCACGGCATCGACAAGCTCAAAGACGCCGGACGCGCGCAGGCGCCCTTCGTCATCCAGTATCGCAACGGCGCCGGCGCGAAGACGCTGCGTGCCGATGCCGTCATCGATGCCTCGGGCGCCTGGTTCGCGCCCAATCCCGCCGGCGCCAACGGGCTTCCCGCGGCCGGCGAGGAGGAGCTTTCCGGGCGCATCGTCTACGGCATGCCGGATATCCGCGGCCGCGATCGCGCGCGCTACGCCGGCAAGATCGTCGGCGTGCTCGGCGCCGGCCATTCGGCGGTCGGCAATCTCATCGACCTCGCGCGGCTGCGCGACCAGGTGCCGGAGACGCAGCCGATCTGGCTGTTGCGCGGCGACAAGCCGGAAAAGGCCTTCGGCGGCGGCGTCAATGACAAGCTCGCCGCGCGCGGCGAGCTCGGCGCGCTGTTCGCGGGCTATGTCAAAGCCGGCAGCATCGACGTGCAGTCCGGCTTCCGTGTCACCCACATCACGCCGCAAGGCGACAGGCTGCGCGTCGGCGCCGGCGGCGCTTGCTGCGGGCGCCAGGTGCTCCTCGACGAGCTCATCGTCGCCGCCGGCTTCCGCCCCCACGTCTCGATGCTGCGCGAGCTGCGCATCGCGCTCGATCCGGCGGTCGAGGCGCCGCCGGCGCTGGCGCCGCTGATCGATCCGAACGTGCACAGCTGCGGCACCGTGCGTCCGCATGGCGCCCGCGAGCTCGCGCATCCCGAGCCTGGCTTCTACATCGCCGGCATGAAGTCTTACGGCCGTGCGCCGACCTTCCTGATGCGCACCGGCTACGAGCAGGTGCGCTCGATCCTCGCCGACATCGACGGCGACCGCGCCGCTGCCGAGCATGTCGAGCTGGTGCTGCCGGAAACCGGCGTCTGCAGCCTGTCGCCGGGCGGCGAGGGTTGCGAGACTCCGGCAAAAAGCGATGCCAACGCATGCTGCGCGGCCGATCTAGCCGCGAAGCAGCAGGGCGCCTCCGGCTGCGGCTGCGCGTAGCGCCTCGCACGGAATGGATGCACAATCCGACACAGACGAGCGATCATCGCGCAGCAAAACCGTGATCGTCTGCGCGCTCGGCGTGACGCAGATCATTGCCTGGGGCTCGAGCTTCTATCTACTCGCCGTGCTCGCGCCTGCGATCGTGCGCGACACCGGCTGGACCTATGACCGGGTGGTCGCCGGCGTCTCGCTCGGCCTGCTCACCGCCGGCCTCGTGTCGCCGCGCGTCGGCCGCTTGATCGCGCGCCATGGCGGGCGCCGCGTGCTCGGCGTCGGCGCTCTCATCTTCGCCGTCGGCTTCGTGGCGCTCGGGCTCGCGCCGAACCTCATCGCCTATCTCGCCGCCTGGATCGTCATGGGCGTCGGCATGGGCGCCGGGCTCTACGACGCGGCGTTCTCTACGGTTGGCAGCATCTATGGCGGCAAGGCGCGCGGCGTCATCGCTGCGGTGACGCTGGTCGGCGGCTTCGCCTCGACCGTCTGCTGGCCGATCAGCGCCTTTCTCGTCGAACATGTCGGCTGGCGCGGCGCCTGCTTCGCTTATGCCGCCGTGCAGATCGGCATCGCTCTGCCCATCCACCTGCTGGCGCTGCCGCGTCCTGCAAAGGCGGTGAGGGCCGAGGCTGTGCATGCCGAGACGCGCCTGCATCGTGACGAAGTGCTGTCGTTCGCGCTGCTCGCCGCGGCGGTCACCGTCGGCGCGGCGGTGCTCGCTCTGGTCGGCACGCATCTCGTCGCCATCCTGCAGGCCCGCGGCTTCACGCTGTCCGCCGCTGTCGCGCTCGGCATGCTGATCGGTCCCTCCGCCGTCGGCGCTCGCGCCGTCGAGATGCTCGCCGGCCGCCGCTATCATCCGATCTGGACGATGGTTGCCTCGGTGCTGCTGGTGGCGACTGCCGCGGCGATGCTGCTGACGGGCTTCCGGCTCGTCGGCCTCGCCATCATTCTCTATGCCGGCGGCAACGGCATCGGCACGGTCGCACGCGGCACCGTGCCGCTCGCGCTGTTCGGCGCCGGGCGCTACCCGCTGCTCATGGGCCGTCTGGCGCTGCCGCTGATGATTGCGATGGCGGTCTCGCCCTTCGCCGGCGGCCTCGCCTTCCGCTATGGCGGCGCGGAGTGGACGCTTGCGCTGCTGATGGCGCTTGCGACGCTGAATGTCGGACTGGTCGGGTCGCTGCTGCTCGTCACGCGGGGTCGTCGGGCAGCGAGCGCCGCTTAGCGATGCCGACCAGCCTCCAAGTACTGGATGACATTGCCAAGACCGGAAACTGTCTGAATCAGCTCGAGCGGCTTGCCGCTTAAGGCGGAATTGTCGTTCACGAGCCACGAAGCGGCGAGGGCATCGTCACCACCAGTCATCGTATCCAATGACCTATACAGGCGCAGAAATAAGACCGCCAACTCAAATGGCTTTTGCGTCGGCGCAAGAGGACGGTCTCCCTGTTTCATGCGGGAGACTGTCGATTGCGAAACGCCGATGATTCGACCCAGCGCTTTATTCTTGATGTCCAATTTTTCGGCAGCTCGGATAGCAGCCTTTGTGACGACCGCGGAATCCGAAACGGCGGGGGCAGGGTGAGCCTTCGGCGCCATGGCAACTCTCGTTGGTCCAGGGATGGACTAAAAGAAATTCTTGATATGGAAAAGCAATATTTTTTGTCGATTTCGCTGACCGGGCGCTTGTCACCGCACCGTCATGATGCCGTGACAATCATTTCCAGAGTTCTCGAAGTATCGTATCGTCCGCCCAATGACAAAACCAGCCCTGGTCGTCCTCAGTCATGCCGTGCCGTCGTCCGCATCGCGGATGGGGCCAGCCCATGCGCTCGTGGTTTTGGCGGCGCTCGGTCAGTCGACGCGGCTTGCCGTCCTGCGGCTGTTGATGCGGGCCGAGCCTGGCGGCCTGCCGGCCGGCGACATTGCCGAACACATCGGGTGTCCGGCCAACACCTTGTCGTCGCATCTGAGCATCCTCGCCCGCTCCGGGCTCATCCGCGGCAGCCGTGACGGCCGCTCGATCGTCTATCGCGCCGAGGTCGAGACCATGCGCCGCCTCGTCGGCTTCCTGATCGGCGATTGCTGCGAGGGCCACCCCGAGCTCTGCGATCTGCGGGATGCGATCGACAAGGCCGATTGCGGTTGCGGGCCGCCCAAACCGAAACGACGAAGGAGGTCGCGATGAGCGGCAAGAGCGGCCGCGCGCCGTACAACGTTCTCTTCCTGTGCACCGGCAATTCGGCGCGCTCGATCATTGCCGAGGCGGTGCTCAATCGCGTTGGTCGCGGTCGCCTCCGCGGCTTTTCCGCGGGCAGTCATCCCAAGGGTGAGCCGCATCCGTTCGCGCTCGATTTGCTGCGCAACAGCGGTTACGACGTCGCCGGCCTGCGCTCCAAGAGCTGGCTCGAGTTCTCCGGCCCGCACGCACCCAAGCTCGATTTCGTCTTCACCGTCTGCGACAACGCCGCGGGCGAGGCCTGCCCCTATTGGCCGGGGCAGCCGATGACGGCGCATTGGGGCGTTCCTGATCCGGCGGCGGCGACGGGCAGCGAAGCGGAAATCCGCCTCGCCTTTGCCGACGCGCTGCGCATGTTGCGCAACCGCATCGAGATTTTCGCCAGCTTGCCGCTGGGGAAGCTCGACCAGATGACCCTGCAGAACGCGCTCGACGCGATCGGCAACACCAAGGATGCGGGCGATCCCGCATCGGCCGCTTGATGCGCGCGACGCTCGGGCGCCGCGTTTTCGCCGAAGCGCTCGGCACCGCGATCCTGGTGGCCACTGTCGTGGGCTCCGGCATCATGGCCGAGCGGCTCGCCGGCGGAAACCAGGCGGTCGCCTTGCTCGGCAACACCATTCCGACCGGCGCCATCCTGGTGGTGCTGATCACCATTCTCGGCCCGGTCTCCGGCGCACATTTCAATCCGGCGGTGACGCTGGTGTTTGCCGCGCGCGGCGAGGCGCCGCGGCGTGAGGCGTTGCCCTATGTTCTCGCGCAATGCGCCGGCGGCATCGCCGGAACGGCGGTGGCCCATGCCATGTTCGACCTCGCGCCGTTGATGATCGGCACGACGGCGCGCAGCGGCCCTTCGCTTTGGCTCGCGGAAGCGGTCGCAACCTTCAGTCTCGTCCTCACCATTCTCGGCGGCATCCGCTTCGCGCCGCAGGCGATTCCGTGGCTCGTCGGCCTTGTCATCACCGCGGCTTATTGGTTCACCGCCTCGACCTCATTCGCCAATCCGGCGGTGACGCTGGCGCGCGGCTTCACCACGACCTTTGCCGGCATCGCGATCAACCACGTTCCCGCGTTCATTCTCGCGCAGCTTGTCGGCGCGGCCGTCGGCGCGGTGACGGCATCCTTCCTGTTCGCGACTGCGGCGCAAAAATAACGGCGATGAATCGTGTGGGCGCCGCAGCCTGTGGAATGCGTGGAGTGCGTTGGTAAGTCGGACGTTTTCCCTTCCACCCTGCGTTATTTCTAGTATAATTCCGTTTATCCCTTCCCATTTCCAAGGGGCATTGGCCAGTCCACTGATGCGGGGAGGGTGGCGATGGCCGGTTGAAATCGGATGGACATCCGAAGGAAGCCGGCGGCCCAAGTCGCAACGATCCTGGCGCTGAGCACTTCGGCGTTATGAGTGGTGTGGGGAGCGAAATCTCCTGCAGCCCCGCAGCGGAGGTCACCAATGGTCATGCCTCCGGGGGTCCGCGAAGCAAGCCGTAACCCATCGCGCGCGGGACATCGTGTTCTGACGAGACCTGCGGTCTGATTACCTAACGCCTTCGCTCCGCGAGGAACGAAGGATCCGTAGATCCCGAAGGATCACGGATGTTCCGCGCGCCCTTGGTCTTTTCCAATGCCGCGCCGCCGAGCGTAAGCGAGGGCCCGGCGCGGCGAACCAAGAAGGTCGCTGATGTCAAAAAATCGACACCGCGTCGAAATGGCGAAGCTATGTCGTTAGCGCTTGCGAATACGAAACGTCAGCAACCCCTCCGCCTTGGCGCTGTCCTCGAGCGTGTCGCCGGTCTGGCGCAGGAGATTGGGAATGTCGATCGACGCCAGCGGATCGGTGCACTCGACGACGAGCAGGTCGCCGCTGGCCATGCCCGACAGGCTCTTCTTGGTGCGCAGCGCCGGCAGCGGACATTTGAGCCCGCGCAGATTGATGGTCTTCTCCGCCATAGCTTGAAACTATATCGCGAAATCAGGGGGTTGGGTCGCTTGACCGGGATGGTTTGGGTGGTGAGATAACACTGATGCTGACGACTGACGAGAGCGCCCAGATCATTTCGCGGCTCACCCCGCTGGCCGATGTGCTGGCGGCGATCGATGCCGTGGCGCCGGTCGCGCCGCGCGAGCTCGCGCCGGCGCTGGCGGTCGGGCGCGTGCTCGCGAGCGACGTGACTCTATCTGCCGATGCGCCCGCGGCGCCGCTCGCCTTGCGCGACGGCTTTGCGCTCTCCGCCGACGCGACGCTCGACGCCAGCGCCTATGCGCCGGTCGTTCTTCCCGCGCTGCCGCCGCGCGTGGATGTCGGCGATGCGCTGCCGTCCGGAACCGACGCGGTTGCGGGCGTCGATGAGATCAGCGTCCGTCACGGCCGCGCCGAGGTGCTCACGCCGCTGGCGCATGGGCAGGGTGTGCTGCCGCGCGGCGGCGATGCAGCCGCGGGATGCGTCTTGCGGCGCGCCGGTTCGCGCCTGCGCGGGATCGACGCCGCGGCCTGCGCCGCACTCGGGGTTGAGCGCGTCGCCATTCACAAGCCGCGGCTGCGCCTGATCTGCACGCGCGAGGATCGTGTGCTCGCCGCCGCGCTCGCCATGATCGAGAGCGACATCGAGCGCATCGGCAATGCGCTCGCCGGCGACCCGGGACGTCTCGATCGCGAGCTCAATGACGGGGATCCCGATGCGCTCATTGTCATCGGCGGCACTGGCGCCGGGCGCGACGATCGCAGCGTGCAGGCGCTCAGCCGCGCCGGCACCGTGATCGCGCACGGCATCGGGCTGGCGCCCGGCGAGACGGCGGCCTTCGGCCGCGTCGGCATGCGTCCGGTGCTGCTCGTTCCCGGCCGCATCGATGCCGCCTTCGCGGTGTGGCACACGCTCGGCCGCCGCCTACTCGCGGGGCTTTCCGGCTGGCGCGAGCCGGAGCCGTCAACGTCGGCGACTTTGTCGCGCAAGGTGACCTCGACCGTCGGCCTCGTCGATGTCGTGCCGGTGGCGCTCGTCGGCGGCAAAGCCGAGCCGCTGGCGACCAAGGTTCTACCGATGGCAGCGCTCACGCGCGCCGACGGCCACGTGCTCGTGCCGGCCAACAGCGAAGGCTATCCCGCCGGCGCGCAGGTGACGGTGAGGCCGTGGTCATGAACAAGGACGTCTCGGCCCGCGAAGCGCTGCTCGATGCGGTGCGCCAGGCGGCGCGACAGGAGCAATTCCTTGAGGTCGTCTCCGCCGAGGCCGCGCGTGCGCGGTTCCAGACACATCTCGCGCTCAAGCCGCTCGCCGCGGAATCCGTTTCGTTCGCCGCCGCGCTCACGCGCGTGCTCGCGCACGACGTGATCGCGCCCGTCGACGCGCCCGCTTTCGACCGCTCCAATGTCGACGGCTTTGCGCTTCGCGCGGCCGATACGGTGGGCGCGAGCGATAGCACGCCGCGCCGGCTCACGCTCAACGCCGAGGTTATCGCCTGCGGTCATGCGCCGGCGCTGACGGTCGCGCCGGGCACCGCGTCAACCATCGCCACCGGCGGCATGCTGCCGCGCGGTGCCGATGCGGTGGTGATGGTGGAGCACACCGAGCTTGCCGGCGAATCCGGCGCGCCGGCGATCGCGGTATCGCGCACGGCGCCACCGGGCCAATTCGTGTCCTATGCCGGCTCCGACATCGCCCGCGGCGAGACCTTGTTGCGCAAAGGCACGCGCATCGGCTCGCGCGAGATCGGCATGCTTGCCGCCTGCGGCCTCGCCTCGGTTGACGTTGTGCGCCGCCCGCAAGTGGCCGTGCTCTCGACCGGCGACGAGCTCGTCTCGCCTGGCGTGCCGCTGCATCCCGGCGGCGTCTATGACAGCAATGGCGCCATCATTGCCGCGGCCATCACGGAAGCGGGCGGTGAGCCCATCGTCTTCGGCATCGTCGGCGACGACGAGACCGCGCTCGCGGCGACGCTGCGCGATGCGCTCGCGCGCTGCGACATGGTGGTGCTCTCCGGCGGCACCTCCAAAGGCGCCGGAGACCTGTCGCATCGCGTGGTCTCGCGATTGGGCTCGCCTGGCATCCTCGTGCACGGCGTCGCGCTCAAGCCCGGCAAGCCGCTGTGCCTGGCAGTGACGGACGGCAAGCCGGTGGCAGTGCTGCCCGGCTTTCCGACCTCGGCGATCTTCACCTTCCACGCGTTCGTCGCTCCGGTCATTCGCGCCTTCGCCGGTCTGCCTCCGGAAGCGGCGTCCGAAGTCGAAGCGCGGCTGCCGGTGCGCATCAGCTCCGAGTTGGGCCGCAAGGAGTTCGTGCTGGTGGCGCTGAGTGAGACCGAAGCCGGCCCCGTCGCATTCCCCACCGCGAAGGGCTCCGGCGCGGTGACGAGCTTCTCGCAGGCCGACGGCTTCATCGAGATCGATGCACTGGCGGCGAGCGCGGGCCCGCTCGATGCCGCGAAGGTGACCTTGATCGGCAGCGCGGCGAAGCCGCCAGACCTCGTCGTCATGGGCAGCCACGATGTCGCGCTCGACGTGGTCGTTGGCGCGCTGGCCGAGCAGGGGCTCTCGCCGCGTGTGCTGGCGATCGGCAGCCAGGGCGGTGCGTCGGCTGCGGCGCGGGGCGAATGCGATTTCGCGCCCGTGCATCTCGTCGATCCGCAGAGCGGCGAGTACAACAAGCATCTTCTCGCGCCCGGTCTCGCGCTTATCCCCGGCTGGCGCCGCATGCAGGGTGTGCTGTTTCGTTCAGGCGACAAGCGCTTCGCAGGCCGCAAGCCCGAGGCAGCGGTGAAGGCGGCATTGGCCGATGCGGAATGCCTGATGGTCAACCGCAATGCCGGCTCGGGCACGCGCGCGCTGGTCGACCGTCTGCTCGGCGGGGCCAGGCCGCCCGGCTATGCTAACCAGCCGAAGTCACACAATGCGGTCGCTGCGGCGATCGCGCAGCAGCGCGCCGACTGGGGCGTCGCCATCGAGCCGGTGGCAAAGCTTTATGGTCTCGGCTTCCTGCCGCTCGCGCCCGAGCACTATGACTTCCTGCTGGTCGAAGCGCGCCGCGAGCGCCCGGCGGCGCGGGCCTTTCTCGCGGCGCTGCGTGATGATGCCGTGCGCGCGCGTATCCGCGCGCTCGGCATGGAGCCGGCGTGATTACGCTGAGCACGACTGCTGCTGTCAAAGCGGCGATGCGAGCACGGCGCACTCCCTCCCCCCTTGAGGGGGAGGGTTGGGGAGGGGGGTACGGCGCTTGCTCTGAACGCGCGGCTTACCCCCCTCCCGCCGCGCTTCGCGCGTCGGCCTCCCCCTACGCCGCGCCGCCGCGCGAAGCGAGGGGTCGGCGCGGCCAAATTAAATTTGTTCGCGCTGGCCGCTCACCTTCGGCTCGCCAGCGCGAATGCGGGGAGGCGAAGAGATGCTGCGAGTCAGCGCAGAGTGGCCCTCATCTAGCTCGGGATATCCGAGACGCCGACGTGATGGCGATACACCATCTCCCAGCCCTTCCAGCCGGTGAACAGCAGGATCAGCACGGCGATCAGCGACAGCACCAGGCCGGTCGGCACGATCGCGCCGCCGCTATAGCGCAGGTACCAGTTGTAGAGCTCGATCAGCACGGCGATCACGTTGCCGCCGGCGTGCCACCACACATCATTGAGTGCACGAATGCGATCATCACCGAACGTGTCGATGAGCCCCATGAGCGCGGCAAGCAGGCCGATGATCACGCCGGCGCCGATGAGCCACATCGAGACCGTGGTCCACATCGCCGCGGCGCCGCCCCAGGTCGCCAGGTCGCACGCGAAGCCGGCAACGAAAAAGGCAATCGGGAACGGAATCAGCATGGGATGGATCGGATGTCCGGCGACTTGCGCCGTGCTTTTCGGATTCGGCATAGCGTGACCTCCAAAGCTGCCCCCAGGACGTTTTCACGTGGAGAGAAAACGAGTGAAGCCAAGTTCCCGTTCCGCTCGGTTCCCATGATGCTGTGCCGCACCATTGGCGCGGTTGCGCTGCTCGCGCTGAGCGGTTTGTCGGCTCACGCACAATTGCGCGGACACGGCGGACCGGTGCGTGCGCTCGCGATCTCGCCCGATGGCAGCGCCGCGATTTCCGGCAGCTTCGATACCTCCGCGATCCGCTGGTCGCTGAGGCGCGATGCCGCCGAGCAGGTGCTGCGCTTCCACAACGACGCGGTGAATGCGGTCGCTTTTCTCAAGGACGGCCGTGTCGCCACCGCCGGCGCCGACGCGCAAATCGCGCTGTGGCGGCCCGGCGAGCCGCAACCCGACGCAGTGCTCAAGGGGCATCAAGGGCCGATCGTGTCGCTCGTGGTCTCCCCCGACGGCGCGACGCTCGCCTCCGCGTCGTGGGATCACACGATCCGGCTCTGGCCGCTCGCGGGCGGCGCGCCGCGCGTGCTCGATGGGCATACGCAGAACGTCAATGGCGTCGCCTTCACGCCGGACGGCAAATCAGTCGTCAGCGCCAGCTACGATCAGACGCTGCGCATCTGGCCGCTCTCCGGGAGCGCCGCGCCGGCGATCGTCACGCTCCAAGCGCCGCTCAATGCGGTCGCGGTGGCGCCGGATGGCGAGATCATCGCCGGCGGCGCCAACGGCAAGATTGTCTTTGTCTCAGCGGCGGGCGCTATCGAAGGCGACGTGCAGGCGGGACCGACGCCGGTCATCGCGCTCGCCGTCTCTCGCGACGGCAAGCTGGTTGCCGCTGCGAGCATCCGCGGCTCGGTTGCCGTGATCGATCGCAAGTCACGGACGCTTGCGCGCACGCTTGTCGGCCCGGGCCTGCCGGTGTGGTCGGCGGCCTTCCTGCCCGACAATCGCACACTGCTCACCGGCGGCGCCGACCGCATCATCCGCCGCTGGGATGCCACGACCGGAGATCCGATCGGCTCCGCGCTCGCCGGCGCGCCGGCCGATCCGCTCGCGGCCTATGCCGGCGATCACGGCGCCGATGTGTTTCGCGCCTGCGTCGCCTGCCACACGCTGTCGCCGGATGAAGGCAACCGCGCCGGACCGACGCTCGCCGGCATTTTCGGCCGCAAGATCGCGACGCTGCCCGGCTACAATTTCTCCGAAGCGCTCAAGCATCTCGACATCGTGTGGACCCCGGAGACGGTGTCGAAGCTGTTCGAGGTGGGCCCCGCGAACTACACGCCGGGCACCAAGATGCCCCAGCAGACCATCGGCTCGCCCGAGGACCGCAAGGCGCTGGTGGATTTTCTGGCGAAGGCGACGAAGCGGTGAAGTGCCAATTGATGCGAGTGCACCGCCTCTCCGTTGTCATCGCCCGCGAAGGCGGGCGATCCAGTACTCCGCGAGGTCGCGGTGGCGCACAAATTGAGGCTTCACGGGTTACTGGGTCCCCCGCCTTCGCGGGGGACGACGCCGCATTCGGATCAACTTTCTGGCGGCTTCTCGTCCCGCTCGCGCAGATAGTCATCGGTCGTGCGCACGGCCGGTCGCGGCGGCGCGCCGTAGGGGTCGAAATCGCTTTCGGTCACCGCCGCAACGCGGCAGTCGTCGCACATCTTCAGCACCTCGAGCCGCTGCGCCGAGCCCTTGAACATCCAGTGCTTGCCTTCGAGCTTGGCGGCGACGCGCTCGATGGTGCTTTTTACTCCGAACGGCTTGCCGCAGCGGATGCAGGCGAAGGGCTCCTCCTCTTTGAGCACGCGGCTCGGCGCGGTGACCGCGCGGAAGTCGAGCTGCGGCGTCAGCGAGATCACTTTCTCCGGGCAGGTCGCCTTGCACAGCCCGCATTGCACGCAGGCGTCCTCGGCGAAGCGCAGCACCGGCCGGTCCGGATCGCCGGAGAGCGCACCGGTCGGGCAGGCGGAGACGCAGGAGAGGCACAGCGTGCAGCCTTCGACATTGATAGTGACCGCGCCGAACGGCGCGCCCTCGGGCAGCTTGATCACGTCGACCGGCGTCGCCGCGGCGGCTTGCAGCTCGCGCAGCGCGAGCTTCATCACCTCGCGCTTGCCGCCGACCGGCGCGAAGCTCGCCGGGCGCCCGCTGCCTTCGCCGGTCACGCCGCGCAACGCCTCGCCCAGCGCGAACGGATCGTCGGTCTCGATGCTCGCGGCGCGATCCTTGCCGAAGCCGAGGCCGGCGAGGATCGGCTCGGCGAGCGCCAATGTTTTGACGAGGCCGCTGACATCGTGGCGCGGCTTTCCTCGCAGCAGCAGACGCACGGCGGCGGCGCCATAGGCGAAGCTCGCGGCGATCGTCTCCAGGCCGACCTGCGTCACCTCATTGACGGCGAGCGGCAGCACATGTGCCGGCAGCCCGTCGCCATGCCGCGCCAGCGCGTCAATCATGGCGGCGCCGTGGTCCTCGTCGTGGAACAGCACGATCGCGGTCTTCCCGCGGGCCTCGCGATAGGTCGTGAGCAGCGTGCGCAGCTTGCGCATCAATGCATCCGCCGGCGGCAGCGCGTAGGCGGCGGCGCCGGTCGGGCAGGCGGCGGCGCATTGCCCGCAGCCGGCGCAGATCTCGGCATTGATGGCGACGTGATTGCCCGCGGGCGTGATCGCGCCGGTCGGGCACAGATCGAGGCAACGCCGGCAGCCGACGATGCGCGAGCGCGCGTGCGCGCAGATCTCGGCGTTGTACTGGATGTAGCGCGGCTTATCGAAGCCGCCGACGAGGTCACGCGCCTTGAGCACCGCGCGCAGCACGGCAGCGGGATCGTTCGGGTCGGCGCGCAGATAGCCGTCGCGCAGATCGTGTGCCACAAACAGCGGCGCGCCGCCGGAGAGGTCGAGGATCAGGTCGCAGCGCGACGTCGCGCCGTTGCGCGAAGCGTCGAAGCTGAGCGTGCCGCGCGAGGACGGCGCCGGCGTCGCATAGTCGTCGACGGTGAGCTCGAAGGCGCCGAGATGGCCCTTCGCCGCGCGGATGGTGCCTTTGACCACGGGGAAATCGGTGACGCGTTGAGGGCTGAGCGCCTGCGGCGCGCTGATCAGCACCGTGATGTCGAGATGCTCCTTGAGCAGCTCCGCCGCTTCGATTGCCTTCTCGTCGCGGCCGTAGATGAGCGTGACGCCTTCGCTCAACAGGCCCACCAGCGGGAACGCCGGCACCGGCTCCGCCGCGGCGGCGATCAGCGCCGCGATTTTCGGTCCGGCGGCCTTGGCATCCTTCGACCAGCCGGCGGTCTCGCGGATATTGATGAAACGCAGATAGGCCTCATCGCCGGCGGCTTCGGTGAACAGCGGCGCCTCCTGCGTGCAGCCGACGATGATCGGCGCGCCGGCCGCGCTCGCGCTGCGGAACTTGTCGAGTTCGGCGCGGCACAGCTGCTGCGCGCTCGAGACTTGCGCGCCCTTGCAGGCGCGGCGCACGCCGTCGGCGTCGAGCGGCATGGTGTCGTCGCAGGAGCAGATCAGGATATGTCGCGGACGATCCGCCATAGCGTGGTTAACCCTCAGAGCTCAGGCAATATCTATTGTCTCGATCGTCTATCGTGTTCCCGCAAGGCGGAGGACTCGCGCGGCGCCGTCTTCCGCACTAATGATAGGCGTATCAAACGGATATCCCAGGTGCCGAGTCAATGACATTGGTCGTGCGCAACCGGCCGGAACTCACGCTGCCGCCGCCGTTCACGCTGGTGACGCTGCGCGAGGTCGGCGACGCTTTCGCGCATGCCACAGCGATTGCCGACAGCGAAGGCGCGGGTACGCTGGTTTATGTCGGGCGTTTCGACCTCGCTGAATTCGCCGTGGTGCTCGAGCCCGAGGAGCCGCTGCGAACGGCGCGGCGCGCCTTCTACGCCGGCATGGCTGCGCTGCTCGATGCGCTCGCTGCGCATGCGCCGCCGGAAAAACCGATGTCGATCGACTGGCCCGACGCGGTGCGCGTCGACAACGGGCTCGTCGGCGGCGGGCGGCTGGGCTGGCCCGCGGATGCGCGCGAGGACGAGCCGCCACGTTGGCTGGTGTTCGGCGCCCAGATCCGCACTGTCGCGATCGGCGCGGAGGAGCCGGGGCTGCATCCGCTCAGCGCCGCGCTCGACGAGGAAGGCTTCGACGGCGGTGCCGCGCAGCTGGTCGAGAGCTTTGCGCGGCATCTGATGGTGCTGATCGATGCCTGGCAGGAGCACGGCTTCGCGCCGGTCGCACGCGAATATTTGTCGCACTTGTTCGTCGAGAAGGGTGTACGCCGCGACATCGACGAGAACGGCGATCTGCTGGTGCGGCGCATGGGCCAGGCGGACGTCGCGCGCCGCGAGCTGTTGCCGGCGCTGGCGACGCCGTCATGGCTCGATCCGGCAACGCGCGGGCCGCGGCTATGAAGCTCATCCGCACCATCAGGCTCGATCCGTCGGACACTTTCGTGTTCGACAATGCCGCCGAGCCCGGCGAATGGGCGGTGTCCGGTGCCTTCCGTTTCTGGAACGAGGCGCCTGCTGAGCTCACGGGGAAAGCGCGCGCCGCGTTTCGCAGCGGATTTCTCGGCGTCGCCTCGTTCGGCTGGTCGACCCTGGTGCAGATCGTCGAGGCGACCGAAAGCGATCGTGCGCAGGTGGTCGAGGCTTTGGTGCGACAGCTCGTGAAGTTTTGTGGCGCACCGGATCTCGACGCCGCGCGCGCCGCCGCGGCGGAAGAGGTCGAATTCGCCGGCTCGCTCTGCGAACACCCGGTCGACACGCTGATCGCCGTGCATCGCTCCTGCGACGGCAGCGAAATCCGCGAAGCCTTCCGCACCCTGACCCCCCGCAGCGGTCCGAAGCCGTTGCGCGCGTTCTCCTTCCTGGAGGTCGAAGGCGAAGACGACGCGCCGGCCGAAACCGTCGATCTGATCGGCATGGTGGGAGAGCGGAAATGAAGGATTTCTGGCTCTCTTGCGGGCATCATTTGCTCGACCGCGACGAGGGCGGCGGGCTGCTCGTCACCGACGATTTCCTCAAGGCCTATCTCGCGCGTCCGGAATTGGCGCCGCCGGAGGAAGCCTGCATCGCTGAGCGCACGCTGCACGCCGCGCTGTTGTCCGACCCGCGACGCGAGGTGAGCGGCGGCGAGATCGGCGCCATCGCCGATATCGACGCGCGTGAAAACTGGCAGGTGATGCTGGCGTTCCGCGATCATCTGATTCGCAACCGGACACTGGAGCGCGCCTATCTCGCTTTGATGCGCGACGGCACCAATGCGACGCCGCCGCTGTTCGTCAATCAGCTCGCGCACGTGATCCTGCGCAATGCGCTCGACGGCTGCGACGACCCCTACGTGCTGCGCGCGGCGGAAATCTTCTTCCGCACGCAACGCATGACCATGCACGACAATGCGCTGCTCGCGGCGGACGAAGAATTGATCGCGGGACCGCAGACGCAGGCGGTGTCGCCGCTCGTCTCCATGCTCGGCCTGCCGGCGGAAGCACAGATCGACGTCATGATCGATGACAATGCGCAGAGCTATTGGGACCGCAGCGATCTTTTCGACATGGCGATCGATCTCACCGCCGGCCGCCGCGGGCTCGCGGCGCTCGGCGAGGCGATGACACGCTGGGTCGGCCATGTACTCGGTGTCGACGTGACCATCGAGGCGCTCACCGAGCTGCACGACGTGGATTTCGGCTGGTATGTCGGGCTCGATGCCGATGCGACGCGCATCGGCGACCGCTTGTGGAAAGGCGAGGAGCTCGACGAGGCGGGCCGCGCGCGCATCGTCGGGCTCTACTCTCTCACCTTCCGCGATCCGCAGATCGTCATCGATCGCGTGCGCGAGGAGCCGGTCTATCTCATCCTTGCCATGACCCCGGACAAGCTCATCCGCATGAAGCCGCAGAATCTCGTGGTCAATCTGCCGATCCGGCATCTGGAGGCGGTCAGTTGATCGTCGAGCCGCTCGTCCGCATTCCTGTCGGCGTCGTCGTCGAGCGGCGCAAAGCCACGAGCCAGTGGGTCGATTTCCTCTGGCGGCCGGTTGCCGTGCTGCCCGACCGGCCGCAAATGCCGGCCTGGACGCTGATGCATGGAGACGCGGAGACGGCGACCTTCTATGCCGGCGCCGCCGAGATCGGGCTCTATCGCACGGAGACGCCGCGCTACCGCGAAAACCTCCACGCCGGCGGCGGATTATGGGTGGTGCTGCGCTCGACCGGCACCGAGCCGGCGCTGCAGCTCGTCGCCGTCACCGCCGATCCGTCGGAAGGCGAGGCCTTTACCGAGGCCGGCGGCGACCTCGTTGATCAGGTGCCGATGCCGGAGACGATCCGCGCCGTCGTTGCGGATTTCATCGCCGAGCACCATGTCGAGGACGCGTTCGTCAAGCGCAAGCGCGATCGCGCCGACCCGGAGGCTTTGGCGCGGCGCGGTCCGCTCGCGGATAAGGATCGCAAATGACGTCCTCCGGGCGCGACGAGGAGAAGCCGTTTCTCGAGCGCTGGTCGCAGCGCAAGCGCGAGGCGGAGCGCGAGCGTACGGCGCCGGTGCCGGACGCGAAGAAAATTGACCCTGCACCGTCGGCCGAAATTGTCAGCACGCAAACGGAATTCGACGTCACGACTCTTCCGCCGATCGACTCGATCGGACCGCAAACCGACATCCGCGACTTTCTACGGCCCGGCGTGCCCACCGAGCTTGCGCGCGCGGCACTTCGTCGCGTCTGGTCGTCCGATCCGGCGATCCGCGACTTTGTCGGGCTGTCGGAGAATGCGTGGGACTTCAACGATCCGACCGCGATGCCCGGCTTCGGGCCGCTGGAGCCGGGCCAGGCCGAGCGCTTGCTCGCGCATTTGATGCGCAATCCCGCGGAGGCCGCCGATCCGGCGGCGGCGCGCGATCCGCCGGCGGAAGCATCTGGAATGACTGTTCAATCCGCGGCGGACGAGCCGGCCGCGCTTGCGGATCCGGACGAAACATCCGGCGCGATGTCGCAGTCTGCGAACAATCCTGCTGCGACGGTGTTTGTTTCATCGGATACCGCATCGCAGCACGGGGAGCCGTCACCGCAAGGGGACGCCGCCCACGCGCGCCGTGCACACGGTCGCGCATTGCCGGAATAATCCATTGCGCCACCGACATTAAATCGGGAGCCATAGCCTCAAACTATTGACCCTGGCGTCAGTGCAGGCCTACCATTTCGAATAATTCTGAACTGCACGGTCGCGCCATCAAACGCGATCCAACGAGAACAGAAAAAACAAAAACTAGGGTCGGGGAGCGATGCGAGACCAAGGGCTCGAATCCGCGATTCGTGCCGCCGGTGGCGTCACCGAGCTGGCGCGACGCATTGGCATCTCGCAACCGTCCGTTTCCAACTGGGATCGCATTCCCGCCGACCGCGTGCTCGCGGTCGAAGCCGCAACCGGCGTCAGCCGCAGCGAGCTGCGGCCGGATCTGTTCATTGCCGCGAGCGGCGGCGATCTCGATGAGATCGATGCGGCGCGCGCGCAGGAATATGCGTTGCTTGCGGCGCTGCTGGCGCGCGCTCCCGACGCCGATCTGCTGGCGCGCCTCGCGAAGCTGCGCGGTGATGCGTCGCCGCTCGGGCTTGCGCATGCAGGGCTCGGCGAAGCCGCGGCGTCGGCGCGGCTCGAACGCGTCGAGCGCGAGTTCTTCAACCTGTTCATCGGCGTCGGCCGCGGCGAGCTGATGCCCTACGGCTCCTACTATCTCACCGGCTTCCTGCACGAGCGGCCGCTGGCGCGGCTGCGCGAAGACTTGGCCAGCCTCGGCATCGAGCGCGTCGACGGCAATTACGAGCCCGAGGATCACGCGGCGACGCTGTGCGAGATCATGTCTGGCCTTGCCGGCGGCCGCTTCGGCGCGCCGCGCGGCGCCGACCGGCAGATCTTCGAAAAACATCTGGCGCCGTGGATCGGGCGCTTCTTCTCCGATCTCGAGCGCGCCGAGGCGGCGGACGTCTATCGGCGAATAGGGACGCTTGGTCGGGTGTTCATCGATATCGAGAGTGAGGCTTTCGCGCTGGCGAATTAACCGGCGCGGACATCGAAGGAGAGAACGCGATGCAGAGCAGAGCAAAAACCAGCGTGGGACGTCGTGACTTCCTTCGAGCGCTGGGCGCTGGCGCGGCGGTCGCCGCGGCGCCGCTCACCAGCGAAGCCAAAGCCGATACCGAGAACGACAGCGAGAAGCGCAAGGCTCGCTACAAGGAAACCGATCACGTCAAAGCCTACTACCGCGTCAACAGCTATCCGGCGAAGAAATAGGAGGCACCTGTGCTGATCAAACGGACAGAACGGGCAGCCCGGCGCAGCACTCTGACGGCGTCGCTTGCCGATCAATCCGCTGGCATCGATCGCCGCGGCTTCCTGCGTCGCTCCGGTCTCGCGGCCGGCGGCCTCGCGGCGCTCGGCAGCTTGCCGCTCACCGGCGTGCGCAAGGCGCAAGCCGGGCCGCCGCCGGAGAAGGGCGCGGCGGTGACCATCCGCAAGAGCATCTGCACGCATTGCTCGGTCGGCTGCACGGTGACGGCCGAAGTGTCGAACGGCGTCTGGATCGGCCAGGAGCCAAGCTGGGATTCGCCGATCAATCGCGGTTCGCACTGCGCCAAGGGCGCCTCGGTGCGCGAGCTCGTCTCCGGCGACCGCCGGCTGAAATATCCGATGAAGCTCGCCGGCGGCCAGTGGACGCGGGTGTCCTGGGACACCGCGATCAACGAGATCGGCAACAAACTGCAGGAAGTCCGCGAGAAGTCCGGGCCGGACAGCGTCTATTGGCTCGGCTCCGCCAAGATGACCAATGAAGGGTCGTATCTCTTCCGCAAGCTCGGCGCGTTCTGGGGCACCAACAACACCGACCACCAGGCGCGTATCTGCCACTCCACGACCGTCACCGGCGTCGCCAATACCTGGGGCTACGGCGCGATGACGAACAGCTACACCGACATCCGCAATGCCAAGACCCAGATCATCATGGGCGGCAATCCGGCCGAAGCGCATCCGGTGTCGCTGCAGCATCTGCTCGAAGGCAAGGAGCTCAAGCGCGCCAACGTGATCGTCATCGATCCGCGCATGACGCGCACGGCCGCGCATGCCACCGAATATGTGCGGCTACGGCCCGGCACCGACATTCCGGTGCTCTACGGGATGATGTGGCACATCCTCAAGAACGGCTGGGAAGACAAGGAATTCATCAAGCAGCGCGTCTACGGCTTCGAGCTCGCCAAGCCCGAGATCGAGAAATGGACGCCGGACGAGGTCGAGCGTGTCTCCGGCGTTCCTGGCGCGCAGCTCGAGCGCGTCGCCAAGATGTTCGCCACCGAGAAGCCGGCGACGCTGATCTGGTGCATGGGCCAGACCCAGCACACGGTCGGCACGGCCAACGTGCGCGCGAGCTGCATGGCGCTCCTGCTCACCGGCAATGTCGGCGCGCCCGGCACCGGCGCCAACATTTTCCGCGGCCACGACAACGTGCAGGGCGCGACCGACGTCGGTCTCGATATCGTGACGTTGCCCTTCTATTACGGCCTCCTCGAAGGCGCCTGGAAGCATTGGTCGCGCGTCTGGGAGGTCGACTACGACTTCCTGCAGAAGCGTTTCGCCTCCAAGCAGATCATGGAAGCGCCCGGCATTCCGCTGACGCGCTGGTTCGACGCCGCGATCCTGCCGAAGGACCAGGTTGCGCAGCAGGACAATGTGCGGGCGATGTTCGTTCAGGGACACGCCAGCAACAGCATCACCCGCATTCCCGAATCGCTGAAGGGCCTCGCCAAGCTCGATCTCCTCGTTGTCGCCGATCCGCATCCGACGACTTGGGCATCGCTGGCGGTGCATGCCGGCCGCAAGGAGAACATGTACCTGCTGCCGGTCGCCACGCAGTTCGAGTGCAAAGGCTCGCGCGTCGCGTCCAATCGTGCGCTGCAGTGGGGTGAGCAGATCGTCAAGCCGATCTTCGAAACGAAAGACGATCTGGAGGTCATGTATCTGATCGCCAAGAAAGCCGGCTTCGCCGACCAGATGTTCAAGAACATCAAGGTCGAGAACAACCTGCCGGTGGCCGAGGACATTCTGCGCGAGATGAATCGCGGCAGCTGGTCGACCGGCTACTGCGGTCAGTCGCCGGAGCGGTTGAAGCTGCACATGCAGCATCAGAAAGACTTCGACATGCTGACCCAGCGCGCGACCACCGGGCCGGCGAAAGGCGACTATTACGGGCTGCCCTGGCCGTGCTGGGGCGCTCCGGAGGTGAAGCATCCGGGTACGCCGCTGCTCTACAACACCAATCTCGCGGTGATGGACGGCGGCGGCACGTTCCGCGCCCGCTTCGGCGTCGAGAAGGAAGACAAATATCCGGACGGCACCACGCGCAAGGTGACGCTGCTCGCCGAAGGATCCTACTCGAAGGATTCCGAGATCAAGGACGGCTATCCCGAGTTCACGCTCGGCGTGCTCAAGAAGCTCGGTTGGGACAAGGACCTGACCGAGGCCGAGATGGCCGTGATCAACAAGGTCAACCCGACGACGCCGGACGCGGTGTCCTGGTCGCTCGACCTGTCGGGCGGCATCCAGCGCGTCGCGATGGCGCATGGCTGTCTGCCTTATGGCAACGGCAAGGCGCGCATGAACGCTTTCGGCCTGCCGGATCCGATCCCGGTACACCGGGAGCCGATCTACACGCCGCGCGTCGACCTCGTCGCCAAATATCCGACGCTGCCTGACGCCAAGCAGTTCCGGCTGCCGAATATCGGCTTCACGGTGCAGAAGGCGGCGGTGGATCGCGGCATCGCCAAGCAGTTCCCGCTGATCCTCTCGTCCGGCCGACTGGTCGAATACGAAGGCGGCGGCGAAGAGACGCGCTCCAATAAGTGGCTCGCCGAGCTGCAGCAGGACATGTTCGTCGAGATCAATCCATCCGATGCCGCCGAGCGCGGCATCAAGGACGGCGCCTGGGTCTGGGTCAACGGCGCCGAGAACAGCTCGAAGGCAAAGGTGAAGGCGCTCGTGACCGAACGCGTCGGCAAGGGCGTGGCGTGGATGCCGTTCCACTTCGGCGGCTGGTTTGGCGGCCAGGATCTGCGCGGCAACTATCCGAAGGACACCGATCCGATCGTGCTCGGCGAAAGCGCCAACACGATCACCACCTACGGATACGATCCGGCGACTGGCATGCAGGAACCCAAAGTCACGCTCTGTCAGATCAGCGCGGCATAAGGAGGCGGGATCATGGCTCGGATGAAATTTCTCTGCGACGCCGACCGTTGCATCGAATGCAACGCCTGCGTCACCGCCTGCAAGAACGAGCACGAGGTGCCGTGGGGCATCAATCGCCGCCGCGTCGTCACCATCAATGACGGCAAGCCCGGCGAGCGCTCGGTCTCCATGGCCTGCATGCACTGCACCGACGCGCCCTGCGCGGCGGTGTGCCCGGTGAATGCGTTCTACACCACCGCCGACGCGGTGGTGCTGCATTCCAAGGATATCTGCATCGGCTGCGGCTATTGCTTCTACGCCTGTCCGTTCGGCGCGCCGCAATATCCGAAGGTCGGCAACTTCGGTTCGCGCGGCAAGATGGACAAGTGCACGTATTGCGCCGGTGGTCCGGAAACCGACAACACGGCGCAGGAATACGAGAAGTACGGCGCCAATCGTCTGGCCGAAGGCAAGCTGCCGCTCTGCGCGGAAATGTGCTCGACCAAGTCGCTGCTTGCCGGCGACGGCGACATCATCGCCAAGATCTACAAGGAGCGTGTGACCCAGCGCGGCTACGGCTCAGGCGCCTGGGGCTGGCAGACGGCTTATCGTGAAACCATTGCGTCGTAACCGCGAGCGAAAAGAAGAATTGGGAGGAATGGACATGACGAAGCTCATCGGTCAGCTCCGCTTCCTTGCCGGCGCGATCGCGGTCGCTCTGCTGTTGGCATTTGCTCCGCCGGCGGTGGCGCAGCAGCCGACATCGGTCAATCCGACGGCGAGCGCGGTGAAGGAAGATCAGCTGCTGCAGCAGCTGCGCATCATCAGCGGGCGTGGCTCGATCCCCGACACCAAATCCTACAATATCGAGCAGCCGGCCGGCCGCGAGTGGCGCGAATTCCGCACCGTCGTGCTGCCTTGGATTGGCGGCGTCGCCATCCTCGGCATGCTGCTCCTGCTCGTGGTGTTCTATCTGTGGAAGGGCGCGGTGCGGCTGCAGTCCGGCCGTTCCGGGCGCACGGTGGTGCGCTTCAGCGCCTTCGAGCGCTTCGTGCATTGGATGACGGCGACCTGCTTCATCATCCTCGGCCTCTCCGGGCTCAACATCACCTTCGGCCGCAGCCTGCTGCTGCCGCTGATGAATCCGCAGACGTTCACCGACTGGTCGCAATACGCCAAATACGCGCACAACTATCTGAGCTTCCCGTTCACCATCGGCGTCGTCCTCATCTTCCTGATCTGGATCGCCGGCAACATTCCCGATTCCACCGACGTACGCTGGGTGAAGGAAGGGCTCGGCGGCATCGTCGATCGCAGCAAGCATCCGCCGGCCTATCGCTTCAACGCCGGCCAGAAGGCGATCTACTGGATCGTTGTGCTCGGCGGCGGCGCCGTCGCGGTCACCGGCTATGTGCTGATGTTCCCGTTCTACGGCACCACGATCCAATCCATGCAGATCGCGCAAGTGGTGCACGGCACCGTGGCCGTGCTGTTTGTCGCGGCGATGCTGGCGCACATCTATATCGGCACGCTCGGTATGGAAGGTGCGTTCGAGGCCATGGGCACCGGCACGGTCGACGTCAATTGGGCGAGGGAGCACCACTCGCTCTGGCTCAGCGAGCAGATGGCCGCTACCGGCCCGAACGAGAGCCGCGGTCAGCCGTCGGCGACGCCCGCGGAATAGCGCATTGCCGCAGAAACCATAAGAAACGCCCGGCTTTGGCCGGGCGTTTTGATTTGGTGAGCTCTGCTATAAGGGGCGGATGCGTGTCATCGGCTTCGCCGGCTGGAGCGGGTCCGGCAAAACCACGTTGTTGTCCAAGGTCATTCCGCGGCTGGTGGGCCGCGGTTTGCGCGTCTCAACGCTCAAGCACGCCCATGGCGGCTTCGATGTCGACAAGCCGGGCAAGGATTCGCACACGCACCGCGTCGCCGGCGCCACCGAGGTGCTCGTCTCCTCGGGAAATCGCTGGGCGCTGGTGCATGAGTTGCGCGGCGAGCCCGAATTGAGCCTGCGGGCGCTGCTCTGCCGGCTCAGCCCCGTCGATCTGGTGCTGGTCGAGGGCTACAAGCGCCAGCCGCATCCCAAGCTCGAGGTGCACCGCGCGGCGCTGGGCAAGCCGATGATCCATCCCGAGGACGCGCACATCGTCGCCATCGCCTCGAATACGCCGCTGCCGGCAGCGAAGGTGCCGGTGGTTGATCTCGACGACACCGAGGCCGTCGTCGACATCCTGCTCGCCCACGCCGCACCCATCGAGCAGGTGCTCGCCGCGGTGGAAGGCGGGTAATTATGGCGCAGCTCACCGACGACTGCTTCGCCTTCTCCGGCCCGCTGCTGCCGATCGAGGAGATGGAGCGGCTGATCGCCGAGCGCGTCAATCCCGTGACTGAGATCGAGCAGGTCCCCCTCGCCGAGGCGCGCGGACGCGTGCTGGCCGCCGATCTGATCGCGCCGATCGATCTGCCGCATTTCGACAATTCCGCGGTCGATGGCTATGCCGTGCGCAGTGACGACGTTGCCGGCAGCGGTGAAACCACGCTGATCGTCGCCGGCCGCCTGACCGCGGGCCGCAAGGCCGACGTCGCGATCGCGCCCGGGGAGGCGATCCGCATCTTCACGGGCGCGCCGATGCCGCAGGACGCCGACACCGTGTTCATGCAGGAAGACGTTCGCGTCGACGGCGACAAAGTCATCGTGCCGAGCGGGCTCGCGCCGGGGGCCAATCGGCGGCTCGCGGGCGAAGACGTCAAGCGCGGCGCCGTGGCGCTGCCGGCCGGCCGCGTGCTCGACGTGCAGCATATTGCGCTCGCCGCCGCACTCGGCGTCACCACACTCGAGGTGCGGCGGCGTTTGCGGGTCGCCGTGTTCTCGACCGGCGACGAGATCGTCGAGCCGGGAAGAAGCCGCAATGCGGCTTCGGTGTTCGACGCCAATCGTTATCTGCTGCGCGGGCTGCTCGACCGTCAGGGCTGCCGCGTCACCGATCTCGGCATTCTCGCCGACAATCCGGCAACCCTGTTGGGCGGACTGCGCGCGGCGGCAGCCGACCACGACCTGGTGCTCACCTCAGGCGGTGTGTCCACCGGAGAGGCCGATCATGTCCGCGCCGCGGTCGAGGCGCTCGGCAAGCTGGTGTTCTGGCGCGTCGCCATCAAGCCTGGGCGTCCGGTGGCCATGGGCGTCATTCCGACGGCAAAGACAGAGATGTCGGCGGCTTTTGCCGGCTTGCCGGGCAACCCGGTCGCGGTTTTCGTCACCTTTATGCGTGTGGTGAAGCCACTCTTGCGCCGGCTCGCCGGCGCTTTGCCTGAGCCGTTGACGCCGCTGCCGGTGCGCGCGGCGTTTGCTTACAAGAAGAAAAAGGGTCGCCGCGAATATGTGCGCGTCGCGTTGCGCCGCCGCGCCGACGGCGAGCTTGAGGCGGTAAAGCACCCGCAGGACGGCGCCGGCATCATCTCATCGCTCACGGAAACAGACGGCCTTATCGAGCTGGCCGACGACGTCACAGCGGTCGCGCCCGGCGATCACGTCGGGTTTTTGTCGTATGCGGCGCTGGCGGGCTGATCGAGGTGATCAGAGCCGCACGCCGGTCGTTGTGAAAGCTTCGTTGACCGGCTCCTGCGCCCGATTGAGCACCACGTCGCCGATCCAGGCGATCACCAGCGCGGCCACGCAGGCGATAATGAAGCTCTTCATGGCGTTTCTCCCAGCGGGCATCGATCCCGAAGGTAAAGGTAAGCGCCCCGGCCTGTCTTGATCAAGGTCAGGCGCCGGCGTGTTGCGTTGCAATACGCTCGGCCTCAGTGACGTCTGCGGGCGTGTTCACATTGAAAAACGGGTCCACCGGCTTGTCCGGCCATTCGGCGATGGCGACGCCATGCCGCGCCGTCCATACCTCGATTTTGCGCAGGTCTTCCTCGACCAGCGCGCAGCGCAGGTCGGCGCGCAGCGCCACCGGCCACAGCGCCGCGACCGGATGCCGCCAGTTGCCGGAGCGCGCGCAAGCGAGCGGCTTGCCCTCCGCGCGCCGCGCCGCGTGCAGCCGCTCGACGAGATCTTCGGGCAAGAACGGACAGTCGCCGGGCACGCTCGCCATCCAATGCAGATGCGGGGTGTTGGCGGCGAGCCAATCGAGGCCGGCGAGGATGCCGGCAAGCGGGCCGGCGAAGCCGGGCACATTGTCGGCGACAACCGGCAGGCCGGTGTCTGCGAAGCGCGCGGGGTCGCCATTGGCGTTGATGATGAGGTCGCTGCATTGCGCCGAAAGGCAGGCGAGCACGCGATCGAGAATGCGCACCCCGCCGATTTCGAGTCGTATCTTGTCACCGCCACCCATGCGGCGCGCGAGCCCGCCGGCAAGGATCAGGCCGAGCGTGGGAGGAATTGGCGGCTCATTCGTCATGCATCGCGGCCTTGCGCCGATGCTTGGCGCTTTCCTCTTCGACAAAGGCGAGATCCTGGTCGAAGACGATGCGATCTTCACCGGCGAGCGCCACGAAGCGCTTGCCGCGTGCGCGCCCGATCAGCGTGAGATTGGCCTTGCGCGCGAGCTCGACGCCCCAGGCGGTGAAGCCTGAGCGGGAGATCAGGATCGGGATGCCCATGCGCACCGTCTTGATCACCATCTCCGAGGTGAGCCGGCCAGTCGTGTAGAAGATCTTGTCGTGCGCCGGCACGTGCTCCTGGAACATCCAGCCCGCGATCTTGTCGACGGCGTTATGCCGGCCGACGTCTTCCATGTACACCAGCGGTCGGTCTTCCTGCGCCAGCACGCAGCCATGGATGGCGCCGGCCTCGAGATAAAGCGAGGGCGTGGTGTTGATCTTGTTGGTGAGCGCGTAGAGCCATGACGTGCGCAGCTGCGCCTTCGGCAATGACACGTTCTCCAGCGCCTCCATGAGGTCGCCGAAGACGGTGCCCTGCGCGCAGCCCGAGGTCTGCACCTTCTTCTTCAGCTTCTTCTCGTAATTGGTCTTGCGCTTGGTGCGCACCACGACCACCGCGAGCTCCTCGTCGTAATCCACGCCGGTGACGATGTCGTCGGCAAGCAGCATGTTCTGATTGAGCAGATAACCGATCGCCAGATATTGCGGGTAGTCGCCGATGGTCATGGCGGTGACGATCTCCTGTGCGTTGAGGAAGATCGTCAGCGCTCGCTCGACGGTGACCGCGGTCTCGATTCTGCCGCCGGTCTGATCAATGCCGCTCACGCGCTCCGTCAGCCGCGGATCGGCGGGATTGGGCTTGATCCGATAGGTGTCGTTAGCCATGGCCCCAATGTAAGGCCTCGGGAGTGCCGGCGAAACCCGGGTTTTGCGGGCCGCGATAGTTAATGAATGCCTGAGAAAATTGCCGCGAATTTGCGCGGCATTTTCGCGTGACCTCAATCTCTGCGCGGTAATTGTGGTGACGATAACAAGGGGGGAAGTTCAATGCTGCGAGTTGCTGTAATTGCCTTTTGGACGCTTGGTGCCACCACCGATCTGACCTTGGCTTTTGCCCATCCGGCGGAGCCCGCGCGTGCGGCCGCCGCGACGATCAACTTCGACGATCTGCACGGTCAGGCGACTGCGGCGATCGAACGCCTGCAGCTGGCGCAGGCGCAACGCCTGGCGCTGCGCACGGATGTCGGATCGTTCTGATCGGCTTTCTGTTTTGTGCTGTGAAGAAGAGGGCGGGCCGTCAGCCCGCCCTTTTCATTGCCGAACGCGGATGTTGAGCCGCGAGCGTGCGCGTCCGAGCGGACGGCGCGCGCCGTTGTGACGCATGGGCGCGCGCAGGCGCCGCTTTGGATCGAGCGAGCGCAACTCGCTCGCCGACGCATCGAGCAGATCGGCATAGCTGGCGACCGCGTCGAGCCTCAGCGCATCCCATAGCGATGGAAACGCGACGACGCTTGGCTCGCCGGAGCAACTACCATTGACAGTTGAGAACGAACTCATCCGCACGTAATAAACCGGTTCGCGTCTGCGCGCACTCCACGAGTTCCCAGCGCTCCGTCAGGCTTTTCCTGACGGACACATTCTAGCGGTGCTCCGCGACCGTCACACGCTCCGATATTGCCGCGGCGCGACGAAATCATCGCATAGGATGTAAACTTACATTGATGGTGTCCGAGGCGACGCCGCTGAGCTGCAGCACAAACGACTCGCCCGAGAGCTCGAGGCGCAGGCTCTTGCGCACGCCAGGGCAGTCGCTGCGTCCGGTGTTGCCGACCGCATGCGCATAGCGTCGGCTTTGCACCACGTCGATCCAGGCTTCGTCCGAGAGCGTCACCTGATAGATGCCCGGCAGCGGCGGCGCCGGAAAGTGCACGGCGGCACCGAACCAGTGCTCGGCTTTCGGCTTGCGTTCCGGCGGCATCGTGAAGCTCGCGGCGTGGTCGGGACGCAAGTGCAGGACGAAGGCGTCGGCCGGGATCTGATTCAATGTCGCTCCGGCGTCGACGCTCGCTTTCTGCGGCTTCGCAAAGGCGGCGCGCTCTGCGGTGAGCGACCAGGCGAACTTGCCGCAGCCGTCTTCGGCGTACACCTTTGGTGCGACGAAGAAGGCCGCGAGGATCGCGCCTGCAATTGCTCCGATACGTATTCCAATCATGCGCTCGGATCACCCGCATCGGGATAGAACAGCTGCTGGCCATTGATCTTGTAGCCGGCGATCGTCTTCTGACCTTCCGGCGAGATCAGCCAGTCGATGAACTGCCGCCCGAGCTCGACTTTCACGTTCGGATGTTTCTGCGGATTGACCAGCATCACGCCGTATTGATTGAACAGCCGCTTGTCGCCTTCGACGGCGATGATGAGGTCCTGCTTGTTCTTGAAGGCGAGCCAGGTGCCGCGGTCCGAGAGCACATAGGCGTTGGCGGCGGCCGCCGTGTTGAGCGCGGCGCCCATGCCCTGGCCGATCTCCTTGTACCAGGGGCCCTTCTCCTTCGCGATATCGATGCCGGCGACTTTCCAAAGCGCGAGCTCGGCCTGATTGGTGCCCGAGCGGTCGCCGCGCGAGATGAAGGGAATGCCCTTGTCCTTGATCTTATGGAAGGCCGCGACGATGTCCTTGGTCCCTATGATGCCGGCCGGATCGCTTTTCGGGCCGATCAGGACGAAGTCGTTGTACATCACCGGAAAGCGCTTCACGCCCTGTCCTTCGGCGAGGAATTTTTCTTCCGCCGGTTTGGCATGCACGAAGACCACATCGGCATCGCCGCGCCGCGCCGTGTCCAGCGCCTGGCCGGTGCCTTGCGCGACCACTTTCACCTCGATGCCGGTCTTGACCTTGAAGATCGGGAGCAGGTAGCCGAACAGCCCGGAATCCTGCGTCGAGGTGGTGGAGGCGACGATGATCGATTTGTCTTGCGCCACAGCGGGCGTCGGCAAGGATGCGGCGAGCGTGACGGCAATGAGAGTGCGGCGTGTGAGCATGACAATCCTCCGTTCTTCTTGTTGTGCGCTAGACGAGCAGCTCACCGGCGAGGAACTTGCGGGCCTCGGCGGTTTGCGGTGATTGAAAGAATGACGCCGCGGGCCCGCTTTCGAGGACGCGGCCGCGATGCATCAGCACGATGTCGCCGGCGAGCCGGCGCGCCTCGCCGAGATCCTGCGTGGCCACGATCACCTTGATGCCGCGCGCGCTGACCGTGCTGATGGTGTCTTCGATGGCCTTGGTGGCGTAGGGGTCGAGACTCGCGGTCGGCTCGTCGAGGAACAGCACCTCCGGATCGCCGGCGAGCGCGCGGGCGAGCGCCAGGCGCTGCTGCTCGCCGCCGGAGAGACGCCGCGCCGCCCGCTCGGCCAGATGTGCGAGACCGACGAGGCTGAGAAGCTCGGCGATCCGCGCATCATGCGTGGCGCGTGGCACGTCCGCTGCTTTCAGCGCATAGCGCAGATTGCCGGCAGCGCTGCGCCGGAGCATCACTGGCCGCTGGAACATCATGGTGCGGCGCACGGGCGGCGCCGCGGCGCGGCCGCCCCAGGTCAGCTGGCCGCTCGATGGCGTGACCAGCCCCATGGCGAGCCGCAAGAGCGTGGTCTTGCCGCTGCCATTGGGGCCGATCAGCACAGTCGGGGGGCCGGCACTGAGCGTCAACGTCACGCCATCGATCAAAGCGTGCTCACGCACACGCACCGAGACGCGATCGAGCGCGATCGGGAGATTGGACACGGGCGCGCGCATGCTCACCCCGCCACGCGCTCGCCGGCGCGCCGGATGGTCCAGGCCAGCGCGTTGATGATGATCACGATGGCGATCAGGATCATGCCGAGCCCGACCGCGAGCGGCAGATCGCCCTTGGAGGTCTCGAGCGCGATCGCGGTGGTCATGGTGCGGGTGAAGCCATTGATATTGCCGCCGACGATGATGATGGCGCCGACTTCGGCGGCGGCGCGGCCGAAGCCGGCGAGTAGCGCTGTTGTGAGCGAGAAGCGTGCATCCCAGATCAGCGTCGCCACGCGCGCGGCAGCGCCGACATTCATCGCCGCGAGCTCGTCGCGGTACTCGGCCCACAGATCCTCGACGGTCTGTCGCGTCAGTGCGGCGATGATCGGCGTCACCAGCACCGTCTGCGCGATGACCATGGCCTGCGGCGTGAACAGCAGGCCGAGCGTGCCCAGCGGCCCGGACCGCGACAGCGCCAAATAGATGGCGAGGCCGACGACAACAGGGGGCAGGCCCATCAGCGCATTGAGGGTCACGATCGCGGTCTCGCGGCCGGGAAACCGCGTCAGTGCGATCAGCGCGCCGAGCGGGATGCCGATCAACGCCGCGAGAGCCACGGCGCTGAGGCTCACCAACAGCGACAGCCGCACGATGGCGATCAGCGCTGGGTCGGCGGTCAGGATGAGCTGCAAGGCTGAAAGGTCATCTGCCATGGCAATGCCTAGACGATCGGCCAACTTGTGCAGGAGTTCCCGGCATGGTCAAATTCCGGAGAAATTGCGAATTAATGCAGGTTAATGCATGCGCGAGATGCTGACCACCGACGAAGCCGCTGAGTATCTGCGGCTGTCCGAGCGCAAGCTCTACGAGCTCGTCGCCAACGCGGCGGTGCCGTGCACCAAGGTGACCGGCCGCTGGCTGTTTCCCAAACAAGCGCTCGATCGCTGGGTGCTCGCGGGACTGAGCGGCGAGGCTGCGTCGGCCTACGCGCCATCACCGCCGATCGTCGGCGGCAGCCATGATCCGCTGCTCGAATGGGCACTCCGCAACAGCGGCAGCGGGCTGGCAAGCCTGCCGGAGGGCAGCGAAGAGGGATTGCGGCGGCTCACACGCAGCGAGGTCGTGGCTGCCGCGATCCACTTGCATCGGCTGGAGGGCGACGACGAGCAGGCCAACCCCGAGGCGGTTGCGGCCGCGCCGGGGTTGCACGATGCGGTGGTCATCGCGTTTGCCCGGCGCGAGCAGGGCTTGCTGGTCAAATCGGGCAATCCGCTGAAGCTCACCGACATGGCTTCGGTCGCCGCCCGCAAGGTCCGCGTGGCGCAGCGACCCGCGGGCGCCGGGGCGCAGCTGCTGCTTCTGGCACTGCTGGCGCGTGCCGGCCTCACCTTGGACGCGCTCACGCTGCTCAAGCCGGTCTGTCCGACCGGCTCCGACGTGGCGCAGGCGGTGCGCATCGGCCGGGCCGATTGCGGCGTGGCGACGCGCGGGGTCGCGCTGGCCGCCGGCCTCGATTTCGTGCCGATCACCTGGGAGCGTTTCGATCTGGTGCTGCGCCAGCGCGACTATTTCCTCCCAGGCCCGCAGGCGCTGTTCGCCTTCATGCGTGAGGCAGCCTTCCGCGACCGCGCGGAAGAGCTTGGCGGCTATGACGTCGGCGAAACCGGATCGGTGCGGCTGGTGAATTAAGGCGAACGGGCAGGGCGGCCCGAGTTGTCAGGGCCCCTTCGATGGCTATATTGCGCCCGCCTTGATGTCGCGGGCTGCATCCCGCGATCCCGGAGGGGTGGCCGAGTGGCTGAAGGCGCACGCTTGGAAAGCGTGTATACGGGAAACCGTATCGTGGGTTCGAATCCCACTCCCTCCGCCAGCGGCATCGCCACCGTACGCGCCACGCGCGAATGGGTTCCTTTGTTGGCGCGCCGACTCTGGGCCGCGATAACCTGCGGACAGCCTCCAGAGAATCGCCCGTCTATGTCATTTTTAAATGGGCCTACGGCGATGGCATGATGTTATGCGGCGCGATTTTTACCACTCCGCCGCATGCCGACCGCATACGACATCATCCTTCGCAAGCTCAACGCGCATTCGCCACTCGATCCTGGCGATGAGGAGGCATTGCGGTCGCTGCCTCTCCGCATGCGCAGGCTCGAGCCCGACGAGGATTTGCTGCGCGAGGGCGATCGGCCGGAGGCCGTCACGCTCGTGCTCGACGGCATGCTCGCGCGCTATCACGCGCTCGCCAATGGCAAGCGGCAGTATCTCTCGTTTCACATCGCCGGCGATCTGCCCGGCGCGCAGACCTTGTTTCTCGATCGCGTGGACTATGCGGTCTGTGGCGTCGGCCGTGCCGAGATCGCGTCGGTCATGCATGAGGATCTCCTCGCGCTGTTCAAGCAGCGGCCCATGATCGGCTTCGCCGTCTGGCGCGAGACCCTGGTCGATGCCGCGATCTGCCGGCAGGCGATCACCAACAACAGCAGCCGCGCGCCGCGCACGCGCATGGCGCATCTGTTTTGCGAGCTCTATTACCGCGCGCGCAGCGCCGGACTTGGGGAGACCAAATTGCTGCAGCTGTCGCTGCACCAGGCGCAGCTTGGCGACGCATTGGGCATGTCACTGGTCACCGTCAACCGCAGCCTGCAGGCGCTGCGCCGCACCGGTGCGATCCAATTCCGCAACGGTCTGCTCACGGTGCACAACTGGCAGCGGCTTGCCGCGATCGGCGAGTTCGACGCCGCCTATTTGCACAGTCGCGCGGGCCGGCTTTGAGCCTCGGCTCTTAGCGCTTCCACGGGCGCGGCATCCGCCAAAATTACATGCCCTCGAGATAGGTCTGGTTCGGCCGCTGGTTGAGCTCGATCCTGGTGCCCCACGGATCCTCGATGAAGGCGACCCAGACACCGTTCGTCGGATTTTTTGCAGGTGGCGCGGTCGGCTTGATGCCGGCGGCCTCGAGCCGCTTCACGGTCGCGTCGATGTCGAGCACGTCGAAGCCGATATGATCGAGCACGTGACCCTTGGTCGGCACGGTCGGCGTATCGGATTTGGTGAACGAGAGGTTCGCGCCGGGGATATCGGCTGCCACGAAGCGCCCGCGCATTCCCGGTTTCGCACCGAAGAATTTTCCGTACCAGGCCTGCATCTGCGGGATCGCCGCCTCGGCCACGTGATAGTGCACATGATGATGGCGGATCGGGATCTTCTGATTTTTGTCCTCGAGGAGCTCGAGCTTCAGTCCGTCGGCGCTGGTGATGAAAGCCTGGTCGAGCCGGCCATTGCCGGTGGCGCCGGTCTCGATCTTCACGTCGAGGCCTTTCACCTTGGCGACAGCCTCCTGAACATTCGGCACCAGGAAGCCGACATGGTTGATCACCGTCCCGACGGTGCCGCCGCTCGATGCCGGCGTGCCGGCGCGCAGATTTAGATAGACGTTCACGCCGGGGAAGCGAACGATGTCGAAATCTCCCGCCTTCACGGCCGTACCGCCCAGCGCGACGAAGATCTTCTTGTTCGCCTCGACATCGCGGGAGTTGAGATGCCAATGGCCCATGGTCACACCCATCACATTCGGCGTAAACGGCTGTGCCCCGGCGGTGCCGACGCTCGCGCCGGCGATCAGTAATAACGCTGGAATGAGATTGCGCATGGTTCGCCCCTCCAATGATCGCATTTTCAACTTCTCTTCGCGGCTCCGCAGCGGTCGCTCCACTTCCGCGGACCCCGGTGTGACACAGGCTCGAGCGAACGTGCTTCGGCCGGCACCGAAGCAATCGTCGCCTGCGGCTTTGTGGATCGCTGATAACTGGTCATTGCTTACGATCCGAGATTGTCGGCCAGCAGCTTGAGCGCCGTCGCCGTGAACGTGCGCATATTGGCGAGGCGGTCGGCGCTGCCCGTTTCGAGGGTCGTCGTCCGCTCCACGGGTCCGACGATTGCGAAGCAAGTATGCCCGGCCGGGTCGCCATAACGATTGCTGGTCGGTCCGGTGGCACCGGTTTCGCCAAGTCCCCATGTCGCCGCGAATTGCTCCCGCGCCCGCCGCGCCAGGACCAGCGCATGGCCCTCGGTTGCGGGACGAAATTGCGCCAGCGCTTCCTCGCTGACCGCGAGCAAAAGCTGCTTGGCCTGTCGCGTATAGGCCACGGCGCCGCCAAGAAAATAAGCCGAGGCGCCCGGCACGGCGAGCAACGCCGCCGAGATCAAGCCGCCGGTCGAGGACTCGGCGATGGCGATGGTCTCGCTGCGAGCCTTCAGGCGAGCGGCGATCGTTTCGACGAGTGGCAAGAGATCGTTCATCCGCTCAACTCCCCGGCTTCGGTCTGCTGCAACCTAGCGCGACCAAGAGCGTAGCGCGACCGCCGAGACGGTCTATAGTCGACGCCATTGGCGCGAAGGGATTTTACGGCACATGGATCTCTCTCCAACCCAGCAGCAAAGCGACGTGCGGGCGCTTACCGAGCGCTTGTGCGCCGCATTCCCGGACAGCTATTGGGCGGAGCGCGATCAGAGTGGCGAATTTCCCGAGGCGTTCTATCGCGCGGTGGCCGACGCAGGACTGCTCGGCATCGCCATGCCGGAAGCCTATGGCGGATCGGGTCTCGGGATTTCCGAAGCCGCGGTGCTGATGCAGACTATCGCCGCCTCCGGCGCCTGCATGACCGGCGCGTCTGCCGTGCACATGAACATCTTCGGGCTCAATCCGGTGGTCGTGTTCGGCAGCGAGGAGCAGAAGCGGCGCATGCTGCCGCCGCTCATCCGCGGTGAGCACAAGGCCTGCTTCGCCGTCACCGAGCCGGACACCGGGCTCGAGACCGCGAAGATCAAGACCAAAGCCGAGCGGCACGGCGGTCACTACGTGATTTCGGGGCAGAAGATCTGGATCTCGACCGCGCAGGTCGCCGACAAGGCGCTGATCCTCGCGCGCACCACGCCCTACGATCAGGTCGCGCGCAAGACCGACGGCATGAGCCTGTTCTATACCGATCTCGATCGCGCGCGCGTCGAGGTCCGCGCCATCCGCAAAATGGGCCGACATGCGGTCGACTCCAACATGCTGTTCATCGACGGCCTGCGCGTGCCGCTCGAGGATCGTATCGGGCGGGAAGGCGACGGCTTTCGCATGATCCTGCACGGCTTCAATCCGGAGCGAATCCTGATCGCCGCGGAAGCGGTCGGCATCGGCCGCGCGGCGCTGCGGCGCGCCGCCGCCTATGCCAACGAGCGCGTGGTGTTTAACCGCAAGATCGGCGCTAACCAGGGTATCCAGCATCCGCTGGCCAAATGCTGGATGGCGCTCGAAGCCGCCAATCTGATGGTGATGCAGGCGGCCGCGCTCTATGACGCCGGCAAAGACTGCGGGCTCGAGGCCAATGCCGCGAAATATCTCGCCGCCGAAGCCGCGTGCGAGGCCTGCGAGGCGGCAGTGCTCACGCATGGCGGCATGGGTTATTCCGCCGAGTATCACGTCGAGCGTTATCTGCGCGAATCCTATGTGCCGCGCATCGCGCCGATCACGCCGCAGATGATTTTGAATTTCGTCGCCGAGAAGGCGCTCGGCCCGCCGAGGTCATACTGATTCCCGGATAGGCGCACTGCGCGAGCGTCGTGCCGTCGAGCTCGCGCATGAAGGCTTCGCGGGCCTTGGCGAGTTGCGCTCGCAGACGGCAGCGCGGCAGCAACACGCAATTGCCGCCGTCGCTCTGGAAACACTCGACCAGCGCCTGGCGGCTCTCGAGCCTGCGCACCACCTCGCCTAGCGTGATCGACGGCGCCGGGCGCGCCAGGCGGAAACCGCCGCCGGCGCCGCGCTGCGTGGCGACGAAGCCCGCTTCGGCAAGGTCCTGCACCACCTTGCTCAGATGGTGGCGCGAGATGCCGAACTCGGCCGCGATCTCGGCCGTGGAGAACGCGCGACCCGGATCGCCCGCGAGCCGCATCAGCGCGCGCAGGCCGAAATCGGTGAAAGCGGTCAGTCGCATAAGGCGGTTCCCAAACCGGTATTTGCAAATCCGAGGATACTCTCCTAAATATGTATTAAAAATACTCATTTAAGGACATCCACGATGAATGAGCGTCGGGAGCAGATAGCCGCGCGGACCGGCGTCGACGAGGCGATGATCGAGCGGGTGGTGCGGGGCTTCTACGCCAAGGTCCGTGCCGACGCGCTGCTTGGTCCGGTGTTCGAGGCCCGCATCCGCGATTGGGAACCGCATCTGCAACGCATGTGCGCGTTCTGGTCCTCGGTCATGCTGATGACCGGGCGCTACAGCGGCGCGCCCATGGGCAAGCACTTGCCGCTGCCGGTGGATGCCGCGCATTTCGACCGCTGGCTCGAATTGTTCGAGACGACCACGCAAGAGCTGTGTCCGCCGATCGCACACCGGCATTTCGTCGAGCGGGCGCGGCGGATTGGCGAGAGCCTCGAGCTCGGCATCGCCGGAGCCCACGGCGTGCTGCTGCGCAAAGGCGAGCGCTTTCGCCGCAGCGGTCGATCCGATGACTCACCGATGGAAAGGCAAGCCCAATGAGTGCGAGCTACAGTGACCGCAATCTCGACAGCTCGGCCGGCGATCCGCGCGCCGGCCACAGCCTGGTGCCGATGCTGGTTGCGGGGCTGGTGCTGATCGTGATCGGCATGATTGGGGCCTGGGCCCTGGTCTGAGCGTTTCGCCGACCTCGGAGCTAGCGTCCCGTCGTCTTCTTGGTGTCCGTGGACGGCCGCACATTGCCCCAAGGATCGGTGGACTTCTGCGCCGCCGGGGTCTTCTTGATCGCCTCTTGGTAGGCGTCGTCGACCTGCTTGCGCTTCTCAATCTCTTCCGGGCTCAGCCGGCGGGTTTCGTTGGTCGGGATGGTCAAGGCCGGCCCGCCTTGCGCCAACGCGGCGCCTGCCGTCGGCGTGGCGATGACGGCCGTTGCAACGGCAATGCGGAACAAACGTTTCATGTGACCAAATATGCCCGAGCGCCCGCGGTCAGCCAAGTACCCTGTGCGCGCATAACCATTCAGGCTTTGCCCGGGGTTCCCGCCGCCAGCTGCGCGTCGTAATCGAGCACCGCCTGCAACAGCACCTGCGTGCCTTTGGCGCATTGCTCCTGCGTGCTCGATTCCTCCTCGTTGTGGCTGATGCCCTTCCAGCAGGGGATGAAGATCATCGCCGCCGGTGCGACGCGCGACACATAGGCGGCGTCATGCAGCGCGCCTGACGTGATGTCGCGCGCGGAGTAGCCGCACGCCGCGACCGCGCGGCGAATCGAGGCCATGCAGCCGGCGTCGAACGGGATCGGTGCCTGCTCCCAGATGCGCTCGATGGCAAGATCGAGCGCCAGCTCGCCGGCAATGCGCGTCAACGCCGTGCGGATCTCCGTCTCCATGGCATCGAGCACGCCAAGCGAGGGATCGCGAATGTCGATGCTGAAAAACACGCGGCCCGGGATGACGTTGCGCGAATTCGGCGTCACTTCGAGGAGGCCGACCGTGCCGACCGCACTCGGCGCATGCGCCCGCGCGATCCGGTCGACCTCGGTCACTGCTTGCGCCGCGCCGACGAGCGCGTTGCGCCGTCCGACCATTGGCGTCGAGCCGGTATGCGCGTCCTGGCCCGTGAACGTGCATTCGAACCAGCGAACGCCCTGCACGCCGGTGACCACGCCGATCTCCTTGTCTTCGCGCTCGAGGATAGGGCCCTGCTCGATGTGCAGCTCGAAGAACGCGGAGAATTTGCGGGCGCCGCAGCGCTCCGTTCCGTTATAGCCGATGTCCTTGAGTGCTTGCGCGAAGGTGACGCCGGCGCGGTCGTTCCGCGTCTTCGCCCAGTCGCGATCGAAGGCGCCGCCGAACACGCCGGAGGCGATCAGCGCAGGGGCGAAGCGCGAGCCTTCCTCATTGGTCCAGTTGACGATCTCGATCGGCGCATAGGTCTCGTAGCCGGCGCGGTGCAGGGTGCGCAGCACCTCCAGCGCGCCGAGCGTGCCGAGATTGCCGTCGAACTTGCCGCCAGTCGGCTGGGTGTCGAGATGGCTGCCGAGCGCGATCGGCGGGACGTCGTTGTTGCGGCCGGGACGTCGCGCATAGATCACGCCCATGTCGTCGACGCCGACCGTGCAGCCGAGCGCTTGCGCCTGCGCCTTGAACCAGTCGCGGACCTGGCGGTCCGGCTCGGTCAGCGTCAGCCGGTTAATGCCGCCCTTGGCGGTGCCGCCGAATTTGGCGGTCTCCATCAGCGTGCCCCACAGGCGCTCGCCGTCGATGGTGAGGTTGGTTCCTCGGGCCGAGTTCATTTCCATGGAGCGGACGATCTCAAGCAGCGGCAAGTGGTTTTGCGCGCTCGATCCGCTTGCGCTCGCGCGGATTGTGCATCGCGTTCCAGAGATCATTGCGCCGTTGTACGTTCAGCCAGAATTCTGGACTGTTACCGAACACACGGGCAAGAATCAGCGCCGTCGCCGCGGTTACATTCCTGCGGTCATTGCACAGCTCGTTCACGTGCTTGCGCTGAACGCCCATCGCATTGGCCAATGAGGCTTGCGTCAGACCCAAAGGTTGCATGAACTCCTCATTCAGGATTTCGCCAACCGTTGCAGGCTTTCGTTTCGTGATCAGCATGGGTTGCTTCACCTGTAGCTATGATCGTCGAGATAGATGCCTTTTGCCTCGCCCTTGCTTCCATCCCAGCGAAAGATGAGTCGCCATTGCCGGTTGATGCGGATTGAATGAAAGTCGGCAAGGTTGCCGTGCAGCTTCTCAAAGTGATTGCTCGGCGGTACTCTCAAATCTTGATCGTTTGTTGCGTCGTCGATCATCTGCAGCTTGCGGAAGACGCGACCTTCAAGATCGGGGGGAATCCGACGTGAGCGCCGGTCTTCCACGAAGAAGGCACGCAACCACTCATCCCTGAAGCTGACGATCATCAGACCTTCCGTTGAAGGGGCTATGTACCACTCAACGGTACATTTTTCAAGAACAATCTTTGACCGGGAACAAAGAAAAGGTTGTTCGTCTTGCCGACATCGTAGCGTCATCTGTCGCCATCACTGTCGTGAGCCGGCCATTCGCATGAGTCCCTTTGCCCCGCCCACTTCTATCCGCGCTCCTTTGCCGACAGCGATGGCGACGGTGTCGGCGATCTGCGCGGCATCCTGGCGCGGCTGGACCATCTCAGCGAGCTCGGCGTCGATGCCGTTTGGCTGTCGCCGATCTTTCCCTCGCCGATGGCGGATTTCGGTTACGACATCTCCGACTACACGGGCGTCGCGCCGCTGTTCGGCACGCTGTCGGATTTCGACGCGCTCGTCGCCGCGGCGCATGCGCGCGGGCTCAAGGTTCTGCTCGACCTCGTGCCCAACCACACCTCCGACCGGCATCCCTGGTTCATCGAGAGCCGCGCCTCGCGACAAAGCGCCAAGCGCGACTGGTACATCTGGCACGACGCCGCGGCGGACGGCGGGCCGCCGAACAATTGGCTGTCGGAATTCGGGGGAAGCGCCTGGGAATTCGACCGCGGCAGCCGCCAATACTACTACCACGCGTTCCTCGCCGCGCAGCCCGACCTGAACTGGCGCAACCCGAAAGTCCGCGCAGCGATTCACGACGTGATGCGCTTCTGGCTCCAACGCGGCGTCGACGGCTTTCGTGTCGACGTGATCTGGCATCTGCTCAAGGATGCACAGTTTCGCGACAACCCGCGAAATCCCGATTATCGCGAAGGCGATCCGCCGCAGCACCGCCTCATCCCGCTCCACACAACGGACCTGCCGGAGGTGCATGACGTCATTGCCGAGCTGCGCGGCGTGGTCGACGAGTTCGACGCGCGGGTGCTGATCGGAGAGATCTATCTGCCGCTCGAAAGACTGGTCACTTACTACGGCCGCGATCTGCGCGGCTGCCATCTGCCCTTCAATTTTAGCTTGCTCTCGGCCGAATGGCGGGCCCGCACAGTCGCGGCGCTGGTGGACGAATATGAGGGTCTGTTACCGCCCGGCGGTTGGCCGAACTGGGTACTCGGCAATCACGATCGTCCGCGGGTGGCGAGCCGCGTCGGCCGCGCGCAAGCGGGTGTCGCCGCCATGCTGCTGCTGACACTGCGCGGCACGCCGACCATCTATTACGGCGATGAGATCGGCATCCCACAAGTGCCGATCCCGCCCGAGCGTACGCAGGATCCCGTGGCGAAGAGCATTCCCGGGCACGGGCGCGATGGCGCGCGCACGCCGATGCAATGGGACGCCGGCGCGCATGCCGGCTTCTCGCAGGTCGAGCCGTGGCTGCCGCTCGATGCGGATTTCCGCCGGGACAATGTCGAGGCCGAACTCCGCGATCCGGCGTCGCTCTACAATCTGCATCACCGGCTGATCGCGGCGCGGCGCGGCAGCCGCGCACTGATGCGCGGTGCCTATCAGCCGATCGTCGCCAGCGGCAATCTCATGCTCTATGTGCGCACGCAGGGCAGCGAGCGCGTTCTCGTCGCGCTCAACTTCGGCGCTGATCCGCTCTCGGCGCGGCCGCCGCAACCGCTGCACGGCCGCGTGCTGGTGTCGTCCTGGGCCGATCGCGACGGCGCGATCGTCGATGGCATCGATCTGCGGGGTAATGAAGGTCTGGTGATCGCGCTCGACACCGACAGCGTCATACCGGCTGCGGCATAGAGACGATTTAGCGGGCCGCCGCCACTGTGCGCAGTGTCGGCGACGACTGTCCGGCTCCAACGCGATGTCGCACCACGAAGCTCTCATCGACATCGATCCCGAGCCCTGGCCCGTCGAGCACCTCGGTGTGGCCATGCTCGACGCGGATCGGTGTCGGGGTGACGTCGGCGGAGAGGCCGCCATTGGTCAGCGTCAGCGCCCAGGCAATGCCGGGAATGACCGCCGCCACATGCAGCGCCGCGGCGCAGGCGATGCTGGTTTCGCCGGTCTTGCAGGCAATGTTGACGTTCATGCCGAGCTGGTCGCACAAGCGTGCGGCGTCGGCGAGCCCGCGCAGGCCGCCGAGCTTGATCGCCTTCAGGCTGGTGCCGCGCGCGGCGCCGCGGGCATGATGCCGCTCGATGTCGGCGAGCGAGTGGATGCCCTCGTCGGCGCCGACGGCGATGTCGGTCGCGGCCGCGACCGCGGCCATGGCGTCGAGATCGTCGGCGTCAACCGGCTGCTCGAAGAAGGCAAGACTGGCGCCGGCCACGGCCTTCACATACTCGAGCGCCTCGGCGCGGCTGAAGCCCTGATTGGCGTCCGCCGAGATCAGGCCATCCGTGCCGAGAATCTTGCAGATGGCGCGCGTGCGCTCGGCATCGCGGGCCGGCGTGTCGATGCCGACCTTGATCTTGAAGGCGGGAAAGCCTTCGCCCTTCTTCTTCCCGGCATCGTGCAGGTCGCCGTCGAAATCGCCGCCGCCGATCACGCCGAGGATGCCGACGCGCGCGCGGCGCTTGTCGCCGAGCAACGCATGGATCGGCTTGCCGGTGGCGCGGCCGAGGAGATCATGCAGCGCGATCTCGATCGCCGCCTTGGCGCCGTGATTGCCGTACATGCGCCCGTGCATGGCAACGAGAGCGCCCTCGATGTCGCCCGCTTCGCGGCCTTCGAGCACCGGCGTGAGATGCTCGACGGCTGCAATCATGCTCGCCACCGTCTCCCCGGTCATGGTCGGCGCCGACGCCGCCTCGCCCCAGCCGATGCTGCCGTCTCGGGCAATGACGCGGACAAGCATATTGTCGGCGCGGCGCACTTCTTCGCCCGCCATGACGACGGGCTTGCGCATCGGGATACTGATGGCGATCGGTTCGATCGACTTGATTTGCACGATGGATGACCTAATTGATCTTCTGGATTCCCGCCTGGGCGATGACGTCCGTGTACTGCTTGATCTCTTTGGCGATGCGCGCGCTCGCGTCCTTGCCGCCCTTGATACGCACGGCGAAGCCACCCTTGAGCAGCCGCTCGTTGACATCAGGCTTGCGCAACACCGCCAGCGTTTCCTTCTCCAGCCAGCTCACCACGTCGGGCGGCGTGCCGGCCGGCGCGAGCAGGACGGTATCGGTCGAGAACACGAAATCCTTGTAGCCGAGGTCGAGCATGGTCGGCACGTCGGGGAGATCGCCCCAACGCGTGTCGCCGGTGACCGCCAGGCATTTCACCGCACCCGACTTGATGTGCGGGTGCACGGGACCGAGCGCGCCGGAGGAGAGCTGCGCGGTGCCCGCCAGCATCGCGGCGAGCGCGTCACCGCCGCCCTTGAACACGACGGTCGCCATCTTCTGCAGGCCCTCGCGGATCTTGAGGACTTCAGCCTGCATCTGCGGCGCGGTGCCGATCGGCGGCGTCGCCACATTGAATTTCTCCGGCGCCTTCTTCGCCATGGCGATGAAGTCTTTCATGGTGTTGGCGCCGAGGTCGGCCTTGACCGCGAAGGTGTTCGGCGAGCCGGCCACCTCGGAGACGGCGACGAAGTCCTTGAGCGGGTCGTAGGGAATCTGATGGTAGAGCGCGACGTTCACCGACAGCGAATTGGTCGCGAGGATGAGCGTGTAGCCGTCGGGCTCCGCATGCGCCACGTAGCCCATGCCGATATTGCCACCGCCGCCGCCTTTGTTCTCGACGACGAAGGTCTTGCCGGTCTGCTCGCTCAACGCCGCAGTGAGGATGCGCGCGGTGATGTCGGAGGGACCGCCCGGCGTGTTGGCGACGATGACGCGGACCGGCCGATCCGGATAGGCCGCGAGCGCGCCGGTGCCGCGCAGCAGCGCCGGCGCAGCGATGCCGCTGGCCAGCATGCTCTTGATCAGTCGACGGCGCGACGGCCGATACGATGGGTGCATGTGCTCCTCCCTGTCCCACGTCCGCATCTGTGTGCGGTTGGGTTCAGCAAAGGTAGAGCAATTGCCGCGTTTGCAGCAATGGCGGCCGATCGCAGGAGAGAGCAGGCGAGAGGTGGTTTTCGCTTAAGGAAAATCAGGCCGACTTGGCGATCGTTCCGGCCCGTGCCGAGGCGTTCTTCACCGCATCGAGCAGCACATTGCCGAGCAGCGGTTTTTCCACGATGGGGATGCCGGCCTTGCGCGCACGCTCGATCACGATCTGGCTCGGGTGCGTGGTGATCAGGATCGTCGGCATGGTCACGTGCCCGTCGGATAACGTTTCGACGAGGTCGAGGCCGCTCAGGCCCGGCATATTCTGGTCGACGACCATGCACACCGCGGCGAGCGAGTTCGCATCCTTGAGCGCGTCCGTGCCGCTGCCATAGGCGCGCACGGCAAAGCCTTCGACCTCCAGGGAGAACTTTAACGCATTGCACACGGCAGGATCGTCATCGACGACCACCACCACGGGCTTTGCTGAGTTGTTTTCTTGGCGTGCCATGTCCGGCCCCGATACCGTCAACTCCACACTGGGCAGATTTGCCGGAAATCGCGTTGACGCACATCAAGCTAGCCGGAAAACCTCCCGGGGACGCCTCAGGGATTCTCCTTAGCTTAGCGCGCGTCTCCGGACTGGCGTTTTCTGGTCGATGCCGGGGGGCGGATCAGTCTTTCGCGTCGTTTCCGAGCATGCCGGCGACCATGCCCATGCGCACCAGGTCCGACAGGCTGCCGGCCTGCATCTTGGTCATGACATTGGCCCGGTAAATCTCCACCGTCCGCGGGCTAATGCCGAGGTCGAAGGCGATCACCTTGTTGGGCTTGCCGGCGATCAGCCCCTCCAGCACCTGGCGCTCCCGTGTCGACAGTGCCGCGAGCTTCTCGTGGATGTCGGAAAGCTCGGCGCTGCGCTTGCCGACGGTGGAGGCGCGATCCAGCGCGCCGCGCACCACCGCGAGCAGCGCCTCGTCGTCGAACGGCTTTTCCAGGAAATCGGCGGCACCGTATTTCATGGCCTCGACGGCGAGCGGCACGTCGCCATGGCCGGTGATGACGATCACCGGGATCTCGGGGGAGGCCTCCTTCACCTTGCGCAACAGCTCGATGCCGCTGACGTCGGGCATGCGCACGTCGGTAATGACGCAGCCGGATTTGACCTGCGCCAGCTGCGACAGGAATTTGCTCGCCGACTCGTAGGCCTGCACGGTGATGTTCGCGGTGCGCAGCAGAAATGCCAGCGACTCGCGAACCGCCTCGTCGTCGTCAATGATGTAAACCGGCATGTCAGACGGCATCGCCGATATCCTCCTCGCTTACCGCCGGCAGCGTAAAGCGGAAAATCGTACCACCCGCGGGGTTGGGCTCGACCCAGATCTGCCCACCATGCGCTTCGACGATGGTGCGCGAGATCGACAGACCCACCCCCATGCCTTGCCGCTTGGTGGTGACGAACGGCTGGAACAGCTGGCTGGCGACCTCGGGCGCGATCCCGGCGCCGGTGTCAGCCACGGTGATCGTGACCATGTCGTTCGGCGCCGGCGTCGCCGAAACCACGAGCTCGCGCTTCGGTGAGGTCTCCATCGCCTCCACGGCGTTACGCATCAGGTTGAGCAGCACCTGCTGGATCTGCACGCGGTCGGCGAGCGCCATCTCGACGCTGGGGTCGAACTGGAAGCGCACCTGCACGCCGCGGTCCTTGACCCCGACCAGCGCCAGCGCGCTCGCCTCCTCGATCAGCTTGGTGATGTTCTCGACGCGCCGCTCGGTTTCCCCGCGGGCGACGAAATCGCGCAGGCGACGGATGATCTGCCCGGCGCGCAGCGCCTGCTCGGCCGCCTTGCTCATGGCATCGCGCATCGTCATCGCGCGCTCGTCGGTCGATCCTTCGAGCAGCCGCTGCGAGCCCTTGAGGTAATTGGCGATCGCCGACAGCGGCTGGTTGAGCTCGTGCGCCAGCGCGGAAGCCATCTCGCCCATGGCGGTGAGGCGTGAGATATGCACGAGCTCGGATTGCAGCTCCTGCAGTCGCGCCTCGGTCTTCTGCCGTTCGGTGAGGTCGCGGATGAAGCCGGTGAAGAACCGCTGATTGCCCGAGCGCATCTCGCCGACCGCGAGCTCCATCGGGAATGTCGAGCCGTCGCGGCGCTCGCCGACGACAACGCGGCCGATGCCGATGATGCGTCGCTCCCCGGTGCGCATATAGCGATCGAGATAGCCGTCGTGGCTTTCGCGATAGGGCGAAGGCATCAGCATCCTGATGTTTTTGCCGATCACCTCGTCAGCTTGATAGCCGAACAGGCGCTCCGCCGCGGGGCTGAACGACTGCATGCTGCCCTGCTCGTCGATGACGATCATAGCGTCGGGAATGGTGTTGAGGATGGATTTGAGATGCGCTTCGCGCGCCACCGTGTTGCGGTCGCTGGCGCTGATGCGCATCCGGTTGAGCGCGAGCAACTCACCGACCCAGGAGATCCCGCCGCCGATCACGATAAAGGCGATGACATTGGTCGCTTCCGCAGCGCCAAAGCTCGGAGCGCCGCTCACCAGGAAGATGACGGCAGATACGCTCAACAGCGTCGCGAACATGCCCGGACCGAAGCCGCCGATGCCGGTGGCGGCAAGCACCGCGGGCACGAAAAACAGAAACGGCGCCTCGGATTCCAGCAGGGGCTGCAGCGCAAGCCGCACTGCCAGTGCGATGGCGACCAGCACCAGCGCGATGACATAGTGCATCGCCGCCGCGCGGCCGGGCACGTGGAGGGAGCGTCTGTTCGCCTGATTCTGCTCGGTAAAGTCGGCCATGACGACGCGGTGTTGTGCCCGATCATTGAACGCGATCAAAGCCTTAGCGGAATACGCCACCCTACGTAGTTCTCCCTAGGGAGCATATCTGAATTTTCCAAAAGCGCGACCGCCGGTAAGCCTTTGCACAACGAGTACCGAGGACCCGGCCATGCTCACGCAAGCGATGCCCTCCACTATCCGCCGCGACATCGCGCGGCCGCGCGTGAGCACGCTGGCACTGGCCGGCGCCATCGAGCAAATGGGCGCGCCGATGTCTTATGCGCGCAACTCCGAGATTTACGGCGAGAACGAAGCGGCCGATTACCTCTACAAGGTGATCAGCGGCACCGTGCGCACCTACAAGATCCTCAATGACGGCCGCCGCCAGGTCGGAGCCTTCTACAGCGCCGGCGATATGTTCGGCGTCGAGGTCGGCGATACGCATACCTTCTCCGCCGAGGCTATCACCGAAGTGAAGGTGCTGGTGATCAAGCGCAGCTCCGTGATCGCCGCCGCGCAGCGCGACAACGCCGTGGCCCGCCAGCTCTGGAGCCTCACCGGCCGCGAGCTGCAGCGCGTGCAAAATCACATCCTGCTGCTGATCAAGACCGCGCAGGAGCGCGTCGCCGGCTTCCTTCTCGAGATGGCCTCGCGCGCGGGCGGCAACGAAGTCGAGCTGCCGATGTCGCGCCAGGACATCGCCGACTATCTCGGGCTGACGATCGAGACCGTGTCGCGCACGCTCACGCAACTGGAGAATTCCGCAGCCATCGCGGTGCCGACGGCGCGGCGCATCGTGCTGCGCAACCGCGCCGCGCTGGCGCAGCTCAGCATCTAGATCAACGGGTCTTCTTCTTGGGGGTAAGGCAATAAGAACGTTCCGGATCGGTCCTCCCTGACACATCCGGTTTCACTTAGCCCTGGCGCGCAAGCGCCGGGGCTTTTTCTTGTCGCATGCGGCTTCTAGACTGCCGGCCATGCAGACCATGTCGGACGTCGAGATCAATACCATCGCGAACGAGATTCTGGCGGCACTGGGGACCGGTGGCGCCATCACGCCCTTCACCGCGCGTCCCGGCGGACTGACCGCCGAAGGCGCCAGCCGCGTCCTGGCGCGGCTGCATGCGGCGTTCCTCGCGCGCGGCGAAACGATCGTCGGCCGCAAGATCGGCTTCACCAACAGGGGCATCTGGGCACAATACGGCGTCGACGCGCCGAACTGGGGTTTCGTCACTGACCGCACCGTCTGCGATTTGGCGGCGAGGCCTGTCTTGCCACTGGCGACGCTGTCAGAGCCGCGTATCGAGCCGGAGATCATGTTTCGTTTTGCGCGCGTGCCTGCGCCCGGGATGGATGACGCGGCCCTGCTCGATTGCATCGACTGGCTCGCCGCCGGTTACGAGATCGTGCAGTCGCTCTATCCGCAGTGGAAATTCGGCGTGCCCGACACCGCGGCGCAGAACGCCATGCACGGCGCGCTGCTCATTGGCCCGCGTCATGCCGTTGCCGCCCGGCGCGCCGACTGGCTGCGCGAGCTGCCGCGCTTCACCGTCGATCTCGCGCGCGACGGGGAGGTGGTCGATCGCGGTGGTGGTGCGAGTGTGCTGGAAGGCCCGCTGTCGACGCTGCGCTATCTGATGCAGCGCCTCGCCGACGATCCGCGGCATCCGTCGCTTGCCGCCGGCGAGATCGTCTCCACCGGCACGCTGACCAAGGCTTTCCCGGTCAAGCCCGGCGAGACCTGGACGGCGACGTTCGCGGGCATCCTGCTGGCGCCGATCACGCTGCGCTTTGCGTGATGAGCCCGCCATGACGCTGACGCCGGTCGATCGCCTCGAAATTCTCGTCCTAGTCGACAACGCCACGGACATGCTCTCCAGCACGCCGTCGCATGTGGAGAACGAATCCGCGGGGCTGATGCGGCGCGGCGTGCGCATGCTGGCCAGCAAATGCCTGTGCTGCGCCGCGCACGGATTGTCGTGCCTGGTCACCGCTTATCGCGGCTCCGCGCGGCATACGCTGCTGTTCGACACCGGCCCCGAGGATTATGCGTTCGAGCGCAACGTCACGCGGCTCGGTGCCGATCTTGGACCGGTCGAGAGCCTCGTGCTCTCGCACGGACATTGGGATCACGCCGGCGCGATGCTGCTGGCGCTCGGCATGATCCGCGGCCGCAATGGCGGCAAGCCCGTTCCCACTTACATGCATCCGCACATGTTCGGCTCGCGCGCGGTGAAGATGCCGAATGGCAGCATGCGCCTGATGGAGGATATTCCCAGCCGTGCTGACCTCGCCGCGTTCGGCGCCGATGTCGTCGTCACCACCGAGCCGCAGGTGCTGCATGACGACATGTTCTTCGTCAGCGGCGAAATCCTGCGCGTCACCGAGTATGAGCGCGGCTTTCCCGGCCAGGTGCGCCTCGCGGCGGACGGAAAGACCTGGGAGCCCGACGAGCCGCTGATCGACGAGCGCTTCCTGGCCGTCAACGTGGCGGGCAAGGGGCTTGTGGTGTTCAGCGCCTGCTCACACGCCGGCATCGTCAATGTGCTCACGCATGCGCGAAACAGCTTTCCGGGCACGCCTCTGCACGCGGCGATGGGCGGGCTGCACCTCTCGGGGCCGAACGAGGCCATCATCCCGCAGACCGTGGACGGCCTGCGTGGCTTCGACCTCAAGACCATCGCGGCGGGGCATTGCACCGGCTGGCGCGCGATGACGGCTCTGGCCAACGCTTTCGGCGACAAGGTCTTGGCGCCGACGGCCGTGGGAAAGACCTATAAATTCTAGGCGTTGCAGCGTTAGCTTTCCTACAGAAAAGACCCCTCATCGCCTTGGGTTCCTTGTTGAATTTCCCCCGCTGCTCCGCCTAGAGTCCGAGCCCGGGGACGGGGTTCTGCGGCCTTGCCATCGCGACATGGCGCCTGCGGAACACCGTCGGAAATGGGCGGTTGTTGCGTATGGCCTCGCCGACGGCGAAGAAGATCGCGATTGGGCTCGCCGGCATGCTGAGCGTGCTGTGCGGGGTCGGCGCTGCGGTTCTGCTCTCCACCATCCGGCCACCCACGCAGCCAGCCGTACAGCAGACACGCACCGAGGCGACGCCCGCGCCCCTGCCGCCGCAGAACGAGCAGGCGCTTATCAACGTAGCGCCCGTGAATGCCGCTCCGGCCACGCCGGCGCCGGCCGTCGCACCTCCAAGCAACGCCACCGCGGCCGACCCGCCTGCCGCAACAGCGCCGGCAGCAGTGCAAGAGGCGCATGCGGAAGTGCCACCCGTCACGCCCGCATCCGAGCCGGCACCAGGCGCCGCGGCAGCGACCGAGCCTGCGCCCACGGCGCCTGAGCAAAAGAGTCAATTAGCGAGCCTCGGCGTCGAGCGGCCCGTCGACGTTCCGCCACCGAGCGCGGCGGCCGTGCCGGTCGCTGCGCCTGATGTTGTCAGCAAGCCCAGCGAGCCGCCGGCACCGCCCGAGCCCGAAATCCACACCGCGTCATTGCCATCGCCGTCAACGCCGCTGCCCCCGCCGCGCCCGGCGACGGGCGGCAGCGACACGGTCAGCAAGGATGCCGCGAAGCTCGTCGCTAACCTGATCTTCTCGCAGGTCGGTGTGGCGAGTGCCGGGCGTCCGCACGCGATCGGCGAATACAACAAGGGTTGTCTTGCCGGCGGCGCGCCGCTGCCGCTCGTCGGCGATCACTGGCAGGTGATGCGTCCTTCGCGCAATCGCAATTGGGGCCATCCTGAGCTGGTCGATTTCATCGAGCGCCTCGCCGGACAAGTTCACAAGGCCGCCGGCTGGCCGGGTATCCTCATCGGCGACATGTCGCAGCCGCGCGGCGGCCCGCTGCCGTTCGGTCACGCCAGCCATCAGATCGGCCTCGACGTCGATATCTGGCTGCGCCCGATGCCGGAGCAGCCCTTCCCCGAGAACGCGGTCGAGCGCGAGGAGACGCCGTCGGTTCTCGCCGCCGACCGCAAACAGGTGGATCACAAGATTTGGACCGACGGCGACGCAATGCTTGTCCGTCTGGCCGCCGAGCAGCCGCAGGTCGAGCGCATCTTCGTCAATGCCGCGATCAAGAAAGAGCTGTGCAGCAACGAGAAGACGCGCAATGCGTCGTGGATCTCCAAGGTGCGACCGTGGTGGGGCCATGACGATCACATGCATGTGCGGCTGAAATGTCCGCCGGGATCGGCGACCTGCAAGGATCAGCCTCCCGTAGGGGCCGAGAACGGCTGCGGCAAGCCGCTGGAGTCGTGGTTCAAGCCGGCCATCCTCGACTGGCGTCCGCCGCCGGACGGCGAGTCGCGCCGCAAGCCGATCTTGATGAAGGCGATGCCCGCCGAATGCAGCGCCGTGGCCAAGGCGCCGGCCGGCGTCAACTTCGCCGCGCGACAGCGGCAGTAAAAGTTTCGGCGATCACCGAGAGCCGACCGTGTCGCCGAGATGGCACGCCGACAGGCGTCCGCTGGGCGTCGGTTGCAGCGGCGGGATGTCGCTGCGGCAGCGTTCGAAAGCATAAGGGCAGCGCGGATGAAACGCGCAGCCGCTCGGCGGTTTGAGCGGCGAGGGGATTTCGCCCTTGAGCGCTGAGAACTTGCGCTTCTTCGGCTCGAGCCGCGGCACCTCTTCGAGCAGCGCGCGCGTGTAGGGATGCTTCGGATCGCGAAACAGCGCTTCGGTGTCCGCGAGCTCGACAATGCGGCCGAGATACATCACCGCGACGCGGTCGGCGATGTGCTCGACCACGCCGAGGTCGTGGCTGATGAATAGATAGGTGAGCGCGAAATCCTTGCGCAACTGCATGAACAGGTTGAGCACCTGCGCCTGGATGGAGACGTCGAGCGCGGCGGTCGATTCATCGCAGACCAGCACTTTCGGCTTCACGGCGAGCGCCCGGGCGATGCCGATGCGCGCGCGCTGTCCGCCCGAAAACTGATGCGGATAGCGCCGTCGCATCGCCGGATCGAGGCCGACGCGCTGCATCAGGTCGCAGACATAAACCTCCATGCCCGAGGCGGGAACGATCCCGTGCACCACCGGCGCCTCGCCGATGATGTCGGCCACGCGGCGGCGCGGATTGAGCGAGGCCGCTGGATCCTGAAAAATCATTTGAACCGCGAGGTCCGCGGCGTGCCGCTCGGCAGCGTCGAGAGATGCCATGTCATGGCCGGCAAAGCGAACGCTCCCGGTGCTCGGCTTCATCAGCCCGGCGGCGATGCGGCCGAGCGTCGATTTCCCGCAGCCGGATTCGCCGACGAGGCCCAGCACCTCGCCTTCGCCGAGGCTGAGCGATACGTCGGTGACCGCTGACACCGTCTCTTCAGACAAACCGGCGCCAAGCAGGTTGGCGGTCTTTTCCGCAAGCCCAAGCGCACGGACGAAGCGCTTGCTGACATGTTCCAGGGAGACGATCGGACTCATGCGGGAGCTATCTCTCGCGCGACCGTCAGCGGGTAATGACAGCGCGCGCGGCGCCCGGCACCGTGCGCCACGGGCTCAGGCATCACGCGCTCGCAGATTTCATTGACCCGCGGGCAACGCGGCGCGAATGGGCAGCCGACCTTCGCCGCGAGCAGGGAGGGCGGTGCGCCGGGGATTTGCCTCAACGGCGCGCCGCGGGCATTGCGGCTCGGCACCGATGCGATCAGGCCGGCGGTGTAGGGATGGATCGGGCTCTGCAGCACGTCGGCGGCGGCGCCCTCCTCCACTAGGCGCCCCGCATACATCACCGCGACGCGGTCGGCGAGGCCGGCGATCACGGCCAGATCGTGGGTGATCCAAAGGAGCGCCGTGCCGCCTTCGGCGGCAAGCGCCTGCACTTCGGCGAGGATTTGCGCCTGGATGGTGACGTCGAGCGCGGTGGTCGGCTCGTCGGCGACGAGCAGCGCCGGGCGGTGCAGGAGCGCGATGGCGATGGCCACGCGCTGGCGCATGCCGCCGGAGAACTGATGCGGATAGGCTGAGAGCCGCTCACGCGGCGAGGGAATACCGACGCGCGCCAGCGCCTCGACCGCGCGAGCGTGCGCCGCCTGATGTGAGACCCGCTCATGCGCTTGGATCGCCTCGATCATCTGCGTGTCGATGCGCAGCACCGGATTAAGCGTGGTCATCGGGTCCTGGAAGATCATCGCCAGCGCCTTGCCGCGCAGCCGCCGCCAATCGGCTTCCGTCCGGCCGACGAGCTCCTCGCCGTCGAGCGTGATTGATCCAGACGCGATGCGTCCCGGCGGGTCGATGAGCCCGAGAATGGCAAGTCCGGTGATGGATTTTCCGGCGCCGGATTCGCCGACCAGGCCGAGCACTTCGCCGCGTGCGAGATCGAAGGACACGCCGTCGACGGCCGTGAGCGGGCCGCGCGGACCAGTGAATTCGATCCTCAGGTCGCGAACAGAGAGAAGCGCGCTCACCGGGAAAGCCGTGGATTGAGCACGTCGCGGAGGCGGTCGCCGACGAGATTGATGGCGACGATGACGATCACCAGCGCCACGCCGGGGAAGGTCGAGATCCAATATGTGCCGGAGAGAAGATAATTGTATCCGGTGGCGATCAGCATGCCGAGCGAGGGCTCGGTCACCGGCACGCCGACGCCGAGAAACGACAGCGTCGCTTCGAGCGCGATGGCGTGCGCTACCTGCACCGTGGCGACGACAATCAGCGGCGGCAGGCAGTTGGGCAGGAGATGCCCGAAGATCACGCGTGAGCGCGGCAACGCAAGGCAGCGCGCCGCTTCGATGTAGTCGCGCTGCTTCTCCACCAGCGCCGAGCCGCGCACGGTGCGCGCATAATAGGCCCATTGCACGATGACGAGCGCCAGCACCACCTTGTCCACACCGCGGCCGAACACCGCGAGCAGCACCAATGCGAGGAGGATCGCCGGAAACGACAGCTGCAGGTCGACGATGCGCATCACGATCGTCTCGACCACGCCGCCGATATAAGCGGCGATGACGCCGATGGACGCGCCGATGGCGCAGGCGATCAGCACCGAGCTCGCCCCAACGAACAGCGAAATGCGCAGGCCGTAAAGAATGGCCGAGAGCATGTCGCGGCCCTGATCGTCGGTGCCGAGCCAGGCGGTCGCGCCGGAAGCAAGTTGTCCGCCTGGTGGCACCATGTTGTCCATGATGTCGAGCTGCGCGAGGTCGTAGGGATTTTGTGGCGCAAACAACGGCGCCAGCAATGCCGCAAGCAGCAGCACAACGAGCGCGGCGAGCGCCGCGACGGCGGCTGGACTACGCAGGAAGTCGGCGAGATGCGTGCGCCACAGGCTTTCGGTGCGATCAACGGCCGCCGGCGGCTCGGAGACGATGCTGGTCAACGCCATCGCCCCGCCCTCAACCTTTGACTTCGCTCAGTCGCACGCGCGGATCGATCGCCGCATAAAGCAGGTCGACCACGAGATTGATGCCGGCGAAGATCACCACCGCCAGCACCAGGTAGGCGACGACGATCGGCCGGTCGAGCCGGCCGATGGAATCGATGAGCAGCTTGCCCATGCCCGGATAGGCGAACACGGTCTCGGTGACGACGGCAAAGGCGATCATCGAGCCGAGCTCGAGCCCGATCACCGTCACCACCGGGATCATGATGTTCTTGAGCACATGCACGCCGACAATGCGCGTGGCGGAGAGCCCTTTCGCGCGGGCGAAGCGGATGTAGTCCTGCAGCATCACCTCGCGCGTGCCCGCCTGGGCGATGCGGATGACCAGCGCCGCCTTGTAGAGCGCGAGCGTCAGAGCCGGCAGGATCAGATGCTTGAGGCCGTCGATGGTGAGCAGAGCGAGTGGCACGCCGAGCACCGACACCGTCGCGCCGCGCCCGCCCGCCGGCAGCCAGCGCAGCTCGACAGCAAAGAGCAGGATCAACATCAGCCCGATCCAGAAATTCGGTAGCGAGAAGCCGAGGATCGATCCGGTCATGATGCTGCGGCCGACCCACGAGTTGGATTTGAGGCCGGCGAGAATGCCGAGCGGCACGCCGATGAGGATGGAGAACACCAACGCCGTCAGAGCGAGCTCCATCGTCGCCGGCAGCCGCTGCAGGATTACCGAGACGGCAGACTCGTTGTAGACGAAGGAGCGGCCGAGATCGCCGTGCAGCGCGTTCCACAGGAAGCGGCCGAATTGCGCCCACAGCGGCAGGTCGAGGCCAAGCCGATGCGCGATGGCGTCGCGCTCTGCCTGGTCAGTATCGGGATTGGCGAGGATGTCGATCGGATTCCCGACGGCATAGATGGCGAGGAACACCAGCGTCGACATCGCCAGGACGACGAGCAGTGACTGGCCGAGCCGGCGGATCACATAGACGAGCATCGCTGCACGTGCTCTCCGGCTGTGACGGGATTACTTCCCCGTCTCTTTGACGTCGCTGGCGATGGTGAACTGGTCGACGCGCGGCTTGTAGCTCAGCCCCTTGCGCATCGCCCACGGCGTCACCTCGAAATGCAGCGGGATAATGCCGTAGTCCTCGATCACCAGCTTCGAGGCCTGCTGCAACAGTTTCTCGCGCGCGGCATCGTCGACTGTGGCCTTGGCCTTGATCACCAGCTCATCGAGCGCCGGGTTGGAGTAGCGGCCGCGATTGGTGGTGCCGCGGCCCTTGTCCGGCTGCAGTGTCACCACCAGCGAGTTCAGCGAGTTCGACATCTCGCCGGAGTCGGGGCTCCAGCCGGCAAGATACATGGAGAATTCGAACTTGTTGCGCTTGGTGAAGAAGGTCGAAGCGGTCGAGGCATCGACCTGCGTCTTGATGCCGACGCGGGTGAGCATCTGCGCCACCGCCTGCGCGATCTTCTCGTCGTTGATGTAGCGGTCGTTCGGCGTGCCGAGCGTCACCTCGAAGCCGTTGGGATAGCCGGCTTCGGCGAGGAGCTTCTTCGCCCGCTCCGGATCGTATTTCGCCACCGGGAAATCTTTGGTGGCGCCGAACAGCGGATAGGGCAGAAGCTCGCCCGCCGGCACCGCGTGGCCGCCCATGATGCGATCGTCGATGGCTTTGCGGTTGATGGCGATGGAGACCGCCTCGCGCACGCGCTTGTCGAGGAACGGGTTCTTGCCGTCGGTGCCGCGCACGCCCGGCGTCTTCCACGCCGGATCCTTATTCTGGTCGAGATGAATGTAGATGACGCGATTGGAGAGTCCTTCGCTGATGGTGAAGCCGGCACCCTTGAGCCGGTCGAAATCGGGGATCGGCGGGTTCTCGATCATGTCGACGTCGCCGGCGATCAGCGCGGCGACGCGCGCCGCCGCATTGGCCATCGGCCGGAACATGACCTGCTTCCAGTGCGAGGGGCCGCCCCAGTAGCTGTCGTTGCGCGCGAGGATGATCTGCTGGCCGCGCGTGTAGTTGACGAGCTTGAACGGGCCGGTGCCGACCTCGTGCGCCGGATCGTTGAAGTCCGGCGCTTGCGGCGGCTTGCCGAGATTTTCGCAGCCGCCTTGCTTGAAGCGCACATCCTTTCCGCCGTTGATCTCGGCGGAGAGGATGCCGATGCCGGCGAGATTGCTGGGCACCAGCGGCTGCGGCCCATTGGTCTTGATGACGACCGTCAGCGGGTCGGGCGTCTCGACGCCGACGAAGGCGCTGACCGCGGGGCTCATGGAGGACGGCGAGTTCTCGACCGTCGGGATGCGGCAGATGGTGTAGACGACGTCCTTCGCCGAGAACGCCATGCCGTTGGAGAACTTCACGTTGGGCCGCAGCTTGAATTCCCACGTGGTGTCGTCCAGCGCGCGCCAGGAGACGGCGAGCTCCGGCGAGACCTTCTGCTCGGCATTCTGCGTGGTCAGGCCCTCGAAGATGTGATGCCGCATCGAGTTGTTGGGGCCGAGGTCGTGGAAATGCGGGTCGATCGAGGTCGGCTCCGAGGCGAGCCCGATCCGCAACTCCTGGGCGGCGGCCGGAAGGCTCAGCGCAACCGCGCAAACCGACAGGACAAGCGTTGCCAAGCAGCGTTTCATCGGTTTTTCCTCGCTGTCGCCGCCCCTCGGCGTGCCCAAATCAAACACCGCCGCTGCGGGCCGTGCAAGCGCGCTTGCCGCCGCGGACGCGCTTGCGCGGGACGCGGCGAATGCCCTACACGAGACGTCGGAACAGGGAGATGGACATGAGCGGGGACAGGATCCTCGAGATTCTGTCGACGCTGGTGGCGTTCGACACCACGAGCCGCAATTCCAACCTGCCGCTGATCGACTGGGCCGAGCAGCATCTTTCCAGCCATGGCTTCCGCTGCGAACGCATCCCGGACGCGACCGGCCGCAAGGCCAATCTTTGGGCCAGCATCGGCCCGGCGGACGTGCCGGGTGTCATCTTCTCCGGCCATACCGACGTGGTGCCGGTCGATGGCCAATCCTGGAGCAGCGACCCCTTCAAGCTGCGCGTCGACAACGGCCGCGCCTATGCGCGCGGCGCCTGCGACATGAAGGGTTTCGTTGCGGTCTGCCTCGCGGCGAGTGAGGCAGTCAAGGAGGACAAGCTCGCGCGTCCCATCCATCTCGCACTCTCTTATGACGAAGAGGTGGGCTGCATCGGCGCCCGCGGCATCGTCGAGATGCTCAAGCAAGCCAAGGTAAAGCCGGCGGCCTGCCTGGTCGGCGAGCCGACGCTGATGCGTGGCGTCATCGGGCACAAGAGCAAGCGCAGCGTGCGCGTCGCCGTGCGTGGCAAGGCCTGCCATTCCGCGCTTGCGCCGCAAGGTGTCAACGCTGTCGAGTGGGGATCGCGGCTGATCGCCGAAATCGCGCGGATCGGCGATCGCCTGGCGAGCGAGGGGCCGCGCGATCCGCTCTACGACGTGCCGCACTCGACCGCCCATGTCGGGATCTTCCATGGCGGCACCGCGCTCAACATCGTGCCGGACGCGGCGGACTTCGTCTTCGAGGTGCGCACCGTCGGTGCCGACGATGCCGATGCGCTGGTCGCGGAGGTGATGCGTTACGCGCGCGAGCAGCTGGAGCCGCGCATGCAGGCTGTCGATCCGCAAGCCGGTTTCGCCTTCGACATCTTTGCCGGCTTTCCCGGCCTCGACACCAAGCCCGACGATCCGCTGGTCGGTCTCACGCGCTCGCTCGGCGTCGATGGCGAGCTGCGCAAGGTGGCGTTCGGCACCGAAGCCGGGCTCTACAGCGTGATCGCCGGCGTGCCCAGCATCATTGTCGGTCCCGGCTCGATCGAGCAGGCGCACAAGCCGGACGAATGGGTGGAGATCGATCAGCTGCAGCAATGCCGTGGCCTGGTCGACCGGCTGATGGCGTGGTGCGAGCGCTGACGCAGTCCGGCCGCGTCAGCCGCGCAAACCTTCCGCGGTGATCCAGAAGACTTCGCCCGAGCTCTCTTCAGTATCGACCCAGAGAAAGTCGAGCTGCGGAAAATCGCGCTCCAAGATGGCGCGGCCGCGGCCGATTTCGCAGAGCAGTCCGCCTTGCGGGCTCAGATGCGCGGGCGCCTCGGCGATGATCCGCCGCACGATGTCGAGGCCGTCGCGTCCCCCGGCATGCGCGAGCTCCGGCTCCTTGGCGAATTCCGCGGGCAGCGAGGCTACGGCCTTGGCATCGACATAGGGCGGATTGCTGATGATCACGTCATAGACGGCATCGCCGACCGGCCCGAACAAGTCACCCTTATGCAGCTTGATGCGATCTTCGAGCCCGTGCTCCGCCACGTTGATCTTAGCGACCGCGAGCGCGTCCTTGGAAATCTCAACGGCGTCAACCTGCGCATGCGGAAAGGTGTGACTCGCGAGCACGGCGAGGCATCCCGATCCGGTGCAGAGGTCGAGCGCCCGCGTCACCTCCGTCGGCTCGATTAGCGGACTATCGCCGGCGAATAGCCCGCCATTGAGCAGCTCCGCGATATAGGAGCGCGGGATGATGACCCTCTCGTCGACATAGAACGGCACGCCTTGCAGATAAGCGCGCTTGAGCAGGTACGCGGCGGGCACACGGCGCGTGACCCGTTGCTCGATGAGCGCAAACACACGCTGGCGTTCGGCCGCAGTGAGCCGTGCGGCGAGGAACGGATCGGTGCGCGTGATCGGCAGGCCGAGCGCTTCCGCAACCAGGAAGATTGCTTCCTCCACCGGATCTTCGGTGCCCTGCCCGAATGTCACCTTGCCTTCGGCGAAGCGGGTCACCGCGTAGCGGATGAAATCGAGAACACTCGCGAGCTCTCGGGGAGGGGTCTTGGAACGCGCCTTCGCCACCGGCGAATCCTTCTTCTATGGAACATCAACGGGTTCCATAGCACGTTCCTGCGCGGCACGGCGCCGGGTTGCCAGTCATGGAGGCGTGTTCGATTTATTGCGGATTCGGCCTGCACTTCTCGCCCTCCGGCGTCGTGCCGGCCGGGCATCCTGGATCGTTATCGGGCTTGGCGTTGGGCTTGGCAGCAGGTGCCTTGCTGGTCTCGCCAGGCGGGCCGAAATGGCCGGAGCCGACAATGGCTGAGGAACCTTCGCCGAAGCGGAAATGTCCGACGTAATTGGTCGTGCCGGGTTCCTGTGTGACGTGAACATCAAACCCTGGTCCCGAAAAGTGGAACCCATTGGTTTCCGCGCGGCTCGAACTTGTTGCGAGCAAACCGCAAATCGCGAGCGCGGCAATTCGGACGGCAAATCCAAGGCGATATAGATACGGCATCGCCGATCTCCCGGGACCGTTTGCACGACAACAGTGATCGCTCTGTTTGGTTGCGTTCCACGCCGGAACGTACATGACGCGCCGCGACTTATTCGCACAGCGAGGCGGAGGCACAGCAGAGGCGAGGAAACATGCTGAAACGGGTCCTGATCGTTGCGACGGCGTTGGTGGCCACGGCCGGCTTGGCTGCGTCTGCCCAGGCGAACACCATGAAAAAGCATCATGCGCGGTATAGCCACGGCGCGATGTCATCGCAGGCATCGGCCGGCGCTCCCGGCGGAAATCCTCAGTTCCACGGTGATGCGGCACGGTCCGCCGGCAGCCCGACCTATAGCGGTGCGGCTGCGGTTGGAACCGGCGGTGCGCCGGGCGGTGGCACCGCGACGATTCCTGCGATGGACCGCAAGGCCCAAGAGGGTATGTGGAGCCGCGGATTTGCCGGTGGATACCAGCAATGAACTAGGCCGCGTGAGCCGCCACTCGTTTGCGTGACGTGAAATCTGGCGAGACCGCCGCAAGGCGGCCTCGCAGTTTATTGGCCGGCACAGTGACGCGAACGCGGGCGCCTCGCTTACGCAGTCTCCGGCCGGATCTGGAACACCAGCTTGCCCCGGAAGTGCCGCCCCTCGCTGACCCGCAACGCCTCGACCGCGTCCGCGAGCTTGAACAGCTTCACCTCGGGTGGGCGGATCGCGCCGGCCTCGTAGAGTTCGCCGATGCGCTCCATGTGCCGCCGCGAGCGCTTCACCTGCGGGCGCAGCGAGGTCACGTCGTCGCGCGGCGATGGTGGCGCCTTGGCGCCTGAGGCGATGAAGGCAGCGCGGCCGCCGGATTTGATCACCGAGAAGGACTTCTGCACCACGTCGCCGCCGACCGTCTCGAACACCGCGTCGACGTCATGCACGATCTTGCTGAAGTCCTGTTTCGTGTAGTCGATCACCTCGTCGGCACCGAGGCCGCGCACATAGTCGATGTTTCCGGTGCTGGTCGTGGTGATCACGCGGGCGCCGATATGCTTGGCAAGCTGGATGCCGAAGCTGGCGACGCCGCCGGCGCCGCCCTGGATCAGGATGGTCTCCCCGCGCTTGAGCTGCAGCGTGTCCTCGACGGAAATGAGCGCGGTCAGTCCGGTCAGGCCAAGCGCCGCGGCGTTCACATGCGACAGCCCTGCCGGTTTCTTGGCAATGAGCGAAGCCTTGATGATAGCTTTCTCGCAGTACGCCCCTTCGTTGCCCTGGTCGATCACTCCGAACACCGCGTCGCCAACCTTGAATTCGCCGACGCCTTCGCCGAGCGCACTGATGGTGCCGGAAAAATCCCGTCCGAAGATGATCGGGAATTTCGTATAGCCGTAGCTGCCGACGCGCACCTTCCAGTCGGCGCCATTGACGCTCGCCGCGACGACGTCGATCACCACCTCGCCAGGCCCGGCAACCGGATCCGGCTGATCGCCGTATTTGACGACTTCGGGACCGCCGTATTGGTCGATGTAAACTGCTTTCATGGAATGACGTCCTTTTCAGAACACGCGACACCAGCGGCGCGGACAATCGGGGACGGCCTGCGTCAGGTCAAGGGATCGCGGCTACGCCCCAATCAAAGCTCTGCGAACCACTCCGTCAGCAGCGCGTTCACCGCCGCGTGGTTCTCGAACTGCGCCCAATGGCCGGTGTGCGGGAGGATGGTGAAGCGCTGCTCGGGGTGGCCCTGCGTGAGTTTCGGCCCCATGACCTCGGGCTCGATGGTGACGTCCTCCGAGCCCCAGATCAGCAACACGGGTATGGTCAGTGTCGCCAGCAGCGGCGGCAGCAGCGCCTGGCGTGAGATCGGCCGGCTGCGGAAGCGGGTGCGGTAGCAGGAGCGCCGATGCACCTCCATGGCCAGCGGATCGTCGACTGTTGTCGGAGTGAGCATCAGGCTTGCGAGATTGTTCTTCAGCGCCGCGGTCTCTTCCGCGGGCGGCAGGTTGCGCCACTGCACCATGGGCTGAGGCTGGCGGCGCACGCCGCCATGGCCGGCGGTGCCGATCAAGGCGATGCGTCGCACTCGCGCGCTTAGGTTGGCGAGTTGCGCGGTGACAAGGCCACCAAACGAAAAGCCGACGATACCGAATGCTGTGTCGGCACCAATCAGCGTGGTCAGCGATCGCAAGACCGCTTGTCCGACATCGCGGATATCCGGCTTGCCATCCATGTCGTCGGACTCGCCATAGCCGGCCATGTCGGCGATCCAGAGAGAATGCCGCGCGGCCAGCGCGTCGATATTGCGGATGAAGTGCAGCCAGCTGCCGTGGCCGCCGTGCAGCAGCACCAGCGGCGGGCCATCGCCGAAGCGGTGCCAGCACAGGCGGCGCCCTGGCGCGAATTCGGGAAAATGCTTTTTGCCGCGCGCCTCAATTTCGGCAATGCGCTGCTCGGGCGTAGGACCGTCGGGCGAGGTCTGCTGTGTGTTCACGGTTGCGAAGTGGGTCGAGCGAAGGTGGGAACACATTCAGGTAAAGCATCAACTGTCGGCCGGAAAGGGGCTCGAGTTCCACAACGATGAGACGTGCAGCCAATATTTTGAGACGTCCTGCCTAGGCGGTTGAGCTGCATCCCATTCACAACTCTGTAAAGTCCGTCGCGCTGCCGGAAGCTTCCGGCGGCTTTGTCGGATCCAAAACGGGGGTCATCCATGGATCATCTGCAATTGCGTCCGCGCCGCTCGGCCCGGACACTGTTGGCATCCGCGATTCTGCTCGTCGGCCTGACCGGTACCGCGCTGGCCTGGGGCGCCATCGCGGTCGACGACGAAGAGGGACGCCATCACGACGATGTCGGTTACGGCGCTTCCAGCGGTCACAACAGCGAAGCGGCGGCGAAGGCCGGCGCGTTGCGCGAGTGCCGGCGGCACGGTAACGAGGATTGTCGCGTCATCGTCACCTTCCGTCATTGCGGGGCCTATGCGGTGGCTGGCCGTCACTACGGCTATGGCGAAGCCACGACGCTCGCTTCAGCGCGGCGCGATGCGCTCGAACATTGCGGTGGGGGCGCGTGCAAGATCGTCGTCTCGCATTGCGAATAAGAATGAGTGACTAGTGAGTAGTGAGTAGAAAAATACACTACTCACTATTCGCTATCTCACTACTCACCCTTCTCACGACACCACAGCCGTGGCCTCGATCTCCAGCAGCGCCTTCGGTTCGACCAGCCGCGTCACCTCGACCAGCGCCATCGCGGGATAGTGGTCGCCCATGATCTCGCGATAGGCGGCGCCAAGCTCGCGCTGACATCCGAGATACGCGTCCATGTCGCGCACATACCAGGTCATGCGCACCACGTGCTCGGGTTCGGCGCCACCCTCGGCGAGCACAGCGGCGATGTTCTTCAGGGCCTGCCGCGTTTGTGCGACAAAGCCGTCGGCAAAAGCTCCCTGCTCGTCCCACCCGATCATGCCGCCGACGAACACCATGTCACCGCGAGCGCGGATTCCATTGGCGTAGCCTTTCGGCCGCGCCCAGCCCGGTGGTTGCAACACCGTATTGTGCGCGTCGCGGTCGGGGAGTTTGCGGATCGGATTTTCGGCCACAGGAGACTCCTCAGGATGCGAGCTTGTGCGCGGCAGTCGCCGCCGCCATGCGGCGGAGTTCGAAGCGTTGCAGCTTGCCGGTCTGCGTGCGCGGCAGCGTGGTGACGAACTCGATGGCGCGCGGATATTTGTAGGGCGCGATCGCGGCTTTCACGAAGTCTTGCAGCGTGCGCACCATCGCCGCATCGCCGGCATGGCCCGGCCGCAGCACCACATAGGCTTTGACCACGTGACCGCGCTCTTCATCGGGCGCCGCAACGACACCGCATTCGGCGACGGCGGGATGCGTGAGCAGCACGACCTCCACTTCCGGGCCGGCGATGTTGTAACCAGCGGAAATGATCATGTCGTCGGAGCGCGCCTGGTACCAGAAGTAACCGTCTGCATCCATGGCGTAGGTGTCACCGGTCACGTTCCAGCCGCCTTCAACATATTTGCGCTGGCGTGGATCGGCGAGATAGCGACAGCCGGTGGGACCACGCACGGCAAGCCGGCCGGGTGTGCCCGGCGGCAGCTCGTTGCCTTGCGCGTCGATGACTTTCGCCTGGTAGCCCGGCACGACGCAGCCGGTCGAGCCGGCGCAGACCTTGCCTGCCGGTGCGCCGATGAAGATGTGCAGCATCTCGGTTGAGCCGATGCCGTCGAGGATCTTCAAGCCGGTCGCGGCCTGCCAGGCGTCGAAGGTCGCCTTGGGCAGCGCCTCGCCGGCGGAGACGCAGGTGCGCAGCGAGGCAATGTCATGCTCGGCGAGCTTGCCGAGCATGGCGCGATAGGCGGTCGGTGCGGTGAAGCAGATCGTGGCTTTGTGTCTGCCGATGGCAGCGAGCAGCTCGTCGGGCGTGGCTTTCTCGATCTGGATCGTCGCCGCGCCGATGCGCAGCGGGAACAGCACATGGCCACCGAGCCCGAAGGTGAAGGCGAGCGGCGCCGAGCCGATGAAGCGATCGCTCTCGCCGGCCTCGAGTACATGGCGGCCATAGGTGTCGCAGGTGGCGAGCAAATCGCGATGGAAATGCATCGTGCCCTTTGGCTCGCCGGTGGTCCCGGAGGTGAAGCCGATCAGGCAGACATCGTCGAAAGCGGTGTCGCACGGCGTGAACGCCTTGTAGCCGGGTTGCACCATCAGCGCTTCGAGGGAGGTCGCAGACCCATCGCCCCAATAGAGCACGCGCGTGAGGTCGCTCGACGCCGCTTTCGCCTTCTCCATTTCCTCCGCGAGCCGCGCATCGCACAGCGCGAACTTTATTCTGGCCTTGCCCAGCGCGTAGCCGATTTCCTTGGCGCGCAAGAGTGGCATGGTGGCGACGACAACGCCGCCGGCTTTGATCACCGCAAGATAGGCCGCGATCATCATCGGCGAGTTCGGTCCGCGCAACAGCACGCGATTGCCTGGGACAAGGCCGAGATCGCGGCGCAGCACATTGGCGATGCGGTTCACGCGTTCGGCGAGATCCGCGTAACTCCAGATGCCATCGGCGGCGATGACGCAAGACCGCTCGCCATGGCCCCGCTCGAGCCAGCGGTCGAGCAGCTCGGTTACCGCATTGAGTCGCTCCGGATATTGCAACTCCGGTTGTTCGAAAATGAAATCCGGCCATTCACTCACGGGCGGAAGATTGTCCCGGGTGAAGGTATCGATATGCGCCGATCGGATCATGGGGGTCCTTTCGCCGGCCGTTCACTCTGCGGCTATCGCCGATTTCGAGGGCTGCCGTCGTAATGCCTCACGCGCGATGACAATCTTCTGCACTTCGGTCGCGCCCTCGTAGATGCGCAGCGCCCGGATTTCGCGATAGAGCTCCTCGACCTTCACCCCTTTGGTGACGCCAAGCCCGCCAAAGAGCTGCACGGCACGGTCGATCACCCGCTGCGCGGCTTCGGTCGCGAACATCTTGGCAATCGCCGCCTCGCGGGTGACTCGCGCGGCGCCCTGGTCCTTGGTCCAGGCTGCGCGGTAGACGAGCAGAGCGGATGCATCCACTTCGGTTTCGCTGTCGGCGATGGCGGCTTGGGTGAGCTGCAAGTCGCCGAGCGGGGCGCCGAACAATTTGCGCTGCGAGGCATGCGCCAGCATCTCGACGAGCGCGCGGCGGGCAAAGCCGAGCGCGGCTGCGCCAACGGTCGAGCGGAATACGTCAAGCGTCGCCATGGCGACGCGAAAGCCGTCACCAGGGCCGCCAATGCGTTGGGTCAGCGGCACGCGCATCTCCTCGAACGACAGCGTCGCGAGAGGATGTGGCGCGATCACCTCGATGCGCTCGGTGATGCGCAGCCCCGGCGTGTCGGCGTCAACGACAAAGGCCGAGAGGCCCTTGGCACCGGACGCCTCGCCCGAGCGCGCGAACACCACGTAAAAATTGGCGATGCCGCCATTGGAGATGAAAGTCTTCTGACCGTTGATGCGCACATGGCTTGCACCATCCGGTGTGGCGCTGGTCGCCATCGCCGCGACGTCGGAGCCTGCTTCCGGCTCCGACAGCGCGAAGGCAGGAATGGCGCGGCCATCGCGCACCGCGGGGAGATACCGCGTCTTCAGGGTCTCATCGCCGAAGAATGTGATTGCGCCGGTGCCGAGGCCTTGCATGGCGAAAGCGAAATCGGCGAGCCCGTCGCGAAAGGCCAGCGTCTCACGCGCGAGACAGAGCGTGCGCACATCGAGCGCGGCGTTCAAGCCGCCATAAGCCTGCGGCACCACCGCCTTGAGGAACCCAGCCTCGCCGAGCGCGCGCACACGGGCGCGACAGGCTTCGTCGACGTCGTCGTGCGGCAGCTTCAGCAGGGCCGCATCGGCGAAGTGCCCTAATTCGCCGGCAAAGCGGCGATGCGCCTCGGTGAAGAACGGCCAGCTCAGGGTCTCATCGAGCGACATGGTCAATTTCCTTCGAACACCGGCTTCTGCTTGGCCGCAAAGGCGCGGTAGGCGCGCTCGAAATCCTTCGTCTTCATGCACAGGGCCTGTGCCACCGCTTCGGCCTCGATCGCCTGCTCGACGCCCATCGCCCATTCGCTCTCCAGCATGCGTTTGGTCATGCCATTGGCGAAGGTCGGGCCATTGGCGAGCTCGGTCGCGAGCTTCTTGGCTTCAGCGAGCACGGTGTCGGATGCCGCGAGGCCATTGAAGAAGCCCCAGCGCTCGGCTTCCTCGCCGCTCATGCTGCGGCCGGTGAACAGAAGCTCTGCCGCGCGGCCTTGCCCGATGATGCGCGGCAGGATCGCGCAAGCGCCCATGTCGCAGCCGGCAAGCCCGACGCGGTTGAACAGGAAGGCAACCTTGGCCGCCGCGGTGCCGATGCGGATGTCGGAGGCCATGGCCAGGATCGCGCCGGCGCCAGCGCAGACGCCGTCGATGGCGGCGATGATCGGCTGTGGCGCGGCGCGCATCGCCTTCACCGCTTCCCCGGTGAGGTGCGTGAACTCGAGCAGGCCGCCGGTGTCGGTGTCCTCGACCAGCGGCTTGATGATCTCGAAGACGTCGCCGCCGGAGCAGAAATTGCCCCCGGCTCCGGTGATCACGAAGGCGGCGACGCTTTTGTCGCGCGCGGCGGCACGAAAGATGGCGCCGATTTCGGCATAGCTTTCGAAGGTCAGCGGATTTTTGCGCTCGGGCCGGTTGAGCGTCAGCGTCGCCACCTTGTCCTCGACGGCGAGGCGCACGTGCTTGGCTGCATAAGACGAGAGCGGCACGCTGACGCTGGGCACGGCAAAGCTCATTCGTCGCCTCCGCCATGGGTCGCGTTGCGCGCCGAGGTCTTGGTGCGTGCCAGGAGCTGCATCAGCGTCTCCACGTCGTCGTGGGAGAGACCGCCGAAAATTTCCGCGATCCAGTTTTCGTGCGCGCGCGCCATGGCGCGGAACGCCTTGCGGCCCTCGGCGGTGAGGCTGACCAATTGCGCGCGACGGTCGGTCGGCGAGGCTCGGCGCTCGAGCAGGCCTTGCGAGACAAGCCGCTCGGCAAGCCCTGTGACATTGCCATTCGACACCATCATGCGCTGCGACAGCTCGCCGAGCGTCATGCCAGCCGGCGCCTTGTCGAGCTGGGCCATCAGGTCGAAACGGGGCAGCGTCACGTCGAAGGTTTCACGCAGCCGGCGGCGGATCTCGCCTTCGATCAGCGTGGTGCAGGTGAGGAGGCGCAGCCACAAGCGCAACTCGCTCTCGTGATCGGCCGGGCGTTCGCTGACCTTGGTTTCGGCGTCGAGCGGGATGGAAAGCGTTTCGTCCATGTCAGACCTCTCCGCCGGCGACGGTCAGTGTCGTGCCGGTGACCGCAGCGGCCTGCGACGAGCAGAGATAGAGCACGGCGGCAGCGACCTCCTCGGGCTTGATCAGGCGGCCGAGCGGCTTGTCCTTGAGGATCGCCGCGAGCACGTCATCGGGGGTGCGACCGCTCTTCCGCGCGGCGCGCGCCATGTCGTCGTGCACCATCTCGGTGTCGGTGTAGCTCGGGCATACGGCGTTGACGGTGACGCCGCTTTTCGCCGTCTCCAGCGCCAGCGAGCGCACCAGCCCGACCACGGCATGCTTCGACGCCGCATAGGCGGAGACATAGGCATAACCCTTCAGCCCCGCCGTCGAGGACATGACGACGATGCGGCCGAAGCGGCGCGCGATCATGCCGCCAAGCACCGCCTGAATGGAATGCACCACGCCCATGACATTGATGTCGAAGATGCTACGGAATTGGTCGGGCGTGGTCCTGGCAAAGGGCGCGCTTCCCGTGATGCCCGCATTAGCGATCAGGATGTCTATGGGTCCGGCATCCGCGGCCGCGCGCTTTGCCGCATCGGTGATGGCGCCGGCGTCGGCGACGTCAGCGATCGCGTAAGCGCTGGCTTGGCCCTTCGCGACGGCGTCCTTCAACGGGCCTTCCTGGCGCCCCAGCACGGTCACCTTGGCTCCGGCTTTCGTCAAAGTCGCGGCGACGGAGCGGCCAATCCCGCGACCGCCGCCGGTCACCAGCGCATGCCTGCCTGCGAGGCTTTCCATGACCAAAATACTTTAAGCTTAAAATTTATAGGCCTCAAGCGGCTTGGGGGCTTGTTTGTCAAATATTTTAAGCTTAAAGTATTTCAATTACGCGAGGCGCCTATGAAGATCCATGTCATCGGCGGCGGCCCGGCCGGCCTGTATTTCGCGATCCTGATGCGAAAGGCCTGGCCGCAGATCGACATCACGGTATTCGAGCGCAACCGGCCGGACGACACGTTCGGCTTCGGCGTCGTGTTCTCCGACGAGACGCTGCAGACCTTCCAGGCCTATGACCGCGACAGCTATCGGGCGATCACCGAGAACTTCGCCTATTGGGACGATATCGAGATCCATTTCAAAGGCACGCTGCATCGCATCGGCGGCAACGGCTTTTGCGGTTGCGCGCGCACCACGCTGCTCAAGCTCCTGCATGAGCGCGCCCGGGCGCTCGGCGTTGATCTGCGCTTTCAGACCGAAGTCGCCGATCTGCGCGCCGCGATGGCGCAAGCCGATCTCGTGGTCGGCGCCGATGGCATCAATTCGCGCCTGCGTGAGACCTTTGCCGCCGAGTTCAAGCCCGAGGTCGACCTGCGGCCGAACAAATTCTCCTGGATGGGCTCGACCCGACCGTTCGATGCCTTCACCTTTTTCTTCCGCGAGACTGAGCACGGCATCTTCATCGCCCATTGCTATCAATACGAGCCGGGCCGCTCGACCTGGGTGATGGAGACCGACCCGGAGACCTTCGCCCGCGCCGGTCTCGACAAGCTCAGCGAGCAGGAATCCGCTGCGTTTCTCGAGCGGATTTTTGCCGACGAGCTCAACGGCCATAAGCTCATCACCAACCGCTCGATCTGGCGCAATTTCCCAACCATTCGCTGCGCGCGCTGGACGCACAAGAACGCGGTGCTGATCGGCGACGCCAAAGCGACCGCGCATTTCTCCATCGGCTCCGGGACTAAGCTCGCGATGGAAGACGCCATCGCGCTCTTCGAAGCATTCCGCGCCACCGGCGGCGCGGATGTCGCCGCCGCGCTGCACCACTACGAGACGCAGCGCCGCGAGGAGGTGGAGAAGACCCAGCATGCCGCCGACGTCTCGCTGGTGTGGTTCGAGCATGTGAAGCGCTTCTGGCACATGGAGCCGACGCGCTTCGCGTTCGGCCTGATGACGCGCTCCAAGGCGATCACTTACGACAATCTTGCCCTGCGCGCCCCCGAATTCGTCGCCGAGGTTGATCGGCTGGTTGCCGAGGAAATGCAATCGCGGGGCTTTCCAGTGCGATCCAACAAGGTCGCGCCGCCGGTGTTCCAGCCGTTCAAGCTGCGCGGCATGCAACTCGCCAACCGCTTCGTCGTCTCGCCGATGTGCCAGTATTCGGCCAAGGGCGGCCTGCCGAACGAATGGCACGTGGTGCATTACGGCGCCCGCGCCATCGGCGGCGCCGGTCTGATGTTCACCGAGATGACCGACGTTTCCGCCGAAGCGCGCATCACGCCCGGCTGCACCGGCATGTACACCGACGGCCACGAAGGCGCGTGGACGCGCATCGTCGACTTCGTGCACGAGAATTCCACAGCGAAATTCTGCCTGCAGCTCGGACACGCCGGCCGCAAGGGCGCGACCAAGCTGATGTGGGACGGCATCGACGAACCGCTGGAGGAGGGCGCCTGGCCGATCATCTCGGCATCTCCGATCCCGTATTTCCCGCATAGTCAGGTGCCGCGCGAGATGACCCGCGCCGACATGGACAAGGTGGTCGCCGATTTTGTCGCGGCGACGCAGCGAGGCCGGCGCGCCGGCTTCGACATGGTGGAGCTGCACGCCGCGCACGGCTATCTGCTGGCGAGCTTCATCTCGCCGTTGACCAACAAGCGTAGCGACGAGTACGGCGGCTCACTGGAGAACCGCCTGCGTTTCCCGTTGGAAGTGTTCCGCGCCATGCGCGCGGTGTGGCCGTCCGACAAGCCGATGTCGGTACGTTTGTCCGCGACCGATTGGGCTGATGGCGGCCTGAGCGGCGAGGAATCGGTCGAGGTGGCGCGGATGTTCGCCGAGGCCGGTTGCGATCTCATTGACGTGTCCACAGGGCAGACGGTCGCCGATTCCGCGCCGGTCTACGGCCGCATGTTCCAGACGCCGTTCTCCGACCAGATCCGCAATGAAGCCGGGCTCGCCACCATGTGCGTCGGCGCCATTACGTCCGCGGATCAGGCCAACACCATTCTTGCCGCCGGTCGTGCCGATCTCGTGGCGCTCGCGCGTCCGCATCTCATCGATCCGGGTTTCGCCATGCGCGCCGCCGGGTGGTACGGCGCCGCGGATATCTATTGTCCGCCGCAATATCTCGCGGGCAAGGATCAGCTGTTCCGCAACAGCAAGCGCGAGCGCGAAGAGCTCACCGAGCTGAAGCGCAAGGCCAAGCCCAAGGGCCACACGAATACCTGGAAGGATGCGGCCGAATAAGGCTCAGACTTGCAGATAGCGTTGCCGCAGCGACGGATCGGCAGCGAGCTCGGGCGAGGTGCCGGACCAGACCACCTGGCCCTTCTCCAGGATCACGTGGCGGGTCGCGAGCCGCATCAGCGCCTCGAGATGCTTGTCGACCAGCAAGATCGCCTGACCTTCGCTCTTCAGCCGCGCCAGCACGCTCCAGATCTCCGCACGGATCAACGGCGCCAGCCCCTCGGTGGCCTCGTCGAGGATGAGCAGCCGCGGGTTGGTCATCAGCGCGCGCCCGATCGCCAGCATCTGTTGCTCGCCGCCGGAGAGCTGGTTGCCCATATTGCGGCGCCGCTCGGCGAGCGTGGGTAAGAATTCGTAGACGCGCGCCAATGTCCATTGGGGCGTACCTTCGTTGCGTGCGGTGGCGATGAGGTTTTCCTCGACACTCAGCGTCGGGAAGATCTGGCGTCCTTCGGGGACGAGCCCGAGCCCCGCCTGCGCGATGCGAAAGGGCGGCAGCCCCGTAAGGTTCATGCTGTCGAAGGTCACATTGCCGCCGAGCGTTGGGATGAGCCCCATCACCGTGTTGATGGTCGTGGTCTTGCCCATGCCGTTGCGCCCGAGGAGCGTCACCACCTCACCAGGGCCGACGCTGAGGCTGACGTCGAACAGTACCTGGGCGGGACCATAGCCGGCGGCGAGCTTGTAGACGGTCAGCATCGGCTCATTCCATCTCATCGCCGAGATAGGCGGCAACCACGTCCCGATTGGCGCGAACCTCCTCCGGCGCACCGCTGGCCAGGATGCGTCCATAGATCAGGACGGAAATGCGGTCGGCGAGGGCGAACACGGCCGTCATGTCATGCTCGACCAGCACCATCGGGAAGCGGCCTTTGAGCGTGCGCAACACAGCGACCAGACGCTCGGTCTCCTCGCGTCCAGTACCGGCCATCGGCTCGTCGAGCAGAAGGAGCTTCGGCTGCATGGCGAGCGCTATGGCAAGCTCGAGCGCCCGCTTCTCACCGTGTGAGAGATAGCCTGCGGGCAGCCCGGCACGATCGGCGAGGCCGACATCGGCGAGCGCCGCCAGGGCTTGCGCGTTGAGCATCTGCTCGTCGGCAGCACGCCCGAAGAGACGGAAGCTCGATCCGCTGCGTGCCTGCACCGCGAGCGCCACGTTCTCCAGCGCCGAGAAGCCGGGGAGGATCGAGGTGATTTGGAACGAGCGTGCGAGCCCGGCTGCGGCGCGCCGATGCATCGGCCATCGCGTCACGTCCTCGCCGCCGATCCGGATGCGGCCTTCATCGGATGGCAGCAGACCGGAAATCTGGTTGATCAGCGTGGTCTTGCCGGCGCCGTTCGGGCCGATGACTGCATGCAACTCACCCGGAAAGACGTCGAGCGTCACGTCGTCGGTGACCACGAACGCGCCGAAGCGCTTACGCAGGCTCTCGAGGCGGAGCACCGGATCAGCCACGGCCCAGCCTCCGCTTGATCTCGGTGGCGATGCCGATGAGCCCGCCAGGCGCAAACACGACGACGAGCACGAGCAGCGGCCCGAAGATGACCTTCCAATGCTCGGTAACTGTTGACAGCCATTCCTCGGCAAAGAGATAGGCCGCGGTGCCGAGGATGGCGCCGGACAACGAACCCATGCCGCCGAGGATCAGCATGACAATGAGCTCGCCCGAGCGCTGCCATGACATGAACGCCGGGCTGACGAATTGGGTCGCGTTGGCGAGCAGGAAGCCGGACAACCCGCCCAGAGCGCCGGCGATCACATAGGTCAGCAATTGAAATCGGTACACCTCGAAGCCAATCGCCTGCAGCCGCACCGGGTTTTCCTTGGCGCCGCGCAGCACGCGTCCGAAGCGCGATTGCACCAGCGCGCGGCAGAGCAGGAATGCGCCGAGCAGGCTCACAAAGACCAGATAGTAGAACACGAGGTCGCTCTTCAGTGGCGCGAAGCCGGCGATGGTGTTGCGTGCCGAAATGGTGAGCCCGTCATCGCCGCCATAGGGCGCGAGCGAAGAGGCGATGAAGAATGCCATCTGCCCGAAGGCGAGCGTGATCATGATGAAATAGACGCCCTTGGTACGCAGGCAGACGAAGCCGGTGGCGAATGCGAACAGCGCTGAGAGGATGAGTGCCGCGGGCAGTGAGATCAGCACGTCAGAAATGCCGTGCGATGAGAGGATGCCAACCGCATAGGCGCCGAGCCCGATGAACACGGCGTGGCCGAAGGAGATGAGAGCGCCGAAGCCGACGAGCAGATCGAGCGCCAGGGCAGCGATGGAAAAGATCATCACCCGGCCGACGAGATCGAGCACATAGGCCTTATTGCCGGCGATCCCGGTCATCGGAAGCACCGCGAGGGCGACAAAGATCACTCCCGGCAGGATCAAAGTGGCGAACTGTCCGGCGTCGCTGGTGACCAGCGCCGGCGGTGCGGCGATCGGCTCGTTGCGGCCTTTGGCTGGAAACAGGCCGGTCGGACGGAAATAAAGAACCACCGCCATCAGCAGGTAGATCAGCATCGAGGCCAGCGCCGGTCCGACGGTGCGTGCGGGCGAGGGGCCCATTACCAGGCGCAGGATATCGACGGAGAACGATCGGCCGAGTGTATCGACCATGCCGATCAGCAGCGCTGCCAGAAATGCTCCGCGGATCGAGCCGATGCCGCCGATGACGATGACGACGAAGGCGAGGATGAGGATGGTGTCGCCCATGCCGGGCTCGACCGAGAGGATCGGCGCGATCATCACTCCGGCAAAGCCGGCGAGCATGGCGCCAAAGCCGAACACGATGGTGAACAGCTTGCGGATGTTCACGCCCAACGCCGACACCATTCGCGAATTGGTAGCGCCGGCGCGTACCAGCATGCCGGTGCGGCTGTAGGACACGAGGATATAGAGCAGGGCGGCGCAGGCGAGGCCGACACTGATGATGACGATGCGCCAGATCGGATAAGGCAGGCCCATGAGGCTGATCGAGCCGGAGAACAGGTCGGGCATCGGCAGACTGAGCGGTGCCGCCCCCCACACGAGCTTCACCGCGCTGTTGAGGAACAGGATCACGCCGAAGGTGGCGATGACGTGATCGAGATGGTTGCGGCTATAGAGCCGGCGAAACACCAGCAGTTCGACAATCAGGCCGAACAGCAGCGAGCCGGCCAGCGCCAGCACCAGGGCGACGAGGAAACTGCCGCTCAAGCCGTAGAACATGACGGCGAGATAGGCGCCGAGCATGTACTGGACGCCATGCGCCAGGTTGATGAAATCCATCACCCCGAACACCAGCGTCAGGCCCGCGGCGATCAGGAACAGCAGCACACCGAGCTGCAATCCGTTGAGGATCTGGACGAGGAGTAGGGCGCTGTTCATGCAGAGACTGTAGCCTTACCCTGCGCACAACGACGCTGCGGCCGCGCTTTGCGCGGCCGCCTCAGGCTGTCGGAGAGGCGGTGAGCGCAAGCAATGCGCTCACTTCATCGGGCAGTCCTTCACGTACGGATCGGTGTAGTTCGAGAACACCTTCTGCACGATTTCCGTCTGGAATTTTCCATCGGCGCGCTTCGCCACCTTGACCAGATAGAAGTCCTGGATCGGGTAGTGGTTGGTATTGAACTTGAAGGCGCCGCGCAGGGATTTGAAATCCGCCTTCATCAGCGCCTTGCGCAGCGCATCCTTGTTGCCGACATCGCCTTTTGTCTGCTTCAGCGCGCTGTCGATGAGCAGCGCCGCGTCATAAGCCTGGAAGGCGTAGCTGCCGGGTACCGCGCCATACTCCTTCTCGTAGGCCGCGACGAACGCCTTGTTCTGCGGGTTATCGAGATTGGGTGCCCAGTTGGCGCCGCCGAAGAAGCCGAGCGCTGCGTCCTGCTGTGCCGGCAATGTCGATTCATCGACAGTGAAGGCCGACAAGAAAGCGATCTTGTCGGCGAGTCCCGCCTGGCGGAACTGCTTGACGAAGTTCACGCCCATGCCGCCGGGGAGGAACACGAAGATGGCGTCGGGTTTTGCCGCCGCGATCTTGGAGAGCTCGGCGGAGTAATCGAGCTGGCCGAGCGGCACATAGACCTCGTCGACCACTTCGCCCTTGAAGTAGCGCTTGAAGCCGGCGAGCGCGTCTTTGCCGGCTTGGTAGTTCGGCGCCATGATGAACGCCTTCTTCATCCCCTTGTCCTGCGCGTATTTGCCCAGCACCTCGTGGTTCTGGTCGTTCTGGTAGGAGGTGACGAAGAAGTTGGCGTTGCACTCTTTGCCGGCGAAATTCGAGGTGCCGGCATTCGGGCTGACCAGGATGACGCCAGCATCGGTCACTGGCTTGAGGATCGCTTGCAGGATGTTGGAGAAGATCGGGCCGACGACGAAGTCGACCTTATCGCGCTCGAGCAGCGCCTTGACCTTGGTGACCGCGACGTCGGGCTTGAGCTCGTCGTCCTGTACGATGATCTCGGCCTCGCGCCCGCCGAGCTTGCCGCCGAGCGTCTTCACCGCGAGATTGAAGCCGTTGCGCGCCTGCTGACCGAGGACCGCAGGCGGCCCCGAAAGGCTGACCAGCATGCCGATCTTGAGCTTCTCCTGCGCGTTGGCGGCCGATGCGGTCAGCGCGATGGCGGCGACTGCCGCGATGGCCGTCGAAAGGCGTGTCATGTGCATCCCCCTTTTGTCTTTATCGGCCGCCATTGCATCATCGCGCGTACGGACAGGCAATCCGCGGGCAGCCCGGTGTTTCCTCAAGATATTTTAAGTTTAAAGTATCGTCCAAGGGAAGCCTGAATCGCGCTCGGTTGCTCGTTTACGCTGACGGCAAAAGGAGCATTTCGTGCCGCATGGCATCGTTTCTGGCTCGTTTCATTCGTGGTTGAATGGCGGCAGTCAGAAGGTCAGGGACAAGGGGACGCAGGCGATGCAGCAGCTCACGGCCGGAATCACCAAAGCCGGCACCGGCGTCGACGGCATCAGTTGGAATATCCTCGGCCAGACTTATGTGCCGAAGCAAGTGAGCGAGAATTCGTTCTCCTGGCACGCCACTTTCCCGCCCGGCACTTTTGTGCCGCCGCACATTCATCCGACTCAGGATGAGTTCATCTACATGCTCGAGGGCCGCTTCGAGCTCGTGCTCGATGGCAAGGAATTCGTGGCGACCGCGGGCGATCTCATTCGCCTGCCGATGAACATCCCGCACGGCATTTTCAATAAGTCGGACCAGACGGTGAAGTGCTTCTTCTGGGTGACGCCGACGCGCCGCCTCTACGACTTGTTCTGGGCGATCCATTCGATGAAGGAGCAGAACCCGCCGGACGTGGTGGCGCTCTCCGCGCGTTACGAGGTGATGTTCCTGCCGCCGCCGCCCGACGCGCAGTAGCGCTAAGCCGCCTTCTCCGCGGGCTTGTTCACCTGGCTCTGCGCGAAACCCGCGCTCGAGGCATAGCCGCGCACGATCGCCTTGCGCTGGTCGAACGACAGCACCTCGTCGATATTGCCGAAGCCTTGCGGCGCGAGCTCTTCCACAGCGTCGATGACGCCTTCCGGCCCGCCTTTGCGGTTCATGCGCACGATCTGCGCGGTCATCGGCAGCCGTTCCTGTTCGTAGGCCCACAGCGCCTGATAAACATGCTCGGCGTCGCGCAGGCGATCGGCCAGCGCGCGCGCGTCGAGGATCGCCTGCGAGGCGCCGTTCGAGCCCACCGGGTACATCGGGTGCGCGGCGTCGCCGAGCAGCGTCACGCGGCCATGCGCCCAGCGCGGCAGCGGATCGCGGTCGCACATCGGAAATTCCCAGAATTCCGGTGTCGCCTCGATCAGCGCCTTGGCGTCGACATAGGGAATGCGAAAGCGCTGCACATGCGGCATCAGGTCTTCGAACCGTCCCTGGCGTGACCAGTCTTCTTTGCGTGGCGGCACGCCGCCTTCGCCGACTTTTACCAGCACCGCCCAATTGGTGAGCGGGCGGTCCTCGCGCGCGCCTTCGCCGATCGGATAGACGACGAGCTTCGCCGCCATGCCGCCGGCGATCACCATGGATTTTCCGGTAAGGAACTTCGGCCAGTCGGTGGCGCCGCGCCAGAGCATGGAGCCGTTCCAGCGCGCCGGCCCTTCGTTCGGATAAAGCGTCTCGCGCACCAGCGAGTTAATGCCGTCAGCTCCGATCAGCACGTCGCCGCGGGTCGTGGCGCGATGCGCGCCGTTGCGATCGAAGAAATACGCGGTGACGCCGCCTTCGTCCTGGATGAATGCGCCGAAGCGATGGCCGGTATGGATGCGGCTTTCGCCGAGGCGGCTCCTGACCGCCTGATAGATCACGTTCTGCAGCCGACCGCGATGGATGGAGAATTGCGGCACGTCATAGCCGGCGTCGAGCCCACGCGGCTCGCGCCAGATCTCTTGGCCGAAACGGTTGGTGTAAAAGAGCTCATAGGTGCGGATGCCGACTGCATCGAGACGATCAAGGAGCTCGAGCTCGGCGAGCTCCTTGATCGCGTGCGGCAGCGTATTGATGCCCACGCCGAGCTCGCGGACGGTGTCGGCCTGTTCGAATACTTCGCAGTCGATGCCGCGCTTATGCAGCATCAGCGCGGTGGTCAATCCGCCAATTCCGCCGCCGATAATAATTGCCTTCATACGCAATACGCTCCGCCAAGGCCGGCCAATAATGGGCCGGAACGGCGTTGCGGCGCAATGTCGTCCGCCGGTGTTGGTTACAGCGCCGGCTGATGCCGGATGATGACCTTGGTGCCGACCGGCACGCGATTGAACAGGTCGACCACATCGTCGTTAACCAGGCGGAAGCAGCCGGACGATACCGCGTGCCCGATGGTCTGCGGCTGGTTGGTGCCGTGGATGCGGTAGACGGTGTTGCCGAGATAGAGCGCGCGGGCGCCGAGTGGATTGCCCGGACCTCCGGCCATGAAGCGCGGCAGGTAAGGCTGACGCTGGATCATCTCCGGGGGCGGCGTCCAGTCCGGCCATTCCGCTTTGCGTGAGATCCGAAGCAGCCCCGCCCACTGAAAACCTTCGCGGCCGACGCCGATGCCGTAACGCAAGGCGACATTGTTCGGCTGCACCAGATAAAGAAACCGATTCTCGGTATCGACGATGATGGTGCCCGGCGTCTCCGTCGTGCGGTAGTAGACCGGCTGGCGCTGGAAGGATGGATCGAGCCCGTCGTCACCTTCTGGCGCTACGAGACCAGGCTGATCGTCGACCTGCATGTCGATCCGCTGCGAGGCCGCGCTTTGCGCCTGAGCGCCGTTCAACCACAGCGTCGTCAGCAATGCTCCAAGCAACAGATTACGCCATGTCACCGGCCACCCTCCTTTACCGCCGCGCGCTCACATCTCGCGCTTTTTATTGCTGTGCAGTCTAGGCGGCGGAGGACCGCCGCGGAAGACGGGTGAATGCAGCAGTGCGCGGCCTCGGCAACAGCCGCGGCGGCGCGCTCGATGCGTAGGTTTATTTAGGAGAACCGCTCGACGCTGCGCCGCACGTAGGTGCGCCCGCCCACCGCCGGCACGAGGGTAGGCTCGGCTGCCGGTTCGAGCGTTTCCCTGCTTGTCGACAGTGCATCGACGAATTCCGAGAACCACGCATGCACCGAATGTGTGCGCAGCGTGTTCATCATCGCATTCCAGCGCTCGCGGCGCTCGTCGCCCGACATGCGCAGTGCCGTGGCGATGCGTTGCGCAATGGCGTCGATGTCGTGCGGGTTGACGAGGAGCGCGGTGTCCAGCTCCTTCGCTGCGCCGGCGAATTGCGAGAGGACGAGCATGCCGGGGTCGGCGGGGTTCTGCGCCGCCACATATTCCTTGGCGACGAGGTTCATGCCGTCATGCAGCGGCGTCACCAGTCCGACCTGAGCCGAGCGATAGAAGCCGGCCAGCGATGCCTGAGAGAAGCCCTTGTTGAGGTAGCGGATCGGCGTCCAGTCGATCTCGCCATGGCGGCCGTTGATCTCGCCCACGGTCGCGGCAAGCTCGGCTTGCAGCTCCTTGTACGGGCCGATATTGCCCCGCGACGGCACGGCGATCTGCACATAGCGGACTTGGCGCTTCCAGTTGGGCTGCACGGTCAGCAGCCGGTCGAAAGCGCGCATACGATTGCAAAGACCTTTGGAGTAATCGACGCGGTCGACCCCGATCACCAGCTTGTTGCCTTGCAGGCTTTGGCGCAGCCGCGCCACTTCCGACGACGTCACCGCTTTGGCCGAGCGCGCGGCGAACGCGTCGACATCGATCCCGATCGGGAAGGTCCCAAACCGGCAGGTGCCATGCTCGCTGGTAACGCCGTCGTCGGTCGCGGCGAGCCTGAGCTCATTGCGCAGGTAGTCCACGAAATTATGCCGATCGTCGTCGGTCTGGAAGCCGATGAGGTCGTAAGCCAGCATCGCCCGCACCAGATTCTTGTGCTGTGGCACGCAGATCATGCTGCTGCGGTCGGCCCACGGCGTGTGCAGGAAGAAGCCGATCGGCTGGTCGACGCCCAACCGGCGAAGCTCCGCACCGAGCGCGAGGAAATGATAATCCTGCACCCAATAGGTCGCATCCGGCTTGCAGAAGCGCAGCAGGGCGCGCGCCATATAGGCGTTGATCTCGCGATAGCAGGCGTAATCCTCTTCGGTGCTGCGAATGAGGTCGGCACGCGAATGTAACGCCGGCCACAGCGCCGAATTGGAGAAGCCTTCGTAGTACCCCTTGTATTGCGATTCCGGCAGGTCGACGGTCGCGAGCGCGCCCTTGCCGAAGGCCTCGACCTCCGCGAATGAATCCTTGCTGGCGAGCTTACGCGTGCGTCCGCTGGAACCCACCCACACCGCGCCGAAGCTTTTCACAGCCGGCAGCAGCGCGGCGGCGAGCCCACCAGCCATCGGTCCGTCGGCCTCTACGCGGGCCACACGGTTGGATACCACAACGACGTTCAAGGCTGATCTCCAGTTCCCGGATGAACAACCGATAAACGCGCTGTTAGTTCCGCTACTACGCAGAGACGAGTTGCGGAAAATCCAATGATGGCGCGGTCTTTCGCGAAACGCGCGTTCCGCGAAAAATTCTCACTGGAAACGTCGATGAAGCGAGCGAAACGCGAGGGCCGGGCAAAAGTTCCCGTTCATCGGCGAACACATCGTAGAGTTTCGCAAAATCATCGAGCCGCAACGTCGCGTCCCACCCGCGCGACGGCCAATGCAGGCCTCCTCCAGTGAGCGGCGCGAAACAGCGGCCGACGGCGATGATGAGGGCGTTGCGTCCGCGCGTGCGGGCAAAGGCGAGAACGTGCTCGCGGTCATTACCACTCACCTCGATCGGCTCGTAGTAGCCGTCGCGGAACAGGGCAGGGTCATTGTTGCGCAATTCCAAGAGCCGGCGAGTGAGTGCGAGCTTGATATGTCCGTCGGGCCACCGCGCTGAAAGCGTGCTCCAGTCGGGAAATCGACTTAGAGCATTGAGCGTCGCCCGGCGGTCAGCAAAGTCGACAGGGCGACGGTTATCGGGATCGACCAGTGACAGATCCCAGTACTCGGTGCCTTGATAGAAGTCGGGCACGCCCGGGATCATCGCCTTCAGGGTCAGCTGGGTAAGGCTGTTGAGGGCGCCGAGCAGCGCGGCGCGCCGGGCGAACGTATCAAATGACACGAGGAACGGCGCAGACTCGCGGCTGTCCAGCAGACGGCGGAGGAACCGGGTCAAATCCTCCTCGTAGGCTTGATCGGGGTTGCTCCAGCTGGTCTCGCGCTTGCCTTCGCGTGCCGCCTTGATCGCATAAGCTTCCATGCGGGAGACGAAGCTGTCGTCGATGCCCTCGAGTGGCCAGGCGCCGATCAGCGCCTGATAGAGCATGTATTCGTGTGCGGCTGAGGGCCGGCGGCGGCCGTCGACATCCTCGGCGAAGCGAGCGTTCGATATCCGCCATTGCCGCACCGCGCCGTCCCACTCCGCGGCAAGCTCCGTGAGCGCCAGGATGCGCGTGCGTGCGTCCTCGCCGCGCTTGGTGTCGTGGGTGGCGGTGGCAGTCAGTCCGTGCGGCGCCTGCTCGAGCCGCAACATCATGCGGGCGTGGAAGCGCGCCACGGGAAGCGCACCAGCGGTGGCTTCGCCGCCGACCTCGTTGAGCGCGAGCAGCCGGGGATAGCGGTAGAAGGCCGTGTCCTCGAGCGACTTGGCCAGCAGCGGACCGGTGAACTGCTGCAGCTTGAACGCGAAGCGGCGCACCCGGGTGGCGCTATAGCCGGACTCGCCGCGCCGCGTGAGATCGAGCGTGACCACGTCGCGCAAAAAGTCGAGGATTTCCGTGTCGCTGCCCTGCCACCGCGCACGGACGCGTTCGAGCGTGCTCTCGATAATCGCGCGGTCATCGTCCGAGGGGCCATTGGTGGTCACGTAGGTCCGGTAGATCGGGAATTCGATAACGAAGAGCTCGAGTGCGCCGCGCAAGCGGTCGCTGGTGTAGTCGCGTGTCGTATAGTGTCCGGCGGCAATGCGGGCGAGCAGACGCGCCAGGACGCGGAACTCGCTCGCGAGCATCGTCTCGAGCACACAGCGCTTGGCGTCTTCCAGGATCGCGGCGAACTCGTTCTGCTCGCCGCTCGAGGCACGCCAGGTGTTTTCGAGCTGGGGCAGTCCGGCATCGTCGAGCAACAGCCGCGAGATGAGATTGAGCCATTCGTAGCCGGTGGTGCCGGCGACGCCGGTGAGATCCGGAAGCAGCTCGCCGGGCGAGAGGATCTTCTCCACCACGACATAAATGGGCCGACGCTTGGCGTCGCGGGCCTGTGTCGTCAAATGGTGCAGACGCCTCGCGTATTGCCGCGGATCGTAAAGGCCGTCGATATGGTCGAGGCGCAAACCCTGAAGCCGGTCCTCGGCGACGAGCCTCGCCACCAGCGCATGGACGGCGCGGAAGGTGCGCGGATCTTCTTCGCGCAGACCGGCAAGATCGTTGATATCGAAGAATCGCCGATAATTGATGGCAGCGACGGCCACCCGCCAGGAAGCGAGGCGGTAGTGCTGCCGTTCCAGCAAACGGTGCAGCAGCAAACGCCCCGCCGCGTGATCGGCGCGATAGGCGGCGAGCCCGCGCTCGATGATGGTGGTGCCGCCGGCAACCGCCGCAATGCGGCGCTTGAACTCCGGCGCCTCCTTGTATGACGGCGCGCTCGGATGCCGATGCAGTGCCGCCAGCGCGAGTAGTGCCTTTCCGGCTGCCAGCTCGCCGGCCTCGGCCGTGGCAACCGCAATCTTCAGGATGTCGCCATAGCGTTGCGGCGCGATCGGGAAGCGATGGTCATAATACCAGGCTGAGAAGCTGCCTTCCTGCGCGTCATATTTCAGGGCGATCTCGTTGTTCTCCAGCGTCTCGCCATAGGGCCTACCGAGGAACGGCAACAAGATACCGCCGTCACGCCGATAGGGCAGCGCCTCCCAATCGATGTCGAAGGACTTGGCATGAGGCGATCGCTGTCCCCATTCCAATACGTCGAGCCACCAGGCGTTGTCGGCGTGCCCGACGCCCATATGGTTGGGCACGAAATCCAGGATGAGCTCCAGCCCGGCGCTACGCAGCGCATCGCTCATGCGCAGGAACGCCTCTTCGCCGCCGAACTCTGGATTGAGCAAAGCGTGGTCGACGATGTCGTAACCATGGGTGCTGCCGGCGCGTGCCTTGAGGAACGGCGAGGCATAAAGATGCGTGACGCCGAGCGCCTTCAGATAGGGGACGAGCTCGGCCGCGGCGTCGAAGCCGAAATCCGCGCGGAGCTGCAGTCGATAGGTGGCGAGCGGAATGCTCATGAGGCCACCCCCAGCGCGGCATGGACCGACCAGGGCGCCAAGGTGGCGGTTGGCTCGTCGCCCCAAATCATCGTTCCTGGATCGTGCTCCGGATAGGGCTGGGGCTGCGCAGTCATATTGGCGATCAGCGAAAGCTTGCGGGCGGAAGAGAACCGCCAGGACGCGACGAGCATGCCGTCTTTGAACGCGGCCCGCCCCGAGCCAACCTGCAGCGCAGGAAGCAGAGGCGCGATCTGCAATCTGCGCACCGCGAGCAGGCGCGTGACGAGCTCCAGCCGCTGATGATGCTCCGGCTCCTTCACCGCCACCCAGTCGAGGGTCGCTGCGCGCACCGTGCATTCCGCCAGCGGATCAGGAATCTCCTGCGGCGTCTCCGCATAGGCTTCGGCGAATTCGCGTTTGCGGCCTTCGCGCACGGCCTTGGCGAGGCCGCCGCGAAAGTCGCAGAAAAACGGGAACGGCTCGCGCGCGCCCCATTCCTCGCCCATGAAGAGAAGCGGTGGCATCGGCACCAGCAAGGTGATCGTCAATGCGGCGTCGAGCGCTGGCGCTGTCACCAACGTCGTCAAGCGGTCGCCGCGCGCGCGATTGCCGATCTGGTCGTGGTTCTGGATGAAATTGACGAAAGCAGTTGTCGGCAAATAGCCGCTGGGCTCACCACGCGGCGCGTCATGCCGATGCGGCGACGGCTCACCCTGATAAGCAAAGCCTTGCGCCAGTGTGCGCGCCAGCAACGGCCCCGGCTCGCGATAATCCTCATAATAACCGAAGTGCTCGCCGGTCAGCAGCACGTGGAACGCGTGATGATAGTCGTCATTCCACTGCGCGCGATATTTCCCGGCCGGCTTTTCTGTCTCTGGGTCGAGCAGACTCGCCTGGTTGTGGTCGTTCTCCAGCACCAGATGAATGAGCCGTCCGCTCTGCTGCGCCAGCGCGCCGACTGCCTCGCTGAGCGCCTGCAGAATGTGCGGCTCGCCCGGCTCGACGATCGCATGCACCGCATCGAGCCGCAGCCCGTCAAAGCGATATTCGCGCAGCCAGTGCAACGCGTTCTCGATGACGAAGCTGCGCACCTGCGGCACGCGATAGTCGATGGCGCTGCCCCACGGCGTGCTCGCTTTGGTGAAGAACGCCGGCGCGTAGCGGCCGAGATAATTTCCTTCCGGTCCGAAGTGGTTGTAGACCACGTCGAGAAATACCATCAGCCCACGCATATGCGCAGCGTCGATCAGGGCTTTGAGGTCCTCCGGGCGGCCGTAAGCGCTGTCCGGCGCATAGAGCAGGACGCCGTCATAGCCCCAGTTCCAGCGGCCAAAAAAATCCGCAAGCGGCATCAGCTCGATAGCGGTAATGCCTGTGGCGACAAGTTGATCGAGCTTGTCGATGGCCGCCCTGAGGCTGCCTTCCGGCGTGAACGTGCCGACATGCAGCTCGCTGATGACGGCATCATGCCAGGGCCGGCCTTTCCAATCTTCTGAGCGCCAGGTGTAGCCGTGGTCGATCACCTCGCTTGGTCCGTTCACGTCCTCCGGCTGGAAATGCGAGGCGGGATCGGGCACGTCGATCTCGTCGTCGATGCGAAATCGATAACGCGTGCCGGCGCGCGCCGATGCGATGAGCGTTTCATGCCAGCCGTCTGGCTTTGCCTGCATCGGATGTGACCGATCGAGGAGAAGCGTCACGGATCGCGCGGCCGGCGCCCACAAACGGAAGCGCACGCCGGAATCGGTTACCAACGGGCCGAAACTTGCGGGCGCGCTCATGCGCCACCCGCAAACACCAGCACCGAGACCGGGGGTGCTGCGAGCTTGGTGCCTGCGGCCTGCGGCTGCGCATCGAGCGGCTGAGCGAGTTGCGACGTGTCGACGGCGCATTTCCAATGGCCATTGCCGGGCCAGGACGGCAGCACGAAATCCAGCGCTGTTGGCGCCGCGTTGAGCACGACGTAGAGCGGCGCACCGCCCTCGTTCGCCGGCCCGAGGACGTAAGCGAGGAAGTGGCCGTCGGGGAATTTCCAATCCGCCTCGGTCATTTCCGTAGCCGCCGGGGTCAGCCACATCACGTCGTAGCGGCCGTCGGGGCCTTTGCCCTGCAGCCAGCGATGCGGCTTGAGCTGCGGATACTGCTTGCGTAGCGCGGCGAGCCGTCCGACGAAGTCGGTCAGGTCGTCATCTCCGCCAAGATTCGACCAGTCGACCCAGCCGATCTCGTTGTCCTGGCAGTAGGCGTTGTTGTTCCCATTCTGGCTGTTGGCGACCTCGTCACCGCCGAGAATAAGCGGCACACCGTGTGCCAGCATCAGAGTCGCGAAGAAATTTCGCCGCAGCCTTCGACGCGCTTCTACAATTGTGGGATCCTCGCTCGGCCCCTCGACGCCGCAATTGGTGCTGACATTGTCGTCGGAGCCGTCGCGGTTGTCCTCGCCGTTCGCCTCGTTGTGCTTGTGCTCGTAGCTGGTGAGGTCGGCGAGCGTGAAGCCATCGTGCACGGTGACATGGTTGATGCTCGCCCGTGGCCCGCGCGTGTCATGCTGAAACAAATGCGCGGACCCGGTCACACTGCCGGCGACATCTCCGAGCAGGTTTCCGTCGCCGCGCCAATAGCGGCGCAGCGTGCGGCGGTAGACGTCGTTCCATTCCGACCAGCCGGCGGGAAAGCCGCCGACGCGGTACCCGCCTGGGCCGATGTCCCAGGGCTCGGCGATGAGCTTCACGTTGCCGAGGACCGGGTCCTGACGGATCGCAGCGAAAAAAGGGGCGTGGATATCGAAGCCAGTCGCCGTCCGTCCAAGCGTGCTGGCAAGGTCGAAGCGGAATCCGTCGACGTGATAGACAGACACCCAGTAGCGCAGCGAATCCATCACCATCTGCAGCACGCGCGGATGCGTGAGGTTGAGCGCGTTGCCGGTCCCGGTGAAATTCTCGTAGTAGCGCGGATTGTCGTGCGTGAGCCAATAATAGGACGCGTTGTCGATGCCGCGATAACACAGCGTCGGTCCGAGATGGTTGCCTTCGGCCGTGTGGTTGTAGACGACATCGAGGATCACCTCGATGCCGGCATTGTGCAGGTCGGCGACAACCGTGCGCAGCGAGGTCATCGCGTCGTCATGCGTGTAGCGGCGCGCCGGCGCGAAGAAGCTCAACGTATTGTAGCCCCAGTAATTGCGCAGACCGCGGTCGATGGCACTGCGCTCGTCGACGATCGAATGGATCGGGAGCAGCTCTATGGCCGTGACGCCGAGCCGCCGCAGATGCGCGATCATCGCCGGCGCGGCGAGGCCGCGGTAGCGGCCGCGCAGCTCGCCCGGCACGTCTTCGCGGCGCTCGGTCAGGCCTTTGACATGTGCTTCGTAGATGATCGTGTCTTCCCACGGAATCTGCGGGTGCCGATCGTCGCCCCAGGTGTGCGCCTCCTCGACGACCACGGATTTCGGCATCGAGCGTGCATTGTCGCGGCGGTCGAAGGAGAGATCCTCGCGCTTGTGCCCGGTGCGATAGGCAAAATGCGCGTCGGTCCAGACGAAGTTGCCGACAAGACGCTTGCTGTATGGGTCGATGAGCAGCTTGTGTGCATTGAAGCGGTGTCCCGCCTGCGGCGCGTAGGGCCCGTGTACACGATAGCCGTAGAGCTGCCCGGGGGTGACGTTGGGCAGATAGCCATGCCACACATCCTCGGTGTGTTCCGGCAGCGTGATGCGCTTGCGTTCGCGTCGGCCTTCCTTATCGAACAGGCACAGCTCGACCTTGGTGGCATTGGCGGAGAACAGCGCGAAATTGGTGCCGCGCCCGTCCCAGGTGGCGCCGAGCGGATGCGGATTACCGGCGGTGATCTCTCCGTTAGATCTCAGGAATGAGAAAGACGGCAGCAAGGGGTGGAAGGACAAGGTGCAGCTCCGGGCTGTCACGCGTCACAACGGCAGACACCGTTCCCGCGTTCCCGACATTGCCGCCGCCGTAAGCGGCGGCATCTGTATTCAGGACCTCGCGCCAATTGCCGGCGAAGGGCACGCGGATGCGGTAGTCGTGGCGCGCCTCCGGCGTGAAATTGACGGCGACGAGGCAACGCGATTTCGGATCGGAGCCTTTGCGCAGCCAGGCAAAGATGCTTTGGTTGGCATCGTCGGCGACCAGCCACTCGAAGCCGCTGGAGTCGCAGTCGAGCTCGTGCAGCGCCGGCAGCTGACGATAAACCCGGTTGAGATCGCGAATGAGCCGTTGCACACCCGCATGCGCCGGATTGTCGAGCAGGTGCCACGGCAGGCTTTGCTCGTGGTTCCATTCGCTGTCTTGGCCGAACTCGCAGCCCATGAACAAAAGCTTCTTGCCGGGATGCCCGAACATGAAGGCGTAGTAGGCGCGCAGATTGGCGAAGCGTTGCCACTGATCGCCCGGCATGCGGCCGAGGATCGAACGTTTGCCGTGCACCACCTCGTCATGCGAGAGCGGCAGGATGAAATTCTCGAAGAAGGCGTAGTGCAGGCCGAACAGGATGTTGCCGTGATGATGCCGACGATAGATCGGGTCCTTGGAGATGTAATCCAAGGTGTCGTGCATCCAGCCCATATTCCATTTGTAGCCGAACCCGAGGCCGCCCCAATCGGCGGGTCGTGAGACCATCGGCCATGCCGTCGACTCTTCCGCGGCGGTCGTCGTCTGCGGGTGGCGACCGAATACGTGAGTATTGAAGCGGCGGATGAATTCGATCGCCTCGATATTCTCGCGCCCGCCGAAACGATTGGGAATCCACCCGCCCGCTGGCCGGCTGTAGTCGAGATAGAGCATGGACGCGACGGCATCGACGCGCAGGCCGTCGACGCCGTATCGGTCCAGCCAGAACAGCGCGTTGGCAAGCAAGAAATTCGTCACTTCGACGCGGCCGTAATTGTAGATGAGCGTGTTCCAGTCGAGATGCCGGCCTTGCATCGGATTGGCGTGTTCGTAGAGGGAGGTGCCGTCGAAGCGGGCGAGCCCGTGCGGATCATCGGGGAAGTGCCCGGGCACCCAGTCGAGCAACACCGCTACTCCGGCGCGATGGCAGGCGTCGACGAGCGCGGCGAAATCCTCCGGCGTGCCGAAGCGGCTGGTCGGTGCGAACAATCCGGTCGGCTGATAGCCCCAGGAGCCGTCGAAGGGATGCTCCATGATCGGCAGGAATTCCACGTGGGTGAAGCCCATGTCGGCGACATAGGCGGGAAGCTCATCGGCGAGCTCACGATAGGTGAGCCAGCGATGATGCTCCTCCGGCTTGCGGCGCCAGGAGCCGAGATGCATCTCATAGATCGAGATCGGGGCGCCGAGCGCATTGGCGTGCCGCGTCAGCGGCGCGGGGCGCTTGATCCGCGTGGGGTCGACGACGACCGAGGCAGTCGCCGGACGCATTTCGCCCGAGAAGCCGACGGGATCGGATTTCAACGGCAACAACTCGCCGGACGGCCCGATGATCTCGTATTTGTACTTGTCGCCGGCGCGCGAGCCGGGGACGAAGATTTCCCAATAGCCGTTGCCGCGCACGCGCATGATGTGGCGGCGGCCATCCCAGAAATTGAAATCGCCGACAACGCTGACGCGTCGAGCGTTCGGCGCGAACACGACGTAAGCGACGCCCGCGATGCCGTCGAGCACCATCGGGTGCGCACCGAGCCGGTCGTAAAGTTCGAGATGTGTGCCCTCACCGAGCAGATAAAGGTCGAGGTCGGAGAGCACCGGCGGGAAACGATAGGGGTCTTCGAGCTCGACCTCGTGCTCGCCAAAGTGCGCGCGCAAGCGATAGTGCGCGTCGATCTCCGGCACGATGCCGGAAAACAATCCGGCGTCGTGAATGCGCGGCAGCTCGCGTTCATGCCCGGCATCGTCGACCACGGAGACGCGCGCGGCATCGGGCAGAAAGACGCGCACAACCGGTGCGTCGTTCTCACGATGCGGACCCAGATAATTGAACGGATTGGCATGCTGCCCATTGATCAGGGCATAAGCCTCGGGCGAAAGCTCGCTCATGATCGCACCACTCCGCTGCGCGCCAGCAGGCGCATAACCCCAGCAAGGGGAACGTGTAGCCATCCCGGGCGGTTCGCCGCCTCGTATTCGATCTCGTAGATCGCCTTCTCCAGCAGGAAGAAATCGAGCAGTTGCCGCGCTTCAGCGGCATCCGTCGGCCACAGCCGCACGTCGGTGAGGGCCTCGCGATAGGCAACCCAGAACGCATCCGACGACTGCTCGCGCCACACATCGAGCCGCGCGCCAATGATGTGGCGATCGTCGGGACGCGCCTGCAGTGCGCGGTCGAGCGCGGCGGTGGCGGAGTAGTCGATCGAGCGCAGCAATCCGGCGACGTCGCGCCCGGCCGGCGCCTTGCTGCGCCGCTCGGCGAGGCTGCGTTCCGGCTCACCTTCGAAATCGAGAATATATGCATCGTCCTTGGCGATGAGGACCTGGCCAAGGTGGAAGTCGCCGTGGTGCCTGATCTTGAGAGCAGGTACGGCAGGAGGAAGCGCGCGTCGCGTATAGTCAAGGATGGCTTGCCGCTGCGTGAGTAGTACATCGGCCTCGCGGCGGACGAGCTCGGAAAGCTCCTCGCGCTTACCGGCCAGCAGGTCGAGCGCGATTGTGGCGCGTTGCGTCAGCCGCTCCGTCCAGCCGGTGATATCCGCCGGCAGGATGGGTTCGGGGGCGAACGCGGGAATGTCGTCGTGGCTCGCTAGCGCCTGCTGCAGCTCTCCGGTGCGCCGGGCGATCTGTCGGATGCGCTGGATATAGGAGGTGAGCTCGGCGCTTTCCGCCGACGCGGTTGCGAGCACGCGCTGCTCGTCGATGTAGCGATCGAGATAGGCGCCGGTCACGGTCCAGGCGTCGCCCTGGTTCTCGATGAAACGATGCGCCACCGCGAGCGCATGCGGCTCGCCGTTCTCGATCAATTCCAGTGAGCCGAGCAGCGGCGGCGCGTTCTGATAGCCGGCAATGTCGATGAGGAAACGGCCCATCTCGATCTCCGGATGCGTGCCGGGGCTGACGCGACGCAAAATCTTGATCACGCTATGCGTTGTCGTCTCATCGCCGACGAGGATCGTCGTGTTCGATTGCTCGCGCTCGAGTGTCTTTACGGTCTCGACTCGCGGTGCGGGCAATGCCTGGAAGGCGCCGGTTGGACGAAATTCCAGGCGTTGATCGCCACGGGAAATGGTTTCGCCGGAATGAACATTGCGCAGCAGCGACGTGATGAAATCCTTGTCGCCGGCGGCATCGAGCAGGGTGCCCTCGCGCGGCCCGCGGCGCACCGCCGCGATGGCGGCTGCCGGGGGCGGCGTCACGCGATCGAAGCGGGTCCAATGGACGGTGAGCGGCAGCTGATAGATCTGCTCGCCATCCGCGGCGGGAACGCCGACGAGTGCAACCAGCGCGCTTGATCCGGCCTGATCGAGCACGAAGCCGCCGCGCAATGTCGTCGCCGGCAGACCGCGGCCCTTCCCCGCGAACCAGCGGCGATCGGCGACATAGCCGGGCAACACGTCGCGCTCAAGGGCGAGCCGCGCGCGGCCCGACAGCAGCGACTGCCAGCCCTCGCTCAAGACCAAGGTGGTGATCTCGCGTGGAGCCACCTCGACGCGCTCTTCGGGCTCCTCGCTGAGCAGGAACCAGAAGAAGCCGTAGGGGACCAGTGTGACGACGTAAGGCTCGTCGCCGATGCGCGGGAAGCGCGTGCGTCCGAGCATCTCGATCGGCACGCGACCTTTGAAGGCGGAGAGATCGAGCTCCGCCGCCTGCGCCGACCGCGACAGGTTGGCGACGCACAGGATGGCCTCGTTCTCGTATTGGCGGACATAGACAAAAACGGATCGGTTGGCAGGCCGCACGAAACTGAGCGAGCCGCGCCCGAACACCCGGCTTGTCTTGCGCACGCTGATCAGCCGCTTCATCCAGCTCAACAGCGACGACAGGCTGTGGGCCTGCGCCTCGACGTTCACCGCGCTGTAGCCGTAGACGGCATCCATGATCACCGGCAGGAACAGTCGCGCCGGATCGCAGCGCGAAAAGCCGCCATTGCGATCCGAGGTCCACTGCATCGGGGTGCGCACGCCATTGCGGTCGCCGAGATAGATGTTGTCGCCCATGCCGATCTCGTCGCCGTAATAGATGATCGGCGTGCCCGGCAGCGACAGCAGCAGCGAGTGCATCAGCTCGATCTTGCGTCGGTCGTTGTCCATGAGCGTCGCCAGGCGACGGCGGATGCCGAGATTGATGCGGGCGCGGGGGTCGGCTGCGTAGGTCGACCACAGGTAATCGCGTTCGCTGTCGGTCACCATCTCAAGCGTCAGCTCGTCGTGATTGCGCAGGAACAGCGCCCACTGGCAGTTCGGCGGGATGTCCGGCGTCTGCCGCAGGATGTCGGTAATGGGAAAGCGGTCTTCCTGCGCGATCGCCATGTAGATGCGCGGCATCAGCGGGAAGTGGTACGCCATATGGCACTCGTCACCGGCGGCGAAATAGGCGCTGACGTCTTCCGGCCACTGGTTGGCTTCGGCGAGCAGCAGCTTGCCTGGCGCATAAGCGTCGAGCTCTTCGCGGATTTTTTTGATCACCGCGTGGGTCTCGGGAAGGTTCTCGTTGTTGGTACCTTCGCGCTCGCAGAGATAAGGGATGGCGTCGAGCCGGAAACCGTCGACCCCCATGTCCAGCCAGCGCCGCATCACCTGCACCATCGCCCAGAGCACCCGCGGATTGTCGAAGTTCAAATCCGGCTGATGCGAGAAGAAACGGTGCCAATAGTAGGCCTTGGCCTCCGGGTCCCAGGTCCAATTCGATTTCTCGGTGTCGCTGAAGATGATGCGGGTGCCGGCATATTTCTTGTCGGACTCGCTCCACACATACCAGTTGCGCGCATCCGTCCCGGGCCTGCTGCGGCGCGCGCGTTTGAACCAGGGATGCTGGTCGGAGGTGTGATTGATCACGAGCTCGGTGATCACCCGCAATCCGCGGCGCTTGGCTTCCAGCATGAAGCGCCGGAAGTCTTTCATGCTGCCGAAATCGGGATTGATGCGCCGGTAATCGGAAATGTCGTAGCCGTCGTCGCGGCCGGGGCTCGGGTAGAACGGCAGCAGCCACAGGGCGGTGACACCGAGATCCTGGAGATAGTCGAGCCGCTCGGTCAGGCCGGCGAAATCGCCGATGCCGTCATGGTTGCTGTCGGCAAAAGCCTTGACGTGCAGCTGATAGATGATCGCGTCCTTGTACCAAAGCTCGTCGGCAAGCTTCGGCTCGGCGTCGATCTGCGCCATCACGTTCATGAGCGGCGGCTCCTCACGCGACGCAGCGCAGGAAAACGGCGGGATCGTCGGACGGATCGATGCGCAGGCGCACACCGCCCCATTCGATGGCCTGCCGCTCGCCAGTGATCAGGTTCTCGACAAAGCGTACCGGACGCCGGGCATCTGGCGGCCCGATCTGCATGTCGCCGAAATGGAACCAGAACTGCCGCGGCCCGCTGCCGGCAAGCGCGACGGCGACGGCCACTGCGTTGTCGTGCGTGACCGATTCCTTGAGAAAGCCGATCACCTCGCCGTCGTCGATCTGCGCGAAGCGCAAGTCGCCGGTCTGCAGCAATGCCGCATTGGCGCGGCGCAGCTGATTGAGCCGGCCGATATAGGCCTTGATGTTGCCGGGCTTGTTCCAGTCGCGCACCTTGATCTCGTATTTCTCCGAGTGGAGATATTCCTCCCTGCCGGGAATGGGCTCATGCTCGATGAGCTCGAAGCCGTTGTAGATGCCGTAGTTCGACGACAATGTGGCGGCGAGAGCGACGCGCGATTTGAACATCCAGGGTTCGCCGGCCTGCAGATGCACCGGCAAGATGTCGGGCGTGTTGGTGAAAAAATTCGGCCGGAAATATTCGCGCTCGGGATGCGCGGTGATCTCAGTGAGATACGCCTCGAGCTCACCTTTGGTCGTGCGCCAGGTGAAGTAGGTATAGGACTGGCTGAAGCCGAGCTTGGCCAACCCCTTCATGATCTTCGGCCGCGTGAATGCCTCAGCGAGGAAGATCACGCCTGGCGCGCGGGTCTGCACTTCATGGATGAGCCACTCCCAGAACGGGAACGGCTTGGTGTGCGGATTATCGACACGGAAAATCCGCACGCCCTGCTCGACCCAGAACAGCACAACGTCGCGCAGCGCCCGCCACAAGGCGATACGGTCGTTGCAGTAGAAATCCGGATTGACGATGTCCTCGTATTTCTTCGGCGGGTTCTCGGCAAAGCGCATGGAGCCATCCGGCCGGCGCCTGAACCACTCTGGGTGCTCGCGGATCCACGGATGATCCGGCGAGCATTGGATGGCGAAGTCGAGTGCCACCTGCAGGCCGTGCGCGCGGCAGGCGAGCACGAAGCGGCGGAAGTCGTCGAGCGTGCCGAGCTGCGGATGCACGGCAGTGTGTCCGCCGTCCGCGCTGCCGATGGCATAGGGACTCCCCGGATCGTCGGGGCCGGCGATGAGCGCGTTGTCGCGACCTTTGCGGTTGGTCGTCCCGATCGGATGGATCGGCGGCAAATAGACCACGTCGAAGCCGAGCGCGGCGATTTCCGGCAAACGCGCGATGCAGTCGTCAAAGGTGCCGTGGCGGCCGGGCACCGTGCCCTGGCTGCGCGGCACCATCTCGTACCAGGCGCCGGCGCGCGCGATCGGCGGATCGGCGACCAGCGGCACGGCCGTGCTGCGGCTCAGATCCCCGCGCGGCTCGCTGACCGCCATGGCGGCGGCAAGGTCGTCCGAGAGCAGCACCTGCGGATCGGCGTCGCGATCGAAGGCGTTGCGCGCGCTTTCGATGATCCAGCGCTGGTTCTGCCCGGGCGGCTTGGCGTCGCTTAACAGCTCGCGGCCCTCGCGCGCCTCCAGCGTGACGTCGAGCCCGGCCTCGCGCTTGAGCGTGAATTCCTTCCGCCAGGTGGCGAAACGGTTGGTCCAGGCCTCAATCTCGAACACGTACCAGCCGGGCTCCGGCGGGGTGAAGCGGCCACGCCAGCGGTCGTTGGAATGCAGCGTCATCGGCTCGCGTTGCCAAGTGCTGTCAGTCTGCTTGCGCCAGAGCAGCGATGCCGAGAGAACGTCATGGCCCTCGCGCAGGATGTCGGCCCAGACCTCAACCGGCTCACCGGCGACGCGCTTGACCGGATAGCGGCCGCCATCGACGCTGGGGAAAATATCCTCAAGCAGAAACCGCGGCCCAGTGGGATCACTCGGCGCGGTTTCCGTCACGTCTTGAAGGCTCATCCCGCCCCGGAAATGGGGCTCTGGCTGTTGCCTCATGTGGCGCTCTCGCGTGCGAGTGGACCCCTGAGCAGAACCTCAGCAAAAGCGAATGGTTCCGCTTCTGGAACCGGTTCCTGGAAGCGCCGTTGGTTCCTGAAAATCGCCTCGAAACGCCTTTAGCCACAAGATCATGGACGATATCGCCGGAATCGCGAGCCGTTGGGGCATCGAAACCGATTATGTCGACGCTTATGGGCGCCGGCAGACCGCTGATCCTAACGCCGTACGCCGGATCGTCGCCGCGTTGGCTGCCTCGGGGGTTGATCCGGCGGAATTTCCGCCGTCACCGCCGCCCGTGCCGGCCTTCCAGGGCGATGGCCGTCGCCTCTGGGCCCTGGCGGTACAGCTTTACGGTGTGCGCTCGCGGCGAAACTGGGGTCATGGCGATTTCACCGATCTGGCGCAGCTGATCGAGCTTGCCGCTGCTGTCGGTGCTGCCGGCATCGGGCTCAACCCGCTGCACGCCTTGTTCCCGGATCGGGCCGAACAGGCGAGCCCCTATGCGCCCAACAGCCGGCTGTTCCTCAATCCGCTCTACATCGACGTCGAGGCTATTCCCGAATTCCCCGGTCTTGATGGCGCTGCCGCGCGGATGCGCGACGCGCTGCGCGCGAAGGATCTGGTCGATTATGTGGGGGTGGCGCAGCTCAAACTTGCGGCCTTGCGCGCGAGCCACGAACGCTTCCGCGTCGCAGGCGATGTCGAACGGCAGCGCGACTTCGATGCCTTCCGCACCGAGCAGGGCTCGGCATTGCAGCGGTTTGCCGCGTTCGAGACGCTCCGGGGCCGTTTCAGGCGCGTGTGGTGGGAGTGGCCCGCGGAATGGCGACAGCTCGACGCCGAGCGGCTCGATGCGCTGCGCGAATGCGAGGCCGAAGAGATCGGCTTTCACGAATTCGTCCAATGGATCGCCGACCGGCAGTTGCGGCACTGCCGCAATCTGGCGCATCGGCACCATTTGCCGGTCGGGCTCTATGTCGATCTCGCGGTCGGCGTCGAAGCCGGCGGTGCCGATGCATGGATCGAGCAGGGTGCGATCCTCAAAGGACTCGCGGTCGGAGCGCCGCCGGACGCACTCAATGTCATGGGGCAGGATTGGGGCCTGACCAGCTTCAATCCGCACAGCCTTGTCGCGCAGCATTTCGCTCCGCTTCGCCGCATGCTCGGCGCGGCGATGCGCTATGCCGGCGCCGTGCGGCTTGATCATGTGCTCGGCCTGATGCGGCTCTTCGTCATTCCGCACGGACTGTCGCCGAAGCATGGGGCCTATTTGCGGTTTCCGCTTGGGGCGATGCTCTCGACTGTTGCAGAAGAAAGCCGAAAGACCCGCTGCATCGTGATCGGCGAGGATCTCGGCACCGTGCCCGAAGGATTCCGCGACAAGATGGCGGCATGGGGCTTGTGGTCGTATCTGGTGATGCTGTTCGAGCGCGACCACGGCGGCGGCTTCCGGCCAGCGGACCGCTACGCGGCGCAGGCGCTGGCGACTTTCAACACCCACGATCTCCCGAGCTTTGCCGGCTGGATCAGCGGCTACGATCTGACGCTGAAGCGGCAAATCGGCATCGACCCGGGCGAGAGCGACGAGGAGCGGGCGCATTCGCGCGCCATGCTGCGCCGCGCGCTTAATCTCGCTGACGATGCAACGCCGCAGTTTGCCGACGTTGCGCGCTTCCTGGCGGCGACGCCGACGCGCCTGGTCATGGTCGCGATCGAGGACATTCTCGCGGTTGAGGATCAGGTCAACGTGCCGGGCACCGTCGCGCAACACCCGAACTGGCAGCGCCGGCTACCCGTCATGCTCGAGAATCTCAAAGCCGACCCGCGGCTGACGCGCGTTGCCGAGGTGTTCGCTCAAGCCCGGCGCAGCTCCGGCTCGCGCCAGACCGGCTGAACGTGGAACTCGCTGGCTACAGTTTCGACGTCGGCCACCGTCGGCAATCCGGCTTCGTTGCCGAGACGCTGCACCTTGAACGCAGCGGCGCAGGCGGCGAAGCGGAAATGCTCCTCCCATTGCCGCTTCGGCCAGGCGAGGTAGGAATAGACATAGGCGCCGTGGAACACGTCGCCGGCGCCTGAGGTGTCGCGCACGCGCTCCAGCGGCAACGGCAGTGCGGCTTGCGTGCGCACACTGCCGCTTTCGTCGTACCAGAGCATGCCGCGTTCGCCGAGCGTGACGCCGCCGATGCGGCAGCCGCGTTCCTTGAGATAGTCGAGCGTTTGCGGCGGCGTCTTGTCCATTTGCGCGCAGAACCGCTCGGATACGATCGCCACGTCGATCATCGTCAGCAGCTCGTGCGTATTGGTGCGCACGCCGCCGCCGTCCAGCGAGGTGAGGACCCCTGCCTCGCGGCAGCGCCTGGCATAGTGGATCGCAGCATCGGGTTGATGTCCGTCGATATGCAGCACTCGGATGGCGCTGACGTCGAGCATCGGGAAGGGCTGCAGATAGTGGTCGTCGCGACAGCGCACGATGGCGCGCTTGCCGTCCTTCGGCATGATGAAGGAAAGCGAGGACTGCCCGACTTTGCGCGGGTGCAGCGAGATGTTGTAGCGCGCCGCCATGTCCATGAACATGTGGCCGAGCCAGTCGTCGGCCGCGCTGGTGATCAGCTCGGTCTCGACGCCGAGCTTGGCGCAGCAAAATGCCGCGGTCACCGCATTGCCGCCGAACGAGACCGCATAATCCGAAGCCACCGATTTCTCGTCGCCAGTCGGGATGTGATCGGTGAGAAAAGTGACGTCGATATAAGTCTGGCCGATGAACAGTGCCTGCATAATGGCCCTTCGCGGCGAAGCCGGTTCAAACGTGAATGCCGGTCATGACCGCAAGTTCCGGCGCTTTCAGGGCACTAGTGCCGCTTTCGATTTGAAATTCCTGAGACAAGGACGCGGCAACCGGTGCAGGAATTTCAAATCGGCGGCACTAACGGTCGGGCAGTGGGACTTGCCAAATCTCGTCGGCATATTCGCGAATGGCCCGGTCGGAGGAGAACCAGCCCATCCGCGCGGTGTTCAGGATCGCGGCGCGCCACCAGGCTGCCGGATGTTTCCAGATCTCGTCGATTTTGCGTTGGGTATCCCAGTACGGATCGAAATCGGCGGCGACCATGAAATGATCGTGGTCGAGGATGGCTTCGACAAGGGCGCGGTAGCGCTCAGTGTCGTCCGGCGAAAACGTGCCCGCGGCGATCGCCTCGAGCGCCTGCATCAGCCGCGGCGAGGCGTTGGCCGCGTCGCGACCGGTGAAGCGCTCGCGGCACTTTTCTTCCACCTGGTCGGCGGTCATGCCGAAGATGAAAATGTTCTCCGGGCCGACGTTCTCGCGCATCTCCACATTGGCGCCATCGAGCGTACCGATGGTCAGCGCGCCATTGAGTGCGAGCTTCATGTTGCCGGTGCCGCTGGCTTCCATGCCCGCGGTCGAAATTTGTTCCGAGAGGTCCGCTGCGGGAATGATCTCCTCGGCGAGGCTGACGCCGTAGTTGGGCAGGAAGACGAGCTTGAGCCGATTGCCGACCAGCGGATCGGAATTGACCACCCGGCCGATATCGTGCGCCAGCTTGATGATCAGCTTGGCGCGGTCATAGCTCGCGGCGGCCTTACCGGCGAACAGCTTGACCCGCGGCGTCCAATCCTTGTCGGGCTCGGCGCGGATCGCCTGATACAGAGCAACCGCCTCGAGGAGATTGAGCAGCTGCCGCTTGTATTCATGGATACGCTTGACGTGCACATCGAACATCGCGTCGACGCCGATGCGCAGTCCGGTGAGCTCACGCACGCGCTTCACCAGCGCTTCCTTGTTGCGCGTCCGTACCGCGGCGAAGCGTCCGACGAAGCCGGGGTCGCCGGCGAGCGGCTCGAGTCGATGCAGAAGCTTCGGGTCCTCTAGCACGCTCTCGCCGATGGTCCTTACGAGCAGCGACGTCAGGCCGGGATTGGCCTCGTAAAGCCAGCGGCGAAAGGTGATGCCGTTCGTCTTGTTGACGATGCAGCCGGGCCGCAGATTTTCCAGCTCGGCGAACACCGTCTGACGCATCAACTCGCTGTGCAGGGCGGAAACGCCGTTGACCTTATGTGAGCCGACGAAAGCGAGGTGCCCCATGCGCACGCGCTTCTCGGCCGACTCGTCAATCAGAGAGATGGCGGAAAGCCGCTCCGGATCGGTGATGCCGCGCTCGCTTGCTTCCTTCAGATGCAACCAGTTGATCAGATAAATGATCTGCAGGTGCCGCGGCAGCATGCGGCTCAGGAGAGCCACCGGCCAGCTTTCCAGCGCCTCGGGGAGCAGCGTGTGGTTGGTGTAGCTCAAGGTCGCCTGGGTGACTCGCCAGGCGTCGGTCCAGGAGAACTCGTGCTCATCCACCAGGATGCGCATGAGCTCGGCGACGGCGATTGCCGGATGCGTGTCGTTGAGCTGGATCGCGGCGCGATCCGCCAGCGTCTCCAGCGTGCCGTATTGCTGCATGTGCCGCCGCACCAGATCCTGCAACGAGGCGGAGGTGAAGAAGTATTCCTGGCGCAGCCGTAATTCCTGGCCCGAGGGCGTCGCGTCGCTTGGATAGAGCACGCGCGAGATCGCTTCGGCACGTGCGCGCGCGGCCATGGCGCCGACATAGTCGCCCTGGTTGAAAGCCATCAGCTGGATGGGGTTGGTGGCACGCGCCGACCAGAGCCGCAGCGTGTTCACCCGGCGGCCTTGCCAGCCGACCACCGGCGTGTCGTAAGCGACGGCGAGCACCGTCTCTGCGGGATACCACAGCGCGCGCGCCGTCTCCGCGCTGCCGCCGACATACTCGACGGCGCCTCCGAAGCGCACCGAATATTCGACCTCCGGCCGCTCGAACTCCCAGGGGTTGCCCAGCGATAGCCAGTCCTCCGGCATTTCGTGCTGCCAGCCGTCGTCGATCTGCTGACGAAACAGCCCGTGCTCGTAGCGGATGCCGTAGCCGTAGGCCGGCACGCCGAGCGAGGCCATGCTGTCCATGAAACAGGCGGCGAGCCGACCAAGCCCGCCATTGCCGAGCGCTGCGTCGGGCTCAAGCTTGCGCAGCGTGTTGATATCCACGCCGAGGGTCGCCAGCGCCTCGCGCGCGGTCTCCAGCATGCGCAAATTGGTCAGTGTATCGAAGAGCAGCCGCCCGATTAGATATTCGACCGAGAGATAGTAGACCTGCTTGCCCTGCTCGGCTTCAGTGCGGCGGTTGGACTCCACCCAGCGATCGACGATGCGGTCGCGCACCGCGAGAGCGGTAGCCACGAACCAATCGTGGTCGACCGCGGAGGCGATCGTCTTGCCGGCCGAATAGGTGAGCCGCGCCACGATCGCATCGCGGAATGCGGCGACATCAGGGGAGTGCATCGAGTCTGCTAACGAATCGCGCCGCAAGGGCATCCCCACGCCTGTGCCCGGTTTTCGAAGTTCGTGAACCATTGTGGGACCCTCTGACACGAACTTCCAAACCAAAGGGCACTAGCGCTTTTATAACTTCAGTGCCGCTTCTCGATCTGAAATTCCTGGAGAGGAGTTCGCGGTAACCGGTGCAGGAAGTTCAAATCTGCGACACGACGAACTCGACCGGCAGCCATCAACAAAAATACCTATTCCGACCCATTCGTGCGATTGGTGAACCGCGCATTCCCCAATCCGGTTCCAATCGTTAACGCTCCCCAATGCTTAACATCGCGCATGAACGGAACCTCGCTGAGGCCCTGGACCACCGCGTCGTTGTGGATAAGGACCATGGTCTCGTGACCGTTGATCTCCGGGATTGCCTCCCTGAGTGCGGAAGGGAAATGGAAACCGTCGCCGGCCCAATTGCCCGGGAGGTTCTGCACGCCACGATCGAAGGTTCCGTCCTCGTCAATCAATCCAGGACAACCGATGCCGATGAAGGGCGCGATGTCGACGTCATCTCTGTCCGCGCGGGCAATCAGTTTTTCGAGCATGCCGACGAGCTTCCTGATCGCTTCGTCGCGGCCAAGCTTGTCATTGGCGTGCCGCCACAATTCCAGTTTCCAGACTTCCGCCTTCGAGAGGTCTTCGGCCTTCTTCAGATTGAGGTCGATGATACCGGCCCGGATATTGGTGCCGCCGACGTCGACGGCGAGAATCGCCTGATGACCTTTGAAAATCCAGCTCGGCGCCAGATGCGCGGATCCGATCAATCCAGCTTCATCCGGATCGTTGTGAATGCGCGCCAGCTCGACGTCGATGTCGTTTGTCTTGAGCAACACGGCCGTGCGGCCGATGGCGACTTCGCCGACGCGGCTGCCGCTCAGTCCTCCGCCGATCACCACGCGTTCCGTATCGCGCCAGCCCTTCAACTTGAGGAAACGGCGGATCACCTGCGCCAGCTCTTTGGCAAACGCTTCGATAGCGCCATGGATCACGCCGGCGGCCTCTGCATTTCCCTCCGTCAATAGCTCGTCGAGCTTCTTCCAGCCGAGTTCGTCCGTCGGCTTGTCGCCAAGTGGATCGTCGCCATCCCTGCGCAGGGGCTCGCGCAGTTCGTTGACCATGGCGCGAAAGGCCTTCTTGCTGGCCCGGTCGCCAACAAAACCGTCCTCGTCACGCGTCTCGACGTTGTAGCAGTCGACCGTCACAGCCGGCAGGCGCGCCCCGCCATGGACGATCGGCGCCGCCGTAACAAGGGACTGGCCAGTCATCGAAAACCCCCGGTTCAGGTCCTGCGGACAATCGTGTTGCCGGGGGAAAGTTTCACTGTCTTCCGGAGGGCTGGCTCAATTGGCGGCCGGCCGTGCGACCGCGGTTCGAGACAGCCATTGGCGCACGTCTTCCGGCTCCTCGAAGCAGCCGTCGGTTCCCTCAATCGGCCGCCCCACGGAGAACGAGAAGCCGGAGAACTCCGGGATCACCGGGAACACGAACTCGTCCGTAACGTCGTCGCCGATGAAGACCGGGCGGCGGCCCTCGAACGGCGTGCGCTGCATCAGTTCGCGTACCGCCGTTGCTTTGTTGAAGCCTGCGGGCTTGATTTCGATCACCCATTTTCCGCGTAGGATCTCGATCGCATCCTCCGGCAGATGGTCGCAGGCAGCGGCCACCGCCTCCCAGATCTCGGTCTCCTTGTCGGGCGCCAGCCGATAATGCAGCGCCAACGAGTAGCCTTTGTCTTCAGCGAGGATGCCTTTGCCGAGCCGCGTGATGGCGGCGAATTTGCGCTTGAGTGTACGGTCTATGGCGTGTAGGTGCGGGCATTCGGTGTCGTCGCCGGGCACCAGGCGGAATTCAGCGCCATGGCCGCCGATCGCCGGCAGCTGCAGCGGTGCGAAAATCACGTCGAGATCACTGACCGAGCGCCCGCTCACCAAAGCGACTGCGCCTTGCGTGCGCTCGAGCAGAATCTCCAATGTTTCGCGCAATGACGGCGGCACCCACACTTCGCGCGGCGTCGGGGCAAAATCGAGGATGGTTCCGTCGACGTCGAGAAGCAGAGCGATCGTTTTCAAATCCAGCGGAAGCAATTCATCCGGTGTTGGCAATACGTGCTCCCGACGAGCCGATGAATGAATAGCGTGCTTAAGCATCATATGGGGGTCAACGGATGCAAAAAGCATCGGTTCCGGCGCGCTGGTATGCGAATAATGTCGAGCGACGAACGCCCCGAATGAATGCGTCAGGCAAGTGTGACGGTCTCGAAATCCGCAGGCATTACGATTTCCAGAACTTCGCAGTCGTCGGAATAGCCGGTGACCTTGTGCTTGATGCGTGGCGGTTGAATCCAGCAGCTGCCCGCGCGCATGCGGATCGGCCCCTGGCCTTCGAGATCGGTCTCGATCCAGCCCTTGAGGACATAAACCATCTGGAATTCGACGTCGTGATAGTGGGGCGTCGAAACTTCTTCGGCGCGAAACGGCGGGGTGAAGCGGATGACATGCGCCTGCACCAGGCCGCTGGTCGCCGCCGAGATGCCGAGATCGCGATACTTGGCGTAGCCGCGCAGTCCGGGGTCGAAATCTTCTTCGCGATGATGGCTGACGGTGAAGCGTTGCTTCGGCTTTGCCGGCGTCTTCGGTTTTGCTTTTGCGGCGCGCTTAGATGCGGCCTTTTTTACTTTCGATTTTGTCTTCGGCTTGCCGGCTTTGGGCCTCGCTCTTCGCTTCGCCTTTGCCATCGCTGCCTCCTATTCCGTCACTTGCGCGACGCCTCCATGCGCCTTCGACCAGGCGGCGGGATCGTGCATGAAGCTCTCGACCTCCGCCAGCATCTTCGGATCGAATTTTCCGCTGGCTTTGGCCACTGCGAGAATGTCCCACCACGAGGTGAGCCAGTGCAGCGTGATGCCGAGATCGCCGAGGATTTTCCGGCCCTCGGGGAAGATGTCGTAGAAGAAGATCACCATGCAGTGCTCGACCTTGGCGCCGGCCTCGCGCAGCGCGTTGGCGAAATTCACCTTGCTGCGGCCGTCGGTGGTGAGGTCTTCGAGCAGCAGCACGCGCTGGCCGGGAATGAGCTGGCCCTCGATCTGCGCATTGCGTCCGAAGCCCTTCGGCTTCTTGCGCACATATTGCATCGGCACATCGAGTCGATCGGCGACCCAGGAGGCAAAGGGAATCCCCGCCGTCTCGCCGCCGGCCACCGCATCGATGCTCTCGGCGCCGATCTCGCTGCGGATCACATCGACGCAGTAGTCCATGATCGCGCTGCGCACCTTGGGGAACGAGATCAGCCAGCGGCAGTCGTTGTAAACCGGGCTTGCCCACCCCGAGGTGAAGATGAACGGCTTCTCCGCCATGAAACGGACAGCGCCGGTTTCCAGGAACATTTCCGCGGTCCTGGTGGCGATGGTCTTCTTGTCGGGAAAGGCCGGCATGGTGGAACGGGCCGTCGCGGGCATGGAGGCACCTGATGCTGTCGCGTCGCCCTTCGATAGTCCAGGCTCCCGGAGAAACCAAGGGCAGGCTGAGGAAAACCCCAGCCCAGCCGCTGAAATCAGCCGAAATAGGCCTCACGGACCTCGGCCCGGCCGGCGAGGTCGGCGGGCGCACCGCTGGCGACCACGCGGCCTTTCGACAGCACATAGCCGAAATGCGAGATCGCCAACGTCTGGTGCACATTCTGTTCGACCAGAAACACGGTGATGCCGCGGGCATTGATGTCGCGGATGATGTTGAAATTCTCCTTCACGAAGAGGGGCGAGAGGCCGAGTGAAGGCTCGTCGATCAGCAGCAGCTTCGGCGCCCGCATCAGGCCGCGGCCGATCGAGACCATGGCCTGCTCGCCGCCGGACATGGTTCCAGCAAGCTGCAACCGGCGTTCGGCGAGACGCGGAAAGATGCGCAGCGTGTCGGCGAGGCGCGCCCGCAGCGTCGTTTCCGAGCGCTCCTGATACCCGCCGAGCCGCAGGTTCTCCTCGACCGTGAGCTTGGGGAACACCTTGCGGCCTTCCGGGATGCAGGCAATGCCAGCGGCGATGATGCGATGCGTCGGCAGGCCGGCGATGTCCCGTCCGTCGAACACGATGCGGCCCGCGCGCGACGGGGTGAGGCCGAGAATGGAGCGGATCAGGGTCGTCTTGCCGGAGCCGTTGGAGCCGAGCAGACAGGTGATGCGCCCGGGTTCCGCGGTGAGCGCGACGTCGTTGAGCACGTCGGCCTTGTCGTAGGCGGTGCGCAGGCCGACGATCTCGAGTCGTGCGCTCATCATGCCACCCCGAGATAGGCTTCCTGCACGAGGCGATCGGCGGCGATGTCGCGATAGCGGCCCTCGGCGATCTTGCGGCCGAAATTGAGCACCACGCAGCGGTCGGTGATCCGCTCGATCACACCCATCTCGTGCTCGACGATGACGATGGTGAGGTCCTTGTTGCGGTCGCGTACCAGCAGGATGTCGTCCATCAGCTCCGTGGTCTCATCATGCGTCATTCCTGCGGAGGGCTCGTCGAGCAGAAGGAGCTTCGGTTCGCTGATCAGCGCCCGGCAGATTTCGATGCGGCGACGATCGATCATCGGCAGGCCGGCGACTGGCTCGAACAGCCGGTCGGCGAGCGCCGGCTCGAACACGTCGACGAGCGTCCGCGCGGCATCGACGCTTGCTTCAAGCTCGCGCTTGAACGCGCCGCGGCGCATCAGATTGAACCAGAGGCCCTGATTGAGCCGCTTGTGGTTGCCGAGGATGATGTTGTCGAAGATCGACAGTGGCAGTGACAGGCGCGAGCGCTGGAAGGTGCGGGAAATCCCCGCGCGGTAGACCGCCTGCGCACGCGCGCCGGTGATATCGATGTCGTCGAAACGCACGGTGCCTGCATCCGGGCGGTAGATGCCGGTGGCGACGTTGAACAACGTTGTCTTGCCCGAGCCGTTCGGCCCGATCAGACCGACGATCTCGTTGCGCTGCACGGACAGATCGAGCCGGTCGAGCGCCACGACGCCGCCGAAAGTTTTGGTCAGCGCCCGGGTTTCCAGGAGCGCGCTCATGGCCGCAAGCCCGGAAAATAGCGGCGCACAGGTCGTGGCAGCAGGCCCTCGGGACGAAACAGCAGCACCGCGATCACCAGCAGCGAATACAGCAGAAACCGGTACTCCTGGATCGTCTGCAGCTTCTCCGGAACGATGACGACAATGGCGGTCGCAGCGATCACGCCCCACGGATTGCCAATGCCGCCAAGGAGCAGGATTGAGATCAGCACCAGCGAGTCAGCGAAGGTGTAGTTGTTGGGCGCGACGAAGCCGCCGACCATGCCGAACAGCGCGCCGGCGATGCCGATGAGGAAATTGCCGAGCAGGAAAGCGGTGATTTTCCAGCGCGCGATGTCGAGGCCGAAGCAGCTTGCCGCCGTCTCGTCGAGCCGCAGCGCATCGAGATTGAGCCCGATCCACGAGCGCTCGAGCCGTCGCACCAGCACGAAGGCGCCGACCAGCAATGCGAGGCTGACGACGAAATAATTCAGGTAGAAAGACAACTCAAAGTTCTCGCTGAGGTCGATATTGTCGTTGAAGGCCCAGCCGAGGATCTGCATGCCGGGAACGCGCATGCCTTGCGGGCCGCCGAGAATGTCGTTGACCTCGAGGAAGGTGCGCAGCAGCAGCGCGAAGGCGATGGTCACCACGGCCGCGTAATGGCCGCGGGTGCGCAACACCGGGAGGAGCAGCAGCGAGCCGATCAGCGCAGCGAGCAACCCGCCGATCAGCAGCACGATAAGGTGCGGCACCGCGGTGTGCGTCGTGAGCACCGCGGACGTGTAGGCGCCGATGCCGAAGAACGAGGCGCCGGCGAAATTCATCACCCCGGCATACCCGAACTGCACATTGAGCCCGAGGGTCGCCACACTGTAGAGGATGACGGTGACGATCAGCAGCAGCACGAAATGATCGTCATGGAACCAGGCCGCGATCGCGCAGGCAGCGATGATGGCGGCGATGCCGAGCCGGTGCTCGCGCTCGATGAAGGAACGGCTGACCGGCCGCAGCCAGCCGAGCCAGCCGGCGGCCAGCACCGCGACAATGCCGGCGCCGAGCAGTCCGATGATCAGCGGCTGCTTCTCGACCGCCAGCAGCGCGATCACATAGACGGTGATGAGGGCCAGCGCGATCAAGCCGGGCAGCATCGAGGCGCGGGCGTGCGGACTAGTGGTCCGATTCCGAAGTTCGCTATACATTGCAGCACGCTCCTTAGCGAACTTCGGAATCAAAGGACCACTAGCAAGGATATTGATCCTAGTGCCCCTTTTGAACCCGAAGTTCGCGATCGGACTTGCTGCAGAGGGTGCGCGAACTTCGGGTTCGGGGCACTAGGCATTACACGCGCTCGCTGATCTTTTCCCGGATCAGCCCGGTCGGGCGCCAGGCCATCAGCGCGATGACGACGGCGAAGGCGAACACATCCTTGTAGGCACTGGCAAAGGGCAACGCGACGGCGCCGATGCTTTGCAGCGCCGCGAATAGGAAGCCGCCGAGGATCGCGCCATAGACGCTGCCAAGTCCACCGATGATGGCGGAGGCAAAGCCAACGACGCCGAGATAGAGGCCGATGCCGAAATTGATCTCGTTGTAATAGAGGCCGTTCATGATCCCGGCAAAAGCCGCAAGCGCCGAGCCGAGCGCGAAAGTCACGAGCACGATGGCGGTGAAATTGATGCCCATGGTGCGCGCCGTCTCTTCGTCCTGCGCCACGGCGCGGATGGCCAGGCCCAGCTTGGTGCGATTGAGCAGGAACTGTACGCCGAGGATTACGGCCACGCCGGCGGCGAGCATGATGGTGTTGTCGAGCCGCAGGTTGAACTGACCGAGGCTGATGGCGCCCGTCGGCAGGAGCGCCGGGAACGGCTTTGGATTGGCGCCCTGCGGATAGAACAGCCGCACGCATTCGCGCAGCACGGTTCCCGCCATTAGCGTGCTCAACAGCGTGTTCAGCGCTGGCGCGCCGCGCAGCGGCAGCACCAGCGCGCGCGCGATCAGCATTCCGAGGAGCGCCATGCCGCTCACGGCTGCGATCAGCATGGCCGTGAGCGTCAGCGCGGGCGAGGTGACGCCGCCGCCTTTGAGGCCAACATAAGTGGCAAGCGCGGTGAAGGCGCCGACCGTGAGCACGTCGCCATGGGAGAATTTGATGACGTCGAGCACGCCGAAGAACAGCGTGAAGCCGACAGCGACGAGCGCATACATCATGCCGAGCATCAGCCCGTTCATGACGTACTGAGCGAGTAGGCCCGCGCTCATGGAAAGATCAAACAATGCAATCGGGGCACCCTCTCTCCGTCATCCTGAGGCGCGAGCGAGGCGAGCCTCGAAGGATGATCGGCCCGGCCCGTCGCCCTTCGAGGGCCGCGCTGTGCGCGGCCACCTCAGGGTGACGGTCGTGCGGTAGTGCTCGCGGTGCGGCTTTCGCCGTCGAGCATCATTTCTGCCCTGGCAGCTTGCGCTTGCCCGAGGCGTATTCGCTGTCGTCCCACTCGACGAACTTGCCGTCCTGGATCACGTATTTGGTGATGAGCGGCACGGTGTTCTGCCCGTGATCGTCGAAAGTGACTTTGCCGACGATGGTGTCGCGATCCTTCACCTTGGCAAGATCGGCGATCACCTTCTTGCGCTCCGGGCCGTTCTTCTCGATCGAATCGAGCAGCATGTTCATGCCGGCATAGGCGAAGGCGCCGTAGGCTTCCGGCGGGTTGTCGTATTTCTGCGCGTTGTACTTCGTCAGGAAGTCCTTGCCGCCGGGAAGTTTCTCGGTGGGCGCGCCTTCGCGGAAGGCGAGTACGCCTTCGGCGAGCGGTCCGAGGCCCTGGATGAAAGCATCGGAAACGATGCCCGAGGTGCCGTCGAACACCGCCTTGACGCCGAGCTTGTCCATCTGCGAGCGGATGCGCACGCCGAGCGGAGTGATGCCGCCGAAATAAATGACCTCCGGGTTGAGCGCCTTGATCTGTGTGAGCTCGGCGGTGAAATCCTGCTGGTCGGCGGTGACGCCGAATCTGCCGACGATCTTGCCGCCATCCTTGGTCACTGCGTCGGTGAAGTACTGATTGTGGCCTTTGCCGTAATCGGTGGTGTCGTGGATGATGGCGAAGTTCTTGTAACCAAGCTTGGTGATCAGCGCGGCATTAGCGTCGTTCTGGTTGATCATCGTGCCGTTGATGCGATGCACCTCCGCATACTTGTTGCGGTAGGTGATGTCGGGCAGCACCGCGCCCCACACGATCACCGGCAGGCCGAACTTGTGATAGACGTCGACCGCGGCGATCGCAGCCACCGAGCAGTAATGCGTGACGGCGGCGACGATTTCCTTGTCGGTCGCCATCTTGGTGGCCACCTGCACGGCGACGTCGGGCTTGCATTCGTCGTCGAGCACGACGAGCTCATATTCGTATTTCGATTTCGGATCGGCGTTGCGCAGGCGCACCGCGAGATCGGCGGAATTGCGTCCGCCGATGCCATTGACCGAGACGCCGCCGGTGAGTGGGCCAATATAGCCGACCTTGACCTTGTCTTTGGCTTGCGCGGCAGCGAACGAGCCGGCGAGCAGCGCGGCGACTGCCAAAACGAATACGCGACGAGACATGACATCCCCCTCAGGTGATCGAGTTGGCTCGATCTTAGCCCAGGTTCTGGCCGCGGGGCCAAGCCGAAACGGCGGCTGGAGTGTTACTCGGCGGTCCCGCAATAGGGCGAGAGCAGCACCGCAAGATCGAGCAGGGCCTCGTCACCGCCTTCCCAGCCAATGAAGGAGAGGCCCACTGGACAGCCGGAAATGGTGCCAGCCGGGATGTTGACCTGGGGCAGGCCGCCCATGCCGGCAATGCAGGTGAGCCGCATCACCCGCACGCGGAAGGAATCGAGTTCCGCCGGCGTCATATCGACGCGCGGCGCAATGCAGGGTGCTGTCGGCAAAGCCAGGATCGTGCCGGGCGGCACGTGGCTGCAGATGTGCTCGCGTGCGCGCGCATGCACCTCGCGCTCGGCCTCGACCTGGGCCTTGCTGACCGTCGCGGAAAACTCGATGCGCTCGCGCACGCCGGGGCCGATCTTGGGTCGGCGCTGCTGCACGAAAGCGCCGAACGTGTCCCACACCTCGTAGCCCTGGATGACGCGGAAGGCCTCGCGCCATGCGTCAAAGCCGTCGGGCGCGATGTGGGTGTGGATGTAGGGCGGCAGAACGTCGGACATGAATTCGAGGCTGGCGCGTAGCACGGTTGCCACTTCCTCATCGGCCTGAGCGAAGGCGTCCTCGAGCACCAGCACGCGCTCGATCGGCGCGGTCACACGCCGCGCATCAAGCACCACACCGCCGACCTTGCGGAATACGCCCGGACCGTTGGCGAACCAGCCGGGCACATCGAAGGACGGCGCCATTGCCTGCACGCCGGAGAGATCGATGCGGTTGAGCGTCGGACGCAATCCGTAAATGCCGCAGAACGATGCCGGCACACGCACCGAGCCGCCGGTGTCACTGCCGAGCGCGAAATCGCAGGTATTCGCCGCAGTTGCCGAGGCCGAGCCGCTCGACGAGCCGCCGGGCATGCGACCCGGCGCATGCGGATTCACCGGCATACCGTAGTGCGCATTGATGCCGGCAACACTGAAGAAGAACTCATCACAGACCGTCTTGCCGGTGATGGTGGCACCGGCGTCGAGGATCGCCTGCACCATACCAGCGTTGCGGGTTGCCGGCTGCTGCGCGGCAAGCCAATCGGGATTTCCGGAGCCCGTGCGCTCGCCGACGATGTCGTACATGTCCTTGACCACGGCGGTGAGGCCCGCGAGCGGGCCTGCCGTGGCGCCGGCGAGCGGCTTTGCGAGATCGTGCGGCACGAAGGCGGAGCGGGATCGGAGCGAGATGGACATGCTCTGTCTTAGGCCTTCTGCTGAGCGAGGTACCAGTCGAGGATTTTCGCGCCGTCCCAGGCGACCACGCCGTCGCGCGCCAGCAGATCCGCGAACGTGCGCTGCACGTGGCCGATGCGGTGGGGCACGCCGGACAGATAGGGATGGCAGGCGATCGCCATGAATTTCGGGCGTTCGGCGGATTCTTCATAGAGCCAGTTGAACTGGTCGAGCGCGCGCCGATACACCATGTCCGACGCCTGATGGCCGAGCGCCATCTGCACGATGTCGTGGATCTCGAAATTGTACGGCAGCGCCACGACCGGCTTGTGCGCGGTCTTCAGGGTCACCGGCTCGTCGTCGAGCACCCAGTCACCGATATACTCGATGCCGGCTTCGGACAGATAATCGAGCGTGTCGAACGTCTGCGTCAGTCCGGGGCCGAACCAGCCGCGCGGCTTCTTGCCGGCGAACTTCGTGATGATGTCCATCGCCTTGGCGATCACAGCGCGCTGATCGTCGAGCTTGTGCATCGGCACTTGATCGAAGCCGTGCGCATTGATCTCCCAGCCATGCTTGAGGCAGGCCTCTACGACGGTCGGATAGGTCTCGCAGACCCGGGCGTTGAGGGTCACCGTCGGGGAGATCCCGAGCCGCTCATACATCTTCATCATGCGCCAGATACCGACACGCATCCCGTATTCGTGCCAGCTCCAGTTCGGATGGTCAGGCTGCATCGACTGGCCCTGCGGCGGCGAGATCACCATGCGCGCCATCGGGCGACCCATGTCCCATTCTTCCAGCGCCAGCACCGGCCAGATCACCATGCGTACGCCCTTGGGCAGGCGGAGCGGCGCGCGCCCTTCGATCGGCGAAAAGGCGAGACGCTCGCGTGGATGCATGCCCATCGCACTTACTCCGAAGCCTTGGGTCCAGCCTTGCGGTACCAGTCGAGGATCTGTTCGCCGTTCCAATGCAGCACACCGTCGAAGCGGCTGACATAGTCGTAAATCTGCTCGAGATATTTGATCCGATGCGGCTGCCCGCTGATGTAGGGGTGGATCGCGAGCGACATGATCTTCGCGCGCTTGGCGCTCTCGGCATAGAGCCGGTCGAACTGGTCGATGGCGCGCTTGAGCAGATAGTCGCTCTCGTGATGCTGGATGATCATCATCGGGATGTCGTTGAGCTCGATGGTGTAGGGCAGCGTCACCAGCGGGCCCTTGGCGGTGCGGATCGTCGTCGGCTCGTCGTCATAGACCCAGTCGCCGATGTATTGCACGCCGGCATCCTTGAGCAGCTCCGGTGTCTCCAGCGTCTGTGTCAGGCCCGGGCCGAGCCAGCCGACAGGGCGTTTGCCGGAGAATTTCTCGATGACGTCCATGGAGCGGTTGATCATGCCGGCCTGATCCTCGTTCTTGTGGATCGGCATCTGATCGTAGGCGTGGCCCATGAATTCCCAGCCGGCGCGCTTGGCCTGCTCGGCGACGCGTGGATAGTCCTCGCAGATACGGGCATTGGCGGCGAGGGTCGGGCGGATCCCGAGACGCTCGTAGAGCTCGAAGAAGCGCCAGCAGCCGACCCGCATGCCGTATTCATGCCAGGCCCAATGCACCACGTCCGGCATCAGCGGAACGCCGGTAGGGGCGGGAAGCACCTGCCGCGCCATCGGCCGGGAAATATCCCACACCTCGTAGTTGACGATCGACCAGAACACGATGCGGGCGCCGCCGGGCAGCTTCAGCGGCGGCCGGTCGACAATGGCGGAATAGTCGCAACGCTCGCGCGGGATCATCGGATTGCTCATGCTGGGTCTGCCTTGGGACGTTCAGGAGACCGCATTATGCGCAGGAGGAAGGCTCAGGTCGATGCGCGGCGCAGCAGGGCGTCAATGCGCTGGCGTCGGGTGGCCGCCATTGCGCCGCGCAGAAGCGGCGCCCTCGGCTCGGGCGACGCCGAGATATTTCTCCAGCGTGGCGCGGTCATTGCGCAGTGCCGCGCTGTCGCCCTGATAGACCAGCGCGCCGCGCTCGATAATGGCGGCGTGGTCGGCAATGCCGAGGATCTTTTTGGCGTTCTGCTCGACCAGAATCGCCGACATATGCTCCTCGCGGATGATGCGGCGCAATGCCGCGAGCAATTCATCGACGATGATCGGGGCGAGCCCCTCGAGCGGCTCGTCGAGCAGCATGATGCGGGGGTTGAGCACGAGCGCCCGCGCGATCGCCAGCATCTGCTGCTCGCCGCCGGAGAGCTGCGTGCCGAGATTGCCGCGCCGCTCCCGCAACCGCGGGAACATGTCGTAGACCTTCTCCACCGTCCACGCGCCAGGCGTCGCCACTGCGGTGAGGTTCTCTTCGACGGTGAGCGACTTGAAGATGTTGCGCTCCTGCGGCACCCAACCGATGCCGGCGAGCGCGCGCTGATCGGGGCGCAAGCCGGTGATGTCCTTGCCCTCGAGGCGGATGCTGCCGCCGCGATAGCGGGTGACGCCGATGATCGAGTTGATCAGCGTGGTCTTGCCCATGCCATTGCGGCCGAGCAGTGCCAACGCCTTGCCCGGCGCGATCGCCAGCGAAACCTCGCGCAGCACCACGGCTTCACCGTAGCCGGCCGACAGCTTGTCGATGGCGATCAAGTCAGCCATGGGCTTCCTCGCCGAGATAGACGGCCTTCACCCGCGGATCGCGCGCCACCGCCTCAGGCGTGTCCTCGACGAACAGCGCGCCATTGACCAGCACGGAGATGCGGTCGGCGAAGCTGAAGACGAGGTCCATGTCATGCTCGATGAGCAGTACGGTGACATCCTTGGGCAGCGCTGCGATGGCGGCGAGGATTTCGTGGCGCTCGTCCTCGGGCACGCCGGCGGCGGGCTCATCGAGCAGGAGAACGCGCGGCCGTCCGGCAATCGCCACCGCGATCTCGAGCAGCCGCTGCTTGCCATAGGGGAGCACGGCGGTGCGCTCGTCCATCACGTCGGTTAGCTGGAACTGCTCAAGAATGTCGGCGGCCTCAGTGACGAGGTCGGGCTTGCCGCCGACCACACGCAACCAGTCGAGTCCCTGGCCGCGGCGCTCGGAGACAGCGAGCCCGATCGTTTCCAGCGGCGAGAGATCGGCGAACAGCTGGTTGATCTGGAAGGTGCGCGTCATGCCCATGAGCGCCCGCTTATGCGCCTTGAGCGTGGTAATGTTCTCGCCGTCGAGCAGGATCGTGCCGGCGCTCGGGGCCAGCATGCCCGTGAGCAGATTGATGACGGTGGTTTTGCCGGCGCCATTTGGGCCGATGAGCGCGTGACGCGCGCCTTTCTCGACGCGCAGCGATACCTTGTTGGTGGCGATGATGCCGCCGAAGCGCTTCTCCAGGTCGATGGTTTCGAGCGCCAGCGTCACGATCAATGTCCTTCCGCCGCATCGGCGGCCTTCGCGGTCGTGCGCCAGTCGAGCTTGGCGGCGAGCCGGCGGATCGGCAGCGTCCACGAGGTCATGCGATCGCGCCCGACCAGCACCAGGACGACGAGCACCAGCCCGATCCAGAACGGCCAGTATTGCGGCGTGAGCAGTGCGAGATAATTCTGCATCAGCTTGAACACGACGGCGCCGATCAGCCCACCATAGAGATAGCCGGCGCCGCCGATGATCAGCACCAGCAGAAGATCGGCGGAGCGGTCGAAGGACAGTACGTCGAGCGAGGCAAAGGCGGTGGTTTGCGTCAGCAGCGCACCGGCGACCCCGGCATAGAAGGCGGCGAAGGTGTAAATGGCGACCAGCCGCGTGCTCACGGAGATGCCCAGCGCCGAGGCGCGCAGCGGATTGCCTTTCACTGCGAGCAGCGACAGGCCGAACGGCGAGTTCACCACGCGCCGCGCCAGCAGGAAGAGAACGAACAACACGACGAGGCAATAGGTGTAGGCCGTGTGTGCGTACAGGTCGAAGCGGAAATGGCCGAGCACCGGCTGCATGGTCACGCCTTGCAGGCCGTCGGCGCCGCCGGTGAGCCAGTCGAAGCGGTTGGCCATCTCGCGCAGCACCAGCGCGACGCCGAGCGTCACCATCAGGCGGGTGAGATCGGAGCCGCGCAGCACCAGGAAGCTCGTCGCGAAGCCGAGCAGCATGGCCGCGAAGCCGGAGACGATCAGAGCCAGCGCCGGCTCGGTGACGAGCTCGTGCTTGGCGAGCAGGCCCGCGACATAGGCGCCGAACCCGAAGAACGCGGCGTGGCCCAGCGAAATGATGCCGGCATAGCCGAGGATCAGGTCGAGCGAGAGCGCGAACAGCCCGAGCCAAGCGACTTCGGTGAGAATCAGATGATAGCCCGGTGCGAACCAGATGGCGCCGAAGGCGACGAGCCAGAAGACGAATTCCAGCGGGTGCCAGCGGGCGCGGGCGGCGACGCTGTCCTGGGCGCGGGCGATGAGGGAGCGCGAGGCGGTCATGGCGTTGCGCTCATTTCGTTGTGCTGCCGCGGGAGAACAGACCCTGCGGTCGCCAGATCAGCACCACGAGCATGATCGTGTAGATCACGAAGGCGCCGAGCTTGGGCACATAATATTTGCCGGCGACGTCGCCGATACCGAGCAGCAGCGAGGCGAAGAACGGCCCGGTGATGCTCGAGGTGCCGCCGACGGTGACCACGATCAAGAAGTAGATCATGTATTTAAGCGGAAACGTTGGATCGAGCCCGAGGATTTCCGCGCCCAACGCGCCGCCGAGGCCGGCAAGCCCCGAGCCGAAGGCAAAGGTCAGCGCGAAGATCTGGTTGACGTTGATGCCGAGCCCGCTCGCCACGCGGCGGTCATCGACCGCGGCGCGCAGCCGGCTGCCGAAGCGGGTGCGCGTGAGGATGAGCTGCAGCCCGACGGTGAGCACGCCGCAGATGGCGATGATGAGCAGCCGGTAGCGACCAACACCGACGCCGAAGATTCTGAACTGCCCCTGCAGCACGTCCGGCACCTGCACGAACACCTGACTCGAGCCCATGACATAGTCGACCGCGGCGACCGACATGAACACGAGGCCGATGGTGAACAGCACCTGGTCGAGATGGCTTTTGCGGTAAACGTGAATGTAGAGCGTGCGCTCGAAGCCGTAACCGATCGCCGCGCTCACCAGGAAGGCGAGCGGCAGCGCGGCGAAGAACGGCACGCCCAGCTGGTTGACCAGGACGACGCAGCAATAGCCGCCGGCCATGGCGAAGGAGCCGTGGGCGAGATTGACGAGATTCATCAGCCCGAGCGTGACGGCAAGCCCGGCAGCCAGCACGAACAGCAGCATGCCGTAGGCGATACCGTCGAACAGGATGGTCAGCATGATGCGCGCGCTGGGCTGCGGCGTGGTCTTAGCGGAAGCGGCGCTGCGGGCCGGAGGTGGAGTGACACGAAACCTACTCTAACAAAAAGGGGACGCGCAGCGGTTCGTGCCGCGCGTCCCCGTTGGTGAACGCTTATTTTGCTTTGCCGGGATCCTTGACGGCGTCGAAGGTGGCGAACTCCACGTTGTAGAGTTGGCCGTTCTTCTTCTCGACCTTGCGGATATAGATGTTCTGCACGATGTCGCGGGTCTCCGGATCGATCGAGATCGGGCCGCGCGGGCTCTCGAACTTCATGCCCTTCATCGCTGCGATCAGCGAGTCGCCGTCGGTCTTGCCGCCGGTCTTCTTCAGTGCCTCGTAGATCAGGTGCATGCCGTCATAGCCGCCGACCGACATGAAATTCGGGCGGAAGTGGTTAGCCTTCTCGAAGGCTGCGACATACGCCTTGTTCATCGCGCTCGGATGATCCGCCGAGTACATATGCGCGGTCACTGTGCCGATCGCGGCATCGCCCATATTCGGCAGCAGGTCGTCGTCAGTGACGTCGCCGGGGCCGATGATCTTGATGCCGGCTTTGTCGAGGCCGCGCTCGACATATTGCTTCATGAAGGTGCCGCCCTGACCGGACGGCACAAACACGAAGATCGCGTCCGGCTTGGCGTCGGCCGCGCGCTGCAGGAACGGTGCGAAGTCGGGGTTGGCGAGCGGAACCTTGATCGCCTCGGCGACCGTGCCGCCGCCGCCGGTGAATTTCGCAGTGAACGACTTCTCGGCATCGGCGCCGGGCGCGTAATCGGAGACCAGCGTCACCACTTTCTTGATCTTATTCTTCAGCGCCCAGTCGGCGATGATCACCGAAGACTGCGGCAGCGTGAAGCTGGTGCGCACGATATAGGGTGACTTCTCGGTGATGATCGAGGTGCCGGCCGCCATGACCAGTTCCACGGTCTTGGATTCGGTGGCGAGCGGCGCCACCACGAGCGCAGCCGGGGTGATCTCGAAGCCGGCCAGCACCGCGACCTTGTCGTTGACGATCAGCTCTTGCGACAGACGCTTGCTGTTGTCCGGTACGCTCGCGGAGTCGCGCAGGATCACCTGGATTTTCTTGCCGGCAACAGTGTCGCCGTGCTCCTTCATATAGAGATCGACGGCAGCCTTGATCTGCTTGCCGGTCGAAGCCTGCTGCCCGGTCATGGCGACGACCAGACCGACCTTCACCGTTTCCTGCGCCGTGGCGGGGGCCGCGGCAAAGGCGCCGAGTGCGCAGCCGACGGCCGCAATTCTTAACAACTGCATGAGCTCCTCCCCTTTTAGTTTGATTACCAACAGGATGCCCGAGGCCCGCGGCAAAGAAAAGACCAGAACGCTCTGCTGGCTGGCCACTTTTCGCCCGAGCGCGGCGTTTGGGCAAGGGTGGGACCGCGCCGGTGTCAGTCGATTTGCGCGCGGAGTTTTGTCCAATTAGAAAATCGCGCCGATCCGGCTTCACCGCATCAATGTCAAGTGAGGCTCGTGCGATCGGCGATGCGCAGCCCGATCAGCCGTTCCAGCGCCGCGCCATCCGCGCGCAATTGGCTTGCCGGCGCTTGATGCACGATGCGACCACGCTCGAGGATCAGCGCCTGATCGGCGAGCTCTAACGCGATGTCCGCGTGCTGCTCCACCAGGACGATGGCGGTGCGCCGCTCGGTGAGCATCTTTCGGATGGCGGCGCCGAGCTCCTCGACAATGACCGGCGCCAATCCTTCGAGCGGCTCGTCGAGCAGCAGCAAGGCGGGATTGGTGGTCAGCGCCCGCGCGATCGCCAGCATCTGCTGCTCGCCGCCGGAAAGCTGATTGCCCATATTGCGCCGGCGCTCGTAAAGCCGCGGGAACATCGCGTAGATGCCCGGCAGATCCCAGCCGCCCGGCCGCGCGGCGACAGTCAGGTTCTCTGCGACGCTCAGTGATGGGAAGATCTCGCGCTCCTGCGCCACCCAGCCGATGCCTTCACGCGCACGGTGGTGGGATGGCATGCGGGTGATGTCGCGACCGCGGCAGGTGATCGTGCCGTTATAGACCCGCGTGAAACCCATGATGGTGAGCAGCAGCGTCGACTTGCCGACGCCATTGCGGCCAAGCACGGCGAGGCTGCCGTTCTCCAGCAAGGCAAGCGAAACGTCGTTGAGCACAATGGCATCGCCGTAGCCGGCGGTGACGTGGTCGAGCGCGAGGAGCGGCTCAGCCATGGCGACGCGTCCCGAGATAAACTTCGCGCACGCGCGCATCCTCGGCAATCGCCTGCGGCGGCCCCTCGGCGAACACCGCGCCGGCCACCATGACGATGATATGCGTGGCGAAGCGGAACACGACATGCATGTCGTGCTCGATGAACAGGATCGCGATGCTGCCGGAGAGCGCGGCGACGGCCTCGAAGATTTCGCCGCTTTCCGCCTGCGGCACGCCGGCGGCCGGTTCATCGAGCAGCAGCACCTTCGGCCGCGTCGCCAGCGCCAACGCGATCTCGAGGAGCCGCTGGCGCCCATAGGGCAGCTCGCGGGTCGGCTGATAGCAGCAGTCGGCGAGCCGCAGCGTGCGCAGGATCTCGTGCGCTTCGTCGACCGCATCGCTGGCGCCCGACAGCCTGCTCCAGAAATTCCCGGCGACTCCGCGCCGCTCGCATACAGCGAGCGTCACCGCCTCGAGCGCGTTGAGCGCGGGGAACAGCGTGTTGATCTGAAAGGTGCGGGTGAGCCCGCGGCGCACGCGATCCTGCGGCGTGAGCGCGGTGATGTCCTCGTCGTTGAGCCGGATCGTGCCGGCGCTCGGCGCCAGCATGCCGGTCATCAGATTGATCAGCGTGGTCTTGCCGGCGCCGTTCGGCCCGATCAGCGCGTAGCGCGCGCCTTGCGGCAGGGTGATGTCGATCTCGCGGGCGACCTCGAGCAGCCCGAAGCTCTTGCACAGTCCACGCGTGGAAAGGGCCGGTGTCATCGGCCCCTCCATCGCGCTTGCAATGCTGACAGTCCGCCGAGAATGCCGTTTGGCATCAGCGTGACCACGCCGATGAGGAGGAGGCCGATCCAGAAATACCAATATTGCGGGGCGACGCCGGAGAACTGGTCGCGCGCGACCATGAAGATGATGGCACCGATAATCCCTCCATAGAGCCGGCCGGCGCCGCCGAGCACCAGCATCACCAGCACGTCGGCCGAGCGGCCAAAGCCGATGGCCTCGAGGGAGACGGTCTGCGTGGTCTGCGCCAGCACCGCGCCGGCGATGCCCGCTATGCCGGCGGAGATCGTGTAGATCTTGCGGATGTGGCTCGCGCGCGAGGCGCCGATCGCCGGCATGCGCACCCAGTTTTCGCGGATACCGCGCAGCGCCAGCCCGAACGGCGAGTGGATCAGGCGCCGCGCGAGCACGAACACCGCGAAGAGGACGATCAGCGCATAGCCGTAAGCGACCTTGCCATAGAGGTCGAACTTGAAAAAGCCGAGCAGCGGCCAGATGCGCATGCCCTGCAGACCGTCGGAGCCGCCGGTGATGTCGTGGGCGCTGTTGGCGACTTCGGCGAGCAGGAGCCCGATGCCGAGCGTGAGCATGATCCGCGTCAGATGCCGGAAGCGCGCGATGATCAGGCTCGAGGCGTAGCCGATGAGCGCCGCTGCGGCGCCGCCGATCAAGAGTCCGGAGAACGGCTCGCCCCAGACATATTTGGAGAACAGCCCGGCGGCATAGGCGCCGGTGCCAAAAAACGCCGCGTGTCCGAGCGAGACGATGCCGGCATAGCCGAGAATGAGATCGAGCGAGAGCGCGAACAGCGCCGCGATGGCGATCTGGCTTCCGAGCGAGAGATAATCGGGAAAGAAGAGATACGATGTGAGCGTCGCCAGCCAGAACGCGATCTCGATCGGCGACCAGCGGCTCTGCGCGCGCAGATAAGCCCTCGGCGTTGCGGCCGCCGGCGTCACTGGCGCCTCCCGATCAGTCCGGCTGGCCGCCACATCAGCACCGCGACCATGACCAGATAGATGAGGAAGGCGCCGAGCTCGGGCGCGTAATATTTGCCGGCGATGTCGACAATGCCGATCAGCGCCGCGGCGGCGAAGGTGCCGGCGATGGAGCCGAGGCCGCCGACCGAGACCACGATCAGGACGAAAATGAGATAAGTAAAACCGAAATACGGATCGAGCCCGACGACCTCCACGGCGAGCGCGCCGCCGAGCCCGGCGAGCCCGCTGCCCAGTGCGAAAGCGACGGCAAAGACCAGCTCGACATTGATGCCGAGCCCCGCCGCCATGCGCTGATTGTCGACCGCGGCGCGGACCTGCGCGCCGAAGCGTGTGTGCTCGAGGCCGAGCACGAGCATGACGGCGATAAGAAGCGCCACGACGATCAGGAACAGCCGGTAGCTGGCAAAGCGGACGCCGGCGAAACTGATCGAGCCGCGCAGATAGGCCGGAACGTCGACGGGCTGCTGTGTGGTGCCGAACAAATATGCCGCCACCGCTACCGACACGAACACGATGCCGATCGTCAGCAGCACCTGATCGAGATCGCTGGCGCGGTAAAGCCGCCGGTAGAGCGTGCGCTCGAGCAGCACGCTCACCGCCGCGGCACCGATGAAGGCGAGCGGCAGCGCGGCGAAGAACGGCCAGCCGAGCTCGTTCGTCACCAGCACCGCGACATAGCCGCCGAGCATGGCGAAGGCGCAGTGCGCGAGATTGACGAAGTTCATCAGGCCGAGCGTCACCGAGAGCCCGACCGAGAGGACGAACAACAGCATCCCATAGGCGAACCCGTCGAACAGGACGCCGGCCACGGGACCAAACATGATTCGGCCTCAGCGGCTGGAAAGCCCGGCCGCTACTTCTTCATCGCCGCCTTGACCGGATCCTTCACGTTCTCGAACTTGTCGAACTCGACATTGCCGAGCGTGCTGCCGATCTTCTCGACGCGGCGGATATAGATGTTCTCCACCACATCGCGCGTCTCTGGATCGATCATCATCGGCCCGCGCGGGCTTTCCCACTTCATGCCCTTGGCCGCCGCGACCAGCGAATCGCCGTCGGTCTTGCCGGCGGTCTTCTTCAGCGCCTCGTAAATCACGTGCATACCGTCATAACCGCCGACCACGAGGAAGTTCGGGTTGGCGCCGGCATTGTCCTTGCGGTACGCCTCGACGAAGGCCTTGTTCATCGCCGAATCGTGGTTGTGATCGTAGTTCCAGGCGCTGATCACGCCGAGCGCGGCGTCGCCCGACTGCTTGAGCGCGCTGTCGTCGGTGAACTCGCCGGTGCTCATCACCTTCACCTTCTTGGTGTCGATGCCGCGTTCGGCAAAAGCCTTGCCGATCGCTGCCGGCTGGGAGCCGGCCGGCACGAAGACGAAGATCGATTCCGGATTGAGGTCCTTGGCGCGCTGGATGTAGGCCGAGAAATCCGGATTGGCGACGGCCATGCGCACCGAGCCCACGATCTCGCCACCCGCCGCCTTGAAGGCGCTCTGGAACGCGGCCTCGGAATCGAGCCCGGGACCGTAATCGGAGACCATGGTGTAGCTCTTCTTCACGCCGCCTTTCTTCACCGCCCAGGTCGCCAGCGTATCCGCCACCATCGGCAACGTCAGCGAGGTCCGCACCGAATAGTCCGATTTGGTCGTGATGATCGAAGTCGCCGCATTCATGATCACCATGAGCTTCTTGGCTTCCTGCACGACGCTGGACGCCGCGATCGCATTCGGCGTCAGCACGAAGCCTGCGATGATGTCGACCTTGTCGCGGACCACGAGCTCTTGTGCGAGCCGCTTGGCCACGTCGGGCGCGATGCCACCGACATCCTTGCGGATGATCTCGAGCTTCTTGCCGCCGACGCTATCGCCGTGTTGCTTCATGTAGAGCTTGATGCCGGCATCGACCTGGTTGCCGGTGTCGGCGAACTGGCCCGAATACGGAAGAATGACGCCGATCTTCACCGCGTTTTGCGCGTTGGCGGCGCCCATTCCCATCACGGCCGCGACAAGGCCTGCTGCGAACAGCTTCACAGACTGCATGACATCCTCCCGATTATTATGGTTGGCAAAAGGATGCCCGAGCCGCCGCGCAAAGAAAAGGCGCCGCCAGGTCTCCTAGCGGCGCCCTTGCCCACTCACTCGGTATCCTGCACTGCCCAATGGGCAGCGGTCAGCCCAGGGCGACGGTCGCCTGCTCGTAGGCCTCGGTGCCCATGCCGCCTTCCGGGAAGATCTTGTGCGAGGCGATCCATTCGTAGGACTCCTTGTAGACCTCCTCCGTATACGGCTCGAACACCAGCCGCTCGCCGGGACCCCAGCGCCGCGTGTCCATCATCGCGTGATAGCGCTCCGGGAACTCCTTCTTGTAATAGTGCGTATAGAGCTCGGGACGCAGGTCGAGGTCGCGTTGCGCGCGGCGTAGCGCGCGGAAGAATTTGCGCAGGTCTTCCGCGTCCGGGCTGTTGTGGATCATCATCGCGATCATGAAGGTCGTATCGATGACCTTGCGGAAGCCGAGCTGCTCCGCGAAGTAATACGGCCCGCTGAACAGATTGACCGCGGCCGCGGTGCCGTTGATCAGCTTGTCCATGCGCGCGAACAGCATGCCGTCGGCATAAGTGAGGTTGATCTTGTCCGCCGGCATATATTGCTCGAGCGCCTGCACCGTCGCGTAGTGGCTGCCCGATTGATAGCCGACCGAGATCGGCACGCCGGCAAGGTCGGCGGGCGTCTTCGCCTTGGAATCCGCGGGCACGAAGATGCCGGCCGGGGAGACCGAATAGACGTCGCGCGACATCTTGCCGATGCCCTTCGAGGCGGCGACGTTGACCGTCCAGTGGCAGGCGCAGCTCACGTCGGCGCTGCGGCCCTTCTCGAACGACTGGAAGGCCCCGACCTTGTCGCCCTTGTCATGATGCTTGCCGTCCGAGGAGCGGACCAGCTCGCGGAACTCGTAATCCAGGCCTTCCGCGGTGAAATAGCCTTTGTCGTGGGCGATCCATTCCTGCAGGCGGAAGTGCGGTTCGATGATGAACTTGCTCATGGGGTCCTCCAGGGGTTGTGGTGTTATTGGTCAGCAGCAGTGTCCGTCGGCATGTGCGTGACCGTGCTCGGCGACGCGCCGGGCGCGGATCATGCGCACATGGTCGTCCATCAACGCGCGGGCGCCGGGCCCGTCGCGCCATTCGATGAGATCGGCGAGCTTGGTGTGGACTTCGAGAATGTGCCGCGCGAGCGCCGGCGTCGCGGTGGCGTTGCGCTGCGGCCAGGACACGTGCTCGAGCGAGATGAGCTGCACCACCAGCACGCGATTGTGCGACGCCTCGGCGACCGCGAGATGGAAGTCGCGCGAGAGCCGCGTGAAGGCGTCGAGATCGTTGATCTGCGCGGCAGCCTCGGCAAGCAATTGGCGCAGCCGCGCGATATCAGCCGTCGTCGCCTTTTCCGCCGCGAGCTCGGCGCCGAGCGTCTCGATGGCGCGCTGCGCGTCGAGAATCTCGGCGGCACTCACACCAGTAAGGTCGAGCTGCACCGCCAGCGCCTCGGCGAACAGCCGCGGATTGCCGCGTGCGATGCGAGCGCCGCCGCCTTTGCCCATGCGGATCTCGACGATGCCCATCGCCTCGAGCGTGCGCAGCGCATCGCGTGCGACAATGCGGCTCACCCCGAAGCGCGCGGCCAGATCTTTTTCGGTGCCGAGGAAATCGCCGGGCGCAAGCCGCTTGGCGAATAGCTGATCGCGCACGTCGCTGACGATCTGCGCCGACAATGAGGAGGAGCGGCCCGGTAGAACGATCCGCGCCTGCAGATGGCCGCCCATCAACGAGGGATGCGCCACGCCCGACCTCCAAAATCGGGTCGAGCCTAGGCCGACGCATTACGATAGTAAAGATACTATCTTTCAGGAGATTATACCTTTGACAAAGGTAACCCCGAAAGATAGTACCGATGCCGCCGAGACTTAACCCCCCGGCTGGCGCGCCCGAGATTGAGACTGGACTGCCGTCACGGGAGCGGGCTTTCGCTCCCCGGCTCGCTCCACATTTTCCTGTTGTTGATGCCGACTCAGAGGACACCGAGGCACCAGCAAGTGGAGTATTCTTTCACCATCACAAGGGAGCAGTGATGGCCCAGCGCGTGAATTTAGACGCGATGATCCGGCGGGAGGACTTTGCCCGCGAACTCACAGACGCGCCCGCGCCAGAAACCGTTCGAGAATTGAACATTTCGCAATTACTTCCGAACTCCGCAATCCGCAGGCAGTTGCGAAAACCAGAGTTTCAGCGGGAGACGAACCATTGGACGCCTGATCAGGTCGTGAAATTTCTGACCAGCTTCATCGATGGCGACGTGATCCCATCGATCATTCTTTGGCGTTCTACAAACTTCATTTTCGTCATCGATGGCGCCCATCGTCTGAGCGCTTTGTGCGCTTGGATTTCTGACGACTATGGGGATCGCACCACGTCGAAAGAGTTCTACGCTGACGAAATTTCCCAAGAGCAGATGCGTATCGCCAATCGCACCCGCCGACTGGTCGAAAATACGATTGGCAAGTACGAGGATTTGGATCGTCTCGTTGGGAAAGCAGGCACGGATATTGCCAGCATCCGCGCCGGAGCAATGAACACCAGGCCGATCTTTTTGCAGACTGTCGTCGGCAATGCGAAAGTTGCAGAGGACTCGTTTTTCGCCATTAACTCGCAGGGCACACCGCTTGATGAGACGGAGACGTATCTCATTAAAAATCGCTACACTCCGGTGTCCATTGGCGCTCGCGCCATCGTTCGCGCGGGACGTGGACATGCGTACTGGTCCGCCTTCAATCAGAAGAACCAGTTAGAAATTATTAAACTCGGTGGCCAGATTCACGAACTGCTCTTTGAGCCGGAAGTCACGACGCCGCTTAAGACGCTTGACCTTCCTCTCGCCGGGTCAAAGTCACCGGTTGATGCGCTAGCGGTTCTAATCGATTACCTAGCAGTCTGTGCAATGAAGCCGGTGAAGGCTGATGACGTCGCCGATGCAGATGAATTTAAGAATGATGAAACAGGGGATCGTACGCTTGAAGTGCTGAAGGCCGGATTAGGAATTGCCAAGCGCATTACGGGTAATAGTAGCGAAAGCCTCGGGCTTCATCCCGCGGTCTACTTCAGCAACGATAAGGGCAAACACAGCCGATTTTTATTCCTGGGCATGTCTGCGTTGGTCGCTGAAAAGGTGCGCAATAACGATGATGGCTGGTTCCGAGAGTTCACACTTGCGAGAAAGCGCGTAGAGCACTTTCTATTAGAAAATAAGTCGGTCATTGGCGTTGTGCTTCAGAACCTCGGCAAGAGAACGCGTATCCCAAAGATGCGGGAAATGTTCAGGTATCTAGTCGATATGAATACGAATACCGTCCCCGATCCAGCCGAAGTATTTGATCACATCGGGATGACCGGGAAAATTATCAACCTCACCGCAAGAACCAAAAGCAGCAGATTTTCTGACGATACCAAATCACAGATTTACTACCGACAGGCAATTGAGAGTGCACTGAAGTGTCCAATCTGCCACGGCCTTTTGGATACAACCAAATCGGTTTCCTATGACCACATCACCCCCGTCCGAGAAAAAGGGCTTGGCATCGCTAATAACGGCCAGTTGGTGCACCCCTACTGCAACAGTGGAATCAAGGGCTAGAGACTTGAGCGAAAAGCGACGTGACGAATACAGCGACCGCGAAACCGAGCGCCGCGCTACCGATGCACTGCGCCGCGCTTTAACGACGCCGTATAAACCGCAGCGGGATATGGTCGGCAAAGTAGGCCGCTCCAAGAGCAAGCCTACCGCTAAGCGCCCTAAAACTCCGAGTCCAAAATAGCCAAAATGCGCCGCAGATTTCGGATCGCGCGGGCGTGTCTAAGTTTCTGAACGAGTGCCTTGATACGTCAGCCGCTTGCCCGCTGCGCCACGGATCGCGCGCTGAGCGCGCTCGGTGTCATCAACACCCATGGCGGCACGGTTCGAATACCTGAAATCAAACTCATCAAGGTATCGCTGCAAGTGCTGTGCCCCGCAGTGCTGGTAAGTGCCACGCATCCCACGCTTGAACACGCCGAAAAATCCTTCGACGGTGTTCGTCGTCACGTCACCGCGCGCATATTCTTCCGCGCTGTGCTTGACCTTTTCGTGCTTCGCAAACTCCCAATTGTGTGACGTTCCTTCGTCCGTCATCAGGCGGCTGCGAAGGTCCGCATTCTCACGCAGAACCTTGAACGTCTCTTTGGTCGTCAGGTTGTCCATGACGAGCGAGCGCGACGGGCCGCCACGCTGCACAAGCGTCATGATCGCTTTCTTGCCACCAGGGCCGGGCTTGCCTTTGCGACGGCGGCGATAACGCGGATCAGTATCGCGATCCTTCGGACCCCAATAGGTCTCGTCGCTTTCGATGACCTCGCCTTCGCCACCAAGCTTGTCGGGATTTGCAGGGCGCATCGCCTCACGGATACGGTGCGCCATGAACCATGCGGTCTTGTAGGTGACCTGAATAGTGCGGTGGAGCTGGTGCGCGCTGATGCCTTTCTTGCTCGATGCCATGAGGCGGAACGCCAGCACCCATTTGTTCAGCGGGACGTGGCTGCTTTCCATCACGCTGCCGGTCGTGACCGTGAACTGGCCTTCGCAGTCATTGCAATGGAACAGGCCGGGACGGTGCGCTTTGCCCTGGAGTCGGTAAACGCGCTCCACGCCGCCGCAATGCGGGCAGGAGGGCTTTCCATCCGGCCAGCGGATCGCTTCGAGGTGCTCGCGAGCTTTCGCTTCGTCAGTGAAAATCGGGTTGGTGAGGTTCATGGCCTTGGCTCCAATAGCCAAGACACTACCTCAAGGGCCTACCTTTGTCAAAGGGATAATTGCGTATCTTTCAGAAAATACCTGATTTTGCAGTGCAATAGGGGAGGCTACTCGATCTTGATGCCGGCGGCTTTCACCACATCCGTCCAGCGCGTGCGCTCGGCCTCGATGAACTTCGCCACCTCGGCCGGGCTCATATTGCCGGCGCGTGCGCTCAGCGCATCGAGCTGCTTGCGGATGTCCGGCTCGTTGAGTGCGTCATTGATCGCGGCATTGAGCTTGGCGGCGATCGCCGGCGGCGTCTTCGGCGGCGCCATGATCACGTTCCAGGTTTCCGATTGGAAATTCGGCACGCCGACTTCGGCGAGCGTCGGAATGTCAGGATAGGTCGCGATGCGCTTTTGCGTCGCCAGCGCCAGAATCTTCAAGTGTCCGGCGCGTTGCAGGCCGGAGGCCGCGGCCATCTCCAGGAACATCAGGTCGACATGATCGCCGATCAGGTCGTTGATCGCCGGCGCCGTGCCCTTGTACGGCACATGCACGAGCTTGAGGCCAGTCGAGCGCTGCAAGAGCTCGCCGGCGAGATGTGAGGTGGTGCCGTTGCCCTGCGAGGCATAATTGAGCTGCCCCGGATGCGCTTTGGCGTAGTCGAGGAATTCGCGCGCGCTCGACACCGGAAGGCCCGGTCGCACCGTCAGCGCATTGGGGATGATGGTCATGACCGAGACCGGCACAAAGGCCGTCGGATCGAAGCGCAGCGTGTTGTAGAGCGCGGCATTGACGATCAGCGGCGCCGGGACGGTCGCGAGCAGCGTGTAGCCGTCGGGCTCGGCCGTGAACACGGCTTCTGAACCGATATTGCCGGCCTGGCCGCCCTTGTTCTCCACTGTCACCGGCTGATGCCAGCGCTGGCGCAGCTTCTCCGCGACGATGCGGGTGATCGAATCGATACCGCCGCCAGCCGGCACCGAGACGATGATCTTGATCGCCCGGTTCGGATAGTCCTTCCCCGCATCCTGCGCGGAGGTCGGGTTCGCGACGAGAAGAGCAAAAATGGCGAGCAGCGCGAGGCGGGGGGACAAGGCCGCAGGCCCTAGGCGACGCGTGCCAGCTTCTCCGCCGGCAGTTCGATGTTGAACACGCGCTTGGCGTTGCCGCCGAGGATGTTACGCTTGGCCTGCTCGCTCAGGAACGGCAGATCGTAGATCGTGCTCGGCAGGTCGAAGTCCCAGTGCGGGTAGTCCGACGAATAGAGCAGCTGCGTCTCCGCCTTGATCATGCGGAAGGTCACCTCGAGCGCCTGCGGATCGGTGATCTCCATCGGCTGCGAGGAGAAGAACATGTCGCGCATGTAGTCGCTCGGCAGCTTCTTTAGCGCCGGCGCTTCCGAGGAGCGCATCATGTACTCGTTGTCGAGCCGCTGCATCATGAACGGCACCCAGGCGAGCCCACTTTCGATCCATAGCGTCTTCAGCTTGGGGAAGCGCTCGGGGAGGCCGTTCATGATCCAGTTGGTGAGATGCACCATGTTGTAGAACACGAAGCCGATGGCGTGCACCGAGATGAACTTGTTCATCGTCGCCATCGACTGTTCATTCCAATTGTAGCCGGCGTGGAAGGCGACCGGCAGATTCATCTCCTCGAGCAGCGCATAGGTCTTCATGTAGGCGTTGTGCTGCACGGGGCGAAAGCGCGCGCTGGTGATCATGAAGCCGACCACGCCCTTGGCCTTGCCGAACTCCTGCACCATGCGGAACGAGGCTTCCGGATCGTTGAACGGCAGGTATAGCATCGAGCGGATGCGCGGCTCCTTCGACAGCACGCGATCGACCAGCCAACGGTTATAGGCGCGCGCCATCGCCACCTCGACCTCGACCTGCGGATGCAGGCCGAGCTGCAACATCGGCGAGGGGAACATCACCGCGAGGTCGACGCCCATGGCGTCCATCCAACGCTTGGTCAGCGTGATGTCGCGATGTGTATCTTTCTCTGTGCGCTCGATCTTGCGCAGCGCGTACCGGGTGACGCGGCCGCCCATGTCCTGATAGCCGACGCCGCCCGAGAGCACGCCGTTGCCGCGCTGGCCGGTCTGGCTGGCGCTCATGGCGAGCTGCTGCAGCACCGGGTCGTCCATGTATTCGAGGATCTCGGAAAAGGACTCGAGCTCGTAGTGATGCGAGTCGACGTCGATGATCGGGAATTTCTCGTAGCCGCGCTCGGCCGCCTGCCGCGCCGCATGCGCCAGCAGCTTGCTGCTGTCGAATTCCTCGACCGCCATGCGGCGATAGTCGCTGAGCGGAAGATCCATGATCTTTGTTTCCGTCTGTTTCGCTAGCGGCCCGACCAGGCCTGCCACATGCCGAGCTCGAAGATCTGCACATTGACCGCCTTGAGGATGGCGGAGACCGTCACCATCGCGTCGGTAGCGGTGATCTGCGCGTCGGCGGGAAAGGCCGCCAGGGCCTGCTCGCTGCCGGCGGCGCGCTCAGCATAAAGCTGCACCGCCTTGGCCAGCATCGCCTGCACGTCGGCATTGCTTGCTGTGTCATTTGACATGATCGCTTCACCCGGCGACGACATAGATGTCCTCCCCGCGATGCACGACCTCAAAGGATTTCAGCCGCAGCTTGCGGTCGGCCGCGCATTCGCCGGTCTTGAGATCGTATTCGTAGCCGTGCCACGGGCAGACGAAGTGCATCTCATCGCTGAAGCGCTGCCCCTGCCAGCTGCGGTCGGGGCCGAGCACGTCCTCGACCTTGTGCATCATCAGCCCTTCGCAAGCCGGGCCGCCCTGATGCACACAGAGATTTTCATAGGCGTAAAACCGGCCCTGCCAACGAAAGACGCCGATCTCGGTGGTGCCATGCGCAACAATGCGCCGTTCTCCGTCGGGAAATTGCGCGGCTTTGGCAACGAAAATGTCGGGCATGCTGCACCTCTCACGAACGTCTCTGTTACGCACGATCGGAACTCTGAGGCAACAATGCTGGCGTTTCGACGCAGCGCCGTCATGACCGCCGGTTTCCCGACTATTCACAGTTTATTTTGGAGATAGCTGCGCTTTGTCCACAACGCCGCGTTGCTGTCGATCACACCAATCCTAGTATCCGCGCGCGCAAATCCGCCAGGATTTGATTCGCCGTAACTGTGGCGTCCCCGAGTACCGAACGAAAAGCAACGTTGGGGGTACCGGTATGTGGCGCGGGTTGGGAGTGCTGGCGTGTGCGTGCGTCGGTTTGTCCAGTATAGCGATGGCGCAGACAGCGACGGATCGATTGCCGCCGCCGCAACCGCCGACCATGTGGCAGCCTTCGGGCTCACAAACTTTGAACGCACCCGACGTGCCGTCGGTATCGCGTTCGATCACCGATCGCTGGCCCAGCTCGGTGGCTCCGGCACCCGCCGTCGGGTTCACCGCCGGCGCGTGGCAGATCTTTCCGCAAGTGACCGCGGGCGCGTTCTACGACGACAACGTGTTCGCGACCAACTCGAACCGGCAGTCCGATTGGGGTTACCTGGTGCGCCCCGAAATCGGCGCGCGCACGCAAGGCTCGAATTACGTGTTCACGACGCAGGGCTTCGTCGAGGACCGCCAGTACACGCGCTTCAAGAGCGAGGACCAGGTCAATGGCGCGGTCGGCGCGGCGACGGTGGTGCAGCCCGACAACGACACGCAGGTCGTCGGTCGCCTGCGCTATGTGCACGGCCACGAGGATCGCGGCACCGGTGAATCGGTCTTCGGCACCTTCGACAAGCCGGTCGCCTACGACACGCTCGAGGCGGCCGGTGCGTTCAACAAGCGCTACAATCGGGTGTGGACGTCGGTCGGCGTCGCCGAGCTGTGGTCGCACTATCAGAATCCCACCATCGGCGGCGTGCCGGTCGATTTCGGCTATCGCGATGGCAACGTCACCTGGGTGAACGGCCGCGCCGGCTACGTCGTGGCCCCGCTCACCAGCGTGTTCGTCGAAGTCGCCGGCAACGATCGTCACTGGCAGGTCAGCGCGTTCGACTCCGACGGCTATCGCGTCGTCGGTGGCGTGCTGCTGGAGCCGGGGCAGGGCGCGCGCCTGATCGGCGAAGCCTATGCCGGCTATATGTATCAGACCTACAACGGCTCGACCTTCCAGACCGTCTCGACCTTCACCTATGGCGGCTTGATGCAGTGGCTGATCGCGCCGCAATGGACCGCGGTGTTCGTCGGCCGCCGCGATGCATTGGAATCGGCGGGACTGACGACGACGGCCCCGATAACCTCCGGTGTGAGTCTCATCGAGTCACTGGTTGGTGCACGGCTCGACTATGCGATCCAGCCCAACTTCATCGTCGGCGCGGGGGCGAGCTATCTCGTCGACGAATTCGTCGGTGCCGGCCGCACCGACCGCATCTTGAGCCCGCTGGTGTCGGTCAAATATCTGCCGACGAGGAACATCACGCTGGGCTTCGATTACCGCAACGTCTCGTTCGGCTCGAGCGGGCTCGGCGTGCTCGCATATTATCGCAACGTCTATCTGTTCTCGATCAACGCCAAGTTCTGATCTGTTGCGGGCAGAAAAAAGCGCCGGCGCGAGCCGGCGCTGTTGTTTTGTCGTGACGCATCAGCGATTCACGTATCGATGATGCCGCCAGCGTCCGACGAGATGACGGCAGTGCCACACCCAGCGACGCTGGAACCGGTCGGGCTCGCGCAGGATCTGCCAGCAGCGTGCGCGCCAATCGTCGGCATAGGTAGTGCTGAAGCCGCCGATCTCGACGCCTCCTCCGCCTCCGCCGCCACTGCTGCTCGATGACGATGACGCACTCGCCGTGCTGGTGCCGCTGCCGGTTGTCCCGCCGGTGCCACCGGTTCCGCCGGTCCCACCGCCGCCGCCGGTGATGTCACCCACCGTCCCGTTGCCGGCGCCGACATTGCCATTGCCGGTATTCGTGCCGGTCCCGGTGGTTCCTGTGTTGGAGCCGGTATTCACGACGCCGACATTGGTCCCCGAGGTGGTGCCGCTGCCGTTCGGAGTTCCGACATCGCCGGTGCTGCCGCCGGTATTGCCGAGCCCGGCATTGGCCGAGCTCGTCGGGATCCCGCCGGTATTGTTGGTCTCGCCCGTCGGGCTTCCGGTGTTGGCGATCCCGGTATTGCTGCTGTCGACCCCCGGCGTGCCACCGGAATTGCCGACATTGCCTGTCGGGCTGTTGCCCGTGTTGAGCGCGCCGGTGTTCGCCGACGTGGCCGGCTGCGGCCCGGAATTGTTGCTGTCGCCGGTATTGGCGCCGGTCGTGTTCAACGCCGCGGTATTCACAGCGCCGACCGGTGTGGTCGTGCCCTGATTGCCGCTCTCGCCGGTATTGGCGCCGTTGAGCACGCTGGTGTTGCCGCTTACCAGAGGCAGCGGCCCGGTATTGCCGGTATTGCCGGTGGTGCCCGTCGTATCGAGCACGCCGGTGTTTGCGCCCGCGAGCGGCGTGCTGTTGGTGCCGCCGCTGTTGCCGTTGTTGCCGATCCCGCTGCCGTTATCGAGCGCCGCGGTGTTGGCGCTCGCGAGCGGCGCCGGTCCACTGTTGCCGGTGTTGCCGGCAGTGGTGCCAGTGTTGAGGACACCGGTATCGGCACTCGCGATCCCAGGCCCTCCAGTGTTCCCTTTGTCGCCAGTCGAGCCACCGAGATTGGCAATGCCGGTATTGGCATTGACGAGCGGCAGGCTGCTGTTGCCCGTGCTGCCCGTCGGGCTGCCGGCATTCAACGCGCCGACATTGGTGCCGACTCCTGCCGGGCCGCCATTGTTGCCCGAGCCCGTCGTGCTCGCAGCGTTGAGCACACCGGCATTCGTGCTGGCGAGACCGCCAGGGCCGGTATTGCCGTTGTTGCCGGTACCGCCGCCAAGATTGGCGATGCCGGCATTGGTATCGGCGAGCGGCAGGTGTTGGTTGCCGTTGCTGCCCGTCGGGCTGCCGGCATTCAGCGCGCCGACATTGGTGCCCATGCCGGCCGGGCCGCCATTGTTGCCCGAGCCCGTGGTGCTCGCTGCGTTGAACGCGCCGGCATTTGTGCTGGCGAGGCCGCCAGGGCCGGTATTGCCGCTATTGCCGGTGCCGCCGCCGAGATTGGCGACGCCGGCATTGGTGTCGGCGAGGGGCAGGTGCTGGTTGCGGTTGCTTCCCGTCGGACTGCTGGCATTCAGCGCGCCGACATTGGTGCCGACGCCCAGCGGATTGTCATTGCCGTTTCCGGTTGAGCCGGTGGTGCTTCCCGCGTTCAACGCGCCGACATTGGTGCCGGCGAGGCCGCCGAGGCCGGTGTCGCCGCTGCCGCCGGTCGAGCCGCCGAGATTGGCGATGCCGGCATTGGTGTCGGCGAGCGGCAGATGTTGGTTGCCTGAGCTGCCGGTGTTGCTGCCGTTATTCAGCGCCCCGACATTGGTGCCGAGACCGGCCGGGCCCCCATTGCCGGTCATGCCGGTGGTGCTGTTCTTGTTGAGCACGCCGACATTGCTGTCGGTGATGCCGCCGGGGCCGGCCGCGCCGGAGCTACCGGTCGTACCGCCGGTGTTGGCGACGCCAGCATTGGTCACGCCCAGCGCAGAGCCCGGGCCACCGGAGCTGCCGGTGTTGCTGCCATTGTTGAGAACGCCAATCGCGGTGCCGGCAACGCCCGGAGGATCGTTGCCGGTGTTGCTGTTTTTGTTGGCGACGCCGACATTGGTGTCGAGCAGCGGCTTGCCGTTGCCGTTCTGCGCGCCGGTGTTGCTGTGGTTGTTGAGTACGCCGACATTGGTGCTGGCGATCCCCGCGTTGCCGGACGATCCGGTGGTGCTGTTCTTGTTGAAGCCGTCGACCGTGGTTGTCACCGGTGTCCCGTGGCCGCTGAGATTGACCGTCGTGCCGGCATTGAGGCCGTTTGGATTGCCGTCGCCAGCCTTGATGGAGATGGTCTTCTGATCGGGATTGGCGCTGTGCGTAAGAAGCTTTCCGCTTCGCGCCGCACTGATCACGCTCTTCACATTGTGTGTTCTCACCGCGCGAATCAGTTTGCCGTGATGCGTCGTAGCGGCGGTGTGCATGCTATGGCTGGAGTTGCGCGCATGCGGTCGACCGAACTCGGTGCCGCCGGAGAAGAAGTTTCCGCCGCCCACTCCGCTGCCGCCGAAATTCGCTCCGCCGGAGAAGAAGCCGCTGCTGACGCCGCCGAGCGTCCCGCCGATGCTGCCGCCGACACCGCCGATGCTGGCTCCGACACCACCGAGCGCGCCACCGACACCGCTCCCGATGCCGCCGAGGCTGCCGCCAACACCGCCGACGCTGATGCCGTGACCGGCGACACTGACGCTTGCTCCCACAGGTCCGGCGACGGCCGGCGTGATCGCCGAGCTTAATGCAACGATGGCAACGCTATTCCTCAACGCGCGCGCAAGCGCGCGGACCGCGGACGTCCCCATGAGACCACTCCCATCAACACAAACGTCTCCCATCGAACAAACCGAGGGGGCGGTAGCCGCGTTCAGAAACGTAAAGTTCGACTCAATCACAAGCTTGTGAAAAGCCTGCGCTACACGTCTGAATCGAATGCGGAGTGCGACTTACGTCCGGCGCAGGCGCGGGTCAGGCTGGTTCCCTTGCAGCGTGGCCTGGATTGCCTCGCGCAACACCGCGTGCTCGCTCTTTTCCCATTGCGAAACGCGGATGTCGGCGAGCAGCGTTGCCGATTTGCCGAACACCGCGATGCGATCGCCGACAGCGATGGCTTCCTCGAGCTGATGCGTGATCAGGATCGCGGTGGAACCGCATTCGCGCGCCAGCGCGAGAAAGGTCTCGCGCAATTCCGCGGCGGTGACCTCGTCGAGATGCCCGAAGGCCTCGTCCGCGAGAAGGATGTTCGGCTGCACCACGAAGGCGCGGGCGATGGCCACGCGCTGGCGCATGCCGCCGGAGAGCTCGTGCGGATAGGCCTTGGTGAAATTCTTCAGCCCGAGTCGCTCGAGCCAGGCCGTCGCGCGCTCACGCTGCGCGGCTTCAGCGACGCCGATCAGCTCCAGCGGCAGGCGCACATTGTCGAGACTCGAGCGCCAGGGGAGCAGGCGGTCTTGCTGGAACACGGTCGCGATCTGGCCGCGGAAATGGTCGAAGTCGCCATAGGGCGTCTTGCCACCGATCACGATCGAACCTTCGGTCGGCGCCTCGAGCCCGATCATCAGATCGAAGAAGGTCGACTTGCCGCAGCCGGTCTGGCCGACAATGGCCACCACTTCGCGCGGCGCGATCGTCAGGCTCAGCTTGTCGATGGCGACAACGGATTGCCCCGTCGTCGCCTGGCGATAGACCTTGCGCAGGTCTTGCACCTCGATCGGCGCCGGACCGCTTACGCTCATGCGCGCCACCGCAGCAGCCGGTGCTCGATGCGGATCACCACAGCCTCGAGCAGGAACAGCAGCACCACCAGCACCAGCGTCCAGGCGAAGACGTCGGCGACCGAGAACAGCTCCTGCGCCACCGCGAGCTGATGACCGATGCCGGTCACCGCACCGACGAGCTCCGCGATGGTGACGACGCGGATGGCGAGGCTCAGATTGATCTTCCAGCTGGTGATGATGCTCGGCACGATCGCCGGCAGCATCAGCTTGGCGAAATATTGCAGCGTGGTTGGGCGAAACGAGCGCATCATGCCGCGCAGCTCCCGCGGCACGGCGCGCATGGCATCGAGCGAATCCACCAGGAATACCGGCCCGCACACGGCGAACAGGACGAAGACGATGCGGAATTCGACACCGCGGAACCACAGCACCGCGAACAAGATCCAGGAGACGACCGGCACCGCCATGAGCAGCCGCACCATCGGGTGCAGATAGTTCTCCAGCGCATGCGAGCTGTACATGGCCATCGCCAAAGCGAGTCCGAGCACAAACGAAACGATGAGCGCGGCAATGACCCGCGCCAGTGTCACCGCGACATCGATCGGGGTGATCTGGATCAGACTTTTCCCGATCGTGATGAAGCTCGGGATGGCGAACGGTGGAATGCCCAGATAAGGCGCCAGACGCGAGAGCGCCTCCCAGGCAATGGCGAAGATCAGGATGGAGACGAGCGTCTGCCGCGGAAACTGGAACTCAACCGCAGAGGCGTGACGTTCCTCAAGGGACATAGATGATCTTCTCGTCCGGCATCTTTTCGTAGAAGCCGGCCTTCACAGCGCGCTCCATCATGTCGGTGATCGACTTGCGCACGGCGGCATCCGCGGTCGACTTCACCGTCATGTTCAGGCGCCCGCTTTCCACCGCAGCTTTAAGAATGCCCGGTGGCAATTTGCCTTCGACCGCGATCTTGTCGGCGTCGTCGGTGTTGTTGCGAATATAGTCGGCGACGTCCTGCAGCGCGGCAAGCAGCATCTTCGGCGCGTCGGGCACACGTTGGATCGTGTCGGCGCGGATCGCCGGCACGATCTCCCAGCCATCGCTGCCGGTGATCTCCTTCCAGCCAGCGGCGCCGTTGAAGATCATCTTCCAGCTTGGGTTCTGCTTGAGGATGATGCTCGCGAGCGGCTCGATCACCAGCGCCGCGTCGACGCGGTCAGCCTCGAGCTGCGCACGCGCCACGGCGAAGTTGGCGTTGACCACCGTAATGTCCTTGCCGAGGTCGATGCCTTTCGCCTGCGTGTAGATCTTGAGCACCTGAAATTGCGAGCCGCCCATGTCGGCGGCGAGCTGCTTGCCCTTGAGATCGGCGAGCGATTTGATCTTGTCGTCTTTGGCGAAGACTACGAGATCGCCCAGCGTGAAGCCGGTGCCGAAGATGCGCAGTGGCACGCCTTGCTGATAGAGCTTCACGAAGATCGTCGGGCCGCCGATCAGCGCATCGGTCTCGCCGGTGGCGAAACCGGCGTAGAACGCGGCGATCGAGGGGTAGGCCTTGGCATCGAGCTCGAAGCCATGTTTGGCGTCGAAGCCGCGCGCCTTCATGATGTTCCACACGATCGGGTTGAACACCGGCAGCGTCAGGCTGGAGACGTGGATCACAGGCTTGCTTTGGGCAAAGCTTCCTGTGGTCCCGGCCAAGGCGAAGGTAAGGCCAGCGGCCAGTGCGGCGAACGAACGGCGCGATGCGATCATGATCCTCCCCGTTATTCTCGTCCGGCGGCGTGCGGCCGCTCTTTTCAGTCGGAGCCTAGCAGAGCACGCGTGTCGCCCAACCCGAAAAGATGACGCGCATTCTGCGTCCGCCGCCCACGCTGCGCTTGCAAGGTCGCGTACGAGTGTAATAGCATTTCGTTTGTGTGCAAATGAATTAGCGTGAGCCCCTGATGCCGCACATCACGACTGCCGACGGCGTCCGCCTCTATTACGAAGAGGCCGGGCAGGGCACGCCGATCGTTTTCGTGCACGAATATGCCGGCGACTATCGCAGCTGGGAGCCGCAGCTGCGGCATTTCTCGCGCTCGCATCGCTGCATCACCTACAGCCAGCGCGGCTATCCGCCGTCCGATGTGCCGAGCGATCCCAAGCGGTACGGGCAGGACATCGCGCGCGACGACGTCATCGCGCTCATGGATACACTCAAGCTCGCGAAGGCGCACATCGTCGGCCATTCCATGGGCGCCTACACGGCGCTGCATGTGGGCATGCGGCACCCGCAGCGATGCATCTCGGTGACCGCTGCCGGCTGTGGCTGGGGCTCGACGCCCGACGTCGCGCAGCGCGAAGCGATGAAGGCGATGGCCGCCGAGACCGGGAAGATGTTCGCGGAAGAGGGCATCGTCGCCGCCGCTGCGAAATATGCCGATGCGCCGATGCGGCAGACTTTCAAGCACAAGAATCCGCGCGGCTTTGCGGAGTTCGCGCGCATGCTCGCCGAACATTCGGCGGAAGGCCACGCGCAGACCATGTTCAACCTGCAGCTCAAGCGCCCGACGCTGTGGGAGATGGAAGCGGAGCTGAAGAAGTTCTGCGTCCCGCTGCTGGTGATTGTCGGCGATGAGGACGAGCCTTGTTTCCAGGGCAGCATCTTCCTCAAGCGTATCGTGCCGACGGCGGGACTGCTCATCATCCCGCGCTCGAGCCACACCATTCCGAGTGAAGAGCCGGCGGCCGTGAACGCGGCGCTGGCGGACCTGTTTGCCGCGGCCGAGGCTGGCCGCTGGCTTTCCCACAAACAATAACCGGAGGGACTCCATGGATCTGCAGCTCAAGGGCAAGACCGCGCTGGTGACCGGCGGCAGCGAAGGCATCGGCAAAGGCATTGCCCAGTTGCTCGCCAGAGAGGGCGTCGACGTCGCCATCTGCGCGAGGCGCAAGGAGCCGCTCGAGGCCACCGCCGCCGAGATCGCCAAGGCGACCGGCCGCAAGGTCGTCGCCATTCCCGCCGACCTCACCAAGGACGCCGACGCCAAGAACTTCGTCGAGCAGGGGCATAATGCTCTCGGTCGCGTCGACATCATGGTCAACAATGCCGGCTCGGCCCCGGGCGGCGTCATCGAGCACATGACCGAGAAGGACTGGGAGCAGGGGCTGCAGCTCAAGTTCATGGGCTATGTGCGCTGCCTGCGCTATGTGCTGCCGATCATGGTCAAGCAGGGCGGCGGCCGCGTCGTGAACCTGATCGGCAATGACGGTGTGAAGCCCTCTTACTGGGAAATCGTGCCGGGCGCCGCCAATGCCGCCGGGCAGAACCTCACCAAGTCGCTGGCCGGTCAGTATGGCCGCAACAACATCAGCTTCTGCGCGGTCAACCCCGGGCCGGTGCGCACCGAGCGCTGGGCTGGCCTGGTCAACGCCATGTCGCGCGACATGAAGATTTCTTACGAAGAGGCCGACAAGCTGGCCCCAGCATCGATCCCCCTGGGTCGCATCGCCGAGGTCGAGGAGGTTGCCCAGCTCACGGTGATGCTCTGCTCGCCATTGATGCATATGGTCAACGGGACGATGATCGAGATCGACGGGGGTCAGGACAAGCCACTGATGGATCGCTTCCGCGATCGCTGAGAGATTATGACGCAAGGTTTGCGCAGTTCTGGGCGGCGCACTTGCTTGACAAGGAATTGAGGCGCTCGGACACTTTGCGCAACTAGGCAGTGCTTCATCACCATCCGCGTGATCACGCAGGGAAGCTAGTCATGAACACGAAACGTCGCGTTTTATTCGTCGCGCTCGCTGCTGTCTTCGCCGCCGGGCTGGTCTCGCCCGTCTCGGCGCAACAGACCATCAAGATCGGCGAGCTCAACAGCTATAAGTCACAGCCCGCCTTCCTCGATCCGTACAAGAAGGGTTGGGAGATGGCGATCGAGGAGATCAACGCCAAAGGCGGCGTGCTCGGCAAAAAGCTGGAAGTCATCTCTCGCGACGACGGCGCCAATCCGGGTGATGCCGTGCGCGCCGCGGAGGAGCTGGTGACGCGCGAAGGTGTCAACATCCTCGCCGGCACCTTCCTCTCGCATATCGGTCTCGCGGTGACTGAGTATGCCGGCAAGAACAAGGTGTTCTTCCTCGCTGCCGAGCCGCTCACCGACAAGATCACCTGGCAGAACGGCAACAAGTACACCTATCGCCTGCGTGCCTCGACCTACATGCAGGTGGCGATGCTTGTCCCCGACGCGGTCGCCGCGAAGAAGAAGCGCTGGGCGCTGGTCTACCCGAATTTCGAATACGGCCAGTCCGCCGCCGAGAACTTCAAGACGCTGATGAAGAAGGCGCAGCCCGGTGTCGAATTCGTCACCGAGCAGGCGCCGCCTTTGGGCAAGATCGACGCTGGCGCCGTGGTGCAGGCGATCGACGACGCCAAGCCCGACGCGATCTTCAATGTCGAGTTCGGCGCCGATCTCGCGAAATTCGTGCGCGAAGGCAACACCCGCGGCGTGTTCAAGGATCGCCCGGTGGTGAGCCTGCTCTCCGGCGAGCCGGAATATCTCGATCCGCTCAAGGACGAGGCCCCCGCCGGCTGGTGGGTCACCGGCTACCCCTGGGACAAGATCAAGACACCGGCGCACAAGGCCTTCGTCGACGCCTATCAGAAGAAGTATAAGGACTATCCGCGCCTCGGCTCGATCGTCGGCTACGTGACGATGAAGTCGCTCGCCGCCGGCATCGCCAAGGCCGGCTCGACCGACACCGAGAAGCTCGTCGCGGCTTTTGCCAATCTGAAGGTCGATAGCCCGTTCGGTCCGTTCGTTTATCGGGCCAGCGATCATCAGGCCACGATGGGTGCGTTCGTCGGCAAGCTCGCGCTGGAGAACGGCAAGGGCACCATGGTCGACTTTAAATATGTCGACGGCGCCTCGGTGCTGCCGAGCGACGCCGAAGTGGCCAAGCTGCGTCCGGCCGCTTCGAATTGATGACTCTCGATCAGCCCTCCCTGTCTTCGGGGAGGGTGGTCGGCGAAGCTGACCGGGTGGGATAATTTCGATTCGAGCATGACACCCCACCCGGCTTCTCGCTGCGCTCGAAGCCACCCTCCCCTGAAGGGGAGGGATTAAGGCGCCGCAGTGCCATGACCCTCAACGCCTTCCTGTTTCAGGCGCTCAACGGGCTGTCCGCGGCGTCCGGATTGTTTTTCGTCGCCGCCGGCCTGTCGCTGATCTTCGGCGTTACCCGCATCGTCAACATTGCCCACGGGTCCCTCTACATGCTGGGGACCTATCTCGCCTACAGCTTCGCCACAAGCATCGGCGGTGGGCTCGGCTTCTGGGGCGGCATCGTCGCGACGGCTGTCCTTGTCGGCATTTTCGGCGCACTCATCGAAATCGCGCTGCTGCGGCGCATCTATCGCGCGCCGGAGCTGTTCCAGTTGCTCGCGACTTTCGCGCTCGTCCTCGTCGTCAATGACGCGGTGCTGTGGTTTTGGGGGCCGGAGGATCTGCTCGGTCCGCGCGCGCCGGGGCTACGCGGCGCCATCGAGATTCTCGGCCGCCGCTTGCCCAGCTACGACCTGTTCCTGACCTTCGTCGGGCCGGCGGTGCTGCTGGTCCTGCATTTGGCGTTGGCGCGCACCCGCTTCGGCCGGCTCATCCGCGCGGCGACGCAGGATCGCGAGATGGTCGGCGCGCTCGGGGTCAATCAGGCGCTGCTGTTCACCGCTGTGTTCGCGCTCGGCTCGCTGCTCGCCGGGCTCGGCGGCGCGCTGCAGGTGGCGCGCGAGCCCGCCAATCTCTCCATGGATCTCACGGTGATCGGCGACGCCTTTGTGGTCGTCGTGGTCGGCGGCATGGGCTCGATCACTGGTGCCTATCTCGCCGCCGTCATCATCGCCGAGGTGAAGGCGCTGTGCATCGCCGTCGGCGCGGTGCAGATCGCCGGCGTGAGCTTCAATTTTTCTCAACTCACGCTTGTCGCCGAATTTCTGGTGATGGCCGTGGTGCTGATCGCGCGGCCCTACGGTCTCCTCGGCCGCGCGCAGGGCCTCGTGCGCAGCGTTGCCGAGCCGGAAGACCCGATGCGTCCGGCGACGCCGTTGCTGCAAAGCGCCGCGCTCGTCCTCCTGGTCGTGCTCATCGCGCTGCCGCTGATGGCGCAGAGCTCGCCCTACACGCTGGTGCTCGGCATCGATGTGCTCATCGCCGTCCTGTTCGCGACGAGCCTGCATTTCATCATGGGCCCCGGCGGCATGCATTCTTTTGGTCACGCGGCCTATTTCGGGCTCGGCGCCTATGGCGCCGGCCTGCTGGTGAAATGGCTCGCGGCGCCGATGCTCGTTTCGCTCGCCGCCGCGCCGGTCGTTGCACTCATCGGCGCGTTGCTCTTCGGCTGGTTCGCGGTGCGCCTCTCCGGCGTCTATCTCGCCATGCTGACGCTCGCCTTCGCGCAGATCGTCTGGGCGCTGGTGTTCCAGTGGGAGGGGCTCACCGGCGGCTCCAATGGCGTGCTCGGGATCTGGGCGAGCGCACCATTCGACACGCGTGCCACTTACTATTGGCTGACCCTGGCGCTCGCGGTGATCGGCGTGCTGATCCTGCGCCGCATCCTCTTCGCGCCGTTCGGCTATGCCATGCGCGCCGGGCGCGACTCGATGCTGCGCGCGGAAGCGATCGGCATCGACGTCAAGCGCGTGCATTGGCTCGGCTTCGCCATTGCCGGCGCGGTGTGCGGCGTCGCCGGAGGCCTGTTCGCCTTCGCGAAAGGCTCGATCTCGCCAGAGACGATCCATGTCGGCCGCTCCATCGATGGCCTGGTGATGGTGCTGCTCGGCGGCATCCAGAATCTCGCCGGCCCCATTGTCGGCGCCTCGGTCTATGCGACGCTGCAGGACACCGTGATGCGGCAGACCGAATATTGGCGCGCGCTGCTTGGCGTCATCATCCTCGTTCTGGTGCTGGCATTTCCGCAAGGCATTGCTGGCGCCGCGGCGCGGCTCTTCGCGCGCTTTGGGCGCCGGCCATGAGCGAGCTCTCCATCAAGGCGCTCTCCAAGGCGTTCGGCGGCGTCCATGCCGTGCGCGAAGTCTCCTTCGACATCAAGCAGGGAGAATTCCTCGCCATGATCGGGCCGAACGGCGCCGGCAAGTCGACCTGCTTCAACATGATCAATGGCCAGCTTGCGCCCGACTCCGGCGAGATCTGGTTCGAGGGCAAGAACCTCACAGGCCTCAAGCCGCGCGAGATCTGGCGGCTCGGCGTCGGTCGTACCTTCCAGGTGGCCGCGACCTTCGGCTCGATGACGGTTGCGGAGAATGTGCAAATGGCGCTGATCTCGCATACCCGCGAGATTTTGCATCTGTGGCGCCCGGCCGCCTCGTTGCACCGCGCCCGCGCGCTCGAGCTTCTCGCGCAGGTCGGCATGCAGGATGCCGCCGACCGCGCCAGCCGCGAGCTAGCTTATGGTGACGTCAAACGTGTCGAGCTTGCCATCGCGCTCGCCAACGAGCCGCGGCTGTTGCTGATGGACGAGCCTACCGCCGGCATGGCGCCGCGCGAGCGCAACGATCTCATCGCGCTGGTGAAGCGGCTGGTGGTCGAGCGCGGCATTTCCGTGCTCTTCACCGAGCACTCCATGGACGTGGTGTTCGCCTTCGCCGACCGCATCATCGTGCTGGCGCGCGGGCGGCTTATCGCCGACGGCACCGCGGCGGCGATCCGCGATCATCCCAAGGTCCGCGAGGTCTATTTCGGCACCGGCAAAACGATGGCGCGTGTGGGAGCCGCACCATGAGTGGCGAGGTCATGTTGTCGGTCGAAGCCCTCAGCGCCTCTTATGGTGCAGCGCGCATTCTTTATGATCTGAGCTTTGAAGTGCGCCGCGGCGAGGTGGTGGCCCTGATGGGTCGGAACGGCGCCGGCAAGTCGACCACCATGAAGGCGCTGATGGGGCTGATCCCGCAGCGCCAGGGCACGGTGCGCTTCAATGGCCGCGATATTTCGCGGCTTGAGCCTTACGAAATCTCGCGGCTCGGCCTCGGCTTCACGCCGGAGGACCGCCGCATCTTCGTCGACCTCACGGTGATGGAGAATCTGGACATCGGCTTCCAGCCGCCGCGCAGCTTTCCCGATGGCACGCCGGCGCCGTGCTGGACGCCGCAGCGGCTGTTCGCGCTGTTTCCCAATCTCGGCGAAATGCCCGATCGTCCGGGCGGCGGGATGAGCGGGGGCGAGCAGCAAATGCTCACTGTGGCGCGCACACTCATGGGAAACCCGCTGTTGGTGCTGCTCGACGAGCCGTCGGAAGGCGTGGCCCCGCTCATTGTCGAGCAGATGGCCAATACGATTCTCGAATTAAAAAAACAGGGTCTATCGATCCTGCTTTCTGAACAGAACATTCCTTTCGCCGAGCTCGTCTCCGACAGAGTGTATATGCTGGAAAAGGGGCAAATGCGCTGGGCCGGTTCTATGCGCGATTTGTCGGACAATCCCGAGGTGCAGCGCGCATATCTGACAGTTTGATGACGGACCCCCTTTCGCAGGATCGTTGGACCGGTCATCATAGTTGGACATCCAACCTAGCGCCTGTTCCCGTCGGGATACGCGCCAGACAGAGAAGTCGGCCGATGCTTCGTCGCGACAAGCTCAAAGTGGTCCCACGCCCCGAAGGCAGCAGCGGCGAGCAACACGGCTACGTGCTTGACGATCAGGTCGGCTTTCTCATGCGCGTGGCCATGCAGCGCCACACCTCGATCTTCATGTCGCGGATGATCGAAGGTTTGACGCAGACGCAGTTCGCCGCGCTTGCCAAGCTGCTCGAAGTCGGCGCGTGTTCGCAGAACCATCTCGGCCGCCTAATCTATCTCGATGCCGCGACCATCAAGGGCGTGGTCGATCGTCTGCAGGCGCGCGGCCTAGTCACCACCTGCAACGACCCCAATGACCGCCGCCGTCGCGCCGTCGCGCTCACCGACAAGGGACGCCAGATAACGCAGGAAGCTTGCGGCATCGCCACCAGGATCACCGCCGCCACGCTCGAGCCGCTGTCGCTGGAAGAGCGGCAGGTCGTGTGCAAGCTGCTCGGCAAACTGTCCTAGCGCTGCTTCGCCAACAACGCCTTCAGCCGCTGCGGTGATACCGGCAATTGCGTGATCGCGCCGGGCATTCCCAACGCATCGTCGATCGCCGCAGCAATGGCCGCGCCCACCGCATTGGCGCCGCCTTCGCCGGCGCCTTTCAGCCCAAGCGGATTGAGCGGGCTCGGCGCGTCTTCAGAGATGATCACCTCGACGCGCGGCTGCTCGCGCGCTGTCGGCATCAGATAGTCAGCGAAAGTGACGCTGAGCGGCTCGCCGTTCTCGTCATAGAGGAATTCCTCCAGCAGCGCGCCGCCGATCCCTTGCGCCACGCCGCCGACGATCTGCCCTTCCACCAGCGCCGGGTTCACCGCGCGGCCGATGTCATAGGCGACGAGATAGCGCTCGACGGTGACGCCGCCGGTCTCCGCATCGACGCGCAGCTGCACCACATGCATGCCATAGGGATAGACCATGTGGCTGAATTCGAACCAGCCGTCGGCGGTCAGTCCCTCGGGCGACGCTTTCGCCAACGACGCGGCGACCGCGCCAAGCTGCATCGAGGGGCCGCTGCCGTCCTGCCGGCGGATCTCGCCGTCGACGATGGCAAGCGACGCGGCCGGGGTCTGCATCAGCTCCGCCGCGGCGGCGAGCGCCTTGTCGCGCAGCGCGACCGCGGCGCGCCGTGTGGCTTCGCCGGTCATCACCGTGACGCGCGAGGCGAAGGCGCCGAGGCCCTTCTCGATGCGATCGGTCTGGCCGTGGATGACGCGCACGCGCGCATAGTCGACGCCGAGTGTCTCGGCGCAGATCTGCGCGATCACCGTCTCGACGCCTTGGCCGACCGACGCGGCGCCGGTGACCACCTCGACCGCGCCCGAGGGATCGACGGTGATCCGCACACCGTCGAACGGGCCGAGGCCGCTCTTCTCGACGAACATGGCGATGCCGATGCCGACCCTTTCGCCTCTGGCGCGGCGCGCCCGCACTTGCTCGCGCGCGTTCGTGCCAAAGCCCGCGAGCGCCTTGTCGAGCAGCCGCGCATAGTCACCGGAATCATAGACGACCGTGGTGCCGAGCGTGTCGAGCCCGACCGCGTAGGGCATCTGCTGCGATGAAATGAGATTGCGCCGCCGCACCTCGATCGCATCGATGCCGACTTTGGCGGCAATGGCGTCCATGAGCCGCTCGCGCACGAAGGTGCTCTCGAAGCGGCCGGGCGCGCGATAGGTGCCGCACGGCGTTTTGTTGGTGAGCCGGATGTGGCCGGCGGCGCGATAGGCCGGCACGCGATACGGGCCGGGCAGCATGGCGGCGGCGAGATCGGTGACGGTGGCGCCATGGGTGCGAACATAGCCGCCCTGGTCAGTGACGAAGCGGTCGTCGATCGCCAGGATGCGGCCCGCGGCGTCGACCGCGGCGCGAATGTGATGGCGCTGCTGACGCGAGTGATTGCAGGCCAGCAGGTTCTCGCGCCGGTCCTCGACCCATTTCACCGGCCGGCGCAAGCGCAGCGCCGCGGCGCAGGCGAGCACATCCTCCGGATAGAGCTCGCCGCGCACGCCGAAGCCGCCGCCGACATGACCCTCGTAAAGCTGCACGCTTGCCGGCTCGCGGCCGAGCATGCGCGCCAGCTGATCCCGGTTCCAGTGCGGCACCTTGGCGGCGCCGTGCATCTCCAGCACGTCGCGCGCCGCGTCGTAGCGGGCAATGGCGCCGCGCGTCTCCAGCGGCACGCCGGAATGCCGGCCGATCTCGAGATCGAGCTCGACGATGGCGCTGGCGACGCGAAACGCGGCATCGACGTCGCCATAGCCTTTGCGGATCACCACCGGCTCGGTCGAATGGCCGGGCAGGAATTCTCCCGGCGCCGCCTCGGCGTCGAGGATCGGCGGCAGCGCCTCGATCTCGAGCTCGACCGCCTCGGCGGCGTCCTCGGCGAGATAAGGGTCTTCGGCAAAGATGACGGCGACCGGATCGCCGACATAGCGCACGCGCCCGCTTGCCAGCGCGTGCTGACGATAGGGCTCGAGCCCGGCGACGCGGGTGAGGCGGAAATCGATCGGCGGAATGTCGGCGACATCGGCCGCGGTCCACACCGCATGCACGCCGGGCCGCGCGCGCGCTGCCTCGGTATCGACCGCGATCAGCCTGCCGTGGGCGATCGGCGAGCGCACGACACGCATATGCAGCTGGCCGGGAAATGACACATCCGCCGCAAAGCGGCCTTGTCCCAGCAGCAGCGGGCGGTCTTCGAGCCGCGGGACCGACCGGCCGATGAACTTGCCGTCACTCGGCATCGCGGGACCTGACACTTACTTGGCACGCATCTCTTTTGCCGCCGCGCGCACGGCCTTGATGATGTTCTGGTAGCCCGTGCAGCGGCACAGGTTCGACGAGAGCACGTCGAGCAGGTCGTCGTCGCTGATATCCGGTTCGCGCTCGAGCACGCCGGCGGCGAGCATCAGGAAGCCGGGCGTGCAGAAGCCACATTGCAGGCCGTGGTGGTCCATGAAGGCGCGCTGCAGCGGATGCAGCTCGTCGCCATTGGCCAGGCCTTCGACGGTGCGAATTTTTTTGCCTGCGGCCTGTGCCGCGAACATCAGGCAGGAGCGCACCGGCTCGCCATTGACGATGACGGTGCAGGCGCCGCAGACGCCGTGCTCGCAGCCGATATGTGTGCCGGTCTGCCCGCAATCCTCGCGGATGGCGTCGGCGAGTGTGCGCCGTGGCTCGACCGCAATCGCGTGGTCACGGCCGTTGATGGTCAGCGTGATGGCAACTTTGTCGCTCATGCACTTTGCTCCGCATTCCGCAACGCCGCGCGGATGCGCTGCGGCGTTGCCGGCATCTCGTCGATCGACACGCCGAAGGGGGCGAGCGCGTCATTAATGGCGTTCATCACCGCGGCCGGCGCGCCAATGGCGCCGCCTTCGCCGAGCCCCTTGGCCTTGGTAATCGAGGCCTCGGTGTGCGTCTCGATGTGATGCAGCTCGATCGGCGGGATCTCATGCGCGGTCGGGGGCAGATAGTCGGCGAGCGTCGAGGAGAGGATATTGCCGGTCTCGTCATAGATGATCTCTTCCAGCAGCGCATTGCCTATGCCTTGCGCCACGCCGCCATGCACCTGGCCGTCGGCGATCATCGGATTGATGATGCGGCCGGCATCTTCCGCCACCAGGAATTTTTCCACGCGCACGCGACCGGTCTCGATATCGACCTCGACGATGGCGACGTGGCAGGCATTGGAGAAGGTGCCGCCGGGATCGTAGCTGCCGCTCTCGGAGAGGCCGGGCTCGATCTCGCCCTTGAAGCGGTGCGTCTGGTGGTAGGCCTCGCGCGCCATGGTGGCGATGCTCACGCGTCGGTCGGTGCCGGTCACTTTGGCTTCGCCGAGCTCCAGCACGATGTCGTCGGGCGCGGCCTCCAGGAGGTGGCTCGCGATCTTGACGAGCTTGGCGCGCACCTTGCGCGCCGCGATCAGCGCGGCGCCGCCGGAAATCACCAGCGACCGGCTGGCGAAGGTGCCCCATCCATAGGGCGACCGGTCGGTATCGCCGTGGATGACGCGGATGCGCTGCGGCTCGACCCCGATCTCGTCGGCAATGATCTGCGCTAGCGTCGTGCGCAGGCCCTGGCCATGCGGCGAGGTGCCGATGCGCGCTTCGACAAAGCCCGACGGATCGATGCTGAGCTCGACGGTCTCCCAGCCAGGCGTGATCTCCATGCCGCGTGCGGCGAACGCCGGGCTGCCATAGCCGGTGCGTTCGGAGAATGTCGCAAAGCCGATGCCGAGATAGCGCCCCTGGGCGCGCGCTGTCTTCTGCCGCGCGCGAAACGCCGGAAGATCGATCGCCTCGACCGCCATCTCCAGCGTCTGCTTGTAGGTCGCTTCGTCGAACACGAGACCGGTCGCGGAGGTGTAGGGGAATTTGTCGATCAGGTTGCGCCGGCGGATCTCCACTGGCTCGATGCCGAAGGCGGCCGCAGCCTTGTCCATCAGCCGCTCCAGCGTGAAGGTGATCACCGGGCGCGACACGCCGCGATACGGCGCCATCGGGCAGGTGTTGGTGGCGACGCCGCGCGCGCGGCAGGCATAGGCGCGCACGTCGTAAGGCCCGGGGAATTCCGCCATCGCCATCAGGGGCTCGACGCCGCAGGTGGTGGGAAAGCAGGAATAGGCACCGATATTGGAAATGAGCTCGGCAGAGAGCGCGATCAGCTTGCCGTTGGTGTCGAAGGCGCCTTCCAACGTCACATATTGATCGCGGCTGTGGAATCCGGCGATCAGGTTCTCGCGCCGGTCCTCGGTCCAGGCCACCGAGCTTTTCAGCTTCCGCGCCAGCCACACCAGCAGGACGTATTCCGGCGCGAGCGACATTTTCTGCCCGAAGCCGCCGCCGACATCGGGCGCGATCACGCGGAGGTCCGACTCAGGCATGCCGAGCACGTCGGCGATCGCGGTGCGGGTGAGATGCGGCATTTGCGTGGTGCAGGTCAGCGTCACGCGTCCGCTCGCCGCGTCGTAAGCGGCGTGTCCGGCGCGCGGCTCCATCGGCGTCGCATTCTGCCGGTTCGAGCGCGCCTCAAGCTTGATGCGTTTCGCAGCGCCATTCCATGCGGCATCGAAGTCTGCGGTCTTCACCGCGCCTTCGACGATCACATTGCCAGGCGCTTCTACATGCAGACTGCGCGCACCCGTCTGCAGCGCATCGCGGGAGTCGCTCAGCGGCGTTAGGGGGGCAATCGCAACGTCGACCTGTTCGACAATGTCCTCGGCGATCTCCTCGCTCTCGGCAACCACGGCCGCGACGCATTCGCCGACGAAGCGCACCTCGCCGTCGGCGAGGATCGGCTGCGCGATCGGCTTGTAATTGAACTTGTGCAGCATCGGCCGGATCGGCTTCACGCCCTTGAGGTCCGCCGCCGTGATCATCATGGCGCCTGGCGGCGCGGTGATGCTCTCGACGCGGCCCGCGGCGGCGCTGCTGCGCACGAAGCGTACCCAGTGCGCGGCGGGGAGGTCAGCGGTGAAGCGTCCTTGCCCAGTCACCAGCGCAGGGTCCTCCAGCCGGCGAATGGCGCGGCCGACCCAGGTGGTGCCGGAGCCCTCGGTGTGCGCGGTCATGACGCCGCGCGGTCCAGCGCGCGGCGGACGACCGCGCGGGTGAGGTCGCGCCGGTAGTCGGCGCTGGTCTGGAAATCCTCCATCGGCTCGACCGCGACGGCCGCTGCTTCGGCCGCGACCTTGAAGGTGTCGGCGCCAGGTGCCCGGCCGTTCAGTGCCGCTTCTGCTTCGGGAATGCGACGCGGGCGGTCCTCGGCGCCGCCGACGCCGATGCCCGCCCCCGCGATCTTGCCGTCTTCGAGGCGGTAGGTCGCGAGCGCCGCGGCCATGGCGAAGTCGCCGGCGCGGCGGCTGAATTCGTAGAAGCCGAAGCTTTCATCTTTCGCGAGCAGCGGCAGCCGCACTTCGGTGAGCAACTCGTCCTCGGCGAGCGCCGTCGACATGATACCGGCGAAGAAATCGCTCGCCGCGATCACGCGCTCGCCCCGCGTACTGCGCGCGACGATCTCGGCACCGAGCGTCGCCGCCACGAGGCACCACTCGGAGGCCGGATCGGCATGGGCGACGCTGCCGCAGAACGTGCCGCGCATGCGGATCGGATAATGCGCGATGTGGCGCACGACATAGCTCAACAGCTTGCCGAGCGGATTGTCGGTCACATGCTTATGGAAGGCGGCATGCCGCACCCGGGCGCCGATCACGAGCTTGCCGCCGTCGACCGCGAGCCGGTCGAGCCCGGCGACCTCGTTGATGTCGATGAGATGCGCCGGCCGCGCCATGCGGAAGGCCATGATCGGCACGAGACTTTGCCCGCCGGCGAGCACGCGGCCGTCTTCGCTCGAAAGCTTGCCGAGCAGCGCCACCGCTTCCTCGATGGTCTTCGGGGCGTGGCGGGTGAACGGCGCGGGCTTCATCGCTCAGGCCTCGTCGAGCCCGATATCGACCGCGGGCGCCGCCTGGGTGATGCGGCTCGTGGAGATGAAATCGACGCCCGTTTCGGCAATGTCGCGCACGGTCTCGTAACGCACGCCGCCCGAGGCTTCGATCGGGATCCTGCCGTCGACGAACTTCACCGCCGTGCGCATGTCGTCGAGCGACATGTTGTCGAGCATGATGATGTCGGCCTTCGCGGCGATCGCCTCGCGCACCTGGTCGAGCCGGTCGCATTCCACCTCGATTTTCACCAGCATCGGCGCGCGGCTGCGCGCGCGCTCGACTGCTTTGGTGATGCTGCCGCACACCGCGATGTGGTTGTCCTTGATCATCACGCCGCCGTCGAGGCCGAGGCGGTGACTGGCGCCGCCGCCGCAGGTCACTGCGTGCTTCTCCAGCATGCGCAGGCCCGGCGTCGTCTTGCGTGTGTCGATGAGCTTCGCCTTGGTGCCGGCGATGGCGTCGACATATCGCGCGGTCTCAGTGGCGATGCCGGAGAGATGCTGCGCGATGTTGAGCGCGGTGCGCTCGACCGTGAGCACGCTGCGCGCGCTTCCCGAAATCGACATCAACCGCGTCTTCGTCTGCACGCGGCCGCCGTCTTCGGTGGCGACCTCTACTGTGAGCGCGGGGTCGTAGCGCTTGAACACCGCGGCGGCGACGCCGATGCCGGCGACCGCGATCGACTGGCGTGCATTCATGTGGAAGCGGCCCTGCGCGTCCGCGTCGATCATGCCCATGGAAGTCAGGTCCCCATGGCCGATGTCCTCGGCGAGCCACAGGTCGATCAGGCGATTGAGCGTGAAAGGATCGAACATTGGCGCCCTTTTTCGTTGGCCTAGGGGGCGATGATATCGCCCCGAACGGCGGAGGCAAGATCGTTTGTACGCAAATGAACTAGCGGATCACCGTCCGATCGAGGAGAAGGAGCAAGGCGTTGGCGGCCACCGCAAAGACGGTGAGGAACACCGCGACTGCCATGATGGTGGCGATGTCCCCGAGCCCCATCGCATTCATGATGAGAAAGCCGAGGCCGCGCTGCGAGGCGAACATCTCGCCGATCAGCACGCCGAGCAGGCTGAGCGAAAAGCCGAGCCGCGCGCCGGAGAGCACTTCCGGCAGCACCGCGGGAAGCGCGACGGTCAGCGCCATCTGCGACGGCGTCAGCCGCAGCACATGCGCGGTGCGCCAGTAGACCGGCTTGATCTGCATGATCGCCTTCATGGTGAAAATCGTCACCGGGATCAGCCCGTGCATGGAGCCGAACGCGACCTTCGCGGAGATGCCGAGCCCGAAGCAGAGCAGCACCAGCGGATAGAGTGTCACCTTCGGCAGCGAGTAGAGCGCGATCAGGATCGGCTCGGAGACGATGCTGGAGGTGCGGTTGAGCCCGAGAATGACGCCGAGCCCGATGCCGCCGAGGAGCGAGATCAGCACCGCAAACACGAAAGCGCGCGCCGTCGCCTCGGCGTTATTCCAGAATTCCGCGGTGCCGACGAGCGCGCCGAGCTTCTGCGCGGTGGCAAACGGAGAGGTGAGGGCGCCGTCGCCCGTCCATGCATGCAGCGCCTGCCAGGCGATGACGATGCCGAGGACGAGCAGGATGAAATCGCCGATGCGTTTCATCGCGTCACCGTTGCAGCCGCGCCTGCAGGCGGCGATCAATGAGATCGAGCACGGTGTTCGCCGCGGTCGCCAGCACGATCACCAGCAGCATCAGGCCGTACATCTTGCGGTTTTCGAAATTGTTGTAGGCGTAAGCGATCGCATAGCCGATCCCGGAGCCGGAGAGGATGAACTCCGAGGCGATGACGCCGATGAAGGCATAGGCGAAAGCGAGCTTGATACCGGTGAACAGATGCGGCGCGGCAGCCGGCAGGTCGATCAGCAGCGCGCGCGTCGGCGCGCTCATGCGCAGGATCTGAGCGGTCTTGCGCAGCACCGGCGGGATGCGATCGAGCCCGGTCAGCGTGCCTGCGATCATCGCCACGATGGAGAGCAGCACCGCGATGGCGATGATCGCCCGCGGGCTCACGCCAAAGACGACAATGAACACCGGGTAAAACATGAAGGTCGGGATCGCGTAATAGCTCGCCAGCAGCGGCTCGACGGCGCGACGTAGCCGCGGGAGCGCATGCAGGCCGACGCCGAGCGCGAAGCCCAGCACCACCGAGAGCACCGAGGCGGCGACCACGTTGCGCAGTGTCGAGATGATGTCGGCGGCATATTCGCCGGAGCGCAGCAGATGCCAGAGGCTGTCGGCCATCGCTGATGGCGCGATCAGCACCGTGCGCGGGATGAGGCCGCCGCGGCACGCCGCTTCCAGCGCGGCAATGAATAGCGCGACGACGAGAAGCCTGATCCAGCCTTCGCGCGTCACGGTGCTGAGGCTCCCATGATCTTCAGCGATTCCGCCCGTAGCTTTTCCCAGAGCCGCGCCGTGATCCCGCCGAAGCGCGGATCGGAGACGACACGGCTGTCGCGCTCCCGCGCCCATTGCGTCTCGACGATGTCGATGAAGGTGCCGGGCCGCGCCGACATCACGCCGACGCGGTCGGAGAGCATCGCAGCCTCGTCGAGCGCATGGGTGATAAGGAGAACGGTCGCCTTGGTCTCGCGCCACAGGCGCAGCAGCTCGTCGCCCATCAGCAGGCGCGTCTGCTGGTCGAGCGCGCCGAACGGCTCATCGAGCAGGATCAGGCGCGGCTGCAGCACCAGCGTGCGCGCGATGCACACGCGCTGCCGCATGCCGCCCGAAAGCTGCGCCGGATGCGCATGGGCGAACTCGCGCAGCCCCATGAAGCCGATGGCATAGTCGACACGCCGCGCGATCTCCGCCGCGTCGACGCCGGCGCGGCGCAGTCCGAAGGCGACATTGTCGCGCACGCTGAGCCAGGCGAACGATGCATCCTCCTGGAAGACAACGCCGATGCCCTCGGGCACACCGTCGACCGGCCTGCCTTCGAAGCTGATGTCGCCCTGCGTCGGCCTGGCGAGGCCGGCGAGACAGTCGAGCAAGGTCGATTTGCCGCAGCCCGAGGGGCCGACGACGGCGAAGAACTCTCCGCGATGCAGATCGAGATCGACGGGCCCGAGCGCGTCGAGTTTCGTTCCCGACGCCAGATCGAACGAGCGCGTGACGCCGCGCAGGCGCGCATGCACGGCATCAGGTCGCGAAGGGTCGGTCACAACTTGCCTTGCAGATCCTTCGGCAGGAACGACTGGTCCACGAGCTTGCTCCAGTCGACGTCTTCCTTCACCTCGCCGATCAGTTTCAGCCCTTCCACCGTGCGGTCGAGCTCGGCGCGGTTGAAATCGCCGGCGCTCCACATCTTTGGCCCGATCATGTTGGCGACCGCCTGCTTGGCGATCGCCGGATCGAAATGCCACAGTTTGGTGAGGATCGCGGCGGTACCGTCCGGATCGGCATAGATCGCCTCCACCGCGGCGCGGCGGCCGGCGATGAGGGCGCGCAGCTTGTCCGGATGCTCCTTGGCGAAGGCGCGCGTGGTGATGCCGACCGAGGTGGTCATTGGCGGCAGCACGTCCTTGGCCGCGAGCACGGTGCGATATTTGTCCTTGCGGATGATCGAGAGCGGCTCGATCAGCCCGGCGGCGGATACCGCGCCCTGCTCGAGCATGGTCAGCGCCGGCGGATAGCCGCCGGCGGCGATGCGCGTGACCTTCGACGCGTCGATGTTCTTGGCCTTGAGCTCCATCAGGAAGATCATTTCCGACGACGACTTCGGCGAGGTGATCGCGACTTTCTTGCCGACGAGGTCGTTGATGCTCTTGATGTCGGAATTCGGCATCGTGACCAGCGTCGATTCCGCGACCGTGTGGGTGCCGACATTGACGATGATCAGATCGAGCCCGCCCGAGCGCGCCGCTGCGAGTGCTGCCGGCAACGCCACTTCACCATAGGGCGTGCTGCTGGCGAGGATGTTGCGCACTGTGGTGCCGCCGCCCGCCGAGCCGATGATGCCGGTGATGTCGATGCCGGCCTTCTGGAACAGGCCTTTCTCCATGCCGACGGCAAATGGCGCGCCATAGAGGCTCTGCCCCCATTGCGTCACCGAGATTTCGTCGCTGTGGGCCGGAGTGGCGAGAGCTGCGGCGAGCAGCGCAACAGCGCTGAGAATGCGCATGGGCTGCGCGAATTGTTTTGTCATGATCTCCACCTGAGCACTCGGGCTTTTTGCTTATGGCAAAAACGCTAGGAGCGCTCCGGAATGGAGTCAATTGGCGGGCGGGTACGCCGCTGTGATGTCGGCTATGCGTGGAATGTCACAGCCCGCGCATGGCGCTCAGGCGATCCCACCACGAGGATCGGGGGGCCTGGCTCGATGCCCTTGTTGCGCGCTCGTTGGAAACCGGACGCTCGTCGGCCAGGAGGCATTCGATCGGCTGCTCGACCGTCAGCACGGTGCTCGCGACCACGATGGTCACACGGCGGGTCAGGGGTTGCGGGGTCATGGCTGCGCTCCAAAGGGTCATTCATCCCTTTGGTCGCCATCACCGCCGGTTCGGTTCAAACGCCGCCGGCTAGGCCGCTCAGGTCCCGACTTTGAGCTCCGAGACGAGCCCGCGCAGAGCCGCCACCGTTGAGAGCGCTACCACCTTGCCGGTGCGCGGGTTCTCCGACGGCACGTTCTCGATGGTCATGGTGAAGCGCGCGGTGTCGGCGTCGACCTTGATGGTGTGGGTGTTCATGGTCACCGTCGGGTCGGCCCAGATCTCCAGATGCGTCTTGTCCGGCCCGACGCCGGCGAGGCTGAGCGCCGCGGCGACATTGACGTTCTGCGGGAAGCCGCGCGCGCCCTCGCGCGCCGGGCCGTCGAACACCTTCAACGGCTTGTCGAGCTTGGCGACGGAGATGCCGCGCTCGACCAGATAGGGTGCGCCGTCGAGCCCGTTGGGCGGCTTGCGCGTCACCATGTCGACCGAGCGAATCGTGCCTTCGGCGACCGCGCGCACGGCATCGAAGCCGATCAGCCCGCCGGTCGGCACCAGGATGCGCGCGCCCTTCTCCCTGGCGCGGGCGACGAGCTCCCAGTTCTGCAGGAGCTGCGCCACCGAAAGCGGCATGAACAGCTTGCCGGCATCGATCACGCTTTCCGCAACTTCTCGGAACAGCGCCGGCGGCAGGCATTCGACCACGATGTCGCAATCGGCGGCGAGCTCGGTCGCCTTGCGAACGGCGATGCTTTGCCCGACCTGGGGCAGCGCCCGCTTCGCCTTCTCCACGTCGCGCACCGCCACGGCGGCCAGCACCAGGCCGGGAATGCCCACCTGCAGGCGGCGCGCGACCTCGAGGCCGACCGCGCCCATTCCGGCCAGACCCACACGCAAGGTTTTGTTCGCCACGTCACGCTCCTTCATTCATCGCGGCAAGCGATAGCCATCCGCTGTGAAGCCGTAAAGCAGCCCGGCGCATAGCAGATACCCCAGCCGCCGGCTCATGGGGCAGGCTCGCCGAGGAAGCGCGCGGCATTGTCGTGATGCAGCAGCTTCACGTCGGGCGCGCTGAGCTCCAGCGCGGCGATGGCTTCGATTGGCTTGCGCTCATGGATGTCGAAGGGGAAGTCGGTGCCGACGCAAAGCTGTGTCTTGCCGAAACGTTCGATCAGGAAGCGCAACGTCGGCGGATCGTAGACCAGCGTGTCGTAATAAAGCTTGCGCGCCTGCTCGAAGGGCGAGGCGCCGATCAGCTTGGCGAAATCGGGCTTATGGCCCCAGCCATGCGCGAGCCGCGGCAGGATCGAAGCGAAGGCGCCGCCGCCATGGCTGAAGGCGATGCGCAGCTTCGGGTGCCGCGTCAGCGTGCCGCCGGTCATCAGCGAGGCGATGGCGTAAGCGGTGTCGAGCGGGAAGCCGATATAGGCCATCAGCCCCGGGGGGCCGACGATCCGCTCCTTGCCGGAGGGATGCAGCGCATGCACGAAGATCGCGGCCCCGTGCTCTTCCGCTGCGGCGAACACCGGCTCGAATTTCGGATCGCCCGGCGGCGCGCCGTTGATGTTGCTGCCGATCTCGATGCCGCGAAAGCCGTCGTCCATCAGCGTCTCGATCTCGCGCGCGGCGAGGTCCGGGTCCTGCATCGGCACGGTGCCGAGGCCGAGAAAGCGATCCGGCGCCCGCGCCATCATCTCGGCAATGGTGCCGTTGACATGGCGCCCGAGCGCCAGCGCGTCCTCGGTCGGCAGCCAGTAGGAGAGCAGCTCCGGCATCGGCGAGAGCACCTGCCGCGCGATGCCCATCCGCTCCATCGCCTCGATGCGGCGCGCGACATCCCAGCACTCGTCGGTGACGGTGCGGAAGTTCTTGCCCTCGATCATCACATTCTTGTGGTGGCAGTCATGCGCCGCGGCCATCTGTGGCCAGCGTGCGCCGCCATGGCTGCCGCCATAGGCAGGAATATCGGCCGGAACGATATGCGTGTGGATGTCGATGGCGGTATGGGTCATCGGCGGGCCCTTAAGAATGCGTGGCGCCGCCGTCGAGATTGATCGTCTGCCCGGTGATGAAGGCGGACGCGTCCGCCGACAGAAACAGCACGGTGCCGACGAGATCCTCCGGCGTCTCCGCGCGCGGGATGCATTGCATGCCGATGATCCGCTGCTTCTGCTCCGGCGTCACCGTCTTGCGTTCGATCTCGGTGAAGGTGGCGCCGGGCAGGATGGCGTTCACGGCGATATTGTCGGCCCCGAGTTCGCGCGCCATGGAGCGGCTCATGCCGATCAGCGCCGCCTTCGAGGCGATGTAGTGCAGATAATTCGGCCGCCCGAGCGCCACCGCGCCGGAGGCCATATTGATGATGCGGCCCCATTTGCGCTTGCGCATCGCGGGCAGCACGGCGCGGGCGCAAAGGAACACGCCGGTGACGTTGACGCGCAGCACCTCTTCCCATTCCTCGAGCGGGATCTGCTCGAACGGCCGCATCTCCAGCGTCGAGAAGATCGCGGCATTGTTGACCAGGATGTCGATGCGGCCGAATTCGTCCTCGACGATCCGCGCCATTTCCGCGACCGAAGCCGGGTCGGCGACGTCGGTGGTGACCGCCAGGCATTTGCCGCCGCTTTTGAGGATTTCCGCGGCGACCGACGCAGCCGTCTCGGCATTACGCTCGGCGATCACCGGGACGGCGCCTGCGGCCGCATAGCCCTTGGCGAAGGCGCGGCCGATGCCTTGTCCGGCGCCGGTGATGATGGCGACGCGGCCGGTAAGATCGAAGCTTGCTGTGCTCATGTGCGGCTCACGCGGCTTTCGGCAAGGCTTCGAGCGCCGCCCGCGCGTCCCACGGCGTCCACCAGGGTTTGAGCCCGAGGTCGCGGGCGATGATACCGGCGCTGATATAGCCGGAGCCGCCGGAGATGGCGCCACCGGGATGGCCGGCGGAGCCGGCATTGTAGAGATTGGGAATCGGTGTGCGGTAGCCGAAATGGTTGTACATCACCTGCTCGGCATTGAAGGCGCCCATGAAGATGTCGCCGTCGCGCATGTTGATCATCTCACGCGTGTATTCGCGCGCTGTGTAGACGTAGCGGCCGATGATGTTCTCACTTGTCATGTTCGGGCAGTAGCGCGCCCAGCCGTCGATGATTTTCTCGGCGAACTCGTCCTTGAAGTCTTCGTAGCTGCGTCCGCCGGTGTCGGGGTCAAGCGGCATCACGTGCCACGCGTAAGTCGTGTGCTTGCCCGGCGGCGCCTGCGTCGGGTCGAGCACGCTTAGGGGCCCGGCACCGAATTGGATGAGCTTCGGCACGCGGCCCGCCTGCACATCCTGATGCGCCGAGAACAAATCCTCCATGGTTTCGGCGCCGATGCTCCATTTCAGCGTGCGGTTGACGTTCGGATCGAAGCTCGCTGCGGCAAAGCGCGGGCTCTCATGCAGCGCGAGATGCAGGCCGAACAGCGTCCACGCCGTGTATTTGAAGCCGTCGAGCTTGCGGCGGAAATCCTCGGGCATCTGCTCGCGGCCGATCAGCTTGTCGAACGTCTGGTGCACATCGAGCGTCGAGGCGACGAACTGCCGCGCGCGCACCGTGCGTCCGTCGTTCAATGCGATGCCGCTGGCGCGGCCGTTCTCGATGACGATGCGCTCGATGTCGACCTGCGGCGCATAGCTGCCGCCGGCGGCGATGAACGCCTCCATCAGCCCGCGCGCCAGGTTGAACGAGCCGCCCTGGCAGAGCTGATAGCCGCTCTCGAGATCGAAGGCGCGGATCACCGAGCCCATTGGGCTCGTCTTTGACAGCGTGTCGACCAGCCAGGTGCCGAACAGCGACACCTTGAACAGGAAGAGAAGCCGCACGTGCTCGTTCTCGAACAGCTCTTGCACCACGTCGAGCGGCTGCCGGTTCGAGACCTCGAGGAATTCGCGGCCGACCGCCGTGCGCGACAGCAGCGCCTCGCGTTCCGCCTGCGGCAGCGGCTCGGAATAGCGCTCGGGGAGGAAAATCTGCGCGGTGATCTTTTCCGCGCGGCGGTTCCAGTCGCGGAAGGTCTGCGCGTCGCGCTTGGAGAAGCGCGCCAGATTGGCGATCGACTCCTCAAGATCGCGGCCGAGCACCAGCGCACTGCCGTCGCTGTGCGCCTGGCCGAGCTCGTAGCGCGGCGTGATGTAGGTGACGCGCTCGCCGATGCCGAGGTCCTTGAACCATGGCGCTTCGCTGATGTGGAAATGATTGATCGAATGCAGGTTGTGATAGAAGCCGGGCTCGGTCACCTCGCGCGTGCACAAGCCGCCGCCGTAAGTGAGCCGCCGCTCCACCAGCAGGATCTTCAGCCCGGCCTTGGCGAGATAGGTGCCGAGGATCAGCCCGTGATGCCCGGCGCCGATGACGATGCCGTCGTAGGTTTTTTCCAAAGTCTTCGACACGGCGCGCTTCCTTTCCTTGCGCGAGAGAGTGCAGGGCGGGGACGGAAATGGTCAATGGGCCAGCGGAAAATGGCCACGCATGGAGGACTTTGACCCGGGGCAACGCTGGATTAAACTTGCGGCTCAAAGGCCAGTAAGGCCGGGGAGGATTGCATCATGAAGAAACTCGTATTGGCCGCGGGCGCTGCGCTCGCTTTGGCCGCGGGGCCGGCGGCGGCCCAGAGCGTCAAGATCGGCTTCGTCAACACCTTCAGCGGTCCGACCGCGGTGATCGGCAACAATATGCGCGACGCCTTCGAGCTCGCGCTCGATCATCTCGGCCACAAGATGGCGGGCAAGCCGGTCGAGGTGATCTACGAGGACGACCAGCAGAAGCCCGACGTCGGCAAGCAGAAGACCGAGAAGCTGCTGCAGTCCGACAAGGTGAACTTCGTCACCGGCTACATCTGGTCGAACGTGCTACTCGCCTCCTACAAGCCGGTGATCGACTCGGAGACTTTCCTGATCAGCGCCAATGCCGGCCCTTCGCAGATCGCCGGCGAGCTGTGCTCGCCGTGGTTCTTCTCCACCTCGTGGCAGAACGACCAGACGCCGGCCTCGGTCGGCACCTACATGAACACCAAGGGCGTGAAGTCGGTGTTCCTGATCGGTCCGAACTACGCGGCCGGCAAGGACATGCTCGCCGGCGTCAAGTCGACCTTCAAAGGCAAGGTGGTCGGCGAGGAATTGACGGTGTGGCCGACGCAGCTCGACTTCTCCGCCGAGCTCACCAAGGCGCGCGCCGCCAAGCCGGACGCGATCTTCGTGTTCTACCCCGGCGCCGCCGGTGTGCAGTTCCTCAATCAATATGCGCAGGCGGGTCTCAAGGGTCAGATCCCGCTCTACACCGCCTTCACCATCGACGAGCTGTCGCTGCCCTTGCAGAAGGACGTGGCGCTCGGCGTTCCCGGCGCGCAGCAGTGGGTCAACGACCTGCCCAACGCGGCGAATAAGAAGTTCGTCGCCGACTTCCAGGCCAAGTACAAGAAGGCGCCGACCTTCTACGCGGCGCAGGCCTATGACGCCGCCATGCTGATCAACAGCGCGGTCGTCGCGGCGAAGGGTGATCTCAGCAAGAAGGACGTCATGCGCGCCGAGATGAAGAAGGCGGACTACGCCTCGGTGCGCGGGCCGTACAAATACGGCAACAACAACTTCCCGATCCAGAACTTCTATCTGCAGGAAGCGGTGAAGGACGGCGACACGCTGCGCTTGAAGACGCTGGCGACCATCGTCAAGGACAACCAGGATAACTTCCACGACAAGTGCCCGATGAAGTGATCAGGCACGCGCTTTAAATCAAAACGGCGGTGGCCCTAGTCACCGCCGTTTTCTTTGAGAGTGGCGGCAACACACTCGGCGTGATCGCGACGGACGAACTCTCCGCTGTCATCGCCCGCGAAGGCGGGCGATCCAGTAAACACCGCAATGTCGGTGATTACTGGATGCCCCGCATGCACGGGGCATGACGCCGCAAACTGGCCTGCCTAGGTGCTCGACGCGCCGCGCCGCCTTACGCGTCGATCCTCACATACTCGAAATCGCCGGGCTTGTTGTCGATGCCGACCTTCGGCGGCGAGATCCATGAGGCGAACTTGCCCGGCTCGATCTGCGGCTTCATCAGCGCGGCAATGAAATCGCCGTCGGCTTTTGACGGCAGCCATTCGTATTTGCGCTGCTGCCACGTCGCCTCGTCGATCAGCTCACCGTCGGGCGTCGCCTGCACGTCCTTGAACTCGCCGATCGCCCGGTTGAAGGCGACATGCGGCAGCTTCAGCTCGAAGTTCACGCCACGGGTCGCGATCACCTTGTTCCAGCGCAGCAGGCCCTTGGCGCAATCCGATGTGTAGTCGTCGCGCAGCCGCATGTTCAGCGCGGTCAGCGCCGGCTCGTCGACGCGCTTGATCACGCCGTCGATGAGCTTGAGCACCGGATAGGTCGAGCTTTCCAGTCGATGGTCGTCCCTGATCTCGGTCTCGCGGAAGCGGCCCTTGAGCCCCGCATTGAAAGCATTGGCGGCGTTGGTCGAGACCTCGGAGCCGAACAGGTCGAGCGACAGCGAATAGTGCAGGTTGAGCTTCTTCTGGATGGTCGGCAGGTCGATCACGCCCAGCGCGCGCACCTTGGCGATGTCGTTTGGATCATCGATGCCGGCCTCCGTCATCGCGTCGCAGGTGCGCTGCACCGTGCGGGTGATGCCGGTCTCGCCGACGAACATGTGGTGCGCCTCTTCCGTCAGCATGAAGCGGCAGGTGCGCGACAGCGGGTCGAAGCCGGATTGCGACAGCGAATGCAACTGCATCTTGCCGTCGCGGTCGGTGAAGAAGGTGAACATGAAGAACGACAGCCAGTCCGGCGTCGCCTCGTTGAAGGCACCGAGCATGCGCGGGGCGTCCTCGCTGCCGGAGCGGCGGCGCAGTAATTCGTCCGCTTCCTCGCGGCCGTCGCGGCCGAAATATTTCTGCAGCAGATACACCATCGCCCACAGGTGGCGGCCTTCCTCGACATTGACCTGGAACAGGTTGCGCATGTCGTAGAGCGAAGGCGCGGTCTTGCCGAGATGCCGCTGCTGCTCGACGGAGGCGGGCTCGGTGTCGCCCTGGATCACGATCAGACGGCGCAGCGCCGCGCGGTGCTCGCCGGGCACCTCCTGCCAGGCCGCTTCGCCGTGATGGTGGCCGAACGGCACGGTGCGCTCTTCCTGCGGCGGCGCCAGCAGGATGCCCCAGCGATACTCAGGCATCTTCACATAGTCGAACGTCGCCCAGCCGCGCGGATCGACCGAGTAGGCGGTGCGCAGATAAACGAGCGCCTGCTGGAAGCCGGAGGGGCCCATGTCCTGCCACCAGTCGAGATAGCCGGGATGCCAGTTCTCCAGCGCCTTGAGCACGCGGCGATCCTCGGCAAGGCCGACATTGTTGGGAATCCGCGTCGAATAATCGACATTGATGATGTCCATGGCGTGCTCCTTAGACTCGCTTGGTGTCGAACACCGGCTTCTGTCCGGTGCCGTAGCGCCGCAAGGCGCCTTCTTCGCCGACCGCATTGGGCCGCTGGAAGATCCAGTTCTGCCAGGCGGTCAGGCGCGCAAAGATTTTCGATTCCATCGTTTCCGGTCCGCCGAAGCGAAGATTGGCTTCGAGGCCGGTAAGCCCGTCGGGCGAGAAGCTCGCGCGCTCCTCGAGGAAGATGCGGATCTCGTCGTCCCAGTCGATGTCGTCATAGGCGAAGGTGACGAGGCCGAGCTCCTCGGCGGCTTCCGCATCCAGCGCTTCGCCGATCCGCTCGCGCGCGGCATCGAGCGACGCCGGATCATCGAGGAAGCGGCTTTGCAGCCGCGATAGTCCGTTGCTCATCGGGTAGGGCCCGAAATTCGCTTCGCTGAGCGTCAGCGTTGCCGCTGGCTGGTTGGCCCCGTCGTTCTGACCGATCAGCATGTAGGAGCGGTCGCAGGCCAGCGGAATTTCCGCCAGCGTGCCGGCAAAGCATGAGCCGGGCTCGAGCAGTGTGACCAAACTGCGTGAGGTGAGGTCGACGCGCTTGAGCGTCCGCTTCCAGAGAAGGCGGATCTCGCGCGCGAGCCAGTGATCGGCATGCTTATCGAGGAACGCGTCATAGGTGAGCACCGCCTCGGCATCGCCCACCGATTTGAAGACGATGGCGGCGACATCGACCTCATTGCTACGGATGTGCAGGATGGCGTCGTCGAGCTCGCGAGCGAGCTGCAGCGGCCAGAAGGCGGCGCCTTGCGCGACCATCGCATCGGCATCCGCTGGCGGCAACGCTTCAGGACCGCGCAGAGTGATCGTGGCGAGGCGTCCGCCACGATCGAAAGCGATCGAGACGAAGCCATAGTCGACGCTGTCGGCCGCGAAGCTGCGCTTGAGCGGGATGAGCGCGATGCCTTTGGCGTCGCGCGGACGATCCGACTTTTCAGCGAATGCCTTGGCGCGTGCGGCGACGGTCTCTTCCAGCTTGGAGTTCGGCACCACCTCGTCGACCAGGCGCCAATCCTTGGCGCGCTTGCCCTTGACGCCTTCCTCGGTGGTGCAGAACACGTCGGCGAGGTCGCGGCGCACCTTGCGCTTGTCGGTGACGCGGGTCAGACCACCGGTCCCCGGCAGCACCGCGAGCAGCGGCAGCTCGGGCAGCGATACCGAGGAGGAGCCATCGTCGGTGAGGATGATGTGGTCGGCGGCGAGCGCCAGCTCATAGCCGCCGCCGGCGCAGGAGCCGGTGACCACGCAGATCGAGCGCAGGCCCGAATTCTCGCTCATGTCCTCGATGCCGTTGCGTGTCTCGTTGGTGAACTTGCAGAAGTTCACCTTGTGCGTATGCGTGGCTCCGGCGAGCATGCGGATATTGGCGCCAGCGCAGAACACGCGCGGCTTGCCCGAACGCATCAGCACCACGCGCACCTGCGGATGCTCGAAGCGCAGCCGCGTCAGCGCGTCGGCGAGCTCGATATCGACGCCGAGATCGTAGGAATTGAGCTTGAGCTCATAGCCTTCGAACAGGCCGCCCTTCTCGTCGACGTCCATGGTCAGCGTCGCGATGTCGCCCTCGACCTTGAGCTTCCAATGCCGGTAGCGCGAGGGATCGGTGGCGAAGTCGATCCGCGTCGCGCCGTTCGCCAGCTTGCGATCGGTGTCAGCCATGGGAGACTCCAGAAAGGGGACGCGCCGTTTCGTTGGTGTTTTCGCTGTGCTCGTGGAGGAGGCGGTTAACGAAATCACTGGTCACGGCAAGCGTCTCGCCCGGCACGTCGCGATGCGGCGAATGCTTTGCCTTGGGGACCAGCGCCACGTCGACCGGGCAGTAGCACTCTTCTTTGGCCGCCTGCAGCTGCGCCGTGGTGCCATATTGATCGTCCTCGCCCTGCACGATCAGGATCGGCACGCGGATATAGGCAAGCTCCTCGGTGATGTCCCATTTGCGGAATTCGGGATCGAGCCAGGCATCGCACCAGCCGTGGAACGTGTTGTCGGGATCGGCATGCCAGCGCGCGAGCTTCTCGCGGAGGTCCGTTGCTTCATAGGCCTTCGCAGTTTCGGCGATGGCGGCGAGCCCCATCTCCTCGGTGAAGAAATGCGGGGCGATCAGCACCAGCCCGCGGATGCGGTGATCCTGATGTGTCCCGGCATAGATCGCGACAATCGAGGCGCCGTCGCTGTGGCCGACAAGGAGCCCGTGGCGGAAGCCGATGGCGTCGAGCACCTGCGGCAGCACGTCGTTGGCTTCGTCATGCATGTAGGAGAGGGGGCGCGGCAGCGTGATAGGGCTCGACTGTCCATAGCCCGCGCGCGAATAGACGAGCACCCCGGCGCCGGTCGCTTTCGCGAGTCTGTCGGGAAAATCGCCCCACAGGCCGACGCTGCCGAGGCCTTCGTGCAGCAGCACCAGCGTCGGCGCCGCATCCGGCCGCGGCCCGATCATGCGGTATTCGAGCCGCTGTCCGGCGATGTCGAGAAAGCCTTGCTCTGTGAGGGTCATGCGGCCACCTCAGTTGCCGCGAGCACAACCGTGCTCCCTCCCCCCTTGAGGGGGAGGGGTGGGGAGGGGGGTCTCAGGCACGTCGACATCACGACGTACCCCCCTCCCGGCGCGCTTCGCGCGCCGACCTCCCCCTCAAGGGGGGAGGTGAACCCGGGGAGAGGCCCTCTTTCAAAAGAGGTTCGATCAGAGCCGCGAGCGCGCGAAAGCTCTCGTCGACGCTATGTCCGGCGGTATCGAGCTCGGCGTCCGCCCGCGCATAGTCGGCGGCGCGTGCATCGAGGATGGCGACGAGATCCGCCATGGCTTCGCGGTTGTGCGCCATGGGACGGAAGTCGCCTTGCTCCATCACTCGCGACATGTGCTCCTCAGGCCGCGCCTTGAGCCATACCGTGTGGGTGCGATCGAGCAGGAAAGCATAAGTCTCCGGGTTCGACACGATGCCGCCAGCGGTCGCGATCACCACCTTGTCGTGCTCGGCGATCACGCGCTCGAGACAGTCGCGCTCATAGCGGCGGAAGGTGCCGAGCCCGGACATCTCGATCAGCAGCGACACGCTGGCGCCGTAGGATTGCTCGACGACGCGGTTGAGCTCGATGAACGGACAGCCGAGACGCTGCGCCAGCCGTTGCCCGAGCGTCGACTTGCCGGCGCCGCGCAGGCCCACCAGCGCGATGCGCTGCGCACGATCGGACGCCGGCGCGCCGGAGAGCCGGCGCTGCATCAACTCGGCGATGGCGGGAAGCTCAGTGGCTGGCATGCGGCCGAGCAGGTCGAGGATCTGTGTCAGCGCGCCATTGTGCCGGCCGGAGCGCGGAATGAGGTCGATGATCGGCGTATCGATGGCGTCGGCGATCGCGCGCAACACGATCGCGGATGGATTGCCCTGGCCGCCTTCGATCTGTGCCAGATAGCGTTCAGAGATGCCGGAGCCTTGCGCCAGCTGCCGGCGCGAGATGCCGCGCCGCGCCCGGCCGAGGCGAATGAGCCGGCCGATCTCGGCGACGAACTGCGCCTCTGCCGCGGCTTCGGCCTTCGCCGGAGCGGCTGATTTCGCAGCATTTTTCGACTTGGCGGCTTCCACGAAATATAATTCCTATGCCGTCTTTATATGCACTATAATACATCATCGCCAGGCGGGACAAGCCCGCGCTGCGACGCGAAGATCGGTTTACCGAATGCCGTTCTTGGGGGATTGTGAGCGCCGGGGAACATGCTCGTTGTCATCGAACAGTGCTTGAACGGCTTGCAGGTTGGGCTGCTGCTGTTCCTGCTCGCCGCCGGATTGACGCTGGTGTTCGGGATCATGGATCTCGTCAACCTGGCGCACGGCTCGCTCTACATGATGGGCGCCTATTTCGCCGCGACCTTCGTCGCCTGGACCGGAAGCTTCGTCTTCGGGATCCTGCTGGCGCTCGGCGCCACGCTCATTCTCGGCATCGTGCTTGAGCTGATCGCGCTGCGTCCGCTTTACGGACGCGACCACCTCGACCATGTGCTCGCGACCTTCGGCCTGATCCTGTTCTTCAATGACGCGGTGCGGCTCATTTGGGGGCCGGAGGGGCGCAGCCTGCAACTGCCTCCCTGGCTGAGCTTCGCGGTGCAAATTCTGCCCGGCGTCTATTACCCGATGTACCGGCTGAGCATCATCCTCGTCTCGCTCGCGGTTGCCGCTTTCCTCTACGTGTTGGTGATGCGCACCCGCATCGGCATGCTGATCCGCGCCGGCGCCTCCAACCGCGAGATGATCGGCGCGCTCGGCATCAACATCAAATTGCTGTTCACGCTGATCTTCGGTCTCGGTGCTACGCTCGCCGGGCTCGCCGGATTGATGCAGGCGCCGATCCTCACTGTGCAAATTGGCATGGGCGAGAACATCCTCATCCTCGCCTTCGTCGTCATCGTCATCGGCGGCATCGGCTCGATCCGCGGTGCTTTCCTCGCCGCGATCTTCGTCGGCGTCATCGACACGCTCGGTCGCGCTTTCCTGCCCGACCTGCTGCGCATGGTCCTGTCGCAGACCGCTGCTTCGACCGCGGCGCCGGCGATTTCCTCGATGCTGATCTATCTCTTGATGGCGATCGTGCTTGTCGTGCGGCCCGAAGGCCTGTTTCCGGCGCACGGACGATGACGCTTTCTTTCAACGCGCGTTGCCTCGTGTTCGGCGTCGTCATCGCCGGTCTCGCTCTGCTGCCGCTTTACGTGCAGCTCACCGGCGACCGCTTTATGCTCACGCTGTTCACCCGCGTCGTCATCCTGGCGCTCGCCGCGGTGAGCCTCAATCTCATCCTCGGCTATGGCGGCATGATGAGCTTCGGCCATGCCGCCTATCTCGGCATCGGCGGCTATGCGGTCGGCATCCTTGCACATGAGGGCATCGGATCAGGTTTCATCCAATGGCCGGTGGCGCTCGCGGTCTCAGCGCTGTTCGCGCTGGTCATCGGCGCGCTGTCGCTGCGCACCCGCGGCGTCTATTTCATCATGATCACGCTTGCCTTCGCGCAGATGGCCTATTACATCGCGTCCGGCCTCGAGCGTTACGGCGGCGACGATGGGCTCACCATCTACAAGCGAAGCGATTTCGCCGGCCTGATCAACCTCAACAACCGCACGCATTTTTACTATCTCTGCCTCGCTTGCCTGTTCGCCGGCATGTATCTCGTCTGGCGGCTGGTCAATTCGCGCTTCGGCATGGCGATCCGCGGCATCCGCTCCAACGAGCGGCGTATGCGCGCCATCGGCTTCCCGGCCTATCGCTATCGGCTCGCCTGCTTTGTCATCGCCGGAACGCTCTGCGGGCTCGCCGGTGCGCTGCTGGCCAATCACAATGACTTCGTCAGCCCAGCTACTATGTATTGGACGCAGTCCGGCGACCTAATGGTCATGGTGATCCTCGGCGGCATGGGCACGCTGTTCGGCCCGCTGGTGGGAACCATCGTCCTGCTGGTGCTTGAACAGCTGCTGTCACAGGTCACGGAATTCTCCGGCCTGATCATCGGCCCGCTCTTGATGCTGATCGTGCTGTTCGCGCGTGGCGGGATCGACGGACTTCTGACGAGGCTGCGCGCATGACCGAGCCGCTCCTCCAGGTCGAAGGCCTCACCAAGCGCTTCGGCGGCATTCTCGCCTCCGACGGCGTGTCGCTCTCGGTCGCGCCGGGCGAGCTGCATGCCATCATCGGCCCCAACGGTGCCGGCAAGACCACGCTGATCGGGCAATTGAGCGGCGAGCTCTCCTCCAATGCCGGCCGCGTGCGCTTCGGCGGCGCCGATATCACCGCGCTGCCGGCCCATCGGCGTTGCGCGCTCGGGCTGGCGCGCTCGTTCCAGATCACCTCGCTGTTCCTCGATTTCACCGCGCACTGCAATGTCGCCATGGCGGTGCAGGCGCGCGCCGGGCATTCGTTCCGCTTCTGGAAGCCGGCGCAGAGCGATCCGGCCTTGCGCGACCCGGCGCTCGCGGCGCTCGCGACCGTCGGCCTCGCCGATCGCGCCGATTTGCTTGTCTCCAAGCTGAGCCACGGCGAGCACCGCCAGCTCGAGATCGCCATGGCGCTCGCCACGCAGCCGCGCATGCTGCTGCTCGACGAGCCGATGGCCGGCCTCGGTCCCGAGGAGTCCGCGCGCGTGGTGGCATTGCTGCGCAGCCTCAAGGGCAAGCTCGGCATCCTGCTCATCGAGCACGACATGGAAGCGGTGTTCGCGCTCGCCGATCGCATCAGCGTCCTGGTCTATGGCCGCGTCATCGCCTCCGGTCTGCCCGATGAGATCCGCGCCAATGAAGAAGTCAGGCGTGCCTATCTCGGCGAGCAGCATGTGGTGTGTGCGCGATGACCGACACGCTGCTCGCCGTCGACAAGATCGAGACCAGCTACGGGCTCTCCCAAGTGCTGTTCGGCATTTCGCTTACCATTGAGGCTGGCGAGGTGGTCACGCTGATGGGCCGCAACGGCATGGGTAAGACCACGACCGTGCGCTCGATCATGGGACTGACGCGCGCCCGCGCCGGCTCGATCCGCTTCGCCGGCGACGAGATCCGGCATCTGCCCGCCTATCGTGTCGCCAAGCGCGGTCTCGGCCTGGTCCCCGAGGGCCGGCAGATTTTCCCCAATCTCACGACCTACGAGAACCTCGTCGCCACGGCCACGGCGCGGCAAACTGCGGAGAATCCGTGGACACTCGATCGCGTTTACGCGCTGTTTCCGCGGCTCGCCGAGCGGCGTGACAGCGCGGGCAACCAGCTCTCCGGCGGCGAGCAGCAGATGCTGGCCATCGGCCGCGCGCTGATGACCAATCCGCGGCTGCTCATTCTCGACGAGGCGACGGAAGGGCTCGCGCCGCTCATTCGCGCCGACATCTGGCGCTGCCTGGAACAGCTGAAAGCGCAAGGGCAGTCGATCCTGGTCATCGACAAGAATGTCGACGCGCTCACCCGGATCGCCGATCGCCATTACCTCATCGAGCGCGGCCGCGTGGTGTGGACCGGCTCGTCATCCGAGCTCACCGCCGCGCCCGACGTGCAGCATCGGTATCTGGGCATTTGAGCGCGGGCCGCCTCGGGGCCTGTGAAAAGCCCGGATTGCGTTTGTAACTCGCAAGAAATTTCTGGCGTGCGCGTTTCGCCTTGCTACATGAGAGTCATCCCGCTCCATTACCAAGGGGCGTCTGCGCAAGCGTCTACAGTCGCGGGGCGGGGTGCGATGGCCGAATGACGGGTGAGCTTTAGACGAACACCCAATCCATTCGGCGGTGAAGTCGCGATGCTCCCGGTGCACAGAACCCGTGCATCACGAGAGGTGTGGTCCCCCCAGTTTAGGTCGAGCTACCGG